>Ga0213878_10000003_pt1 | contig 720507 bp, 630 predicted proteins | sample VelepicoBEBS_R02_FD_161053 | JGI IMG/M metagenome (GOLD analysis project Ga0213878, IMG submission 161053) | Vellozia epidendroides bulk soil microbial communities from rupestrian grasslands, the National Park of Serra do Cipo, Brazil - BS_R02 | ecosystem: Environmental > Terrestrial > Soil >... | reverse complement strand
TCGCCTTTCCCCAATGCAAACATAGCAGCTACAGCCCCTACGATCTGAAACAAAGCTGCTCCCGGAGCATGCGTTACTTCAAGTTTTACGGCAGAGGAAATGTACTCTCCACAATCCCAGAAACTGAGGTAATGCTCAATGGTAGAGAGATAGGTAATCAGTGCAACAATAAAAAGGAACCATCCTAACGCGGTATTCCATTTTTTAAAAGACCAGTTTTTCATATGTCATGTTTTTCAATACCTAATAAAAACAACTCATCAGGGGTAAATATTACACCGTTCATTAAAAATTCTAAACATTGTGAATTTTCATAAAAAAACCTCCAGATAAAGAATCTGAAGGTTTATATTTTTCATATACTTAATGACTGAGTAACTTCTCAATAGGTATTATTTAATCCCCCGTCTAAAGGGATACTGGTTCCGGTAAGATAAGAAGAATAATCTGATGCAAGAAAAGCCACCAGATGCCCGTATTCTTCTGTTTTTCCAAATCTTTTCATCGGGATTTTATTTTCTCTTGTTTTTCTTATTTCTTCTTCTAATATTCCGGTTTGCTGTGATTCGCTGTTCATCAGATTTTGGATTCGCTCGGTATCAAAATAACCGGTAAGGACATTATTAATGGTAATATTATGCTGGGCTACTTCATTAGACAATGTTTTTGCCCAGGCTATTACTGCTGAACGAATGGAATTGGAAAGTGCCAGATTACCAATAGGTTCTTTGACAGATAGTGAAGAAACATTGATAATACGCCCGTACTTTTGCTGGATCATATGAGGCAAAGCCAGTAAAGTAGTTTCACATACCGTCTTAAACAGCAGATCAAAAGCCAGCTGATAATCATCAACATTCTTATCCAGGGCAAAGCCCGGTACTGGACCATTGGTATTGTTAACCAGGATATCTACCGTATGATTGCTGAAATAGCCTGTAATTGTTTTCTTAAAATGATCAAAATCCGAAAAGTCTGCCACCAGATAGTTGTGTTTTTGATCAGTACCGACAACAGGTAACGAAGCAACAGCGTCCTGTAGTTTTGCTTCGTTTCGGGCCATCAGGGTAACATTGGCTCCGCATTGAGCCAGTTCCTTAGCTATTCCTGCTCCTATTCCCTGAGTAGCTCCGCCTATTAAAGCATTTTTTGAAAAAAGTTGAATATTCATAGTTCTCCGATGATTACAAATTACAGGATAAATTTATGAAAAAGCACCGCAACCGGATATGAGATCCCATAGAAATAATCCATAGTCCTTATACACAAGAAAGCACCGGTAAAGGCCGATGCTTTGTTTCTATATACGTTATTCTATTTAACGACTGTAGCTTCAAGCTCTACTTTCAGAGTCTCGAATAATCCGTTTACTTCCAGCATTGTCAGGGCCTGTTCAATCTGATTTTCCTCAATCCACTCCTGAAGAATCGGAAAATAAGGCCAAAGTTCTTTTGCGGAAGTCGTATAGATATTCAGCCTTACAATTCCTCTGCATTCGTAGCCTGCAGAGATGATGACTTTTTCCAGATTAGCAATGGCCTGTTCCAGCTGCGATTTCATATCTTTATCACTGGATGTGCCGTCTTCATCAATAGCGGCCTGACCGGAGCAATACAAGGTACTTTCAGCGTTCTTTACCTCGACAGCCTGAGAATAACTTCGCTCGTCCTGCCATTTCCATGGGCTTACTGTTCTTTTTTCCATTGTCTTGAATTTGTTATAGATTAGACTGCAAAATTGCAGCGTAGAGATAACAAAAGACTGTGACCCCGGTCACCATTATAAAGTGAGGCAGGTCACATTTACAAAGACAGCCGGCTTAATGTTTCTCTGGAGACGCCCAAATAAGCCGCTATAAGCGACTTGGGAACACGCTGAATCAGTGAGGGGTATTTTTTTATCACTTGTTCATAACGCTCTTTAATTCCTGTTGTCATCGTGGAAACGATTCTTTGTTGTGCCGAAATAAAGCCCATATAAGCCTTTTCCAGGAAGAAACGCTCTATCTTCGGCAATGCTGTACATAATAGTCTGTAATCCTCCAAATTAAGGGCTAATACGTCCGTATCCTCAACACATACCAATGACATGGCAGCCTTCGTCTGGTGATAGTAAGCCTGAAAATCAGTTTCCCACCAGTCTTCCATAGCAAAGCCTACAATATGTTCTTTTGCGGTCTCATCGGTATAGACTAATTTTAAAAGCCCTTTGATGACAAAATAGTTATAAACAACCGGTTCACCTTCCTGAACTAAAAACTGATGTTTTTTGTATTTTTTAGGGATAAAAAAAGAAGAGATTATCCCGAATTCTTCATCTGTGAGCGGTATAATTTTCTCGATATGTATTCTTAGCGGATCAGACATATTCTGTTTATTGATTCATAAAATTAGTCTTTTTTCTGAATGATGTTTACAACATTTTTTAAACATTCAGGCAGAATGAGACGATAACAACAGATTTTTCCTTAAAGTAACAAATACAAAAATTTATATTTAAGTAAAATTTACATTAATTAAATTAACAATATATTAAATAATATATTAAAGCACATTAAATAGAAAAAGAATTAACAGAACCAACCGCCCTTAAATGCAAAGTATAATATTGGAAGATTATTTAGAAAAAAAAGAAATATCCGGTATAACGACAAGATGAAAGCAGGCTGAAAAGTTCTGTTTTGTACGAATTTCAAAGTGATTTGTTCTTTATAATTTGTATCTTAGTATCAAACAGACCTTAATGGATAGTATAGCATATTTCAAGATTTTAACGGGCAAGCTTCCATCTGTAAATGACTCCACTATTTTGCATCAGCTGGAAAGGCAATGCGAGATCATACATGTTGAAAAAGGAGAATCTTTAGTGGCATTTCAGTCCAGCAACCGAAAAATATACTGTATTGTTCAGGGAAGTTTTATCCGGAATATCATCACTTCAAAAGGGGAAGAAAAAACGGTGATGTTTCATACGGAAAGCTTTTGTGAGTTCTTAAAGTCTTATGATACGGTTTATTTCCATCAAAAAACAAATTATGAAATCAAAGCCAATGAGCCTTCGGTAGTCATTGCGGTTGATTATGATTTTTTCTTTCAACTGATTAAAAATAACAGGGAGCTGCTTGAATTCTATACCCATAAAACTGAGGAACTCTTTCTGGCGGTCGATCTGTTCCGTAATTTTCAGCTGGGTCTCACCAGTGAGGAGTACCTTAAATGGCTTTACGAGAATTATAATTTTCTTTTCCTTCGTTTTCCCGGGCAGAATATTGCCAGCTTTATGGGAATTACCAATGTATGGCTGAGTAATTTAAAAGCGAAAATCACTTTTTAAATTAATTTAAACAAAATTGTTGGCAGGTTTCCAATCTTTGCTTCAGAAATAAAAATACACACAATGAAAAAACTGAAGTATGCTACGGCTATCTTATTGCTAGCCACAGCTTTTATACGAATTAAATCTCAAAATAAAACCTTATCAATCACCGACAAAAGTACAAAAATGAAAACGTATCAGTCCGACAACCAAGCCTGGAGATTATTAAATGAATTACTTCCTGAAGACTTTCAGATCAAAGACAATCATTTGCCCGTGGAAGAAGTATGGGAATGGAAAGGAAATAAAATCCATCTGGACCGGTATCCCAATCCGGATTCAAAATACAGAATCTTCCTGCATCATGGCGTAGGCACCAACGGCAGACAGCTTAATATGATTTTCGGGCATAAAATGGCCGAATTGGGTTACGATGTCGTAGCGATTGATAATCTTGGATATGGCATGACAGAAGTTTTTCAAAAAGATATTACTTATGACGACTGGGTTCATCTGTTTGCAGATTTCGTTAATGCTGAAACAAAAAGGGATCACAAGAAAACGATTTTATACGGATTAAGCGCCGGCGGAATGCTGATCTACAATTCATCTGCTTTCATTGATGAAGTGGATGGAATGATCGGGATGTGTTTTCTGCAGAATGACAATAAAACAGTGGGTAATGAAACTTCCAAGTATAAAGGTACGAACTGGCTTGTTGTTCCTTTAATGAAGAAACTGGCTGAAACAAAATCCAAAACCCACTTAATAGCCATGAAAAATGTCTCCAAAATGAAAGCATTGGTTAATAATGAAAAAGCACTGGAAATATTCCTGAAAGATGATGCATCAGCGGGGGCTAAAGTACAATTGCAGTTTTTAGCGGATTATATGACGTACAAAGCACCTATCCCTGTTAATCAATACAATAAGGCTCCGATTTTATTAACACAGCCGGAACTGGACAGATGGACTCCCCTGAAATTAAGTGAGATTTCCATGAAAGGAATAAAAGCTCCGTTCACTGTCAAACTGCTGGAAGGAGCCGGCCACTATCCTATAGAAGAAAAGGGGCTGAGACAATTAATTCAGTATTCTGATGACTTTATTAAATCTCTTCCATAATATCGTCTTACAAAAGCCTGCAGTGATTCCCCAGTCTGTAGGCTTTTATCTTTCATAATTCCGTCTTAATGCATCCTGTCTTTTCTATTTTAAGTCCTGTAGCCACCTTTTGAATTTTTAATGCAAAAAAAAACGTCATCATGGTTTTTGCAACAACTCGTTGATCTCGGTATAAAAAGATTCTTTGCTGTAATCAGCCAGTCCTTCATGATGAAGCCGGATTTCTCCTTTTTTATCAAGGATCACCGTAGTAGGTAACGAACCGCTGAAAAATTCTTTAGGAATACTCCCTGCAGGGGTCAGGAACGGGACAGAAAGTTCCTTTTCTTTTAGATAAACCTTACCGGATTCAGGTTGATCATCAAGATTTATAGTAAGAAAAACCATATCCGGGTGGTTTTTATACTGATTATAGAATTTCTGAACCGAAGGAAACTCGGCTCTGCATGGAGGACACCACGAAGCCCAGAAATTGATAAAAATAACTTTTCCTTTTAAGTCTGTCGTATTCACCAGACTTCCGTCTTCATTTTTTACGAGAAGATCAGCATGGGCCCTTACCGGATCATTTCCTTTATCTTTAGAAGATTCGGATATACCGGAATTCAGGATCCCTGTAGATGCCACCTGCCTCATTAGCCATGCCCGCGCATCAGTATTTACCAGCAGAATGATAAATAAAATAGTCAGAATGGCCGTAGACCAGTTATTCTTTATCCATTTTTTCAAATTTTCCATACTTTTTACTCTGATACAATTCTTCAGTAAAAATACATTTTTAATTATAGTGCTTTTAAAGCCTTAGCTGCATTTTCATTTTCAGGATTTATTTCCAAGGCTTTCAGATAGGTTTGTTTCGCTTTTTCTTTTTGGCCAGCTTTCAGATAGGCTTCTCCCAAGCCATTATACACCCCTTTATTTTCGGGATATAATAACGCTAATGTTCTGAAAACATCAATTGCCTGGGTCGTTCTCTTTTCGCGGATCAGGTCGTATCCTATATTATTTAAAAAATCTTCAGAAAGAAAATAATGATCCGGATTGTCAGATTTGGCCTTCCGAAAAGCTTCTGTGCCCTGATCAAAATTGCCCGCCATAATCAGTTCCATTGGTGTCTTTTCTTCGTTTTCCATCTGAGGATTTCTGGACCGGACGGTTTTATCCTGTAAAACAAGCACAAGTTCCAGCTTTCCTGTCTGTACATTTTTTACAAACTCGAACGTAAACTCTGAATTCCGTGCTGCATAGGTATTTTTTCTTACTTTAAGAAGTTCCATTGGATCCAGTATATCATTGGTAATCAACATTAGTTTTTCTTTTTCACGATATACTCTGAAAAGTCCATAATGATCAAATTGATACCGACCGACATTCCGGCTGAAATCCTCCTCCGTTAACGGCAAAATCTGATGGGCTGCATTCACAAAGCCGGGCCACTTATACACTGCTGCTACAGATCGTACTAATTCTTCTATAAAATCAGGTTTATTGGTATTGGTTAAAATAACCACACCATCTCCACTCGTTTTACTTCCTATAAATTTACTGGAAAAACCTTCATTCCAGCCTCCATGGGTAAAATAAGCTTCCTTGTTTCTATTTTCCAGAAAGATGCCAAGTCCTTCAAACTTATCAAAGAAAGGGCTTGTAAATTCTTCAGCCATTTTCTTGGAAATAACATTATTACTTGTATTGCTGAGCGTATTCTGAACGTCAATAACAAATCTGGCAAGGTCCTCAGCTGTTGTCCATAAGCCTGCAGCAGCCATTTCAGGATAGATATGATACCTTCCCTGAACTCTTTTTCCATCCATATCATATGCTGTTGCAGCCCATTGCATCTGAGTTTCAGGTAATGGCTGTACAAAAGTACTGTTTTTCATGCCCAACGGCACCAGTACATTATCCTTCATAATGTCTGGAAAGCCTTTACCTTCAATATCTATGAGCATCTGCTGCATGACACAATATCCGCCTCCCGCATACCGAAAAGATTTACCCGGAGCCTGATCTACAATAACTGCTGAGGTATTCGAAGGATTTTGTCCGTTCAAAACCTGAATCAGGGAAGGAATTTGTTTTCCTGATTCATATCCCGGGAAACCACTCACCGTAAAGCCGGCGGTATGACTGGCTATATTTTTAAGACTTACTTTTTTTTCTTTTGTAAACTGATTTTCAGGAATCTTCCACGAAGTCAGATAAGTATTGACATCTGCGTCCGGATCCAGCTTTCCTTGTTCCACTACCTTTAATGCAGCATAAACACTTACCGGTTTACTCATAGAAGCTGCCTGAAACAACGTTTTGGAAGTAACCGGAGTTTTAGATTCCACATCGGCGAATCCATAGGTTTTGCTCCAGATTACTTTAGAATTTTTAATAACGGCAATGCTTAGTCCGGGAACGTTATAGTATTTCATCCGGGAAGCCAGCGTCCACAGTGCTTCGCCTTCAAAACGGGTACCCGGCATCAGTCCTGATTCCACTTCGGAAATTTTCTTATTTATTTCAGATTTTACCTGGGCTGAAATGGGAGTTCCCATTATTCCGAGAGTGAATGCAATATAGAAATGAGCTTTGGCTTTCAGGGATTTTGAAATTTAGTCTGTCAAAAATAGAACTTTAGAACGAGTCTTCATTAAATAATTCTCCACTCATTGGATAATTAACTGAAAATTATACTCATAATAATATTATGTTTCACATAAGTTCTATTATCTTTGCCAGTGGAGCTTTCCGAACATTTTTCTATTAAAAAGACCGGTTAGGAAATTAATTTATTCAATACTCAATTTTTGTGTAACTAATTCCCTTTATCTCCAACTAATTGGACATCAATAAACTATTTACTATAGAGAAAGATATACTTCTTTTTTAAACAAAACTAATGCAAACATCCTTTTTAAAGATTACCGCAGCTACCGCTGCGCTCTGTTTCAGTACCTTTGTGATTGCCCAGCAAACCTATTCCGTAAGCGGAACGGTGAAAGACAAAAAAAACGGCGAGCTACTGATCGGAGTAACGGTAAAAGTAAGTGAAAACCCATCGATTAATGTTGTTGCCAATGAATATGGTTTTTATTCTTTATCACTTCCCGAAGGCAACTATACTCTCATTATTTCCAATCCCGGATATAAAGATTTTGAGCAGCAGATCAAAGTAGATCAGAATATGAAGCTGGATCTTCCCCTTATCCCGCAGGAAGTCATTTCCAAATCTATTGATGAAGTAGTGATAACGGGAATTAAAAAAGACAAAAATCTCTCTACTGCCCAAATGGGAACGGAGACTCTTAGTATCAAAAATATTGAGAAGCTACCGGTTTTATTTGGTGAAAAAGATGTCATGAAAACCATACAGCTTTTACCGGGTATTAAAAGCAACGGTGAAGGAAGCAGCGGCTTCAGTGTAAGAGGCGGTGCTACAGACCAGAACCTTATTTTACTGGACGAAGCTCCTGTTTATAACGCATCTCACCTTCTTGGTTTTTTCAGCACTTTCAACAGTGATGCCCTGAAAGATGTAAGTATTATTAAAGGAAACAGCCCTGCCCAATATGGAGGCCGCCTTTCTTCTGTACTGGATGTAAAAATGAAAGACGGAAATAACCAGAACTATAATGTGAACGGAGGAATCGGACTGATCAGCAGCAGACTAAGTGTGGAAGGTCCTATTCAAAAGGAAAAATCATCATTCATTGTCTCCGGAAGAAGAACCTATGCAGACTTATTTCTGAAAGCCAATAAAGATTATAAGGACAACAAATTATACTTTTACGACCTTAATTTAAAGGCCAATTATCAGATTAATAAGAATAACCGTCTTTACTTATCTGCCTATTTTGGCAGAGATGTTCTGGGATTGGGAAATACCTTCTCAACAGATTGGGGAAATACGACGGCCACATTGCGCTGGAACAGTATTATCAGTAGTAAGCTGTTCTCCAATACATCCTTTATTTACAGCAATTATGATTATAAAATCAGCTTAAAAAGCAATGATAATGTATTCGATCTGAATTCAAAAATCCAGGACTGGAATCTTAAACAGGACTTTACGTGGTTTGCCGGAAACAAACATTCTGTACGTTTTGGCCTTCAGTCTATTTATCATACACTTACCCCAAGCAGTGCTTCCGGAACAAGTGTAAGTACTTTTCCAAGAAACCCAAGATATTCTTGGGAAAATGCAGTGTATATCAATGATGATTTTAAAGCTACGGAAAAGCTGACCGTCAATTACGGATTGCGGCTTTCCGCCTTCAGTGTATTGGGAGGTGATACATTCAATACATTTGAGGATGGAGTACTTACTGACAGCAGATTTTTAGAGAAAGGAAAATTCGGAAAAACCTATATCAATCTTGAACCGCGTATTACAGCCAATTACCGGATCAATGAAGTAAGCAGTGTAAAGGGGGGATATTCACGTAATACTCAAAACCTGCATCTTTTAAGCAACAGTAACAGCGGAAACCCGACCGATCAGTGGATCGGAAGCAGCTATACGGTGAAACCTGAAATTGCAGATCAGGTAAGTTTAGGATATAGCAGAAATTTCAACAATAATAATTATGAATTAAATGCTGAGATTTATTACAAATCCATGCAGAACCAGATTGATTTCAAAAACGGAGCTGAAATCGGATTTGACACAGGATCTGATGTAGAAAGTGAATTGCTTTTCGGTAAAGGCAGAGCCTATGGCCTTGAACTTATTGCCAAAAAGAAAAGCGGAAAACTTACCGGCTGGATCTCCTATACATTATCCAAAACGGAAAGAAAAATAAACGGGATAAATAATAACGAATGGTACAATGCCAGAATGGATAAAACACATGATCTCTCCATAGTGGCAACGTATCAGTTTAATGAGAAATGGTCTATGTCCGGACTTTTCCTTTACAGTACAGGAAATGCAGTGACCTTCCCTACCGGAAAATATGAGCTGAACGGACAAACTGTATTTCAGTACAGCAACCGGAATGCAGACAGAATGCCTGCGTACCACAGAATGGATCTGAGTGCTACTTATGAACCAAGCTCCAACAAGCGCTTCCGTGGCTCCTGGACTTTTGGTATTTATAATATTTACGGTCGGGAAAATGCCTACACCATCACTTTTGAAGATAATCCGAATAATCCGGGAACTACCAGAGCCATGCAGACTTCTTTATTCCGTTGGGTACCGAACATCACTTACAATTTCAAATTTTAAATCATGAAAAATATATTTTATATCCTCATATCTCTTTTTACGTTAACTTCTTGTCAGAAAGAAATTGATCTGGATCTTACCGATCAGAGCGGAAACATAGTCATTGAAGGCAATATTACTGATCAGGCAGGGCCTTATATCGTAAGAATAACAAAAACCGTTGGTGTTTCACAACCTAACCAATATCCTGCCGTTACCGGAGCGAAAGTTACTTTAAGTGATGATACCGGACAGACTGAGATTCTGCAATATATAGGTCAGGGTAAATATCAAACCACTAATTTTGTCGGAGCATCCGGCAGAACCTATACTCTGAAGGTCCAGGCGGAAGGAAAAGAATATACTGCCCAAAGCACGATGCCTGAAGTAGTATACTTTCAGGGGCTGGTACAGGATTCTTTTAATTTCGGAAATAAAAAAAGCTATACACTTTTACCTGTTTTCACAGATCCTTTAGCCCTAGGTAATCGCTATCTTTTCAGCTTTACCATCAACAATTTAACGAAGAAAACATTTAACGTATTTTCAGACAATGTGAATAACGGGCTTCCCAACCAGCGGCCGTTAATTCTTCCCAATGATGATAATGACGGGAGAGACCATGAAGTGGTAGTGGGCGACACTATTCATGTGGAGATGCAGTGTATTGACAATAGTATTTTTACGTATTACAATGCCTTATTACAGATTTCCGACGGAAACGGCGGCGGTGTAACTCCGGCTAATCCCCCAAGTAATATCAGTAATGGAGCTTTGGGCTATTTTTCAGCACATACGTCAAGTACAATGGATTATGTCATTCAGTAAAAAATCAATCCAAATTATACAAACTAAAATCCTGATGAAAATCGGGATTTTTTATTTTCCCTCATCTCAGCTCTACTGACAGCCTGTTGTCACTACCCTTCTTTAATTTTGTCCTATATTTAAAATCGTATGAAATTAACATCATTAAGAATCATTACCAAAGACATCAAACAAGCCGTAGAATTTTATGAAAAAACGACAGAGATTACGGCTCAATGGTATACAGAAGATTTTGCCGAGATTTCTACCCCTTCCATCACAATTGCCATAGGAAGTACCCGCACTATGAAAATGTTTGGTAACCCTAAGGAAGAGTTCACAGGCGGTAAAAATACCATCGTTGAGTTTCTTGTAGCCAATGTAGACGAAGAATATGAAAGAATTAAAGCATTCACTCATGATATTGTACAGGAACCTACCACAATGCCATGGGGAAACAGGTCTCTCCTGTTTTCTGATCCTGATGGAAACCTGATTAACTTCTTTACCCCGGTAAGTGAAGGTGCTATGAAAAAGTTTAGCTAAACTTTCTCTATTATTTTCTATTGAACAATAAACTCCTGCCTCAATAAAGCAGGAGTTTGGTTTATCATTACTTAATTAAAAGATTAAGGTTGCAAAATAAAAATTTTTTTTGCATCTTTTATTTAATTAGCCACATGGCCTCATTAATATCATCTCCTCCCGGATATTGTTTTACAATTGCATTATTGAGATTTGCATTGTTATTGGCAATTTCCGATGCGGGATACCTCCATCTTTTTGGAATTTTACCATTGTTCAGTATACCAGGTCCATCTGTATTAAATTTAGGAAATCCTGTTCTTCTCTGATCATAAAATATTCTCCAACCTGTATTAAAAAATAATGCAGTGTGTTTCTGGTCCATAATCTGTTCGATCTCTTTACCTGGTTGTAAATTGATCACAGGCTGAGCCAAGTAAGTAGTAACATCAGTTGTATTTACTTTATAAAAGTTCATAGATGCATTAATTGCTTTCAGATAATAGGTATTTGCATTTCCACTGATCCAACCACGTACAGCAGCTTCAGCTAAAACAAACTGCAATTCTGCAAACCCCATGAGCAATGTAGGTTCATTGATAGGATCATGAAAATACCTCGGATTGATCCTTGATGCCAGACCATTAGATGCTCTTGTAGAATTTTGTCCCAAATCTCCACTCCCCTTTAATCCGTCGTAATAGCTAAAAGGATCTGTCGGCACCGTTCCTGTAGTACTTGTTTTCTTTTCAGCCATCATAAACAACCGTGGGTCTTTAGAAGTTTTTAGCTTATCCACAAAACTTTGTTCCATATAATATGCTGTTTGCAGATCGTTACTATTAAAAAAGGGATAACGGTTGTTGACTACATTATAAAAAGATAATTGCCCACTGTCTTCACTTGTTTCCATAATAGGGTTCTGAGAAGGATTATTGACAATGTCAGCAAATGTTTGCTTTACATTCAGATCTGTATCATCTGTTCTTTTAGACAGATCTATTAAAATTCTAAGTCTGTAGGAATTGATCAGTTTTCTCCATTTAAGAATATTTCCTTCATAGATAATATCTCCTGCAATTTTCAGGTTTAAATTAGAAAGCTCCGTATTAGCAAGTGCCAGCTCATTAAGCACATTTTTATAAATGCTTTTCTGATCGTCATATTTTGGAAAAAAATTATTAGTCTTTACCGCCTCGCTATAGGGAATATCTCCAAACATTTCAGATAAAGATATAAAATAATATGACTTAAAGAAACGGGCTAATGCTATATATTCTTTTCCACCATTTTTATTCACTTCTTCTATCATTTTCTCCACTTGCTTGATATTGTCGTATGTACCGAAAGATCCTCTTTGAAAATCATAATACTGCTCACGGCTCACTCCGTTGATATATGTAAGCTGTCTGGAGGCCAGCGCAGCTTCTGCCTTAATATTACTAAAAGCACTCACTTCAATTCCGGAAAGAATATTTTCGGCGCCCACGGTTTTAGGACGGTTGGGATCTTCCTGGAAATCTGCGACTCTGCTACAGCCTGTTAGGCCTAATACAGCAATCGATAACCCAATATATATTTTAGTTAGTTTCATTTGTTTGATATTTAAAATTAGAATTTCACATTAATATTGACACCGAAGCTTCTTGTTGCCGGAGTCTGAAGTTGATCTATCCCGGAATCAGGGTCTACATTCTTAATATCTGAAGCCAGCCAAAGGTTTCTTGCGATCAAAGAAATACTCGCCGAAGAAAGAGCCATTTTTTTCACAAAAGACTTTTCAAAGTTATAGGTAAGAATAACTTCACGTAGCTTGATAAAGGTTTGTTTATAATAATGGTAATTGCGTTCAAATGCATTACTTGTACTTTGCATATAAGCATTATAATTGACAGCTTTATCATTCTGAACAAAAACCCGGGTATCCGATTTTACATTCCCATTCTGATCATAAGTAATAGAGCCACTCACAACTTTTACTCCCGGCGCTATGTAGGTATTATTTCCGGCATTGGCATCATCTCTGTATTGATTAACGGTTCCCGGATCAATACCACCCCACCACATTTTCTGGTTGGTTGTAGAATACATAGAACCTCCGATTCGGCCATCAAACAGTAAAGACAGTCCGAAATTTTTATAAGTAAAGTTATTAGATAATCCATAGGTTAAATCAGGATCGGAATACCCCATATTGGATTCGAATGGTGCTTTGGAAGGTACTGGATATCCGTTTTGTAATACCAGCTGTCCGTCAGGTGACGTTTCATATGCTACGGCAGTCAGTTTATCTGCCCGTTCTCCTACTTTAACGAAATTGTACCTTTTATTTGCTTCGTTATATATTGTAGTATGATCTTCACCTCCATAGGCTTCTTTTAAATATTTACGGTAATGGCTCAAATTAAGTTGTGTACTCCATTTAAAATCAGATTTCTTTATTACATCTGCATTCAGGGTGATCTCGATACCTTTTCTTTGGAAAACATTTCCATTTGTAAGATAGGATGTATAACCCATTGCTTCTGATATGGGAATATTTGCCAGATTGTTATAGTCTCTGGTCTGGAAATAGGCAATATCTAGATTGATTCGATTTTTAAATACACTTATATTAGTCCCTATTTCCCACGAATTCGATGTTTCAGGTTTTATATTTTCATCGATAAGAGCACTACCAAAAGAAAATGTGGGTTTTCCGTTCCAGCTGATATCACTTTTTTCAAAAGCAGAAATATAGCCGTAGGTGTCATTGGCAATTTTACCATTGGAAACACGAGCCAGAGATCCGCGAAGCTTTGCAAAATTAATCCACTTCGGAAGGGTAAGCAGCTGACTTAGCACTACAGATCCGGAAACGGACGGATAGAAATACCCGTTATTTCCTTGGGGAAGTGTGGATACTTTATCATAACGTGCGGTCATATTCAGGAAAAATGCTTTATAAATTTCCATGTCTACATAACCGTAAGCACTATTGATCTGTTCATATTCTTTTCGGTTTCCGATTTTTGGTACGAATAAAGGCCCTACACTATTGAAAAGATTATACCAGCCCGGACTTACCAACCCATCGGTGCGCACCTCGCTATTTTTAAGCTCCCTATAATAATTAGATAAATATCCTTCTCCTGTCAACACAAAGTTGTCTGAAAATCTGTTTTGATATTTAAGACCTAATTCTGAAGTGATATCAAAATAATTTCCGGTGACCTGCGTATAATTTCCTAATGATTTATTACCATATCCAATATAGCTTTTAGGTTCTCTGAATTCCCGATTCAAACTGTAGATATTAGCTCCTACACGAGTTTTAGCCAATAATTTGGGGACAATTTGATATTCAATGTTAACATTCCCCAACACATTATCTTTATAATAAGGCCTCTGGTATTCATAAGCCTGAAAATAAGGGTTGTTATAATAAGACACATTATAATGTCTTTGCTGATAACCTTCTTTTCCAGCTGCCCAATAGTTTCTCAGATCTCTTACATCTACATCTGCTCCAGTCCATAGTACGAGGTTATAAAGATAATTGGTAGGTCCGTAGCCTACCTCAGGAAAGTTGGAAGTATACTCCTTATTATACGTTAAGGTAGAATTAATCTTAAGCCCTTCAATGGGATCCACAGAACCGGCTAAACTAATTGATGTTGTTTTCAGATCGGTATTGGGAACGATTCCTTTCTGGTAGATATTAGAAAGAGATAACCTGAATGTTGCTTTGTCGCTTCCCCAGTCTACGCTGATATTATTAGATTGGATAATTCCAGTATCAAAAAAATTTTTAATATTATCTTTACCTCGGGAGATCCATGGTAATGGAACAAGTTTTCCTGTTACAGGATCAACAGGGCTGTTATATTGTGGGGTTTCGAAATATCCGCTTGGCGTCGAAGGATCTTTTTGATCCAGTTTAGGTCCCCAAATCCATCCACCTCCCTCACTACCGGAACCACTTCCGTCTACATAAGCATATTTCCCGTTATTTCCGCCACCATACACCGTTTGAACTTTCGGAATCCGAATAAAAGAAGTCTGGAACATCGTAGAATTGTTAAAGGAAACTGTCATTTTCCCTTTTTTCCCTTTTTTGGTGGTAATCATAATGGCACCATCCTTCCCTACAGATCCATATAACGCAGAAGCTGTAGCTCCTTTCAGAACACTGATATTGTCAACATCATCAGCATTTACCCTCCATAAATCGGCTGTTCTGTCAGGAACTCCGTCGATGACGATAAGAGGTTTAGCTCCTCTCAGGCTGATCCCTGGATCCTGAAAAAGATCCGTACTATTATTAATATTCAATCCAGCAACACGTCCTGACAATGAATTGATAAAGTTGGGCTCTTTTGCCTTTTCAAAAATCTCTCCTTTTACTTCCTGTACTGCATACCCCAGTGCTTTTTTGTCTTTTTTGATTCCTAAAGCAGTGACAACAACTTCATCGATCTTTTTCTCATGAGTGTTTAACGTATCTATACGGTCTATCTTTTGTACATTTTGGCCATAGACTTCCAAACCGGATACCAAACCCAGTCCAATTAAAAGGTGTAATTTCATAAGTATATTTCTTTATTTAGTGTGGTGAGTAATCCATGTATTCAGAAAACCTTCTTTAGTTTTCAATAAGATTTTATAAATATTGGAATTATTAATTTTTTGTTTTGAAATAAACTTACCACTGTTCACATCCACCTTCCCGAGAAACTGATACTTATCCTTACCTCCAGTTTTAAAATTATTGGTATTAGTAATATATACTTCTGCCCATTCTTTTAAAAAATCTGTTGTTTTCCAGGTAAGATCAAGGGTATTATCAGACAATAAAGAAGCTTTCAACTGATAGGTTGTTCTGTTTCTAAGCAGATCGACACCATCCATTTCCTGCTGAATCCTTTCCGGCACTTTTATACTGAGAAAATCAGTTATTGTAGGAAGTATATCTGTAATAGCCACCCTATTGTTTTGAGCATAAGTATTAATATTGGGTTTATTGATTGCGATCCACGTATCGCGTTCTCTATCACTTTGCCCACCATGTCCTTTCCCGTTGCTTGCAGATCTGCCGTGATCTGTGGTTACTATAAACAACCAGTCTTCTCCATGTTTGGCTTCACGTTTTTTTACCGCATCATAAATCTTTCCAATTAATTGGTCTTCAAAAGAGATCGCTTTGTATAAGATATCTCCATCTCCATGATGATGCCCCATATCATCGGTAAACTCAAGATATACCCACGAAAGATCCGGGGCATTCTCTGTAATATAGCTTGCTGCCTTTCCCGCTACCAGACTATCAATCTTACGGATATACCTGCTTTGCTTGTCGTGTGGGAAATGTAAAGTGTCTCTCTCCATGCCATCATAAGCAAAATCCATTTTTATTTCCCCAGTAGCTTCAAGATTTTCACCAATCAGCTTAGTACGATTATCTTCCCATGTTGAAAAGACGGCTGCTTTTTTATCCGGAAACTGATCTTTAAAAAGTCTGAAAATAGTAGGGTAATTATAATTAGGGTTTTTAATATCATTATCATAAACATTATGTTTGTTGACCCAAGTTCCTGTCAGCAAACTGTTGTATCCTACCGCAGAAATTGTTGGTGTTTCACTATAATTTCCTTTTTCTCCTCCTACATATGCTTTCAATAATGCCCCGTCTTTTTTAATTCTATTAAGATTGGGAATTTCAGCCTTATTCAACATATCTTCCGCAATACCATCCACAATGATAAAAACCACTTTTTTTTGTAATTTGTTTTTCTGGCCAAAAACACTAAAAGTAACAAAAGAGATAATAATAAATAAAGATTTTTTTAAGAACTTCATTTGCCGTTTTTTTTATTTTGGTAAAAATCCATAAAAAAACGGACATCATATTTTAACAAAATATTAACAAATAAATTTAACATATTAAGTTTGCTTAAAGGCTATACATAAGCCTATTAAAACATTTTCTTTAATTTTCGGTTGTATGTATTATCTATAATAAGAATGGATTGTTCTGGCTAATAAAAATCTTATAAGATGGCCATATAAATAAATTTCATAATAATCAGAACTTATCAAATAAGTTTTCGATTATTATGAAACCTAGTTTATTTTCCTAAAAATTCAAGTGCTTTTGTAACAAAAGCTTCATGATTCTGAAAGAAAGAGGCATGTCCTGAATCCGGGAAAATAACCAATTCCGAATTTTCCAGGCTCTGAGCCATATTCTTTGCATTCTGAACGGCTACCGGGAGATCATTTTCACCATGAACGATAAGAACGGGATTTTTAATATTTTTCAATTCTGTAAGTGCACCGGTGTCTGGCTGTGCCCAGCTCAGCACTGCCGTAAACTGTGAACCGGATGCAGCATCACTTAAAATAAGGTCTCTGTCTGTTGTACGAAGCTGAATTCTTGCATATGCAGCCTTTCCTGCCGCGGTACTTTGGGCAGAGGCTGTAAATCCGAATTTCAGGAAAGAAGCTTCAGGACTCAGCCCGGCTGTACCGGCAATAATATTGGGTAAATCGGATAATCCGATGGCTCCTTTGGGACCTGTTCCTGTCAGAATAACTTTGTTGACGAGTGCCGGATTTGTTAAAACAACTCTCTGAGCCACAAATCCTCCCATGGAAAACCCCATAATATTGACTTTACTGAGATTCAGAGCCTGAATGAAATCTATGGCATCGTCAGCCATAGCCTGCACCGTATTGGGAGTTGTTCCTTTTGAAGAAGCCACCCCTTTGTTATCAAAGAGAATAAGTTTGTATTTTTTAGCCAACCCGTCTGTAACTGCAGGATCCCAATCATCCATTGACCCTCCTAAGCCGGGAAGTAAAACCAAAGGAATACCATCTTCTTTTCCTAAAACACGATAGGCAAACGTATTTCCTTTAACATTTACGAACTGTGTTTTGGCATTTTGGTGGTTCCTGTTCTGTACCTCCTGTATCGTGGGAGGTTCGTTTTCTTCACTGCAGGACATTGTTACCACAGTAAAAAGGGTTAAACATAATAAGCTTACTGCTGAGATTTTTCTGATTGTTTTCATTGTAGTTTATTTTTGTATGATTATGATGCAAACATAACACGCAAATATAAACGGAACACTCACAAGCTTGTTCAACAGGACATTTCGGGAAGTAAAGCAGACATTTAAAACGTTGAAAATTATAAAAGCAGGTCTTCTCAAATAGTTTTCAGGGCATTCAGGGTTTCCATGGCCTTTCCTGCATCTTCACTGGCTACAAAAATATGATCATGATAATAGGCAGCCACTACATTACAGCTGATATTTTCCTTTTTCAAAGCATTGGCAAAAGCAGCAGTAAGTCCTACGGCCTCTAGTGAAGAATGAATATTCAGGGTAATCCAGGAAGAGATATAGATATACTCCAGCTTCCAGCTATCTGCTATTTCTTTTTCCAAAACCAGGGTAATGGCTTCATTTTCACGAAAGAAAAATAAAACCTGGCTAAGATCCGGAATCTGCATCTGATTTTCAGTTGTACAAAAAACATAATTTCCGGTGTTCAGCACAGGCTCCATATGTTGAAGCAAAACGGCTAAGTCTTTTTCTCCTGACATCTTTTTTTGTACAAAACTAAGTGATCTCTTCAGGTATCTATTTATCATTTGATAAAAAATGCAGTCTGTCTATTTTCATATATAATAAAAAAAGGAGGTCCCCACCTCCTTTTTTATGTATTAAATACCTTAAAAGACCTATTTAACTTCTTTATATGAATGTTTGTGTTTTTTTGGTGGGCTTTTAAGAAGCCGGTATAAGGACATTTATACTTATATTTAATTTCATCACTTGCGTTTTTTATAACTATAGTTTATTATTTGTATAGTCATATTTCTCATTTGTGTAAAAAGTTCAGCGTTTGAAAATTTTGTCTCTTTTCATCTCCTGAATTTTCTACTGCAAAGTAACGACATTATGGTATAATTTCCATCCTATTCCCCATCGATACACGTCTAAAGAAGCATCGATATTTATCGATAAACCCATAAAATCTTTTGGATTTTAACTTTTATGATGCGTTTTGATCAGGTCTATCAGCTCTACCAGGTTCTCTATTTTTAATTTATCAAAAAGGTTTTTCTTAATGGTACTTACTGTATTCTGTTTGATATTCAGCTGATTTGAAATTTCCAGATTCCCATATCCTGCTGCATATAATTCTGCAATCTCCAGTTCTCTTTTGGTTAAACGGCTCAGCGGATTAATCATATCCGGATTAGAAACCAGCTGTACCAGCAGATCCCTGGATACGGATGAAAAATACTCTCCTTTTTGTATAAAATGTGAAATAGCTTCTCTTACTTCATCTTCTTCGCTTAATTTGCTCAGATATCCGTTAGCTCCGGCTTTAAAAAATTTAAGCGCATGTACATCCTCTTCAAGCCCTGTAAAAATCAGGATTTTAAGATCAGGATTGATACTTTTTATCTGTGACAGGATGTGCAGGCTATTGCCATCCGGAAAATGAGCGTCTATTATAGCCATTTCTATTCCCTTTGAGCCTACCAATTCTACAGCCTGCTGCAAAGAGGATGTGTGAAAAACCTTTGCATTGGGAACAATATCAGTGATGATAATCTCCATTCCCTGTCTTACAATACTGTGATCATCTGCCAAAAGGAATGTAATTTCTTTATTTTCAATTGGTATTTCCATCGTTATTAAGATTTAAATTGATCCTGAATGTTATTTTTGTCCCTTTATAGAGCTTACTGGTAGCGGATATTTCGCCATCAAAAAGCTCTACAATTTCCTTACATAAGCTTAATCCCAATCCCGCGCCAAGATTATCAATCTCATCTGAAACAACTCCCTGATAGTAAGGTTCAAAAATTTTCTTCACATCAGATTCTGATATTCCCACTCCGGTATCGGCTACTGTTGTAGTAAGGGAAATTCTGTTTTTATCAATCGGTTCGGTGATCATGGTAAGATCGATCTGTCCGTTTTCTGTAAATTTATTGGCATTTCCCAGAATGTTCATAAATACCTGATTGATCTTTATATTGTCTGAGTATACCACCACATTTTCCGGAATCATATCTGTGACAACAAACTTATTATTTCTGGTCTCTATATAAGGAGTAATTACCTTAGCAATAGCGTTAAGCTCATCTTTAAGGTTAAACACGCTGTTCACCAGCTTTTTATCTGCTTCCTGATTTTTTGTATATTCCAGAATCTGGTTGGATTGCAAAAGCAGCGTACTATTGGTAAATTTTATAGACTGTAAATAATCTTTTATCGTATCATCCTTTGTTGTTCTGTGGATCTTATCAATAAAAATATTAATAATTTTCAGCGGCGACCTTAAATCATGGCTCAGCATTCCCAGAATTCTGTTTTTGAAATTAAGATTATTTTTAATTTCCTCATGGGCTGCATTAAGTTTTCGCTCATATATAAAGGCAACCCTGGTAAAATACATGATCAGGATCGATACAATGAACATGAGAACCATCAATCCCAGTACGAGATAATTTCTTATTTTATTATTATTTGAATTCTGATCATTATACTCTTTTTCGAGTTCTGATTTAAAATCTTTAATTGCATTTTCATAGACTTCTATAAGGCCATTACTGTATACCAGCAACTTGTTGAAATTACTGTAAAACTGCAGATTCTCCTTCTGATTCTTGGCTGCATACAGCTGTACCTTTTTTACTTCTGCCGCATAGTGCTGATCTATAGACTTCATCGTATTGGTCATTTTTGATTTTACCTGAGAAAGGTCTATTGTCTTGCTATTCGTTAAAGTAACTACTGTACTTTCCTTCTGTACATTCACTTTACCCGTTATAGCATCTTTTAAACGTCCCATAAAGCCTTTCTTTTTGATGGTATCGGCATAAGTACGGGTCTGTATATTGAAATCCTCAAAGTCATTTTTATACTTTTCCGGTTCATATTTTTTATCTTCAATTTTTCCCGGTGGATTCAGGGAGGTCTGATATACAGAATCGATCAACGTTTTTAGCTGGTGGGCTTTCAAAGTATCTTTTTTATGCATTGCCAGAGTATTTTTCAGCCTGGGACTGGTTTTTTCATACTCTCCTATTTTGTCAAAATTCAGCTTAAGCTTTCTTAATGACTGGAAATAAGCCTGCAGATCTTTATTATCCTGACTGATCATATATTTCTGAAGATGATTCTGTGCGTCCATAAAATCTTTCCTCGAATTATCAGTCAGCCCGCCTAATGCTCTGCTTTCTTCCAGTTGGGTCTTAATAAATTTCAGTTTTTTTTCATTGACAGATTCAGTATAAAAAAAGGTGGCAATAATCACCTGTATCAATAAAATACACAGGATTAACGAGTAGTGAACAACCTTCCTCAACTTAAAATTCAAGAATTTATATTTCATAGGTATCGATCAGATAAATTAATTGGTAATTACGCAAACTGTTCAAATCTTATTTTTAATTATTAAAAATGACCTTACAAAATCGGGCAATCGCCGTATATCATTTAATTTACAAAGTTAAAGTAATTTTTGTCTTGTTATAATAGTGAATATCAGATAAAAAACGAAGAATTTCATTTTTCTTTTCATCAAAATCCATGCAAAAAATTAAGATTTTGTTAACATAAATCTCAATTTTAAATAAGATACAAAAAATGAAGTCTTACAGACATTATTTAAAAGAATAAAAAATGTATAAAAAACCCCTTCCAAAGCGACTCTGGAAGGGGTTTAGTGTATATAATTAAAAAGTATTGTGATCGGTGGTTTTTATTCCACTACGATTATTGTATTGTAAGGATCTTAATTAGGGTTTACAATAAACGTCTGCTCTACGATCATTCCCTGCGTACCATCAAAAGAAATTCCTCCGATCGTTGTTGAAGAATCCGGACTGTACATGGTAAGAACCTTGTCTTCCTTACTGAACATTCCGGCTGTATTCTCGGTAACAACTTTGAAATGATAATAAATAGGATTTCCATCTGCATCTTTTACAGTGAGAGGGTCCAGTCCTAATTTTTGCAGTCTTAAAAAGATTGTCTTATCAGTTATATCAAAGATTTCTTTCGGCATCCAGGTATCTGTATTGGTCTGAGGATCATTTTCAAACAGATACAGCTGTACTTTAGAAGTATTGTTCGGAAGAATATTCATTCTGGCCACTTCTTTCCAGTTCCCCTGATTAGTCATCTGATACAGGTGATACTTTCCTTTATAGCATTGTTCTTTCCATTCCAGAAGTCCTGAGGTAACTACATTTCCGGTAATCGGATTGGATTCGAATTTCAATTCCGGAGCCTGTGGCAATACATTTTCTACCATAGTAGTGATCATAATCTTTGATGCTTCGGATGGTGCAAATTCTTTTACAACCACTTCCGGCTGATTGGCAGCATACTTCGCTTCAGAATATTCAACTTCTGCTTCTACCGTTACACGATAATACAATGGATCTGTAAACGGAACCTGTACCAGATCGTGGAATGGATCAGTCAGAGTCCAGCTGTTATCATCCGATACGCCTTCTTTTTCAAGGACAAGCTCATGAACCAGTTCCATGGTTCTTACTGAAACAGCATCCTGCATGGTAAGGGCACGGTACAATTTGGCTTTTTTAACGTTGTATACTTTATTATAAGCATTGATTGTCACTTTCATCTGAGGCTTGACATCCGCAGCTTTATCTTCTAAAACCGGAATCACGCTCTTAATCTCAGGGGTTTTAAGCGGGAAAGAGTTCACCATTTTCACCGGTCCGATCGCGGTACTCATTTCACTTTGTACCATCTGTACATTGGTTTCTCTGGCTGCATAGAAATACGTACTGGTAGAAGCTCCGTCTAAGGTATAATCTACAAATAACGTTTTATGAGGGGCTGTACTCACAATCTTCATCATCGGGGCCATATCAAATTCTCCGTTGATATCATTACCCGGTGTCAGCAATGTTCCGTTTTTGGCTCTGATCACCTGTGCTTTAGGAATCGGCTGATAATCATTTCCTTTGATATACTGATACAGAACCGGAATTTCCGTTAACGGAACATAGGTATTCTGAATCGTCTGTTTCACAAAATCTCCGAATTTCAGCTCCCCGAATTTACCGTTAGGATCCTTAGGAATAATCACCGTTGATAAATCCTGGATATCATTATATGTCTTTTGCGGAATCGCAGGAGTATAATGCTGGTTATGATCTTGAATAAAGAGATTAATCCACTTCAATAAGTCTTCACTGTTTGGAATCGGAAGTGCATATCCGTTATATTCTTTAAAAGTAGACCCGTTAAAAATGGCATTGGCCAGATCCGAGAGTCTGTTATTGAAATACTCGTCATTGATTCTCTCACGGATATATTCTACCGAATCCTTTTCAGGAGCTGCATTATAATCTTTTGTGTGCTTATATAATGAGCTTAATAAAATGTCATCATTAGAACGAAGGAACATCACACTGAACGGCTTATGTTTATATTCTGTTGTGAAAGCATAAGAGGAACGCCCGAAGGAATCCGGTCTTGTAGCATACAGAGATGAGCCTGAAGGTGGTTCCGGAGTTTTAGGTGCCACGATTTTTCTTCCGAACATCATTGTCGGAGTGGAAATCCTTGATTTATAATCCGGGTACGTAAGATCTACGGTACGTGTTCCGAAAATAGTATACTTTTCCAGGTCATCATTCTGAGGAAGGATATCCTCGTTTCTCAGACGGCATGGGCCGTTATAATGAAGGTAAGCTCTGTATCCAGGGTAGAAATTCACCTCTACCGTTCTGCTAGGCATGATCGTTTCATCAGGCTGAAGAGGGTCCGTTGCAAAGGATTCATCCAGCGCAAATAATTTCAGGTCTCCGCTATTAATATTTTCAATACGAACTACTTTCAGTGTTGATTTTTCTTCAAACGGAGCATTAGCATTGGATTTCTCAATACGTACGCTTCCTCTGTACCATTGTACAATATCTTTTTGGGGATCGGTTGAATACTGAGGGTGATTATTCAGGGTGAAACCCGGAAAATCAATCTCATACATTCCCGTGAAAGGAAGAGGCACCTGAGCCGGGCCATTAGGATCCGGGTTGGGAGCATATTCAATAAATCGTTTAACGACTGCCGTTTTTTTAATTCCCCTGAATTTTCTGAAATAGGTATTCATCGTAACATCAGGATCCTGGCCGGATTTAATTGTTTTCTCTTCGGTATGAATCGGCCATCCGTCTCCGATCTGAATTTTCAGCGGATGCGGGTTTACAGTTCCCCATGTGGAAGGGTTTTGCATATTTTCTACCACCATAAATGCATCATTTGCATGAGGTACGGTAAAGTTGGCCGGATCGAAAGGAATATTTGCATTCTGACCGAAGGCATTTCCGACCTGTTTTTTCAGGACATGGAAAATCGGAAAATCAGGGTTGGTTCCCGGTAAAATATTATGGATAATATAATCATCAGTTCCTACGGTAAATATTCCACCGATATAATTCGGGAATGCTGCTGTAGCGATAGTTGGCTTCAGCGTCTGAAGAGTTCCCTGGGCGGCAGTTCCTGTGCTGCTGAGCACAAAGCCTTTCGTTTTAATAACAGAAACCAGCGGATTACCTGTAAGATCCGTTATCGTATCAATTGCTCCGAAAACCCTGTTTGGAATTTCCGGACGGAAGAATACTTCAATATGATCTGCGAATACTTCTTCAGCATCAGGAAGAGGATTGAAGTCGGTAATTTGTTCTCCGTTAATCGCTTTCTGATAGGTAATCATATCCTGTGCAGCATCGTATTCCATGGTAAGTCTCACCAAAGTTTTATCACTGGCCGTATTCAATTTATATAATTGCTGCTCATTATCGGAAGTCAGTAATAAAGGACTTTCTTCCTGAATTAAAAAGGCATTGACACTTGAAGCCGGTAATAAAACATTGGATGGCTTAATAGTAGACTCCACCTCAAATACAATCGACGCAGACTGGGCTCTTGAAAACCAGTTGACTCCGTAAGAACCGAATTTACGTTTCCCGGATCTCTTTTCTTTATGAACGTATGCCGGGTTTCCGTAATCAGGAAGTCCGATAGCTACGGTTTCAAAATGCGCTTTATATCCGCTGCCGTCGACATTCGAATAATTGGGGTTATGAGGCAGCTCAGGAAGTCTCCATTTAGCTTCATCACTGGATTTATATTCAATTCCCACCTGTACCGGATAGGTAAATGTGGACATATCAAACTGCTGGCTAGAATAATAGAAAGGACTGTTTGCCGGTTCATCCGGAGTCTGCTCTTCTGTCAGTAAACTTAAAAATCTTGCCGTCCCGTCATAGGTATACCCGTTGGCATCCGTAAGGCTGCTCATGGTAACACCGGCTGTAGGGTCTGCTGAAAGGATACCCGGAACAGGCTGCTTTAACCGTACCGGTAAACAAAGACGCTGATCCGTCATTGAGGTCGGTAACGTAAGAGCCACGTGAATGGCTTCGAAAGGTCCCTGTCCGTTTCCTAAATCTGCTTCTGTCACATAATAAGCCGCATACATAAATTGCTCTCCGCTAAATGCTTCGTCTGTCATATCCATATGCCCGAGTCCCAGCATTCTGGCTACGTGGAAGTCCAGAGCCGCCATTTGTAAAATTGAGAAATGAGAAATCTCCAGAGGCTCCTTAGTGGTATCATCTTCAGGATAGTAGTGATCCAACGCTAAAGGATTGTCATAATTATCACTCAGTTTCAGATACTTATACACTGAATCCTTGATGCTGTTTTCAGCATCTTTTTTATCGTCATACCATTTTGAAACATAATTTTCGATATTGACAAATTCACCATCGTTATATCTCGGCCAGGTCGCATGTACAGGATGGTTTTCCGCATCCGGTTCCAATCTGTAAAGCGCTTCATCATCCTCCGTGGTAAGGGCAAATTTACCCAGTTCTTCCCAGCCTTCCCTGTTGTAAGCATCTTCATAGAATTCAAAATCAATTCTGGAAATAATGGTTCCTGAAGGTACAAAACGAACACTTCTTCCATTTTCAGCAAATATTTTTCTTGTGAAATCTGAAATATCTCTTCGGAACGTTACGTTCTTGGGAAGGTTCTGCTTATTGGTTTCCACAGAAAGCACTTCTGTTTTGGCACTTCCTAGAGCAGTTGCAGGAGTAAGCTGTAATGCGAAGAATAAAGAATCCTTCGATTCCACTTCGATAAGATTACTTCCGTACTTATCTAAAAAACCGCTTGGATCTGAAAACGGATTAATACCGGCTCTTACCTCATTATATTTACTTGTATTTCTAAAATAAACATAGAACATTTTGCCGTCACGCTTTCCGCTTGAATACAACCATAGCGCTTCAGAATCAATGACTGTTGTAGGTGAACTCGTTAAATAAAGCGAGGTAATTGAAGGCTCATAACGGATTCTTGATATTCTTACAAAGTCATCCTGCCTGTTGAACCCCTTAGGAGAGCCTTGATAGGCTCCTCCTTTGGGTAAATGTTCTGCTGCAGGCCCCTTTAGCATCCATCTTAAATGGATTCCTACAGTACTCTCCTCTCCTCTTGATCCGGCAGCCTGAATATATAAACAATCTGACTGCAAAAAGATATTATTTGTTGATAATGAGGCTGCTGCCGCATTTTTTATAGTATTTGTATTGAAAGACATTGTATTAGTTTATTTTAATATTTTTAACTTCAACTGCGCTGGACTTAATATAATTGGTTCCGTCCCAGATTTTATACGTGAATAAGAAGTTCATCACACTTTCTGTAATGGATTTGTCTTTATTCATAATCAGGATCTGTGAATAATCCTTAGAATAAATCGCATTATAATTAGCGTTTTCACTCAACACGCCTGCTGAATTATAGGTTATTACTTCCACCATTCCCGGGCTGTCTACTTTTTTAACGGTTCCGTCCGGATTAAGGGTAACTTTCCTTGTCATATCCGCCAAAGGAATTTTAGGATGGTTGAATGGTTCCGGATTTCGGATCAATAATGCCAGTACTTTTCCAGTGTTCGGATCAACAATTTTATTGAATTCCGTTGTAGGAGCATCTTCCTGAGGACTGATTCCGAATAATCCCTGAACCACTCTGTCAAACGGATGCTGATACTGATTGGCAATCGCTTTACTTATAGCATTCTGACTTTCTTTTCCAAGTTCTGTATTGATAATATCCCATGCCGCAGTCAGTTTATCTGCTGCTACGGATTTTTCAATTGTATAAACCGCCTGTTTTTTCAGGTTGTTTCCGTTGGCATCCTGGTAGGAAATAAAGCAGCTTTCAACCTGAGTTTTAAAGTTTTCATAACGGGAAGTCTGGAACACAAATTTGTGGACTTCTTTAGCATACTTCCTCTTCATATTTTCATCAATACTTTCCCTACTCACCGTATCTGTTCCCCAATAGAAGTTAAGAACCTGCGCTGTATAAAGCTTCTGAGGTTTTAATTTTTTAGGTTGTACCACACGGTATATTGATTTTGGTTTCTGAAGCGTTAAGTTTCCTACACAGGTCTGACCGTTGTTCAGCATATTGAAATACTGATCCAGTATAGTAGGAATCGCCGGATTATCATCTACAGCCCAGGTTTCAAAAGTCTGGGGAATATCTACTGCCGACTGCACAATTTCCTGTTCGGTAGGATCCAGTGTCGGCGGATTATTCACCGCAGTATCTTCTACAGGGTCTTTGATAATCACCTTCATGGTGCCTCCCAGAGGTGCAAAAGTTTTACCTTCAGATACAAAACTCTCCCATCCGCTTAATAATTTGGAGACATAAGTGGAGGTGAAATATAGTGAAATCTTCGTTGTTAAATCATTATAGAACAATGGCTTGGCATTCACAATATTACCGTCCGCATTCGGATAAGAACGCTGATAATCGATATATGCTCTCAGTGAAGTATGAGGATACTGGTCAGGATGCGGAGTTTGTGACTTCACATGGTTTCCGTTCGCATCATAAATTTCTCCGGTAGTATCTTCAAGCTTATATATTGAGCCGTCAGGATTTTTGATTTCAATATCTCCATACGTAGAGTTTTTATCTAAATGGAAGAATCCTAAAGGTCCTGCTGTACGGAAAGCATAAGCATAAGGGTAAGGTTTCTGGGTTATTCCGTCATCTACAGTATCTTTTAAGACAAACTTAATATAATATGCGGTATCCGGTCTCCAGATCGGCTGAACAAATCTTGTCACTGCATTGACTGCGGCCGCTGTTTCCTCCTGAATAGCCTGCTGGCTAGGAATGTTCACATTATAAAAATGATCTTCTACAGATAACCATTGAACTTCATGGAACAAAGTGAAGCACTTTTTCTTGGATGAACAGTTGCCCAGATCTTTCAGAATATCAATAATATCCTGACATGCGGTATTAAATGCTCCTGCATTCATCATATAGAAAGACTGCCCAAGCATTACAACCGTATTGATTGTATTGATCTGTCTTGACAGAATCTTCGTTAAGTATGAATACTGCGGATGGGTAGATAGAAATGCATTAAATGCTTCCATCAACGGAGATCTGCTGATTCCCTGTCTGTCATTAAACTGTCCGAAATCTTTCAGAGCAAGCTCTGCACTTAAATTACATAAAGTAGAGTCCGTACAAAGATTTAATTCAAGAGCTAATCTTTCAATCTGTCTGAATTTGGCTTTCACCAATTCAAAACGGGAGATGATTCCATCATAGCTTACCGGCTGGGCTTCCACAAATTCTGTAAGATCTTCTAACAATCTTGCGTACTGATGCAGATAAACCTCAAACAGCGGAGACTGAACTCCGATTCCTGCAAGCATTTCCAACATATCGTGATAAACTCGGGAAGTCACCATATTGCTAATAAATACTGCATACGTAATACCATTTGGTGTTCCTCCCCTTCTATTGAAGCCAACAAAGAAATTAAGATTATAATGCTGTACAATATCCTGATAATACCTGCACATCATTTCTTCTTTCTCCTGTCTCAGCCCTTCACAACCTACAGATTGCAATTCGTTCAGCTGACCCTCCAGCTTTCTGTAGAGCTGAATATCACTTGGCTGCACTGTACCTACCACTCCTCCGTGGGCTAAAGCCTGCTGGTAACCCTGCTGCATCAATACGGCCATCTGTTCTAAAATCAGATTGATCTGAACGGTATCTGTCACATCAGGAATAATAACAATTTTTGTAATTCCTTTTTTCGTAAAATATTCAGAAACATCTAATTCGCCATTAAAAACATCTCTTGGATAATACTCCTGTTCCATCTCATATTGAACAAAGGACTGCGTATCGTCAATAATCGGACTGTAGTACTGAATGGTTAATCCCGTACTATACGTACTGAGTTTCAGTTTCAGTTTTCTTGCCCGTGCAGGCAGCATAATGGTAAGATGCGATTTATTCTTAAATTCCAGTGATTTATCAAATCCGAAGATATTGGCAGCATCCGAAACTTTACCTGAATCACCCTGCATGATAGGAGTTCCGTTTGGACCCACTGTATACTGTACATCTCCCGAAATCTGGTAAGATGCTTTTTTGCTCTGGAAGAAACTGTTTGTAGAAGCATAATAAAGCGTATTCAACGGCTTATTTAAAAAGTCTGAAACGGAATTTTCAATTTCCTGTCCGTGACAGAATAAAGTAGTAGCCAAGACACCGTATTGCTCAGGAGTAAACCATCCCGGGTTCCCCTGTTCCGTATAGGAGAACGGCGTTGTCCCTAATAGACGGATTGCATTGTACTGATTGTCTTTCTTCTGCCACTGACCGGCTTTCGCATTCGCCAGATAAGCATTGGTAGGATCCATGGCTTTAAACGGATCATATTTTACCCAGCTGCCATTTACATAAGCCTTAACCTCAAAGCTTTCCAGCGTATACTGGTGTTTTACCTGTCTCATTTCCAGTCCTTTCATAATTTTATCAGGCGGAATAAGGTCAGCAGAATTACTTGCAGGGTTGGTAAACCCACCGATAACTTTGCTACTCTCAACTGTCGGCAGCAATCCTTTTGTTGTTTTGATATCAATATAAGTATCCAGTGGAACTACTTTTTTGATCGTATCCACATTCGGATAATTATCAGGACTTACAGACTCCAGATCAAATGTTTCATTGGTTAACATACTGACCCCTTTCACCAGGCTCTTTTCCTGGCCTTCAATCTGAGTCATCGGATTCACAGGATCTCGCTCTACAATTTTGTTGAACTCCCATTTAAGCTCCACTTTAACGCTGAAACTGATCTTAAAGAACAGGATTTTTAATTTAAATGCGACACTAAACGCTCCATAGATTAAGAACGGTTTCGGAGATTCCACGGCAAGAAGAATGGTGACGGAAGCATAGATTCTAATGATCTTAACATCAATATCGATCGTCAGTCCGGCTTCAAAATAAGCACCCATCTGAGGTTTCTGGAAGCTGATTTTTCCTCCGAGCTCAAGATAAGCCAGTACAAAGATCTTCACCGGTCCGAATGTTCTGTCAAATCTGAACTCTCCTCTGGCTCCGGCTTCAATTCCTTTTCCGGAAATCATCAGGAAGGCTTTCAGGGTAAACAGATCTTTTAAGAGTTTGGCAGAAATAGGGACCTGTTTGGTTCCGAAATTAATATACCATGCGGATGGATTATTAAAGAAGAAACCGGCCTGAATTTCAGCATAGATCTTGATGATATCCCCTGATTTTTCCGGGAATTTATAATCGGCTCCAAATCCGAATTCCAGAGAGTTATCTCCAAAAATAAAGAAGGCAAAGAATGGTGGATCATCCTGATACGTCACTCTGCTTGAAAGAATCTTCATTCTTGCATCTACCATCACCATGGACGGAAGAGATAGCAATAACATGGCATTGGCAGAGATGATATTTCCGTTGGCCATCGTATCTCCAAGTAAAGCACCTACCCCTAGTGAGAACGGGAAATTATATTTCTCCGTTTTGTCCGGACGGCTGAACTTATCAACCCCTACTCCTCGTTTTGGCGCTGTATAATACTGATACCATGTATTTTGAGAGGTCATCCCGATCGCTTCTTTTTCAGCGACATAGCGGTATCCTAATAATCCTCGGAATCCGTAAATCGATACCGGGCCTAATGCAATAGGATTCGGAAGTTCAATATTGGCATCAATCAGGAATGCAGGATATTTAGGTGCCAAACGCATGTCGACCCCACCCGTAATTCTAGGGTTTTTAACTTTAAGGCTTACGCCTCCTTTATATTCCTGGAATTCACCCGGCTCCGGAATAGACAGCCATCCTTTGATCGAAACGGAAGGATCACTCGAGTTCGCCGGAATGATCATGTCAACATACACCGTCTGGATATGGAAGTATGAGTCATGTTTTTTACCGTTAGGCTCATCATCATCAATGGTATAGTAAAACTTGATTCCGTCTCCGCGGGCATCAATTCCTGCCACCCCGATACTGACTCCGCCGTCGAAACCGAAGTAATTATATTTACGAAGTACATCCCCTTTCATTCTTTCGTGAGAACCGAAGTGAATAGCCGTTACGGAAACCTCTGTAGGCCCGATCGGAATTTTAATCGGTTTCGGAAGGGTCATATTTCCTCCGTTTACTCTGAAGTCGATACGTCCGTCACTATAGATTCTCAGTGCGGAGATACTCAGGGTCTGCCCTTTTAATGCGCCTCCAAGTAAAGTATCAATAAACTCGATATCCGCAGAAGCACCAATGAAAAACTTATCATTCTCTTTCCCTAGCTCTACAGATTTCAAATGCAGTTTAAAGACTCCCGGCAGTGTGATCGTAGGATCAAACGGCGGTACTGCTGCTGCAGCTAAACGGAAATCTCCATTGGCTTCAATATGTCCTTTTACGTTAATATTAGCCGGATTATTATTTCCGTCCGTAAATTTTGGAATAAGCAACTGGCCTTCAATATTGGAAGAAACCACCGCATTCTGCTTTAAAGTAATATCAAAAGATTTGAAACCTACCTGAAAACCATCCTGTCCTCCAAGTTTTTTCCAAAGCATGGTATTACTGCTATTAAGCCCTGATAGATAAGTTTGATAAGTTTGAGCATTATTAAAAATACGCGGAGTTACCTGTCCATTAGGGACTAGTGATAGTGGGAATTTAAATGAAAACGGAGCATCTGACGTTGCTTTAAGTCCCTGCAAAATAGTTTTAAGCTCCTGATAATTATTTGCTTTAGCTTCAATTACTTCATTTGTAGTCGAATTTTTCTTAAATAATATTACAGGATAATTAAACGAAAATTTATCATTATAATATTCAAAACTACCTCCTTGTCCTGCTACTGGCACTGATTCCAGCATAAATGTTCCTGATACACCTCCAGTACCTATTAATAAGTCATATCCACCTAATCGTAATGTAGTGCTTGACGCAGAAGGAGGGTTATTTTCATTACGGAACCATTTTGGAGGAAAAGTAACTGACACAGCTCTTGCATATACCCCTGTGAAATCTGGAGAATAGCCATAAGCATCTGCCTCCGGTATATTTTTAGTTTTACTTAGATCTAATTTCAATCTGTCTAACTGAAGTAGTAATCCCGTATTTCCAATTTCTGAATAGTTGCTTGGCCCTAAAGACCCTGCGATATCTAAATTATAACCTATTCCTTCTACTGTATCAGCATATAAAATTGCTTTGGCAAAATCAAAGGATGTCTTCGAATTAGGATCAGGATGAGGCATTAATTCTCCGCCACTTATAATCCAAGGTTTTAAAATATTCCTTGGAAATTCAATTGATGCAGAAGTTTCTAATGTAATTTTTGCTCTCGGTTTAATAATATTCAGGATATAATCATCAAGATCTTGAGGTAAAATATTCCTGAAAAATAATTTTAAATTATTTTTAGTATTTGAAATGTTCAGATTATCTACTATATATGTTGTAAATGCAGCAAGTGCTGCTCCTTTTCCATACATATTGTTGATAGAATCCGTAAGTTCTTTAATCCTGTCATCTGAAGTTGGATAAGGAATTGGAGCTGTCATTGAGCCTCCCAACTCAGCATTCAAATCATCAACAAATTTTTTAATGGGATCTCCCGTAGAATTAACAAATACATTAATAATCTCATTAATAACTTTAGTCTCTGTTAAATTAAGACTAACCAGAATAACTTTAAAAATATCTTCCGGTAAAAATGAAAAACTATCTAAATCAAATTGCGATACATATCCTAAAATAGGCCAGTTATATTGTACAGTTACTGGAAAAGATGAAATCGAGTTATTTTGAGAATCTCTGTTAAGAACAAATTTTAATCCATAAACAAGATCAAAATCAATTTTGTCTTTCGCAACTATATCAAGACTGTAAAATGCACTGTCTCCTAGTGGACTTACACTCGACTGATAATTTTTATAATATATCTTTGAAAACATTCCTTGACTAATGCTTTTTACAAAATCAAGTGAAGAAGGAATGTTGTCTAATGTAATTAAGTTAGATAATTTAGGGTAATATTGTAATATTGGTGTGTTTGGCATGTTAAAATTATTTTACATTGTAATAATTTCTTTAAAAAAGTTATTCATTTTGTATTATAAAGTCCATTTTTAAGATATTTCCCGTACTGGGATCAACACTTAATGAATAGGAGTTAAATACAATTTGATATAACGGAGTAGATTCATTAACATATATTTTTTTAATATCTACTTTATTTTTTTTTGTTTTAAGTATTTTTATAAATATTTCGCTTGCTAGATTTGCATCTTCCTGATTGAAAGAAGTATTACCATAAATAGGTGTAGCTTCAAGGACATTTCCTTTATTATCTAAAACAGTTTTAAATCTGATGAACGGTTTATTTTTCATTAGAAGTACAGATTGAGTTTTAATTTTTTGAGAAAGAATATTTAAAACTTCAGCTTCAGATAAAGGAAAATCTTTTTTGTAAAATCGTTCTGTAGAAACCTTATTTTCATCAATATTTTTGCTATAGATTGGAATATATAATCTATTTCCAATAGATTGTTCATATTTAGTATAAGAATATAAAGGAGACTTAGTATCACCGTTGTAAGTACGACAGATAGATTCTTTTTGTAAAATATTTTCTTTACAAAATGATTTTGTATTCCAGGCAAAATTGACTATATTTTTATTTTCTTTATAACCTGAAAAATAATATTTATAACTGTCATTATCTTGATACTTACTCATTTTATATCGTATCCCTTCATTTTTAATAGAAAACAAACTAGTGTTAAGAAGTATAGAATCCGGAAGTTTTTTCAACACTAATGAATCGTAATAAGGCCTATAGATATAATCATCGATATTAACCGAACCAAAATTATATTTAAAAATCTTGTGTTCTTCCATTGCCCTATCTCTTTTAGAAATATAATCGTTAACAATTTTTTTGTGTTTAAAAAATTCTTTATCAATCTTATTAATAATTATTGTATCATGAATACTTTGGGAAAACAAAGCGTAGCTACTGAAAACGCATAAAATTAGCAAAGCTATTTTTTTCATATAGGAATAAGTTTGTTGTTATTATTAGTGTCTTTTATTTTTTTATCCTGCCATTTCCAAATCAATTTTCTTTTAGAATCGGGGTCTGATCCATTATAATCCATCACATTATCTGTGCTATAAATTTCAAATGTAAATTCACTATTATTATCAAATGAATGTTCTAATCCTATAGAGTGTAAAAGTTCATGAGCTATGGTATTCTTTTTTAACCCTGGTAAAAAAATTCTTGCACCATCAGCACCCCCAAGTTTATAGGCTTCTCCTGCTAATCCCATTGATCCACCATATTCTCTAAAAAATAAGAGTGTACATTCATCTCTTAATGTAGCAGGTAACTTATCTTTACAAAATTTAAACATTTCAGGGGTAGATTTTATACCATAAGTAGGGGCATTAAAATGAATTCCACCTGGTTTAAATTCTGCAATATCTAAATCCAAATCAGCCACTACAAAATCCGGTTCAATTAACAATTGATGTAAAAAGTTTTTTACTATCTTTTTAGTCAGGTCTCTTTCTCCAGATGGTAATCCTTCTTTTACTGAACTAATATTCGTTTTACAATTAACTAAAACAACTTTAAGCTTATATCTTTCACTATTACTTCGTAACCAACATTTTCCAGCAAGAGATGTCTTATTATTTTCTACTGCATAAACCTCTAAGGCTTGGTCGATTTCGGTAACTTGCAATGATTTTACATTTATAGTATAGCTTTCATTAATTGAAGGCTGATAATTTGATGAAGGAATTTCAAATAATTCAAATTCATCATTAATACTTGCAGTTGCGGTCGGATTATTTACAGAAATATATTTTTTGTTATATTTTATAAATAGTTTTGTGACCTCATTATTTTTAGTAAATTTCAGCTTTATTGTTGTTTCACTCCCTGGATACAACGTAATAAAGGAATCTGTATGAAAAGGAAAATCACCAGTATTTTTTCTCCAGTTTGTCGGTTTACAATTATATTTTTCGTACAACAGCTTATGGAAAAACTCTCTATCAGTTTTAAACGTATAATTTCCAGGATTATCAACATCATAATTTTCCAGCTTTCCTGTAGTTGTATTATAATATTTTCCGAGCAATTCTTTATATAAACTTCTATTTGTGTAAACTTTATTTGTCGTGTTAAAACCAATATAGTCAAATCCTGCGGACTCATAACCATTAAGAGTTGTATCCATGTCTACAGGTAAAAAATCTACAGCAATATTAGCAAATTCATTAAAATATTCAAAGTTATTTGAATATTTTTTTGTAAAAAAGAAATAGCCATCTACTGTATAAATTGCGACTTTTTCATTTGTTTCCTGAGAAACCCCACTCTGTGCGTCAAATAATATATTTAAATCATATTTTACAAAAGAACCATTAGGATCAAATGTTTTATTCTTAAAATTAAATACTAAATTTGTGGCATTGTTGATATTTTGAGTAAGATTTATATAATCAGCTTGTGATATTCCTAATTGATACAATGGAAAATTATTATTATCATTATCCTTTCTTCGATATGATAGAGCATTAAAATCTTCTCCATCATATATTTTCCCTTTCCAAATTTCTCCTTCTCCATATATAGTATGACAATAACTTTTTGAATCATTCACTCCTGTATAATAGGAGGCATTTAAATTTCCTTTGTTAAAATCTGCTGATGATTTACTTACTTCTTGTGGAAATAAAATATATGTTCTATTGACAGAATCCGGATTTACAGGTGTAGTGGGGGGATCAACGTTTGCTAGATAACCTTCTAAAACAACCTTCATATTATACAAGCCACAGTCTTCTCCGCTCTTAATCACATTTGGCCTTAAATGACTAACTGTTGAACCTTGCTTATTTAAACCATCACCACTTTCAATAATTGAAGATATATTTACAGGACCAAAAATTCCATTTAAAGAATCTTCTATACCATCATTATATGAAAGGTAAATAAATGATGAGATTTTCTTTGTTGTATTGATAATTGGTAAAACAAAAGTCAAGGGCTGAAATTTCGGATCTGTAGTTAATGTTCCTGTCATCAGATCGTTTGATTTATAGAGTTTTTTCTCTGATCCCTGATAGCAGTACATAGTGCTTCGATTACTAAAGATATTTAATTTAAAAGATAAATTTTTTTCTTTTATAATCCGTATTGGCCATTGATTTTGAGCGAAAGTTTTATTAGCATCTAAACCTTCTATTGGATTTGTAATAGGATTACTAGTGTTAGGATAAAAATTATATGATCTTCCTCTCTTACTTTTTATATATAAATACGTTAAATCATTATTTTTAAACTTAAGATTAATATTTGTATATATTTCATCAGGATCAGTGTATTCTTTTACTTTTGAAATTATTTTTCCTTTGTTCTTAGTTTTGTTCTCAGTTTTGTCCACACTAGTAATATGTGCACCATAATAAGCAATTGGATCTAAAAATAAGTAAATACTTTCTCTAAATACTTTTTCAGAAACACTCGGTAAATTACCATAATATACATTAGGATCATTACCTCCGATTACACTTAAAACGCATTCTTTAGCACTAAAAAAATCATTTGCAAATTCAAAACCGGTATCACTTTTATCTTGCGAAAAATCTCCCTCATCTAACACTACCTCAAAACCAAATTCGTTAGCAAAGTTACCAATATATGTTCCTATTGTAACTTTTGGTAATATATATTTATTACTTTTATAAAAAGCTTTATACGTTGCTAATTCAGTTTGCGATATCCCCAACTTACCCGCGTCTAAAACTACGGTAGAAGAGTCATTAATTTCATTATATTCTAAATATTCATTCCATATTTTGATCAAAAAATCAATTATCTGAGGATCATTTTTTTTGACTATTTGTAAAAATGAATTATTTTCTTTATATAAATTTTTTTTTAGTACACTTCTGTATACATAATATTTAACCTTGATTCCTAAACCCGATCCGTTAGAATCTGGCTTTAAAAATATATTTACTAAATCAGTTGATCCCTTTTGGGGAACAATGAACAAGGTTCCATCTGTTACAGCAAATGCTTTTAAATTTTCGACATGGCTAAAAGTGTTTGTAAGTCTAAATTTTTTATCTAGAAAATCTGGTACTGGACCGAAAGCGTATTTCGCATCTTGAAAGCCACTAATAATTTTGTTTTCCTCTGTAAAAAAATGAGAAACTGGCCCGTTTTTAATATCTGTTAACATTGATTTTAAACATTAAATTAAAATTAGTTTATTTTGTCTTAACATAACTTTTGTTAATATTTTTTACTTAAATCATCTCATATTGTATATATGATTGATTTTTCCACTTCATAAAAAAACCGAATAACAACAAGGAAAGCGTTGTAGGGTATGGAAGATCAATCAATGGATTTAATTTTTCTAACGTTATACAATATATTTTGTGATTCTCTTACTTGATTCGTTAGTGTGGAACGGTATATTCCGTGTTGGCGACAAAATGGGATGGATATATTCTGTAGTTAAAAAAATGAAATATTTTCATGAAGTGGTTAATTTTTATATAGCAGCGCTACTATATGTGGTTTCCTTGTTATTATTCGTTTTTTGTTCTACAGCAAAAGTATAGGGGTGCAACGTCAAAACTTGACGTGTTAAATTTCATTTTGAAAAATTTTCACTTAATTAGGGTTAAGATTATAAAATTTCCATCAACCCTCTGTCATTCTGAAGAATAGCTTTAAAAGATCATCTTTTGGAATTATGATCTGAAAGTATTTCACCTGTTTTATCCAGCTCTTCCGTATTTATACCCAACACCACAATTGGTTATTTATACGCTAAGAACATATATCCTCTTATTTGTTACTTTGAAATGCTTATTAAATCACAGTATCCCTGGCAACAATATACTTTGAAATGTATCATCAGTAAAATCTACTCTCCTATTCAAAGGTATTGAATCAGAGTCCGGATGGATCAGGATGATCTGCTCAAATATATTGTTGCTTTTATTTACATCTGATTTTCAACATACTAAACAATCCTTTTCCGGATGGATGTAAAGTCAAAATGGTTTTGGATACTCTCCATGGAAGAATATTTTCCGTATGGGCCCCCAGAGTGATTATCACATTGTTTTATTTCGATTTCATATCACCATCATTAGTATTTTCTATTTTTCTCAGACCAACCGAATCTTATATTTTCCTAACTTGTCTCATTTAAAAAACCATAGAAATAGAAATACCTGCAGATAATTTTATTGTGCTAAAAAACACTTAGGTTCTTTTATCCATCCCTATTCCACCCGTTATCTCAGGTATTCAGAAACAATTATAATAAAACTGCTTCATCATCTTATGACAAATAAAAATCTTAATTCTCAGAAAGGTTTTACGTTCAGTAAACATATTCCTGAAGAATTATCAAATTTTGACCGGGTCTTTGATGTGTTCAAAGATTTGCTCACCCATACTTCCGGTGATATTGAGGAGGCCTTTGAATGGCTCGATATGCTGGATAAAGAATATGATATTTTTAATGATGACTATACCCTTGAAGACTTTGAAAATGATTTGAAAAAACGGGGCTATATCAAAGAAGAAGCTCCTGAAGACGGCAATTCGGGACAGGGAAAAGGTAAGAATATCCTGACTCCGAAACTGGAATCCGCTCTGCGCGAATATGCCTTAAATCAGATTTTCGGAAAACTTAAAAAAAGCGGCACCGGAAATCACCGTACCACTAAAACAGGGGTCGGAGATGAACGGGATGGCGAAACCCGCTCTTTTCAATATGGAGACGATTTGTCTGCCGTGAATATGACGGAGAGTTTAAAAAATGCCCAGATTAACAATGGAATTTCCGATCTTCATTTAACAGAAGATGACCTTATTATAGAAGAGACCAGACATAAAGCGCAAATGAGTACCGTGCTGATGATCGATATCAGCCACTCCATGATTCTGTATGGAGAAGACCGGATTACTCCTGCTAAAAAGGTAGCCATGGCTCTGGTAGAATTAATCAAAAGAAAATATCCTAAAGATTCCATTGATATTATCGTTTTCGGGAACGAAGCATGGCCGATTAAAATTAAAGACCTTCCCTACTTAAAAGTAGGTCCCTATCATACCAATACGGTGGCAGGACTGGAACTGGCGATGGATATTCTCCGAAGGAAAAGAAATACCAATAAACAGATTTTCATGATTACCGATGGAAAACCAAGCTGTATGCAATTGCCAACCGGAGAATTATATATGAATAGTTATGGGCTTGACGAAATGATTGTTAATCAATGTCTCAACAGGGCTGCACAGGCGAGAAAACTTAAAATTCCGATTACTACTTTTATGATTGCTCAGGACCCTTATCTGCGGCAATTTGTGGAAGCTTTTACGGCACAGAATAAAGGAAAAGCATTTCTAACCGGATTATCAGGTTTAGGGCAAATGATTTTTGAAGATTACGAAAAAAACAGAATAAAGAGAATATAAAGAAAATGAAAAACGATATTACATTCAAAGAATTAAAAAAATCAGGCTATATCGATAAAACGATTAATGAAGAAATTCAGGCTAATTTAATTTCAAGAATTAAAGCAAAAAAGCCGGTATTTGAAGGACTCTGGGGATACGAAGACACCGTAATTCCCCAATTGAAAAAGGCCATTCTTGCCGGCCATCATATCAATCTGCTGGGTTTGCGCGGACAGGCAAAAACAAGAATAGCAAGAAGTATGGTGGATCTCCTGGATGAATATATACCTGTTGTAAAAGGATCTGAAATTAATGACAGTCCTTTTCATCCTATTTCAAAGTTCGCGAAAGATCTTATTTCAGAGCTTGGAGACGATACCCCGATTTCATGGGTACATCGTTCCGACCGCTTTTTTGAAAAACTGGCTACCCCCGACGTGAATGTGGCCGATTTAATTGGCGATATTGATCCCATCAAAGCTGCCACCTTAAAACTGCCGTATTCCGATGAAAGGGTTTTACATTACGGAATGATTCCCCGTGCCAACCGTTCTATATTTGTCCTTAATGAACTTCCCGATTTACAGGCCAGAATTCAGGTCTCCTTATTCAATATTTTACAGGAAGGAGATATTCAGATCCGTGGATTTCAACTGAGAATGCCTCTTGACATTCAGTTTATTTTCACAGCTAATCCGGAAGATTACACCAACAGAGGAAGCATCGTTACTCCCCTAAAAGACAGAATCGGATCGCAGATTTTCACACATTATCCTAAAACGATTGCTCTTGCCCGCCAGATTACAGAACAGGAAGCTAAAATTTCTCCTGAAGACAAGTCAAGGATACAGATTCCCGATCTGGCAAAAAACCTGTTGGAAGAAGTTGCTTTCGTGGCCCGTGACAGTGAGTACGTAGATACAAAAAGCGGCGTAAGTGCCCGTCTGACCATCAGTGCTATGGAAAATTTAATTGCGGCAGCTAAATTACGTCTTATAGAATCTGGTGAAGAAAAAACAACCATTCGTCTGCTTGATTTTATGTCAATTATTCCTTCTATTACAGGAAAAATTGAACTTGTATATGAAGGAGAACAGGAAGGGGCTGATTATGTGGCAAAAATACTGATAGACAAAGCCGTAATGCTTCAGTTTGAAAGCATTTTCCCTCGTATACCCAAACTGGAAAAAGAAGATATCAAAACACCTTATACCGACCTCATCAGATGGTTCAACAAAAATCACCTTGAACTTAATTACGATGATTCGGACGAAGTATTCTATGCTAAACTTAATAAAATAGCTCCTTTGGTAACGCTGGTTGAAGAAAATGCTTCCGAATTAAGTACAGAAAATCAGAATTTCTGTAAAGAACTCGTATTATGGGCCTTAACGATTAGCAGTAAAATAGATAAATCGGAAAATCAATCTGCATTTACCTTTGATTCTGCAGGAATCGGACAGTTCCTGCGCAACTAAAGGAACCTGTCGGTACACAAAAAATAGTAAAATAGAATAGCGATTGTCTCTTTTTTGAGGCAGTCGTTTTTTGATAAATCAAAAACAGATCCGCTCATCTATAGACTATGGTACATTTTTTATTTCTTTGTATTATAATATTTAGACTGTTTACCGCTGAAAATACCCTTACTTATGGAAGATCAACTCAATTGTATCTACAGGGTCATTAATTTTATGGAGAAAAATTATGATCAGCCGGTTTCTGTAAAGGATCTGGAAGAGATTTCAAATTATTCTTACCGAAATATCCAACGTATTTTCAAGTACAGTTGCGGAGAAACCATAGGTGCTTTTCAGCAGAGACTAAAAGTGGAAAACGCCTATAAACTAATCCTTTACACCCAGGAAAGCCTTACATCTATCGCCGTTGAAGTAGGATTTGCCAATATAGCTTCCTTTTCCAAAGCTTTTAAACAACATTTTGGGATGTCCCCTAAAACCGCAAAATTAAGTAAAGAACAGCTGCTTTGCGGTCATGAAATGATCCCGGTGTTATCAGAAGTCTTATTAGAACCTGAAATGGTGTATCTTAAACCCATACAGGTGTTTTATCAAAGTACAAAAACCTATTATAATAATGAAGAAATTGAAGTGTTGTGGGAAAAATTCATCCACAATGAATTTCCTGTTTCCGGCACAGAATATTTTGGCGTTATAGCAGATGAACCATTGATCAGAACGGAAATCAACTGCCGGTACGATGCCTGTTCTACGATACAGTCTAATAATACAAAGCTACCCTCAAAAACTATATTGGGAGGAAAATATGTCCGTTTTACCCACAAAGGCAGCTATGACACAATTGATGAAACGTATACAAAAATTTATTCCCGCTGGATTTTTAGTTCCGGACTTGAATTTTCACATACCCCCATTATAGAAAAATATGAAAGACATGCAAAATATGCAGACCAAACTGAAGAGCAGCTGACTTATATTTTGCTGCCTCTGAAGTAAGTTGTCAATTTCGGACAAGTTTGAAAATATTTCCTGATCTAATTTTGCCCTGTCAAAAACAGATCAATTATGCAAAAAAAGAAAATCATGCTTTTACTATTATCTTTAATTTTATTTTCCTGTGCTGAATCAGAACTAACTGACAATGCGGGAACAGCAGACAAAAGTACAATCCTTTACAAAATGCCTGAAGAATCAGCACCCCATGAAGGAACCTGGCTTCAATGGCCCCACGAGTATCAATATGGTGTGACCTATCGGAACCGTCTCGACCCCACCTGGGTAGCCATGACGAAAGAACTGGTACAGAGTGAAAAGGTTCATATTATTGCCTATGATAATACGGAAAAAGAACGAATTGTAGAGTTATTAAATAATGCAGGCGTTCCTTTAACCAATGTAAACTTTAAACTTTATCCTACGGACGACTTTTGGGTAAGAGACAACGGACCTATTTATGTAAAGGATAAAAACGGAAAGTTGTTTATTCAGGATTGGGGATTCAATGGCTGGGGCAACAAAGCCGAATATAATAACTGTAACCTAATCCCTTCCAGAATTTCAGCAGACACCCATATTCCTAAAGTTGACCTTAATTCGGTCATGATCAATGAAGGCGGAAGTGTTGAAATTGACGGAAACGGAGTATTAATGGCCTGTAAAAGCTCTATCCTCAATAATAACAGAAACCCTGGAATGACACAACAACAGGCAGAGGCGATATTCACCAAAAACTTAGGGGTAACTAAATTTATCTGGCTGGAAGGAAAAGCAGGACTGGATATCACAGATATGCACATTGACGGATTTGCAAGATTTGCCAACTCATCTACAATTATCACTATGAGTCCTGATGATCTTGCTTACTGGCAGGTTCCTGATGCTGATATCGACAGATTATACAATGCTACAGGACAAAACAACAGTACCTATCAGTTTGTGAAAGTGCCTCTGACTAAAAAAGATGTCATCACTACCTATGGCAAAAATGCAGGTAAAGCATCTTACATCAATTATTATATCACGAATAACCGCGTTCTGGTTCCTAATTACAATGATCCTAATGATGCAGTTGCCAACCAGATTATTCAGCGACTATATCCTGATAAAAAGGTAGTGGGCATAGATTGCCGTAACCTGTTTGCCAATGGCGGAATGGTTCATTGTGTTACGCAGCAGCAACCTCAATAAAATGATCAAAGTATAAAACCCTACCGGAATCCGGTAGGGTTTTTTATAAATCTGCAGATTGTAATGAAACTGAGGGAAATTTCACTAGAATCCTGCCTGATAAAAGAATTATCGTGTTTTTAGAATCCTAAAGCCCTAATTTTTTTTTGATGGCCTGCATTTCGGCCTCCATCTTTTTGATTTTTGTATTTTGCCGTTCTATCTCTGCCTGCTGTTCCTGAATAGCTTTGGTAAGTGCAGGCACAAGCACTGTATAATCAACAGCCCAGGCTTCTTTGCTGTCATCTTTGGGCTTATGAACAGCTTCAGGAATCTGCTTATACAGATCCTGCGCCAGGAATCCTATTCTATGCTGTGTCTTCAATGTGGGATCTACCACAGGTTTCCCGCCTTTAATCTCCTTATTGTCTGATAATTCATATTGCTTAGGCTCCAAAGCCATAACTGTACGCAACCCGTATCCGATTTCTTTAATCCGGGTTTTCAAACGCATATCCGAAGTAAGAGGTACCCCGTTTGAAAAAACAGCTCCGCCGGTGTGAATATTTCCCACACCATCAATGGTTGTTTGTGTACTGCCGTTGTAGCTGTATTTAAACCCGTCTTTGCCCAGGTAAATCTGAGTCGGCTGTAGTGGGTTCAGGGTATTGTAACCACTCAAATCAATATGTCCTTTGGTAGCGGCAATTCTGTTTCCGCCAATTCCTGATGCATCTTCAGGTCTGTTCATATTGATATCACCGAATCCGTTAATATCTACCCAGCTATCCGTGGTATTGTTATAATAATACTGAAGACCTGCGGTTCCTACTTTAACCTGTGCTGTATTATTATTTCCGGCAACCAAAAGAGGACCGGCCACATTATTGATGGTCCCCGCATTGGCACCACCATCTGTTGTTTTAGTGGAAGAATTCAGAAACATATTCAGAGCATTTCCGGCATCATTGGTAAACTGCAAAAGAGTACCGGCACTCGCCCCGTTATTGGCATTACTGAATGCTGTAAGCCCGAATCCGTTCACATTACTTCTGAAATATAAAGCTTTATCCAGATAATCAATCGCTGTATTTTGTGAGAGTATTCCCCCCAATCTCACATCATTGCCCACTATACCGAGACCATTACTCGCTGTTATACCAGTCGTGGCTGATGAAATATCCCAGGTAGAAACAGCTCCTGTAAGACCGGTACTGATCAGCTGCAGACTCTGATTGGGTGCTATAGTCGTTGTCGTATTTCCATTAATGGTTTCAGAAGGAGACGGATTTACGGTAATACTAAAAGCAGTGTTATTTTTGATGGTATACATACGGCCTTTGAAATTACCTGTTCCCGATATAGCAGCCGGTAAAGTAAAAGCTGCGTTTGCCGTTCCGTTATAAGCAATATAAAAATCTGCGGAAGTCATTGCATAGGTCGTTGAAGTCACAGCGGTGTATTTTGCTGCGAAGGACCCGTTAACATCCAGCGTTGAACCTGGCTGAGCCGTATTGATCCCCACACTTTGTGCAGCAGTAATCCCATAGGAAAGTAACGCCGCAGCTACTGATAATGTAGTCAATTTTTTAAACCTCATGATCGAATTATATAGTTTTAAATGAATGTATATTTCTCACGCCCGATCTCTGAAAATACAACTGAAAATCTTCAGCAGATCAGGAAGTATATTGTGTAATGATACCCCAATATTTTATGTACATAATAATATTGAAGGGCTATAACAGCCTTATAAATATTCTACACTTTCTGTACTCCTGAACATTTGAAATGGAAAAGAAATCTTGTTTTTTTTTGCATGATGAAGCGTTTTATCAATACAAAACTAGACGTTCCCGAAATCCTGAAGAAAAAAAACAGGTAATAATTTTTCCACGTCTTGTAGAAAAATTATTACATATTTATAGAGAAAACAAATAGTAAATTTATCTGTTGTACAGATCACAGCATCTCTGAAAAAGAAAAACAGGAAATCTTTCTCATCTCTGTTGATCAACTCATTTGCTGAGCCTTTATAAGAAAATAAAAACCTGCTATATTTCGATAGCAGGTTCAAAAATGGTGGTTCAAATACGAAAAAATATTCTTCGATAACAAAAGTAATAATTTTCACTTAACACTGAGAATTAGCACTATAGAATAATATACCATGGAATTATCAAACTTTTACTACCTTAAAAATAAAAACCTGCTACATTTCTATCGCAGGTTGATTAAATTCATGTAAAAAAAAAATATTATATCCTATTTTGATAGGTACTTGTATTCCATTACATCCCTTCTGGGTAGTATCTATAAAATAATCTAATCCATCTGCAGTTTAAATATACTTTCAAGCTGCTTCCGGTTGGCAGAAGCTGGAATATTTTTCATAAGATTATTTCGCAGCCATACTCCCAAACGGTTATCTACATGCGCCAGGCGGCCCACAATACGACTGCTGCTTACGACCTGTAATGCCTTAGGCATGCGTATTGCTTCATATTGTTGAAAGGCAGTCTGTATATCTTGTTCTTTGGCGAGAAGCTTTCCAAGTACATAAGCATCTTCTATGGCCTGACATGCGCCTTGTCCTAAATTAGGTGTTGTAGCATGCGCAGCGTCCCCTACAAGACATACCTGCTCTTGCTGCCAGCAATCAATAGGCTTAAGATCGGCAATATTGCTGGTAAAAATAGCACTATCCCCGCATTGAGAAACTATCGACTGAATATCCGAGTGAAAATCCCTGAAGCTTTTCGTTAAATCTTTTTCCTTGGCATTCTCATTCACTAATGCATACCAATAGACTTTATTCGGGCCTATCTTTACAAAACCAAAGCGTTTTCCTTTTCCCCAAGCTTCATTAAGCTCATGATGATATGCTGCAGGCAAATCCATTTCACTAACTCCACGCCAACATGTTTGCTTAGCATCACGGAGACTGCTTGTAGGAAACAGTTGCTTGCGTACTACAGAATGTATACCATCCGCTCCAATTAGCCACCGTGCCGTATTTATAGAACCGTCTTCAAAATAAAGATGATAATCGTCTTCTTTTTCTATTCTTAGCAGCCGTTTTGATAAACTTATATGCTCGTTACCTAATGCTTTTACCAATAACTGCTGCAACACTCCACGATGGATAGCCGTATTACAAACCTTATATTGCTTTTCAAAATCTTTCAGGTCAACCCCTGATAGGACGTTAAGATCACTATCTGTAATTTTCATTGCAGATATACGGTTACCTGCCTTTTCAACCTGTTGATCAAGGCCTAAGGATTTAAAGACCTGCATGGCATTATTCGCCATAATGATTCCTGCTCCAACAGGTTTTATTTCTGTTGCTCCCTCATAGATATGGACTGCATATCCCTGCTGTCTGAGCGTTAGTGCCGTTACCAGTCCACCGATACCAGCTCCTATAATTGTGATTGTTTCTTTCGTAACATGCTGTTTTGATACCACAAATATAGAGGCCCCTATTCTCCAAAAACGTTCACTAAAGTTAATATTTAATTCTAACGCATAAGCCTTTTGCGGATCCGGCTTAGCGATTGAGGCTGAATACCGAGATAGCTTGCTATGTACTTCTGAGGAAACTTCAAAACAATTTCCGGATAATTCTCTATCAGTTTGAGATACCTGTTTTCCGGTGTAAAATATAATAATTCTTCAATCCGGTGCTTGGCAGCAAGATATACAACCTCTGTCATCCGCCGCCCAAATAGCTGCCAGTATTCATCACTATGAGTAAGTTCCATCCAGTTTTTACGTGATATCAGGGCAACATATGATTTTTCTAAAGCTTGGATACTGAGTTTAGCCTTCTCCTGTAAAAGAAAACTTTCAAAATCTGTGAATCCCATATCTTCCAGCCTGTTATGAAAATGAAAAAGAAAATTGATCTCATTACCTTCTTCATTGACGTAAAAAGTACGAAGCGTCCCATTAATGACAAATCCAATAAACTGACAAAACTCATCCTGCTGAATTAAAAATTCTTTTCGTTTCAGCTCTCTGAACTCTAATAATTCATAAAAAGTATCTATTCGAAACGCATCCACAGCAAGTGCCTGAGCTAATGTTTTTTTAAAGGTATTATGATCAATCATGATAAATCAAGAAGCTTATAAGAATCTTTCTCAAATATACATATCCAGAACTACGCTGCCAAAAAGATCAATCAAATCAGAGCCCTTATCTTACAATCGATCCAATCATTATAAATTATTGTAAGATTGCATTATTACACTTCTTAACGCCATCAAAAAAGAACAATAAAATTAAAACTATTTCCAGCCTGACAGCCCCATTTCGTTATTTTTTTGATTTTGTTTCAAATAAAAAAACGTCCTAAGACCTCCACATCGGAAAGCTCGAACACTTTTCTATATTACATCAAAACAATGTAACAAACTGAAAGTCAAAGAATATAGAATACAAAAAAAGGAGACGTTATATTTTATAACGTCTCCCTTGGCGGAGAGTGAGGGATTCGAACCCCCGGACCTGTTACAGTCAACAGTTTTCAAGACTGCCGCAATCGACCACTCTGCCAACTCTCCCTAAACTCCGATTATATCGTTGTTTTCAGTGGTGCAAATATAGAACGATTTTTAATTTCTGCAAAACTTTTAGAGAACAAATTTTAACAAAAATTAATAATGAACTAGAAATCAAGGGAATTATTTTTCACGCTCTATTAAAAAGCGGATACAAACAAGTCAGATCTGCCATTAACAAAGAGATTTTCCTCCAAAGCCTATGATCAATCCGACTGTTTAAAAGTCTTATTATTAAGAAAATGAAACTTTACTCCCCTGCCGGTTCAAACAATTCGATCTTATTTCCTTCCGGATCCATGATGTGTACAAATTTTCCATATTCGTAGGTAGCCACCTCATCAAGAATAGTAACTCCTTCTTTTTTCAATTCTTCTACCAAAGCTTCAATATTTTCCACGTGATAATTGATCATAAAATCTTTTTCCGAAGGCTCAAAATATTGAGTAGATTCTTTAAAAGGGCTCCACAGGGTATATCCCTTTTTATCGGTTCCGGCATCTTTCCAGTCGAATTTCGCTCCGTAAGGGCTGGTTTCTACACCAAGATGCGTTTTGTACCAGTCGTTTACCTGTTCAGGATCTTTACATTTAAAGAAAATTCCACCGATGGCTGTTACTTTTTTCATTTTTTATTCGTTTTGTTCAGTTTATAGATAATAGAGTACAAATTTACATTTTCTTTGCAGCTCCACAAATACACCAATATACTAATTATATATTTCACTAATTTAACTGAATATTTCACATTAATATCAATTTATAGTTGGAAAATCTCAAAGACACAAATACCAATAAAAAAAATGGTCTTAAGGCGCAAAGGATTTTATCTGCGATAAAATTGGATACTACTTTTAATGGCTACTCATGCACGAATACATTCTTAATGTGGCCTGTTTTAAAACGGTATAAAGACGTCCTTTGAAAGATATAATTTGTATATATCATAAAATGCATGATTTAAAATTTGTGCATTAGCGGCAAAAACAGAGTGGACCACAGCTCATAAAAAAAGCGCACCCTAGGGCACGCTTTGTATTATTTTAAAACTAAATATTAGTGTAATTCAGCTAAGTATTTTTCTGCATCCATTGCAGCCATACATCCGCTTCCAGCAGCTGTAATAGCCTGTCTGTAGATATGGTCCTGTACGTCTCCGGCAGCAAATACACCCGGAAGATTGGTTCTTGAAGAACCCTTTTCAGTTAAGATATATCCGTTTTCATCAAGATCAACCTGCCCCACGAAGATATCCGTATTCGGTTTGTGGCCGATAGCGATGAAAATACCTTCCACATCTATTGTAGATGTTTCCTGGGTCTGGTTATTGATCACCACAGCTCTTTCCACTAAGCTGTTTTCTCCTTCAATAGCGATCAGCTCATGGTGAAATTTAACTTCAATATTAGGTGTATTTTCCACTCTGTGAACCATTGCTTTCGAAGCTCTGAACACATCTTTTCTCACCAATAACGTTACCTTTCTGCATAATTTTGCAAGATAAGTAGCTTCTTCTGCAGCCGTATCTCCTGCTCCTACTACCACAACATCTTTCCCTCTGTAGAAAAATCCGTCACAGGTTGCACAAGCTGAAACGCCACCCCCTGCATATTTTTTCTCGTCTTCAAGGCCTAAATATTTTGCGGTAGCTCCCGTAGAAATAATAACGGTTTTAGCTAAAATCTCTTTATTTCCGGCATATAGTTTATGAACACCACCCACTTCCTGGGAAAACTCAGCTTTAGTGATCATTTCATAATGAACTTTGGTATCAAATCTTTCTGCCTGTTTTTGCAGATCCATCATCATTTCAGGACCTGTAATCCCCGCCGGATACCCTGGAAAGTTATCAACTTCCGTAGTTGTAGTTAATTGTCCGCCTGGCTCCAAACCTGTATACAATTCAGGTTTTAAGTCTGCTCTTGCTGCATAAATAGCAGCTGTGAAACCAGAAGGTCCAGATCCTACGATCACACAATCTAAAATGTTTTGCTCCATAATTTACTTGTTCGAAAAAGATTTAATTAAATTAAGACTGCTAATTTCGGAATTTTTAACGTCTTTTTAAAGTTATTTTAATGATACTTGTCAATAACAGATATGTGAATTCTCAATGGAGAATCTGGCATTGCAGGGTAAGCATCAGAGGCTGACAACTTACAACTTTTCAGCAGCACCTGTTTATCTGCTTCTTAGACTTTCATCTTAATTTTGTCTACATTGATAATCTTGTAAACCAATTCCTTAATCAGCTCTGCTTCTCCCATATTTACTGCACCCAGCCCTTTCCCTTTCATATCAAATTCCCGTAAAATGGAAATGACTCTTGTAGCGTGTTTCAGGGGATATAATCTGGCACTTTCCGCATAATCTTTAACAAAATACGGGTTTACGCCCATTTGTGATGCGATTGTTTGGGGAGACTGGCCTGCCATCGTCTGATAGATAATAACATTTGAAAAATAGTTGTACAGGCTAGCCAGCAACATAACAAAAGGGTTATTTTTAGGATTCTTACCCATATAATGAGCTATTTTAAAAGCAGCACTGGCATTTTTTGTTCCTAAGGCCTTCTGAAGTTCAAAAACGTTATATTCTTTACTGATCCCGATATGATTTTCAACAATGGTACCATCCAGAACCTCTCCATCTTTAAGAATAATTGTAAGCTTATTTAATTCGTTAGCAATTCTTGAAAGATCATTTCCAAGGTATTCTGCCAAAAGATGAGAAATATTAGGAGCTGTTTTAATACTCAGTTTGATGCATTCATCGGCAATCCATTTCGGAAGATTATTTTCCTTTACAGATTCGCTCAGAAACAAAGCATTTTTCTTATCCAAAGCTTTGGCAGCTTTTTTTCTGCTGTCCAGTTTTTTATGCTTATGGGCAAAAACCAATACCGTGGAAGGCACCGGATTTTCCACATACATTTCCAGAATTCTGTTTTCCTCTTCATTGAATTTAAGATCCTGTGCTTCTTTAACAATAATCACCTGTTTATCTCCCATCATCGGAAACTGTCTTGCCAGAGAAAGAACTTCCTGATATGAAGTATCTTTCCCGTAAGTAACCGTTTGGTTGAAGGCTTTTTCATCCTCTTCCAAAAAGTTGTGTTCAAGAGCTTTTACGGCAACATCAATAAAGTAGGCTTCTTCTCCGTGGAAAAAATAAATAGGTAAAACTTCTTTATTTTTAATATTTTTGAGGATTAAATCTAATTCTTTCATCTTAATAATGGAACTTCCAAAACTGAATTTTCAGGAAACTTTTGATTTTAAATTCAAGAAAGACAAAGATAAGTTTTTTATTTATGATTTGGTTCGTAAAACTTATCTTCTGCTCACTCCTGAAGAATGGGTCAGACAACATTGGGTGCACTATTATCTCACGGTAAAATCCTATTCTGCATCAGCTTTGATCACTGAAAAAAAAATCGTATTAAACGGTTTAACAAAAAGAATCGACCTTCTGGTGACCGAAAAAACAGAACCTGTAATCCTCATCGAATGCAAGGCTCCCCATATCAAATTAACGGAAAAAACTTTTGAACAGACAGCCCGATACAACTCAATCATCGGAGCAAAGGAAATTATTCTGACCAATGGCCTTCAGCATATTAATGCCTATTATAAGGATGGGCAGTACCACTTTTACAGACCAGACTAAAGACAAAGAAATGAGTGTCTAAAATGTATTGAAAAATGAACACTATGGTATGCTTTTGGGTATTATATCATTAGTTTTAAAATACAGTTTTAGTTATGAAAAAGTTATTAATTGTGGCAGCCTTAGGTATATTCACATTAGGCTTTTCACAAAATTATTACAATGATTACAGAGGAAGTATTTCCTCTATCAACTGGGGAGATGTAGCCATTTTTCTTGGCTTAAACAACAACCAGGTACATCAGTTGAATATATTGAATAATCGTTATCCCGATTACAATTCCTGGAACCGTATGTATGGTAAAGCACCCAACAGATGGTATACAGACCGATATTATGCCATGGAAAAAATCATGACTGCCGAACAGTACAAAAGATTTTATGCTCGTTATTATCACGGACAAAACCCAAGATTAAAATATGATAACGATTACAGAAGACACTTTGACAGACCACAAGATCGTCACGACAGAAGGTTTAATGACCGCCACGATGATCATCACGACGGACATCATGGATAAAACTAAAAATATAAACCGAAAGATCTCTTTCGGTTTTTTATTTGACTATTTTTAATCTGCAAAAAATTACCCTTTAATAAAAAAAATACAGCAGCAGACAACTTCTCAGGATAAAAATTACCTAATTTTAAAGTATAAATAATTAAGATGAAAATAAAGAACATTATATTCGATTTCGGAGGGGTTTTAATGGACTGGAATCCCAGGTATTTCTTCAAAGAATATTTCAATGATGATCAAAAAATGGAATATTTCCTTGAAAACATTGCCCAGTCTGAATGGAACGACGAACAGGATAAAGGACGAAGTCTTGCAGAAGGCACTGATATCCAGATTAGAAAATTCCCGGAATGGGAAAAAGAAATAAGAGCTTATTATGATAACTGGGCCGTGATGCTGAAAAGTGATATCCCACAGAATGTAGAGGTCCTTAGAAAGCTTAAAAATACAGACTATCACTTATTCGGACTCACCAACTGGTCTGCTGAAACATTTCCTTATGCACTAGAAAATTATGATTTCTTCCAGCTATTTGATGGTAAAATTGTGGTTTCAGGAACGGAAAAACTGATTAAACCTGATCCGAAAATCTGGCATGTATTACTGGAAAGGTATCATATTCAGGCGAATGAATCTGTTTTTATTGATGATAATCCAAAGAATATCGAGATGGCAAAGTCTTTAGGATTTCATACCATTCAGGTACAAACCAATACGAATTTAACAGAAGAACTCGATCAATTAGGTGTGAAAATCTAATATTTTTTCACTTATAATAATATTCTATAAATCCTCAATTAGTAATTGAGGATTTTTTTCATTTAGAAAGATTCATTATTAAATATTCTCAATCATGAATTAATCAACGAAAAAAAGCAAGATCCAAAACAATTCAAAATACACAAAATCAACGTATTACATTTCAAAAAACATTAATAATACGATTATTTTTTTTACATTCGTTTCTGCAAAATTTAAATAATTCACAATATGAGAAAAAAAATATGCAGGGCCGCAAGCATAGGCGCCCTGTCGTTCGGTACATTTGTTTCGGCTCAGCATCATTTTAATCTGGCTCTTGATGCAGGGGTTACCTCCAGCAGCCTGCATGCTGATCTTTCCAATCAGATAGAATCAAGGTATAAAAGCCGTATCGGTTTGGGCATTAATCTGTCCGGAGAATACATGATCTGGAAATCCCTTTTTGCATCCGTAGGGCTGGGCTTCCAGCAAAAGAACTATGAATATCAGAGAACAGGAAACTATGCGGGCTGGTATAGCAGGTACACGAACAATTTCTTAACAGCACCACTAATGATAGGAGCCTACCTCCTCAACAACCCTCACGAAACGCAGGGAGTATGGCTGAAAGCAGCAGGCGGAATGTACTCGGAATACTGGCTGTCGAGAAAAATCAGTGGCAGATACCCTGTTTTTAATGAACTTCAGGAAGACGGCAGTTTTAATTACACAGAAGTATCGGATACTTACGATTTCAAAGCCAATGAAAATCAGCTTAACCGCTGGGGGTACGGTATCATAGGAAAAGCCCAGATAGGCTACTCTTTCAAAAAATTTGATGTATACGGTTCCTATACTTATCTGCATGGAATTTCCGATATCAATAAAGATAATCAGGATGAAAGCCGAAAAGAATCGCTCCGCTCCCATATGTTCTCTGTAGGAGCATCATATAAATTTAATTAAAACATATACCGATGAAAAAGAATCTAATTCGTTTAAGCCTGTTATTTTTTGTTGCAGCAGGAACATTGAGTTCATGCGTTGAAGATTTTCCCACAACCACTGATGCATCGCGATATACTGCCAGTGATATACAGTCCTATGCCGACCTTTTTAAAGTATTCTGGAATGTGATGGAACAACGTTACAATTACTTTTATGAACAGAAAAGACAGGACGGAAAAGACTGGAATACCATCTATAAAGAATATTATCCAAAGTTTGAAGCACTGAAAACCTACAGGTCTGCTTCCCAAGCTCCCGTCTTGGTAAAGGAAGACTATGAAAAGGCCAAACAATATTTTACAGAAATTATCAATCCTATTATTGACCGGCATTTTATTGTAGGCATTGCAATGCCTATCACTGCTCAAGATTACGATACATTTCATGGAGGAATGAATAATCCTGCTCCCTCTTATTATGATTTTAATGATAAGTATGGCTATATGAAAGACAGGCTGGATCATAAGCTGAGTAATAGCTATCCTATTAAAGATGAAGAGCCGCTTACCTATCTGGCAGGAAACCTGAAAGTTAATCCGGATATTTATTATTTTACTTATAATCAATTTACGCTGTCTTCTACTGTTAAGCTTAGCTTAGCTGATAAGTATCTTAGTCCTGATCCGGGCAATGGACTTCTTTTAAGTGTAACTGATATTGATACTTCTGCAAACCTGAATGCCATTAAAGATATTTCCGTTCGAAAAAAACTAAGAGATTTCACGGTAAATATTCTCAATCAGTGGAATACTTTTCTCGGTTCTCCTGATATAAAAACCTTTAACCAGCAGGTTAAAACATTTAACGAAACCGAGGTGATGTCTGATTCACTGATAACGCTGGCCCAGAAGCTATTGAATCAATCCAAAAACCTGGTCAATTATAATGATGCTTCAACCTATGCCTCCGTATGGAGCAATGAAACTATTCCTTACATTCTGTGGTTTGCACAACAAATGGATATTCAGATAGAATCAGGATATCAATTGTCTCAGTTTCAGAATGCCACCCAAAAAATTACTACCAATGGTTCTCTTTACAAATCCTTCTTTAATCCGTTGCACAAAGGAGATATTAAAAAGCTGATTATAGATCTGAGAGGAAATGGCGGGGGTGCTATTGTAGATACCCGTTTTTTTGTGGATCGTTTTATTACCCGGAAAACAACAGCCTTTTACCAGAGAACCAAGGAAGGAACCGGACTGTATAACTACACTCCATGGGTTCCGGTACAGACCCAGCTTCATCCCTTTGGCATTCCTAACAATATTCCCATTGTGATTCTAACGGATAAAGGAAGTGCCAGTATGTCTGAAATGTCAACACTGATGTTAAAAAGCCAGGGATCTCAGGTCATTTCTATCGGAGATTACAGTATAGGAGCAACCGCCGGCCTCGATCCTAATCCCAATGATTTCAATGGAGGCGCCTACTTTCAAGACGTTGCAGGCGGATTACTTCGATTCAAGATGCCTACCATGGCTTCCAAAGATCTTAACGGCAATGTTATCGAAGGTATTGGTATAAAACCTGACATTTATGTAACCCCTCCTACCCAGGCAGAAATACAGCAGATGAAATACAGTCCTGCCACATTCGCAGACCGCGTTATGCAGGAAGCCGTAAAATATCTTTCTTCAAAATAAGAAGAAAATTTTTCAGTATGAGCATATCTTATATTTCAATAGCCATTTAAAACAATAATCCTCATCCTATTTTATATTTTATTAATTTAGATGAGGATTTTTCTTTGCTATTAACTCAATTACAGAATATAATGATACGTTCAATCTTATTAACTACTTTCATGATGGTTTCAGGAACATTTTTCAGTCAGAAACTCAAACCCGTTTCCTATCCGGACGGCTCACAGAAACTTAGCGGCTTAGTCACCTCCAATGCAGGAAAAAAACTTCCGGGTGTTCTCATCCTTCCGGCCTGGAAGGGAATTGATGAAGAAGCTAAAACGGCGGCCATTGAGCTTGAGAAGCAGGGGTATATTGCTTTTATTGCAGACATCTACGGTGAAGGAAAGATACCGGCTGATAATGAAGCTGCTGCGAAGAGCTCAGGATATTATAAAAAGAATTATGCAGAATATCAAAAAAGAATTTCGCTGGCTTTAGAACAACTGAAAAAAAACGGAGCAATTGCTGATAAAACAGCAGTCATTGGCTATTGTTTCGGAGGTACGGGAGCTTTAGAAGCTGCAAGAGGGAACTTACCTGTGGCAGGTGTTGTTTCTATTCACGGAAGTCTGGCAAAAGATCAGACCCGTAAAAGTGAAAAATTAAACGCTAAAATTCTGATTGAAAATCCGGCAGATGACAAGAGCGTAACTCCTGATGATTACAGCAACCTCATCAAAGAAATGAATGATGGAAATGCAGACTGGCAGATGATTACCTATGCGCATTCCAAGCATACATTTACCGATCCGAAATCACCGGATTATAATGAAGTGATGGCTAAAAGAGCCTGGAACCACACGCTGATGTTTCTGAAGGAGATTCTGAAATAGTTGTATCACAACAATTGATAGTCTGACAATATCCCCATAATTCCGTGATGAACAAGCACTGGCGCATTGTCAGACTATTACCTCAGACTGATTATTGTTGAGCTTCCAGTTCCACCTTATATTCTTTCGGAGAATATTTAGTAAGAGATCCTGTAGCAGCATCGATCCCGACACCGATAGCCCCTCCAAAAAGGATATTTAGCAAGGTTACCGCATTAAAATTTTTCGTCAGCTTCACTTCTTTATTGTTAAAACCTTCTTTTTCAAAACTAACGGTTTGTTTGCTTAATGATCTTGGAATTTTTACGGTACAGGGTGTTGTACATTTCTCAATTCCTTTGTGAAATACTGTAGCTCCTTCAGGAGTTGAGGAAAAGGATATCGAATCCTGAGTACCTGTAAACATGCTTGCACATGAAGTTGTAGAAAGTCCGATACCTAATAATAATACAACTGATAGATTGTTCTTCATATATTCTTAAGACTTATTTTTTTTAAGCCCGCGAACTTACAAAATAAATTCAGATAAAAAAGAACAAACCTTCCGGATCATTATAAAAATAAAGCTTTTTCATAAAAAATGCCTCAGGACACTGCCCGAGACATTTGTCTTTTAAAAATATCGCCGTTTAATCTTTCAATACAATCAGCCATTCAAAAACCTGTATTGGGCCATAATACCCGTGTATTGCTAAACGGAAACAGTATTATATTTCTTCCCTGTTTACCAGTTCCATAGAAAAAGCAGGAAGGCAAATAGCAAGATATTCACAAGGTTCAGAAAACGGATTACTGTAGCGAATTCTTGCTCCTTTTTCAATAAGGATGCTTTGCCCTTTTTCCAGTACTACAATTTCACCGTCAATTTCAAATTGTTTTTTCCCGGAAATAATATAGGTAAACTCGTCAAATTCGGGAGTCTGATGAGGTTCACTCCAATCCGGAGGAGCCACCATATGAGCAATGGAAACATTAGCATTTCCTGTAGAATTCCCCCAGTGTTCTTCGATGAGTTTTCCGTCTGTAGTAGGTACTACAAAGGGGGATTCCTGGATTTTATATTTTTTCATATCCAATTTTCTTTTTTAATTTCATAGACAAAATTGGTTCTTGTAGGTTCCGCAAAATAAGCGACTTCCTCTTCTGCGATTTCTACCCCGCCAAGTCTTTCTAATGCCTTTTGTGAACGGAAATTTTCTTTCCCGATATGGAAATGAACTTTATCTACATATCGGAAGATATAATCAAGCATCAGTTTTTTTACCTGCGGATTGATTCCCTTACCCCATGATTTTGTTCCGTAAAAAGTATAGCCGATGAAAATATGATGATCATTTTCATCAAAATTATAGTAACGGGTACTTCCCAATACATTTCCGGTAGCTTTTTCAATAATTTTAAAAGCTCCTCCGCTCTCCATAGCTCCCTGAAAGAATTTTTCAAATACGTCTCTCTGGTAACGATCTTTGTTGGGATGCTGCTCCCACACCTTCGGGTCGGAAGCTACTTCATATAAAGATTCAAAATCCCCTTGCTGTAAGGGGATTAACTGAAATTCTTCATTCTCTAAAACCGGCTGAACAGAAAAATTCATTCTTAGCCTTTTTTATTTGAGTCTGATTCTATTTTCTGGATTTCTTTCAACTTATCAGAAATCTTGATTACGGTATCTAATTTCGCTGGTTTCAACGGAATTTCAGCCTGATTCATATCCCATTTGATCACAAGATTCCCTGTGTTTTCATCTGTTGGATTCAAAGTAATTTCAAACCATTCCTGCTTGTCAGCCAATTTATTCACTGGCACTGTAACATCTACTACATCCTGTTTCGGGTCGTAAGTATAAGCACCCCACTGTTGGAAATCTTTATTCAAAATTACTTTCCATTCTTTTTCAGTAGGAACAATGAATAACCCGTACGTTCCTGCCGGAACATTTTTACCACCAAAATTAACGGTCTGTCCAAATGTAATTTTTGTAGATGAGTTAGCTCCCGCTCTCCAAACCTGTCCGTAAGGAACAAGCTCTCCGAAAATTTTACGCCCTTTTACTCCCGGTCTTCCGTAGTCGATGGAAATTTTAGACATTGAAAACTGCTGTTCTACCTTCTGACGCGGGCTTACTGCAGGAACAGAATAGTCCTGAGCAAAACTGAACGCTGAAACTGAAATACAAAGTGCAACTAATAACTTTTTCACGTGTAAATTTTTCCCTAAAATTACGAAAATCAAAACAAAATCACTTTCTCTAATTCCAATAATTTTTGTTTTCTCCAGATTCCTCCGCCGTACCCTGTAAGCTGCCCGTTACTGCCAATCACACGGTGACAGGGAATAATAATAGAGATCTTATTTAAACCATTAGCATGAGCTACAGCCCTTACAGACTTAGGATTCCCTAACCTATCAGCCTGCTCCTGATAGCTTCTTGTTCTACCGTAAGGAATTTCCTGCAGGATCTTCCAGACTTCCTTCTGAAAAGCCGTTCCTACAGGAGAAAGTGGAACGGTAAATACTGTTCTTCTGCCTTCAAAATATGCTGAGAGCTCTTTTTCCAGCGTTATGAAATGAGGGTTTTCTCCCTGTACAATATTAGCATTAAAATGTTTCGAAATTCCTTTCAGTTCTGTAGGCAATGCTTTCCGGTCAGAAAACTCCAGCAGGCAGATTCCGTGTTCATCTGCACATGCCACCATAGTTCCAAGCATTGTTTCAATTCTTTTAAGATCAATGATCTTCTCCGTTTTATTATTTTTAGGGGATACCCCGAAAATATTTTTAAAACTCTCATTGAAGCCACTGAGACTTTCATATCCTGTATCAAAGGCTACCCCGGTGACAGATTCTCCTTGCTGAAGCTTCTTAAATGCTGTATTAAGCTTGGACATTCTCTGAAAAGCGTGAAAAGTAATTCCATGATGTTTCAGAAACCATCTGCGAACGGTAGCCGGCTCCAGACCTCTTTTTACAAGATCGTAATCTTTAAGTTTCAGTGACGGTTCTTCAGAAATTTCCCGCAGCAATTCTTTGATAAGCGGAGGTGTTGCATGAAGATTTTCCAAAGGTTTACAGACTTTACAGGGGCGGTATCCTTTCAGTATTGCTTCTTTTGTATTGGAAAAAAACTCTACATTTTCAAACTTAGGTTTTCGGGCCGTACAGGTTGGGCGACAGAATATTCCGGTCGTTTTTACTCCCATCCAGAATATACCTTCAAAAGAAACATCTTTGGTATAAGATGCTTCGTACATTATTTTTTCTGTAAGTTTCATGTATTAAGCAAAAAGAGCTGAAAAGCTTTTATGATCCATAATTTTTTTATTTATTATCTCCAGTTCCCTATAAATATGCCTGTTTAAAAAAGCACCTGACGTAATTCTTTTAACTCCCAGAGACTGAAGGGTTTTAAAATCAGGAAGGTCAGGAAGGCACATTACATTAACGGGAATAGCCGTGGCATTCACTATGGTCTTAATATCATTTTCAGCAGTCATTCCCGGCACAAAAATACCATCTGCCCCTAATTTTTCGAATAATTCAACTCTCTTCAGGGTTTCTTCCAGTGCATTTTCAAGTCCCAACAAAAAAGGGTCAGTTCTTATATTGATAAATACTTCACTTCGCTTTTCCTTTAGTCTCAAAAAGATATCTTCCATTGTATCCGCAAAAAGATTTCTATCCAGAAGCTTTCTTTCTCCCTCTGCTACATACGTATCTTCCAGATTAATTCCTACAATACCCGTTTTCTGAAGTTTCAGAATATTGGATGTAATGATATCGTTTGTATGGCCATACCCTGATTCAAGATCTACGGATAAGGGGATTGAAACGGATTCTCTGATTCTTTTAATGATATAAAAATATTCGTCGAAGCTCATCTGCTCTCCGTCTTCATATCCCAGGCTGAGCGCCACGGCAGAACTTGAAGTTGCCAATGCCTTGTACCCTGATTTCTCTAAGGCTTTTGCACTTTGCACATTCCATACATTACCTAATAATAAAGGTTCTTTACCCTGATGTAATTTTTTAAAACTGATCATTATTTTTTTATTCAAAGGTAGGAATAGAGTGAATGAGCCTGCAACCGGAAAATGAACATGTATTTTTTCATCCTGTTCTTACAACAGAATTGCACCTTCTAATTCCAATAGTTTTTGTTTTCTCCAAATTCCGCCTGCATACCCCACCAGTTCCCCCTTGGAACCGATTACTCTGTGACAGGGGATCAGGATTGCAATTTTATTAATCCCATTGGCTGTTCCTACTGCGCGTATGGCTTTAGGATTTCCTAAAAACTCGGATTGTTGTTTATAAGTCCTTGTTTCACCTATCGGAATCTCCCTTAGCAGCTGCCAAACTTTTTCCTGAAATTCAGTTCCTGTTGTAAATAAAGGTACATTAAACCGGCTTCTTTTTCCATCAAAATATTCTTTCAGCTCCTCCTCAAGCTGTTTAAAAAGGAAGTGCTCTTTTTGTACCACTTCCGCTTTCAGAGATTTTGACAGGGATGTAAGTTGTTTTTCAACATTTTTCCGGTCTGTAAATTCCAACAGGCAGATTCCCTGATCTACCGCACAGACAATCATTTCTCCAAGCGGAGTTTCTATGTTCTTTTGATATATGATTTCCATCAGATTAAAATTAGTATTTTTTTAGAATTTTCTAAACCGAAAAATAATTTTATTCATCATTTGGATTTAATAAGTGCACTTATTGTATTTGTGCTTACAAAAATAAATATCATGTGGAAAAAATCGTATTCAGTAATCACAAAAGAAATTACTAAAGAACAAATCTGGAAATTAACGACAGATATTGATCATTGGAAAGACTGGGATGACAGCGTTGAATATTCAAAATTACTGGGAGAATTTAAGATTGGTGAGTATTTTATTCTGAAACCTAAAGGAGCTCCCAAAGTAAAAATTAAGCTTATTGACATTATAAGGAATCAAAAATTCACTGATTTAACTTCATTTCCTTTAGCAAAAATGTATGGTGAACATCTATATGAAGAAACAAAAGATGGTTTAAAAATTACAGTCACAATGAGCGTTAAAGGGTTATTATCTAAAGTATGGATCAAACTGGTGGCAGATGATATTGTAAAAAAACTACCGGAAGATATTGAGTGTCAAATCAAAAATGCCAAACTGATATGGTAAAATACTGGATGGCATCTGTATCTAAAGAGCATACAGAACATGGTGTTAATGGGGGTTTCATACAGGTCTGTCATGGTAAGAAAGCACCGTTACAAAGAATGAAAAAGGGTGATTTTATTATCATCTACTCATCCAGAATAAAGATGAGCAGTACTGAAAAGTTACAGCATTTTACTGCCATCGGAAAAGTAACTGATGATGAAACCTATTCTTTTCAAATGACGGAAACTTTTATTCCATTCAGGAGAAATATAGAATTTTATAATTGTCAGGAATCTTCAATTATCCCATTGATTGATCAGCTTGATTTCATTGCGGATAAAAAATTCTGGGGCTATCCTTTCCGGTACGGACATTTTGAAATTTCTGAAAAAGATTTTAATTTAATTGCTTCAAAAATGCTTCAAAAATGAGTTCAAAAGATAATACATTTAGTGTAGAGAAAGCTGAAGACAGCAGTGGCTTCTTATTATGGCAGGTGACCAATCTCTGGCAAAGGGAAATAAAAAAAATACTATTGCCTTTTGACTTAACCCATTCTCAGTTTGTCATCTTAGCCAGTATACACTGGCTGACTATTCAGAAAGCGGACGTCACTCAGATTATCCTTTCCCATCATACGAAAATTGATCCGATGACGACCTCACAGGTAGTAAGAACTCTGCAAAAGAAAGAGCTTATCAGCAGACAGGAGCACAAAACCGATACCAGAGCCAAAACGATTGAAATAACGGAAAAAGGGAAAAAAACAATAAAAAAAGCTGTTATTGCTGTCGAAAAATTTGATCAGGATTTTTTTGCACTCTTACAAACGTCACAGAATACTTTTAATCAAAATCTGCAGATTTTATTAAAAAATCAAATCCATTAACAGGCAGGAAAAAACAAAACCATAAGCTCCTTTGAGTTTATGGTTTTGATGATTTTATGTAACTTATTATTCCGGATTACCTGTTCTTTGGATAAAGCCGGCTTTTAAGATTGATAAAATAGTTTTCTGCATTTTTAAAATCATTGCTTTTCATAAACTTAATGACTACATTCAGATAGGTTTCCGAAGGGTTAAATCCGACACCCAGCTTTTCTGAAAATAGGTTATATTCTTTTTCCAGCAGCTGAGGTTCTTTTGCCAGTTGTTTTATATTTGTTCTGAAGCCTTTATATACAAATTTCAGCGCCTCGTAGTTAGCAGGATAAGAGACTGTACCGTGAACTTCCCCTTCAAAGAAACGATGTTTATAATTCAGTGAGCCGTTTTTCTCTACAATCTCTTTGAATTCTTCAATAGCCTGTGTCATATCGGAATTCCAGTTTTTCTGCTGTTCTTCATTATCTGCCTGGGAAACATAAAGAGAGGTATGAGCCGGAAATTTCTTATTCTTTTCCAAAAAATCTTTTGTTCTTGAAATGGTTACTTTCTGGTCCCACCATAAACTTGGATCATTGGCGACATAGGCATTAAAATAATCAGGATGGGCAAGGAAAGTATTGATTGCAAATAAACCTCCGAAAGAATGTCCTACCAGGACAGAGTAAGCCTGCGTCCTGTAGTTTTTATGGATAAAAGGCTTAAGCTCTTCCTGTAGAAACCTGGTAAAATTCTCACTTCCGCCGCTATCTGCAAAAAGAATCACATTAGGATTTACCGGACTTTTCTTCTGTGATTTCGTGGGAGTAAGATCTCTGGTACGTTCTGTATTTTTGATTCCTACCACGATGGATTCCGGAATATCTGCGTAAGGAGTTCTGGCGAGAAAATCTGCCATACCTGCATAGTACTCAAAGTTGATTTCTCCGTCTAATAAATAGATAACCGGGTATTGTGCAGGATTAATGCTCTTGTCATCATATGTTTTAGGGAGATGAATCCAGATCTCCCTGTTTTCATTTAAAATTGTTGAAAACAAAGTCAGCTTCTCTCCTATTACTACTTTATCCTGAGCTTTACCGAATGTACATGATAAAAATACGGAGAGATATAAAAATTTAAACCAGTTGTTCATAATGTTCTTTTCTATGTTGATGAATATTTTTGATTTCTTTATTTTTTTTCGGTGATTTGTTTCTTCTTCCCCACCAGATCAGGAAGCCCGTAACCGGAAGACTTGTACAGATAAGCCCTACTATGAAAGTGAATATTTTACCAAACATTCCGCCCCAATAGCCTACATGCAGATCAAAATTCATATGCTCAATTACTTCATGCATCAATACTTCTTTAGGGTAATTAATTTCATTTCCGGTATATTTATTGACTTCTTTGCTTTTCCCGTCAACAATACTTTTTAAGCCTATAAACTTAGCAGCCGTTACATTATAAACCGTTGCGGAATCCTTACGTGGCACACTCATTCTGACCTGTTTTGCCTGAGGAATTTCTTTGAAACTTCGGTTTATAAAATCATTGAATGACAATGCTTTTTTATCCGGATCATACTTTGGCTCATACTTTTCTGCAATCTTATGGGCATCAGCAATCCCGCCGAAGGTAATCTGGGTAAGATCAGCCAACACTTTATACGCCATAATCAGTCCTGTAATCGTAATAAATAAGGCAGGTAAAAGGGAATAGAAGCCGAAAACATTATGAAAGTCGTAATTCTTTCTGCGCCATTTCGTTCCTGATTTAATTGTGAATGCGGTAGTTCTTGTTGTGGTATTCCATTTTTTAGGCCACCAGAGAATCAACCCGCTGATTAGCTGGATGAAGAATATAATGGAAGCCACTCCCACTAGTGTTTTTCCAAATTTACCTGCAAGCAACTGAGCATGAATATGCGCTACCACATAGAAAAATTCGTAAGTTTTGGTAGAACCCGTTACTTTTCCAGTGTACGGATCAAGATAGTGGTAAGCGAAAACACCTCTTGGCCCGCGCCCTTTTCCTTTAGGTTTTTCTGTTTTTTCAGTATTTTCATCTTTCGGCGGTTTAGTGGCTGAAGCTACACGGAATGTTCTGTCTGCTTCTTTGTACGTATCAAAATAGAAAGCTCTCCTGTCCGGAACCTGTTGTTGAAACTTAGCTAAGAGTTCTTCAGGAGACATTTTTTTTACATGAGCCGGAACCTGAATATATCTGGCGTTTCCTGCACAAAGATCTACAATTTCGTCACAGAAGACGAAAACCGTTCCTGAAAGCGTAACGGTAAGGACAATAATGCCGGAAACAAGTCCGAGCCAGAGATGGAGCCATCCTGTAATTCTTTTGGTCAGGGATTTTCCCTGTTTTTTCCTGGGGTTAGTTTTTTTATTTTCCATATCTAAATCATAGGAGGTAACTTCTTTATTATCATTGTTGTTGGGAAGAGGCAAAGGCACAATAATGCAACATGTTATACGGTTTTTAAGGCGCAAGAAAATCTAAGATTTTCAGTAATCACTGTAAGATTTTTTATATAGCCACAAATGCACTCATAAAATAATTCGTGCATTCGTGGTAAAAAACATCATATTACATTATGTTCTGTATCTTCATTTTTTCCAACAACCGATACTCTAAGCTTGAAGCAACCTTTTATTGTTTTTACAAGGTATTAGAATTTAAATGCAAAGTTGGCCAGGAATTCTCTTGGTTTCTGAGGCTGTCCGTAGAAATTCCAATAGGTTTCATTTAGAGCATTATTCATTTTCAGACCGATTCTGTATTTTTTCTTATCATAGAAAACAGTAGCTCCCACTGTTGTATAAGCCGGCGCCAGGAAATGGTTTTTGATATTGATATATGTTTTATCTACGAAATTAAATCCTGCTCCAAAACCTATTCCTTCATAGTTTCCTCCCGTAATCTTATAGCTTGTCCATAAATTGGCTACATGTTTAGGTGACCAGGCGCTTCTTTTTCCGGCATCCGGGCTTCTGTCATCAAATTTATTATCATTGAACCCATATCCCGCAACAATATTCCAGCCTTTCACCGGATTGGCAACAAGATCTATTTCAAAACCCTGATTTTTGATATTCCCATCCTGGATATATAATCCGTCAATAGAAGGATCAGCAATCAAACGGTTTTTAATTTTCATATTATAATAGCTTACCGTAGTCAGTAATTTTTTACCTAATAAATCCAGCTTAAATCCGGCTTCGAACTGATTCCCCTGTTCAGGCTTGTATTCTATAAAAACATTTGTATTTCTCGGATCTCGTTGAGGGGCTACGTTTTTAAATCCATTCACATAATTAGCAAAGAATGAAACCTGGTCTTTAACAATTTCATAAACCAATCCGAATTTAGGAGCCAATTGAGTTTGTTTATACTCACCCTGCTTTTCGGCTCCGTTAGTGATCAGATTTTCATTCTTATAATTGTCCATTCTCAAGCTTGCCATTACCAATAGATGATCAGTAATATTCAATACATCTGATATATATACACTGAAGGTAGTCACTTTATTAATATCGAACATAGTTCCGTTTCTTGGAAGTGATTTGATAATATCACGTGAAATAGGGGCCCATGGTGATGTAGAATTTAAAATAACAACATCTTCTTCCTGTTTAGTTCCATTGGGGGCAATAATACCGTTTAAAGGATAGGGAACGAATGCAGAAGATGGATTTTTTCCTACTTGATATACCGGATATTGATTTTTGCTGGTTTGTTGGAAATAATCCAATCCTAACACCAAACGGTTTCTTAAATTACCAATTTTAAAGTCGCCAATAAAATTTTGCTGAATATTATCTGTTGTGATTTTATAATTATCAAAAGGGCGAATACTTCTGCTCACCGAATTATTGTCTTTGTAGTTTAATACCAAAAAAATAGATTCTTTTTCATTAGCCTCTCCTCTCTGATAAGATGTTCTGGAAGTCCACTGATCATTGAATTTATGGGTAACTTCAGCCATGGTCACAAAATTGGTTCTCTTCGATCCGACGTCATTACTGGTAAATGACCTGCCATGGATGGCTGCAAGGTCCTTCATGGAATGTAAGGTTAAGTTTTCGGATCTTCTCACATACGCATTAAGTGTTTTTTCCGGCGCATGAAATTCTGCATCCAAAGTTACAGTTGTTTTATCATTAACTTTATATAAAATACTCCCTGAGAAGAAGACTCCTTTGCTATATCCTGCATCCTGGAAAGAATCCTGAGAATACGCAGCTATATTGAATCTCGCTAATGCTGTTTTTTCTTTATTTAAAGGGGTATTCACATCCGCTGTGATGCGGCTCATTCCCCAGCTTCCTGTGGTATAGTTGATAATTCCGCCAAAGTTTTCCTGTGGTTTTTTAGTCACTATATTTACCACACCTCCGTAATTAGCCAGCGTTCCGCCGAATAAGGTTCCTGAAGGCCCTTTAATCACCTCTACTCTTTCGACATTTGCTATTTCTGACTGTACCCTTGGGTTTTGAATCAGCCCGTTTCTAAAACTTGCATTGGAACTGAACCCTCTGAGAAAAATATCATTTCCGCTGTCATTTACACTATTGCTTACCACTACTCCGGGAGCTGAAGCCATTGCCGTATTAAAATCCGTAGCTCCCATTTCGCTGATAATTTCCTTAGGAACAAGATTGTAAACGGTAGGATTCTCAAGGTTTTCCAGAGGAAGTCTGGCTACAGATTCGGATTTTTTGGTCCGGTAATTATGAGTTCCCTGCAGAGAGACGGACTGTATTTCAGCTACTTTAATCGTATCTGTTTCCTGTGCATTCATAATCGATACGGCTAATACAGCTGCAGAAATAATTGTTCTTTTCATTTTATAATTAAGTTTTCGTTTTACAAAATTATCTTATTTTTATTAATTCTAAATAAAAACATGATACAAATCATAAATTCCTAGAACAAAAACGGCCATAAATAAAGGGTTTCCGTACAATCGGAAACCCTTTATTTCATCTATAAATGATTTTTTTTTTACTTGTTTTTTTAATTCAGGCTTATTTTATTGCTTTGCTTATTGAATTCAAAATCTAATCTCCTCACTTTTTCATTGAACTCTGTTTCATTGAGAACCCGTTTGATCACCTTCTACAAATCTCCAGTAATAAACGGCCCCTGACAATAAGTAAAAAAAATAGAGAATAAAAAAGTATATTATTTTTCTTTATATCATAGGCATTGGGAAAGATATTCTCGTAACTGATATCAAATTCATTTCGGTTTCCCGGGGATTTTGTTTTTATATGAATTTTAGATTCAAAAAGCTCGATACTTTGTGACTTAAAAAGACTTTTCTGTAATAATTTTATGATAAAATAATAAATACGGATATACCTGCTTTATACAACAACCATCATAGACATATAATAGTTGGCACAGTGTAGCGCATTGAGTAGTAGTATTTCTTTATTGGAAAATGTTTCGAATCTTTCTGTCGTCGTAATATGGTATTCGTAATGAAGAGCGCTCCATTTCAGGTGTGGCTTCATTACAAAAAGCTCTTCTCCCTGCTGACTGATCATAACAAATGATTCTTTGAACATTCCTCTGTGTTTAAAAAGATATCCTTCTTTTATGCCGTCAAAATACGTTTGTATAACAATTTCACCGTTCCAGTTCATACGGAATTTCAAAATGACTCTCTCATTATCTTTAAGTTCAATGGTTGTGCCCCAAAAACCTTTGGGTTCTACATGATAAAAGCGGTTTTTAATTTCAATTTCTGCATTAAATGTAAACCAGCTTTCATAAATAAGTCTTCCCATTAAGAGGCTGTCTCTTGTCAGTTCAAAAGATAAAGAATCATTTAATTTCGCGTAATATTCCGGCATGGTAGTTTTTGATTTGGTGGAGTTTTCAGATTTTTATAATAACATTAATATGTTGTATTTTTTGCCCCTCTAATTTATGCAATCTCTTAAATACAACAAAATTTATCCTGTTTTTTAACAAGTTAAGTAAAAACCCCGCAAGAAAACTTACAGGGTGATACGATCTGTTTTTGTAATCAACTATATTGTCATTACATTCAGTGAGCTTGCATTATCTTTACCTGTCCATACCATCAGACCCTGACTGTTTAAATAGCCAATGTTTGGTGCGAAGTATGAAGTATCGGCAAGTATTGTTTTATTTGAAAAATTTACACCATTAGGACTTCTCAAAATGTTTAATCTGTTCTGAGCATCGGTTCCTGCCCAGGCTAATACTAAACTCCCATTAACATTATTAATATTGGGAGTTTTATAACTGGTCTCTCCTAATGTAACTTTATTAAACCAGCTTGTCCCATTAAAAGCAATAATATTCAGTTTATGTGCTGCATCCGTACCTGCCCACGCAAGTAATAGATTATTTCCTAGCTGACAAATGGAAGGCCCGTCGACAGATGCTTCGTTTAAAGTTATTTTTTCAGTCCAGATACTTCCATCTGCAGATTGAAGAATATTCACATGACGATCATTGTCAGTTCCTGTCCAGGCTAAAAAAAGCTTTCCGTTAACACTGCAAATGGAAGGACTACAGAATGAGGTCTCATTCAATGTGATTTTATTTTTCCAAATTTTCCCATCTGTAGAAGACATAATATTTAATCTATTGTTACCTACTCCCCTCCATGCCAGAAAAAGGCTGCCATTCATAGAAGTTATTGAAGGGCCGGATAACGATGTTTCTTCCAGTGTAACTTTATCAAACCATACCCGGGTTCCAAGCGTCTGCATAACATTTAAATGATGTTCATTATCTGTACCTGTCCAGGCAAGATATCCGGTATTATTAAGATTAGTCAATGCAGGCTGACCTGTAGCTGTATCTGCTAAGGTTGTTTTTGCGCCTCTTCCGCCATAAACAGAAGAAATACCGGCTATATCATCCGGATGTAAATCTCTGCGAATTCCCGAATAATAAGCATACATAACGGATTCGGCAACATTTGAATGAGCCAGACCGAGAGCATGCCCAATTTCGTGTAATGCTACCGACCACAGGTCATAGCCTGTTGGCGGGTTATTCAAAGACCAGGTTTCATCACCATCAAAATGAATATCTCCGGCAAGATCTCCTCCGTTTGGAGGCGGGAAGAAGCCATGAGCTAATGTTCCGTTAGGTCCGTCAAACGGGCTTCCGTCGCCATGGTCTCTTTTTGCAAACTTTATAAGAATATCTGCATATCCTGTTGTTTCTGTAAATGTAAGGAAACAGGAAGTGCTCCATGATTCAAAAGCCTTTCTTATGGCATTCACTATTTCAGATGTACTCAGGTCAGCCGTATAATTTTGAAATGCAAAGGTTAAATTTGTTTTTCCCCATTTATTTCCCTGAATGACAAAGTAGGCTATCATTCCTGTTTGCCGGTCAAATAATCTGTGATGATCCGGATTTCCACAGCGGGGTGTATTCATCAGATTTACCGTTTCTTCTGTAAGAGTGCCTGATTCTTTTAAATTGTAGAACCTCTGAAAAGCTTTTAAAGCTGATTCTGTCTCCTCATCAAAATGATCTCCTTCAGATCTAAGCAACGAGGCATCCGCCAGATAAGCCCTATTATGATGGTTTTTCTCTCCGGAATAAAGATAACCGAAGGATTTAAGATAGTCTTTCAAAGCAGAAACATGGCCTCCGCTTTCATTCATTTTTGTTCCGATTTTAAAATTTTGAGTTTCCATTTTTTTAGATTATTAATTATTGTGGATGGCCTATCAAAGGTAGCCCGTATACCATCATGCATCAATTACCCTTTTGTGGTATTTATATTAAGTACACAAAAACCCCCGCAAGAAAATCTTACGGGGGTTACATTATTTATTTTTATCCGGATTACATGGTCTCCATTTTGAAGCTCATGCTTTCGATTACTTTCAGGATAGCCTCTACCGTATCCATTGAAGTTAAGCAAGGAACACCGTTTTCCACGCTCATTCTTCTGATCTGGAATCCGTCTCTTTCAGCCTGTTTCCCTTTTGTAGTGGTATTCACAACATACTGAACTTTTCCTTTCTGGATCAGATCGATCAGGTTTACATTTTCTTCCCCGATTTTGTATCCGATTTTACAAGGAATTCCTTTCTCTTCAAAGAACCTTGCAGTACCTTCCGTGGCCCAGATTCGGAATCCTACTTCATGGAATCTTGCAGCAAGGTCCGCAGCCTCTGCTTTATGCTTGTCTGCTACTGTGAACAAAATTGATCCATGCATCGGGACTTTTCTTCCTGCTGCTACCAATCCTTTGTAAAGTGCCTTTTCAAGGGTGGTATCTTTCCCCATAACCTCTCCTGTAGACTTCATTTCAGGGCCTAAAGAGATGTCTACCTTTGTCAGTTTAGAGAAAGAGAACACTGGAACTTTTACAAATACCCCTTCTTTGTTTGGAACCAGCCCGTGGCTGTATCCAAGATCTTTCAGTTTTTGTCCTAAGATGGCCTTTGTCGCAAGATTAGCCATCGGAACTTCAGTGATTTTAGATAAGAAAGGAACTGTTCTTGAAGAACGTGGGTTTACCTCGATTACATATACATTTCCTTCGAAAAGAACGTACTGGATATTCATTAATCCGATTACATTCAGCCCTTTTGCCAGTCTTTGGGTGTAATCTACCAAAGTATCAATTTCACTTTGAGACATATTCTGTGGAGGATATACTGCGATTGAGTCTCCGGAGTGAACTCCCGCTCTTTCGATATGTTCCATAATCCCTGGAATTACTACTGTTTCACCGTCGCATATAGCATCTACTTCGATTTCTTTTCCTACCATATACTTGTCAACCAGAACCGGGTGTTCAGGACTTGCCTCTACCGCATGCTCCATATAGTGAGCCAGCTCTGCTTCCGCATATACAATTTCCATTGCTCTACCTCCAAGAACGTAGCTTGGACGTACCAATACCGGATAACCGATTTCGTTAGCAATTTTGATGGCTTCTTCTTTAGAAGTTGAAGTTCTTCCTTTAGGCTGAGGAATTCCCATCTCCTGAAGTGCTTTTTCAAATTTATCTCTGTTTTCGGCTCTGTCAAGATCTTCCAGTGAAGTTCCTAAGATCTGTACTCCGTGAGAAGCTAATTTATCCGCAAGGTTGATTGCTGTTTGCCCTCCAAACTGTACGACTACTCCTTTAGGCTTTTCAAGCTCTATGATGTTCATTACATCTTCTTCAGTCAATGGTTCAAAGTATAATTTATCAGAGATGGAGAAGTCTGTAGAAACCGTCTCAGGATTATTGTTGATAATGATTGCTTCATATCCCATTTCCTTGATGGCCCATACTGAGTGAACCGTTGCGTAGTCAAATTCTACTCCCTGTCCGATTCTGATAGGACCTGAACCTAAAACGATGATTTTTTCTTTATCAGAAACTACACTTTCGTTTTCTTCTTCGTAGGTTCCGTAGAAGTAAGGCGTTTCGCTTTCAAACTCAGCGGCACAGGTATCTACCATTTTATAAACCGGCATTATTCCGTTTTCTTTTCTGAAGTTGAAAACTTCACGCTCTTTTACCTCCCAAAGAACGGCGATATTGATATCTGCAAATCCTAATCTTTTGGCTTCAATTAATATTTCTTTATCAAATTTATTTTCAGCAATTACTTTTTCGAAATCAACCAGTTTTTTTAGTTTCCAGATAAAGAACTTGTCAATTTTGCTCCATTCTACAATCTGTTCCCAGTCGTATCCTCTTCTTAAAGCATCCCCGATAATAAATAATCTCTCATCATCACAAACTCTGATTCTTCGTTCAATTTCTTCAGCAGTAAGCGCCTGAGCCTGTTTGGTCTTTAGTCCCAGATGTTTGATTCCGGTTTCTAATGAACGGATGGCTTTCTGTAATGATTCTTCAAGGTTTCTCCCGATTGCCATTACTTCACCGGTTGCTTTCATCTGGGTAGAAAGTCTTCTGTCCGCCGTTTCAAATTTATCGAACGGGAATCTCGGGAATTTTGTCACTACATAATCCAGTGCCGGTTCAAAACATGCGTATGTTTTTCCTGTCACCGGGTTCATAATTTCATCCAGTGTCAATCCTACAGCAATTTTTGCAGCAATCTTTGCAATCGGATATCCTGTTGCCTTACTTGCCAGTGCTGATGAACGGGATACTCTAGGGTTTACCTCAATAATATAATATTCGAAAGAGTGTGGATCCAGCGCCAGCTGAACATTACATCCGCCTTCAATTCCCAGTGCTCTGATGATTTTTAGAGAAGCATTTCTCAGTAACTGATACTCTCTGTCTGAAAGGGTCTGAGAAGGTGCTACTACAATAGAGTCTCCTGTGTGAACACCTACGGGGTCTATATTTTCCATGTTACAAACTACAATCGCGTTGTTGTTTGCATCACGCATTACTTCATATTCTATTTCTTTGAAACCGGCGATTGATTTTTCAATAAGACACTGAGTAACAGGACTGTGTTTTAGTCCCAGTTCAGCAATTTCTTTTAATTCGGCTTCAGTAGAAGCGATACCTCCTCCGGTACCTCCCATCGTAAATGCAGGACGAACAATTACAGGATATCCGATTTCGTCTGCGAAAGCAAGTGCACCTTCTACTGTGTTTACGATATCTGATTCAGGAACCGGCTCATTCAGTTCTCTCATCAGCTCACGGAAAAGATCTCTGTCTTCTGCTCTGTTGATTGCAGAAAGCTTAGTTCCCAATACTTCCACTTTACATTCTTCAAGAATTCCTGATTTTTCCAGCTCAACAGCCATATTCAGACCAGTCTGACCTCCAAGTGTTGGTAATAATGCATCCGGACGTTCTTTTCTGATGATGTGGCTTACAAACTGTAATGAAATCGGCTCGATATATACTTTATCAGCGATTTCCACATCTGTCATGATTGTTGCAGGGTTTGAGTTGATCAAAATTACCTTATAGCCTTCTTCTTTCAAAGACAGACAAGCCTGCGTTCCTGCGTAGTCAAATTCAGCCGCCTGACCAATGATGATAGGTCCTGAACCGATTACTAAAATTGTTTTTATATCTGTACGTTTTGCCATTTTTCTTTTTTTATTAGAGTCAAGAACCTAGAGCCAAAAGCCAAGATTTCCAGACTTTATTTTAAATTATATTTGAATGTATAAATCATTCTTTGAATTTCAGAAACTTCATTTAGTAAAGCGTTTACTTTTTCTTCAGATAAAAGATCCAACTCTTTTACCAAAATCAACTGAGTTTGTAATTCAAATGCAGAACCTAAAGCAATAGCAAGAAAATGATTAAACTCTTTATTGCTATTTCTTCCAGAACCTTCAGCAATATTAGACGGAATAGAAATAGTACACCTTTTAATCTGTGAAATTAAACCATACTTTTCGTCACTACTGATCTCTGGGCAAATAATATATATCTGCTTTGCCAACGCAATAGATTTCTGCCAGAAAAGTAATTTTTCAAAGTTATGCATGTCCTTTTTCTCTTAAGTCTTGATTCTAGGCTATGGGTTCTTGGTTCTGTTATCTTACTTCTTAAAATCCTCCATCATTTGAATGAACTCATCAAACAGGTAGTTTGCATCTTCAGGACCAGGGCTTGCTTCAGGGTGATACTGAACGGAGAAGCAAGGGTGGATTTTGTGTTTTAATCCTTCGTTGGTTCTGTCGTTCAAAGCGATGTGTGTTTCGATAAGGTCTGTTCCTTTCAAACTTTCCTGATCTACCGCATATCCATGGTTTTGAGAAGTGATTGCTACTGTATTTTTCTCTAAATCCAGTACAGGGTGGTTTCCTCCTCTGTGTCCGAACTTCAGTTTAAACGTTTTTGCTCCGCAGGCAAGACCGATTAATTGGTGTCCTAAACAGATTCCGAAAATAGGAACTTTTCCTAATAAACCTCTGATCATGTCTAATGCATGTGGTACATCTTCCGGATCACCAGGACCGTTGGAAAGCATGATTCCGTCCGGGTTCATCAGTAAAATTTCTTCAGCTGTCGTATCCTGAGAAACCACGATAATGTCACAGTTTCTTTGAGACAGTTCTCTGATAATTCCCAGTTTTGCTCCGAAATCTACCAATACTACTTTGAAACCTCTGTTTGGATTGGCATAAGGTGTTTTTGTAGAAACCTCTTCCACCTGATTCGTTGGGAAATGAGTTGACTTCAGTTCAGAAGCAACTGCAGTTTCATCTGCATCGGCATTTACGATTTTTCCTTTCACTACTCCGGAGTTACGAAGAATTCTGGTCAGTCTTCTTGTATCGATTCCTGAAATTCCCGAAAGGTTTTTCTTTTTAAATAATTCATCTAAAGTAATCTGAGTACGGAAATTGGAAGGAAGATCGCACAATTCTTTTACGATAAGCCCTTTAATCGCCGGCTCAATACTTTCATAATCATCACGGTTAATACCATAATTTCCGATAAGCGGATAGGTCATACAAACTATCTGACCACAATACGATGGGTCAGAAATCAATTCCTGATACCCTGTCATTCCGGTATTGAAAACTACTTCCCCTGCAGTTTCCAATTCTGCTCCGAAACCTTCTCCATGAAACACTTCACCGGACTCCAGTATTAATTTTTTCTTCATTTTTCTATTTAGATTTTCTATTTTTTTTTATAAACAAGTCGCCTCTACGAGGCTTTGGATGGTTATGTCCTTTATTTCCATGGGATTCACCCATTGCGATTATCAGGTCGCTCCTACGGAGCTCGCTGATTGTTTGTTTTTACCAATTCATCACTAAGACTCACTGGCTATTAACAGGTCGCCTCTACGAGGCTCCTTGGCTCTTATTTAAAAGTATACCCTTTACTTTCCAATGCTTCTTTTAAAATGGCCATTCTAGCGAATACCCCGTTTTGCATTTGTCTGAACACTCTGGACCTTTCGCATTCTACTAAGTCTGAATCTATTTCTACTCCTCTGTTGATGGGTGCAGGATGCATAATGATGGCTTCTTTTTTCATCGCCTGCTCTCTTTCTTTGGTCAGACCATATTTTTTATGGTATTCGGAAGCGGTAAAACTCATCGCATCATCATGTCTTTCATGCTGAATTCTGAGCAACATCAGCACATCTACTTCAGCGATCAGTTCATCTACTGAAAGATATGTTCCGTTGATCAGGGCTCCTTCATCAAACCATTGTTCCGGTCCTGAGAAATATACTTTAGCGCCCAGCCTTCTTAAAGCTTCTGCATTTGAGTTGGCAACACGGCTGTGTTTTACATCTCCTACGATTCCTATTTTTAATCCTTCAAATGTTCCGAATTCCTGATAAATGGTCATCAGATCCAGCATACATTGTGAAGGGTGATTTCCTGTTCCGTCTCCTCCGTTGATCACAGGAATCTTAATATTTTTTAATTCTTCAAAATATCGGTCCTTCTTATCACGGATCACTACTAAGTTGACTCCGATACTTTCAATCGTCTTTACTGTATCATAAAGAGTTTCCCCCTTGTTTACCGAACTGTGAGAAGCATCAAAAGGAACAACCTGTAGTCCCAGTTTTCTTTCTGCAAGATCAAAACTTGTTTTCGTTCTTGTACTGTCTTCGAAGAAAAGGTTTGAGCAAAAAACTTCTCCTACAATTTTGGCAGTTTTACCGTTTGCAAAAGCCAGTGCTTCTGTCAGTATACTGTTGATTCTCTCGGTGCTTAGTTCTGTAATCGTAAACATAATTCTTATTTTTGGGCATAAAAAAAGCGAAGACAACTATCTTCGCTTAATAACAATAAATATCGTAAAGGGCGCTTTCGCCCGGTAAATCTAATGATATAAATGCTTTTTTATTCATTAGGTGCAAAGATACAAAAAGTTTACGAACCTACAAAAACAATGTTTCAAAAAAATTTAAAACATTTGTATTTTCCTTATTCTCATTTAAAATTAATATTTTTGTTACTATTCAAATTAGTTCTATGGATTTAAAAGACAAAATGATTCTCAGCATTATTCAGGAAGACTCTACGTTATCTGTTAAGGAAATTTCAGAAAAAATTGGTCTTACCTTTACGCCTACGTATGAACGAATCAAACAACTGGAGAAACAGGGGATCATTGAAAAATACGTTGGTCTTTTAAACCGTGAAAAGCTGGGTTTAAATATTGTAGTCTATTGTAATGTTCGTCTCAAGGAACAATCCAAAAAAGTGTTGGAAACTTTCGAAAAGAACATTGGAAAACACGATGAGGTTCAGGAGATCATCAGTCTTTCCGGTGAATATGACTATATGCTGAAGATTATTGCTAAAGACATCAATTCTTATAATGAGTTTGCCGTTAATATAATCTCCAATCTTCCCAACATCGGACAATACCATAGCTCCATTGTCCTTCATGAGGTAAAAAAATCGACCAAATTTAAAATTGATCTGGAATAGCTTTCTGGTTTCAAACCATTGTATTTCAATTTCACGTGCTGAAAATCTTTGATTTTCCTGTGCTTAAAAGCAATCTGTATATTATTGCTTGTGTTTTACGTTTTCTACGTTTTTGATTTTTATCATCTTTGATTTTGTTACCACGCAAAGGCTCAAATGATTTTGCATACTTGATGTTATAAGAGGTAAAGATTCCATATCCGATACAATTTTTAAACCTGCATCGAATTCAAAGAACAGAATACAATAAAACCATTAAGATAACTTAAGCAGGTAAGATTTATTAAGATTAAGGATTCACAAACGATTGTAAGGCAGTGTACTAAAAATAATTTTAGAAATTCACTGATTCCGCTTAAGTTTTTTCCATGACCTTAATGGTTTATATTCTATTCTAACCCAATAATTTATTTTTCAGCTTATTGAACTGATATTCTATTTTATCAAGACAAAGATTTCCTAAACTTCCCTGATGGGTATGATCCAGATTTCCAGGTTCAAACTCAAATACATTGTTTTCAATCTCTTGCCCTACCTTTACATAAGCATCACGGAAAGAGCTTCCGTTTTTAACTTCTTCATTAATCTTCTCTACACTGAAAATGTATTTATATTTTTCATCTTCAAGAATTCCGTCTTTCACCTGAATATTAGGTAATGTATAACTTAAAATCTCCAGACATTCCTTTAGCGAGTCAATAGCAGGGAAAAGAATCTCTTTTGTCAGCTGTACATCTCTGTGATATCCTGAAGGAAGATTATTCGTTAACAGGATCAGTTCATTCGGTAATGCCTGAATCCGGTTACATCGTGCACGAACCAATTCAAAGATATCCGGATTTTTTTTGTGCGGCATAATGCTGCTTCCCGTTGTAAATTCTTTTGGAAAACTAATAAAATCAAAGTTTTGATTCAGATACAAACATACATCATAAGCAAACTTCCCAAGTGTTCCCGCTAAAGTAGCCATTGACATAGCCAATAGTTTTTCTGATTTCCCACGGGTCATCTGAGCGTACACCGAATTATAATTCATAGACTGGAATCCTAAATTATAGGTAGTGCTCTCACGATTGATTGGAAAAGAGGAACCATATCCCGCTGCCGAACCTAACGGATTTTTATTGATGATGTTTTTTGTTGAAAACAGCATCTCCACATCATCCAGAAGTGCTTCAGCATATGCTCCGAGCCACAGTCCGAAAGACGAAGGCATAGCAATCTGTAAATGGGTATATCCCGGAAGTAAAACCTTCTTATGCTGATCCGCCAATTGAATTAAAATCTGAAAAAATTCATCCGTAAGCGCTGTAATTTCGCGAATCTCATCCAGCAGATACAGTTTAATATCCAATAAAACCTGATCATTTCTGGATCTTGCCGTATGAATTTTCTTTCCCGTATCCCCTAATTCTTCAATCAGGATCGCCTCTACCTGAGAATGGATATCCTCAGCTTCTTGATCAATCTCAAAACTCCCATCTTCAATTTTATTTAAAATAGAATGTAAAACCACTAACATCTGTTCAGATTCTTCCTGAGAGATAATACCGGTTTCTGCCAGCATTTTACAATGAGCCATAGATCCTTTGACATCATATTTTGCCAAACGCTCATCAAAGTCAAGATCTTTCCCGACTGTAAAATTATTAACTAATATATTGGTGGCAAGGTCATCCTTCTGCCATATCTTTTTCATAAGTAAATACTTTTTTACAAACCATCTGCAATTGCAGTTCTCATCTGCTGAAAAATTGCATGAATGGCGATTTTATAATAATTTGATTTAAAATATCTGTTGGTTTTGACTTGCCCAGCACGGCGATCCTTATTACTATTAACTATAAAAAAACATTTCCTCATTACAAGTTTTCATTTTTAATTTTCTTTTTTGCATAAATCCTTATTAAAAACTTAAACTTCATCCCTGCTGAGCGGAGCCAAAACATATTGTATATTGTCGGAAGCCTGAAGCCGGAGGCTGGAAGTTAATAACAAACCCGATAACTTCCATTCTTCCCTTTTCCAATTTTTATAATATTTTTTCCAAAATCCGGATATAGATATCAATTCCTTCTCCTATTTCATGGATATAAATAAATTCATCTGCCGTATGAGAGCGCCTACTGTCTCCGGGGCCTAACTTCACGGATGTACACGGAATAATAGCCTGATCTGATGATGTCGGCGATCCGTACGTTGTCCTGCCCATTTCAAGACCAGCCATTACAAACGGATGATCCATTTCAATTTTTGAGGAATTCAACCTGAAAGATCTTGCAGTAAGGGTAGATTTCATCTGCGACTGAATAATTTCAAAAGCTTCTTTATTAGAATATTCATCAGTCACTCTTACATCCAGCGTGAAGTTACACGACTCGGGAACCACATTATGCTGTACACCTGCGTGAATTCCTGATAATGTTATTTTTACTTCCCCCAGATATTCTGAAACTTTTGGAAATTTAAAGTCTAAAATATGCTGCAGATCCATCATACATTTTACAATTGAATTGTCATCATTAGGATGAGCGGCATGAGAAGGAGTACCTTTCATCTCCCCATCGATCACCAAAAGTCCTTTTTCTGCAATCGCCAGATTCATCTGCGTGGGTTCTCCTACAATGGCGAATTCTACGTTAGGTAGCTGCGGAAATAAAGCCTCGATTCCATCAAATCCTGAAATCTCCTCCTCTGCCGTCAAAGCAATAACTAAATTATATTTTAAATCTTCTTTATTATAAAAATGTAAAAAAACCTGAGCCATAGACACCAGAGAAGCTCCGGCATCATTACTGCCCAATCCAAATAATTTCCCGTCTTTTTCAACAGGTACGAAAGGATCAAGCGTATAAGCTTTATTAGGCTTCACGGTATCATGATGTGTATTCAATAACACGGACGGCTTGAATACATCAAAGTTTTTATTGACCGCCCAGATATTATTTTTAAAACGTTTCGTAGGGATCTGATGCTTTTTAAAAAAATTCTCAATCTCCACGGACGTATTGAATTCATCTTTACTGAATGAAGGAATTTCAATCAAATTTTTAAGTAATTCAACTGCGTTATTTAATAATTCTTCTTTATTATAAACAGATTTCAGTTCCTGCATGATGATTCTCTATATGATTTTTTAATTCGGTTTCTTTAATCAGAAATACCTTATTTACATTATTTTTTATCGCTCCGAGAGCATTCTCAAGTTTGGGCAAAATTCCTTTATGCAATTTTCCATGTTCTTTCAATACTGAAAACTCTTCTTCATTCACCCTTTTGATTACAGATTCCGGATCATTGACATCTTCCAGCACTCCTTCTTTATCAAAACAGTACAGCAATTCTACTTCATATTTTTCAGACAACGCCTGTGCTATTACAGAGGCAATCGTGTCGGCATTAGTATTAAAAAGGTTTCCTTTTCTATCATGGGTGATCGCAGAAAACACAGGAACAAGATCAAGCTTGATTAGTTTTGAAACCAGTTTTTTATTCACGCTTTTCTTATTGATATCCCCTACAAACCCAAAGTCAATTTCAGGATCTTCTCTTTTCTTAGCTTTGATCAAATTCCCGTCTGCTCCTGAAAATCCTATGGCATTGCATTTTTTCTGTTGTAGCTTTTCAACAATATTTTTATTAATCCCACCTGCATATACCATCGTTACAATATCCAGTGTCTCTTTATCGGTAATCCTCCTTCCATTGATCATCTTCTGTTCTATACCAAGTTTATCAGCCAGTGTAGTGGCTAATTTTCCTCCGCCATGAACCAGGATCTTCTTTTCATTAATTCCGGAAAACTGATCTAAAAACTGATCCAGTAATCGTTCATCATCAATGAGGGCTCCGCCTATTTTTATGATGTATATTTTCTGTTTCATTTTTATTTAACATGTATTGTATCGACAGACTCTCTTCTATCTTGGTTAAATCGTCCTTTCAGGACTTTATATTATATATTGTTTAAAATTTCACTGAATACCGCCTGTGCAGAGAAAATACGGTTTTTCGCCTGCTGATAAATGATTGAATTTTTGCCATCCATCACCTCATCACTTAGCTCTACATTACGACGAACGGGCAGGCAGTGCATTACTTTCGCATCATTGGTATTGGCCAGTTTTTCATTGGTAAGCATCCAGTCTCCTTTTACTTCAGGCATGGCAGCATAGTTATCAAATGAAGACCAGTTTTTTACATAAATAAAATCTGCATCTTTTAGCGCTTCCTCCTGATTATGAATGACTTTGATATCTTTTGTGAAGTTTTTATCAAGATCATAACCTTCAGGATTAGCAATCACCAGCTCTACATCCATTTCCTGCATCCATTCAGCAAAAGAATTTCCTACAGCATGTGCAATTGGTTTAATATGCGGTGCCCATGTTAAAACCACTTTAGGTTTATGTTCTTTTTTCCAGTTTTCTGTAATTGTAATACAGTCGGCCAGGCTTTGCAGCGGATGGCGTGTTGCAGATTCCAGGGAAATAACAGGAACTTTAGCATGTTTTTCAAACTGGCTCAGAATACTTTCATTGACATCATCTTCCTTGCTTTTCATGCCTGCAAAACAACGCACAGCAATGATGTCACAATATTGATTCAAAACTTCTATGGCATCTTTAATATGCTCTACCGTATCCCCGTTCATCACGGCTCCGTCTGCAAATTCAAGATTCCATGCTTCCTGTGCGGCATTAAGTGTTAATACATTCAGACCCAGATTCTGTGCTGCAATCTGACTGCTTAAACGGGTTCTTAAACTTGAATTTAAAAATACAAGACCGATCGTTTTTCCTTTCCCCTTATCTGTTTCAGTAAGAGGATTTTCTTTTATTTGTAAAGCTTTTTTTATGATTTCCTGTAAGTTCTCAACATCACTTACAGAGGTGAATTTTTTCATTTCTTTTGATTTTAAAGATTTTGTTTACCCATTTTTTGAGGATTTAGATTTCTAAATATTCTCCAGTACTGCTTTCAGAGCATTGATGAAAATATCCGTTTCCTCTTTTTTGATATTAAGTGCAGGAAGAATCCTCAACACACTTTTATCATTTGAATTTCCGGTGAAAATATGATGATCGAAGAGTAAGCTTTTCCTTACCTCTGAACAATCTCTGTCCAACTCTATTCCGATCATCAGCCCTTTCCTTCGGATGGATTTAATATGTGGTAAATCTTTAATTTCATTTTCAATATACACTCCCATTTTTCCGGCGTTTTCAATCAGATTTTCATCTTTCATCACGTCCAGAACAGCAATAGATGCGACACAAGCTAAGTGGTTTCCTCCAAATGTAGTCCCAAGCAAACCATTACTCGCCTGGAATTTTGGATGAATTAAAACTCCTCCGACAGGAAAGCCATTCCCCATTCCTTTAGCCGTTGTAATGATATCCGGTTCTATCCCGAACTCCTGATGTGCAAAGAAATAGCCGCTTCTTCCGTATCCTGACTGTACTTCATCCAGAATTAAAACAGCATCATATTTTTCACACAATTCTTTAATTTTAGATAAAAACGCTGCCGTCGGAATCATAATTCCGCCTACTCCCTGAATTCCTTCAATAATCACAGAAGAGATTTCATTCCCGTGGAGTTCAAAGTTTTTTTCAAGCTGTCCGATATCATTCCATTCCGATTTGATAAATCTTTCTGAAAAATTCACCGGTGCAACAATTTTAGGATTATCCGTTACAGAAACTGCCGCTGAAGTTCTCCCATGAAATGAACCTGAGAAATAAAGCACTTTGCTTTTCCCATTATGGAAAGAGGCCAGCTTTAAAGCATTTTCATTAGCTTCAGCTCCTGAATTACATAAAAAAAGATTGTAATCTTCATAGCCTGAAAGCTTTCCCAGCTTTTCTGCTAACTCAGTCTGTAACTCGTTCTGAACAGAATTAGAATAAAAAGATATTTTCTCTAATTGCTCTTTCAGCTTATTTTGATAATGCGGATGATTATGTCCGATTGAAATCACAGCATGACCTCCGTAGAAATCAAGATATTGCTCCCCTTTATCATCCCAAAGAAAAGATCCCTGAGCTTTAACCGGATGGATATTGAATAATGGATATACGTTGAATAAATTCATTTTAATTGATAGTTAGTTGAGTTAGTTACTCATTAATACATTTCACGTTGCATATTAAAACGCTATAGGTTTTAAATTCAGCCCTGCATTTTCCTCCCAGCCCATAGCGATATTCATATTCTGAACCGCCTGTCCCGAAGCTCCTTTTAACAAATTGTCAATCGCTGAGTGAATAACGACAACATTCCCACTCTTCTCGATCTGAATCACACAGCGATTGGTATTGACAACCTGCTTTAAATCAACCGCCCTTTTACTTACCGTTACAAAAGGCTCCTCCGCATAAAACTCCTGATACAATTGTTCTATTTCCTCCAACGTCATATCCGTCTTCATAGTGGAACTTGTAAAAATCCCTCTTGCAAAATCTCCTCGCCATGGAACAAAATTCAGGTTTACTTCTTTATTATTAAATGAAATCAACTGTTGTAAAATTTCATCAACATGCTGATGGGCTAAGGTTTTATAAGCCGATACATTATCATTTCTCCAGGTAAAATGTGTCGTTGCCTGTAAAGATTGTCCGGCTCCCGTAGATCCCGTAATCCCCGTTGTAAAAACCTCATTCAACTTTCCTTTTCCAGCCAGCGGTAATAAAGCCAGCTGAATGGCCGTAGCAAAACATCCGGGATTGGCAATACTCTTCGCTCCCGCCAGTTGTTTTTTATTAATTTCGGGCAGTCCGTAGATAAAATCTCTATTCTCGAAATTTCCATCCAGACGGAAGTCATTCCCTAAATCAATGACTACAGTCTCCTCTTTAACCGGATTTTGAGTCAGCCAGTTTTGACTTTCCTTATGCGGAAGACATAGAAAAAGAATATCCACCTCTTCAGACTGGTTAGTTAAAACCACTTCACAAACCGCCGTTAAATCCGGGTACAAATCCGATATTCTTGTCCCCGAATTCGAACGACTATATAAAAAACTCAATGTCACATAAGGATGGAAAGCCAGCAAACGTATCAGCTCACTTCCCGTATAACCGTTGGCTCCAACTATTCCTACTGTTTTTTTCATATTGCTTCAATAGAATTCTGTTCTATTGTTGATTAAATTGTTCCTTCGGAACTAGTTGATATTTTGGTTAATCTGGTGATATATATTTAAGGAATTACTTACGATTTTAGTATAGCCTTTTACATCATCTCCTGTCCACGCTCTGTTAGCTTCTCCGTAGCTTCCGAATTTATCAGACATTAAATCATGATCAGACTCAATTCCGTTTAAAATAAATCGATAAGGATGAAGCGTTACAAATACCTTCCCGGTTACTGTTTTTTGAGAATCCGTTAAAAAAGTCTCGATATTTCTCATCACAGGATCCAGGAAAAGAGCTTCATGAAGCCAGTTTCCATACCAGTCGGATAGCTGAGACTTCATCATTTGCTGATATTTTGAAAGCGTATGTTTTTCCAATAAATGATGCGCCTTAATAATTACTGACGCAGCCGCAGCTTCAAATCCTACTCTTCCTTTAATTCCTACAATCGTATCTCCAACGTGAATATCACGACCAATTCCATATACAGAAGCCAGTTTTTCTATTTTTTGAATAGCATACACAGCATGCTCAAAGCTTTCTCCGTTTACTGCAATCACCTCTCCGTTTTTAAACTCAATTTCCAGTTCTGAAGGCTGAGTTTTTTCTATTTGAGACGGAAAAGCTTCTTCCGGTAAATAATTCCGCGAAGTCAAGGTTTCTTTCCCACCTACAGAAGTACCCCAAAGCCCTTTATTCACAGAATACTGAGCTTTATGGAATTCCATTTCATAGCCATGGGTTTTCAAAAACTCAATTTCTTCCTCACGGGATAAAGCCATGTCACGAATAGGCGTAATAATTTCCACATCAGGACACATCACCTGAAAGATCAGATCAAAACGAACCTGGTCATTTCCGGCCCCCGTACTTCCGTGAGCGATAGCATCAGCATTGACCTCTATTGCATATTTTGCAATTTCCTGTGCCTGGATGGTACGTTCAGCACTTACAGAAAGAGGATAGGTATTGTTTTTCAATACATTCCCGAAAATCAAATATTTCACACAAGAATTGTAATAATCTTCCTGAGCGTCTACGCACCTGTATGCTTTCACCCCAAGGTTTAAAGCTTTTTTCTCCAGTTCTTTTTCTTCTTCTTTAGAAAAACCTCCGGTATTTACAGTAACTGCATACACATCATACCCCAGTGTTTCACTAAGATATTTAGCACAGTAGGAAGTATCCAGACCTCCACTAAACGCTAAGATGACTTTTTTCTTCATAATATTCATTTTCAGGCTGATTGTTTACAACCTCATTTTTTTTTATATTGTCCGGAACAAATAACATTGCTGTACAAAGACAGTTCTTACGTTCCTTCATCATTAAAATTTCATAATTCACACAGTTCTTGCAACCGTTCCAAAACTCTTCATCCTGTGTCAGTTCAGAATAAATCACCGGTTTATATCCCAAATCACTATTGATTTTCATTACCGCAAGACCTGTTGTCAATCCGAAAACTTTAGCTTCCGGATATTTTTCTCTAGATAACTGGAAAACTTTATGTTTGATCTGAGTAGCCACTCCCCCGTTCCTGAATTTCGGCGACACGATCAGTCCCGAATTGGCAACAAACTTCCCATGCGACCAGGTTTCTATATAACAGAAACCTACCCACTCACCGTTTTCAGTGGCTACCACAGCATTGCCTTCTGAAATCTTTTTACTTAAATATTCGATAGAACGTTTTGCGATCCCCGTTCCTCTTCGCTGTGCAGAATCATACATTTCCTGCTGTATTTCACTCACATACATTAGATGTTCGCATGAGGAAATTTCTATTTCCATTTATTTATCTAAATTTTTTGACAAATTTAAAATATAATTTCTTTTAAATCCAAATAAAAAAGATATTTTTTTTGTTTTAAAAATTTAAACAGGTAAAATTATCTTTAACCAAAAATATACATTTGCTAAATTATTATATATTTGCTAAAATATTATAGTTATGGATAATACCTGTCCTAAATGCAAGAGTAACAAGATTGTAAAAAGCGGAATTGTCAATGAAAAACAAAGATTTCACTGTAAGAACTGCAATTATTACTTCACCGTTAAAAAACTGGGAAAACAGATTGACGATTATTATGTAACCAAAGCATTACAGCTCTATCTGGAAGGTTTAAGCTACCGCGAAATTGAAAGAATTATCGGTGTTTCCCATGTTACCATAAGCTCATGGATTAAGAAATACAACATCACAAGACCCCCACACTCAGAATTCCATCCGGTATATAAAATACTAAAACAGAACGAACTGGCAGAATACATCGCACAGGAAGAAAACATTAAAAATGCCGGAATTATCATCACTCAGTTCGCCGATAAGTACATGCTGATCAAATGGGAAAGGTTTAAGAAGTAAGCAAAACCTGATATTTAGAGGCACCATAAACAACAATAAAACACTAATTATCAGCAACATATATATTTGAAAACCAATCAAATCATATTCAGTTATTGCAGGCAGTAAAAAATAACTATACTATTACCAATAATATATATTAAATTTTCATAACTAAATTATTAATTACAATTTGGTATTCACAAAAAAGAACACCAAAAATTGATAATTTATGAAGAAATTACTTACATTTATTGGGGTAGTCTTAATCAGTGGATCATTATATTCGCAAGGTTCTCCTGATTATGGCAGTGGCTTAAAGCTGAACCTTAACCCTGACGGAGATAAGTTTATCAGATTTATTCTCTGGGACCAGCTTTGGCTGAGGAACACTTCCATGAATCCCGGAAGTATGGTGGGCGGAGAACCTACAGACAACAGCTGGAGTATAGGAAACAGAAGATTAAGAGCCTTAACGTATGCCCAGATTTCAAAAAGATATATGATCCTCCTTCATTTCGGAATCAACAATCAGACATTTATTAACGGCGGCGCTTCCGGAACTTCCGGAACAGGAGGTTATGGAAACGGAAAGAAAACCCAATTGTTTTTCCATGATGCCTGGAACGAATATGCAGTGATTTTACCTGGAGAAGCTGGAAAATTCAGTTTATCATTAGGGGCCGGACTTCATTACTATATGGGACTTTCCCGAATGACCATGGCTTCTACCCTGAACTTCCTTACCGTGGACTCCCCGGTTTTTTCATGGCCTCTTATCGACAACTCAGATCAGTTCGCCAGGCAATTAGGAATGTTTGCCAAAGGTAAATACGGCAAATTAGAATACCGTCTCAGCCTAAACAAGCCTTTTGCAACAGATTTGACTCCGGTGAATGTAACAGATCCTTCAAAAGCTGTGGCCGTGGACAATAATGGTAATCCAAGTTTTTCAAAAGCAGGTTATTTTGAGTATCAGTTTCTTGATGAAGAATCCAACACATTACCCTTCAAAGTAGGCTCTTATCTGGGAACTAAAAAAGTATTCAATGTCGGAGCTGGTTTTTATCATCAGGCCGATGGCACGAGAACTTCTGTCAATTCAACTATAGAAAAACACGACATTACCCTTTTCGCTGTGGATGCTTTCGCAGACATTCCTTTGGGAGAAGCCAAAAATAAAATGGCAGTTTCCGCCTATGCCGGATATTACAATTATAATTTCGGACCTAATTATGTAAGAAACCTGGGTACCATGAATATTGCAGCTTCTGATCCTAATTTCATAGGTAACAAAGCCATTGCAGGCCCTGGAAATCTACAACCCACCATCGGAACAGGTAATATTATCTACGCACAGGCCGGTCTGCTATTACCCAGTCAGGCAGAAAAACCAAAAATCAGAATACAGCCTTTTGCAGCTTACACTCATAAAAGTTTTGAAGCATTCGATAAATCATCTTCTCAATTTGACGTGGGAGCCAACTGGTTTATCGACGGACATCATGCGAAAATTACCACACAATACTCTACGAGACCAGTGTACACTAATCCTACGGAAAGCCCGTCTTCAAAAGGAGAATTTATTGTACAGTTCCAGATCTATTTATAAACCCGGGATGAATTAACACCTATTCCACTAAAACTAATCAATATGAGCGAAAACCATCACGAAAGCTATGAAAATATGACAGACAGGCAGAAAAACCGCACCATCTGGAGCGTGATCACGGCCTCATCTCTCGGAACCTTAATTGAATGGTATGACTTCTACATTTTCGGAAGTCTTGCCGTTGTTTTAGCCACAAAATTTTTCCCGGCGGACAATCCTACAGCTGCATTTTTATCTACTCTCGCCACTTTTGCAGCCGGATTTGTGGTAAGACCCTTCGGTGCTTTATTTTTCGGAAGACTGGGAGATCTTATCGGAAGAAAATATACTTTCCTTGTTACTCTACTGATCATGGGGTTTTCCACTTTCCTTATCGGATGTATCCCAAGTTATAAAACCATCGGATTTCTTGCCCCGGTTCTGGTATTAATTTTAAGATTACTACAAGGGCTGGCGCTGGGAGGAGAATACGGAGGTGCCGCCACCTATGTTGCCGAATACGCCCAGCCTCACAGAAGAGGATACTGGACTTCATGGATCCAGACCACTGCTACGGCAGGTCTATTTATTTCACTCATTGTTATTCTAATTACCAAAACAACACTTTCCGCCGAAGAGTTTGACACCTGGGGCTGGAGAATTCCTTTCTGGATTTCTATTTTAATGGTGGGTGTTTCTTATATCATCAGAAAAAACATGAAAGAATCTCCACTTTTTGCCAAGGCTAAAAGTGAAGGAAAAACTTCTAAAAACCCTTTAAAAGAAAGTTTCGGAAATAAATACAACTTCAAATTTGTTTTACTGGCACTTTTTGGGGCCGCCATGGGACAAGGAGTCATCTGGTATACCGGACAGTTTTATGCCATGAGCTTTATGCAAAAGGTCATGAATATAGATTCTACCCAGGTAGACTATTTAATGGCTACGGCTTTATTCTTGGGAACACCCTTCTTTGTATTTTTTGGATGGCTTTCAGATAAAATCGGGCGAAAAGCAGTAATGATGACCGGAATGCTGATAGCTATCTTTGCCTACAGACCTATCTATGAAAGCATGTTTAAAAGTGTCAGTCTTGAGAACAAAACAATAGCTGCCCATGGAATCACAGAAAAAAGAACTTCTAAAATTCATACTGATATCACAACAGACAGCCTCGTTACTTTTCACAAAGAGACTCTTTATACCGACGGAACTTTAATTAAAAAAGACAGCATCACTCACTGGTCTCCAAATGGTCCGGTTATGAAAGAAGGAAAAGCTGAAGAACCTAAAATTTCACAATCCGTCAAAGTCAGTGACCGTACAAAATGGCATCTGGTATTTCTGGTATTTATTCAGGTCCTATTTGTAACCATGGTATACGGACCTATCGCTGCTTTCCTGGTAGAAATGTTTCCTGTAAGAATCCGTTATACATCAATGTCTCTGCCTTATCATATTGGAAACGGGGTATTTGGAGGGCTTCTTCCGGCAGTAGCAACTTATCTTGTCACTACAGGAAAAGAAGCAGGACATGTCACATGGTACCTTGAAGGACTGTGGTATCCGATCGGAGTTGCCGGAGTCTGTCTGATCATCGGATTATTTTATCTTAAAAATAAGAATAATAATCTTCACGATTAAGTACCGAATCACTCAAATTTTTATTAATTTTAAAACAACGAAAAATGAACGGACTCAAAAAAATATTAGGCATTCTCTGGATCGCAATAGCGGTGATTGTAGGATATTTCGGAATCACAGTAATGGGAATCCCAAAAATAACTTCCGGCAAACAGGAAGATCTGGTTTTCGGTATTATCATTTTATTTGTACTCATGCCAATAATATCAGGAGGAATGGCTGTTTTTGGCTACTATGCTTTAACAGGAGAGTATTCCGACGACAAAATATAAGACCAAGACCGATAATTGATGAATTTCGTATTCATCAATTATCTTTTATCAATTATCATGTATGAAAAAGAGACACGAACAGAAACTGATCATTCTGAGTATCGGGCTAATAATTGCTTTCAGCATTCCTATTTCACTGCTCTTTAACAGCGAAAAAGAGGTTTTCGGCTATCCGATGATCCTGATTTATCTGTTTGCTGTATGGATGATTTCCATTATCGTTTCTTTTGTCATTGTAAAAAAGTATGATGAGTAGTTTTGCATTATTTTTTGTAGTCCTCTTATATCTGGCTCTTCTGTTCTTAGTTGCCCATCTTGCAGAAAAGAAAAGAAGCAAATTCTGGCTGAATAATCCATATATTTACGCATTATCTCTTGCTGTATACTGCACCGCATGGACGTATTACGGAAGTATCGGAGTTGCTGCAACAAGTGGATTAAACTACCTCCCTATCTATATTGGTCCTATTATGATCATCCCGGCATGGATCTATATCAACACTCGGATTGTAAGAATTTCCAGAGTCAACAAAATCAGCAGTCTTGCAGATTTCATTTCATTACGGTATGGAAACAGCAGAAGCCTCAGCGCAATCATCACCATCGTCTGTCTTTTAGCTATTGTACCCTATATCGGATTACAGATTAAAGCCATTTCAGAAACCTTTCATCTGGTTACAGAAACCCCCATGTCAAAGGATATTCTGACAGACAATGCTACTTTTGTTGTGGTTTTAATTGCTTTATTTTCATCTTATTATGGGACGCGATATGTGGATGCATCAGAAAAACGCCTGGGAATCATTTCAGCCATTGCACTGGAAAGCTTTTTAAAGCTATTTTTCATCATCATTCTTGGCCTTTTTGTTATCTATTATGTATTTGACGGATTTTCAGACATTTACCAAAAAGCCAGTCATTTTAAAGATTTTAAAGAAAAAAATACATTCAACGGCATTGAAGATGCTATGAACTGGATGATTTTATGCATGATTTCCGCTACAGCGATCTGCATATTGCCAAGACAGTTCCATACGGCCATCATTGAAAACAGACAGGAAAAGCATATTAAAACCGCTATCTGGTTTTTTCCGCTTTATTTATTGATTTTTACGGTATTCATCTTTCCTATCGCATGGGGAGGAAGATTAATTTTTGACAAACAGCATGTAAATCCAGAATTTTACTCCATTTTAATCCCTCAGCATTTTGGCAATACACTCATCACGGTTCTTGTTTTTCTGGGTGGACTAAGCTCCTGTATTTCAATGATAATCATTTCCGCCATCACTTTATCTATCATGCTTTCCAATAATCTTATCATCCCTTACGGACTGCTTGGAAAATTTAAATCTGAAAACGAAGTACAAAATACAAGAAGCATTACCAATATCAGGAAATTCAGCATTTTTGCTTTAATTATTATGGCTTTTGCTTTTTATAAATATTTTATTCTGAAAACGTCTCTGGATTCCGTAGGATTAATCTCATTTGTCATCATCGGGCAGCTAGCTCCTACATTTTTTGGAGCCATATTCTGGAGGAGAGGCAGTTACAAAGGAGCAGTTATCGGGCTTGCTGCAGGATTAGCTATTTGTTATTTTGGCCTGATCATTCCGCAGTATTATTTTTCTTATAATCAGGAATTCAAAGGTGTTCTGAGAGAAATGTATAACTCATTCGGTTTTTTCACCATTCCTTATCTGGGAAGAATTCCACAGATCTTCTTCTGGTCTCTTCTGGTGAACACCGGCTTATTTACCATTATTTCCGTAAGCGTCAAAGGAAATTACAGAGAAAGGAATTTTGCAGAGTTATACGTGGATATTGACAAATACATCCAGAATCACGAGAATGCTTTTATCTGGCGCGGAACAGCTTATATTTCAGATATTCAGAATATCCTGGAGCGCTTTTTAGGTAAAAGCAAAACAAAACAGGCGCTAAGAATTTTCAATTTAAAATATAATATCGATTCCCAAACAGAGACTGCTGACTCCAGGTTTATTAAGTTTTCAGAAAACCTTTTAGCAGGAAGAATCGGCACAGCTTCAGCAAAAATTCTCATCGAGGGGGTAACCAAAGAAGATAAAATATCTTTAAAGGAAGTTCTAAATATCCTTGAAGAATCTCAGGAAAATATTATCCTGAACAAAAAACTCACAGAACAATCTGAAGAACTTCAAAAACTGTCTGACAACCTTCGTACAGCTAACGAAAGCCTGATCATCAAAGATCGTCAGAAAGATGATTTTTTAGATTCGGTAGCTCATGAATTAAGAACCCCGATTACAGCCATTCGCTCTGCGGGAGAAATTTTAGCAGATGATGATGACATTCCTTTTGAAATCAAACAGGAATTTTTAAATAACATCATTACAGAATCCGACAGATTGAGTGAAATCATTAATGACATTCTTTATCTTGATAAGCTTCAGCACGGAGAAATTTCATTACATATTCAGGAAAATAATATTATTGAAACCTATAAAAAAGCACTTAATCCGATTCTTCACCTGATACAACAGAAAAATATATATTTAAGTGAAATTAATCTTTTAAATCATTTTATATTTGAATATGATGAAGCAAGGATGATTCAGCTGTTTCAGAATATTTGGGGAAATGCTTTAAAGTTTACTGAAGAGCAGGGAACAATACAAACCAAATTATTCGAAAAAGAGGATCAACTGATCATTACGACCTTCAATACAGGAAAACATATTCCTGAAGAAGATCTGGAAATGATCTTTGATAAATTTTATCAATCCAAAAATCAAAATATTCTGAAACCGACAGGAAGCGGACTCGGGCTGGCCATTTCAAAAAAAATAATCCAGGCTCACGGAGGAAGTATAAAAGCTGAAAACAGCGGACCGGGAGTCACTTTCACCATACGCCTTCCTGAAAAAATGAAACATGTATGAACACTATTAAGCCCCTTTTATGAGAAAGATAATCATTGCCGATGATGAACATAAAATCCTGATGTCCCTTGAATACAGTTTTAAGAAAAACGGATACGACGTCTTTATTGCCCGCGACGGAACCGAAGTGCTTGAGTTTTTAAAAACAATGGTTCCCGATGTGATTCTCCTGGACATTATGATGCCGAATCTGGACGGCTACAGTACCCTGGACGTAATCAAACAGGACGAAAAATTAAAAGATACAAAAGTCATTTTTCTCAGTGCCAAAAATAACCCCAGAGACATTGAAAGAGGACTGGAAATGGGGGCTGATGCCTATGTCACAAAACCCTACTCTATTAAGAAGCTGATGCAACAGATTGAAGAAATGTTCTGACAGATATTTATTAGACGTAACGAATAAAAAATTCTGGTTTATTTCTTTACGCCTGAGTATAGTTTGCAAATCAGAATCCCATCTGCAACGACAACACAAATACAAAATACGATATGAATACCGACACTTTATTTAAACAAAGCATAGAAGACAAAGAAGCATTCTGGAAAGAACAGGCCGAAGCAATACGCTGGACTCAGTTTCCGGAGCAAATTCTTTCTAAGGATGAAAATGGCTACCCGCTTTGGTTTCCCGACGGAAAGCTCAATATATGCTATTTGTGTATTGATCAGCATATTGATGACGGATTCGGCGATCAGCCCGCCATTGTCTATGACTCACCGGTAACCGGGCAAAAAAAGATCTATTCCTTTAACCAGGCAAAAGAAGAAGTTGCCCGATTCGCAGGCGGACTCGTTTCATTAGGATTAAAAAAAGGAGATACAGCTGTTATTTACATGCCGATGATTCCACAAACGCTTTTTGCAATGCTGGCCTGTGCAAGAATCGGGGTAATTCATAATGTCGTTTTCGGAGGTTTTGCCCCTCATGAGCTGGTGGTAAGAATTGATGACTGCAAGCCTAAAGTTTTAATTACAGCTACTGCCGGAATAGAGATCGCCAAAAGAATTCCTTATCTCCCATTGGTAGAAAAGGCTATTGAACTTGCCCAGGACAAAGTAGACAATATTATTGTATACAATAGAAAACTGGCCGACAATCAGAATGAAATGTTCGACGGACTTATTGATTATGAAGAGCTGGTTCAAAAATCAGAACCCGCAGCCTGTATTCCGGTTGAATCCACTCATCCTCTCTATCTTCTTTATACCTCGGGAACAACAGGAAAACCAAAGGGAATTGTCCGTGACACCGGTGGCTACGCAACTGCATTAAAATTTTCCATGAAATATATATATGGGGTTGAACCCGGTGAAACGTATTGGGCGGCCTCAGATTTCGGATGGGCAGTGGGGCACAGCTTTTCTGTTTATGGCCCGCTGATCAACAGAAATACCACGATTGTTTTTGAAGGAAAACCAATCATGACTCCGGATGCAGGAACTTTCTGGAGAATTATATCCGAATATAAAGTGGCCGTGATGTTTACTGCACCCACTGCTATACGGGCTATTAAAAAAGAAGATCCCCACGGAGAATTGGTTAAAAAATATGACCTGTCCCATTTTAGAAAACAGTTTTTAGCCGGCGAAAGATGTGATGTAGCAACATTAGACTGGTTTTCACAGCATATCGGAGCTCCCGCCATTGATCATTGGTGGCAGACAGAATCAGGATGGCCTATGCTTGGATTAATAACTGCTGATGAAAATTACAAAATCAAAAGAGCATCTGCCGGAAAGCCTATTCCAGGATATGACATCAAAATTTTTGATGAAAGCGGATTAGAACTGGATTCTCATCATGAAGGTTACCTGGTGATCAGGCTACCGCTTCCTCCCGGAGCCATGCTGGGAATATGGAAAGATTATGACCGTTTTGAAAACAGTTATTTATCCCAGTATAACGGATATTATTTTTCAGGAGACGGAGCAATACAGGATGAAGACGGCTATATTTTTATTACAGGAAGAGTAGACGATGTGATCAATGTCGCAGGACACAGGCTCTCCACTTCTGAAATGGAAGAGATTGTGTCTTCACATCCGGAAGTTGCAGAATGTGCTGTGGTAGGAATTGATGATGACCTGAAAGGACAAATACCTTTCGCTGCCGTTGTGTTGAAAAACGGATCATTCATCTCGGAGGAAGATGTGGAAAAAGAAATCATTAAAATGGTAAGAGAAAAAATTGGCGCTGTAGCCTTTTTAAAAAACGCAATAGTTGTCAGACGCTTACCTAAAACCCGATCAGGAAAAACATTAAGAAAACTTATCAGAACATTATTGGACGGGAAAGATTTCCAGATTCCACCGACAATTGATGATGAGAAAATTATTGATGAGATTCAGGAAAAAATTAAGGAATATAGAGGCTAAATCAGAAATTAAACATAAATTTAAATACCGGTTTCCTCCTTTTCAAACCCTAAAAAGTTTTAAAATTACAAACCTGAAGATGAATGACATTTCATTAAAATATCATCTGTTTTTTACATTATAAAATTTAAACACGCAATACAATTCAAATTTCAAAAAACGAAAGAGATATGAGAAATTACTTAATAGAAGATTTACCGCAATATTTTGAGGATTACAAAAGGTCTATTAAAAATCCTAAAAAATTCTGGGATAAAGTAGCAGACCAGAACTTCGTGTGGTATCAAAGATGGAGCAAGGTTGTTAAGTATGATATGAACGAAGCTAAAATTACATGGTTCAAAAATGCCAAACTCAATATTACTAAAAACTGCATAGACAGACATCTTGCAGTAAGAGGAGACAAAACAGCCATCATCTGGGAACCCAATGACCCCAAAGAAGAAGCACAACATATTTCTTACAACGAACTCTACACCCGTGTCAACAAAACGGCAAATGTATTGCAGGACATGGGAATTAAAAAAGGAGACAGGGTATGCATTTATCTTCCTATGATTCCTGAACTGGCTGTTACGATGTTGGCCTGTGCCAAACTTGGAGCGGTTCATTCCGTAATTTTTGCCGGATTTTCAGCTTCTGCTGTTGCATCAAGAGTTAATGACTGTCAGGCAAAGATGGTGATAACATCAGACGGAAGTTATAGAGGCAATAAGGTATTGGATTTAAAAAGCATTGTAGATGAAGCGTTAGAAAAAACACCTACAATAGAAAATGTTCTGGTCGTAAAAAGAACCCATAACGAGATCAAAATGAAAGAAGGAAGAGATCACTGGCTGGCTGATCTCTATGAAAAAGCGTCTCCTGATTTTGTAACCATTATCATGGATTCTGAGGATCCTCTTTTTATTCTTTACACTTCCGGATCCACAGGAAAACCTAAGGGGATGCTTCATACCTGTGCCGGCTATATGGTATACACAGCTTATACTTTTAAAAATGTATTTAATTATAAGGAAAATGATATTTATTGGTGTACTGCAGATATCGGCTGGATAACAGGTCATTCTTATATTCTTTACGGGCCGCTCTTAAATGGTGCCACTACCGTAATTTTTGAAGGAGTTCCGACCTATCCTGAGCCGGACCGCTTCTGGGAAGTCATTGAAAAACATAAAATTACTCAGTTTTATACTGCTCCTACAGCCATCCGTTCTCTGGCAAAAGAAAGTGCAGAATGGGTAGACAAGCATGATTTAAGCTCGCTGAAAGTCATAGGCTCCGTAGGCGAACCGATCAATGATGAAGCATGGCATTGGTTCAATGATCATGTAGGCAAGAAAAAATGTCCGATTGTAGATACCTGGTGGCAGACCGAAACAGGAGGAATTATGATTTCTCCGCTCCCTTTCGTTACCCCAACCAAGCCCACCTACGCTACCCTTCCTTTACCAGGCGTACAGCCTGTCCTCATGGATGACAAACGTAATGAAATCACAGGAAATCAGGTAACAGGAAATCTCTGCATCCGCTTTCCATGGCCAGGGATCGCACGAACCATCTGGGGAGACCATCAAAGATATAAGGAAACTTACTTTACCGCTTTTCCGGGGAAATACTTCACCGGCGACGGTGCTTTGAGAGATGAGGTGGGTTACTATAGAATCACAGGACGGGTAGATGATGTGATCATTGTTTCAGGTCACAATCTGGGGACAGCTCCGATTGAAGACAGCATTAATCAGCATCCAGCCGTTGCGGAATCTGCCATTGTAGGATACCCCCATGATATTAAAGGGAATGCTTTGTATGGCTATGTAATGCTTAAAGAAACCGGTGAAAGCCGTGATAAGGAAAATCTTAAAAAAGAAATTAATCAGCTGATTTCAGATCAGATCGGGCCGATTGCCAAACTGGACAAAATACAGTTTGTTTCCGGGCTTCCTAAAACACGCTCCGGAAAAATCATGCGGAGAATCCTTAGAAAAATTGCAGAAGGCGACTTCAGTAACTTCGGAGATATTTCTACTTTATTAAATCCTGAAATTGTAGAGGAAATTAAAAACGAAAGAATTTAGTTTAGCCTTTCATCAAAAATAAGACCCTGAAAATATTATTCAGGGTTTTTATTTTGTAGCTGATAATAAAAAAACAAGCATTCTATAGCTCATATCCCAGTCTCTTTAAAAAAGCCGTCTGATACTCGTTTACTTTACTGCTGAAGCGCCTGTCATACCCAATAAAATGACCTGCATCATCCAAAATATGAAGCTCACAATCATCCCTCTGTTTTCATTTGTTCAGCAACTAAAAGACCTGCGACAGATTAAAGAAAAAAGCATTTCTTTTAAATTCAGTCAGAACAGAACATTTATTATCCTATAATTAAAGACTTTGTCATACAAAACCATAAAGGTTTTAAAGCCATTCATATCTTCATTTATTCAATTATCAGAATTAAACACCCGTTCAATACATATTCTTAACTAAACCTAAATAACTTTGTAAATGAAATGTTAATTAACAAATTTTACTGATGTAAGCTCAATATAATTAGAAAATTATTACTAACTTTAGTCATAACTTAAAACCAATTAACTATGTCAAATATATTAGCGGGGCTATTTGAGCACCATAATGATTACAAGAAGCTTGAGGTCGATCTGGAAAGTTCCGGATTTGAAAATTCAGATTATATTATCTATCTTAATAACGAAACCAATAACTCTCAATATCTGGCAAGTGTATCCGTAAAGGATAATGGCCAGACTGAAAGTGCCCGTAATATTTTCAGCCAAAACGGAGTATTAAAAGCTTATTTATTTGAAAATATGGGAACCGGTGAACTGAATTATGATACGATAAAAAAATACATTGATGCCAGAAGCAGGGCTGAAATTCATAACAGCCCGGATATTAAGATTAAAACATCCAGTGACGGGATGAATTCAGAAGTAAAATTTTAAGAGAGACAAATACTAATATCCAGAGATCCGTAGCACATTCTACGGATCTTTTATCTTTGAAAAAAGTAAAAATTTTCGTATTTTCGTCTAAATATAGGCATCTGCACAAATGAGTTACGACTTAGAACAAGAGAATAAAGAGATCCTTTCAAGATATAAGGACCTGATTTCTAACACCTACAGAACGTTGGATGAGGAAAATAATAAACTTATCCGAAAGGCATTCGATATTGCTTTGGATGCCCATAAAGATCAAAGGAGAAAATCCGGAGAGCCCTACATCTACCACCCTATTGCTGTAGCTAAAATTGTGGCAACGGAGATTGGTTTGGGGGCCACTTCTATTGCCTGTGCACTTTTGCATGATGTCATTGAAGATTCGGATTATACGTATGAAGATCTGAAAAAAATCTTTGGAGAAAAAATAGCCAGTATCGTGAATGGACTGACTAAGATATCCATCATGAACCATCAGAATATTTCTGTACAGTCTGAAAACTACAGAAAGCTGCTACTGACTCTTTCCGAAGATTTCAGAGTAATCCTGATTAAAATTGCGGACCGTCTTCACAATATGAGAACACTGGAAAGCATGGCTCCGGACAAACAGAAAAAAATTGCCTCAGAAACGGTATACATCTATGCTCCTATGGCTCACCGTTTAGGGCTATATAATATTAAATCTGAGCTGGAAGATCTTTCATTAAAGTACAATAACCCGGAAATATATAATGAGATCACGGAAAAATTGGAATTGGCCAAAGAAAGTCGTGAAAAATATATTGAAGAATTTAAAAAAGAAGTTTCCGAAAGATTACATGAAGAAGGATTAAACTTTAAAATCAAGGGGCGTGCAAAAGCAATTTCTTCGATTTACAGAAAAATGCTTAAACAAGGGGTTTCTTTTGAAGAGGTTTTTGATAACTATGCCATCAGAATCATTTATAAGTCTGATGCTAAGAATGAGAAGTTCCTGGCCTGGAAGATCTACTCTATCGTTACGGATGTATATCACAGTAATCCTTCCAGAATGAGAGACTGGATTACCCAGCCCCGTTCTACAGGTTATGAAAGTCTTCACCTGACAGTTCTCGGACCTGATAAAAAATGGATTGAGGTACAGATCCGCTCAGAGCGAATGGATGAAATCGCTGAAAAAGGAGTTGCTGCTCATTACAAATACAAAGAAGGCTATAAACAAAGTTCTGATGACCGTAATTTTGAGAAATGGGTTACGGAGATCCGTGAAGTTCTTGAACAGCAACAGAACCTGTCAACCTCCGAATTACTGGATAATATCAAACTTAACCTGTACTCAAAAGAAGTATTTGTATTTACTCCAAAAGGGGAAATCAAGATTTTACCGACCAATGCTACAGCTCTGGATTTCGCTTTCTCCGTCCACTCGGATCTGGGAATGAAATGTCTGGGAGCTAAGATCAACGGAAAACTGGTTCCGATTTCTTATATTCTTCAAAACGGAGATCAGGTAGATATTCTATCTTCACAGAATCAGAAACCGAAATCTGACTGGCTGGAGTTTGTGGTAACATCAAAAGCAAAATCAAAGATTAAAAGCTACCTGAACTCACAGAAAAATCAACTGGTAGAAGAAGGGAAAGAAATTCTTCAGAGAAAACTCCGACATGCGAAGATCAACTTTAATGATGAAGAGATCAATAAACTTCAGAAGTTCTTTAATTTAAAATCATCACAGGAGCTGTTTCTTAAATTTCAAAGTAACGAACTGGATGTCAGCAGCCTTAGGAAATATATCGAAAGTAAAAATGTATTCAACAACCTGCTTTCAAGATTCAGAAAATCTCCGACTAAAAGCCAGAATTTCGAGGAACCGAAACAGGAAAACCTTGATATGATTGTTTTCGGAAAAGATGAAGAAAAACTAAACTATACCTATGCAAAATGCTGTACGGTCATTCCGGGGGATAAAATTTTCGGATTTATTACCATCTCGGACGGAATAAAAGTACATAGTGATAACTGCCCGAATGCAATCAACCTTAGAGCACAATACGACTATCGTGTCATCCCTGCCAAGTGGGTAAATGCGGAAAGTTTCAAAAACAGAGTTAAGATCGAAATTGAAGGACTTGACAGAATGGGAATGATCAATGATATTACCGCTGTAATCAGCGGGAGTATGGGAATGGATATGAAAAGCATGTCCATTGAGTCTAACAACGGCGTCTTTACCGGAAACATTACACTTGAGGTAAAAAACAAAGGTCAGCTGGAAGAGACCTTTAAAAAACTGAAAGGAATTAATGGTATTTCAAGAATAAGACGGCTACAATCGTAATTATGAATTTATCTCTTTATTTTAAAAAATTTTTCAACAACAGCCAGGTCTCAGGAATTATTCTTATTTTCTGCGTGCTTATTTCCTTACTTATTGCCAACTCTTCTGGAGCAGAAGGGTTTCAGCATTTTTTAGACCAACAGGTAGGAACACATTTATTTGAACTGCAATACCCTGTCAGTATCTGGATCAATGACGGACTGATGGCTGTATTTTTTCTTCTGGTAGGACTGGAAATAAAAAGAGAGCTTGTAGAAGGCGAATTATCGTCTTTTAAAAATGCCTCTCTACCTATTTTTGCCGCTGTCGGCGGTATGCTTATACCGGCTCTTATCTATACATTGTTCAACTCCGGAACTGAATATACTAACGGATGGGGAATTCCTATGGCAACGGATATCGCATTTTCGCTGGCTATCATTTCAATGCTGGGAAAGAAAATTCCAAATTCCATTAAAATATTTCTTGCTGCATTGGCTATTGTAGATGATCTGGGCGCAATTCTGGTGATCGCCATTTTCTATACAGAGCAGATTCACTGGAGCTATCTGCTGCTTTCTTTTGGAGTGACAGCCTTATTATTTTTACTGAATTTCTTAAAAGTAACCCGAATTATATGCTACATCATCCCGGGATTATTTTTATGGTATTTTCTTCATCACTCAGGGATCCATGCTACAATAGCAGGAGTTTTACTGGCTTTTTCAATTCCTACCAATGCTTCCAATGTAGAGATCTCTCCTCTGGAAAAACTGGAACATAAACTTCACATTCCTGTAAGCTTCCTGATTATGCCTGTTTTTGCTTTAGCTAACACGAATATTACGTTTTCAGAAGATATGGTTACCGGAATTACCAGTACGTTAGGACTGGGTATTATCTGCGGACTTGTACTTGGAAAGCTGATTGGAATTAACCTATTTTCTTTTATTGCAATTAAGTTAAAACTAAGCTCTTTACCTCAAAACAGTAACTGGACCCAAATGATAGGCGTAGGTCTGCTTGCCGGAATCGGGTTTACCATGTCTATATTTATTGCTTTATTATCCTTTAAAGATGATATACACATTCAGGATGAAGCCAAATTTGCAATCCTGATAGCCTCTTTTATTGCTGCTGTTTTAGGATTTACCATACTAAAAATCAGCTCAAAGGAAACTCCTGAAACTGAAGAAGATTAATTTCCCTTCAGATCTTCAAGCTTTCTTTTATGCTCATCGTCAATATCATATCCGGGTTCGTTAATCTGGGTATGATACTGAACGGTTTCTTTTTGTATTTCATCCGAGAGAAGCTTCTCTATCCTTAATTTTCTGATTGCCATATTCAGTTCATTTCCGAATAAAAGAAGGTAAACATTCACATTCACCCAAACCATTAAAAGAATCATACTTCCAATAGATCCGTAAAGTACATTATATCGGGCGATGTCCTTTACATAAATCGCAAATATGTAAGTAGTGGTCAGAAATAAAACCGTTGTCAGAACGGCACCCGGAACAGCCTGTCTGAATCTGGCAATCTTAACAGTTCCCAGCCAGTAAAACAGGGTCAAAAGAATAAAATAGAACAATGGAAAAGACACAAATCCAATGATACTGGAAAGGTTGTCCACAAACCATGTAACATCATAGGCAGGAGCAAAAAGCTTCATCACGACCTCCACATAATAAACCCCGAAAAGCGTTAAAAATACAATGGTAATAAAACCTATTGTAATGAAAAATGATAGGATAAATTCTTTAACATCACTTAGTTTTTCATCCGAATTTTCATTAAATCCATTGATCAGAGAAAATGTTCCGTTTGTTGCAAAAATAAGCGCCAGTACAATAGTCAGATTACTGATCCCTTTCATATTAGGAATAATATTGTGCTGTATATAGCCTCTTACATCGTTTTCCATATTGGAAGGAAAAACATTATGCATCAATACATCAAAAATATAGAACTGTAATTTTTCATAATGTGGCATATAAGGTAACACCGAAAGAAGAAACAGAATAAACGGAAACAGACTCATGGTAAAGCTCCAGGAAATAGCCGCCGCCTTTCTTCCTATTTTTCCTTTGAAAATTCCTGAGATATAAATCTGAAACATCTGCCAAAGCGATATTCCCAAAACAGGAATATGGATGCTGTCGAAAAAATCTTGAATTTTCAAAATAAAATTAGGAACTTTTACACTCATCTATCTGTTTGTCTTTATACAAAGGTAGGGGAATTATATTAAATGGGAAAAGTTTATTAAGATAGAAACAGGAATCAGACAACATGCTGTTTAAAACTTTAAACCTTAGGCTCATCACTTTGCCTCTTGCCTTCAAAACCCTATCTTTGCAGCCTGAAACTTCTTATAATGCGCATCAGTTTACTTTGTATAGGCAAAACAGACGACAGGGAAATTACTTCTTTGATCAATTATTATCTTACCCGTTTACCCAAACACTGGAATTTTGAGATTACAGAGATTCCTGATGTCAAGAATGCCAAGAATTTATCTCCTGATCTTTTAAAAAAAGACGAAGCCAGGCTGTTTTTGAATCATATCGATAAAAACGATCTGGTAGTTATCCTTGATGAAAAAGGCAAACAGTTTACCAGCCGTGAGTTTTCTCAGAAAATTGATACTTGGATGAATTCTTCCGTTAAAAAAGTACACATCCTGATTGGAGGTGCATATGGTTTTTCAGAAGAAATCTACAACAGAGCGAATGAAAAAATGTCTTTATCCAAAATGACATTTACTCATCAGATGATCAGACTGTTTATCGTTGAACAGCTTTATCGCGCTGATCAGATCTTACAGGGCAAGCCTTATCATAATGATTAAAAACGGTCTGTCATTAAGATGTCCCTATTGCAGGGTAAATGCTATCCTTTTAAAGCGATCTGTCTTTTCGCTTCTCCCACAACAAAAGCCACTGAATTTGCTATATTAAAGCTGCGGATTAACTTTGACATGGGAATGGTCAGGTGATTTTCAAAACGATCAAGAACATCTTTACCCAGTCCTACACTCTCCTTCCCGAAAACCAGCCAGTCACCATCCTGAAATTCGGTTTCAAGGTATGATTTTTCAGCATGAGAACTCATTAAGAAAACACGGGAAGGATCAGGAATATTTTTTATCCATTCTTCAACATGGGCATATTCGGTCACATCAAGATGCACCCAATAATCCAGACCGGAACGCTTCAGATTTTTATCATTAATAACAAATCCAAAGGGATGAATCAGGTGCAGTTTACTTTCCGTACCTACACATAACCTTCCGATATTCCCCGTATTATTAGGTATTTCAGGTTCTACAAGAACAATATTCAACATCTGTTTTCGTTGCTTTAATGTATATGAAATCCCATACAATGGATAGTCTATGACTAAGTATTTTATTATTGTAAGGGAAGAATTCTAATTATAATTTTATTATTTTTTAGCGCATTTAGCATAATAATCCGCTAAAACAGCTTTTTCGTAGCCCATTATAACAGCTTTATCAAGATTTTCACAAGCCTCTTTAGGTTTGGCCGTATCAAATAACACCAATGCCTTGGTTACATAAGACTGTGCGAATTTTGGATCAATGGAGATTGCTTTATTGACATCAACAAGTGATTCTTTGTATTTCTTCATTTTAAAATAAACATCAGCGCGACCGTTATACAAAAGTGATTCCGGCTTTTCGGCAATAAGTTTATGATAATCTTTAAGGGCACCTTCAAGATCACCGTTATTTTTCTTCAGGTTGGCCAGTCCGGTTTTTGCGAAGATATTATCAGGGGCAAAACCCAGTATTTGATTAAGATCTTTGATCGCCAGATCTTTTTTACCCTGACTGTCATAGATTTTAGAACGCATCAGATATAAATCTATATTTTCAGGCTCTATCTGGAGTCCTTTTTCAATGTATTCAAGAGCTTTTACTTTATTTCCTTTCTGATTATGTAATGAAGCAAGATTAACATAGACCGGAGCAGACATCGGATTTGCCTTTAACGCTGACTCATAAGATTTAAAAGCCAAAGCTGCTTTTCCCAACCTTCTTTGGGCGGTTCCAAGATTATTATAATATTCGGACTGAAATTTCTGAATCTGTTCTTTTTCTGCCAGTTTTGAGTATTGTTCTTCAGCACATTTATAATCTGCTTTCTTAAAACAATCTTCAGCCAGTTTTTTATCCTGAGCATAAAAATTGAGGGAGAAACAAAGCGAGGTTACTACTAATAAAGTTTTTTTCATGGTGTTATATTTTGTTTGTTGATCACTTTTTTTGCGAGTGCACCAAATATCACTCCCAATAAAGAACCAGCAAACGCCCCCACCAAAACATCTATCGGGAAATGCACTCCTAAATAAATCCGGCTGTAGGAAACTACGATCGCCCATACAAATATAGCATATGGAAACCATTTAATTTTCTTTTTTAAAAGAATTCCTAAATAAGCCGCTAAAAAGAAAGTATTGGAAGCATGTGCAGAATAAAACCCGTACTGCCCGCCGCATTTCACGATCCTCATATAATGTTCTAAAGACGGATCATGGCAAGGTCTTAACCTTGCAACCCCATATTTGAAGACATTGGCCAACTGATCTGAAACCGTTGCTCCGAGTGCTAAAAATATAAGTATAAAAACTAAAGACTTTAGTTGATAATTTTTGTATAAAAAGTAAAGAAATATAATGTAAAGAGGAACCCAGATCCAGGTACTGGAAATAAGCATCCAGAGCTGATCAAATGCAGGATCGCCCAGGTTATTAAGGTATAAGAATAGATGTCTGTCTTCCTGAATAATCTCCTCCATATTTATCTGCTTACAGGTCCTTCATAAGTTTCATCTTCAGAAGGCTTGGGTTTTGGAGGTTCATTAGACGCAACAGACTCAGAAGGTTCCGTTAAAATATCCTTCTTAATGTCATTTATCGGGTTGAAATCTTTAGCAGCATCTTTTACTTTTTCGATTTCACGCTTGATCTCAGAAACCGGATTATCAGTTTCTTTCATAATTTCAGTTTTGATATCTTCCACTGCCCCACGCATTTTTCTAACTCCTGATCCCAGGTCACGTGCTATCTGAGGAAGTTTATCCGGACCGAATAATACAACGATTGCAATGGCAATGAGTGCCATTTCTCCAATGCTTAATTCCATGATGTAAAATTACAAAAGATTATACATTTATTCACTGTAAACTAAAATTTTAAACAAATTTTAAGATTTCAGATTGAATTTGGGGTACAACATTCCCAATTCAGGGTTTAAAGTTTAAGGATTAGACAATAAAATAATGGATAATACTTTAGTTTCTGGGATCTGCTACTTATACTTCAAATATATGAATTAACAAATAATTAATTCAATTCATTGAGAATTATATAATAATTAATTATATTTACCCTACACAACCTAACTATTATTAATTATGAAAAAATTAGTGACTACTTTCAAATTCATTGCAGTACTCTCTGTATTTACTCTGAATAGCTGTCAGAATGAAAATACCGAACCGGCACAGCAGGAAACCTTTCAGGCAAAAGTTTCTACAGCAGACCTTAAAAAGGAAACAACCCCTATCCCGCAACCGGTACCTCAAGCCGTTCAAAGTCAGCTGGATGAATCTAAAAAAAATCTTGAAACCTATCTGAAAAGTGATTTACAGATTGCCGAAATCAATGTATTAGGAAAAATTTCAACACCAAAAGGAGTTGATATTTCCCAACAACTGATAGCAGATAAAGATCAGTTTATTGCCATAGGAAACATCATGGATCCTACAACCGTGAAAATCGGCAAAATTGGTAATTTATATTCCGGTGAAGATTTGACAACGGCTCAAAAAGGATTAAAAGAAACACTGAAGGAACAGATTAAAAATGGCACTAACATTCTGGAAATAACCTGGAACGGAAAATATGGCAAATTTAACACGCTGTGTTTTTATGATGACTCAGGAATTATCTGGGATAATATCTTTGGCGGATTAGTGATGATGGACACCAGAGGAAATATAGAAACTTCTGACCACTCAGCATCAAAGGCTCTTTCTACATGGTACAAACAATGGTGGACTGCAAGCTGGTTATGGGGATCAAAAAGAGGAGAAACAGGATACCAGATCACCATCTATTATACCGGTTCCACCGTTTCAAATGCCGATGTAAGTGACTGGGGCTATATCAGTTTAGGAAAGGCACAAAGTGAAAGTAAAATCCTTAGAAAAACCGGAGCTTACGGACAATGTCAATATGCATTAGGCCTTTGTACGCCCACAGGTTCTTTAAGCTTTAATGCGAGCAAATTTTCCGTTTCATTTTCAGGATTGGGAAGTAATATCGTAAGCAACGGAACAAAATCGCTATATCCATAAACATCATATTCAAATTTATATTTCAATAAAAAAGGGAAGCAAATCTGCTTCCCTTTATGTTAGGTTCCAATGAAATTCAATTGATCACTGAATTAATTTCCTGTGTTATTCTTCAGAATCTCTATAGCATTCTCTGTTACTCCAAAAGTATCTTTCAAAATTTCGAAAAGCTGCATATTATTTTCAATGGATACAGATTCTTTCCCTCCGTTATTCCAACGTATATTCAATCTATTATCATTGTATGTATAGCGGGCTTTATGATCCACTTTTGAAAACACCAGATTATTTTTAAACATAGATCCGGGATGGGTAGCAACATACCAATTCATCACTTCCAGATCAACAGGTTCTATAGGTTCTAGCACAAAGCGATAGATAGGAAACCACCGATCGTTTTCTGTCCACAATGTATAGAAACTATCTTTCCGGGAAATTTTAAATAACCCGTTAGGAGTCTGCTGTGGCTCTTCATCATTTAAAAGCAAAGGAGCAGTAAGTGTTACAACCCCGAAACCACAATCTATAAGATAATTCTGCCCTTCAATCTCAGCAGTTAACAACAAATGTGACTTGGGTGAACTGCTATCTCCCTCCTTTTTCCATAATACTCTGGCTAACCGTAATTCAACTTTAAATCCCAGACAAGTCAACACGTCTCTTAACAACAGGTTTTGCTCATAACAATAACCTCCTCTGGACTGAATAACCAGTTTCCGGAAGATATTTTCCGGATCCAGAGACGGTACTGTTCCCGTATAAGAATCTATATTTTCAAAAGGAATATATTCCGGATGTAACTGATGAATTTTCTTCAGCATATCCATATTCATTGCCCGGTCTCCGGAGTAATGAATTCTTTCCATGTATTTTTCAATTCCTGCCTGATCCATATTTTAACCTTATTTATTTAAAATTCCGACTGAGTCGCCTTTTACTGCTTAATTTTATTTTTCTTCTGAAATGCAGAATACGTAATAACCACACTAATTGCCATTAATATAAACGCCAGAAAAAACGGAGCTCCTGAAAATTTAAACGGGGCTTCATCATGCGTAAAAAAGTAAAACAGATTGGTCATCATAGGAGGACCTATAATGGAAGTAGCGCTCATTAAACTGGTCAATGCTCCCTGCAACTCACCCTGCTCATTGGAAGGTACACTTTTCGTAATCACCGACTGTAAAGCGGGACCGCAAATTCCTCCCAGACAATACGGAACTAAGAAGACAAACATCATCCAGCCTTCCGAAGCAAAAGCAAACAATAGCATTCCCACTGCATAGAATGCCAGACCGTAATAAATACTTTTTTGTTCACCCAATATCGGAGTCGTCCATCTGATCAAAAGTCCCTGTACCAGCCCCACTAATAACCCTACTACCCCTAATGAGATTCCTACCATTCTTTCTGTCCAGCTGAACTTATACATTGTAAAGAAACTCCAGTTACTTTGTACGGCATGTCCTGCAATATAAATTAAAATCAGAGCCAGAATCAATCCTGAAATTTCAGGATGTTTCCCTAAGAATTTAAATGAACCTATGGGATTAGCACGTTTCCAGTCAAATGCTCTTCTTTTAGTTTTATCTAAACTTTCCGGAAGAATAAAGTATCCGTAAAGGAAATTAAGCAAACATAATCCTGCAGCTGCATAGAAAGGAACTCTGGCTCCGTAATGCCCTAAGACACCTCCTAAAACCGGCCCTATAATAAATCCCAGACCAAAAGCAGCCCCTATCAGGCCAAAGTTCTTGGCGCGATCTTCATCCGTTGAAATATCCGCAATATAAGCACTGGCAGTAGTGACACTGGCTCCGGTAATTCCCGCAATCACCCTTCCCAGAAACAACCACCAAATAGAGGGCGCCAAGGCCAGGAAAATATAATCCACGGCAAAACCAAACAGTGAAATCAGAATAATAGGTCTCCGCCCATATTTATCACTCAGGTTTCCTACCAACGGAGAAAAGATAAATTGTGTGAATGCATAAGCAAATCCCAGCCATCCACCATATTTGGCGGCTTCACTGATATCTGCATGTATTAATTCTTCTATTAATTTAGGAACAACAGGAATAATAATTCCCCATCCGGTAATATCAATCAGTAATGTGATAAATATGAAGCCTATTGCCGCTTTTTTCTTTGAATTTTCCATGATGCTGCAAAATTAATCAAATCTAAAAAATAATGATTCTAAATTTCATATTATTAAAAAACTATACTCCTGATGGACAGATTAATGAAAAAAAAGCCTTTCTTTCGAAAGGCTTTTACTAATTTATTGTAGTTCGTATTACTTTGAAGCAAGTACTTCTTTATCAGAAGTAGTTTTTCCGTGTACTTCATCTTCTTTTCCTGTTTTAAGGAAGTCATAAGCAATTGCCGATGCAATAAAGATGGATGAATAAGTACCGAATCCAATACCAATTAACATCGCAAACATAAATCCTCTCAGGTTATCACCTCCGAAAATGAAAATCGCAAGGATAACAAGGATTGTTGTGAAGGATGTGTTGAATGTTCTACCCAATGTACTTGAAATAGAGTCATCAAATAATCCAGCTAATGTTAAAGATTTCTTTTCTTTCAGGTATTCTCTAATTCTGTCAAAAATAATTACCGTATCATTGATTGAATATCCTAATACTGTAAGGATTGCAGCAATGAAATCCTGGTTGATCTCCATATTGAACGGCATATATTTGTGAAGTAATGAATACGTTCCTAAAATAATAACCGCATCATGGAATAGTGCTGCTACAGCTCCTAAAGAGAACTGCCACTTTCTAAATCTGAATAAGATATAGATAAAGATACCGGCAAGGGCAGCAACTACTGCAAGAATACCGTGAGCCTGAATATCATCTGCTACTGTAGGACCTACTTTTTCTGATGAGATAATACCTGCGTGGTCTTTATCAGCAGATTTGAAGTCTTTTAAAGTAAGGGTTGCAGGAAGATCTCCTTTTAATCCTTGGAATAATTTTTCTTCAATAGTCTGGTCAGCTTTTAAAGACTCATCTCCGATAAGGTAATCCGTAGAAATTTTCAGCTGGTTTGCGTTACCGAAAGTTTTAGCTTCCACAGAAGAGTTTTTACCATCTTCCGTTCTGAATAATTTCACTAATTTTTCTTCAACATCATTTGCATTAACCGGCTTATCGAATCTTACGATATAGTTTCTACCTCCTGTAAAGTCGATACCGTATTTGAATCCGTGAGTAACCATAGAACCGATACAGATCACTGTTAAAACAGCAGAAATGATATAAGCATATTTTCTTTTTCCGATGAAATCAATCCATGTATTTCTGAAAAGATTTTTGGTAGGAGGCGTCCATACAGAAAGGTGTTTACCTTTGTTCAGTCTGCTGAAGATCATCACTCTTGAAAGCAATACAGAAGTAAACAATGTCATGATAATACCGATCATCAATGTCAATGCGAACCCTTTAATAGGTCCTGTTCCGAAGAAGAACAATACAACTGCAGTTAATAACGTAGTAGAGTGACCGTCAATAATTGCACTTAATGCATGTTTGAAACCATCTTTATATGCCTCTAAGATACTCTTACCGGCAAATAATTCTTCTTTTGTTCTTTCGTAAATAATTACGTTTGTATCTACTGCCATCGCCATCGTTAATACGATACCTGCGATACCAGGAAGTGTCAGGGTAAAGTCTCCGGAATCCATAATTCCGAAAATATAGAAAAGGTTGATTACCATTGCAATTACAGCGTACACTCCGGCACCTCCGTAATAGAAAATGATATAAACGATGATAATTAAGAATGCAATAGCAAAAGAGATCATACCCGCATTGATAGATTCTTGTCCTAATGATGGACCTACCTGAGTAGCCTGAACTACTTTTGCACCTGCTGGTAATTTACCAGCTCCTAAAACGTCAACTAATTCTTTAGCTTCTTCCTGAGAGAAGTTACCGGAAATCTGAGTTCTACCGTTAGGAATAGCATTCACAACGTTCGGAGCAGTATATACTCTATTATCAAGAGTTACAGCAACCGGTTTTCCTACGTTTTTCTCAGTTAAAGTTTTCCATTCTTTAGCTCCTTTGGAATCCATCTGCATGTCTACTACTACTCTTCCAAGTTCATCGTAGCTGATGTTTGCAGTTTCTACCGCACCGTCTACGGGAGCTTTTTGATTGATGTTACTTCTGATCGCATACAATACCAAATCATCAGGACTTGTAGCTTCAGGTTTGTAACCCCACATAAACTGTGTATATTTAATGTTGGCAGGACGTGAAGCGATTCCTATTTTGCTGTTCAGAATTTTGTTGACAGCAGCAGTATCAGACAATTTTACGTTGGCAACACCGTTACTTCTTAATTTGTCAAGCTGTAAAAGGTTCATGAAGTTCACATTCTTTGCTACTCCCATAGAATCTCCTTTTGCAGCAACCATAGTTGTTAAAGTCTGAAAATAAGGCGCAACTTCAGGCACCTGCTGTACTTCCCAGAACTGTAGTTTTGCTGAAGTCTGAAGCATTTTCTTCACTTTGTCGATATCTTTCATACCAGGCATTTCCACAGAAATTCTCGCAGTACCAGGTACTCTCTGAACGTTTGGCTGAATAGCACCAAGCTTGTCAATTCTCGTTCTGATTACCTCGAAAGCTGTACCTACAGAAAGATCAACTCTTCTTTTAATAATACTTTTTACCTGCTCATCAGTAGTGTTATACCTGATTTCAGATAAGTTTGTGTTTCCGAAAAGTTCCGGATCTGCAAGCTTAAGGTTGGTTCCTTTTGCTTTGTTAATCGCATCGAACTGCTCAAAAAAGTTATCGATGTAAGATTTTGTTGAGTTTTTCTGAGCTTCATCAGTCTTGTTTAAAGCTTCAATAAGAACAGGATTGGTAGAATAATTGGTTAAATCATTCACCAGGTCTCTTTGATTGATCTCCAAAAGGACGTTGATTCCTCCTTTTAAGTCAAGACCCAATTTCATTTCCTTGTCTTTAGCTTTTGAATAATAAAGCTTTGTATACCCAAGATTAAGAGTATCTTCCTTGATTCGTTTGATCTCTTTCTCGTTTCCTTTCGCAGCTTCGATCTGCGATTCAATTTTGCTGGCGTACCAGGTTGGTAATAGCTCATTTAAGCAAATCAACCCCAGGACAATAGCAACAATTGTAATAAGTCCTTTTCCTTGCATTTTGTTATAACTACGTTAAATTAAGTCGGCAAATATAATGATTTTCTTGGTTTTTATGAATTTTTAACAACAGAAATGGTTTATTTTCAGATATATTGGTATTACGACCTCTATTTAAGATTTAACAATTTTTTCATGGTATCTTAATGAAGTTTTCAAATTTTGATTGGTATAAAATTTTCATTCATTTTTCAACACACTAACTATCAAAATATTATGAAAAATTTACTTTTAATCATTTGTATTTTTTCTTCCTTAATCGTTAATGCTCAAAGTATTAATTTAGAAGAATTTGCCACCGGACTTACCAGCCCGGTCGAGATTACAAACGCCAATGACACGAGACTTTTCGTCGTACAACAAAACGGTATCATTAAAATTATTCAGCCCAACGGGACCATTAACCCTGTTGATTTTCTGAACATCAGTACTAAGATTGTTTTTGGCGGAGAAAGAGGTCTTTTAGGACTGGCATTTCATCCCCAATACCTGGCCAACGGGTATTTTTTTGTGTATTACAATAATACAGCAGGCAATATTGTAGTAGCAAGATATACCGTTAATTCTTCAAATCCGGACACTGCAGATCCCAACTCTGAAAAGATACTGCTTACTATTCCCAAACCTTTCGATAATCATAACGGCGGAAGCATTCACTTTGCTCCTGACGGAAAATTATGGATCATAACCGGAGACGGAGGAAATGGCGGAGACCCTAACAATAATGCGCAAAACAAAAACTCACTTTTGGGGAAAATGCTGAGAATTGATGTAGACGCTACCGGTCCTTACAATATTCCGGCTGACAATCCTTTTGTAGGTATTGACGGAGCCGATGAAATCTGGGCTTACGGATTGCGGAATGCCTGGAAATTTACATTCGATTTAACTTCCGGAAATGCAATGATCGCTGATGTCGGACAGGGTGCTATTGAGGAAATCAACAGCATACCCGTCACACAAGCCGGCCTCAACTATGGATGGCGCTGCTATGAAGGTAACAACGCTTATAACACAACGGGATGTGCCCCTGCATCCACAATGACATTTCCAATTGCAGTATATGATCATTCCGGCGGAAGATGTTCCATTACCGGCGGATATGTTTACAGGGGATCCCAATACCCTTCACTTCAGGGAAAATACTTCTTTGCGGACTATTGTTCTACCCAGATCGGAATACTGGATACCAATAATGCTATTACCTGGTCTTCTGCTTACAGTGGAAATAATTTTTCAACCTTCGGACAGGATTCTCAAAAGGAATTGTATGTAGCTGCCGTAAATAGTGGAAAAATTTTTAAAATATCAACCGGAACCTTGAGTACTCATGAAAACCACCCTTTAGGAAAGATCAGCATCTACCCCAATCCGGCGGCGAAGGAAATATTCGTCAGCGGAATAAGAGATAAAAAAGTAAGCGCAGAAATCATCAGCGCAGATGGCAGAAAAGTTTTAGAGACCAGTCAGATTATAAATGATAAAAGTATTGATATCTCAGGTATCCCTTCTGGGGTTTATTATATTAATTTAAAATCTGATGACCTGAAATCTTATAGTCAGAAAATTGTTATTAAATAGAAGTAGTTTATTTAACGCTAAAGCATTTTTAATAATAACATTGATCAGAAAGTTCAAAAGGGCTGTATACTCAGCTGAGGCAGCCTTTACTAAACGAATTACCATTGCAAACGGAAGATAAAACTAAATTAAGATCTCCTTGCGAGCGCTGCGTTAAAAAGAGAACGCCCCAAGCTTTATAACAAAAACCAGACTTTACAACTAACAAAAAAGCGGTTCAATATTGAACCGCTTTTTTGTTATATCGTCATTGAAAAAATTCTCGTTTCCGGTTTATTCCTCATCATTCTAAGGTCAAAAACCATGGCTACATTTCTGGTGAAAGCTCTACCCTCTTCCGTAATTTTAATTTCCTTACCGGAAATTTCAACCAATCCGTCATTTTCCATCTCTTTGAGCATTTCTAATGCATTATCAAGTTCCGGAAAAGAATTGACTGGAGTGAAAGTTGTTTCAAGTTGACACATCAGATTTAAAATATGCCTTCTTACAATCAGATCTTCTTCATTCAGAACATGTCCTTTTACCACAGGAATTTTACCTTCCTCTACCATTGTCTGATATTCTTCCACTGTTTTTACATTCTGACCGAAAGCATACCACGAATCTGAAATTGCGGACATTCCAAGCCCTACCATCAGTTGTGTATTGCTTGAAGTATATCCCATAAAATTCCTGTGTAGCTTTTTATGGATCAAAGACTGGTACAGATCATCATGCTCCAGGGAGAAATGATCCATCCCGACTTCAATATATCCCAGATCCTGAAGCAGTTTTTTCCCGTCTTCATACAGTCGGCGTTTTTCTTCTCCACTTGGTAAATCATTTTCATCAAAACCTCTCTGGCCTACTCCTTTTACCCATGGAACATGAGCATAAGAATAAAAAGCAAGCCTGTCCGGTTTTAATTCCATTGTTTTTCTGATCGTGTTCTCCATTGCTTCCCAGGTCTGGTGCGGAAGACCGAACACAAGATCATGACTGATTCCTCTATATCCGATTTCCTTAGCCCATTCCGTCACATTTTTAACATTCTCAAAAGGCTGAATTCTATTGATTGCTTTCTGAACTTTAGGATCATAATCCTGTACTCCGAAGCTCACTCTTCTGAAACCTAAATCATATAAAGTCTGCAAATGCTCTTTAGTCGTATTATTCGGATGTCCTTCAAAAGAAAATTCCGGATGTTCAGCGATTTCTACCGTATTGAAAATTCCTTCCAGTAATGTTTTTAAGTTTTCAGGAGAGAAAAAAGTAGGAGTTCCTCCTCCCAAATGTAATTCTTTTAATTTTGGCTTTTCATTGAACAGCGTAAGATAAAGATTCCATTCTTTTAAAACACTTTCCAGATAAGGAACTTCCACGCTGTGCTGTTTTGTAATACGCTTATGACATGCACAGAATGTACACAATGCCTCACAGAAAGGCAAATGGATATAAATAGAAATCCCTTCTTCTGCATTGCTTTCATGAAAAGACCTGATTACGCTTTCTTTCCATTTTTCCGGTGAAAATGTGGATTCATCCCAATACGGAACGGTAGGGTAAGAAGTGTAACGCGGTCCGGGAATATTATACTTATCGATTAAAGAGTTCATCTTGACAATTAAAATTTTATAAGGTCACAGAATTTAACATAATTAAAATTCTATCCTACAAAATTAACCATTAGTTATGAATTTTAACCTATGAATTATATTAGGTTCTATTTTATAATGAGTCTAAATACGTATGATCAGGCATTTGACTGATAATGATAAATTCTATAGGTAAGATTTAAAATTTTAATTTCATGAGCGCAATTCTGCTGTTTCCTGCAAAAACCACTGTATTTCCATCAATCCACTGGCAAACGAAAAATCCTTTTTCATCAGAAATTTTTTTCCATGTTTTTCCAAAATCAGAGGTATAGCTGATATGCTGATCTCCCACTGCAATCATTTCTTTACCTTTGGATCCCGGCTTAATTTTCACGCAGGTCATATAACCTGCATTTTGTCCTGAAGCCTGAGTCTGCCAGGTTTTTCCTCCGTCATAAGTCATAGCAATATTATTTACATTGGCATTCTGTTTTGTATAATCTCCGCCTACGGCAACCCCGAAATCATCATAAAAATCTATAGAATACATTCCCTGAGAAGATGCTCCCTGTACAAACGGGGTATTGAAAATTTCAAAAGATTCGTCTTTCAGATTCATTCTTACAATCCTGGAAGATTTACCGCCGGTAGCAATCCACATATATTTTTTGGATGATGAGATATTGGTATTACTTGCGGCAAAAGCGGCCTCTCCTTCATTAAGTACGACTTTATTTTTAAGCATCCCCCATTTTCCGTCTCTGTAAACGGCCAGTTTTAGCAGGTGATCCTGATCTGCATCACTGAAGGTGTAAGCGAGTTTATCATTCACAAAATGAAGGGCATCATAAAATGCAGTTTTGGCAGTATCTCTGAAAACAATTTGTGCTTTCAGTTCTTTCTTATCGATTTTAAAAAAACGAGCCGGACTTTCAATATTGATCACATAAAATGAATTTTTGTCCTGCCCTAAAGTCCTGAACTGCAGCTTATCTTCTGATAATCTGATCTGTTTCTGGTTTTTTGAATCTTTAAGATCTACAAATCCGAACTTGGAGTCTGTTCCGCTGTACCAGACTTTATGATCGTACACTTCAAGAGCTCTGATGCTTATTTTATCGTTCAGAATCGTTTCCATATTTTCTACCTGTTGAGAAAATGTACAAATTCCTAAAGAAAGAAATAGAATAGAGAAAATATTTTTCATATGATAGGTTTTATATAAACAAAAAAACCGCCGAAGCGGTTTATATGGTGATTAATCAATGTCCTTGTATTTTTCAGGATTGTTAAGTTTACTGTTTCTTCTTCCATACAGAAAATACACAACTCCACCTAACAGCAACCAGCCCCCGGAAAGCTCTTTAGCGTGATCGCTCAGGTTATAAATGAGGTATAAATTGATGATTACTCCTAGTCCTACTACAACTTTGTAAGCAGGCACTTTGAAAGGTCTGATCAGGTTCGGTTCTTTTTTTCTCATTACCCAAACGGCAATACAAACCAGTGTAAAGGCAAACAGGGTTCCGAAACTTGTCATATCAGCAAGAGTGGAAATAGGGGTTAAAGCTGCAATAAGCGCCACTACAATTCCAAGCAGAATAATTCCTTTGTACGGTGTTCTTGTTTTTGGGTGAAGTTCACCAAAGAATTTTGGAATCAAACCGTCTTTTGCCATTCCGATAAAGATTCTAGACTGTCCCATCATCATTACCATCACTACGGAAATCAATCCTACCGTTGCTGCAATGGTTACAATATTACTTGCCCAGTGTTTCCCTGCAATCTCGAAAGCATATGCTACAGGAGCTTTAATAGCATCAGGATATTTTCCGTCCGGATTAAAATCTGAATAATGCATCATTCCGGTTAATACAAGAGATACACAGATATATAAAGCTGTACAGATCAATAAGGAAGCAATAATTGCAAAAGGCACATCTTTTTTAGGATTAATAGCTTCTCCGGCCTGTGTAGAAACAGCATCAAAGCCAATATAAGCAAAGAAGATGGCAGCAGCACCGGAAATAATCCCCTGGATACCATACGCCGAGACCATATCTCCTTCTGAATTCTTAATTTTTACCTGATCGGGAATAAAGGGTTTCCAGTTTTTCACTCCGTCAACAGCGTTATAAAGATCTGTATTGGAAAAAATAATATAAACACCTGCTATAATTACGAAGATAACGGCAGCTGTTTTTAGTAATACAATCAGGTTATTAGCACCGGCTGCTTCTTTAGTTCCTTTCACCAATAGTGCAGTAATCAGTAAAACAAGAATAAAAGCAGGCAGGTTCATAGAAAAGCCTTCTCCCGTATAACTCGCAGGGTCAGAGGTGAGATAAGCAGGTAAATGGACTCCGAAAATCTTCAAAAATTTGTTAAAGTAACCGGACCAGCTCACGGAAACCGCCATACTCGCCATGGCATATTCCAGGATGAGACACCAGCCCATAGCCCAGGCAAAAATTTCCCCTACTGTTCCATATGCATAAGCATACGCAGAACCTTCAACAGGAATAATGGAAGCAAATTCTGCATAACATAATGCTGCAAAAACGCAGGCGATCCCTGCTATGATAAAGGAAATTGCAAGTGCTGGACCGGCATGGTAATAGGCTCCCGTTCCCGTAAGAACAAAGATTCCACCTCCAATGATAGCACCTACTCCAATTGCTGTTAGACTCCATTTTCCAAGGACCTTCTTCAGCTCACTTTTCTTCATATCTGCCTCATAGGCACTTAGTGGTTTTTTAACCCAAATTTTCGACATGTTTTTTTATTTATTAAGGATTCACGAAAATATAAAAAATTTAGGAACTCTCACGTTTATCGTTAAACTTTCACGATTTATTTTACATTAATACCTCAAAAACACAAACAAGACATTATTTAATTTATTTTAAAAAGTCCATATTTTTGCTTATTTTTGATCGCATGAATTTATATGATCTTTTTGTAAAACCCTATGAAAACTATGATTATTCACAGATTATACTGGAAGCATCGGGTGCTATTTTCGGAATTTTGAGCGTATATTTTTCCATTAAGAAAAATATATGGGTATACCCTACTGGCATTGTTTCAACCCTGATCTATGTATATATTCTGTTTAACTTCGGATTATTTGGAGACTGCCTCATCAATGTGTACTATACGATAATGAGTATATATGGCTGGATTTTATGGGCGAAAAATTCTGAAGATCATATACATGTAGACGTCACCTGGGCTACTAAGAAAGAATGGAGCTATGCCATCATTCTTTTTTTTCTGAGTCTGGGATTGGTTACTTTGATTTATTATTATAAACCTTATATTGACAATCATTTTTCAATGGAAGGAACCAGCCTTGGATTATATCATTTGGATTGGGCTAACTGGATGGATGTTTTTACTACTTCAATTTTTTTAGTAGGAATGTGGTTTATGGCCAAACAGCGCATTGAGAACTGGATTTTCTGGATTATCGGAGATTTTATTTGCATGCCGATGATGATTTTTAAGGGTCTTGGAATCACTTCGGTTCAATATTTGGTATTTACTATAATGGCTATCTTAGGATACCTTAATTGGAAAAAAAGTTTTAAAGAAAAAAAAGTACAATAAAGTCATGAAAAATTTATTTAAAATAGCAGTCAGCATCTTTGCTATTACCAGCTTAACTTCTTGTTTAGCCTATTCAGACGGATATGGATATAACAGTGGTTATGGTGACCCATATTATAATAACGGATATTATTATGCTCCTTCCGGATATTACGGAAGTGGCGGATATTGGGGAAATGACGGTTATTATTACAGAAACAACATCAATTATTATTATGATAATGGTATTCCTTACTACTACTATAACTATAACAATTCAAGAAGAAAAGTATATGTAGAAAGGAGATCTGATTCAAGACAAAATAATGGATTCAGAGGCCAGACCAACAGCGGAAGTGGTTTCTATAATAACGGCGGTTCTAACAATGGAAGTGGTTTCTATAACAAAAATAATAATACCAACCGAAATAACAACAGCGGTGGATTCAGAAACCAGAACAACAATAGTTACCAGAATAACCAGGGAAATCAGAACAGCGGTGGATTCAGACAGGGAAGCGGCTTTGAAAACAGCCAGAGAAACACGAACAGTGGCGGATTCAGAAATTCTGAAAGCAACAGCACTTATAGAGCTGAACCTTCCAGCGGAAGCGGATTCAGAAGCGGATCCAGCGGAACGCCAAACACTGGTTCCGGCAGTACCGAAAGACCGAATTCCGGCGGGTTTAGATAAAACGATTATAAATAAGAAAACGAACAGTTAACACTGTTCGTTTTTCATTTTAAATATATTAATTTTGCCTCTTCAATTTAAGAAAAAGAAATATGGATTTTTATAAATATCAGGGAACGGGAAATGATTTTGTAATGATAGATAATCGTGATCTTCAATTTCCTAAGGAAAAAAAAGTGATTGAAAAATTATGTGACAGACGTTTTGGAATTGGTGCGGACGGGCTTATCTTATTGGAAAATGACGACCATTATGATTTCAAAATGGTATACTACAATTCTGATGGTGGTGAAAGTACTATGTGTGGAAACGGAGGAAGATGTCTGGTTGCATTTGCTTTCTTTCTGGATATTTTTGAAGACAAGTGTAAATTCATTGCTATAGACGGGGAACATGATGCTGAAATCCATAATGGGATTGTTAAGTTAAAAATGATCGATGTAGATACCATCTCACAGGACGGAGATGATTCTGTATTAAATACCGGTTCGCCCCATTATGTAAAATATGTCAGCCATCTTGATCATTACAAGGTATTTGCCGAAGGAAACGGAATCAGAAATTCAGAAAATTATAAAGAAAACGGAATCAATGTCAACTTTGTTGAAAAAATTTCCGACAATGAGATTTTTGTAAGAACCTATGAACGAGGCGTTGAGGATGAAACTTTCAGTTGCGGGACAGGAGTTACAGCTTCCGCTTTAACTTTTTTACAAAAAGACAATCTAACTTCTGTAAAAGTTAAAACTTTAGGAGGAAACCTTAAAGTTTATGCTGAGAAAAGCGGAAATTCTTTCCATAACATTTGGTTAGAGGGCCCTGCAAAGCAGGTTTTTAGAGGTAAAGTGGATCTTCTTTAAAAACAAAACTTTTAATCAATAGTATAAGAATGAAAAAAGCTATTCTCATTGTCATTCTGCTGGTTTTTGCAGCTGCAGGATTTTTTGGATTGAGATTTTATAATAAATATTATGGAAATAATGTTGAAAAAGATGGTTACATATTGATTCCTCATCAAGCGGATTTCAAGCAAATCATGGATTCTATCAGTCCTTATATTAAAAATAAAGAAAATTTCGAAGCGGTAGCTCTGGACAAAAAGCTTGATAAAAATTTCAAAGCGGGACGCTATCACATTGCAGCAGGTAAAGGAAATACCGACCTTGTCAATATGATTAAGGCAGGTAACCAGACCGCCAACTCTTTTCGAATCGGAGATTTTGGTGATATGTACCAAATGGTTGGAAAAGTAACAAAAAAAACGGAACTGGATTCTTTACATTTCGTCAATGATCTTGATGGAATTGCACGAGAAAAAGGATTTAAAAATGCTGAGGATTTAAAAAAATATTTCTTTATAGACACTTATAATTTCTACTGGACTGTAAGTCCACGAGAGTTTTTTGCAAAGTTTGAAGATCAGTACAATGATTTCTGGACAAGTGAAAGAAAGGCTAAAGAGCAGCAGTCAGGTCTTACCAGAGATCAGATTTATGCACTGGCTTCTATTGTCTATAAAGAATCCGGAGGAAAAAAGGATGAAATGAAAACAATTGCCGGATTATATTTAAACAGATACAGAAAAGGGATGAAACTTCAGTCTGACCCTACAGTAATCTATGCCATCAATAAACAGACTAATTTTAAAGAGCCTATTAAAAGGGTTTTATATAAGCACCTGTCTACACCTTCCCCATACAACACTTATGCGAATGCCGGTATTCCTCCGGGACCTATCTGTGTAGTGGATAAGAATTCAGTAGATGCGGTTTTAAATGCGGAAAACAATAATTATATATTTATGTGTGCTGATCCTGCAAGATTTGGATATCATAAGTTTACGGCAAGTGCGGAAGAACATGCTGTAAACGCAAAGGCCTATCAGGACTGGCTTAATTCAAAAAATATAAAATAGGCTTAGTAAGCACTTAAAATTTATACAGCAAAATAACAAACGAGTCATAATGTTTTGAAAATCAAAGCGATTTGAAATTCTATAAACATTAGGGGTATCCCTTCATGATTTTATACAAAAAATAACCTATGAAGAAGACAGAAATTGTCAGTATTTTCACCAAAAAAACTCTGGGACTTACGTTGGTTCTTTCAGCAGCGGCTATGGCTTTCGCTCAGGAAAAAGCATCAGTATCCGGAATCATTGTCAACAAGAAAAACCAGCCTGTACCTTATGCTTCTGTAACATTTAGCAATAAAGTCACCAAAACATTAAGTGATGCGGTATTAACTGATGAAAAAGGACAGTACAAGCTTGATCTTGCTCCCGGCGATTACGAAATCACTGTAGAAGCTATTGACTATAAAAAAAGTATTGTCCATAAAAATGTTACAGGAGCCGGAAATATTGGTGCCCTTTCTATAGAACCTGAAGCAACCACTACACTGGATGGCAAAACACAGGAATTACAGGGTGTTGTCATTACTGCTGCTGCTACCAAACCTTTTAAAGTAGAACTTGATAAAAAAACATACGATCCTTCTCAGGATATTGTAAGCAAAGGAGGTAATCTTCAGGATGTTTTAACGAATGTTCCTTCTGTTTCCGTAGATACCGACGGAACGGTTTCTATGAGAGGAAGCTCCAACGTGAAGTTTCTGATCAATGGAAAGCCTTCTGCCCTTCTGGGAATTGATGACGGAGCCAATGCCCTGCAAAGTATTCCTGCTGACCAAATTGATAGAATTGAGGTTATTACCAACCCTTCTTCAAAATTTGAAGCCAGCGGAACTTCCGGTATTTTAAATATTATCCTTAAAAAGAATAAGAAAATAGGATTTAACGGTAGCGTAGTCGGAACATTGGGATATTTTCCTAGAACGGCACTGAATACCAATTTAAGCTGGAGAAAAAACAACTGGACTTGGTTTGTGAACGGCGGTGGCGGTTATACAGAAAACAGAACTAAAAATAATTCCGAAACAACCTATAACAATCTTACCCTCCCTTCCATTGTAGCAGGAAAGAATCCAAGTGATGTTCCTGTGCATCAACTGCAAAATTCCATCAACAAAACGTATAATAAAAATTATAACGCAAGTGCCGGATTTGTCTATGATCTGAGTGAAAAAACATCCATTAATCTTACAGGATTAGTAAGAACATTTGAGGGAGATGGTAATGAACTTCTGGATACTTATGACAGTTTCTACCGGTTTTTCAGAGATAATCCGAATGACCTTCAGACTACAACAGGAAAATGGAGTTTACTAAACCCTTATGGGAGAAGAGATTCTAAAAGTGTATTCAACAATCTTGCATTTCAGGGGGATGTAGGTCTGGATCATAAATTTGATGATAAAGGTCAGAATTTATCTGTTTCATTAAGTGTACAAAGAAACAGAAGCAACAATAATGCAGACATTATTGAAACCAATGACCTTGTTCCTGACATTCATGACGTTACCAGAAGACATTCCGTAAGTAAAACCATTATAGGAAAGGCTGATTATGAATTGCCAATAGGTGAAAAATCAAAACTTGAAGCAGGGTACAGAATAGATGTCAATGATAATACCTATGATAATTTTGTAAGCAGTACTTCCAATAATAAATTTATTCCTGACTACAATAATAATACAGATTACAGGGAGATATTCAATGCATTCTACCTCCAGTTCAGAAGTAAAATCGGCAATTTCGGTTATCAGCTGGGATTAAGAGACGAGCTTTCCAATATAAGGATTAATTACGCGAATCAAAATCCGAATACACCCCCTATAGTAGACAGAACGAAAAACTATAATAATTTATTTCCAAGTGTATTCCTGAGCTATGATGTTTCAAAAAATAACCAGATTTTAGTTAACTATTCCCGAAGAATAGATCGTCCAAGATCTTTCTTTATGGTTCCTTTCCCGAATTACAGCAACAGCCAGAATATTTTTGAAGGAAATATTGATCTTAATCCATCTTATGTAGACTCTTATGAAGTAGGTTATAATATCACCAGAAAGAAATTTACAATTAATCCTACTCTATATTACAGACATGCAACAGATGACACCAAAATGCTGGTATACAGACCTGATGAAAGGCTGGGTGTGTTTTATACAAAACCTATTAATCTTGGAAACGATGATCGCTATGGTTTAGATCTTAATTTCACCTACGATCCTTTTGCCTGGTTTAAAATCATGGGTAGTTTGGATATGTTCGGGTATAAAACAACCGGTATAGCTTATTATGATTCAAAAGATGTGAACGGACTTGAAAAAACAGGTTCTATGAACTTCACAGGGAGCGGATTCTCTACAAGAGCCCGTCTTAACACTACCTTTAAGTTAGATAAGACTTTAAGTGTACAGCTACAGGGATTCTACAGAGGAGCTCAGAAATCTGCCAACCAGAATACTCATGATATGTATGCACTCAACCTGGGAGCATCAAAAACAATCTGGAAAGGAGACGGAACCATTTCTTTTAATATCCAGGATATTTTCAATACCAGAAGCAGAGAAGTATTAAGCTTTAACAGTGATTATACACGAAGCAATTATATGCAATGGCAGCCGAGACAGTTTTCTATCTCTTTAACCTACAGGTTTAAACAGGGAGAAAGAATAGAGCAGCCTAAGAAGAAAAAAGACATTAACTCCAATGCAGCGGGAGACGACCAGCAAGGTGGCCCGATGTAATTAAAATAAAATCCCGAAAATTTCTTTTCGGGATTTTTTTATTGTTTTTATTTTACGGTTTCTTTTCTTTCTACTTTTTCCTTTTCAGCTTCATAGATTCTTTTTCTCAGGTCGCTGGTAGAAAATCTGTGATCTCTTTTGTTGTAAAAGATTTCAATTCCTTTTTCTTCACAATACTGTTTTCCGGTAAAGTCTCTGTCCATATAATCATCCCCGATGATTCTTACATCGATGACAAAAGATTTTAAAATATCTAAAAGATCTTCTTCTGTGTAGTAAGGAACAATTTCATCTACAGCATTCACTGCTTTGAGCTGAATATACCTTTCAACAATGGTCTGGCTCGGTCTGTTCTTGTTGGGACGGTCATGAGACGGGTCAATCTGAAGTCCGACGATCAAATAATCGCATACCGTTTTTGCTTCTTCAAGCATTTTAATGTGTCCTGCATGCAATAGATCAAATGAGGAAAATGTAATACCTATTCTTTGTGTCTTCATATTAATTTTTAGGTTAAAACTTCGCTGAAATAAAAGTTCTTTTAAACGGATAAAAGACTGGTGATTCAGGGAAGATGTTTTGTAATTCTAGTTTATAATCGTTTTTAAATTGTTCTTTCATATCCTCCGGAAGTCTTTCGATATACGGAAGCATGGCTGTTCCTGAAGCCCAAGTAAATATTGCTTCGGCATTTTCAAGAACATGTGGAAATACTTTTTCATAAACGGTAATTTCTCTCCCGTTATGATTAAACAATATTCCTGCATAATCTTCTATTTTCAGCACTGTATATTCTCTTTCCCAAGAGTTATAGGCTGTTTTATAAGGCTCAGAGCCGGCAATTTTCCTTAGAAGCTGGTGTACAATATATTCATGATTGGACGGAACCTGTACGGCTAATTGTCCTCCTGCTTTAATTTTACTGATAATCCTTGGAAACAGCTCTTTATGGTTGCTGCACCATTGAATGGCAGCATTAGAAATAATCAGATCATAGGTATCCCCAAGATGCAGCTGCTCTTCAATACTTCTTTTCTCAAAGTGAAGTCTGCTGGTTTTAAAATGAGCTGCTTTTTCAAGCATTTCCTCGGATGAATCAATTCCTAAAACCTTAGAGTCTTCAAGATAATCCAAAAGTCTGGACGTAAGTTCACCGGTTCCGCATCCCAAATCTATAACAGACAAATCCGATCTTGACTCAACAAGATTTAATAATTCATAAAAAGGCGCTGAACGCTCTTCTTTAAACTGGTCGTATACCTCAGGATTCCAAGCCATAATATAATGATTTTAAGAGTTTCTGCTATTTAAATATTTCTGCCACTCCCAGGTCGTTCTCAATGATTCTTCCAATGAAGTTTCTGATTTCCAGCCCAGTTCTTTCTCGGCTTTAGAGGGATCTGCGTAAGCAATTGTAATATCGCCTGCTCTTCTCGGGCAAATCTGATAGGGAACTTTTACATGATTGGCTGTTTCAAAAGCTTTTACGACTTCCAGAACTGATGACCCCTGACCTGTTCCCAGATTATACGTATCGATAACGGATTCTTCAGAAGGGTCTTCCATTAATTTTTTCAAAGCAGCAACATGGGCTTTTGCCAGATCAACTATATAAATATAATCTCTGATTGGGGTTCCGTCCTTTGTATCATAGTCATTACCCCAAATGTTTAATTTTTCACGAATTCCTGCTGCTGTCTGCATTACATAAGGAACCAGGTTATTAGGAACCCCCAAAGGCAATTCTCCGATCTTTGAAGACGGATGGGCTCCGATAGGATTAAAGTATCTTAATAATGAGATTTTACGATGGTATGCTTTTGCGAAATCCATTAAGATCTGTTCACCCATCTGTTTCGTCTTGCCGTATACACTTTCAGGCGTTTTTAAAGGGGTATTTTCATCAATGGGCATCACATCAGCCTGTCCATAAACCGTACATGAAGAACTGAAAATAAAGTTTGAAATTTCTCTTTGCTTAAACTCCTGAAGAATATTGATTAGGGAAAACAAATTATTTTCGTAGTAATCAACAGGTTTTACCTGGCTCTCTCCTACGGCTTTTGAAGCTGCAAAATTAATACAACCATCAATCTGGTGCGCCTCAAAAACCTGATGAAGCAATTCTTTTCTTTTTAAATCAAAAGGATAAAAAATCGGTTTTTTACCCGTGATTTCTTCAATATTATTTAAAATAAACCTTTCCGAATTGGACAGGTCATCAACAATAACCACTTCAAAGCCGTTATTGATAAGTTCTACTACGGTGTGGGAACCGATATATCCAAGTCCGCCTGTAACAAGTATTGCCATTTTTATTTTTTAATCTTCGTGTTTTCCTATATTTTCTATTTCATCTTTTGCCGGATAGTGCTTAAAATATCTTATGAGCAATAAGGGACCTGCCACTAAAAAAACTATAAAAAACAGAAAAGAAGACCAATAGGCATTCATTCCTTCATGATAGGTTTTAAAAAAGTTTACCGACCACAACAGACAGATCAAAGCAGCTGAAATGTTGAGGTAAATAAATGTCTTTCCGGACTCTTTAAAAACATTTACAAAGGTGACAGCAAGCAATATAAAGGTAGCAAAAATCAATAAAAAGATTGGAATCTGAATTGCTTTATACTGCTCGGTTATCCCATAATTTTTAAATAAAATATTAAAAACAACGCACCCATAATAAATCATCCAGCACAGGACAAAGATAATTGTAAAAAAATAGGCAAATTTATTCTTTAATATTCTCTCTTCGTGAAGCATAGCTTATCCCATAAACTCAAGCACTGCATCGGTAATATACTTCAGCTGCTCTTCGTCAAGTTCGGTATGCATCGGTAAAGAAATCACCTGATCCAAAAGCTTGTCTGTATTGATAAAATCCGCATCATTACTTTCCTGGAAATAGGCTTTCTGTTTTCTTAATGCTACCGGGTAATAGATCATGGCCGGAATTTCTTTCTCCGTCAGGAACTTTTGAAGTTCATTACGTTTTCCGTTCAGAATTCTTAAAGTATACTGGTGGAATACGTGCGTAGAATCTTCACTTCTTTTTGGAGTAAGGATATTAGGGTTTCCGGCAAATGCTTCATCATAATAATCGGCTGCCTTTCTTCTTGCTTCGTTATAAGAATCAAGATGAGGAAGTTTTTTTCTTAAAACTGCCGCCTGAATACTGTCTAAACGGGAGTTTACTCCTACTTCGTCATGATAGTATCTTTCATACATTCCATGGTTTACGATTCCTCTTAAACGGTGTGCTAATTCATCATTATTGGTAAAAATAGCCCCTCCGTCACCGTAGCATCCTAAATTCTTTGAAGGAAAGAAAGATGTTGTTCCCACAGTAGCCATCGTACCAGCGTATTTTACCGTTCCGTCTGAAAATGTATATTCGGCACCAATAGCCTGTGCATTATCTTCAATAACATATAAATTGTGCTCTTCAGCAATTTTTAAAATTTCCTCCATATTGGCACATTGTCCGAATAAATGTACAGGAATAATTGCTTTTGTTCTTGGTGTAATTGCTTTTCTTAAGTCTTCGGTTGAGATTGTGAATGTATCATAATCTACATCTACCAAAACCGATTTTAATTTAAGCAAATGAATCACCTCTACTGTTGCAGCAAAAGTGAAATCAGCGGTAATCACCTCATCTCCTTCTTTCAGATCCAGCGCCATAAGGGCAATCTGCAATGCATCTGTTCCATTTGCGCATGGAATCACATGTTTTACGTCTAAATAAGACTCCAATTCATTCTGGAAAGACTTTACTTCAGGACCGTTGATAAAAGCCGCAGAATCCATTACATTTAAAACTGCATTGTCTACATCATTCTTTATTTTGTAATACTGACTTTGCAAGTCAACCATCTGAATTTTTTTCATAAAGTAAATATTTCTGTAAAAATAAGGAATTTAATATCCCATCAAAAATTTTATTGATTTTGTTTTTATCTTTATACAAAATAATACTATGAAAAAGCTTTTACTCTTTTGTTTGTTAACGGGTTATTCCATTGCATCAGCTCAAACCCAGCTTGTTTTTGTTTATTTTACTGACAAACCCAATAAAGCTGCTTTTTTTGCCAATCCTTTATCAGAGCTTTCTCAAAAATCACTCAACAGACGTACTGCATTAGGAATTTCCCTTAATGATGAGGATGCCCCTATAGAAACATCTTATCTTCAGAATTTACAAAATCTGGGATTTACTGTCACCGATTATTCCAAATGGCTTAACGGAGCTGCTGTAAATGCTACCCCTTCACAAATAATCAATCTGCAGGCTCTTCCTTTCGTACAGTCTGTACAAAGCTTTGCAAGAAACGCATCCGCTGTCCCGAAAATAACTCCTGTTGCTCAACGGAAAAACAATTCGGATACCGGTAAGACCCTCACCACGTTTGATTACGGGTCGGGAGCCGCACAGATAGATCAGGTGAACATCCGGCCACTTCATCTGGCCGGCTATACAGGAACCGGAATCTCGATTGCCGTTATTGATGCCGGCTTTCCGTTTGTCAATACCGGAACTGCATTTTCAAGGTTATGGGCCAATAACCAGATTAAAGCCGGGTATGATTTCGTTACTAAAACCACTGATATTTACAATACCTCTTTAAGCCAGCATGGCTCGGTAGTATTAGGCGCTATTGGCGGTTATCTGGAAAACACTTTTGTAGGATCTGCTCCGGATGCTGATTTCTATCTTTATCGCAGCGAAAATGCGGCAGTAGAAATTCCTGAGGAAGAAGTATATTGGATTGAGGCAGCTGAGGAAGCTGACAGAAAAGGTGTGGAAATCATCTCAACGTCTCTCGGATATAATGTTTTTGATGATTCTCAGTATGATTACAGCTATTCCGATATGAACGGTACAACCTCCTTCATTGCAAAAGCGGCACAAATTGCTGCGGAAAAAGGAATTTTTGTTCTTGTAGCCGCTGGTAATTCCGGAACCCTGCCGTGGCATTACCTTCTGACACCTTCCGATAATGCTAAAGTATTTTCAATAGGAGCGGTAGACAGTGCAGGGAATTCATCTTCATTTTCTTCTTACGGACCTAATTCCTCAGGAGTTGTAAAACCGGATGGAAGTGCACAGGGAACTTCCACCACAACAGTTAATAACAATACGACTGTTACGGTAAGCGGAACTTCTATTGCGACTCCTATAGCTTCAGGAGGAGTAGCTTGTTTTATTCAGGCATTTCCAACGATGAACAGAGACCAAATCATGATAAAATTAAGACAAACAGCATCACTTTATCCTAACCATACGGATCAGATGGGATACGGCATTCTTAACTTTGGAAGTTTATATAATAATGCTGTTTTAGGTACTTCTGAAACGGCAAAAACAGAGGGAATTAAAATCTATCCTAATCCGGTTACCAACATTTTAAGCATTCAATCTGAATATGACATTAAGTCTCTGGAAATTTATGATAACCTGGGAAGACTGATCCGCAAAAACAGCCAACAAAAAGCGGTACATGTAGAGAACCTTTCCAAAGGAATTTATTACCTGAAAATCCAGATAAAAGATAAAATCTACTATGAGAAATTTATAAAAGAATAAATGTTTCAGCTAAAGCCTGTAGAGGTATTTTAAAATACAGAAACGGGCTGAAGCCCGTTTCTAATGATTGACATAATATGATAAAATTATGCTGAGTTTCTGCTCGCATTAATATTTCCAAACAAAGAACGGGTCACGAGTTTCTCATACGTTTCTTTGTTGCCTTCTCCTTTCTGTATTTTCATTAAGGCATACTGTTGAATACTCAACAAAGGGAGTACTATCTTCTCACGGATCTTCACTGATTTTCGGGATAACGGATCTTCTTCCTGGAGCATTTTAAAACCTGTCAGTTCCAGCATGATCTCCTTTGATAATTCGTACTCACTGAAAAGAATATTCCAGAATGCTCCGAACTTCGGATTGTTTTTGATATAATAAGTCAATGGAAAATATGATTTATTCATGCTCATCATCGAGTTCAGCACCAATGTTTTAAAGAAGTCTGATCCTTTGTACAATTCCTTTACTTCCTCAAACCGTCCCTGTTCTTTCAACTGTTGCATAGCATATCCAAAACCGAAAAATCCGGGAACATTCTGCTTCAACTGTGACCATGAACCTACGAACGGGATAGCTCTTAAATCCTCAAACCTCAGCTCACTTCCGTTTCCTCTTTTCGACGGGCGGCTTCCGATATTTGTTTTTCCGTAATATTCCAGCGTACTCATTTCCTGAAGATAAGGTACAAACATAGGATGAGCTTTCAGGTCGGAATATTTTTTATAACTGATATCTGCCAGTTCGATGATCAGAGATCTTTCTTTTTCGGTGAGATCTTTTTTTGCATTTTTGAATACGTCATTCTCTACACCAGCCGTTAAAAGCTGTTCAAAATTATATTTGGCCTGTTCTTTATTTCCAAAAATACTGGTAATGGTCTGCCCCTGAATGGTCAGTTCTATCTTATTATTGGCAATTGTTTTTCCCTGTGAAGCATAAAAATCGTGAGTTTTTCCTCCTCCTCTTGCAGGCGGACCTCCACGACCATCGAAGAATACTACTTTGATGTTATTTTGCTCAGAAAGTCTGGTAAGTACTTCTTTCGCTTTATAAATTTCCCAGTTGGCTTTAAGATAGCCACCGTCTTTTGTTCCGTCTGAAAATCCAAGCATAATAGTCTGCTGATTGCCTCTTTTTTGGAGGTGTTTCTGATAGACAGGGTGATGGTAAAGCTCATTCATTACATTTTCAGCATTGGCAAGTCCTTCCATGGTTTCAAAAAGCGGAACAATATCCATATTGATTTCTTCATCCTCATAACCACAGATTTTGAAAAATGCATATACATTCATAACATCTTTCACGGCATCTGAATTGGAAATAATGTAGCGATTCATTCCTCTCTGCCCGTTTAAATTCTGAATTTCTGAAACCTGTGAAACCGTTAGCAAAGTATCTCTTACAATATCCTGAAAATCTTCAGGGTTTACTTTTTCAGAAATCTGAATCAGCTTGCTGAACTTTTTTCCGGCATCTGCTTCTTCATTTCCGTATACTTTTAAAAAAACCTCATCAATGACGGACTGATGAATTCTGCTATCCTGTCTGATGTCCAAAGTAGCAAAGTGGGTTCCAAAAATTTTCACACGGTCTCTGAAGTTGATCAAAAGATCCAGAAATAAAGAATTATGTTCATTAACCAGAATTTTTTCAGCGTCATCCGTCTTCTTTAAAATATCTTCTGCGGTGATCTCTTTTCCGTCAAAAATAGCAGCATATAAGTCCTCACTTAGCTGTGTTAAGACTTCAGCCACTCCTCTGAAACTTAACCTTCTCCTGATATATTTTAAATGGCTGTAGTATGATTTCAGAATGGCAGAACGCAGCTCTTCAGAAACTTTTTTGGTGACATCAGCAGTCACAAACGGATTTCCGTCTCTGTCGCCTCCGGGCCAGAATCCGAGCTGGATAATATCTTCATGCAGATGGAAATGTCCGTTTCCAAAAGTCTTTTTAATCTTTGTAAATAATTCGCCAATGGTATCATAGTATACATACCTCAGATAAGAGATAATACTTAATGCTTCATCTATCGGGGTAGGTTTTTCTTTATTTACAAAAGGTGTTTTTCCCAATTGCTGCAGCAGGGTATCAATCTGCGTCACAGAATCACTGGTAATGGCTCCTCTCAAATCCTGAATAATTCTTTGTACCGAACTTGGATAAAACTGTGTCGGGTGTGCCGTAAATACAACTTTCACGGTAAAATCCTTCAGTTTTTCGCGTACTTTTTCAATTTTATGATCCTGGAATGAGCGTTCAAAAAGATTGGTTACTGTTCCGCTATCACTTTCGGAATGGAGATTCGGGAATGCAGCATCTTCTATACTGTCAAATAAAACCACCTGTCTTTCGATATACTGAATGATTTTAAAAAGCAACTCCAGTTTTTGTTCTTCCGTATCAAGATCTGTATGGCTTTTAAAAAACTCTTCAATGATTTCTTCCGGGGTCTTCCCTGCCTCATAACCGGTTCTGCTTTCCTCATAAAGAAAGGGAAGCAACATCCCGATATTGGTCATTTTATCATAGGGCAGGCTCATAAATAATGAATTGTAGATCTGGAACTTATTCTCCACGATCTGCCTGAACTTTTCTGCGCGTTGGTCGTGTATCATACTAACAAATGTAACTGTTTTTTGGAATTAAATAAATTGACAAATGACAAAAAAACAAATGATCCCGGAAAAATAGCCATGCTTTCACCTCCGTAAACATTTCGTACCTTTGTCTTCACATTAATCCTTTAAATATAACTAATAATATTGTTGAGGTTACAGTAAAATAATTCAAAAATTTCTATGGGTTACATCAGAGAATATTACGAACAGATCGTCAAACTAAAGGAATCGGAATGGACATTTATAGCAAGACATTTTCACAGAAAGGTTTTTGCTAAAAATAAAGTCATTACCCAACACGGTGAGACGGAGAAGTATCTGTCCTTCATAGAATCGGGACTGGTAAGGTTTTATATTCCGGATGATGAATACGGCTATACTTTTAGTTTTGGTTTTGAAAAGGAATTTACCTGTGCCTATGATTCTTTTCTTACCCAGACTCCTTCAGAATATGAAATGCAGGCCTTAACGGAAACTGTGGTATGGCAGATTTCTTATAATGATTTACAGCAGGTTTATAATCATACGAATGTGGGAAACCATTTAGGGCGCTTTGCCTCCGAGAAGTTATTTTTAGCCAAAAGCAAAAGAGAAATGTCTTTACTCAAACTTACAGCCAGAGAACGTTATTTAAAATTATTTACCGAACAGCCTGAAATGCTCAGACTTGTTCCGCTGAAATACATTGCTTCTTATATCGGAATCACTCCACAGGCTTTAAGCAGAATCCGCAGACAGATTAATTAACATAGGTTCATTGTATATCTTTTCTCTTCTGCTGAACTTTGCAGAAAATTATTTTAATGAATTTACCTATTGTAGCCTATGGAAATCGCATTTTAAAACAAAAATGCATAAAGATCCCCGAAAACAGTCAGGAAGTCCGGGATCTTATTACCAATATGTGGGAAACTATGGAAAATGCCAGCGGATGCGGCCTCTCCTCCTCACAAATAGGAAATCCTCTTCAGCTTTTCATCGTTGACAGCTGTACTATATTTGAAAACTTTGATACAGAGGATCAGCTCGTCTATTTTGAAAAAAATGACCGCGGAATACACGAAACTTTTATTAATGCTAACATTATTGATTATTCAGCGGAAATATGGGAAGATTATGAAGGCTGTCTAAGTATTCCCGGTCTCTCCCAAAAGGTAAAACGATCCTGGGCCATCACCATTGAATACTTTGATAAAGACTTTAACCGGCAGGTTAAGACATTCTCAGGCATGACAGCAAGAGTCATCCAGCATGAATATGACCATACACAAGGTATTTTATATATTGATCATCTGAAACCATTAACCAAAAAGCTCATGGAATCAAAGTTGAAAAAAATTGCAACCGGAAATATCAATACCGGCTACGGGATGAAATTTTCATAGCGTATAAGATCTCAGATACATTACTAATTTTTGTAAATTTGTCCTGAAAACACTTTCTTTATGAAAATTATCATCGTCTGTTCCCTGATCCTTTCTAATCTGTTCTGTGCCCAGATCACGGTTCCTGATGATTATAAAAAAATTCCCGATATCCTGGATACTTCAGATTACCTCTACCCTTTTATTATTCCGGATAAGGGCTACGAATACTGGAGAGTTCTCAGCAATGATACAGATTCTGATAAAGCGGTAATCTACGAAAGTCAGATGCCGGATTTCATGACGATCAATGAGCCGGTTCCGGAAAAAGGTTTTTTCCAGAAATGTATCGGTAATCATTGTTTTTCCTACATTCTGGCGTGTAAAGACAGCAGATCTGTTTATTTTTCCAATGAACAACAGTTGAGAGATTTTATCGGAACGGTTGATAATCTTCCCGAAGCTCTCCTGATTGCGCAAACTTACGGATATTCGTTTGATACAAAAAACAGATTTACGGGTTCTTATAAAATTGACAACAAATACATCTCTATATACGTTTTACAAGCCAGAGGATGCCCTGTTACCAAAGAATCATTTCTGGTCAGAATCAACAGAAAAACCGGAAAACTGGACGCGAAAACTAACGGAATATATTCAAAAAACGAGGACTGTGCCGCTTTAACAGTACCTCAATAATCTTTTATCTTTACTACTTCAATCAAGTATTCTTGTTTTTTGCCACGAATGCATAAATAAGATATTCGTGTATTCGTGGCAATTTAAAAAATCAGTACATCAGATGTTCACAGCGCCCTGCCCTGATGCTATCAGATAAGCTTCCTTCAAGGTTTCTGAATACGTCGGATGGGCATAGGAAATACGGAACATATCTTCAGCAGTTACTTCATATTCCTGGGCAATTACTCCCTGGGCAATCAGATCGGCGGCTCTGGCTCCAATGATATGAATTCCTAATATTTCTCCGTATTTAGGATCTACCAGCACTTTTGAAAATCCATCTGAATCCATAGAAGCACGTGCTCTTGCGCTGGCCGAGAACGGAAACTTTCCCACATTATAGGCTATATTATTTTTTTTGAGATATTCTTCAGTATATCCTACGGATGCTACTTCCGGCCATGTATATACGACGGAAGGGATACGATCATAATGAATATGGCGCTTTTGTCCATTGATGGTTTCTGCCACAAAAACGCCTTCCTCTTCTGCTTTATGTGCCAACATTACTCCTCCGATAACATCGCCAATCGCATAGATCGTGGGAATATTTGTCTGATTCTTTTCATTCACTCTGATAAATCCGCGATGATCGAGTTCCACTCCGGTATTTTCAAGACCTAAATCTTTTGTATACGGACTTCTGCCTACTGCAACCAGAATGTATTCAGCTTCCAGCTCATTTTCGATTCCTTTTTGATCCTTAAAAAAGACCTTAGCGGCTGATCCTGTATTTTCAGCTTTATAAACAGCCTGATTCAGGCGGATATCAATTCCCTCTTTCTTTAAAATCCTCTGAAGGCTTTTCCCCAGTTCATGATCCATTGCGGCAATCAGATGGTCAGCATATTCCAGAATGGTGACCTGAGTTCCGATACGGTTAAAAATAGAAGCCATTTCAACGCCAATCACTCCGCCTCCGATGATTACCATAGATTTTGGTTTTCCTTTCAAAGCTAAGGCTTCGGTAGAAGTAATAATTCTTCGTTTATCAATTTCCACTCCCGGAAGAACCGAAGGCTTTGATCCTGTAGCAATTATATAATTTTCTGCAGTAATCATAACCTTTTCCGTGTCATTTACCACCTGTAAGGTTGTATTATTGACAAAACCTGCCGTCCCCTGGATACGGGTGATTTTATTTTTACTCATCAGGAAATTAAGTCCGTCGGTATTTTTTGAAACCACTTCCGATTTTCTTTTATACATCTGTGAAAAATCCAGCTCTATCCGATCCAGATTAATCCCGTGTTCCTTAAACTGATGATGTGCTTCCGAATAATGATGGGTACTGTCCAACAGTGCTTTTGTAGGAATACACCCCACATTGGTACAGGTACCTCCCAGTGTATCATATTTTTCTATAATTACGGTTTTATATCCAAGCTGTGCACTTCTGATGGCTGCCACATATCCTCCGGGGCCTGAGCCGATTACGGCGATGTCAAAATTTTCCATTTGATTAATTCATTTTTTATGATTAAATTTACTTGCAAAACGAAAGTAAAATTAAAACAAATACTTTCATTTTGCAAGTATTATTTAAAAATTAATGGTATGAGTAAAAAAAGATCAGACTGTCCCATCAGCTGTTCTCTTGAAATCTGGGGTGATAAATGGTCCTTATTAATCATTCGGGATCTGATGCTTAAAAAAGAATGCACCTATGGAGAACTTCAGAAAGCTGATGAAAAAATAGCTTCCAATATTCTGGCTTCCAAGCTTCAGCATTTATTGGAGAATGGAATTATTGATAAAAAAAATCATCCTGAAAATAAGCTAAAGATTCTTTATCATCTTACAGAAAAAGGCATAGATCTTATTCCTGTGATCGTTGAAATCAATCTTTGGGGAGATCAGTACCTGACTATTCCTGAAGACCGTAAAAAACTTCTGGAAGACCTCAAACGAGATAAAGAAAGTTTTATTAAAAAAGCAAAAGCATATCTTTCTGAAGGACTTTAAAACAGCACGTCGTTTTGAAATATAAAATATTATAATAGCTTTCATTAAAATAAATCATAGTAATTTTAAAATTTCATTAACTCAATTTTCCTTTTTCATTCCGTAAATTTGGCTTACAATAAATTTAGAACAATGCTTAATTTCGAGTTTAAAAACCCAACAAAAATACTTTTCGGAAAAGGTGAAATCGCTAAAATTTCCAATGAGATACCTAAAGACGCTAAGATATTAATGATCTACGGTGGCGGAAGTATTAAAAACAACGGTGTTTATGATCAGGTAAAAGAAGCCTTAAAAGATCATGAAGTCTATGAGTTCGGCGGAGTTCCTGCCAATCCTGAATATGAAGTACTTATTAATGCAGTACGCTTTATCAAGGAAAAAAATATTAATTATCTTCTTGCTGTAGGAGGCGGATCCGTGATCGACGGTACCAAATTCATTTCAGCAGCAGCTCATTATGACGGGGAGCCATGGGATATTCTCAGAAAACAGGTTAGAACTTTTGAAGGAGAAGGAATGCCTTTCGGTAGTATTTTAACACTTCCTGCAACAGGTTCTGAAATGAATTCGGGCTATGTCATCTCAAGAAGGGAGACGAATGAAAAATTATCCTCAGGAGGTCCGGGACTTTTCCCTCAGTTTTCTGTTTTAGATCCTGAAGTGATCAGATCAATTCCTAAAAACCAGATCGTTAACGGAATCACTGACGCTTATACCCACGTTCTTGAACAGTATATGACAGCTCCGTCTTCTGCAGATCTTCAGGAAAGAATTGCAGAAAGTATTCTGATCAGCCTTCAGGAGACTGCTCCGAAAGTATTGGCTGATGATTTTAATTATGATGCTGCCGGAAATTTTATGTGGTGCTGTACAATGGCTTTAAACGGGTTGATTCAGAAAGGAGTGATCACAGACTGGGCCGTACATGCAATGGGACATGAATTAACCGCTTACTTTGGTATTGACCATGCAAGAACACTGGCAATCATTGCCCCTTCCCATTACCGTTATAACTTTGAAGATAAAAAAGGGAAGCTGGCACAGTATGCGGAGAGAGTCTGGGGAATTAAGGAAGGTACAACAGAAGAAAAAGCGGAACTTGGAATTAAAAAGCTTGAAGAGTTCTTCCACAGCCTTCACATTAAAACAAAACTTTCCGAGTATACGGAAGATTTCAAAGGAACTGCTGAAAGAGTAGAAAAAGCTTTTACAGACAGAAACTGGCTGGGCCTTGGAGAGTACAGAAAACTAACTCCTCAGGATGCTCATAAGATTGTAGAAATGAGCTATTAAGAAAGAATTCAGAGGTTAAAGCTCAATATATAAGGTTAAAGCCTTTAAGCTTTGGCTCTATGAATTTGTTTGTATATTTTTAGGTGGGCTTCAGCCCACCTTTATTAATTCGGCTAAGTACGTAAAGGAACTTTTGCAGAAATCACCTTATTTGTAAACATTTGTTTAAAAAATAGCGATTTCATTACGGATATATCAAATTTATTTATATTTTAGCATATTCTTAAATTTGTGAAAATGAAAAAACAGCTACTATTTTTATTTGCCTTTTCTGCTTTGGCACTTACTTCCTGTAAAGATGATGATATGCAAGCCTATGAAATGGAGATTATTAAAGGAGATTGGAAAGAAGTCAAAAGAGAAGTTATTTCCGGAAAAGATAATAAAACAGTACTTTCTTCCTCTACACCGAGTGGATGTGATGCTAAAAACTTACTATTCTTCAGAACCGACTTTTATGTAAGCTATACCGCTTATACAGGATCCGGAGGGGCAGATTGTCAGGTGAACGGAAAAAGTGAAGGAAAGTACACCTATGATGCAGATGCTAAAATTTTAGGAATTAAGTTTGATAAGGATGATAACAGAAACTACAGAGTAGATATACTGTCGAGTTCAGAACTTAGAATCGCACAACAATTTGGGAATTATGATCAGGACGGAGATAAAATTCCGGATGTCACTTATATTTCCTACAAGAGATAAATGATAAACTCCCGTTGAATCGGGAGTTTTTTTATTACTTTTATTACCTGAATTAAAATTTGAAACAATGAAGAAGATTCTATCAGCATTTTTATTGCTATTTTTTGTTATTTCCTTTTCACAGGAAAAAAAGCCAATGTTCTGGCAGGATATCCAAAACTTTAAAAAGGAAGATCAGCAGACCCCGCCTCCTAAAAACGCCATTTTACTGGTGGGAAGTTCATCATTTACAAAATGGACGGATGTAGCCAGTTATTTCCCTGACAAAACCATTATCAACAGAGGTTTTGGCGGATCCAGACTTACTGACCTCAACTATTTTGCTGATGATTTATTAAGTCCTTATCAGCCTAAACAGATTATTGTATACTGTGGTGAAAATGATTTTGCAGATAATCACAATTTAAAAGCGGAAAAAGTGGTGGAACGGTATAAAACATTCTACAAAAAAATTCGGGCTAGGTTTCCTAATATTGAAGTAGATTATATCTCAATAAAATATTCTCCAAGCAGAGAAGAACTTTGGCCTCAAATGAAAGAAGCAAACAGAAAAATTGCTGCTTTCATGAAGAAACAACCGAACTCCAAATTTATTGATGTTACTAAGGCAATGGAAGACTCCAACGGAAATGTAAGAAAAGATATTTTCGTAGAGGATATGCTCCACTTAACTCCTGAAGGATATCAGATCTGGAAAAAAGTAATGGATCCTTACATGAAATAATAAAAATAGCGGCTGTAAAAAACAGCCGCTATTTTTTTATGTATTGAAATATAATCTTTATTTCTTTCTTTTCGATTTCGATTTAGCTTTCTGCTGGGCTCTGTTGGCTCCAAACTTCTTAGGCGCTTTTCTTTTGGAAGGTCCACCCCAGTTTTCCTTAGTATTTTTAGCTTTTTTCTCATGGAAAGCTCCTCCTCCGTCATTCAGTTTTACCTGTGCCGGATTTTTCATAACTACTTCATCTTTTTCTGAAGCAATTTTATTAGGGTTAATTTTCACCCCTTCAGGGAAGTCTACAAACTCCAGCTCTTTATCCATCAATAATTCGATATCTAAGACTAAAGGCTCTTCTTTTTTCGTAACAAAGGTGATCGCTTTACCGTCTTTATCTGCTCTACCGGTTCTACCGATTCTGTGAATATACTGTTCAGGAATATCGGGAGTTTCAAAATTAATCACATGGGTAATATCGGAGATATCAAGACCTCTTGCCATTACATCGGTGGTGATCAATCCTCTCACCTCTTCGTTCTCAAATCTCTTCATGGCTTTGAGCCTGTAATTTTGAGATTTATTGGAGTGGATTACATCAAACTGCCCAGGAAACAGCTCCTCAATTTTGGTAAAAAGCAAATCTGCATGTTTTTTATTATTATTGAATATCAGAACTTTGGACATGTCTGCTTTACTTTTCAATAAATGTTCAAGCAAATTGATTTTTGTATTGAAATTTTCAACTTTATAAGCTGTTTGTTCTATTTTTTCAAGAGGTGTTCCGGATTTTGCCAATGAAATTTCAATCGGATTGGCAAAGTATTCATCCAACATTTCATCAACAGCCTCTGTCATTGTAGCAGAGAAAAGAATATTCTGTCTTTTCTCTTTCATCATTTCAAAAATATGGGTAAGCTGAGGTCTGAATCCGAGGTTGAGCATTTCATCAAATTCATCAATAATAAGTCTCTGAACCTCTCTTAAAGAAATTGCATTATCGATTGAAAGGTCCATTACCCTTCCCGGTGTTCCTACTAAAATATCGCAACCATCATTAAACAAGAGTTTCTGAGTATTGATATTTTTCCCTCCATATATTCCGATTACTCTTGCAGTAATATTTTCTGTCAGTTTTTCCAGAATTTCAGTTACCTGAACTACAAGTTCTCTTGTAGGAACCAGCACCAAAACAGTTGGATTTCCTGTTTTACTGTATTTCCAGGTCTTAAGAACGGGTAAAAGGTAAGCTAATGTTTTTCCGGTTCCGGTTTGTGCAATTCCCATCACATCTCTTCCGGAAAGGATAGGTTTTAAGCTCTTCTCCTGAATAGGAGTAGGTTCAAATAATTCCAAATCCGCCAAGACATCAAGAATTTTAACCGGCAGGTCAAAATCTGCAAAAGTGAGTTTTTCCATTTTGCAAAGATAAGTATTTAATTAGAAGTTGGAAATCAGAAGTGAGAAGTTAGCAATTAACAGGCTATATAACAAGAAATCGTCTGTTTACAAATTAAGATATAAAGATATAGGAGGCTGAGTTATTAGTTTAGCTTAAGACTTTTACTGATCATTTTTATATCATCATCCTTCCATTCGCTTGAAGTAATGATTAGATTTCCTTTCTTTTCCGGATCTTTCCTGATTGGAAACTTATCTTCTTCCCACTGGTTGCAATGAGTAGGTATTGGTTTCACCAAAGGCTTCCAACCAGTTTTAGTTAAAGTGTATACATAAAAAGGATGCCAGCAGCTGGTACACCAGTTGGGATAAAAACCAATCTCATCAGTGCCATCATTATTAAGGTCTCCGAGATTATACAGAGTCCCCTTGTTAGCGGGAGAAATAGTCAGTGGCTTTATTTTTTTATCGCTGAAACAGATGGTAGTTTCACATTTTCCTTCGCACTCATCCCCACAGTCGGAAACTTTTATAAATGTGTACTCCTTTGTTCCGTTACCGTCAAAATCCCCTGAAAGTCTCTCATTATGTCCTTCCTGAGCGATGATCATGCTAAGTGAGTTATAAAAAATTGCGGTTGGCGGGATATGAGGTATATATTATTTCCTCATCAGTCTCAGCAAAAGTATTAAAACTAAAATGACTGAAAAAACAAATCCCAGTACGGCTACCAGAGAAAGCTCCCCTATTCTGGGCCCGGTTTCTGAAGTAAAAACGATAGATGTTGCAATAATATTGGCTCCCAGAATCATTGCCAGAGCCAGATTGATAACACTTGATTTTATCAGCTGATTGGTCTTTTCAATATTTTTAATTTCACTGGAAACGGTAAATTTATTTTCATCCAGTTTCTGAAGAACGGAACGAAGTTCTTTGGGGATTTCATCTACATTATCTGTAAAATTCATCATCCTGTCCATCCCTGTTTTTAAGAGATTTTTCGGATTGATCTTTTTGGTAAAGATTTTTCGGGTATAAGGATGGAGACTTTTAACAATATCCAGGTCCGGATTAATATTTCTTCCTACTCCTTCTATCAGGCTTATTCCTTTAAACAAAAGATAAAAATAATCGGGCATATAGAGCCTGTTGTCTTTTAAAATATCTTTCATTTTGTTAATGATCACCTGAACATTAATTTCCCGCAGGGATGAGCTATGCACAAAATTGAGGATATCTTCCACATCATTTTCAAACCTTCTCTCATCGGGAATTTCGTAGCTTACTGCCATTTTTTTGAGATACCGAACAATTTTATGTGTATTTTTTGCAACAAAAGCGACAATCAGATTCTCAAGAATTTCTTTATCATTAGGCTGAATTTTACCTACTGCTCCAAAATCAATGAAAACAATTTTCCCGTCTTTTTTCACTAAAATATTTCCGGCATGGGGATCTGCATGAAAAAAGCCGTAATCTAAAATCTGTGATACAAAAAGTCTCAGTCCGGTTTCAGAAACTTTTACCGGATCAATATTATTGGCCAGAAGTTCCGTTTTATCTGTCACCTTGATTCCATCAATAAACTCCATACAAAGAACATTGTTGTTTGAAAATTCTTCATATACTTTAGGAACACAGGTTTCTTTATTATTCTTAAAATTAAGACGAAACTGCTGGATATTATTTTTCTCGTTAAGCAGGGAAACTTCTTCCAGTAAAGATCTTTCAAAAGTAGAAATTGCCTGTTTGAGATTAAGCTTTTCACCTATTTCCGAATAAGCGGAGACCAAACGTTCCAGGTCTTTTATTAATAGTAAATCATCTTCAATCACAGATTGTACATCCGGTTTTCGAAGCTTCAGAATAACCGGGCTTCCATCATTTAATACGGCTTTGTATACCTGAGCAATGGAGGCTGTAGCTAAAGGCTCTTTCTGAATTTCACGGAAATGATCTTTCACGGAAATACTAAATTCTGTTTCCAGGATTTCCTCTACATCCATTGTTATGGTTTCTACTTTATCCTGCAGCTTCTGCAGTTCCTGAATCAGTTCCGGCGGCAGGAGATCTTCCCTGCTGCTGAAGGTTTGTCCAAGCTTTACAAAGGTAGGTCCCAATTCTTCCAAAACCAGTCTTATTCTTTCGTATACGGTACCTTTTGAAATAATTTCATCAGAATTTGCGGAAGCTTCATCTTGTTTATTTCCTCCGTTCATTCTCGCCAGCATATCCTTAAAACCATATTTGCTCAATACGGAAATTAATCTGGCGGATCTTTTCAGTTTTCTTTGCTGTTTGTCAAACATAATATATCAATAGTAGGTGCAATTTACTCCAAAAACCGTTCCTAATGGAATTTTTATTCTGAATCAAAGGCTGTACAAACAATATTGATCCTGATCTTCAGTTGATACAAATACAGCATTTCATACATTTATTTAAAAAAAAATCAAATAATCAATATTTCAAACCATTAAAAACAACAATAACAACAAAATACTATTATACATAAGAAAACCAACATATTTTTCTATATTTACAAAGTACAAATACAACCAACCTATAAAAGTATTACAACATGAAAAATTTACGTAACAACAAATTATCAAGAGAGCAGTTAAAAGGAATCGCAGGAAGCGGTCTTATTGACATTCAAATTCCAAACTGCTCAAACCAGTGCTGCCCTACAGACGGAAGGCCGAGATGTCCAAGACTGATCTGTCCTGCTGTAGTTTGCCCACAGTTAAATGCGATATAAAATATTCTGAAAACAGTCCCTGTCTGAATCCTGTGAATTTCAGGATTTTTATGACACTGAAGTCTTTCAGTAGGCAGAACGGATATAGAGAAGCCACCTCAGAGAGAGGTGGCTTTTATATTTTTTTAATGATTATGCTATTTCAGATAGGTTTCGTACAGGTCTTTTCTTCTGTCTTTCATCACCTGTACCGAGCCATTATGGTGCAGATCTTTCAATAAATTTAAATCTACATCTACAATTAAAGTCATTTCAGTATTCGGAGTAGCTTCTCCTTTTACGGCATTCGACGGAAAAGCAAAATCTGAAGGTGTAAATACGGCTGCCTGCCCAAACTGGATATCCATATTATTGACCTTCGGAAGATTTCCTACACATCCTGCAATGGCAACATAACACTCATTCTCTATGGCTCTTGCTGCTGCACAATGGCGTACTCTCATATAGGCATTCTGAGTATCCGTTAAGTAAGGTACAAATAGTATTTTCATGCCCTGATCTGCCAGAATCCTTGGTAATTCAGGGAATTCCACATCATAGCAGATCACCAGTCCTATTTTCCCGCAGTCGGTATCAAATACTTTGATTTCATTTCCTCCTTTCATTCCGTAATATCTCTTCTCATTCGGGGTGATATGGATTTTTCGGTATTCGTCCATACGACCATCCCGGTGAAGAAGGTAGCTCACGTTGTACAATTCATTGTTTTCAAAAACGGGCATACTTCCGGAAATAATATTGACATTATAACTGATGGCCAGTTCGGAAATCTTATTTTTAATCTCTTCGGTAAGTTTCGATAGCTCGATCATACTGTCTCTTTCCGAAAGGTTATTGAAAGGAGCCAGCAAAGGGGTATTGAAAAGTTCCGGGAATAATACAAAATCTGATTTATAGTCTCCCATTACATTCACAAAAAACTCCACCTGTTCATAAAAAGCGTCAATATCTTTAAAGGTTCTCATCTGCCATTGGACCAGTCCTAGGCGGATGATACTATCCTGCATTGTATTGGGTCTTTTGCTGTAATAAATATTATTCCATTGTAAGAGGACTGCATTTTCTCTTGATGCCTCATCTTCGGGAAGATATTTTTTCAGGATTCTTATGGGAAGAAAATTATTGGAAAGCTGAAAAGACAATACCGGATCATAGATTTCCTTATCCCGGACTTTTCTAATGTATTCTCGCGGAGAAACCTCATGACTGTATTTGTGATAATTCGGGATTCTGCCACCCAGAACAATGGATTTCAGATTCAATAATTCACAAAGTTCTTTTCTGGCATCGTACAGTCTTCTTCCGAGACGCAATTCACGGTATTCCGGATCAACAAAGACTTCGATTCCGTATAACACATTTCCGGTGGAAGAATGGGTATTGAAGGTATAATTTCCGGTAATATCACTATAGGTATGATCATCTCCGAATTCCTCATAATTCACAATAATGGAAAGGGCTACTGCGGCTAATTTATCATCTACGGTGATACAGATCTGCCCGTTCGGAAATATTTTCGTCAGTTTTTCAATACTTTTTTTGGACCATATGGATTCAGACATCTGTGGGTATGCCCTTTTCATTGTTTCTGCCAGTTCATCATAATCCTGAACCGTCAGAGGTCTTGTTTCTATTTGCATTTGATGTAATTTTACTTAAATTTAGTGAAAATTACCTGAACAACACCAATGGATACATCCGTCTATTTATTTTTTTAATATATAATACAGCCATGAAGCTCAATCTATTTTTTATGGCCAGCTTATTTCTTACAGGTTGCAGTAAACCGGAAAAACAAAAAGTAACCCTATCCGAAGACAGCTCGACCTGGATGAGAGATTCTTTAGGCTGCCTGCAAGAGAGAAATTTTGATATGGCAGAGAGACTCCTTCTGGAGAATACATTGGAAAACAGCTCGACTGAAAAATTCAAAACCATCTTTGGAAAGCCCAATGAAATCAATCAGGATAGGAATCATACTTCATTCACTTACTATGTGCAATCCATATGCAGTCACCATTCCATTCAAAAAGATTCTGACAAATGCTTTATAGTATTCACTTTTAAGAATAATAAACTGATTGATCACAATAATGCTTGTGAGTAAATGATAAGGTTTAACAATAAAAAATCCCACCCAAAAAACGGGCAGGATTTATATTTTAAATTCAAGTCAGAAATTATTCCCACTCAATCGTTGCAGGTGGTTTGCTTGAAATGTCGTAAGCTACTCTGTTGATTCCTCTTACTTCGTTGATGATTCTGCTTGATACAGTATCTAAGAACTCATAAGGAAGTCTGCTCCACGTTGCCGTCATAAAGTCGATGGTGTTGGCAGAACGAACTACCGCAGTGTATTCGTAAGTTCTTTCGTCTCCCATTACACCTACTGATTTTACAGGAAGAAGTACTACAAATGCCTGAGATACTTTTTCGTAAAGATCATTTTTGTATAATTCTTCAATGAAGATATCATCTGCCTCCTGAAGGATTCTTACTTTTTCAGCATCTACCGCTCCCAATACTCTGATTCCTAATCCGGGACCAGGGAAAGGGTGTCTGTATACCAAATGGTGAGGGATTCCCAATTCTTCTCCTACTCTTCTTACTTCGTCTTTGAAAAGCTCTCTTAACGGCTCTAATAACTCGAATTCCATATCTTCAGGAAGTCCTCCAACGTTGTGGTGGGACTTGATTACTGCTGATGGCCCGTTAACAGACTGGCTTTCGATAACGTCAGGATAGATGGTTCCCTGAGCTAAAAATTTAGCGCCTTCAATTTTATGAGATTCTTCATCGAATACGTGGATAAATTCGTTTCCGATGATTTTTCTTTTTGCTTCAGGATCGTCTACTCCGGCCAATTTTGAAAGGAATCTTTCTTTGGCATCTACCATCTTAATATTCATATGGAAATGCTCTCCATACTGATCCATTACTTTTTTACCTTCATCCTTTCTCAATAATCCTGTATCTACGAAGATACAAGTCAACTGATCACCAATAGCTTTGTGGATTAAAACTGCTGCTACAGATGAGTCAACACCTCCTGAAAGACCAAGGATTACTTTGTTGTCTCCTACTTTCTCACGGATTTCCTCAACTGTTTTTTCAATATAGTTCGTCAGCTTCCAGTTTTTCTCCGAGTTACAGATTCCAAATACGAAGTTTTCAAGCATTTTACCGCCTTCTTCAGTATGAGAAACTTCCGGGTGGAACTGAACACAGAAGATTTTTTTATCTTCATTGGAAATAGAAGCAATTACTCCTGATTTTGCATTTAATTCAAAACCTGCCGGCAATTCTCCTACTTCATCAAAGTGGCTCATCCAGACTACAGAATTCTGAGTTACTCCTTTTAATAAAGAGCTTTCTTTAACGATCTCAAGATTAGCCTTTCCGTATTCTCCTTTTTCTCCTTTGTTTACTTTTCCTCCTAAAAGGTGAGCTGTCATCTGCATTCCATAGCAAATTCCCAGTACAGGAACTCCCTGCTCGTATAATTCTTTTTCAACCAGGTGAGCATTTTCTGCGTTGACAGAGCTTGGTCCTCCTGAAAGAATGATACCTTTTGGCTGTTTTGCTATAATATCTTGTAATGGTGTATTGAAAGGTAAGATTTCAGAATACACTCCCATCTCACGGATTCTTCTTCCGATAAGCTGGTTGTACTGGGATCCGAAATCTAAAATAATAATACCGTTGTTCATTTTGTAATGATTGATAAATGATGATTAATTTAAAAGCTTCAAGCGATAAGCTTTAAGCAGTAAGCTTTTTTATATTACAATATGCTTACAGCCTCTAGCCTAAGGCCTTTTGCTTACTTAACTGTTTTACAAAAAAAGACTTGGAATGACTCCAAATCTTTTTTCGTGATTTATTAAAACTTTCCGATGTCTTCTCTGTAGAAGCCGTAATCGAAATGTACATGTCCTGCATCTTCGTAAACTTTCTTGCGGGCTTCTTCATAAGTAGCTCCTGTAGCTACAACATTCAGAACTCTACCGCCGTTGGAAACCACTTTGTCTCCTTTTCTTACAGCGCCGGCATATAATAGTTTACTGTATTTTAATTTGTCTTCGCCTACAATTTCGAAACCTGTTTCGAAGTTTCTAGGATAGCCTCCCGAACACATAACAAGACAAACTGCTTTTTCGTCTTTAAATGTAAGTTCTATATCTTTTCCTTCCATACAATCCTGAATAACATCAAGAAGATTGTTTTCCATAAGAGCCATCAGCACCTGAGTTTCAGGATCTCCGAATCTCATGTTATATTCAAGAAGATAAGCTCCGTTTTTCGTCACCATTAATCCGAAGAAAATAATTCCTTTAAATCCGAAACCTTCTGCTTTAAGCCCTTTCACTGTAGGCTCTAAAATATTTTTTTCAAAATCTGCATAATGCTCCTGTGTAAATTCAGGGCTTGGTGCTACAGACCCCATTCCTCCGGTGTTAGGTCCGGAATCTCCGTTTCCTGCTTTTTTATAATCTTTAGCAGCAATACAAGGGAAAAGTTTATCACCATTTGAGAAAGCAATAATAGATGCTTCAAATCCCTGTAAATATTCTTCGATAACCAGACGGATCCCTGCATCGCCATAAATTCTTCTGATCATGAAATCATGGATGGTTGCTTCAGCCTCTTCCAGGTTGTCGCAAATTACCACTCCTTTTCCACCCGCTAAACCACTTGCCTTGATTACTAAAGGAAACTGTTGTTTTTGCACATATTCTATAGCTTCATTATATGAATCAAATACGACAGCTTTTGCTGTTTTGATATCATAGGTCTGCATAAATTTCTTAGAGAAAGCCTTACTTCCTTCCAGGCTTGCTACTTTTTGAGTAGGACCGAAAACTTTAAGATCATGTTGCTTAAACTCATCCTTCAAACCAGCTACAAGAGGGGCTTCAGGACCTACAATCGTTAAATCAACTTTTTCTTTAATAGCGAAATCTCTAAGTTCTTTGATTTCTGATAAATGAACATTTTTCCCTATTACATCGGTAGTAGCATTTCCGTTAGCAAAAAACATTTTAGAAATTCTAGGGTCATTCTGAAGCTTTGCAGCTAAAGCAGATTCTCTACCGCCTTCACCTATGATTAATATTCTCATACTTTATTTATTATCTAGTCTAATTTACAAATATATAATTTTCCAATCAAGAAATTAAGTGATTTAGGAATTTAGAGAATACTAATTTCTTAATCGTTTAATTTATTAATTCTATTGAATTAGTGAAAAAAGTGTCTCACTCCTGTAAACATCATTGGGATATTGTGTTCATTGGCAGCTTCTATACTGTCCTGATCTTTCACACTTCCTCCAGGCTGAATAATTGCTGTGATACCTTCCTGAGCGCAGAAATCTACTACATCACGGAAAGGGAAAAATGCATCAGAAGCCAATACTAAATCTCCTGTGAATTTTTCTTTAGCTCTTTCAATAGCCTGTTGTGTAGCCCAAATTCTGTTTACCTGTCCGCCTCCGATTCCGAAAGCCTGGATCCCGTTGGAAACAACAATAGCATTTGACTTCACATATTTCACGACTCTCTGAGAGAAAAGCAATGCTTTTTTCTGCTCTTCTGTAGGCTGTACTTCTGTAACCACCCTGATATCATCAGAGAAATGAGTATCATTATCCTGAACCAAGATACCACCATCCACTTTCACCCAGGTTTGTTTATCAGAAACAGGATTCACGATTTTGATGATTCTTAAGTTTTTCTTTTTTCTTAAAACTTCCAGTGCTTCTTCATCGAACTCCGGAGCCATTACAATCTCAAGGAATGTTTTGTTTAATTCTTCAGCTGTTGCAGCATCAATTTTATAATTCATTGCAACAATTCCGCCAAAGATAGAAACCGGATCACATTCAAATGTTTTCTGGTAAGTTTGCAATGCTGAAGTTCCGATCGCAACCCCGCAAGGTGTTGAGTGTTTCACGGCGCAACAGGCCATTTCTTCTTTGAATTCAGTGACTACTTTCCAGCAAAGATCCATATCACGGAGGTTGTTGAAAGAAAGCTCTTTACCGCCAAGCTGTTCGAAATCTTTCATTGCACCGTTCTCGAAAGTAGAAACATAATAAGCTGCCGTCTGATGAGGGTTTTCACCGTATCTTAAATCAGACACTTTTTTATAAGACGCATTTAAATAGGTGGGATATTCCTCATCTAAAAGCATTCTTGAAATAGCGGCGTCATAAGCTGAAGTAAGGTTAAATACTTTTCCTGCAAGCTTTTTACGTGTTTCAATGTAAGTGTCACCATTCTGCTCCATTTCCAGCTTCACTATTGTATAGTCTTCCACATCGGTAATTACCGTTACAGAATCAAAGTTTTTGGCTGCAGAACGTAGCATTGAAGGACCTCCGATATCGATAAACTCTACCTTTTCATGAAGAGAAATGTTTTTGTTCACATTTTCAAAGAAAGGATAAAGGTTTACGATAACCATGTCAATCAGACCAATTCCGTGTTCCTGAACGGTTTTCATATGCTCTTCGTTGTTACGAACAGCCAATAATCCTCCATGAACTTTCGGGTGTAACGTTTTCACTCGTCCGTCCAGCATTTCAGGGAAATCGGTTACCTCATCAATCTGAATGGGATTTAAACCAGCGTCTTTCAAATGTTTGAACGTGCCTCCTGTGGAGATCAGCTCATAATTCTGGGCCTCCAAAAACTGTGCGAATTCAATTAATCCACTTTTGTCAGAAACACTGATTAAAACTCTCTTTTTACTCATTTTACTTTCAATTTTTTACTTTTCACAGCTATTTCAAACTGTATCCGGGTCTTTCACCTCCGAATTTACTTTTTATTTTACTTAGATTTTTTTTATATCAGTTTCCCAGGACCTTATTGATCGCTAGTGGAAATATCTCATATTCAATCTGGTGAACTTTCCGGGCTAATGTTTCAGCAGTATCATCAGCTGTTACTTCAAAAGATTTCTGAAGAATAGCTTCTCCTTCATCAATACCGGGAGTTACAAAATGTACTGTTGCCCCGCTTTCCGTTTCTTGAGCTTCAATAACAGCATTATGAACGTTCATTCCCCACATTCCTTTTCCGCCGAATTTTGGAAGTAACGCAGGATGAATATTAATAATTTTACCGTTCCAGTTTTCACAAAACTCAGATTTTAAAATAGATAAGAATCCTGCCAATACAATAAGGTCTGTATTTTGCGGAATTACTTTCGCCAGTTCACTGCTGAAGTTTTTTCCTCTCGGAATCAGTAGGGTTTCTATATTGTGATTCTTTGCTCTTTCCAGCCCGAAGCATTCTCTGTCAGCGACTACCAAATTTACTTTTGCATTCTGGATTTCTCCTGCTTCAATGGTATCAATAATTCTCTGCAGATTGGTTCCTGAACCGGATACGAGTACAACAATGTTTTTCATTATTCAGATGGTAGATATCAGATTACAGACTTAATAACGTCTGGTATCTGAAATCTGATGTCATTTAAAATTTCAAATCGATTTTCTCTGCTCCTTCAGTAATTTCTCCGATTTCGTAAGCATCATCTAAAAGGTGTAATACTTTTTCAGCATGTTCGGCGTCTACTACGATTACCATACCTACACCCATATTGAATGTTCCGAACATTTCTTCACGTGCTACGCCACCTCTTTTCTCCAGTTCAAGCATAACGCTAGGGATTCTTACTTTTGCAGCGTCTATAGAAGCACAAAGTCCTTCAGGTATAATTCTCGGAACGTTTTCATAAAGACCGCCTCCTGTAATGTGAGCAATACCACTTACTTTTACTTCTTCTAATACTTTATGAATGTCTTTATAATAGAGTCTTGTAGGAACTAAAAGAGTTTCATATAAAGGCTTTCCTTCAAACTCTTCTTCGAAGTTCGGGAATACCTTTCTTACTAAAGAGAACCCGTTTGAGTGGAATCCTGAGCTTGGTAATGCAATAATTTTATTTCCTGCTTTAATTTTAGTTCCGTCAATAATTTGATCTTTTTCTACGATTCCTACACAGAATCCTGCAACATCATAATCTCCCGGCTGATACATTCCCGGCATTTCAGCAGTTTCTCCGCCGATCAATGCACAGTTGTTATCTTTACAAGCATTTACCATTCCTAAAACGATTTCTGCGGCAATTTCAGAGTCCAGTTTTCCACAAGCTAAGTAATCTAAGAAGAATAAAGGTTTTGCTCCGTGACAAAGGATATCGTTGGCACACATTGCGAAACAGTCGATACCGATAGAGTCGTATTTCTTAGTGTCTAAAGCTACTTTCAATTTTGTTCCTACTCCATCTGTTCCTGAAACAAGAACCGGATTTTTGTATCCCCCGATTTCATAGAAAGCACCAAAACTTCCCAAATGGTTCAATACATTGGCATTGTGGGTTTCTCCGACCGCTTTCTTGATCTTGTCAACCGTTTTGTATCCTTCTTCTTTGTCTACTCCTGCTGATTTGTAAGTGTTGCTCATGTCTGCTTAGATTTTTAGATATTGGATTTCAGATTTCAGATTATTTGAGTCTAGTATCTGCCGTCTGGCATCTTTTTATCTTTTATATTTTTACTTTTTATATTCGATTTAGAAAACAAAAAAGCCGACAATCTTTTCAGATTATCGGCCGTTATTTTATCTCAGAATTTCAGAGCCCACAATTTTCCCTTTATGAGAAAAACATTGTTTATAGGAGGTCTGAATTTTCATCTCTTTTCTTTTTGCAAAAATAGTAATTTTAAATGAATATTCAAATTCTATTTTTCAAGGATTGTTTCAATGGCTGCAATCTTCTTAATTTTCTCCTTTAATTCGCTGTTTTTCTCTTCGTTAGAAATTTTTTGTTCAGCTTTATCAAAGTTATCATTGAAGAAAGGAAGTGAGAAAGTTTCTACCACATTTCCTCCGTGGAAAGGGAAACGCTTAGATGCGGCTTCCAAAACTCCGGCTCCGCCTCTGCCTCCCGGAGATGTAGACATCAATAACATTGGCACTTCATTCCATACGGTTCTGTCCTTGATTCTTGATACCCAGTCGAACACATTTTTAAATGCAGTAGAATAGGTTCCGTTATGTTCTCCCAAAGAAACCAACAACACGTTTGCCCCGTCAATTTTTGCTGCAAAATCATGTGCTTGCTGAGGAACTCCACCTGCCAGTTCTCTTTCATGCTTATAGATTGGCATTTCATAAGGATTTAAATCGATAACGTCTATTTCTGCATTTTCAAATAATGTTGCTGCATAAGCTACCAGTTGTTTATTCATAGAAGTTTCTGAGTTACTCCCTGCTATTGCTAAAATTTTCATATGTAGATATTTTTTATTCATGAAACCTTCATTTCCGTCTCAGGTCCTGATCATTTCATTCTATTTTTAAGGTTACAAATTTAGTTTTTTATTTAAGATAAGATGGCAATTCCATAGGGACTTCCATTAATAATATTTCAGTGTCTTCTGCAGCTTCTATATTAAAACTTTGTGTATCCCAGATTCCCAATCCGTCTCTTTCATTTAAAACACGGTCTCCCACTTTAGCACTTCCTTTTAAAACAAATGCATAGACTCCGTTTTCTTTTTTGTGCAGCATATAATTTTTACCGTTTCCTTTTTTGAAGTTGGCTAAATTGAACCATGCATCCTGATGAATCCAGACTCCGTCATCATTTTTATCCGGTGATAAGATTTGCTGGAATCCATTGATTTTTTCTCCGTCTTTGATACTTTTCTGATCATATCTGGGTTCTACATCCAGTTCTCTTGGAAAAACCCAGATCTGTAGAAATTTCACCTCTTCATCTTTATTTTTATTGTACTCACTGTGTTTCACTCCCGTTCCTGCACTCATCACCTGAATTTCTCCTTTTCTGATCACGGCTGTAGTTCCCATGGAATCTTTATGCTCCAGATCTCCCTCCAAAGGAATAGATATAATTTCCATATCTCTATGAGGGTGTGTTCCGAATCCCATTCCCTGTGAAACGGTGTCATCATTCAATACTCTTAAAACACCAAAATTCGTTCTGTCTCTGTTCTGATAGTTCGCAAAACTGAATGTGTGGTAAGAATTTAACCATCCGTGGTTGGCATGGCCTCTTGAATCTGCTTTATGATATACTGTTTTCATTTCTGTGATTATTTTATGGTACAAATGTACGGGATGTCATAAGAAAAGAAGTTGATGTAGGATAAGAAAGGATTTTCATTATAAATTTGAGGTCATTCAGCTTTTATTATAGCCTTCATTAAGCATTGTTGTATACAGGTTCTGGCTAAAGCCAATCGGTACATATTTGAATACAACAGCGGGCTAAAGCCCGCTTCTATTGCTTTTTAACATTCCATATTATCGTTTTTTTCTTAGAATGCGTCTTTTATTCTGGAGTCTCGTTTAAGATAAAAAAACAACATACAGATCAACAGCATAAAAGCTGTCAGAATTTCAAGAATAACAGATATCTGATTTGAAAAATACCCTAAAACATTGGTAGCGGCTCCAGTTCCTATTTGATTCGCTGCCATCAAAAAACCGGAAACAACCACTGAGTATGCAGGAAACTCTACGGTTCCCCAGCCAATTGAGCCGGGAAATATACTTCCCATAAAAAAACCTATCAGAAACATTATCAATAAAAGAACATGAATACCAGGATCTACTAATAAGAATCCAAGCACAACGGCTACACAAAGCGGAGAAATAAGAAAAAAGAAGGATAAATCATATCTTTTTGCCAATATTCCGAACAAAAGACGGTTCAAAGCGATTCCTCCCCAAAATAAAGACAATCCTAGACTTGCTTTATTATTATCCAGTCCTTTATCTCTAAGAATAATCCCTCCGAAGCTTCCAAAAGTTCCTTCTATACACCCGTATAAAATAATTACTGCAAAAAACACCCATAGTTTCGCCGGAATCCGGAAATGATCAGGAAGTCGGAAAAATTTTCCTTTTTCAATTTTTAAAAACAGAAAGAGGATAAATACAATACTCACTGCTACAAATATACCTGCGGGAACATACCTCCAGTTTTTAACGTCTCCAATCAGATTCATCATTAAAGGCGAAGTGGATGTACCCAATCCCACCAGAAACTGAAGGATTAAAATCGCTGAGGAATTTTCTTTTTCAAATAAACTTGCTGCTAAGGGATTTAATGTGGTAATAGCCAATCCAAATCCTGTTCCTGTAAAAGCTACCAAAACCATTAATAAGGAAAATAATGATGATTTTACGCCAACAAAATAATGCATTGCCCACAAGGCACCTGTTGACACCAACATCAGCACAATACCTATAGTCAAAACCCTTTTCGGTCCCCATTGATTTACAAGAAATGGAGCTCCCAAACATGAAAGAATGATACAGATCACCTGAGGAATAAAAAGATTTCCAAACTGAGACGGGGAAAGCCCAAATAGAGAAGGATCTGTAAAAGCTGTTCCCAATGCTGGAAAAACCACAAAATTAACTCCTGTCAGAAAGGCCAATAAAAAAACGATTATAATGATGAATTTTTCGGAATTCATACTTTTATTTCAAAATATTGTTCTTAAGATAGCTGCCCACTCTTAATGCCATGGCAATAATCGTAAGCGCGGGATTCACAGCACCGCTTGAAACAAAAAAGCCCCCATCCACGATGTATAGGTTTTCCAGATCATGAGTTTTACAATTGACATCCACTACGGATGTTTCAGGATCCAGTCCCATTTTTGTTGTTCCGTTTTGATGAGCCGGAGAGGCAATATTCATCCCTTTACTGAAATAGTATCCTTTAAACAGAAAGCTTTCAAATTTTCCTGATGCTTTCAAAGCCTTAATTAACTCTGCTTTGAGCAGCTCATGACCTTTTTGATTATTATCCGTATAGCTTATTTTAATTTGTCCGTTTTCTACTGTCACTCTGTTTTCGGGATCCGGTAAATCTTCTGAGGTAAGCCAGAAATCAACGGCATGCTTTGCCATTAATTCGAAAGTAAAACCGGGAGCAGGTACAGGACTGTCTGCTTTAATCTGATTTTCATCTGACTTACCCAGCATCTGGATATGCCCCAGTGGAAATTCATATCCTCTGGCGGCATGGTAGAAATCATTGATTCCAAAGGTTTTTCCAAATTTAGTAGGATTGAGTTCCGTGTACAGTGCTATTAATGCGGTATTCTGATGAAACATATAATTTCTGCCCACCTGATCTGAATGATTAGCCAGTCCATTGGGGAAGTGTTCATTTTTACTTTCCAGCAGTAATGCAGCAGAATTAACCGCACCTGCTGAGAGAATAACAAGATCAGCCGTCAGTATTTCTGACGTTCCGTTTCGTTCTATAATCACTTCAGTAATTTTCTTCCCTAAGCTATCTGTATTTAGTTTAGTAACCTTTGCATGAGTCATTAATTCAACATTGGGATATTCCAGCGCTTTTGACAATGCACAAAGATGAGCATCTCCCTTTCTTTCAGATGCATCAGGAAAACCATCGAAGCGGTCTAAAGTATAGGGAGCATTAGCTGTAGAATGAGGACTAAAATTGACTCCGACCGGTAGCTCAAAAGGCTGTAAGCCATAACCGGTAAGTTCGTCAAAAATCTCCTGAATCCTCGGTTCATGAGGCAATGGCGGATTAGGGTAAGGTTCGGAGTCAAAAGGTTCTGTAGGATCAGACCCTCTTTTACCGTGTACATGAAACAGTTTTTCAGCTTCAAGATAATATTCTTTTAAATCTTCATACTGAATAGGCCATGCAGGAGATACACCTCCATAATGCTGAATTTCTTTAAAGTCTTCTTCCCTCAGACGAAACAAAGCTGCTCCGTAAAATTTGGTATTTCCTCCTACATTATAGTGCATTCCGGGGCGAAAAGATTGTCCATGTTTATCCAGCCAGATTTCTGTAGTGGTATATCTGTTTTTCAGAAAAACTTCTTCGGAACTCCAGTTTTCTTTTTCTACGGGAACATAATCTCCTCTTTCAAGAATTAATATTTTCTTACCGCTATCAGCCAATTTATAAGCCATAGCAGAACCTCCAGCTCCAGTTCCTATGATGATAATATCGTACATTTATTAGAATTTGGTAACTCTAATTTAGAGATAAAAAAAGCAGAATCAGCTTAACAAAATGTTAATTTTCAATCTATTGAATCTATTTGAAATATAAAAACTGATGCTAAGTTTATATAAGACATTTTATTTCTCACAGATCACACAGATTTCGTAGATTTTCACCTGAGTAATAAGGGATTACTCAATTTAATTTTTAATCCAATCTGCGAGGCGATCAAACAACATATTGAAAAATGATATAGGTTTTGGCTAAAGCCGCTTGAGGATATATAAAATATGAAAGCGGGCTAAAGCCCGCTTTTATTGAATTTTAATACTATTATTTTATCGACATTACGACTGTCGTTTGTCGACTTTTTATATGTCACTAAAAATGCACCTGTTTAATTTCTTCTTCAATCTCCTTTGGAGTTTCATTTTCTGATTTCACAAAAAGCATCGTTACCAAAGCTCCGATCAGCATGCAGACTCCTCCTACCACGACATAATCCATAGCCTGTTTACCAAAGATTCCACTTACAACCGGTCCTCCAAACAACCCGTTAATGATTTGCGGAATAACGATAAAGAAATTGAAGATTCCCATATAAACACCCATTTTTCTCTGTGGAATTACTTCTATCAACATTGCGTAAGGCATTGCCAGAATGCTTGCCCAGGCAAATCCTAATCCGATCATTGAGATCCATAAATTATCTACATTTCTGATGAAATACATGGAGATCAATCCTAATCCGCCACACAACAAAGCTAAGGCATGGGTTTGCTTTTTACCGATCCATTTAGCAATAGGAGTTAATAAAAAAGCAAATGGGATTGCCCAGAGGTTATACATTCCAAAGAGTTTCCCCGTTAAATCTCCGGCATCATTGAATTCCTTTGAGTGGGTATCTTCCGGAGAAAGACCTAAATGATGAGTAGCCAGCGCACTGGTAGTAAACACCCACATCGTAAACAGAGCAAACCATGAGAAAAACTGAACAATACCCAGCTTTTTCATCTGTGCAGGAATGGCTGCAAAATCTTTAAAAATATCTGAAAATTTAGATTTTTCATGTTCTATTTCTTTGCCATCTTCAAACGCTGCAAATTCTTCCGGAGAATATTCTTTAGTAGTAACGATGGTGTACAGAATAGAAATAATCAGCAATACTGCTCCTACATAAAACGAATAGATTACGTTATCAGCAACAAAACCTTTAGGCGCAACATTAGAAACGCCTAGTTTTGTAAGCCAATCCGGCAGGTAGGACCCCAATACTGCTCCAAATCCGATCAGAATCGTTTGCACGGAAAAACCTACGGTTCCCTGATGTTTTGGAAGCATATCTCCCACTAATGCACGAAAAGGTTCCATTGCAACGTTCACTGAGGCATCCATCATGGCCAGGAAAATCACAGCTAATAAAAGTGCATTCGCAGCAAACATCTGGGTTACAGAAGCTGCATTAGGAAGCAACACCAATCCTATCGCACATAAGATGGCTCCAATCAGAAAATAAGGTTTTCTTCTTCCTAAAGGACTCCAGGTATTATCTCCCATGTGGCCAATAATAGGCTGAACTATAAGTCCTGTAATCGGAGCTACCAGCCAGAACCACGACAGTTCGTGAACATCCGCTCCTAAATTGGCAAGAATACGGCTTGCATTCCCGTTCTGTAAACCAAAAGCCATCTGAATTCCCAGAAATCCCATACTCATATTAATAATCTGGAGCATGGATAAATCCGGTTTTTTTCTTCTTTCAAATGCGCCCGAATTATATTTTCCTGCCGTTTCTGCCATTATGACTTCAGTTTTTGGATTAAAGCATCTTCGATGGGTGCTTTTTCAGGAACCACTTTATCTACCACTTCATTAGGAACTGTCATGGAAAGTACATACTGTTTTACCTTCCAGTTTCCGTTGATCTTTTCTACGACTCCTGAGCCTCTGCAGATTTTCATCTGGGTATCCAGTAATTCATCAAACCAAGCCAGCTTCCCGTCGTTACTGAAATAAATATTTCTTTTAAGGGAAGTAAAATTCCAGGTTTTCTTTTTATCGAAATGGGGTTTTGCCCATACCATAAATTCTTTTTTATTCCAAATTTCTGTAGCATCCGTTCCGATAAACGTAGATTCATCTGCAAAATAATTAAAATAGGCTGTATAATCTGCTTTAGCTGCTGCTGTATTGAAAGCATCCAACATAGCTCCTATTTCAGTCTTTTCTTTTTCAAATCCTTTTTTTGACTGTGCTGAAAGTACAGAAAATCCGAATAAAAACAGGATTAGCGTATGAATGGTTAGTAATTTTTTCATAGGTTAGTTATAGATTGTTTTTTAAGTCGTATAGAATCCCTTATCTTAGAGCTTTGGGATTATTCTTCAAGTTCAATGATCAGTGGTGTTTTCGCAGGAATTGTCATTGTATTTTGCAGACTGAATTCTTTTCCCGAAATCACTTCTTTTCCTTTTGAAAATCCTTTTAGTGATTCTTCAAAGCGCTTTAGGTTTAACGTTTCATCTTTTTCATTATTGTTAATGATCACCATGACTGCTTCTTTTTCATTATATCTGAAATAGGTAAAGATTCCGTCCTGAGGAACATAATTTTTCGTTTTCCCGTTGTGAATTACCTCTTTGCCTTTTCTCCAATTCAGCAATTTCCGGGTAAACCGGAAGAATTCTTTTTGTTCAGCAGTTTGTTCTGAAGGGTTGAATGCATTTCTCTGATCAGACTTCCAGCCCCCCGGAAAGTCTCTTCTGATGTCTGCATCTCCTCCTTTTTCTTTATCACCACGCATTCCGATTTCGGATCCGTAATAAATCTGTGGGATTCCGCGAACCGTAGCAATCAGAGCTAATCCTGTTTTGTATGCTTTTGGATCTGCCTTGAAGATTTCGTTCCATCTTTCTGTATCATGATTTTCAAAGAATACCATTACATTATTGATATCCGGATAAAGAAAATCACTGGTAAAAGAATCATAAATTTTTATCAAACCGGTATTCCAGCCTTCTTTTTCTTTTAAAGCTTTGGGTAAATCTCCAAACAACATAAAGTCCATTACCGACGGAAGGTTTGAATTATATCCTGCTGCTTCTCCGGTTTTTGAGTTTTTCTGCCATGCCGAGATCTGTCCTGCTGTGTAAAGCCATGTTTCTCCTACAATATTAAATTTCGGATATTCATCTGTAATCGCTTTGGCCCACTTTGCCATAGCCTCTTTATCGTTATAGGGATAGGTGTCTACTCTGAATCCGCCCAGTTCAGCATATTCAATCCACCAGATTGCATTCTGGGTTAAATATTTTAAAACCAAAGGATTTTTCTGATTGATATCCGGCATTGTCTTATCAAACCATCCGTCCAGAGCCGATCTTTTATCAATATCAGATGCGTTGGTATCAAACTGGGTTGTTGTTTTATAATTGGATCTTTTGAATCCGTTTTCGCCGTCGTTAAACCAGTGGATCCAGTCTTTTGCAGGAAGATCTTTGATCATCCAGTGAGAAATACCCCAGTGATTGGTTACATAATCCATCACCAGTTTCATATTTCTTTTATTCAGTTCACGGGAAAGATTTCTGTACTCTTCGTTGGTCCCGTAGCGGGCATCAATTTTATACAGATCGGTCTGAGCATAGCCATGATAGGAATACACTTTTTCATTGTCTTCGTTCACGGGTGTTAACCACACAGCCGTTGCACCAAGATTCTGAATATAATCTAGATTATTTATAATTCCCCGGAGGTCTCCGCCATGCCTTCCGTTAGGTAGGCTACGATTAGCTTTTTCAGTCAGGCCTAAAACAGAGTCATTTTTTTCATCTCCATTGGCAAAACGATCAGGCATGATGAGGTACATTACATCCTTTGAAGTATAGGATTCCCTGTCTGCAGATCCGGAATTCCTCTGTTTCAATTCATAAGAGTAAGAACCAAGATTCTTTTTACCTTTTTGAACATTGATGGTAAACTTCGGAACATTAATTTCATCAGTATTGACTGTAATGAAAATATAATTTGGATTATCTACCTTCTGAATGTCCTTGATTTGTATACCATTTGACAAACTGATGTCATTATTGGCAATTCCTTTTCCATAAACAAGAATCTGAAGTTCAGGATTTTTCATTCCCTTCCACCAGAAAGCCGGTTCTACCTTTTCCAATGTTTTTGATTGTGAAAAAGCAAATGAAGCTATGGAAAGAGTGAGTGCTGCATATATTGTCTTCATATTAGAGTTCAATTTAGCATTAAATTTTTATATATTCTTACCACTTATTAGAATTCATCACTTTTATTTTATTTTTTAATTAAAAAGTCCAAATACAATGTATTTAGACTTTTTATTCAGTTGATCAAATCAAAACTGTATATCTGAAGATTAATAATTCCCAGCAAACTAACCACTATAAAGAAATTACAATTTTACCAATCATATTACCACTTTCCAGTCTTTGATATGCGCTTACTACCTCTTCTAAAGTATATATTGTATCAATAACCGGATGAATATTATTCACTTCAATAGCACGATTCATTTTCGAAAAACTTTCAGCATCTCCTGTAGCAAGCCCTTGAATTCGGATAAATGACAAATTAATGGAATGTTTATGGATATCAATAGGCAATCCAGATCCTGATATAAAACCTGCTGTTGCCAGAAAGCCGTTTTCTTTAAGAGCCAATAAAGATTGTTCTATAGTCTTTGTCCCTGCAATATCTAAAGTTATATCTACTCCTTTTCCGTCATTTAGACGTAAAACTTCCTGATGCCAATCAGGATATTGAATATAATTAACCACTGCATCTGCTCCCAATTGTAATAACTTTTGTGCTTTTTGTTCAGTGCTTGTAGTCGCTATTACTTTTGCTCCTGCAGCCTTTGCCAACTGCAGTGCAAAAATAGAAACACCTCCGGTGCCTTGTGTTAGAACAGTTTGCCCCAACTGAAGTTTGGCCTGATTAAACAATGCGTACCAGGCTGTTAAAGCTGCAATAGGTAAAGTAGATACTTCTTCAAAACTTAGGTTTTCAGGAGCTTTTACAATTCCATATTCAGGAAGGCATACATATTCTGCCAAAACGCCCTGGGTTTGCCATGCAACTCTTGTATTGTGTTCTGCATTAAAGTCCCCTTTGATCCAATTCTGTACATATTGAACAGCTACCCGGTCACCAGCTTTCCATCCTTTAACGTCTTCTCCTAATTCTTCAATAATCCCTGCACCATCTGAGGCAGGTGTATAAGGAAAACCGGGAAGTTTATTGCCAAAGTTACCATTTGCCAATAAAATGTCCAGGTAATTCAATGAAACAGCTTTTATACGAACCAATACTTCCCCGCGTTTGGGACTTGGTTTCTTAACGTCTTCTATTTTTAAATTTTCAATGCCGAATTGGCTTAACTGTACTGCTTTCATACATCTTTTATTTTTCAACAAAATTGAAGATGTTCAGCTCAAAAACAAGGTAATATTGTTTGATAAAACAGTAAGATTATTGGAAATTAACTTTTGAAAATCAAAAAATAATAATTTTGTATCATGGATGTAATGCACGATACCTTTTCAATTGAAATCGTTGAATACGATGAATGGAAAAACAGAAACCGCAAAAACAATTATTTTGAATTGGTTTATATTCTCAATGGCAAAGGTTTTCATAGAGTAAATGATACAGACTACGCTTATGAAAAAAGCGGTATCTTTCTACTGCCTGCAGCTAAATGTCATCAATACATCATTGAAAAACCCACCCGTTTTTTGTTCATTAGGTTTGTAGGATCTTATTTTCTGCCTGATTCTAATAGTTATATTGATTACAGCAACTGGTTTAGCCGTTTAAATTTTATTATGGGTAACCATCATCATCTTGCAGGAGAGCTCATCAACCATCCTGATGATAAAAAACAACTGAAAAGGCTATTAGATGTTATCCTGTATGAGTACAATCAAAAAGATATTTGCTCTGCATTTATCATTCAAAATATATTAGTATCCGTACTTGCAGTTATTTGCAGAAATATTCAACACCGGAACTGGGGTGGAAGAACTTTTAATGATGATAAGTTTGTTGATCTGCTCAACTTTATCAGTTTCAACATTCTGGATCCACAAAAATTAAGTGTAAAATATTTGTCTCAGCAGTTTCATATTTCCGAAACTTACTTTAGTGAATATTTTAAACGAAATTCTTCAGAAAGATTTCAAGACTATTTATTAAAGTCTAAATTAAGAATTGCCCAATCCAGGGCAAAGTTTACTGATCTTCCTATACAGGAAATTGCTTTAGATCTGGGATTTACAGACAGCAGCCATCTTAACAGAATGATGAAAAATCATTTTGGAAAAGGGATGCGTGAAATAAGAAAAGAAATGCAGGAATAGGTTATTTCTATTTTAAACAATTAGATATATCACAAAAACCTTTATTAATTTTTTCATATTTTATCAAAAGTCAATAAAATGTACCTAAACAAAAACAAGATTTAATACAAAATAACATAATTTATGTTTAGTTTTACAGAAAAAAATGTTTGATTTTAGTAAAATGTTTGAAAGTGATGGGCCGGATATTGTGTATCCCTGGGCTATTCCTATGTTTGCGGGTATTATCTTTATAGAGATGGCCTATAGCCATTTCAATAAAGAAAAGCTTTATGAAACCAAAGATGTGGCTACCAATGTACTCTTAGCCCTTTTAAATTATAGCCTGGATATCATCATGAAAGGGTTCTCTATGCTGGTCATGATGTTCTTTTACTATCATCGTATTTTTGATTGGGAAGTTGGGATATGGTACTGGATTGCGGTATTTCTGGCTCAGGATTTTGCCTATTACGTCCATCATTATGTAGATCATCATTCCCGTGTATTCTGGGCAGTACATATTACCCATCATAATTCTGATTATTTCAATATTACTACAGGATTCAGAAGTCCTGTATTTCAGCCTTTGTACAGATATTTATTCTTCTCCCCTCTGGCATTCATAGGATTTCACCCTCTGCATGTTATGGTAGCTTATTCTGCTATTCAGATCTATGGAACTTTCGTCCATACACAATCCATCAAAAGTATGGGCTTTCTGGAATATATTCTGGTAACGCCTTCCCACCACCGTGTACATCACGCGTGTAATATCAAATACCTGGACCGTAATATGGGTATGGGCCTGATTATCTGGGATAAAATCTTCGGGACCTTTGAAAAAGAAGATCCTGAAGTACCGGTTAAGTATGGAATATATCCTAAAATGGAGTCTAAAGACCCTGCCACAGTTCTGTTTTACGAATGGAGAAGAATAGGAAAAGATATCAGACAACCCGGCATTTCTTTTATAACCAGAATAAAATATCTTTTTTATTCACCGGGATGGAGACATGACGGTACCGGAAAAACGGTTAAACAGTATCAAAAGGAATACAGTGAAAAAATAAAAAAGAAACAGCAACCCACTGTACCTCAACAGTCTGAAACCTCAGAACCTGAATACATTTCAAGTTAGAGTAAAAAATCCTTAAAGACGGAAGCCTTTAAGGATTTTTTATTTGAGCTATTTCTTTATACCGGCTTATTATTGTTTTTCAATATAGCCTTCATTAAACAATGTATTGGGCTTTATATAAACAGTATTAGTCTGAAAATCCAGAAAAACATTAAACCTTTTAAGAATTTCATTTCCCAGAATATTCATTTTTTTATCATTAACCGGTCTGCTTTCAGAAAGCAACTGGGCCGGAATATTGTTGAGGCTGTATTTACCCAGACTAAGGGTTTCAAGATTGGCGGTAACAACCGGAATTTCGTTTCCTTTAGCTCCTCTCATCATCACTTTCTTTATAACCTTCATCTTATCGGTAGGAAATTTTTGTTCTCTTAGTAAAGGACCATCCAGCATTACGGTTCTCTGATAACCGGTATCAAACAGGAACCAATCTTTATTTTTCACAGCCCCCTGTTGTATTGTTGTTTCTACAAAAAATAATTTATCATAAAAAGTAAGGTTTAATTTTTCATACGCTTTATCTTTTCTCACTTTTTCCGGAAGCTGAGAATGTACAATCATATTTCCCAGGTCATAATTAAGCTCTACCACCATTCCATCAAAGAGATCCCAGCCAAATCTTCCATCTGTACCATGTCCTGTCAGTTCTACTTTATAAATTCTGAAATCCTGATATTTTTTATTTCCGAGAGACAGAATATTTACGCCTGATTTTAAGGATTGTTTAATTTTATTCTGTAAAGCTTCCTGAGTAAGAGAGAGGTTACTGCTTCCCGTATCGAAATTCAATGTAAGAGAGTCTGTTTTGTTTAGAGCTGCTTTTACAAACATTGTATTCTGTTCGTTAATTCCCATACGTATAGTATCATGGAAAGCAGGCTTTACACTACTAAAATCTTTAGAGGGTGCACACTCAATCCTTGTCATACATGAATCTTTGCCTTTCAGAAGTATAATAAAATCTTTTTTCTCACCTTTTTTTATTGTTATTCTGAGGGAATCAATATCTGTTTTCACCTTTATTATTTTCGAGCTGTTTACCATTCTGGAAACAGTATAGATATCAGGTTTTAGAGACGGATCAATATTCCAGTCTGTTTTCAGGCCATTATCTTCTTCAATGAAAATTGCTTTGGAAGAATTGGCCTTCAATATGGGAAGTTTTTTCTGAGCCATTATCTGAAGGATTGAAAAAAATGATACTAAAAAAGCCAGTGTATATTTCATATTAAAAGAGGGCATTAAATTAAAAACTTTCCGAGATAGGTCATAAGAATATCAAGAGAACGGTTTCCCATCGTAGATCCGTCATGAAAACAATTATCTGTAGGAGCTATATAATAATGATAAGGTTTATGCTCTATTCTTAAAACCGGATAATCAGGAAAAAGCTTAAAAAAATAAGAAGTAATATTTTTATTGTTCACTTCATTTTCTTTAATATCAATTTTCTTTTTGATCATGTTATAAACCTGAAGCATGGAAAGATTAATAATGAGTAAATATCTCGATTCTTTTCCCAGATTGAATGCAATACGGTTGCCGAATTTATGGGCCGTATGCAGCGTCATATCTTTGGAACTGTCTTTATGTACTCCTATAAATCTGACTTCATTAGCAGTATATCCTGAGGGCAGGTTTCTTTTATCTAAAGAAACTATTTCACTGTTTGCAAAATTAGCCGCCAGACTCATCAGTTTAAACGGGGCCAGAGAAATACTCTCCAGAAATGTATTTAATTTACCATTAATCTGATTGACCAGCATTTCGTTTTTCCTGAATCGATCATATACTTCAGCTTCTGTCTCTGCAGTCTGTAAATCCAGTTTAATAAAAAGTTCTTTGATATCATCAGAAATTTTTCCTGTAAAAACAGAATTATAATCCTTTTTATTTTTGTGATCTCCTGTAAAAATTTTATATTCCTCTACAGTAGGTGTACGCCAGTCTCTTTTAGGAAGGTACGCCTCCGGTTCATATCTTTGAACAAATTTTTCATTTTTAAAAATAATCTCGTTCGGCGTTTGCTCAGAGTGATGTAGGGTACCTGAATTGATCTGAACGGTCTCTTCATGTCCATTCAGGTATATCTTAATTCCCGGTTTTAGTTTTTTCATATTGAGTTTCTTGCTATTTGCAGGTATATCTAGTATTTATCAAATACACCTGTATAAACCATGGTAATATCAAAGAATTTATTTCCTAATGTGGTCCCGTCATGAATAAGGTTATCCGTGGGCGCAATATAATATTGATAGGGTTTTATTTCCAGTCTCAAAACAGGGTAATCAGGGTAAAGCTTAAAAAATTCTTCAACAATATTTTCGGACGTAATTTTTTCTGATTTTTTTTTCTGAATTTTAGTAAAAATCTGCCTTAGCGTGAGATTAATAAAATAGAGAAAACGGGGTTCAGTACTGATATTAATTGAAATTCTGTTATCTGATTTATACGCCGTATGAGGAGTAAAAAAAATACTTTTATCAATATGTAATCCTGTATATTTAAAAGTATTATGACCAGTATGATGAAAAGTTGTGCTTTGCATATCGGGCAATGATCTGGCAATTCTGTGGAATTTATATTTCCCGGCTGCAGATTTCTGATCCAAAAAAGCATTCAATTCCTGATTAAGCTTTTTAATAAGCTCTTCATTTTTTTCAAATTGCTTCGGAACATCAAAAAGCGACTCACATTCACTGAGTTTCAGACTTTTAAATAAATGCTCTAAAGATAACGGAATGACTCCCATTCCCAAAGTATTAAACATTCGACTGTCCTCATTCGCTGTAAAAATTCTTCTGTATTCCTGATCAGTCAGCATTCGCCAATCTGAATTGGGTAAATAAGCATTGTGGTAATATTCAATCTCAGGATCATTATTTTCAACAGGTACAACCCCTGAATTGATACTGATCTGATCTTTTATATTATCAATCTGCCGATTGTAAACTCTAATACCTTCTTTTAAATTCATACTAAACTATAGGCTAATAATTTTTCTTTTATCTCCTGCTGCGGATCATTATAAGGCATGTTTTCCAGTTCCGCTACAATTTCATCATACGAAACTTTGGTAAGTTTCATGTCTTCACAAATATCTTCCGGAAGACTATCGATAAGATCATTCTGTATATGGCTCACCAGCTTTATCATATCATGGCAGTAAATCGTAGGATTGTCGAACCCATTTTCTTCTGAATATCTGTTGAGCAGAAAACCACCGCCACAAATTTCATAAATCGGACACTGACTGCATTTCACATTGACCATCTGATGAGAATGGATATAAATATCAAAAAGAGGATCTTCCAGGACAGCTGCAATTTCATGAGTATGAATATTAATATCATTCCTGGTAATCCCTTCATAACAGGCTCTTATAGAATCTGCTACTTCCAGATTCCCGTTGGTTTCCACTACTGCTACTCCATTTTTTTTCAGACCTACCATCTGATCTCCAATTTCTTCACCGGCAACAAGCTGAATAAGAGTTTTGAAGAACCTCATATTAGGTCTTTCCGGATCACTTTTCCATATTTCAAACAACTCTATGAGCCAATCTGCAAAAGGCGTATAGCCATAGGTATTTACCTTTTCACGAAGTATTCCGTCAGGCAATTTATCAAAATGTCCATCCGGAAGGAGAAGATTAAAACTCGGAATAGCAAGGTTTTTAAACTCCTGATAAAGTTCTGAAGGAATAATAGCAAGGTTAACGACAGACAGAACTCCATGCATCCCGTTATCCAGTCCAAGCTGAATAGCATTCCGCACATCATCATAGGATCCTTTACCGTTATGAAAAACACGGTATTTATCGTGATATTCTTTAGGTCCGTCTATACTGATTCCGACGCGAATATTCAGTTCTTTAAAGAGGCTGTACCATTCTTCATTTAATCCGACACCGTTGGTCTGAATTACAAAATCAAAATAGGAATCATTGAGTGTTTCTCTAAATATCCTTATACTTTCTCTGTAAAATTCTTTGGGGAAAAGCAAAGGTTCTCCTCCATGAAATACAATCTGAAAAGCTTTTATTCCATTTTCAGTACTATATCGTGATAATTTTTCAACGAATGTTTTTACAGTCTTTATGGACATTAATTTAGGCTGCTCCAAATATGTTTTGTCTCCTAAATTATACATATAACAATAAGAACAGTTGAGGTTGCATCTGCTTGCAACCTTTAGAACAAAAGAAGTAACCATATCTCTATTAATAATAAAGTTCTTCGCTATTTAACTAACGAAGAACTTAAATTTTTTAAAAAACAGTAATTTTAAGCTCTTAAAAAAGTATCGATAACTCTATCGTATGCTGCGGAAGCTCCTGTAACAGCAACTACACCACAATTATCACCCGGAAGAACGATACCGATATTACCACGGCCTCCAAAAATAGATTTGTAAAGATCCACATTTTCTTTTTCAGAGTTCTGGATTGATTTTTTAAGAATTTCTTTTTGTTCTAGATTACTGGAAATTTGAAGTTTCTTTTTCATGTTAAAATAATTTTTGATTAATAGTTTTCTTATATCACCAAATATAGATAAATATTTTAAAAAACAAAATAATTTTTGATTAATTATTTATTTTTTTTAACTGAAAAACAAAATGTTATTATAAAAAACAAAATCCCCGGCTCTGCGAGCCGGGGATTTTTATGATTGCTGTTACAATTTATTTTACAGGTTTAATGGAGATAGCGAAACCACCACTTCTTACCATTTTAAAATTAATTTTTGATTTGCCTGTAATCTCTTTTTTATAGATATGATAGCTTTGAGGATTATCGATATAATCTGCATCTTTTCCATCTTCATAGATCGTTGCTTCATATTTTTTTCCTTTATCCAGGAATGAGAAGTCTACCGTGTAATCGCGTTTGTTTTCATCCGTAATTCCTCCCACAAACCAGTTTTCCGTTCCTTTTGCTTTTCTTGCCGTGATGACATAATCTCCCGGTTCTGCGGCTAAGATCTTCGTATCATCCCAGTCTGCCGCTACATCTTTGATAAACTGAAATGCATCCATATGCTTCTTATAATTTTCAGGAAGATCTGCGGCCATCTGAAGCGGCATATACATCGTTACATATAATGCAAGCTGTTTAGCCAGTGTTGTTTTCACAGAACGATTATCTCCAGGGAAATAATAGTCTAATTTGGTCTCGAAAATTCCTGGTGTATAGTCCATTGAACCTCCCATCCATCTTGTAAACGGAAGAACGGTCTGATGGTCTGGTTTGTTTCCACCGAAAGCTTCATATTCCGTACCACGGGCTGCTTCCGCAGAGATATAGTTCGGATAGGTACGGCTTTCTCCTGTAGGGCGTACGGACTCATGAGAATTGACCATGATTTTATATTCATTTGCTTTTTCAGCAATTCTGTAATAATGGTTGATCATCCATTGAGAATAATGATGTTCTCCTCTGGGAATAATATCTCCTACATATCCAGTTTTCACAGCATCATAGCCATATTTGTTCATCAGCTGGAATGCTTTGTCAGACCACCTTTCATAGTTTGCCGCAGAACCTGATGTTTCATGGTGCATGATCAGCTTAATACCTTTAGAATGGGCATACTCGTTCAACATTTTGATATCAAAATCCGGGTAAGGTGTAATGAAATCGAAAACAAAATCTTTAGAATGTCCGAACCAGTCTTCCCAACCGATATTCCATCCTTCGATCAATAATCCCTGAAAGCCGTTTTCAGCTGCAAAGTCAATATATTCTTTAACTTTTGTGTTGTTAGCGGCATGCTTTCCATTAGGCGTTAATTTGGTGAAGTCTGTTTTATCGATATGAACATTTTCAGCAGTAGAATATGCCCATTGTGATTTTCCGATGATCATTTCCCACCATACCCCCATATATTTTGTAGGGTGGATATAAGAGGTATCTTTATATTTCGTCGGCTCATTAAGGTTGAAAATCATTTTAGAGTCCATCACCTGTTCTGCTTTCGGAGCTACAATGATTGTTCTCCACGGTGTTGTAGAAGGAGTCTGGATATATCCTTTAGCTCCTTGTCTGTCTGCTGTTAAATGCGTCTTGAACTTAAAATTCTGTGCATCTACTTCTAAATGAGAAGCCGGATAATCTAATACGGCTGCCTCCGCAACATTAATATACAAAGGTTCTTTTCCTTCTCTTTTAAGCATCAACGGTGACTGAACTGCATTTTTCACCAATGTCTGAGAAGCATTAGCATCATACGCCTGAGCCCATTTTGACGGAATTTCAGAAACTTTTGTTTCCTGATACTGATATTCCTGAGAGTCATAGTCCGCTACGATCCACCATGCTTTCATATCGGTAGGAAAATCAATTTCCGAGTCTTCTTCTCTGATGACAAAATAATTAAGATTTTTCTGCTGCGGGAATTCGTATCTGAACCCCAGTCCGTCATTGAACAATCTGAATTTTACGACAATACTTCTGTCTGTAGAAGCCTGATTCAGGGTAACAGCCAGTTCATTATAATTATTGATATAATTTTTCTTTTCTCCAAGAACCGGTTGCCATTTTTCATTTTTGGAGTCTCTTTTTTCCTCTACTTTGGCAAAACCGTTATTAAGATCGAATTTTGCATCTTCTGGTTTCGCAATTTCGGAAGCAAATTTAATAGCAGTGTCTTTAAATAATCTTAACCCTAATTTAGAATCTTCAACTACTACTCCTCCGTTGTATTTAAGGTTGTAGTAAGGTACTCCGTCTTTCAGCTGAAAATTCATTTCGAACTTACCGTCCGGAGATTTTAAAGATTGTGCTTTCACACCTACAAACATCATTGAGAGCAAAAGGGCTCCAACTGTAATTTTCTTCATAATGACTATTTATTAACTTTAAAACAGACAAAGTACTGCTTTACTGCAGCACTCTGCCATTTATAATTTGATTTTTATTTACAATTTTGTAACAGTTAATTTATAATAAGCTGAGTTATGCAAATCCAGCTCTATTTTATAATTACCCGCCTGTGAAACTTTATATCCTGAATCTCCTGTTACTGTTCCTTCTGAATTTAAATACGATTGTACACTCATTCCGGAAACCAGAGTCTGATCAGCATCTTTTGGCTGAAATTTCATCACCCAGTCATCATTTGCTCTGAATTTAAACACGCCATTATTCGTCAGGGCAATTGAATTAATTATATAAGTCTTACTAATGGGATTGTATACAAAGTCTGTATCAGAATCCCAACCCGTAGGTGTAGCATCACCAATAATCCCAAAGTTTGCAATAACATTAGAATAGGTATTAGCAGCCCAGTCTACTTTAACATAATACGTTCCGGTTACCGATGACTTAATGTTTGAACCTCCTAAAAGAAGTTTCCCTGAATTAGTTCCGTCATCTCCTTTATTCTCTGACCAGCTTTCATTAATTGTAAACTTATACTGTCCGTTTTCTCCTGTCAGATCGGTAATATAAAGAAATCCTCTGTATTTATCATTTTTCTCAGGAGAGAATAAATTAGCAGTATTGGTAGGTTCCCAATTTGCATATCCGGCAGCTCCACCGAATCCGCCCGGTACATTAATTTTAGGATAAATCAGATCCGGGTTTGGAGCATATCCAGTAATATTAATCGTTAATACATTAGAATAATACACAGTGGTAGCATTTAAAGCTGATTTTAATCTGACTTCAATAGCTTTTGCAGCATTGGGCGCAACATTTAATGTCCCTAGAATTGTATTTAGCTGTAGATGGGTTAATGAGAATGTCTTTTGATCCATTGATACAGTTTGAGCTGCACTTGATTTAAAATTAGTTCCTGCTACTGCAAATTCTACAGAGTTTGCAAAAACTACATTAGGATTAAAAGTCGGATTTGTATACGTAAAATTTAAAGCAGCTTCATTAGCTAAAGTCTCATCTAAAACAATGGCCGTTTTATTGACTGTTAAGCTTCCGTTTGATGTATTATTAAGAACAATTTTATCATCATCTTCTCTACAGGAAACAATGAGATAACTCACTATTCCTATTAGAAATATTTTAAAAATATTTTTCATTTTAATTCAATTTTAAATTAATAGCCAGGATTTTGAGTTAAATTAGGATTCGCCTGCAAAGCACTGCTTGGAATTGGGAATATTTTATAGTTATCTGAAATTGAAGTTCCATTTTTCACACCCCCTTTCCATGGCCATACATATGTTCCTCCCGTAAATTTACCAAATCGGATAAGATCCTGTCTTCTCATTCCTTCAAAATTCAATTCTCTGGCTCTCTCATCCAAAACTATATCTAAATTTATTGAACTCAATTGTGTAGCTCCTGCTCTTGCTCTTACCTGATTTAGATAGATAAGCCCCTGAGGAACTGTCACTCCTGATGCGCCTCTTAAAGCACACTCAGCATACATCAGATAGACATCAGCAAGTCTGAATAGCGGAAAATCTGTTGAAGAGAAATCTGTCGCACCTCCGACACCATTTGAATCTTTATTCCAAAACTTATCTGAAGGAAGTCCGTCAGACCATGTTTTATAATCGTTCATTTCCCAGTTGTGACCTTGGGTCCAGAATAGTTTTGCTCTTTTATCAGGGCTTGCCTGAAGATCCGCAATACTGTTACCAAATAATCCGTACCAGGCTTTAGTAGCTCTGTGACCGGCCCATCCTTGTTTAGCTCCAAAATCCGCAGGTACCATAGTATCTGTACTTATACTTCCATTAACAAGGTAAGTGGTATTTCCAAAACTCTGGCTGGATACCGCATCTGCTAAAAGTGGAAAAATGATTTCCTTGGAAGTATTATTATCCGATGAGAAATTTTTTCTGATATTGGCTTCCAACTGATACCCTCCTTCGTTAATAATTTTATTGATCAAACTTGCAGCATCATTATATCTCGCCGTTCCTGTATATACTTCCGCGTTAAGATATAATTTAGCTAAAAGCATTCTTGCGCAAGACTTATTGGCTCTACCATAGGAATTCGTCGCAGGCAGTGAAGCTTCTATCGCCAGTAATTCACTTTCAACATAATTGAACAGATCTTTTCTTGACATTTCCGGTAAAAGTGCACTTGTATTGAAATTGTCATCATTTACCAATACTCCCTTTCCAAATAAATCTATTAAATAATAATAAGATAAAGCTCTTAAAAATCTCAATTCATCTACAACTTGATTTTTATTTGCATAATTCACCTTATCACTTTTCATAATAAGAATTAAATTCGTTGCCTGTGGAATTGTATAATAGATTCTGTCATAAACATACTTGAAAAATTTATTATTCGAAGTCCAGTTGGTAGTTGTTGTTAACTGGTCCAGCCCATTATCACCCCATCTATTTTTCATATCATCTGCAGTAAAATCCTGCAGGTTGACGAGCCCTCTTACGAATGGTGACTCTCCCGGATCAGCTCCTGAAATATCAGATTTATCTGGTCCTTCCACACTTGAAAGTGCAAAACTAGCATATAACCTTGATAATAAGCCCTCTACTGCATTTGGATCTGCTGCCAATAGGTTTTCTAAAGTTTGTTCTACTTTAGGTTCTGTATTTAAATCATTAAGACAAGATGTATTCACAGCCAAGAAAGCCAGAAGAACCAGTACTTTATATTTAGTATTTTTCATTTTTAATGCTTTTAGAAATTAAAATTAAATCCAATAGTATACGTTCGTGGTCTTGGATAGAAATTATTATCAATACCAGTAAAGTTTTCAGGATCCTGTCCTGAATAATTTGTCCAAGTATAGACATTATTGACAGAAGCGTATACTCTTACATTTGTATTTTTAAACACATTTTTAAATAAATAACCTACTGTTACATTATCAAGTTTCAGGAATGTTGCATCTTCTAAAAAATAGTCTGAGAAGTAAAGGTTATCCGACAATGTAAATGGAGAATCTGCAGTGGAAGCTAAAACATTATTTAAGTTTTGTGAATTTTGAGGTACCGTATAACTCTTAAAACCTTGTGCTAATTTTCTTGTATTATAAATCAATCCTCCTATCTGTCCTCTGAATGCAGCATTAAAATCCCAGTTTTTATAAGTTAAAGAAGTACTGAAACCATAGGTCCATCTAGGTCTTATTGCTTTATAATATCTATCTTTTTCATTGATAACTCCATCATTATTTCTATCTACATATACATTATCAAGAGGTCTGCCGTTAGCGTCATAAACCTGTTCCAATACCCATGCAGAATAAGGCTGATATCCTATAGCATTGTTGGCAATCTTAATACCTGTTCCAATAGGAAGAGTACTGGAATTATCAGGGAAATAACTGACATCTCCCAGGCTTAATATTTTAGAATCATTATATCCTATATTACCTGATACCGACCAGTTTACATTCTCATTCTTTACAGGAACTACCGTTACATTAAATTCAACTCCTTTATTTTCGAGAGAGCCGACATTAGTGGTAAACTCATTACTTAAACCCTGTCCTGCAGGCAACGGTACCTTTGCTAAAAGATTTGTAGTTTTTCTTTTATAAACATCAATGCTACCTGTTACTCTCTCTTGTCTGAAGAATGAAAAATCAATACCTCCGTTCCAGGTATCTGTAGTTTCCCATGTCAGACCTGGATTGAACGGTAATGCACTATATGTTCCAACACCGGGAAAATATTGGGAGTTTGCCCCACCAATAGAAAAATATGGACTTGAAGGATAGAATCCTGCAACACTTACAATATCAGCATTTCCTGTTCTACCCCAGCCTAATCTCAATTTAAGATCTCTTACAGATGAAGAATCAGTAAAGAAGTCTTTATTAATCTTCCAGGCAAATCCTACTCCGGGAAAGTACCCCCATCTTTCCCCCTTTTGAAACAAAGAAGAAGCATCTGCTCTGAAGTTCAGGGTAAATAAATATTTATCATAGAAGTCAATATTTGCTCTTCCTATGAAAGACTGTAAGTTCAGTACATTATAATATCTGTTGGTTGGGTTTAAAGCAGTCCCCGGATTGGAAACTCTTTTTCCGGTCACATCATCATATCTGTATTGCTCCTTATAACCATCATTTTTAAAGTTCTGATAAGAATACCCTCCCTGAACCAGAAAATGAGAAAGAAAACCTGAATATTTTTTCTCATATACTAAATAAGCATCCATGGTCTGATTGACAATATTCTGATGTTCAGCATAATCAACACCCGGACTGAACACATAATCGTTCGGAACAAACAGATTTTGCGGATTCCTGTACGTTGCAATTGCATTGTCTGAATACACTGTTTTCAGATTAGATCTCGAAGCTTCCAAACCTAAATTAACAATAGCTCTTAAATCAGGCAAAAAATGAAATTTATAATTAATCTCAGCATTTCCTAGAAACTTAGCAATCTTCTGAGGAGAAGTCCTCTGCATAAGAATTGCCAAAGGATTGCTCTGTCCCTGAATAAGGTATTGATTCCCTTTCAGAACAGTATTCTGATAATATCCGCCAAATCTGTTATACGGATCCCCCGTTAAACTGGTTTGAGCCTGATAAATCGGTAATGTTGGATTCATATTAATAGCGCCTCCGATTGCTCCGCCATCATCAATTGCATTCAGATTTGAAAATAACCCTTTCAAACTGACATCCACTTTTAAATGATTATCAAAAAAAGAAGGTGTAATATTTAAACCGGCTGAAAATCTTTCATAATCACTGGTTTTAATCACCCCTTCAGTTCTGTTATATCCAACTGATAATCTTGTAGGAACCTTATTAAATAGACTCCCGGAAACACTTAGGTTATTATCTGAAGAAACAGAATTTCTGTAAATCGCTTTCTGCCAGTCTGTATTATAGATCTTCCCCGGCTGGGTTGGGTTTGCTGAATTGCCTCCTACACCCAGTAAATAATTATAATTAGGGTAATTCTGATTGACGAATTTTGTAAATTCATCGGCATTCATCACATCAATATACCTTGTTACCGTACCCACAGAGACATTCGTACTTAAATTCACCTTAAGCTTTCCGCCTCCTCTTTTCGTCTTGATGATAATAACCCCATTTGAACCTCTGTTTCCGTAAATTGCCGTTGCAGAAGCATCTTTTAATATTGAAAAAGATTCAATATCATTAGGATTTATCAAATTTAGGGGATTACCTACACCTGCAGGATTATTGGTATCCAGCGGCACTCCGTCGATTACAATTAAGGGATTGTTATTAGCACTAAAGGAAGAACCTCCTCTGATTCTGATATTTGGAGCAGAATCCGGTGATCCACCGGCATTTGTAATCCTTACTCCGGGAGCCTTACCTGTAATTAATTGATCTGCAGATACAATTGCCCCTTTGTTAAAATCCTTTTCAGAAACAGCAGTAATAGATCCCGTAAGATCAGATTTTTTCTGTTTTCCATACCCTACTAAAACAACCTCTTCAATTTTCTTTTCCTTTGTGACAGAGTCTTTTGTCTGCGCGTGCATTATTGTACTGGCCAATAAAAAAGCGGGCGCAACTTTTAATACCGTTGTAAAATTCTTCACAATCTTATTTTTATATAGTTTCGTTTTTGTTCATTCTGGCTTGCAGCCAGTTTTGCAATTTATAAAAAAAATATAATTATCATAAAATTAATATAAATTAGGATAAAATTATGTATATTACGATACTTTATTAAATTAATTATCTAAATTTCAACAATTTACCAGACGCTATGTTTTGCATAATATAAACACAGCTTTAACATAAAGTTAAACAAATGTTTAACTTTATTTCACTTTCAACCGCTAAAAAAGGGCTCTACAATCATAATAACTCCACAAAGAGCGGTATTCAACAGATAATCCTTATCTTTGCAGTCAAAACTTTACTATAAATGTCAAACAGAAAGATGATTACGGCAGCTTTGCCTTATGCAAACGGACCGGTTCATATAGGACATTTGGCAGGTGTTTATATTCCTGCGGATGTTTACGCAAGATTTCAGAGAAGATTAGGAAAAGATGTAGCGTTTATCTGTGGTTCAGATGAACATGGGATTCCTATCACCATAAGAGCTAAAAAAGAAGGAGTTACTCCACAGGATATCGTGGATAAATATCACGGAATCATCAAAAAATCCTTTTCTGACCTTGGAATCTCATTTGATGAATACTCAAGAACAACGTCTAAAAAACATTATGAAACCAGCCAGGATTTCTTTAAGGTTTTATATGAAAAAGGAAAATTCACTGAAGAAATGTCCGAACAGTATTTCGATGAGCAGGCAGGAGAATTCCTTGCGGACCGATATATTGTAGGAACATGTCCGAATTGTGGAAATGAAAACGCCTATGGAGACCAGTGTGAGAAATGCGGTTCTACCCTTTCTCCTTCAGAGCTGATCAACCCTAAATCCATGTTAAGCGGAAATGTGCCGGTTCTTAAAGAAACCAAAAACTGGTATCTGCCTTTAAATGAATATGAAGATTTCCTCAATGAATGGATTATTGAAGGTCATAAAGACGACTGGAAACCGAATGTGTACGGACAAGTGAAATCATGGCTTAATGACGGTCTAAAACCACGTGCCATGACCAGAGACCTGAACTGGGGTGTTCCGGTTCCGCTTCCGGATGCAGAAGGAAAAGTACTTTACGTCTGGTTTGATGCTCCCATCGGCTATATTTCTTTTACTCAGGAATGGGCAGAGAAAAACGGAAAAGACTGGAAAGATTACTGGCAAAATGAAAACAGTGATCTGGTACACTTTATCGGAAAGGATAATATCGTATTCCACTGTATCATCTTCCCTGCCATGATGAAAGCACACGGAGACTATATCATGCCGAAAAATGTTCCTGCATTTGAATTCCTGAACCTTGAGAATGACAAAATCTCAACGTCAAGAAACTGGGCAGTATGGGCACACGAATATGTAGAAGACTTCCCGGGACAACAGGACGTTTTAAGATATGCGCTTCTTTCTTCAGCGCCTGAAACAAAAGATAACAACTTTACATGGAAAGATTTCCAGACGAAGAACAATTCCGAATTAGTAGGAATCTTCGGAAACTTCATCAACAGAGTTGCTGTTCTTATCCATAAATATTACGATGGCATTGTTCCTCAGGGAGACGCAAACAGTCCTGAATTACAGGAAATACGCAAATCAGCGAAAGAAATTTCCACCTTCCTTGAAAACTACGAATTCAGAAATTCATTAACAGCTTTAATGAATCTTGCCCGCTTCGGAAACCAGTATCTCCAGACAGAAGAGCCGTGGAAGACCATCAAAGAACATCCTGAAAAAGCAGCGCAGTCCCTGTTTGTTGGAGCCCAGATCGCGGTAGCTCTGGCGCAGCTATGTGAACCTTTTATGCCGTTCAGCTCCGAAAAACTATTGAACATGTTCAATGTAGAAAAGAAAAGCTGGGAAACTATCGAAAACCAGTCGGTTTTAATTGAAACAGGCCACAAAATCAACGAATCATCCCTTCTTTTCTCAAAAATCGAAGATGACGTGATTGAAGCGCAGATTCAGAAACTTGAAGACACTAAACAAAACAATAAAAAAACAAATCCTAACGCAAATCCTATGAAAGAAGAGATCACTTTTGATGATTTTACTAAAATAGACCTTAGAACAGCTACCATTACAGAAGCCGAAAAAGTAGAAAAAGCAGATAAATTATTAAAACTTACCGTTGATACCGGTGTAGACGTAAGAACTGTTGTTTCAGGAATTGCAGAAAGCTTCACTCCGGAAGAACTAATCGGTAAGCAGGTGATGATTTTACTCAACCTTGCTCCAAGAAAAATCAGAGGCATTGAATCTCAGGGAATGTTATTATTAACAACAAAACCAGACGGAAAATTATCTTTCGTAACACCGGACGACAGCAATGTTGAAAACGGTATTGAAATCGGATAATTAAAGTCCCGTACAAATAACACAGGCTGTTTCTATCAGAAGCAGCCTTTTTAAATCTTATCTGCTCTCTTTGAAATGATTTCACATATTGTATATATATTTATTTTACATTTGCCGCTATAATATTTATGGTCAAGAGAAGCGTATTAAAGAAACTCTCCGATTCTGAACTGGAATACTATCTCAAAGCGGGCAATCGTTTTGTTCCGGAAGCCGTGCAGATCGCTTTTGAAATTTTAGAAGAAAGAGGACGTGTATTCACCGGACAGGAAAAAACAGCCATTCAGCAGCTGATTCAACATAAAAAAGAAGCCCAAGAAGCAAAAATTGCCGAAGAGCAGGAAGTCTGGAAAGATCACATCACAGAAGATCCCAATGCAGTAAGACTGTATTCAAGAACCACCATCCTCATCAGCAGTATTTTTTTCACCCCGATTCCCGGTGCCGTTTTACTCTCGCTGAATTTAATTAAATTAAAAAAATACACAGCTGCTTTTGCCAGCCTGACATTCGGTTTACTTTTCTTTATTTTCCAGAAATATATATTGTCATCGCATTTTGATTCCGGTGCAACTTCCCGGTACAGCCCGGAAATGGGAGTTATTGCAGCAGGTGCAATCGGCATGCTCATTATATGGGTTATAAGTGTTCCCAAAAAACTACCCTACCGTCCGAAATCCTACCTGCTTCCTGTCATTGTATGTGCAGGTACTGCTGTTCTTATGTTTTTTTATTATGAAGAGTGGTTTTCCTATTTTCCGTTAGCCAGAATGATTCGGACACTTAGGAGCTGAATCCCGCTATCTGCTTTTACTCCTCGCGCTAACCCTTACAACCCGGGCCTGCTGTGGGGTAACCGCTCCTATCGGGGCTAGGAGAAAGTTGGGTATACAAAAAATGTCATTCCGGTCTACAGAATGACATTATATAGGTATTGAGATGACCTCTCTTTCAGCACACAGCGAGTCTCTCTTTATTATTTAGTTAGTTTGGCAAGAAAAGAATCTTCGTCCTTTACAACTTTCTCTATCTTAAAGCCATTATTCTCTGCTGCATTTTTCAAGGTATTAAAATCAAGGTAAAGCCATGTGATAGGCTCTTCAGATTCCCCTTTGTAATGAACAACATAGTCCAGTTCTCCGTAATACCCTCCGGCTGGAATATAAACTCCCCCATCTTTATCGCGGTCAAACATATAGAGAATATCCGTACTGTCAATTAAAATTTGTCCATTCTCATTTAATAAGGTATATAATTTTTGAAAATAAGTATCAATTTTAGCCAGGCTTTCAAAAATCCCGGTCCCATTCATCAATAAGATAATGGTGTCAAAGGTTTCCCCTGAAAAATCAAGAATATTATTACTGATTGCTTTCTTAACACCTCTCAGTTGACATACTTCGATAGATTTCGGTGAAATATCCAGTGCTAAAACATCCAGAGCCTTTTCATTTTGAAGATATAAAGCATGAGATCCCGCACCCGCACCAATATCCAGCACTTTTCCCTCAGATAATTGCAAAGCTTTTTGTTCAATTTTGTTCATCTCCTCAAAATCTCTGAACAAATAGTCTACCGGAAGTTCATCCAGTTCAGAAATCGAAGTTTCGGTTTGCAAATCTTCAGGATTTTCGTTGTGATAATAATCCCAGATCGCTCGGCCCATTAAATCTTTCATAGATGCAAAGATACAGCTTCGGAACACAAAGTTCAAAGTTTAACATATCAGATTAATTATTCCGGCTTTCACAACGATAAGTCCGGACCTCAGGCGCTGTACTATGCTATCGAATCCTTCTCCTTATGCCTGTCTGTTTGTGACTCATTTTCAGCGACTCCTGCTTTCCAGTAAGAATAGGCGTACAGCTCCTGTGAAGTCCAGCTCTTTTCTTTTCTAAGATACATACGGATTTCCTTGACACTTGAAAATTCACAGGCCACATACCCGAATCTGCTTTTCTCAGGAATAGCAAGACTTTTAACAGCTTCAGCAATCCCGCTCCCCAAATGAGGAGTCGCATTATAAAGCCATTGAATTTCAATATCTGCCTGAGTCTGCAAAACCTGCTCATCTTCTTTTCCATGTACTTCAATGATACACACTCCTTTTGCTGTCTGCGGCAAAGTTTCCAAAATAGTACTCAACACAGGAATTGCAGTAGCATCTCCTGCCAATAAATACCATTCAGCTTCAGGATACAGCTCTTTTCCGTCCAGACGCATCATCACGCCAAGCTTTGAGCCTGCTTCAGCATCCCTGGCCCATCTGGAAGCCGGTCCTCCGTCTCCGTGATCCGCAAAATCAATCACCAGTTCATTCTTCTCCAGATCGATTCCTCTATGGGTATAGGTCCTGATTGCAGGAGCAAGCTCTTTCGCCGGATATACCCACTCATGATTGCTATCCAGTGTAGGAAAATGAATCTCATTTAAGCCCACAGGAGGAATTGCAATTTTATTATTATCTCCTACCACCGTATTTTTAAATACATGAACTTCCGGTGAATAGAGATAAACCCTGATGAAATGATCAGTAATGTATTCTTTTCTGGTCACTTCGGCCACGATCTGCCCTGTTGAAATTTTTGCCATAACTGATTTTTTTTAATTATATCCGGCTTCCAATAATGATCAGAAACCGGATGAAATAGAAAGTATAGTTCAGATTAGAACCCTTGGCCCCAATCTATTTTAAAACTCAAATGTATAAGACAGATTAAATGTTCTCCCCCTTCCTTTATAATTAAACAACTCAGGAAGACCGTAAGAAGAATAAAGAACCTGAGAGCGCTTACTCCATATAGTCTGATAATCCGTATTAAACAGGTTTTGGATTCCCAGATTAAATTTTCCCCAATGGAACCTGTAAGCAATCATAAGATCTGAAGTATTGTATCCTTCCACAACATTCTGAAGCTCATCCTTCTGCTTAAAATTCTGCAGAGACTGGAATCTGAACGACCAGTTCTGAATATGATACCCGATATACGTTACCAGCTTTGAAGGAGAGGCATTATAAATTTCCTGTTTCTGCCATTCCCCTTTATTGCCAACTTCCGATTTAATCAGAAGTCCGCTTGCTCCGAAATATACCCCGTTGGTGAAAGCATAAGAAACCTCAGCTTCAATACCCATATTTCTTAACTTAAGATCATTGACCAGAATCTGAAATGTTTTTTTATCTACCGTAACCGTTTTGTCTGAATTGCTCAAAAATCCTGCAATCTGAGCCCTTAAACCGCCTTTATTGATACGGTATCCCACTTCAAACTGGTTTGTTTTGACAGCCTGTAAAGGCTGATCCTGTACATTCAGGCTTGATATGACATCCCAGTTTGTTCCGATCAGCTTATAACTTCCGATTCCGTAAAATTTAGCCGGGTCTGCCAAGCTGGCTCCTTGAGAGAATGTTCCCCAAACCTGATGCTGTTCATTGAATTTATACAATAATCCCCCATTAAACAGAGAGACATTATAAGAACTCTTCCCTCCCGGAATTACAGACGCCGACTTTCCGTATCCCATAGCGACCTGAGTCTGCTGTTCGGAACCGACAAAATCATCCATTTTAACATTAATGTTCTGATAACGGACTCCCGCATTAAGCTGTAACTTCGGAAGAATATTATATTTTGCCTGAACATATCCTGCATAGCTCTGCGAATGATTCGTAGGATATCTTCCCAGACGGTACTTTGTTTCATTCACCAGTCCGCCGCTTGCCATTGTTTTGGTAATATCATAAACCGACTGAGCTCCTTCAAATTTTTCAAAATCTATATCTGCTCCGTAGGTAACATTCAGCCCCCGCCATGATTTTGACAATAATGCCTTAATCCCTGAATAGTATGTATCCTGCTGTGAAGATGACATATAGGCAATTTTACCGGTCTGCAAAGTTACATTGCCCGGGAAAGGATAAAATCCTAATTTTTCGCCACGGGTCGCCAGCTGTACATACAGGTCCTGTCCGCCCAGAATTCCATTTCCGGTATAAGCTACCGTTCCCATATAGCGCTCCGTTCCTACGTTTTTATCTGAAGAAAAGCCATCTCTCATTTCCAGCAAGGAAGCATTTTTTGTAGTGAAAGCACTTAAATTTTCCCCTAAAAATAAACTCCTGTCTCCATTGAATTTAGAATTATAATATTGAAGAGATGCCGTAATTTTATGTTTATTATTAAACTGATAGCCTCCTGTTGCCAGGATATCAACCGACTGGTTGTACTGAAGATCGGTCTGGGTAATATCGGTAAAGAGCTGCTTCTGATCCGCACCATATACCCCGCCGTTTTGCTGATAAGCAATGCCTAGCCTGCCAAAGAATTTCTCTCCTTTTCCCGCAATAGACTGTGCCGCACGGAAATCATGGTCATCTTTTCCCATAAAGCCCGTACGTACTCCCAGTTCAGTCTCCCCGCTGATTCCTTTTTTGGAAGGGGTTTTTGTAATAATATTAATGATTCCTCCGGTTGCATTTCCGCCATAAATGGAACTGGCTCCGGAAAGCACTTCAATTCTTTCTATATTAAAAGGATCAATAGCGTCCAGCTGACGACTGATGGCTCTGATGCTGTTCAGAGAAACTCCGTCGATCATCACTAAAGCAGAGCGTCCTCTCATATTCTGCCCGTAGTTGGTTCTGCCCTGAGGCCCGACATCCATACCCGGAATTAAAATAGAAAGCATTTCTTTAATAGGAACCCCGCTTTTTGCCTGCTCCTGAATTTTTTCTTTCTGTACAACCCAAACCGTACCAGGAATTTCAGAAATTTTGGTGGGCTTTCTGGACGCCACAATGACAACATCATCAATACCTTTGGAGGTTATAGAATCTTTAACGGTCTGGGAAGCAAATAATCCCGAAACCAGCAGACCTATAAATGCATACTGCTTTTTCATTCTTTTTATTCGAAGTTTTATAATACTGCAAATATAATTTTTATTCTTTCTAAATAAAAACAACTATCAATGAATTTTTTCACTGTTTTAATAAAAAAGAACCGGACCATCAAAGTTCAGATGAATGTAAGCTAAAGCCTATTTCTATGGATACCCTGCATTAAAAACCGAACATACAACTCTCCTCAAAAGCGTAAAATCCCGGTCTGTATCAGATCCGGGATTTTACTAGTGAAAAACAAGGTATCTTTTATACTGCAGGCCCTGCAGCATCTTTTATTTCTTCTAATAATTTTTTCCTTTCTCGAAGTCTTCTTCTTGCAATGACAGATTTCCCCCCAAGAACTCTTACAAATCTGAAATATTGAAAACGTTTGGCTCCAAAGTGATGGGAAGCAATATAAATCATCACTCCAAATCCAACTAAAATAATATATCCGAATATTTTTTTGGTCGCTACAATAATGGCATTCAACTGAATTGTTTTCATATTGGCAGCTACATTCTGAGGAGTAACGGTCATTCCATCCATATAAACGGCAAGATCTCCAATTGCTGTCACCTGAAACCGGTACTGAAACCAAGAGTACAGTGTTGAAAAAATTCCTACTGCAAGGAAAGTTCTCCAAACCAATACAAGTCCGATGGCAGCCAGCATCTCATCCATTTCCAGCTTATCCAGTGTATAAAACCATACGGAGATGAACAGGGAACACATTCCGTACCCTTTTAAAAACATAGGCAGATACCAGTTGTCATAATTGAACTCCAGTACCATAGAAAAGTACATAATAATGGCATATCCCATCATACCGGCAAAACCTGAGAAAATATACATCTTCAAGGGTTTCTCTTTTTTAAACCAGAAAATTGCAAGAATTCCGGCCAGAATAATTCCGGGAATCATGAGTAAACTCAGTCTGGTATTGGTCAATTGATCATAACCCAAAACTCCCACCGCAAAAGTATTCTGTATAGAGGCTGTTCCAAGAAACATTCCCAGCCAGAAAAGCATAAACAAACCATGCTGTACGTTATTCTTTTTAAAAATTTTAAACGAAAGATATGGTCGTTTTAATGTCAGCTGGCGAATAGAAAGCAATGCAAAACTTACAAAAGCAGCAATACTGGCATTCATGATATTCTTCGAATTGAACCAGTCCTGTTGTCTTCCAAAAGAATAAACGTATGCTGAAAACATGAACGTTGAAATGAAAAGCAAAATACTCAACCAGTCAATATAATGAAGAGGAACTTTTAACGCAAAATATTTATTGTGCATAAAAATCCAGTGTATCAATGCTAAAATAAAGCATAAAACAGCTGTAAACAGATAAAACTGCTGCCAGTTATAAACCAGGGCAAACTCTGCTGCATAATAAGTAGCCACCTGATTCATCACAAGAACGAATGTATAGAAAGCGCCATAAAACATACCGCGGTTTCCAATCATAACCATCAGGGGCAGGAAAAGCTCTATAGTGATCATCATTTTCATAAATCCGATCAGCAAAGAAGTAAAAACGAAGATCATGGGCTGTAAAGTAGTGGCATTGATGTAACTCAACAGGCCTAAAAGAACCAGCAACATTACCATTTTATCTCTTACCTTAAATCTCATCTTCATTCTGAGAACGACAGGCATACACGCCCCCATTCCAATAGTGGTTGCATAATTAGCCCACATAAAATATTCTGTCAGCGCACCGGTACCGCTTACCAAATAGCTTATATTTCCTGTATACACTCCACCGAGAGGCATTACTACGGCAAGCAGCAATACAATCAGCAGAAGCTGTACGGGTTTTGGCACCCAGTCGTTATATAATCCTTTATTGTACATGTTTTTAGCTCATTAGATTTCAGATAACAGATAACAGACGGCAGATCTTCAATTTTCAGCCTCAGCTTTCCATACCGTATCATGTCCGGAGTCCGATATCCTGTGTCTTCTAGTCTTTATTAATATTCACGTTCATGTTCATTCCTGCACTCAGTTTATTAAGATCTTCTTTTTTATTGGAAGCTGTAAACTCTATTCTCACTGGTATTCTCTGCTGTACTTTAATGAAGTTTCCGGTAGAGTTATCCGTTGGTACGCTTGAATATCTTGATCCGGTAGCCGCAGAAACCGCAGTGACCACACCTTCGAATTGTTTACCTCCTAAAGCATCCGCTGTCATGGAAATTTTTTCTCCAATTTTGATATTCGGCATCTGGCTTTCCAGGAAGTTGGCGGTTACCCATTTCTGTCCGTTCAATACAATCGTGGCGACCTGTTGTCCCGGCTGGATCAGTTGCCCTTCGGAAATTGTTCTTCTTCCCATTATCCCGTCATAAGGAGCTGTAATTACCGTATAAGAAAGATTGATTCTTGCCATATCCAGAGCAGACTTTGTTCTTTTAATTTCAGCATCATTGATTCCTAATTTGCTTTTTACCTCCGTCGTGGAGAGATGAGCAGACTGCTTTTGATTCACTAAAGTTTCATAGGCTGCTTTCTGGGCATCATATTCTGTTTTCACCTGGTCATATTGCTGTCTTGTTACCGCTTCCGCAGTCAGGAGGTTCTTGTATCGGTTCAGGTTCTGTTCAGCATTCCAAAGTCGGGCTTTCGCTCCGGCAATATTAGACTCCATTACGCTCACATTATTGGAAACTGTATTCACAGAAGAACTTGTCGCCGTTTTTTGGGCCATTGCGTTCTGATACGCTGCTTCAGCCTGTCCCAACTGAGTAATGATTTCACGGTTATCCAAAATCACCAACGTATCTCCTTTCTTTACTTTCTGGTGCTCTATAAATTTGATATCTTTAATATAAGCAGAAACCCTTGTATTGATAGGGTTAATGAACTCCTCTACCTGAGCAGCTTCTGTATATGTTTTATTTCCGATATGGAAATATTCACGGATCAGCCAGAATAGTCCGAATCCTATCACCAGAAAAACGATGATATTGGAAATGATGGCTCTGATCTTATTTTTTCTGTTCTGTTTTTTCTTGCCCTCTCCGCCTGGTCTTGCCGGAGTTTGGGTTGTATTTTGAGTAGTTTGTTCCTTGTTTTCCATTGTGTTGATTTTCAGTTTTAAAAATTAAAGTGTTCCTGTAGATTTCAAAAGGTTATAATATTGATACAAAACATTGATCTCAGCATTCGCATAATCAAGCTCCGACTGCAGTTTCTGATTTTGTGCATCAATCATTTCAGCCTGTACTGCCAGTTGATTCAGATATTTGGCTTCTGTAATCTTATAGTTTTCTTCGGCCAGTCTTTTGGAATCATTAAGAATATCTGCCTGCTGAATTGCTTCCTGATATTTGGTATAGGCAGCATTCACTCCCATATCGATATTCTGCTCGGTTAAAGTTCTGGCATCACTGGCCTGATTCTTCTGCAGTTCACCTAATTTTATTTTTTCTTTCGTTCTGTACAGATTATCTATATTATAACTAAGAGAAACACCGGTCTGCCATCCTCCGGAATACATATCGAGAACAGGATTTCTGGTCGTAATCGGTCTTTGCAGTGTATATCCTCCAAATCCGGCTACAGTAGGCATATTATCTGTTCTAATAATTTCAATATTCTTATCCGCTATAGCTATATTTTTATTGGCAGACTTCAGCATAGGATTGCTTTCATGAGCAAGATCCAGATAATAATCCATTCCGATTCCCGCGGCTTTATTGTCCAGACTTTCAGTAGGGATGATTTCCGTATCAGACGATAAGCCCAAGGCAATATTTAAATTATAATTAAGGATTTTTTTATTGTTGGAAAGCGTCAGAATTCCCTGATCCAGGTTTTTAATCGCCAGTTCACCACGGATTACCTCATTCCGGGTTACCATTCCCTGCTGATAAAACTTCTGAATATTTTTAAGGCGTTCCTGAGCCAGTTTTTTATTATTCCGGAATACATCTTCCTGGTTCAGGATTTTATAAACATCCAGATAATTCGAAATCACCAAAAATTTCACATCCTGTTTATTTTTTTCAAGATCCAGTTCGGAAATCTGCTCACGAAGTCCTGCCATTTCAATAGACTTATTGACCAGTCCTCCTTTGAAAATCAGCTGTGTGGCCTGTACTGCATAAGAACTTCCGTAATGCGGCATCGGGATGGTTGTAGAATTTGAAAAATCTTTATCAATCGCTACGGCGTCTCCCAAATAGAACTGGCTTGTAGAAGCTGTAATAGTGGGAAGTTTCTGAAGTTTTACAACATTGGTATTCTGTTTGGCAATATCAATATTCTGAGCAGAAACTTTCAACTGCTGATGATTTCGGACTGCCATTTCGGCAACCTCACCTGCAGTCATCTGTTTCATTTGTTGTGAAAAAAACAGCGCAGGAAAAGCTGCTATCAGAAGAGATAGTGCTGTTTTTATTTTCTTTGTCATTTTACCTTGTTTTACAGATGCAAAGTTAGGGCAACAACAAAATCAATCAAATGTTTGATTCTGGGAAAAAGATGTTCAAATGTAAGATTTTAATTTTCAAACTGATGTCTGTATTGGGTAGGACTTAGTTCGATATGTTTTTTAAAAAAGTGAGAAAATGAGTACTGATCACTGAATCCAAGAATCGATGAAATTTCCGAAACAGGTTTATTGGAAGAATTAAGGAGTACTTTTGCCTCGTTAATAACGATCAGAGCAATGATCTGGCTGGCTGCTTTTCCGGTAATAGATTTTACGACCGATGAAAGATGTCTGGTTGTAATGGATTGCCGCTCTGCGTAGAACTCCACGGATCTTTCCGTAAGGTGATGCTCTGCAAGGTCTGTAAGAAAAACGAAAACAATTTCCTCCTGTCTGGACATCTGATTCATCGAATTATTATCTTCTTTGGAAATAATCCCTGCCATCTGATAACAGAAAACAGAAAAAAGATGCTCTACCATTTCTTTTTTGTACAACATTTCGGTCTCAGAATCCAGAATATATTTCAGAAAATTAACGCTTTTCCAGACCACTTCCATTTCATCCTCAGGAAACGGAACGCCTTTGTTCATCTGTTGCCTGAAATAACGATAGGTAATCAGCCGGTTAAATTTTAAAGATAATGCAGAAATAAATTCTCTTTTATAAGAAACCATTCTGGACTGAAAGTCTTCACTCACCGATACCACTTCGTAAATTGTCTGGGGGTCTGTTACCATAAACATATTAGCAGAAACTTCGAGATCACTGAAATGCTGGCGGAGTTTTATGGTTCCTGATTTAATAAAGATAAATGCCGGATTATCAGGACGGAATGGCTTATCAACAGCTATTCTTTCGAAAATATTGCGTTCCGTAAAAATATCAACTCCGAACTTTTCTAAGGCAGACATGAGACAAATGTAAGCAATCTTACCAGTGATTACAAAATTTTATTATTTTAGCATCTGTCAAATTCATTATCAATATGAGAAAGGTTGATTTATTATTTGCGGAATACAGTAAAAGCCACAGAAACGCAACCAACAAATTCATCCACTGGATTTGTGTGCCTCTGATTTTCTGGACAATTCTGGGGTTTATCTCTTTTATTCCTGCACCGCATTTCTGCATCTCCTATTTTGGATGCATCAGCATTGTAAGTAGTATTGCTGTGATTCTCATCACTATTTTCTATGTAAGGCTTTCATTACGAATCAGTATCATTATGATTTTCACAATGCTGATGATGGAACATTCTATCTACCTTACCAATATTCATTTCGGAAAACAATCGTGGATTATTTATCTCATGGTTTTTGCAATCACATGGATTTTTCAGTTTATAGGCCATAAAATAGAAGGCAAAAAGCCATCCTTCCTTAAAGACCTGCAGTTTTTACTGGTTGGTCCCATATGGTTACTGAGCTTTATTCTTAAAAAATCAGGAATCCGGTATTAGTCTTTTGCAAGTATTTCAATTTTGTTTCAGCCATAGTTGATCCAACCTTTGTTCGGATGGAGGCATCTTATTTCTTATAGCATATGAGAATATTTTGTAGGTAAAGCATTTAAGCACAGTTTTTGATAGCGTAATATTTCATAAAAACTATTCATGAGACATTTATTATTAATATTTTCCAGCCTTATCTTGATTAACTGCAGTAACCCCGAGAAAAAGCTATCGGTAAATGCTGATCTGGCAGAAATCATTTCTGAAGACAAAGCACCACCGCCACCGCCGCCAATGGAGGAAATTCAGAAGAATTCTACAGTAATCGTTACCGGAAATTTAAAATCAGCAGATACAATCTCCAGAAAAATCATCAAAAACGGAGAGATGAGAATCCAGGTCGGGGATATCAAAAAAGCCCAGAACCAAATCAATGATATTCTGAAAAAGAATAATGCCTACATCCAGAAGGAAGGATTTCAAAATACTGATATGAATGAAAACCTTGATCTGGTCATCAGAGTTCCTCATCAGAATTTTGATCCGCTTATCCATTCATTTTCCGATGGAATCGGCTCTGTTCTTTCCAAAAATATCACCACTAATGATGTCACCGAAGAATATACGGATGTTTCTATAAAACTGGCCAATAAGAAAGTGTATCTTGAAAAATACCGTGACATGCTAAAAAGTGCCACGACTACAAAAGATATTCTTGAAATTCAGGAAAACATCCGGAATCTGGAGGATGAAATTGACGTGGCCGAAGGCAGATTGCGTTTTATTGATGACAGGGTACACTACAGTACTCTGGAACTGGGTTTATATAAAGAAAAAATAAGGAGTTCCGCTACCTCCAGAATAGGTTTTGGAAACCGGTTTGGAGATTCCCTTACTGAAGGATGGAACAGCTTTGTCAGCTTTTTCCTTGGGCTGATTTCTCTTTGGCCATTCTTTTTATTGATTCCAATTATTGTGTTTCTTTGGAGAAAATGGAAATCCCGAAAAAAAAAATAAGTATTCAAAACAGCTAAATTGTACTTCAAATAATTATATATAAAAATCCGGACATTGATTAATGTCCGGATTCTTATTGTATTATCACAATTTAATCATTAAAATAACTTTAAACTCTAAAAATGTTTCATCTTTATATGCCTTTAAGTTACCTCTCATAAAAGACAAGAACAATGCAAAACAGATGTTAAGAGCTGTTAAATATTACCCGGTAAAAAGATAAATTTTAAAATATTGTTTTAAAATTTAACCGGGTAGAGAAAAACTATTTCCCCAAAACAAACACTGCGGGAATTTTATGAAGTTCCGGCTTTTGTTTCTGCCAGTCTTTTATGGTTTTTGTTTTAATGAATTCATGCTCCTGATCATTGATATTGGCAGCAATACAAAGCTTTGTATTGGGAGATAAAAATTTAGTTAGATCTTCAAAAAGCTGATTATTTCTGTAAGGTGTTTCCATGAAAATCTGTGAATAGCCTGTTTTCTGAACCAGGCTTTCCAGGTGCATCACCTGTTTTTTCTTTTCACCTTTATCGATAGGAAGATAGCCATGAAAAGTAAATTCCTGCCCGTTGAATCCACTGGAAATCAGCGCTAAAATAATCGATGAAGGCCCTGAAACAGGAATCACTCTGATATTTTTTTCATGACACCATTTGACAATAAGATTTCCGGGATCAGCAATACAGGGTAGCCCGGCCTCCGAAAGCAGACAAAAATCCTGACCTTTCATCATCAGTTCCTGTGCCTCTTTAATGTCAGCGTTTTCTGTATATTTATCCAGTAAAAACAATTTCAGATCAGCCTGTTTTTTTTCCGGAGCAAAGAATTTAATGACCTTTCTCGCCGTTTTTTCATTTTCTACGAAGAAATAATCCGTTTGCATGATATAGTCTTTCAAAACGGGAGAGAAATGAGTCACAGGAGTATTTTCCGATAAATAAGCAGGAAGTAAAAAAAGCATGAGATTTGAATTATAAATTAAAATATAAATTATTGCGAAATTCTTACATGAGCTGCGATAGCATCACAACCCTTGTCTAACAACTGAAAGACATCTTCAAAGTCTTTCATATCGCCCCAGTACGGATCGGGAACTTCTGTATCTTTATGATTACCGGCAGATTCCAGAAATAAAGATATTTTCCGGCGCTCTTCTTCATTTGCAGCTTTAGAAACCACATCTTCAAATACATCAATATCCATACAGTAGATTTTATCAAAAGTTTTAAAATCGGCTCTTGTTATAGGCCTTGATCTTTGTCTTGAAATATCAATACCATGATTCGCAGCTGTTTTGATCGCTCTTTTATCAGGATGCTCTCCTTCATGCATGGAAATAGTACCCGCCGAGTCCACTAAAAAATTTTCAGGTACTTTTTTTTTCATAATCCCTTCTGCCAAAGGACTTCTGCATATATTACCCAGACAGACCATCAGTACTTTCATCGTATTTCTTTTGAAAATTAATTATAAAACTTTTTGTCTTAACAAAACTAAATAAAAAATGAAGAATAAAAAATATTCTTCATTTTCATTATTTCAACTAAACTATTATTTTTTACTGTTTAATTCTTTCTGTAAGGTCTTTTACATACTTCTTCACCTCTTTATCAATCTTTGATACGTCTTTAATGGTATCACAAGCATACATTACAGTTGAATGATCTTTTCCTCCCATTTCTTCACCGATTTTACTGAATGTAGAATTAGTGAATTCTTTTGAGAAATACATCGCCAGCTGTCTCGGAAGGGCAATTTCTCTTTTTCTTGTTTTGGACAGGAGCTGTTCTTTTTTAATTCCGAAATAATCACATACTACATCCTGAATATAAGGAATATTGATTACCTTCTTCTGGTTGGCTGCAATTCTGTTGATCGTTTCTTTTAATAATTCTAAGCTCAGATCTGTTTTATAAATCGTAGAATATGCAATCACAGAGTTGATGATACCGATAAGCTCCCTAACATTTGTTTTAGCTTCTGAAGCAAGGAACTCAAGCATATCATCCGGAAGTACAATTCCGTCTCTGCTTAATTTATTCTCAATAATTCTTTTACGGGTTGTTAAATCCGGAGATTTGATTTCTGCAGAAAGTCCCCATTTGAAACGGGAAACAATTCTGTCCTGAATATCCATGATATCTGCCGGTGCTTTATCGGAAGTAAGGATAATCTGTTTTCCGTTTTGATGCAGGTGATCAAAAATATGGAAGAAACTGTCCTGGGTTGCTGATTTTCCGGATAAGAACTGAATATCATCAATAATCAATACATCTACCATTTGATAGAAGTTGGCAAATTCTGTCTGCTTATGCGCTTTAGCCGCAGAAATAAACTGCTGGATAAATTTTTCTGATGATAAATAAAGGACCACTTTATCAGGAAACTGGCTCTTTACCTCTAAACCAACGGCCTGCCCTAAGTGCGTTTTTCCAACTCCGTATCCTCCGTATAAGAATAACGGGTTAAAGGCTGTAGCACCCGGTCTTTTTGCAATAGATCTCGCTACTGTAGCAGCAAATTTATTACTTTCCCCTTCTACATAATTATCGAAAGAAAAATCGGCCTTCAGATTTGAATCAATATTAACTTTTTTAATTCCCGGAACAACAAATGGATTAACGATGTTTGAAGAAAAACCCTGAGGCATTGTTTCCTGAACTTTCGGAGTGGGAACACTCTTTCCCTTCATATTCATTGTAACAGGCTTTTCAAGACCGCTGGGTCTGTTTTCCATTACCGAATACCATAATTTAACTCCTTTTCCGATGTTCTTTTTAAGAGCAGCAGAAAGAAGTGACAAATAATTATCTTCTATATATTCTTTATAGAAGTCACTTGGCACAATTAAAGTAAGGTTGTTATCAACAAGTGAAAGGGGCTGTACTTTATCAAATAACAGATCGAAAGATTTTTCAAGCTTTTTCAAATCAGAATCATCCTCAGCTGCGTTTAAATTATCACGCATGAACTGAAGACACCTCTGCCATATCATCATTAAATTTTCGTCCATATTTGGGCCCCGATTAGTTGTTTGTTAGTATTGTTTTTTAGAAGGATGACAAAGGTCCAATTTTTTCTTTTTAAAAAAAAATATTGCAGGTATTGATTATTTAAAAATATATTTGTATGTATAATTTACAGTTAAAAATGATACACACAACTCACTCAATACGAGTACGTTACGGAGAAACAGACCCTATGAAATATGTATACTATGGCAACTATGCGGAATACTTTGAAGTAGGAAGAGTTGAACTCTTCAGAAGCATAGGAATGTCATATGATGAAATTGAAAATCAAGGAATTTGGTTACCTGTTTCGGAATATAAAATCAAATATCTCCGACCGGCTTTATATGATCAAAAATTAGAAATCCACACGTTTATAAAAAAAATTCCGGGAGTAAAAATTGAATTCGAATATGAAATTTACAATGAAGAACAGGTTAAGATCACAGAAGCCTCCACTACCCTTTTCTTTCTGGATGCCGGAACAAATAAAATAATTAAATGTCCAGAACCATTAATGAAGCTTATAGAAGCCAACTGGACAGAGAAGGATCATGCAGATACCCCATAAAAGTTTCCTTTTTTACCCATTGTTAAAAAACAGCTATCTATCCCCTGTTTTTCTGAATTAATTTGCAACTTTGCAGTTCAATTCTAAAACAACACCTTATATTACTATTTATGAAGATTGCATTTTTAGGACCTCACGCCAGTTTTACACAGCTTGCCGCGGCACAGCTTTTCCCGAAAGAAGAGCTTTTACCCCAGGCAAGTATTTTAGACTGCTTCAGTGCAGTGGAAAACGGAGAGGTGGCGAAAGCGGTTGTACCTTTAGAAAATTCTATTGAAGGTACCGTTTCCATGACGTTGGATTATTTATATAAGACCCCGTCCATCAAAATAGAGGCGGAAGCAGTAATGCCCATTGCCCACCATCTGATGATCCACCCGGAAAACACGATAGAGGATATAGAAAAAATATACTCGCACCCGCAGGCACTGGCGCAAAGTTTCCATTTTTTGGACACCCATTATAAGAAAATCATTAAACAGGATTTTTCTTCTACAGCGGCAGCCGCAAAATTTGTTTCGGAAAATAAAGACCTTACCATTGCAGCCGTAGCCAATCAGTTTGCAGCGAACCTGTACGGATTAAAAATCATCAACCGTAATATTCAGGATTTTGAGCAAAACCATACCCGGTTTATTATTATATCGAAACAACAAACGCCATACAATAATGATCATCTTGAGCTTCTGGGTGAAAAATCCGGTATGCTGATCACTCTTCCGGAAGATCATCCGGGTGGTTTACATCAGGTTTTGTCAGTTTTTGCGTGGAGAAAGATGAATCTCAGTAAAATTGAATCCAGAACATTAAAGACGGGATTAGGAAATTATTTTTTCTTTATCAACGTAGTAGGCGAATGGCAGGAAACCCTGCATGGAAACGCGTTAAAGGAGCTTCAGTCCATTCATGCGGAAGTAGATTTTTTAGGAAATTATAAGGAATTCTTACTAGAAAGCTAGAATTTGACATCATAATATTAAAATAATTTAACACTGCCATTACGGCAGTGTTTTTTTTATTTAAAATCTATAAAAACCCAATGTTTATCGATATTACAGACATATTTTAATATGATTAAAAAATTAATATTAAAAATTTACAATTCAAAAATGAGAGATATAATATATTTTTTATTAAATTTGATTCAGAAAAAAAATTTATAAATCCCAAACCGTAACCAAATTATGAAACACATCAAAATGAAATATAAACATATGTTTAATAATTCAACAAATAATTATTAGTAAATATATGTAATTCACAAACACAGAGCATTCTCCTTGCTTGATATCAAACTTAGAAACTAATTAAAAAAATTCGATCATGAAAACTAAAATCTACAGCTTATTATTAGCTTGTGCCAGCTTATCCCTCTTTTCACAAGTTGGTATTAACACCGCCACGCCGGCAGCAACCCTTGACGTAAACGGAACATTAATCGTTAGAGATACACCACCTGCTACTGCATTACCGGGATATATGATCCTGGCCCGTAATAGCGGAAGCGACCAGGTATTCACCATGGACCCGGCATTAATAACTGCCGCCGCCAATACCAATACAACATTGTATGCTGCTAAAAAAACAGCAGGAATCAGCTTACTAAGTCTTGGGCTTTTTCCTACAGGATTCAGAGCTGTTAACTTCCTGGTAGCAGAAAGAACAATAGGATCTGCAGCTTTATTCAGTGATACAGATAATACCTATACCATTCCCAACACAGGTGTTTACGCTGTAGGATTTTCTTTCCGTTACGGAACAGGTTTACAGGCATCCATATTGGCTAATAGCCCGGGAGTCGGTATTGTAAGAACAAGAGGCGGAGTAGCCACAACTGTTGACAGCCGTGCATTCAGTGGGGCGAACTTAATTCTATTAAGTTTAACAATCTCAGAAAGCACACTCAGCTCAATCTATTCATTTCAGGCCGGTGATAAGATATCATTCGGACTTGTGGGATCTTCAGCGCTGGACGTAGGATTATTAGGATCCAGTGTAGCTTCATTCTATATCTACCAGATATCCAATTAGGAAAAACATATTGTTAGTTATTTATACAGTTGATCCATCACATCCTTGTGGTGGATTAATTTTTTCAGGTAGTTTCAATCATTGTTTATATATTTGATAAAAAACTATATAATGGATGAATATGTCTTTGTCATATTAATAATTATCATCGCCCTCATTTTTAATAATCTGAACACAAAAATCAGAAAACTTGAGAAAGAAATCTCCGACCTTAACACGAAAATAGGCAAGACGTCTCAAAACACGGCCCCTGGTAAAGAAGAAATTCCGACAGAGAAGACAATAGTGTTATCTCCTTCAACAGCCGACAAACCTCATCCTGATAAGAATACCACTTCCGATATCAAGGAAGACCTTCCCGTTTATCCGCAAAAAGACTGGTCCGGACCTCTTTTTGATTTTTTAAAACAAAATGCCCTTACTATTATTGGTATATTCACTCTGGTTCTCGGTGTAGGCTATTTTGTAAAATATGCCATCGATAAAAACTGGATAGGAGAAGCAGCAAGAGCCGCCATTGGTCTTTGTATCGGCGCCGTCATTATCTTTATCGGCCACTTTTTAAGGAAAAACTACGCTACATTCGCTTCTATTATAACGGGAGGAGGTATTGCCGTCCTGTATTTTACCGCGACAATAGCCTTTAGAGAATATCATCTTTTTACGCAAAACACTGCGTTTGTTATTACAACCCTCATTACCGCCGTTTCTATCATCCTCTCCTATTATTACAAAAGTGAGATATTGATTATTTTTTCATTACTGGGAGGATTCGCTGCTCCTTTAATGATCAGTACGGGACCAAGCAATTATCTTTTCCTTTTCATTTATTTATCACTGTTAAATACAGGGATGCTTGTGGTAACTTTTCTTCAACACTGGAAAAGTGTCGGCTGGACTGCTTTTGTTTTTACAGCTTTATATTTATGTTCCTGGACTTCCGAGAAACCTGAGCTTTTAAGCATTGCATTTTATATGATCAGTTATATCATCTTCTACATTTTTGCATTGCAGGATTATATTAAAAAAAATATACTTACCACTTCCGGCATTTTAATGCTTGCTTTAATCAACTTTTCCAGCATTATCGGATTGGTTTATATATTCGACACCCTGGAATACGAACCCGTTATTATTTTCCCGCTTGCTTTTGCGGTGGTTAACGCCTTTCTTTTATTCAGAGAATACAGCAGAAAGAATTTCGGAACCTCCTATTCCGTTTTTGCGGGAATAACCGTGAGTCTGATCACTATAGCATTTGCGCTTCAGTTCAAAGCCCACCTTATTACAAGTGTATGGGCTATAGAAGCAACCTTACTTCTGTATATATGGAAAAAAACCGGACACAGAATTTTTAAAAATTCTTTCTATCTTCTTTTTCCATTAGTTGTTTTTGCACAGATCATTACCTGGACAGAATATTGTAATGATAAAAATCTGAACATTATTATTAATCCCGTATTCTTAACAAGTCTGGTTACTATTATTTCAACACTTGCTAATTTGTTTTTATTAAAAAACTCCACGGAACAGCAAAAAACTAATTTTCCGGAAGAACTCATCACTATTGCCAGTTACGGAATTATCTACACGGCATTATTATCCGAACTTATATACCAGATTTCCGGTATGCCATGGGAAGCCGTACTCAATATTGCATTATTATTCAGCATTTACTATATCTTTATTGTATTACTTTTCAGAAAGAAAATAAATATCCATACAACCGTACAGATCATACTAATCTATGCTTTCCTTTCTTTAGTGGTAATCAACGCTTCGTTTTCCACTTTTTCAGTCGTTATTGCAGTCTTATCTAAAAAACTTCAGGCTGGTTTTTACCTGTTACAATTTCTTCAATGGCTTCCTTATATATATGTATATGCAAAAATAATCCCCTCTTCAGAGTTTAATACAACCAAAATCTCTTACTGGATTTCCGCACTCACCCTTATTGTTGCAGTAAGTTGCGGACTCCACCATACCTATGTATTGGTTTGTTCTCAGGACATCCCTCATTCCTATAAAGTAAAAGAACATTTCGACATTCTTTATTTACCGATTATATGGACGATCCTAGCTATTATTTTTATTTATACAGGTTTAAAAAAGGACATTCAGGAATACAACAAAATCGGCTTTGTTCTTATTGGAATTATGGTTCTGAAATTATATGCTTATGATGTCTGGCAAATGGACAATATCTCCAGAGTGATAGCATTCATTATCCTTGGAGTTATTTTATTATTAAGTTCATTTACATTTCAGCGGCTTAAAAATATGATCAGAAAGATGGTAGACCAGAAAGATGAAAACAAAGAAGAAACCGATACATTATCTCAATAAATATTTTTATTTATAAATAAAATGTAAAACATTTTGAAATCCTATTCACATTTTACAAAAAATAACTATATTTATCACGTTTTTAACAGTTACATATTCTGATTATGAAAAAAATTCTATACTCTTTTTTACTCCTATCATCAGTGACTTTATTGGCTCAGAAAAATACTTCTGTAAAATTTGTTATTGCTAATGATATTGTCGGAACAGCAGACATGTTTAGTGCTAGAAAAAACTTTATACAAAGTTCTAAAGTCTACACTGCAGCAAATCTTCCCCAGAATTTGAAAAAATACAGTGCAATCTCTGCAAACGGAATTACTGAATATAAGATAAAACCGGCTTATAGCGGATTAGACAGAATTTCATTAGCCAGTCTGAACGAGCAGAATAACCTTCCAAAAGACACTCCTGTATTTATAGAAGGATATGAATTTACGGACACCAATACGTTGGTATATGGAGATATTCTGGCAGCTTCAGAAGTAAAAGATCAAAACGGCAGGAAAACATTATTTATTTCTACAGCGAGATAATTTCAACACAATCATCATAAAAAAGGATACTGCACAGTATCCTTTTCTATTTTAATATTTATTGTTCCATTTCTTTTTAAGTTCTTCGTAAATCTTCTTTTCTGTAGAATTGTTCCCCGGTTCGTAAAGCTTCACATCCTTGATTTCGATGGGAAGAAAATCCTGTTTAACAAAATTACCTTCATAAGAATGAGCATATTTATATTCCTTACCATAATCCAGATCCTTCATCAGTTTAGTTGGTGCATTTCTCAGGTGAAGAGGTACAGGAAGATTTCCGGTTTGTTTTACCAGTGCTAATGCTTCATTAATAGCCATGTAGGCAGAATTACTTTTAGGGGAAACAGCAAGATACACCGCTGTTTCACTTAGAATAATCCTCGCTTCTGGATTTCCGATGACATTTACGGCCTGAAAGCAATTATTGGCAATAACCAGTGCATTGGGATTAGCCAGCCCAATGTCTTCAGCAGCCAGAATAAGCATTCTCCTTGCAATGAATTTAATATCTTCACCTCCTGCAATCATTCTGGCCAGCCAGTAAACTGCACCATTAGGATCACCCCCTCTCATAGACTTGATAAATGCCGAAATAATATCATAATGCTGTTCTCCATTTTTATCATAAAGTGCCATAGTTTCCTGAAGAATCTCCATTACATTGGCATTTGTGATTTCTTTCATCCCTGAATTTTTATATTGGTTTAAAACCAACTCCACAGAATTAATCAGTTTTCTGGCGTCTCCTCCGGAATATTGAATGAAAGCTTCCTTTTCCAGAATTTTAAAATCAGTCTTTTCATCCTGATTATATCTCCCGGAAGCAATATCAATAAGTTCTTCCAGTTTTTCGTAGCTCAACGCTTTAAGAATATAAACCTGACTTCTCGAAAGCAGGGCCGAAACCACTTCAAAACTTGGATTTTCAGTAGTTGCCCCTATCAGCACAATCCACCCTTTTTCTACTGCATGCAGAAGCGAGTCCTGCTGGGATTTATTGAAACGGTGAATTTCATCAATAAATAGTATGGGCGATTTTCCTGAAAACAGATTTTGTTTTTTAGCGTCATCAATTACGTCACGCACATCCTTTACCCCTGAAGAGACCGCTGAAAGTTTATAAAACTTCCTTCCGGACTGTTCAGAGATAATCTCTGCCAAGGTGGTCTTTCCTGTACCTGGTGGCCCCCATAAAATCAGGGAATTCAGGGTATTATTCTCGATCATTTTTCTGATCGTCCCTTTTTCACCGGTAAGATGTTCCTGCCCTAATACTTCACCCAGGGTTTTAGGTCTTAATTTTTCGGCTAATGGAATATTTTGATTCAAGGTAATTTTATTTTTAAGGTCAGTGCTTCGGATTTCAGATCCCCGAAACTTATAACAAAATTAAACTAATTTTAATTTTTTTACCCTATTTTTGCATTGTTTTGAAGCTTACACTCAATAAAATCATTACATTTCCGCTGGTAATTTTGATAAAATTTTACCAATGGTTCATCTCGCCATTACTTCCCAAAAATTGCCGTTATCAGCCTACCTGCTCTCATTATATGCTGGAAGCCCTGCAGACACACGGTATTTTTAAGGGATTCTGGATGGGATTCAAACGAATTTTAAGATGTCATCCCTGGGGAGGAAGCGGCTATGATCCTGTTCCCCCTAAGCATAAAAATGAATAAACAAACTATTAAATCAATAGAAATGAGTACTACTTTTTTCAGAATTTATCTCATCATGTTTGCCTTCGTTGCACAATCTCTTTTTGCACAGGAATATCCCGGAGGTTTATCTGACGGAACTTTAGAAATAAACGGAAGCGGCATTCCCGTGAAGATCTACTCCACTACAGAGCTGGGTGATCTTGAAGCTTTTCCGGACAGAGGAATCAAAGACAATGTTCTGATTATCCTTAATGATTCTAATTTTGAATCTCCATATAGTGCAGCAACTTTAACAAGATTCAAAGATTCAAAGTATCAGTTTTTCGATAAAAATTTCAAACTGATTGATGCTTCTGTTACTCAAAAAAACATAACCGGTTTTAAATATGCTGTAAAATCTGACAAACCTATTACAGCTTCTGATAAGGTAGAACTAGAAACTTCTTTTAAAATATGGGATCCTTCAAAAGGGATTAAATTAGGTCCTGTTACCCTGCATTTTTATAGCCTAATGTTTGTATTTGCATTTGGATTCGGATATATTTTAATGACCAGAATCTTCAAAATCGACCATGTAAATCAAAAATACCTGGATCCTCTTTTTACCTGGACATTAATAGGAACCATTCTCGGAGCAAGATTAGGACATGTTATTTTCTACCAGCCAGAACTGTTTAAGGAAGACTTCTGGAGTGTATTTTTGCCGATTAGTACAAAAAACGGAATAAAATTCACAGGATTTTCAGGACTTGCAAGCCACGGAGCTACCATTGCTCTGATCTTTACCACTCTATATTATTCATTTAAAATCATTAAGAAAAATCCTTTCTGGGTATATGACAGATTAGGAATTGTTATTGCTCTTGGTGGTGCTTTTGTAAGAATGGGAAATTTCTTCAATTCTGAAATTGTCGGAAAACCGGCAGATCCAAATTCTCCGTTTGCACTGCTTTTCCCACAGCAAAGCAGCGAATACGGACTTACTGTTCCCCGTTTTCCAAGCCAGATGTTTGAGGCAATAGGCTATGTTGCTCTTTTCATTTTATTATGGATTTTATATAGAAAAACAAATAAAAAATATCAGCAGGGATGGCTGTTCGGATTATTTTTCATTATTCTTTGGGCCATCAGATTCTTTGTTGAATTCCTGAAAGAACCTCAGGGAGACGAATTTATCCAGATTGGAGGCTTAAATACCGGACAGGTGCTTTCGATTCCATTTATGATAGCCGGAGTGGTCATCATGTTTGTTTCCAAAAAGTTTAAAATCACCGAGGCAGAAAACGAAAAACCGGAATAATAATTTTGAAATAAAAAAATGAAGACAGCATATAGACTGCTTGCTTCATCATAAAAAAGGCAAATTTGTATGATTACAGATTTGCCTTTTTTTATATTTATAAATATTTTACAGTCCTTTTGTTCACATCTTCAAAAACCTGCCCGAATTCATCAATGACATCTGTGGGCAGCATGGATTCTTTTGAATGCTTTTTTATGGAAAAATCAGCAGCCTTTCCGTGCAGCCATACTCCAAAAATACATGCGTGCTCTTGAGAGTATCCCTGTGCAAGAAGTGAGGTCAAAACACCGGTAAGAATATCTCCGCTTCCACCTTTTGCCAATCCGGCATTTCCAGTGATATTGTAATACACTTTTCCTTCCGGACTCACAATCTGAGTGTGGTGATCTTTCAAAACGATATAAATATTTAATTCCTTCGCTTTCTTTCTTGCCAGCTCCAATCTTTCAAAAGAATTTTTTGTACTTCCAAACAATCGCTCAAACTCTTTCGGATGTGGGGTGATAATAGATCGTTTCGGAATCAATTCAATATTACTCTGTTTCTGTGAGATAATATTTAAAGCATCTGCATCCAAAACCAGTGGTTGCGAATAATTTTTCAAAAAGTCAATCAGGCTTTTTCCCGTTTCGGCATGAGTTCCCAATCCGGGACCAATCCCGCAAACCATATCAGCATCAAATTTAAATTCTTCAATCAGTGCCTCTCCTCCTTTAATAAACATCGCTTCAGGGCATGAAGTCTGCAGGATTTCATAACCACAATCAGGTGCTAAAGTAAACGTTAAACCGGCTCCTGCCCTTAAAGCAGATTTTGTAGCAAGCACAACAGCCCCTATCTTCCCGTAACTACCTCCTGCAATAGCAACTTTACCATAGTTCCCTTTATGGGAAAACTCATCTCTCGCCCTAAAAACAGAATCAATCAAAGGATCATCGATTACAATATATTCAGTCTCTGTAATTTCAGAATATTTTTTATCTAAACCAATATCCAGAATTATCGTCTTTCCGGTATATTTTCCTGTTTCAGGATGAAGAAAGCTTCTTTTCCAGCATTGAAAGCTAAGGGTATAATCTGCTTTCATAACAACAGCTCCTGCTTCGGATACAGAATCCGAAAGCATTCCCGAAGGAACATCTATCGAAATTCTGGTATTACTTTTCAGATTCAGCTGTTCAACAAGCTCTTTATAATTCCCTTCCAACGGCCTTGATAATCCTGTTCCGAAAAGTGCATCCACAATAATGGTTTTCTCATCAAAATGATATTCATCAACATCATTAAATTTTCTGACAGAAATTCCGGAAAAATCCCGGAGTCTTTTAAGATTGACTGAAGCATCCGCTGAAAATTTACTTTTAGGATCCCGTACAAATATTTCAACATCAAATCCTTTCTGATAAAGAATCCTTGAAACAGCCAATCCGTCTCCGCCATTATTTCCCGCACCACAGAATACAGCAATTTTTTTGTGGCTTTTACAGTGTTCTGAAATCCAGTTGGCTACCGCCATAGATGCTCTTTCCATAAGCTGAATGGAAGAAATGGGTTCATGTGAAATAGTAAACTGATCCCAGTTCCGTATTTGTTCTGCTGTAAAAATTTTCATACGATGCTAAACTTTTAAGCAAATTACAAAAGATTTTTTATTAGTCTGATACAAATTAAGCCAAAACAGAGCATCATTATCAGCAGGATAAGGTTGAAAATAAAATTTCTTTTAAACATAAAAAGGAAGACAAGATCAGAGAAAATCTCCATCTTTTTGAAATAAAAAAACCATAAAGAGTAGTGTTTTTTACATTTTTTAATTATATTTTTGTGTATATACTAATTAAAAAAATATAAATTATGGGATTTGTCAAAGAATTTAAAGAGTTTGCCTTTAAAGGCAATGTGCTTGATCTGGCTGTCGGTGTAATCATCGGTGCAGCTTTTGGTAAAATTGTTTCGTCTTTAGTAGAAGATGTCATCACTCCTCTGATATTGAATCCGGCATTGAAAGCAGCGGGTGCAGAAAACATTTCAAAACTTACATGGAACGGTGTTGCTTACGGAAACTTTATCTCAGCAGTGATCAGCTTTCTGTGTATTGCTATGGTACTTTTCTGGATCATTAAAGGGGCTAACAAAATCAGCAAAAAAGAGGCTCCGGCTCCTGCTGGTCCTACAGAAGATCAAAAATTATTGACAGAAATCAGAGACCTGTTAAAAAACAAGAACACTTTATAGTCTGATAACTTACGTTAAAAAAATAGAAAAGCACCTCAAAGAGGTGCTTTTTGTTTTTATATACAATCCTTAAATTAATGGATCTGTAAAATACTTGAAATCTGCTCCGCCAGAGACAATCCTATTCTGTCCTGGGCTTCAAGAGTAGAGGCTCCCGTGTGAGGAGTCAGAGAGATTTTAGCGTGTGAAAGAATTTCCTTAGAAGGTGTAGGTTCATTAATGAACACATCCAGTCCTGCAAATCTCACTTTACCCGAATCCAATGCTTCAATAAGAGCGGCTTCATCGATGACCCCTCCTCTGGAACAGTTGACAATAGCCACACCGTCTTTCATAACATCAAATTCATTTTTACCAATCATATACCCTTCTTTCTGAGCCGGTACATGCAGGGTAATAAAATCCGAATGTTTTAAAACTTCCTGCAAAGGTTCTGTTTCTATGTCAACATTGATAAACTGATTGTTATAGAATTTCACCTTAATACTGGCTCTTCCTACATTATTGTCTGCGGCTACCACTCTCATTCCAAGACCCAGTGCTATTCTTGCTACCTCCTGTCCTATTCTTCCCATCCCTATAATTCCGATGGTCTTTCCTCTCAATTCAATCCCTGCAGCATATGCTTTTTTAAGTCCTGCAAAGTCTGTATCTCCTACCAGAGGCATTTTTCTATTGGAATCCTGAAGAAATCTTGCTCCTGAGAATAAGTGTGCAAAAACCAGTTCCGCTACAGATTCCGAGGAAGCCGAAGGGGTATTGATGACATGTATCCCTTTTTCTCTTGCATAATCTACATCAATATTATCCATACCCACACCACCTCTGCCAATGATATCAATGGATGGGCAGCCGTCAATAATATCTTTTCTTACCTGTGTTGCACTCCTCACCAACAGAGTACGGATTTTATGTTCATTAATATAATCCACTAAATATTCCTGTGGAACTTTTGTTGTAATAACCTCAAAACCTTTTTCTTGTAATGCATCAATTCCAGATTGATCCAGTCCGTCGTTTGCTAAAACTTTCATAAATACTCGTATATTAAAAATTGAAAGATTTAAAAATTAAAGGGATATTCTCCCGTTCAATCTTTAAATCTCTGAATTATATTTTTATTCGCCGTCTTCTTTGAATACTTCAATCGTCACCTGTTTTTCTACCAAATCCGTAAATCTGCCTTTATATCGTGTTGCTCTTACCAGGTGGTTATCAATCCAGTGATAGTTTCCTCCTCTTGGCTTTCCGCAAAGTACACTATGATATTTGAATCCGTGTTTGTTCAGCCAGTCGATGGTAATCTGTTTCAGATTTTCGGTTCTTGAAGTGAAAAAACAGATCTGATGTCCTTCGTCATACCATTTATTAACGGTTTCTAAAGCATCAGGATAAGGTTCGCAGGTAACCATTCTTTCAGGTTCTTCATTCGGAACATCTTCTGTAATGGTTCCGTCTATGTCTATTAAGTAATTTTTTACACCATCCTTAAGAATAGGACTGATGTGTTCTATGTATTCTAATTCCATCTCTAAACATTAAGTAACAAAGTTAGCGTTTTTACACCTATCAGGTACATTAATCTTAGTTTAAGTTAAAAATTTACTATAAAAACCACTATTTAATAAATAATATAAACATTTCATTCACTATTTTACTATTTATGGTTAAAAATTTACGTTTCATTATTTAATTTTAATGATTAAATAATGAGAATAATACGTAAAAAGAGAGTGGATATCAATTAAAAGCCGTGTATGATATAGGCTATCTTGGGAATCAATTCACAATTCTATTGATAAAAACATGATGTTTATCTAAAAATTTCCAAAATACATTAATTACACTTACATTTGTAGAAATGGAAGAATTTGTAGTATTAGTGAATCCTGAGGATGAGGTTTTGGGTCTGATGGAAAAACAACAGGCTCACATCAATGGGTTGTTACATCGTGCTTTTTCAGTATTTCTATTCAACAGCAAAGGGGAAATGCTTCTTCAAAAAAGAGCTTCAGGAAAATATCACTCTCCTAACCAATGGACTAATGCCGTATGCTCTCACCCGAGAAATGGTGAAACTTATCTTGACGGAGCCAAACGCAGGCTGAAGGAGGAGCTAGGTATTGATTCGGAACTTTCAGAAAAATTCAATTTTATCTATAAAGCAGATGTAGGCGGAGGACTTTGGGAACACGAACTGGATCATGTATTCGTAGGAAAACATGAATCTGATTTTAATTTAAACAAAGAGGAAGTGGAAGAAGTGCGATTTATTGCTCCGGAAGATCTGGATCAGGAAATAGCGGAAAATCCTGAAAACTTTACGGAATGGTTTAAAATTATCCTTGAAGAATACAAACATCACTTTTAATACACCGGCTTTCCGGAATAAAAACGATCATCCTTTTTAAAAGAGACTTTTAACAGTTTTAAAATAAAGAAATAAAAATTAAATATGAAGAAAACAGCCTTGTACGACAAACACGTTTCTTTGGGAGCCAAAATCGTACCTTTTGCAGGTTTTGAAATGCCTGTACAATATTCAGGTGTAACGGAAGAACATTTTGCCGTAAGAGAAAAAGCAGGATTATTTGATGTTTCCCATATGGGACAGTTTTTCATTGAAGGTCCGGGATCAAAAGATCTTTTACAGTTGGTTACGACAAACAATGTGGATGCTTTGGAAAACGGAAAAGCTCAATATTCATGTCTTCCGAACGAAAATGGAGGAATCGTGGATGATCTTATCGTTTACAAAATGGAAGATGACAAATATTTCGTGGTTGTCAATGCTTCAAATATAGATAAAGACTGGAACCATATTTCAAAATACAATACTTTCGGAGCAAAAATGACCAATGCATCTGATGATATGTCATTATTGGCTGTTCAGGGACCAAAAGCTACGGAAATACTTCAAAAGCTTACAGAGGTTAATCTTTCAGAAATCCCTTACTACCATTTCACAGTAGGAAGTGTAGCCGGAGTTAATGATATCATCATTTCCAACACAGGATACACCGGAAGCGGCGGTTTTGAGATTTATTTCAACAACGAAAATGCAGAGAAACTTTGGGATGCAATCATCCAGGCTGGTGAAACGGAAGGTATTATTCCTTGTGGTTTGGCTTCCAGAGATACTTTAAGACTAGAGAAAGGATTCTGCCTTTACGGAAATGATATCGACGATACAACTTCTCCGATTGAAGCCGGCTTAGGGTGGATTACCAAGTTTGATAAAGAATTTGTATCTAAAGAAATCTTTGCAAAACAGAAAGAAGAGGGAGTCAGCAGAAAATTAGTAGGTTTCGAGCTTACAGACAAAGGAGTTCCAAGACACGATTACCCTGTTGTAGATGCAGAAGGTAATGTGATCGGAAAAGTAACTTCGGGAACGCAGTCTCCAATGAAAAAAATAGGATTAGGTCTGGCTTATGTAGACAAACCTCACTTTAAACTAGGATCTGAAATCTTTATTCAGGTAAGAAATAAAAACATTCCTGCAAAAGTAGTAAAAGCTCCTTTTGTATAATTGTTTAAAAATACTGATAAAAAGATGTTCCCAATCGGGGACATCTTTTTTTATTCATATATATGATTCCATCACTGGTCCGTTAAAACAAAAGGAGACTCATTACAGTCTCCTTATTACTGAATAACAGGTGCAGCAAACGGATCGGTTCAGATTTTTTGTTTTAAAAAGCTGTTTTCATATTATTGTTCTCTGGCTACAATAAATATGAAATCTAATTAAATCAAACACTTTTATTTATTTTACGTCAAAAAAGTGTTGTAATTCTTCTACATTTTTCTTGTCATTTCCTACAAATATTTCTTTATCAGTCAGAAAAACAGGTCTTTTTAAAAAGGTATAATGATCCAGCAGCAATTCTTTAAAATCCTTCTCCGCTAAAGACTTTACATCCAGCCCTCTCAGTTTAATCTGAGTAGATTTTTTACTGAATAAAGCTTCGTATGATTTGGTCTTTTTATACATTTCTTCCAGCTCTTCCTTGGTAATGGGAGCTTTTTTAATTTCTCTAAGCTCCCAGTCCGTAAGATCAAACTGTGCTAAAATTTTTCTGCAGGTATCACATGTATTGAGATGAAATACTTTCTTCATTGTTGTTTAAATCTATTAATGTTAAAATTCTCTTTCATTCTGATTTCGTCTTTCAAAAGTAGGATTTAATCTAAAACTTTGGAAATTATTAAATAACTTTATTCAAATTTTAAAAAGATGGAGAACAAACCTATTACTTTTCAGTTTATTTCGGAGCCTTCAGATGTTAACTATGGTGGAAATGTACATGGAGGAAGCGTTATGAAGTGGATTGATCAGGCGGGATATGCATGTGCTACAACCTGGAGCGGAAATTATTCTGTAACGGTTTATGTAGGCGGAATCAGGTTTTACGAACCAATTAAAATCGGGGAAGTGGTAAAAGTAGATGCACAGGTGATCTATACCGGGACATCAAGTATGCATATTGCCATCAATGTTTTTTCAAGAAATCTGAAACAACCCAATTTTGATAAGAAAACCCATTGTATTATTGTTTTCGTTTCTGTAGATGAAAACGGGAAAAAGCTACCTGTTCCCAAATGGGTTCCTACCACAGAGGAAGAAAAACAACTCGAACAATATGCTAAACGCCTGATGGAGCTAAGAACCCAGATCGAGGATGAAATGAAACCTTTTTTGTAGCGCCCGAAACTGAAATTTGAAAGTAAGGTCTCTGGAAGGCATCATTTCCAGATTTCATCTTCCTATATTTCATCTCTAACTTTTTAAAACATACACCATTTAAACGATAATATGAGAGCTATTTTTACACTATCTGCTTTATTGCTGATGGTTTTTATTCAGGCACAAACCAATAGGTTTATTTATGAATTACAGTACAGGATGGACTCTACAGATGCTCATCTTGAAAAACTGAATATGATTCTGGATATCAGCCCAAAAGAAGTAAAATTCTATGGACAAAATCTGGCGATCACAGATTCTTTAAATAAAAAATTCGGAATGAGTTCCGACTATACTGACATGTCCGGACAAGTTGTTAAAAGGAAGATCAATTCTTTTGACAATGAAAACTATATCAATATCAAGCAAGGATATTATATTTTTAAAACCACGGATAAAATCAACTGGACTATTTCTGATGAAACTAAAAAGTTAGGCCCATATACTCTGCAAAAAGCCGGTACAAGATTTGGTGGCAGAAATTGGACAGCCTGGTTTTGCAAGGATATACCCTTTAATGAAGGTCCTTTTAAACTTCGTGGACTTCCTGGTTTGATTTTCGAACTATCAGATGCTAGGAAAAATTTCATCTATAATCTTATAAAACACCAAAAACTTCCGGAAACCTATTCTACTGATGACTTTCTCGAATCTAACTTCGGAAATAAAGCCGTTCTCATTAATGAAAAGCAAAAGCATAAGCTGCTCATGGAATTTTATAATGACCCATTTGCTTTTGAGAGAAATAATTTCAGCAAGACTGATAATAATTTAAAAATCAATATCAACGGAAAAGAAATTCACAATATTGATGAACTCAATACACAGACGAAAAGTATGCAGGAAGTGATCAGAAGATACAACAATCCTCTTGAGGTTGATAAAGCAATGCATTATCCGCAATAGTAGGTATTGAGAGTTTGCAAATTAATAAATGATTTATTTATTATGAAAGCGGGCTAAAGCCCACTTCTATTGATCCGGCCAAGTACATATAGAAACTTAGCAGAAGTATCTTGTATCTTGTATCTTGTATCTTGTATCTTTTAAGCTTAATTCCTATATTTGCAGTATAAAAGGAAATGGTGTTCTTCCTTACCCAACCGCTTTATAAAAGCTGATGACGCCTGATTGAGAGATTATTAACAATAACTAATCAGGATTATTATGTCAAAAAATCAACGAACACTTGGAAACAAAGCCCTTTTTCATACTTATTTTTTCTTCAGAAAATTTCCGGCGCTGCCTTATATTTTTAAATGGCTGTTGATCAGTATTATTATCGGGGGACTTGTAGGAACAGCCTCAGCAGGTTTTTTACAATCTCTGCAATGGGCTACCGACTTCAGAGAAAATCATTTATGGCTCATTGCATGGTTGCCGGTTGCCGGTTTTTTAATTGGTCTCTTATACTACTATCTGGGGAAAGATGTTGAAGCAGGAAATAACCTACTGATTGATAATATTCATGATCCCAAAGGAATCATTCCTTTTAAAATGGCTCCTTTCGTGTATCTGGGAACTATGGTCACCCATTTCTTCGGAGGTTCCGCAGGGCGTGAAGGTACCGCTCTACAAATGGCCGGAGCTATTGCAGATCAGCTTACCAGACCTTTTAAACTTAACCGGAATGAGCGAAAAATATTAATTATTGCTGCTATTGCTGCCGGCTTTGGCTCTGTTTTCGGAACTCCTTTGGCCGGTGCCGTTTTCGGACTTGAAGTCTTTCTGATCGGAAGAATTCGCTATAATGCTATTTTTCCTGCTTTTGCTTCTGCCATATTAGCAGATTGGGCTACCAATTTGTGGAATGTTAAACATACCCATTACCCTATTGATTTTATCCCTAAATTGGAATTCTTACCTATTCTGTATAGTATTCTTGCCGGGATTGCGTTTGGCATCTGTGCTGCTGCCTTCAGTAAAATCATTCATTGGGCAGGTTCCGTTTTTAAATCAAAAATAAAATATCCCCCGCTCCGCCCTGTAATCGGAGGAACGGTTATCGCTTTAGCCGTTTTAATTATGGGAAGTACCCGATACATCGGATTAGGGGTACCGGTTATTGTGGAGTCCTTTGAAAAACAGCTTCCTTTCTACGACTTTGCCTTCAAAATGATTTTTACCATTGTAACCTTATCTGCGGGATTCAAAGGTGGAGAAGTAACTCCCCTGTTCTTTATCGGAGCTACGCTGGGAAGCGCTTTATCACTCTTCATTCCGCTTCCTTTCGGTTTACTGGCAGGAATGGGATTTGTTGCAGTATTTGCAGGCGCAACAAATACTCCATTGGCCTGCATGCTCATGGGAATTGAACTCTTCGGAGCAGAATGCGGGGTGTATGTAGCTATAGCCTGTGTCGTTTCTTACCTTCTTTCAGGGCATAACAGTATTTATACCAGACAGAAAATTGGTGAAGCGAAGAACAGAAGATACGAAAACCAGCAGGAAAGATCGATTTCGGATTTTTTATAAGGCTACAGCTTCTGTTTTACCTAGTTAGTCTGATAGGGTAAACACTGAACTTTAAATTTAAACTCCTCCAATACGAAACATGGGATTTACAAGTATAATTCGTATTTTTACCCCATGTTTGATTACAGGTTAAAAGTTTTCCATACCGTAGCTTCCAGGCTCAGTTTTACCAGGGCTTCAGAAGAGCTTCATATTTCTCAGCCGGCGGTTACAAAGCATATCAAGGAAATTGAAACCCAATTGGGAGCCAAATTATTTGATCGTAAGGGAACTTCTATCCAGCTTACCCAAAGTGGAAAAATACTTCTTGAACATGCTGAAAAAATCAGAGGAGTATACCGTGATCTTGAGTTTGAGATCAGCCAGATTAACCAGCAGCATAAAGGGAAACTCATCATTGGAGCAAGTACCACTGTTGCCCAGTATATCCTGCCGGAAATACTGGCAAAATTCAATTCGTATTATAAAGATATTAAAATAGAGCTTCTTACCGGAAATACGGAAGCTATTTCACAGCTTTTAAAAGAGGAAAAAATAGATCTGGGCATTATCGAAGGTGAATCCCAATCCTCTTATTTCGATTATAAAACATTTAAAGCTGACGAGATTGTATTAGCGGCAAAAGCCAACCATCCTCTAGCTCATAAAACACTACATTTAAAGGATTTGTATGATGTAGATATGATCTTCCGGGAACAAGGTTCAGGAACTCTGGAATTTATTCAGAACCGGCTGAAAGAAGAAGGCGTTCATATCAATGAGCTCCATACCGTTATCCATCTCGGAAGCAGTGAAAGTATTAAAAATTACCTCCTCTATTCGGACTGTATGGCATTTCTCTCCATCAGCACCATTCTTACTGAACTTAAGAATAATATACTCACCGTTATTGATATCAAAAACTTCAGTATTGAAAGAGATTTTCATTTTATTCTTCCCAAAGGGGAACAATCAGAACTGATTAAACTGTTTCTAAGATTCACGGACTAAGTTTACTTATAACTTATAGTTATTCAATATAACAAAATACGATTTACTTTGTAATAATAAATTGCGGAATTTTGAACTCTATTTTAAAAGTTCGCACTATGAAAGATTTCATTCACAATGAAACGACACGAAAAGTAATTTTTATATTTCTGGCTGTCTTATGTCTTACACCGGTAATTTCTTCACCCATCGCTCTGATTCTAGGTTTTTTACTGGCTGTTTTTATCAGGAATCCCTTTGAAAAGCACCTTCATCAATATATTCATTTGTTATTACAGATTTCCATTGTGGGTTTAGGATTCGGGTTAAAACTGGATGAAGCGCTACATGCCGGAAAAACCGGATTAATGCTAACAGTAATCAGTATTATGACGGTAATGGTTTTAGGATATTTTTTAGGTAAAATATTCAAACTGGAAAGACCATTATCTTATCTGTTGTCTGCCGGAACTGCTATCTGCGGAGGAAGTGCTATTGCAGCCGTCTCTCCTATTATTAAACCCAGTACAAAACAGATTTCTCTGGCACTGGCTATTGTTTTCACCTTAAATTCCATTGCATTATTTGTATATCCGGCCATCGGGCATCTGCTGCATTTATCACAGGAACAATTCGGACTCTGGTGTGCCGTAGGAATTCATGATACAAGCTCGGTAGTAGGAGCAGCCAGTAAATATGGAGATGAGGCGTTAAAAGTGGCGACTACCGTAAAATTAGCACGGGCTTTATGGATTATTCCGGTTTCCGTTATCACCATGTTTATTTTCAAAAATAAAGAATCAAAAATCAAAATCCCATGGTTTATCGGATATTTCATTCTTGCTATTCTGCTGAATACATACTTTCCTATTCTTGATCATTTCAGTACTGCTATTACTGCTATAGCAAAATCAGGACTGAATCTGACTTTATTTTTTATCGGATCTACCCTTTCTCTTCAAACTCTGAAAACAATAGGCTTTAAACCTTTACTTACAGCCGTCCTCCTTTGGGTGACCATAAGTATAGGCAGTCTGCTTTATATTATTCATTAAAAACAGCGTACCCCTCTTGAAATCAAGAGGGGTACGCTTATTAAATGTGGAAATGTTTATTTCATATTGAAATAGTATCTTAAACAGCTGACTGGCCACAAGTATACACCTGAGGACATCCGATATACTGAGCGCAGTACCAAGGTCCGGTTACGGAACCTGAACAGCTGCATCCGCAAAGGGACAAATCAGGATTTCCGCTAATTCCTCCAGTGATATTTTTCAGATCTGCTTTTCTTAATTTTTTAGCATTTTTAATGATGTTCATGTGATTTAGTTTTAATTAAACAATATAGTTTTAGTTACCTTTCAAAGTTAAACAAATATTAATTATTCGCAACATAATTTAATTAAAAATTAAATAATTTATTGATTATAAACTTTTTATTCTATAAAAGACAAGGTGCACGTTGCATTAATTTATTAAACAATATCGATTACTCTGTAAATTCAAGGTCTCTGTCATGCGTTTCCGAGATGGTAAGACAAGAATAAAATGCTAATCCAAATACAATAGTTCCAACAACAGCAGCACTTCCAATTACCGACAAATGACCTTTAAGAAAATCAAAAGCCAAAATCATTACAGGAACTAATCCCCGGACCATATTCGGAACAGTTGTCGTCGCGGTATTCCGGATATTGGTTCCGAATTGTTCTGCCGCCAGCGTCACAAACATAGCCCAATATCCCGTACCCAATCCCAGCCATACACAGAACAGGTAATATTTTGTTTCCGTATTGGTGTTCCCGAAAAGCTTAATTCCTACTCCGATCAGTGTAAAAACCAGCATATAAAAAATCGCCATTTTACGTGATTTTAAGATATGTGAAATAAAACCGCTGGATAGATCACCGACAGAAATCCCCACATAAGCCCACATAATTGCTTTACCCGGGTTAAGATCCTTTATTCCGAACTCAGGTGCAAACTGATTGGCTAGAACAGCCAGAATCCCTATGCAATACCAGGTAGGCAGCCCTACTGCAATACATTTTAAATATCTTATCAGTCTGTCTTTATTCATGAAAAAGGACAGAAAATTACCTTTGTCTATGCTGCTATGTTCCATATTCTTATAAATTCCGGATTCTGAAACGCTTATTCGTAAGAGCAATAATAAAATTCCCATCACTCCGCCGATGATATAAGAAATATTCCATCCGCCGGCTAATTCTACAGTTAATTGGGCAACGACAGCTCCCATTAATCCAAAACCAGCTACTACGGATGTTCCTATTGCTCTTAAATTCTTTGGCAGGCTTTCAGAAACCAGCGTAATTCCGGCTCCCAGCTCTCCGGCCAGTCCTATCCCTGCAACAAACCTTAATCCTGCATATTGGTACACCAAATGCTCTTTGGGGAAATAAGGTAAAAAACCGCAGGCAATATTTGCCAGAGAATACACTAAAATAGAACCGAAAAGAACGGAAAGCCTTCCCTTCTTATCTCCAAAAATCCCCCAGAAAACACCTCCTAGAAGCAACCCTACCATCTGGCAGTTCAGAATAAAGGTTCCGTCAGCATCAGGATTCAGCCCTAAAGCCTTCAGACTGGGGATCCTTACGATCCCGAATAAGAGGAGATCATAAATATCTACAAAATAGCCTAAGGCAGAAATAATAACGGGAATAGAGAAAATGTACTTCAGTTTTGAAGACAGCGACAGTTCTTGCATTTTTAAGTTTTGATAAAAATAAAAAACCTTTCAATTTCTTGAAAGGTTTTTATAAAATATCTTGATCCGGTTATTATCTTGCAATATTAACAGCTCTCGTCTCTCTGATTACTGTTACTTTTACCTGTCCCGGATAGGTAAGCTCATTCTGGATTTTTTCAGAGATATCGTAAGATAACTGAGAAGCTACTTCATCATTCACCTTTCCGCTCTCTACCATTACTCTTAATTCTCTACCGGCCTGAATTGCATAAGCACTTGATACTCCATCGAAGCTTAAGGCTGCAGATTCAAGGTCTTTTAATCTCTGAATATAAGATTCCAGTACCTGTCTTCTTGCTCCCGGTCTTGCCCCTGAGATAGCATCCGCTACCTGAATGATCGGAGATAGCAACGACTTCATTTCAATTTCGTCGTGGTGAGCTCCGATAGCATTTACTACTTCCGGATTTTCACCGTATTTCTCAGCCCACTGCATTCCTAATAAAGCGTGTGGAAGTTCAGATTCCTGCTCAGGAACTTTACCGATATCATGTAATAAACCTGCTCTCTTAGCCAGTTTTACATTTAATCCTAATTCAGCAGCCATTGTTGCCGCGATATTAGCTACTTCTCTTGAGTGTTGAAGTAAGTTTTGTCCGTAAGAAGAACGATACTTCATTCTACCTACGATCTTAATCAATTCAGGGTGTAATCCGTGGATTCCTAAATCAATAATGGTTCTTTTTCCTACTTCAATGATTTCCTCTTCGATCTGTTTTCTTGTTTTTTCTACAACCTCTTCGATTCTTGCCGGGTGGATTCTTCCATCTGTAACCAATCTGTGAAGTGATAATCTTGCAATTTCTCTTCTTACAGGATCAAAACATGAAAGAAGAATAGCTTCCGGAGTATCATCAACAATAATTTCTACTCCTGTTACGGCTTCTAAAGCACGGATATTTCTACCCTCTCTACCGATAATTCTACCTTTTACTTCATCTGATTCAATATTGAAAACCGATACCGAATTTTCAATAGCCTGCTCAGTCCCGATTCTCTGAATCGTTTGAATAACGATCTTTCTCGCTTCGTTTTTAGCATTCATCTGAGCTTCTTCCATAATGCTCTGAACGTGTGCCTGTGCTCTTGTTTTGGCTTCAGCTCTCATGGTTTCCACCAATTCTGCTTTAGCCTCATCCGCAGTGTAGTTAGAGATTTTTTCAAGAATTTCCACCTTTTTAGCAGTGGCTGTGTCTAATTCCTGTTGTTTCTTTTCTAAAATCTCGTTCTTCTTAGAATAATCAGCAATCTGTTTATCTAAATCCTTTTCAAGTTTCCCAACTTTACTGAGCTCATCATTAAGCTTATGCTCCTTATCTTTGGTTCTCTTTTCAACCTCCTGCATTTTCTTCTCACGAGACTGAATATCAGCATCATGCTGCGATTTCAGTTCCAAGAATTTTTCTTTGGCCTGAAGATTTTTTTCCTTCTTTATGGATTCAGCTTGTACGTTAGCTTTTTCTATAAGGTTTTCGGCATTTTTCTTTGCATCATCTATAATAAATTTTGCCTTAGTATTCAGAGAACTTCTGGAAAAAAACATTCCCACTGCAGCTCCAATTACTAAACAAACAACACCGACTATAACTTCTATCATAATTTATATTGAGTTTTAATTGTATTCATAATATTTTAAAATAAAAAAGCCCACAACAATTCAGAGATTGAGAGTAAACTCCTAATCAACACGATTTGAACTGATTTCCATTATCTGTAATCCGGGAATCCGGCACGCCATTTAATGGACATTCGTTCGGCAATTGTTTAGCGTTGAGTTTACCTTTAATGTGTTAGAATTATTGTAGGCAGTCTGTTCCGGAAAAAAAAATCTATTTCCCGATTTCATCCAGCGTTTGATTAATCTGAATTAATCTGTCGTTGGTAGAATTAATATTTTTTTCGTAGTTAAGAGATACTACTTCTGCATTGGTTCCTAATTTAAGGGCACACATTGCCAAAGCATCCTGCTTATCTCTAACATCGAAGTTCTGTTCAAAATCTTTAATCATATTCTCGATCTGCTTCCCGACTTTACGCAAAGTTTCCTCCTCTGCTGCCGGTACGTTCAGCGGATATACCCTTCCTGCAATGTTTACGGTTATTCTCCTTACCTCCATTATAGTCCACTGTTTTGAAGCTGCGCAATACAGAAATCAATTTCTTTCACCAATCTGTTGATATGATTCTTCATTAACCTATTGTGTTCAGGATTTCCTGATATTGCTGAATAAAGTTTTATATTTTTATGTTCTTCTGCTAATACCTGATTCTTTCTTCTTTCCTCGTCGTATTTCATCTTCAGTTCCTCATGCTCAGTATTTAATTCCGATAACTTTTCAGTAAGATTTTTGTAGTTCTTCTGCAGTACCAAAATCTTTTTCTCTATTTCTGAAAAATTGTTTTCTAAATCTTGAAGCATTTCAGGTTTGTATATTCTAACTAGAAGCAAAAATAAAAAAATATTAACACTAACAAAAATAAAAAGCCTTATATTTTGGTCTGCCAACAAAAAAGGAGATGCAGAAGCACCTCCTATGTATTTTCATTATGATATTTTCTTATTCAAACTTCAGCACAAACATAACCGCTCTTGTCTGCAATGTAGAGATGGCGGAAGCCCAATATGGAGGCGTAGTAGCATTATCAGCCACTTTTTCGTTATTCATAAAGAAAGTTCCTCTGATAGCAGGCGTCAGTTTAAATTTGTTGAAATAAAACTGAATTCCCATTTCTGCCGACCAGGCGAAGTTGTGTGTCGTAGATCTGAAGATCTGCTGCATATTATCATCGGTAGAACCTGCATTAGACTGCAGATTGACTACATAATTTACTCCTGCAGCAATATAAGGCCTTGAATTGTACCATCTCTGCCCGTGAAGTTCAAGCATTACGGGTATATCGATCAAAGTAGATTTGATTTCTCTTACTTTATCTTTATCCTGTAGCGGGAACGGTGTGAAAGGAGGATTCGTTAAAGATCCGCCTGCATAGATGTCATTAGATTGCGTATTAAAAGTCAACTGTCTTTGTGCAAACTGTAACCCTGGTTCTACCCTTACATCCAGATAGTCATTGAGTCTCCATTTTGCAATAAGCCCGGCACCGAAACTGTAACTGTCTTTAGAAGTAACAAGATTCTGGTTATCATTCATACCATACCTTGGGTGAAGTACAATACGGTAGTCCAGCCTGTTCCCGTTCAAATAAAACCCCCAACTGAATTTCTGTTCGTCGAAATCTTCCAGCTTGTCCATTCTGTTTCGGGTTCTGAATTGCGCGTTTGCAAAAACGGCAACATTTACTGAGGTTAAGACCAGTGCTTTTAATAGAAATTTATTCATAGGTTACTTTGTTGCTTTATAAATTGTGGCTATACCTAAACTTAGTTTTTTATATTCAACTTTCTTAAATCCCGTATCTAAAAGAATTTGCTTCATCTTCTCCCCGAAAGGAAAAGCATTTACAGAATCCGGAAGGTATGTATATGCCCTATTATCTTTGGAAACCAATCTGCCGATGGCAGGTAATATATTTCTGAAATAAAACATATAAAATGGCCCCATGAAACCCTCAACCTTTGAAAACTCCAGTATATAAACACTTTTGTTATCTTTAACTACTCTTCTTAACTCTGCCAAACCTTTGGTAAGGTTCTCAAAATTCCTTACTCCAAATGCAACGGAAACTGCATCAAATCTATTGTCCTCGAAGGGTAAATTTTCTGCATCTCCTTTTTGCATGGAAATTTTGCCGTCTAATTTAAGTTTTTTTATTTTAATAACGCCAACATTCAGCATTTGTTGTGATAAATCTAAACCAACTACTTTTGAGCCTGTTCCTTTTTCAATAGTAATAGCCAGATCTCCTGTTCCTGTAGCCACATCCAGCACTTCCTGCGGATTATCATTTTTCATCCATCTTACCAGTTTATTTCTCCATAAAACGTCAATTTTCATGGATAAAACATGGTTAAGAAGGTCATACTTCGGCGCAATGTTGTCAAACATATCCTCTACCTGGCTTTTTTTTGTAGCCTCTGAATTGTAGGGAGTAACTTTAGTGATATCTTTTGTCAAAACTTAAAACTTGTAATATTCTTTATAATAATTTAGGTAATCCTGCTTTCTGAAAATTTTCGATCTTGATTCCACTTGTTGGATATTCTTGATCACTTTGTCATAATCTTCATCTACATTGTAGTAAAAATCTTCTGTGTAAAGCTTATTGAAGTGCTTGGCCCCTCCGACATAATCCTTTCCGTCAATAGTTGTCTTATCCAGTGCCATTAGTAACGAATCTTTTTTCAGATTATATCCGTAATACTGGTCGTTCACATAATAATCCTGATGTGTGATATTGATCAAACCACGAAGTTTATTCACTTCAAATGCTGAATCGTAAAGCATTTTTTTATTCTGATCAAAAACCTGAATAGTGTTTTTCCCTTTATTCAGATCCACATGCACATATTGCCCCGCAGAAATGATTCCTTCAGATCCGTTATTGATTTTAAAGTAATACGTATTCGGGGTAGGATTATCTACAACATAATAATTCTTCTTGGCTAAAAAAAGGAAGTAGATCCCAAAGGCAACGATAAACGCCACAGCTGCAATAAGTAAGCCTTTTAAGGACGAGTTGTTTTTCATAGATTGTAAAGTACAATTTTTGCAAATTTAATAATATTTTTAATTCTCCGTTATTAATATTAATTATTAACTTTGCATCTTTAAAAAAATCATATAAACGAATGCCGAATACGATCATTATTGGCTCTGGATCTTACATTCCGAACAGAGTTATTGGTAGAGATTACTTCATGAATTCCGAGTTCTATACAGAAGACGGAGTAAAAATTGAAAAGCCTGTGGAAGAAACTATTGCGAAGTTTGTAGAAATTACAGAAATCGAAAACAGGAGATTTATCGAGGATGATCTTTCTAACTCACAAATCGGTTATGAAGCCGCAAAAATTGCCCTTGAAGATGCAAATGTAGACGGTGAAGACCTGGATTATATTATTTACGCAAGTAATTTCGGGGAAGTTACTGAAAACGGATATGCTGACTTTATGCCGACTATGGCAGCGAGAGTAAAAAATAAACTGGGTATTAAAAACAGAAAATGCGTAACCTATGATATGCTTTTCGGATGTCCGGGATGGGTGGAAGCTATGATTTTAGCAGATAATTTAATTAAAGCTAAAGTAGCTAAAACAATTCTGGTTATCGGAGGTGAAACACTAAGCCGTGTTACCGATCCACATGACAGAAACAGAATGATCTTTGCCGACGGAGCAGGTGCTGTTGTTGTAAAAGCAACGGATGATGAAAATGTAGGGATTATTGCCCACAATACGATCTGTGATAATGGCCCTGAACTGAATTACCTTGAAAATGCCCCCTCCATCAATAAAGAAGTTGATCAGAAACGTCTTTATGTAAGAATGTTAGGAAGAAAAATCTATGAGTACGCCCTAAAGAATGTTCCTGTTGCGATCAAAGAAACCATTACAGATGCAGGTCTTTCTATTGAAGATATCGACAAAATCCTTATCCATCAGGCGAATGCAAAAATGGACTACGCTATGATTGAGAGACTTCACAGACTTTATGATGTAAAAGAATACGACCACTCGATCTCTCCTATGACAATTCAGGATCTTGGAAATACCTCTGTAGCTACTATTCCAACCATGTATGATTTAATAATTAAAGGAAAAATGGCTGGTCAATCGTTTAAAGATAATGGTAACATTGTAATGACTTCGGTAGGTGCCGGAATGAACATCAATGCTATCGTTTACAGATTTCCTTAAAAGTATTTAAACCATTAAAAATATAAAAAGCACAGGGAAATTATTCTTTGTGCTTTTTTTAAATCAGAGTATGCAAAAAAATCTTTTAATCATTGCCGGAATCTTCCTTTTTCTGGAGATTTACATTTATCAGGCCGTAAGAACATTAACGGATAATTTTTGGCTGAGAATCAGCTATTGGGTAATATCTTTAATCATATACGGAGTCTTTGCCTATGAAGTCACTCATTACCAGAGATCAGACCGAAGCATGGTAAGAGCTCAGATTATGATTTCATTATTTTTAATATTCATCCTTCCTAAAATTTTTGTGGTCCTGTTTTTATTAATAGACGACCTTGTCAGAATCGGAGGTTACCTGATCGGATTTTCCAAACCTTCTGAAAACTTCTTTCCGGAAAGGCGAAAATTCCTCAGTCTGGTCGGCTTAGGAATGAGTGGTGTTTTGTCTGCTTTATTCATAGACGGAATCACTTTCGGAAAATACAGACACAAAGTGAGAAGACTAAGAGTGAATTTCAATAATCTTCCCAAAAGCTTCAAAGGCTATAAAATCGTTCAGATCTCAGACGTACACAGTGGAAGTTTTTCGGATCCCGGCAAATTACAGCACGCCATTGACTTGATCAACGAACAAAATCCTGATCTGGTATTGTTCACCGGAGATATGGTTAATAATGTAGCGGAAGAGTTCAAACCTTTCATTCCATTATTTTCGAAAATTAAAGCAAAAGACGGCAAGTTTGCCGTACTGGGAAATCACGACTACGGCGATTATGTAACCTGGGATTCTCCTGATGCTAAAAAGAAAAACCTGGACACTCTGATCAACTACGAAAAGCAGGCCGGTTTTGACATGCTGAGAAATGAGCACAGGGTTATTGAAAAAAATGGGGAACAATTATACATTCTTGGGGTTGAAAACTGGGGACTAAAACCTTTTCCGCAATTCGGAAAACTGGATGATGCTCTAAAAAACGTTCCGGAATCCGCTACTAAGATTTTAATGAGCCATGACCCTACTCACTTTGACTATGTGGTTAAAAAGCATCCTGCAAATGTTCATTTAACCCTTTCAGGTCACACCCACGGAATGCAGTTTGGGCTGGATCTCAAAAATATAAAATGGTCACCGGTTCAGTATCGTTACCCTAAATGGGCGGATCTTTATGAAAGTGAGGGCAAGCTATTGTACGTAAACAGAGGATTCGGAGTACTCGGATACCCTGGAAGAGTCGGCGTCTTACCGGAAATCACCCTTTTTGAACTGAGTTAACGCATTACCGGATAACAGACTATCCGTCTATACATTTACAGTTTAAAAAATATAATCTTTCATTCGGGAAGTAGCCATTTCCCTGTCATTGAGAAAAGTAAGGAGGGCATCTAATTTGTCCTCCATTTTTTTGCCCGAAAATAAGCTTCGGTAAAAAGGAATCTGAAACCTATATTTCTTAAAGTCTGTAAACTGCCATGTATTAAGATAGATCAGAACGAATTCCTCATTCTGCAAGGTTTCTAAAACCATGTTCTGATAATACTTCATCGGCAGAATCTGAAATACAAAATCATTATAGGGCAACTGGCTGTAAGGAGAGATACTTTCCGGAACAATACTCAATCCGTCTTCTTCAGTAATTTCAGTATCTCTTCTGAGACGTTTGAACGGGAAAAGAATATCCGCATTGTCAATATTGGAAACATAATTAAATTCCATCAACTTCAATTTTTCCTGTGGTACTTTCATGTCTTTCTGACGAATTCCCCGGATCTGTTTTTCCAGAAGATCCTGAATATTCTTCTTGGCATTTTCAATTTCTTCCGGATTTGATCCTTTATTATAAAAAGCAATTTCATGCCCTTTGGATGAAATTGCTTTTATAAGATTCTGCAGTTTTTCAGTGAGAGAAACCTCAACAAAAAAACTCGCTTTTATGTCATGAATATCTAAAATTCTAAGAATTGCTTTTGTGTTATCTTCTGTTATTTTTAATCTTTCTTCATCAGAAAATGAAGAGCTGTTTTCTGATTCAGCCTCCATATTCAGTATGTTAAAAGTCAATAATACCATTTAAATTAAATTTTATATAAATTATATAATCTATTAAAAATCAATAGTTAAAGCAATTTTTAATTAAAGTATTACTTTACATGATTAATTCTTAGCCAATTTTACTTTCAGATTCTTGATCATATCTTTCGTCATTTCAGAAATTCCGAAATCATAAGTCAGTCCCCAGTCTTTTTTCGCTACAGAATCATCAATAGAAGCCGGCCACGAATCTGCAATCGCCTGTCTGAAATCCGGGTTATAATCAATGGTAAAATCCGGAATTTCTTTTTTAATTTCTTCAGCCAGTTCTTTAGGAGTAAATGACATTCCTCCTAAATTATAAGATGAACGCACCGATAAATTTTCTTTCGGGGCTTCCATTAATTTCAGGGTTGCATTGATGGCATCATCCATATACAACATCGGCATTCCTGTATTTTCAGATATGAAACTTGTATACTTTCCGTCTTCTATCGCTTTATAAAAAATCTCAACAGCGTAGTCAGTTGTTCCGCCACCTGCAGGAGTTTTCCAGGAAATGAGTCCAGGGTATCTGATACTTCTCACATCTACTCCGTATTTATCGAAATAGTACTCGCACCACTTTTCTCCTGCCATTTTGGAAATTCCGTAAACTGTTGTCGGGTTAAGTACTACCTCCTGCCCTACATCATGTTTTGGAATTCCTTTTCCAAATACAGCGATTGAACTTGGCCAGAAGATCTTTTTAATAAGTCCTTCCTTCGCCATTTCACAAAAATGAAGCAGAGGTTCCAGATTTAATTTCCATGCGAAAATAGGTTGCTTTTCCGAAGTTCCGGACAACAGAGAAGCCAGGTGATACACAGTTGTGATATCGTAGTCCTGAATAATCTGTCTCACCAATTGTGTATTGGTAACATCCATTCTTTCATAATGCCCGGCAGAAGTAATTCCTTCCTGCCATCTGTCCAGACCTGAAGCTACAACATTTTCCGCTCCGTGAATTTCAACAAGTCTGTTCGTCAATTCGGTGCCGATTTGTCCCAAAGCACCGGTAATCAGTATTCTTTCCGTATAGGATTCCATTTTTCAGATTTTTTTAGAATTCTACAAAAGTAAAAAAAACATGTCAACCATAATAAAAAAGGTGTATTTAAAAAAAAGGCCTGCCATTATGATCAAAACTTATCTGTAAAATCCGGACCTGCATTCATAAGATGATATCCTGTGCTAATATCAGTGATCTTTTTAATCTATCATTCGGGTAGAGCAATACATACAATCCGGTAAACAGCACAGAATGACTGTTTTATAATATATACTTAAGAAATAACAATCCTCAAAATCCATAGTTATTTCGGATAAAACACCTTATCTCCAACCTTACAGACAATGATTTACACAAAAAATCAATAATTTTGTTCTAAAGAAAAAACAATTAGTATGAAGAAGATTTTAATTGCTTCGATGCTGTTGGCAGCTCAACTCAGCTGGGCTCAGTTCACAGATATCAATATTATCAAGGAAGTACAGGTAAAAAAGAAAGGTGTTGTAGTCTCTGCACACCCATTAGCCAGTGAAGCGGGGGCGAAAATCTTAAAAATGGGCGGTAATGCCTACGACGCTATTACAGCAACCCAATACGCACTTGCTGTTGTTTATCCACAGGCAGGAAATATTGGTGGCGGCGGATTTTTAGTCGGCGTAAAAAATAATGGTGAAAAATTTACACTGGATTACAGGGAAACAGCTCCGAAAAAAGCTTCCCGTGACATGTACATTGATAAAAAAGGAAAAGCAGATACAGATCTTTCTCAAAACGGAAGACTTGCAGTGGGCATTCCCGGAAGTGTAGCCGGTTTTTTTGCGACCCTGAAATATGGTAAGCTTCCAATGGAAAAGATTATTCAGCCTGCTATTGATCTGGCAGAAAAAGGATTTACCATCACAGATAAAGAAGCAGAAATGCTGAATAGTCAGAGAGAAAAATTCCAGAAACACAATAAATCTTCTATCATTTTTGTAAAAGATGCTCCATGGAAAGCCGGCGATCTTTTGATCCAAAAAGACCTGGCTGAAACGCTGAAACTCATCCAGAAATTAGGTGCTAAAGGTTTTTATGAAGGGAAAACAGCTGATCTTTTGGTAGCTGAGATGAAAAGAGGCAACGGAATCATCACCCTTGAAGATCTTAAAAATTATAAAGTCGCAGAGAGAAAGGCTCTTGAATTTGATTATAAAGGGAACGATGTGGTAACGATGCCTTTACCTTCAAGCGGTGGAGTTCTTCTTGCCCAGATGCTCAGAATGGCTAGTTTCGAAAATCTTGAGAAATACCAGCAAAACTCTACAAAAGCTGTTCAGATCATGGCTGAAGCAGAAAGAAGAGCCTTTGCAGACAGAGCCGAATACATGGGTGACCCTGATTTCATTCAGGATAAAACATCCTATCTGATCTCTGACGATTACCTGAAAGGAAGATGGAAAAGTTTTAGTTTTGATAAAGCCACGCCAAGTTCAGAAGTGGGTAAAATTATTGAACAGCCTAAAGAATCTATGCAGACAACCCATATTTCCGTATTGGATAAGGATGGAAATGCCGCTTCTGTAACCACAACACTTAACGGCTATTACGGAAGTAAAGTGCTTGTTTCAGGAGCCGGATTCTTTTTAAATAATGAAATGGATGATTTCTCCATCAAACCAGGAGTTCCGAATATGTTTGGAGCAGTAGGGGGAGAAGCTAATTCTATTCAGCCTAATAAGAGAATGCTGTCTTCCATGACTCCGACAATTATCCTTAAAAACGGGAAACCTTTTATGGTCGTGGGAACTCCCGGAGGAACAACGATTCCGACTTCAGTATATCAATCTATCGTAAATGTTGTGGATTTTAAACTGAATGCCAATATATCGGTCAATGCACCAAAATTCCACCACCAATGGCTTCCGGAAAGCATTAGTGTTGAAAATAACTTTCCGGAAAGTACCATTTCCGAACTTAAAAGTAAAAATTATGTTATTGAAAAAGTAAAACAGATCGGTAAAACAGAAATGATTGTTCTTGATGAAAACGGAAACATCCATGCTGTAGCAGACGGTCGTGGTGATGACTCAGTTGCTGTTGAATAATTATTGATACTTAACATTCATCAAAAAAAGGGTTAGAAATATGTTCTAGCCCTTTTTTGATGCGTACTGATTTTCCCTTCCGGACCCTATTTTTTTAATAGCTTTAACTCTTTCATTACAAATTCATGATTTTTATCATGAATTTGGAAAAATTTCATAATTTCGCGATGCAAAAAATTATTTCTTTTGAAGTCAAAAAAACTCTTTCAACAGCTATATTTTCAGGTGTTTCTTGCCATCATTGCAGGTATTCTTTTGGGGAACTTCTACCCTGAACTGGGAGAGAAGATGAAACCACTGGGAGACGGATTCATTAAACTGGTTAAAATGATCATTGCTCCCGTCATTTTTATTACGCTGACATTGGGAATTGCCCACATGACAGACCTTAAAAAAGTAGGGAGAATTGCCATCAAAGCAATGATTTACTTTTTTACATTTTCCACACTGGCCTTGATCATTGGGCTCATTGTAGCCAATGTCCTGCATCCTGGTCATGGTTTGAATATTGCCCCTTCTAGTCTTTCAGGAGATGTATCATAGTATAAGGCACAAGCTCATGAAACCTCTCTTACCGGGTTTATTATGAATATTATTCCGGAAACCTTATTCAGTCCGTTGGTTGGAGATAATATTCTTCAGGTACTTCTCGTTGCCATTTTAACGGGAGTAGCATTGGTATTAACCAAAGAAAAAAGTCAAAGAATTACAGATTTCCTTCAGGATTTATCTGCTCCGATTTTCAAGATTGTACATATATTAATGAAACTTGCTCCTGTAGGAGCTTTTGGAGCGATAGCATTCACAATAGGAAAATACGGCATTCATTCTGTACTGAATCTGATTTATCTGGTACTTACCTTTTATATAACCTCTATCCTGTTTGTTGTATTAGTTCTGGGAGCTGTGGCATGGTATAACGGGTTCAGTATTTTCAAATTGCTTCTTTATATTAAAGAAGAATTGCTTCTGGTATTGGGAACAAGCTCTTCTGAGCCGGCTCTTCCGAGACTGATGGAAAAACTGGAAAAGGCAGGTTGCTCTAAAGCAATTGTCGGACTGGTAGTCCCCACCGGATATTCATTTAATTTGGACGGAACCAATATTTATATGACTTTAGCCGCGCTTTTCATCGCTCAGGCGCTGAATATACATCTTCCCCTGGAAAGGCAACTGATGCTTTTATTTGTAGCCATGCTAAGTTCCAAAGGTGCTGCCGGAGTTACCGGTGCAGGATTTGTTACTCTGGCTGCAACATTAGCTGTAGTTCCTGAAGTTCCGCTTGCGGGAATGACCCTGATTTTAGGAATAGATAAATTTATGAGTGAATGCAGAGCGCTAACCAATGTGATAGGAAATGCCGTAGCTACAATAGTGGTTGCCAACTGGGAAAAGCAACTTGATAAAGAACAGCTCCAGTATAGTCTGAATCATACAGAAATAGATTAAAACGAGGTTGAAGAAAGCTTTAAACTAAAATATTCAAACTTGCCGGTTGCACTTTCACGTGGACCGGTGATTTTATTTTGTTAAATTCTCCGTCAAGATGCCAGTTCTTTGTATTTACCTGAAATGAAATTTCAGAAACCGGAAGATAAGTAACATATTCATCGTCTTTCAGTCTTTTGGTAAACATTCTGAACGCAAATAGTGCTGAATAGGTAAGCGGAAATTTTTTCACCAGAACCATATCTACCAGTCCGTCACTTTTACTCGCTTTAGGGGCGATGTAGGCATTATTACCAAATTGACGGGTATTGGCAATATTCAACATAAGATATCTGCCATTGTATTGCTGGTACTGCTCGTCAAAAAACTTTACTTTAATGGGTTTATAATTGAAGAATGTTTTCAGAGAAACTTTGATATAATTCTTAAATCCGCGGCTTGTTTTCTCAAATTCTTTAACGACTTTACCGTCAAATCCGGTACCTGAAACATTAATAGAAAGTCTGTCGTTAACAGTGAAGGTATCAATCTTTCTTGATTTTTTCGCTTTTATTTTCTGCAAAAGCTCATCCAGATTTTTACTGAAACGGGTTTCATTGGAAAATCCATTTCCTGAACCTGCCGGAAATATGGCCAGAATTTTATCTGTAGAAATCAGATTTTGGGCGACCGTAGAGATGGTTCCATCCCCCCCAATAGCTACAAAGATATCTACATTATCAAAATGAGTCTGAATAAACTCATCTGTTCCGGGAATAGATTCTGAAACATAATACAAAGGGTTATTTACCTTAGTTTTAAGTTCATCCAGAAATGGCTGATAATTCTTTTTGGCCGAAAAAGGATTGATGATAAAAGCTACATTTTCCATTACTGCAAAAATAAACAATGCTTCCTGATCCGGAAGCATTAATCTATTTAATTTTCATTCTTTCTTTAAATTCTGTATTGAGGGTCCCCTTTAATTCTTCCCAGGAAACGGGAATTGTAATATCTCCGGCAGCAAAAGCTGCGATTTCGTAAGGGCTATAATGAAAATACAGGCGATCCTGATCAAAATAGAAATTATTAGTGGCAGGAATTTTATCAACCAACAGCATTTCTGAGTTTTTCACTTCTCCTTCTGCATCTGTCGTTCCGCTGTTGATTTTATTAACATTTTTCATCAGAATATCCCCAATCTTACCTGCGGGCATTGAGGTAATGTCTTTCAATTCCAGTTTTTTATTATTTTTAAGGTCGAATACTCTTTCTGAAAATCCGTAATTATCATGTGCTCCCCCTTCGTATCCGCTTCCTGTATATTGGATATGCATATAACCGTTAGTATTCGAAATAAGATTCATATGGGAACTTGAATACCAGTTCTGGGCGTACGTAATATCTGAAGCCCAATCTTTGCTGTCATTTTTTACAGAAGAAAAGTAGTTCTGTTTTTCTTTTTCCAGATAAGCCTGAAGCCCCTGTTTAGAAAAATCCTTAATATTCTTTTCCTGAAAGTAAATACTGTCCAGAAGTTTTTTATCCTTTAATGAAGGAAAAACCAAAAGTTTAGCCATAAAGGCCACTTTTATAGAATCTGTTATTTTTGTAGAATCACTGATTTTAACAGAATCTACAACCATTTCTCCGGATGGTTTGTTTTCTGCTTTTTCTGTTGCCGCAACTGTTTCCGTTTTTTTACAGGCAGCAAAAAGGAAAAATGCAGATAACGCTAAAACAGCAGTCGTATTTTTCATAATTTATAATTTTTCATATGAATACAAAAACCATTCAAAAGATGAATGGTTTTTGAAAAAAATTAATATTTTTTTGTAAATAAAAGTCACAAAAAGACAATTAGGACTTCTTAATTAAACTGATCACCTGATTTTCATGTTTGGATGCAACTCCCCAGATCTGTTTGAAAGCAGGATAATATTCTTTAGGATAATCCGGACTTATCACTTTAGTAGCAGAGGTAATTTCCAGCTTATTTCCATTTTGTACGGCAGTATAACTGTATTCTATTTCCTTATCTTCAGTTACAATTCTTTTATTTTTAGGCATTTCTTCTATGACATAGCCTTCAGGAATTTCAAGAGTGATCTTTTTCACTTTTGATGTCGGAGCACCAAAATCAATAGGATACCTTCTTTCTTCCGTCTGATCAAACTCATTAGAACTTTTACTTAAAAACAACATTGGATTGATGATCATTTTCTTTCCTACCCGGTCAATCAGGTTATTTGAAGAAAAGCTCATCGTACTCTCAAATTCGCCGTTATCCAAAACTTTTGAATCAATTCCCGTGAAATCTATAGAGAAATTTTCATTATACTGTTTTTTATACTTTTCAGTATTTTCGTCATAGCTTTCCTTAACAAGCATGGCAAAAACCCCTGTATCTCTGTCAGAATATGTTCCGGAAATGCTTCCGTCATCATTAATCTTTGCATTCACTGTAAGGAATGTACTTCCAGGTTTATTATTGGTCATCTGGATCTGCTCCACTTTATCTTTTCCTACTAAAATCCCAAACTGGTTCCAGTTTTTCAAAGGAATCTGATCCACTGAAGATTGTTTAGAGGTCGCATCATAAATGTGAAACCCATCGCCCATATTGACAGCCGCCAGTACATAGTTCATATTTGCTATATTAGGAGATGCCAGATTGATCAATCCGTTATCTACTGTTGAAATAACCAGCGGATCGGCTTTTAGGCCAGCTTCTCTCAAAAGCATGACCAGATAAAGATTAATTTCTGCAGCATTTCCCTGTTTGGTTTCTAAAAGCTTTTTAATTCCGTCTTCCGTATAAATTCCTTTATCTTTATTCCAGGTAAATGTCTTTTGAACATAATTAAAGATGGCATTGGCTTTTTCAGCAGGTGTTTTCAATTCGGCAATTCCTGCCGGCATTTTATCTTTAGCCAGTCTCGTTTTTTTCAGTTCCTCACCAAAGTCTTCACGCTCATAAAGTCTTTTCCCGATCTGATCCCAGGAAGATGAATATAGTTTAAGCTCTTTAAAGTTGGTAGAATGAAGCTCCGCACTGATCTTTGTACGGTAATTTCTGTCATTTCGTACAAATTTCTCAGTCTTAAAACCTTTTAAATTTTCAAAACCAAATCTGTATGTTTTATACTGATTGTTATACAGGTACTTATCACTTACATCTCTGTATTTAGGAGTTAAGCTTCCGGTATAATTCATATTATAGGCAATATTAAGCGGAGAATCAATAACATATTCCGTATAAAGAGAAGGAGTATCCGATTCTACTAAAAACTCAGGGATTGCATATAAAAACGGAGACAGCACCTCATACTGATATTCCAGAACAGAACCATTCTTCACATTAGGAAAAGCAAATTTAGTTACTGTAGTATATTTGCTTTCTTTACTTTTATACTGGGAGCTCTTCTCAACTTTTACAGGAACTGTTTTCCCGTTTTCAAGATTGTAAGTAAAAGCTTTAAACTTATTTAAAACTTCCTGCTCTGTAGCATTCTGATAAAGCGGAACTTCTACATTCAACCAATCTTCTGCTTTATCTTTATTATATATTTTTACTCTGTAAAAGTATTTCTTGTGTAAATCTCCTGTAGTTATATCTACTAAAAAATGAACCGATTTATAAAGAATTTCTGCCGGAGCATTTTCATCCAGCGCTGATTTTGTTTTAGACAAATCTGCCTCATTAAATTTAGGGGGATCCAGAAACTCATGTTTTTGTGCCGTCACCAACATTATATTGGCCGCACAAACGATTAGCATCACTATTTTCTTCATCTTAGATTTTTGTAATTAAAATTTTTGAATTGTCCATGTTTATTGTTTTCTTTCTGAAATTAATGTACTCATTGAATTTCTCTTTGGGATATGTCCCTTTATTGATTTGTATTTTTCTGATCACTTTCACTTGTTCCCCATTCTTGGCAAAGCTTAGTTTATAGTATCCGAATTCAGATTTTATATGGGCATCTTCAGGCGTCTCATCAATTTTATATCCTGCAGGAATACTAAAACTAATCTCATATTCATCTTCAAAAGATTGTCCGATTTCAAAGGGCAGTTCTCTGTTTTCTTCTGTTTTATAAACATTATCAGAGAATATAGGAACCGCTCTGAATATCAGACTATTGCCTGCTCTTTTTGAAAAATTATTGGTTTTAAAATCAATATCATAGGTAATAACAGCTTTATCTCTGTCATTGACGAAATTTTTCATTTCCACCTTTTCAAAGTTTAAAACATTTAATCTCTCTTTCAAGGTTTCATTTCTCTCTTTAGAATCAAGGTTGGCATATACAAGATTATAATCATACTGACTTCCGGTATATGAAAAGTTTACCTCTCCGGTGATACTGTTATCTTCCGCCAGCTTAATTTTAAGAATTTGTTTTTCTTTATTCTGTTCAGCAGTATAAACAGGAGTAGAGATAAGCTCAATACCATTTTTCTTTACAGAAAGTACATTTCTGTCAGTAGTACTGTAACTCAGGTGATTAAATGCCGTTTGTTGTGAGGTATTTTCAAGCCAGATATTCCCTTTCTCTGTAGGTACCATTAAGATAGCATGATTTCCGCCCATTTTTGGAAAATCAGGGTCAAAAGATACCTGAGAAAATCCTGAATTGATTACACAGTAATAGGACGGTATTCCAGCTTCATCCAATAAAGTTTTCATATAATTGGTAAGGCCTTTGCAATCTCCGTATCCTTTTTTATGAACTTCATTAGGCATCATCGGAAGCCAGCCTCCGATTCCTAATCCTACATAAATGTATCTGGTTTTGGCCTGCATATACTGATAAATCTTTTTCACTCTATCTTCAACAGACCCCTGAAGCTGCAACGCTGCAATTTCAGATTTGATTTCCGGGGTAGAAACGGCAACAGGTTCTATGAGGTTTTTATAATACCAGCTCCCGAAATCTGTCCAGTTATTTAAATCTCCCTGTCTTCCCGATAAATTGAATTTTGCCAGAGCAAAACTTACCTTAGGTAAGATTTTTAAAGGTTGCGGCAAAAGTGAAACATCATTTACTGCAGGAACATTTTTATAGGAATACTTTTTTTCACCGCCACTGCCATTTTCGCTTACAGCAGCATAATTATATGGTGAAGGGTAAATTTTAGACCGCAGTTCAATACCAGAGGTATTAATTACTTTAAATTCCGCTTCTTCCAACGAGGTGTTGGTAGAATAGAACGGTACAAAATCGGGAAGGAAAATGGTTTTTTTATCGGTTATCTGATATGAAAAATCTATCGTATACGGATATTGAACAGGAGTATAATTAAGTACTAAAAGTCGGTTATCAGAATAAAATACACCTTGCCGGTTATTGGCAAAATCACTAAAGTCAGATTTAGAGAAACTTTTTACTTTTTTACCGGCCTCGTCATAGATAGTCACTTTTATATCTGAGATACTATTGTCTTTATCATAAGGAATATAAGCTATTGCTTTTTCATTTCCATCCTTATTTAAAACAGTAGTAATCGTGTTATACTGATATTTTATATCATCAATTTTATTAATCTGAATGGTTGTCAGTTCTTTTCGGATGACAATATTTGCATTCTTCTTTAAATTTTCAGGAATTGCAGAAACGGGATATATCTGCGCAAAGTACATTGAAGCTGTGGCAGTTAAAGCCCCAAGAAATAAGATCTTCATCATGGTTATTAAAATTATGCAAACATAAGAAAATCTTAATAACTGTTAAAATAGTTTAACCAAAAAAACTTCATTTAATGAAGCCTTCACTAATACTCATAAGTATTATCTTAAAATCTATCTGTAGAAATCTTATAAGTGGACAATTAAAATTTTTCTTTGTTTAAATTACACATTTCCAGTTTCGTCATACAGAAGGTATTTTTCAATGTATTAATTCATATTTTTATAAATACACTGAATAATTTTATACACATTCTACGGGCTCAAAATTAATATTATTTCTATTTCAAATATTTCATTAAATCTATAATTAATTTACAATCAATATAAAATTAATTCTACAAAAAAAAGACTTCATTGCTGAAGTCTTGTCTTTTAGGTTTATTATTTAAAATCATCCGGAATTCTATTTTTATCATAAGAATCACTTCCGAGTCCTAATACAGGAATAAAAATACATCCAAGGAAAAATAACAAGATTGTGTATAGAGGAGTTTCTTTTCCAAAGCCCTTTGCCAGCCTGTCATAGACTATCCATGCAATAAATAGATTAACTAAAGGAATAAAGAATAAGATAATCCACCAAATAGGTTTCTTTACAATATCCAGCATCACAATCGTATTATAAATGGGAATAAAACCAGCCCAGGCATCTTCTCTGCCTGCTTTCTGGAAGATCTTATACATACAATATCCATAAAATATATAGATAAGTAAACTGAAAATCATGGTTCCGATTCCTAATCCTGCGGCAGCGGCACCTGAAACCGCATTTACATTTTCATAAGAATCTGTTTGTAAAAGAGTTAACATATTATTATTTTTTTTGGTTTAGTCAAATATAAAAAAAAGCTTCTAAATAATTAGAAGCTTTCTTTTATATTTGAATGATATTTTATGCATCAATTTTTGCATATTTTGCATTTTTCTCAATAAACTCTCTTCTTGGAGGAACTTCATCCCCCATCAACATTGAGAAAACACTATCTGCTTCAACGGCATTGTCAATCGTTACCTGTTTTAAGATTCTATGCTCTGGGTTAAGTGTTGTTTCCCAAAGCTGCTCAGGGTTCATTTCTCCAAGACCTTTGTAACGTTGCACCTCTACTCCTTTTCCGTCCGGAGACATTTCTAATGTAAACTCCTCACGTTCTTTCTCGTTATAAGCATATACCTTCTTGTTACCTCTTTTCAATAGATATAACGGAGGTTGGGCAATATAAATATATCCGTTCTCAATAAGTTCCTTCATATATCTGAAGAAGAAAGTAAGGATTAGGGTAGAAATGTGGGATCCATCGATATCGGCATCGGTCATAATGACGATTTTGTGATATCTCAGTTTCGCCATATTCAATGCTTTACTATCTTCTTCTGTTCCTACAGAAACCCCAAGAGCAGTATAGATATTTCTGATTTCCTCATTATCATATACTTTATGAAGCATGGATTTTTCAACATTCAGAATTTTACCTCTTAGAGGTAAAATCGCCTGGAAGTGTCTGTCACGTCCTTGTTTAGCAGTACCCCCTGCGGAATCTCCCTCTACAAGGAAAATTTCAGATTCTGCCGGATCTTTGGATGAACAGTCAGATAATTTTCCGGGAAGACCTGAGCCTCCCATCGGAGATTTTCTCTGCACCATTTCACGTGCTTTCTTAGCTGCCTGTCTTGCTTTTGCAGCCAATACCACTTTCTGTACGATCAGCTTGGCTTCAGTAGGGTTTTCTTCAAGGAAATTAGTTAACATTTCCCCTACGATTTTATCTACCGCTCCGGATACTTCGGAGTTTCCTAATTTTGTTTTAGTCTGGCCTTCAAACTGAGGTTCCATTACTTTTACAGAAATTACAGCTGTTAGCCCTTCACGGAAATCATCTCCTGTAATTTCTACTTTTTCTTTTGCCGGAATTCCTAATTCGTCTGCATATTTCTTTAAAGTTCTTGTTAAAGCTCTTCTGAAACCTGCTAAGTGAGTTCCTCCTTCGTGAGTGTTGATGTTGTTTACATATGAGTGAAGATTCTCGTTGAAAGATGTATTGTAACGCATCGCTACTTCTACAGGGATATCATCTCTTTCACCTTCCATGAAGATCACGTGTTCCATAATAGACTCACGGTTGCCATCAATATAAGCAACAAACTCTTTTAATCCTCCTTCAGAGTGAAAAACTTCTGATCTGAAAGAACCGTCTTCCAATTTCTCTCTCTCATCAGTAAGGGTAATCGTAATTCCCTTATTAAGGTAAGAAAGTTCTCTTAAACGGCTTGCCAGAGTATCATAGTTGTAAACTAATTCTGTAAAGATAGTATCATCCGGCTGGAAAAACTGCTTAGTTCCTCTTTTGTCACTATTACCAATTTCTTCAACTCCTGTTTGAGCTTTTCCTTTGGAATATACCTGCTGATAAACGTTTCCGTCTCTGTAAACAGTAGTAATCATTTCGTTGGAAAGTGCATTCACACACGAAACCCCAACTCCGTGAAGACCTCCGGAAACCTTGTAAGAATCTTTATCAAACTTACCACCGGCTCCAATTTTCGTCATTACAACTTCAAGAGCAGATTTTTGTTCTTTTTCGTGGAAGTCAACGGGAATACCTCTACCATTATCACTCACCTCGATTCCGTTTCCTTCTTTAATGGCAACAAAGATCGTGTCGCAGAATCCTGCCAATGCCTCATCGATAGAGTTATCTACTACTTCATAAACCAAATGATGGAGACCTCTTGTCCCGACATCACCAATGTACATTGAAGGACGCATACGTACGTGCTCCATTCCTTCCAATGCCTGAATACTACTAGCTGTATATTGTTTTTGACTCATATATTTTTTTAGATTTGAAGAGCCGGGATTGAGATTTAACCATTGATTTTTAACCTCTTATCACCTCCCTAAATGTATCTTTTTTTATTTTTCGCAAAGACTTACAAATATCGTGATTTTTTTCGAATTATGAAAGTTAAAAAATGTCAAAAAATGTGGAGTTTTCTTATTGGAAACATAAATGATCACGGATCTATAAAAGAATCAAAATTAAATTCTATTTCTGAAATATCAACTGTTTTAAATCATGCTTAACATCAATAATTTATACGTAAATTTATTTACTCAAAAGTTGAAATTATGGATGATTTTATTGCGGCACGTGCGCAGATGGCCTTATCTCTGGGCTTCCATATCATTTTTTCCTGTGTAGGGATGGTGATGCCTTTCTTAATGGCTTTCGCACACTGGAAATATTTAAAAACCAATAATGAAGTATATAAAGGCCTTACCAAAGCCTGGAGTAAAGGAGTAGCCATTCTTTTTGCTACCGGTGCGGTTTCAGGAACGATGTTATCCTTTGAACTTGGCCTTCTGTGGCCCGGCTTTATGAAACATGCGGGTCCTATCTTCGGAATGCCGTTCTCATTAGAGGGAACAGCATTTTTTATTGAGGCAATTGCGATTGGATTCTTTTTATACGGATGGGAAAGATTTAACAAATGGTTTCACTGGTTCTGCGGTTTTCTGGTGGGATTAAGCGGACTGGCATCCGGAATCCTTGTCGTAGCAGCCAATTCCTGGATGAATTCTCCCAGCGGTTTTGATTATATCAACGGACAATACCTGAATATTGATCCTATCAAGGCCATGTTCAACGATGCCTGGTTTCCACAGGCGCTTCATATGACAGTAGCTGCATTTTGTGCCACGGGATTTGCAGTAGCAGGTGTACATGCCTTATTAATTATAAGAAAAAGAAATATTGAATTCCACACTAAGGCTTTCAGAATAGCTGTTGGTTTTGCCCTTATCGGAGCCTTTGGCGCTCCTTTAAGCGGAGATATCGCTGCAAAATCTGTTGCGGAAAGACAGCCCATTAAATTAGCAGCTATGGAAGCTCATTTTGAAACGGAAAAAGGAGCCTCTTTCATCATTGGCGGAATACCGGATGAAAAAAAAGAGGAAGTCCAATATGCAGTAAAAATCCCAAAGGTATTAAGTTTCTTAGTGAGTAATGATTTTAATGCTGAAGTAAAAGGACTGAAAGATTTTCCGAGAGATGAATGGCCGCCAATAGCGGTTACCCATTATGCATTCCAGATTATGATCTTTTTTGGAGTCGTTATGATTGGTATCGGAGTCATTTATTTATATGCTTTCTTTTTCAGAAAAGAATGGCTCACTAAAAACTGGCTGTTAAAGACTTTCCTTATCGCCACTCCTTTTGGATATATTGCTCTGGAAGCCGGCTGGACCGTTACCGAAGTAGGAAGACAGCCATGGATCATTTACGGAGTCATGAGAACAATAGACGCGGTAACCCCGATGCCGGGAATACAATATTCATTTTATTTCTTTACGGCCATCTTCATCTCATTATCCCTGATTCTGGTTTTTCTTTTAAGAAGACAGATCCAGATGGTTCCGATACTTTACGACCCTTCAGACGCTCAGTTCAATACTAAAAACAAGAAATCATGATCTACATTGTTATAGGCTTTCTATGGCTTTCCATTTGTCTTTATATTATCCTGGGTGGCGCTGATTTCGGGGCAGGTATTGTGGAGCTTTTTACCAATAAAAAAGCCCGCCACAAAACACAGGAGATCATGTATGAATCCATCGCTCCTGTGTGGGAAGCCAATCATATGTGGCTCATCATTGCTATTGTAATTCTTTTTGTAGGGTTTCCTGAAATCTATACCACCCTCTCCACTTATCTCCATATCCCTTTAGTCTTAATGTTATTGGGAATTATTGCGAGGGGAACCGCTTTTACATTCAGACATTATGATGCTGTAAAAGATCAGTGGCAGGTTTTATATACCCATATTTTCTATTATGCCAGTCTTTTAACACCTTTCTTTTTGGGGTTAATTGCTGCAGCCACCGTATCACATTCTATCAATCCGGATGCTGTAGGATTTCTTGATCTTTATATCTTCAGCTGGCTTAACTGGTTTGGTGTTTCTGTAGGATTGTTTACTGTAGCACTTTGCGCATATCTTGCTTCTATCTTTTCTTTAAGAGAAACCAGAGATAAGGCAGATCTGATGCTGATGATCAGAAAGTCCAAACAGACCATGATCTTCGTGGTCGTTACAGGAATTCTGGTATTTTTCACCGCTTACATTTCTGATATTCCACTTTTGATGTGGGTATTTTCAAAACCTTTGGGAATGATGGCGATTGCTTTTGCTACAATTGCTTTATTCCTTATTCTGCGGGCTCTGAACAGGCAGAAATTACTTCCGGTACGTGCTCTTGCAGGTTTTCAAATGGTCATGATCCTTGTAGCAGCAACCTATCAGCACAATCCGAACATCATATTATTAGGAAACGGGCAGCATCTTTCTCTTCTGGAACATATGGCCCCTGATAAAACCATTTCTGCATTAGGATGGGCGTTAATGCTCGGATCTTTATTTATCCTTCCTTTCTTATTCTATCTGATGGCCTCATTTAGTAAGCTGAGAAAATAAATCAATGATGCAGACCTATAAAGATAAAACAGAGCTTATTGAAGCAATCAAGAAAACGTATCGGTTTTATGACAATGAATTTGATGGAATTAAAGAAGATGAAAAAAACAGGGATGCACCGGGAATTGACAAAACTCCTTCACAGAATATTTCTTATCAGTTAGGATGGACAGGCTTACTGTTACGATGGGAATCTGATGAAAAAGGAGGAATTGAAGTAAAAACTCCCACTTCTGAATACAAATGGAATAATTTAAAGGGATTATATCAGTCTTTCTATGATCAATACGGTTCTTACCATTTGGCAGAGCAAAGAGAATTGTTACAAAAACAGGTTAATGAAATCATAGAATGGATAGAAAGTCTGGATCACGAAACCTTATTTACTCCGGAACAGAGACAATGGGCAACAACTCCTGCGAAATGGCCGGTCTGGAAGTGGGTTCATATCAATACCGTAGCTCCCTTTAAAAACTTCAGGACACAGCTCCGGAAATGGAAAAAAGAAACCGGTACAGACTAGCTCTGTACCTGCTATTTTTATTTCTTATCAATTTTGTCTGGTGACCTCATTTGACTATTGAAGAAAATAAATTCGGAATCAAAGGCTCGAAGCTGTATAAAATCACCTTATTCATTCTTTAAGCTGCCCATCTATTTTTCTTAAATACCCAATCAGAATTCAGATTACTTCAGGACTTATTTTTAAAAAATTCATCAATTTTTCCTGCACATTGCCGCCCCTCTGCAATTGCCCATACGACAAGACTTTGTCCTTTCCGGGCATCACCACAGGTGAAAATTTTATCTTGATTGGTTTTATATTCTTTATTATTCCCGATTAAATTCCCTTTTGGATCCAGATGAATGTCTAAAGCTTCAACCACTCCCTTATGCTCAACGTGGGTATACCCTAAGGCAATAAAGACAATATCACACTCGAGTACAAATTCAGATGCTGGTTTTTCAGTATACAAATTCCACTTCCCTTCATCAGAATCTTTAGTCCATTCTGCCTCCACCAGACGAATTCCCTTTAGGTTTCCGCTTTCATCTTTTACAAATTCTTTTGAATTCACAGACCACATACGATCGCATCCCTCTTCATGGGAGGAAGTAGTCTGCAGGAGTGCCGGATAACTTGGCCATGGCATCGTTTCATCTCTTTCTGTGGGTTGCATAGGTTTATAATAGATCTGATAAACCACTTCTGCTCCCTGACGATTAGAAGTTCCTATACAATCAGACCCTGTATCTCCCCCTCCTATTACCACTACTTTTTTTCCTTCTGTATTAATTTCTTCTTCTTCGAAAGGAATTCCGCTTACCTTTTTATTGCTCTGTTTAAGAAAATCCATTGCGAAATAAATTCCTTTTGCATCCCGGTTGGGGATGATCAGATCTTTGGGAACAGTACTTCCCGTTGCCAATACAATGGCATCAAAATTACGGTTCAATTCTTCTACAGCATAATTAACACCAACATTAATTCCTGTACAAAATTCAACTCCTTCTTCTTTCATCCACTGCACCCTACGTTCTACAATAGTTTTATCCAATTTAAAATCCGGTATTCCAAATCTTAGTAATCCTCCTATTTCAGCATCTCGTTCAAAAACAGTAACAGTATATCCCATTTGATTCAATTGATAGGCCGCCGCCAACCCTGCAGGTCCAGAACCTACTATAGCGACATTTTTATCGATCTTCAGCTTAGGAAGTTTTGGTTTAGCGAAACCTTGCTCAAAAGCTATTTCAACAATATTTTTTTCTATTTCCTCAATGGTAACAGCCTCATCATTAATTCCTAAAACACATGCACTTTCGCAGGGAGCAGGACAAATTCTGCCGGTAAACTCAGGAAAATTATTGGTAGATATTAAAATCTGATAGGCTCTTTTCCATTGTTTTTTATAGACAGACTCATTAAATTCAGGAATAAGATTCCCCAGGGGGCAACCATTCTGACAAAAAGGAACTCCACAATCCATGCATCTTGCCGATTGACAATTCAACTGCTGATCAGAAGGCTTTTGAATAAATTCTTTATAATCTTTCAATCTCCTTTCCACAGCTAATTTAGAGGGAAGCTCCCTATCATACAATAAAAATCCATCTATCTTGCCCATTATCTAATTTCATTTATCCGGTTTTCGATCACTTTTTTATATTCCCTTGGATACACTTTTTTAAAATGCATACAGCTTTTATCCCAATCGCTTATGATGTATTCCGCTAACACACTTCCTGTATTTTCAGAATGTTCTTTGATCAGGGTAAAGATCAATTCTTTATCATGCTCTGTAATAGACTCCAGATCCGCCATGTCAGCATTAAAATGATATTCTAAAGTTTCATTAACATCCCATACATAGGCAACACCTCCGCTCATTCCTGCTCCAAAATTTCTTCCAACACCTCCTAGAACAATAATTTTTCCTCCGGTCATATATTCACATCCATGGTCACCAATCCCTTCTACCACTGCGATAGCTCCGGAATTCCGAACAGCAAAACGTTCTCCTGCCATCCCATTGATAAATACCTTTCCGGAAGTAGCTCCATATAAAGCAACATTTCCAACAATACTATTTTCATTAGCATGAATAACAGCCTCTTTATCCGGAAAAACGATTAGCTGAGCACCAGAAAGTCCTTTTCCTAAATAATCATTAGCATCCCCTTCTAAACGCATGGTAATTCCTTTATTACAGAATGCTCCAAAGCTTTGCCCCGCTGTTCCTTTAAAATTAAATAGCAATGAGTTTTCCGCCATTCCCTGGGATTTATAAATCTTGGTTACTTCATGAGAAAGAATAGTTCCTACAGAACGGTCTGTGTTTTTTATATCAAACCCTACCTCCATTACTGTATTATTTTGAAAAGCATATTGAGCCGCTTCAATCATTTTCCAGGATATAGAATGCCCTAATCCCGCATCTTGTTTTTCAGATTTAATCACCGGTAAACTGGTTTCCACTTTATACAGAATCCTGCTCAGGTCTATGCCTTGATGTTTCCAGAAGGTAATATTTGCTTTTCGTTCAAGGCATTGAGATTGACCCACCATATCATCAATAGTTCTGAAGCCTAAATTAGCCATGATTTCACGAACTTCCATAGCAAGAAATCTAAAATAATTTACGAGATGCTCAGCTTTTCCTTTGAATTTTTCTCTCAACTCCTCTTTTTGAGTAGCAATTCCGACAGGGCAGGTATTTAAATGACATTTTCTCATCAGTATACAACCTTCCACAATCAGTGCAGAAGTAGCAATCCCCCATTCCTCAGCCCCTAACAAAGTTGCTATGGCCAAATCACGTCCTGTCTTCATCTGTCCATCAACCTGTAAAGTGACTCTTTGTCTCAATTTATTTTTAATTAAAGTCTGTTGAGTTTCGGCTAATCCGAGTTCCCAAGGTAATCCGGTATGACGGATTGAGCTTAAGGGAGATGCACCTGTACCTCCATCATATCCTGAGATCAGAATATGATCTGCTTTGGCCTTAGCAACTCCTGAAGCAATGGTTCCTACTCCAGCTTTTGAAACTAATTTCACCGATAAACGCGCATGGCGATTAGCATTTTTTAAATCAAAGATAAGCTGAGCTAGATCTTCAATAGAATAAATGTCATGATGTGGTGGTGGAGAAATCAATCCAACACCCGGCGTTGAGTGTCTCGTTTTACCAATCCATGAATCTACTTTATCTCCCGACAACTGCCCACCTTCACCGGGTTTAGCACCTTGAGCCATCTTTATTTGAATTTCATCTGCTTCTGCCAGATACCTGGCTGTAACCCCAAACCTTCCGGAAGCCACCTGTTTAATGGAAGAACGCAAATTATCTCCATTTTCATCAAGGGAATATCTTACTTCATCTTCTCCTCCTTCTCCTGTATTGCTTTTGGCCCCTATCCTATTCATTGCAATAGCCAATGTGGTGTGCGCCTCCCAGGAAATAGACCCAAAAGACATCGCACCTGTTGCGAAGCGCTTCATTATATGGTCTATAGATTCAACTTCTTCCAAAGCAATGGGCTTTCTATCATTTTTAAATTCCAACAAACCTCTCAATAAAGACACCTTACCCGTTTGCTGATTGACAAGTCTTGAATATTTTTTAAAGGTATCATAGTCATTATTCCAGGCAGACTGTTGAAGTAAGTGAATAGACTGCGGGTTAAACTGATGATACTCATTATTACTTCTCCACTGGTAAATACCGCCTGTATCGAGTAAAGAGTTTTCTATATCTGTATTAAATGCACTCTGATGCTTTACCAAAGCTTCTTTTGCAATTTCATCAAACCCAATTCCTTCAATTCTGGAGACCGCTCCTGTAAAACAGGTATTGACGACAAGTTTATTCAACCCTATAATCTCAAAAATTTGTGCTCCATGGTAAGATTGCAAAGTGGAAACTCCCATTTTAGAAAATATCTTTAAAAGCCCATCTCCGACAGCTTTTTTATAGTTTTCTCTCAACTTTACCAAGTCTTCTTCTCCTTCAAATTCCCCATCATCAAACATTTGCCTGATACTTGCCAATGCGAGATAAGGATTAATTGCTGTTGCTCCAAAACCCAATAGGGCTGCAAAATGATGAACCTCCCAAACATCCCCAACCTCCATGACCAGACCTATTTTCCTTCGGATACCTTTTCTAATCAAATGATGATGTACTGCTGAACATGCCAATAATGAAGGAATCGAAGCATGCTGAGAATCCAACGACCGATCGGAAAGTATAATTACCTGAAACCCATCATCTACTGCGTCTACTGCATACCTGCAAATCCTCTCAATCGCTTTTTTAAGCTCTCCTTCTTTTCCATTCGCATTAAAATAAGTATAAATCGTTTTGGCTTGAAACCTTCCTGTATCAACGCTTCTTAATTTTTCAAGCTGATTATTATTGATAACAGGATTCTCCAGTTTGATAGAATGTGCAAAATTTTTATCTTCTTCCAAAAGATTTCCGTTTCCACCGATAATGGTAGTTAAAGACATTACCAATTTTTCCCTTATAGGATCTATCGGGGGATTTGTTACCTGGGCAAATAGCTGTTTGAAATATGAACTCAAATGTTGTGGCTTTTCACTCAACACAGCTAATGGAACATCAAATCCCATTGAACCCATCGGTTCTTTACCATGCGAAGCCATTTCTTTAATGATTCCTTCCAGATCTTCTCTGGAATACCCAAATGCCTTCTGATATTTAAAAATATCTTCTGTCTGAAGTTTATTGAATCGAATTTTAGGGTCGGGTAATTCGGTGATATTAATCCTCATACTATCCAACCACTCACGATAAGGTTTTGAAGTACATATTTCCTTTTTCAATTCATCATCGCTGATGATTGTCCCCTTTTTCATATCCACGAGAAACATCTTCCCTGGCTGAAGGTGGCCTCTTTTAATTATCTTTTTGGGATCTACAGATAAAACTCCTGATTCGGATGCCATAATTACTAAATCATCCGACGTGACACAATATCGCGAGGGGCGAAGTCCGTTTCTATCTAAAGTGGCTCCAATAATATCACCATCAGTAAAGGAAATAGAAGCGGGTCCATCCCAAGGCTCCATCAGGCAAGCATGAAACTCATAAAAGTCTTTTTTGTAGGGCTCCATTTGCTCGTGTCCATCCCATGCTTCAGGGATCAGCATCATCATGGTGTGAGGAAGCGACCTTCCTGAATGATACAATAACTCGACCATATTATCGAGATAAGAAGAATCGGATTGTCCTGGTTTTGTTAAAGGAAGAAGCATATCCATTTCCTGAAGAGTAAAAAATGGGCTTTGGAACATTTTCTCAGAAGATCTAAGCCAGTTAAGGTTTCCTCCTAAAGTGTTTATTTCTCCATTATGCGCTAAAAATCTGAAGGGTTGTGCGAGGCTCCATGTAGGTGAAGTATTAGTGGCAAATCGGGAATGCACCATACCAAATGCAGAACGAATTTTAGGATTCGTAAGATCTTTAAAATAGTTCCGCACCTGAATACTTCTTAGCTGTCCTTTGTAAATCAGTTTTTTACAGGAGAAAGAGGCCACGTAAAATCCAACAGGATCATTATTTGTAATGCTGATAACCTGATGAGAGATATAATTTTTAAAAATAAATAACTTTCTTTCAAAATCTTTTTCGGTTTCCAGATCAAAAGGACGCTCAATAAAAAGCATTTCCATCACCGGTTCTACACTTTTTGCCAAATCTCCAAGATCAATATTACTTACCGGAACAGGCCGATATCCTAATATCTTAAGATGAAGTTTTTCTGCAGATTGCGCAATGATTTCTTTGCACTCTTCCCTAATAAAATTATTCTGAGAAAAAAATAGCATCCCCACTCCGTAATATCCTGCCTCGGGCAAATCTATTCCGACATTTAGTGCCTCATCGTATAAAAGCTCATGAGGAATCTGGATTTGTATCCCCGCACCATCGCCAGTGTTACTTTCATATCCGGTAGCCCCACGATGTTCCATGTTTTCCAGCATGGTAATGGCATCACTTATAATTTTATAACTTTTGCCTCCTTTGATATTGGCGACAAAGCCAATGCCACAGGAATCAAATTCAAATTCCGGCTCATAAAGACCCTGTCTCTTTATAAAATTATCTGGTTTTTTTTTGTGTGTTCTATTCATTTCCATATCAAATGTAGTAAAAAGAACAATTTGAAATATTATAAATTACATTTATTTTATTAAAATATATTTAAATGATTATTTTTTTTAAAAAAAATAAACAATAAATGAGAATAATATTAATAATTAAATAAATTAACAAATATTTAATAAATTAAAAATTCGATTATTATGTATAAATTTCACTCTTTTAAAAATAAAATCAAGTATTTCTATAGGTATACTTTTAGAGTGAATCTCCACTAGTTTATTAAGAAATTAATTGAAACGGGATCCCTCAACCTTAAGTAAAATAGAAAAGCCTAGCATGGTTTAAAAATTTCAACATATCTATAAAAACAAAAAAAAACCGATACAGATTTACCCTGTACCGGTTTCTTTTATATTTCATAATGAAACTAAGCCAGTTTCATCAAAAGATTTTCATCAATCTTCTCCACTTTTACAATATTGTTTTTTGTCAGTGTTTTGGAGGCTTTATCCCATTTTTTACCGGATAACCGGCTTCTTTCTTTTACCTCAGCTAATGCTATCGGTTCTTCCTGAGAATTAAGGATTTCAAGGATTACTTTTTCATCTTCTCCCAATTCAATTTGCGGAACCGCCTTCTCCGGTCTCATCTGCGGGAAGAATAATACTTCCTGAATAGAAGCGTTATTCGTCAGGAACATAATTAATCTGTCCATTCCGATTCCCAATCCTGAAGTTGGCGGCATACCGTACTCCAAAGCTCTTAAGAAATCCTGATCGATGAACATTGCTTCATCATCCCCTCTTTCAGACAAAGCCATCTGAGCTTCAAAACGTTCCCTCTGATCAATCGGATCATTAAGCTCGGAATAAGCATTGGCAATTTCTTTTCCACAAACCATTAACTCAAAACGTTCAGTTAAGCCTTCTTTACTTCTGTGTTTCTTTGTCAATGGAGACATTTCAACCGGATAATCTGTAATGAAAGTCGGCTGAATGAAGTTTCCTTCACACTTCTCACCGAAAATCTCATCGATTAACTTTCCTTTCCCCATGGTTTCATTCACTTCAATTCCGATAGACTTTGCGAAATCGAATAATTCCTTCTCTGTTTTTCCAGTGATATCGAAACCTGTGAACTTCAGAATCGCTTCTGTCATGGACACTCTTGGATAAGGTGCTTTGAAATCTACTTCATGCTCTCCGAAGGTAGCTGTTGTAGTTCCATTTACCTGAATGGCACAGAATTCCAATAGTTTTTCTGTAAAATCCATCATCCAGTTGTAGTCTTTATAAGCTACATAAATTTCCATAGCTGTAAATTCCGGATTGTGAGTTCTGTCCATCCCTTCATTTCTGAAGTTTTTAGAAAACTCATATACGCCGTCAAAACCACCTACGATCAATCTTTTCAGATATAATTCGTTCGCAATTCTTAAATATAACGGAATGTCTAATGCATTGTGGTGTGTGATGAATGGCTTAGCAGCCGCTCCACCAGGAATTGACTGTAAAATTGGAGTTTCCACTTCAAAATAACCTGCATCGTTAAAGAAAGTTCTCATCGCATTGAACAGTTTTGTTCTCTTCACGAAAATTTCCTTTACCTGTGGATTTACCGTTAAATCTACATAACGTTGTCTGTATCTTAATTCAGGATCTGTAAATCCGTCATGTACAACACCGTTTTCATCTGTTTTAGCCTGAGGAAGCGGACGAAGAGCCTTTGTAAGAAGGGTAAAATTCTTTACTAAGACCGTCTTCTCTCCTACCTGAGTCGTAAACAGTTCACCTTCGATACCGATAATATCCCCGATATCCAAAAGGTGTTTGTATACTTCATTATATAATTCTTTATCTTCACCCGGACAGATCTCGTCTCTGTTGAAATACACCTGAATTTTTCCTTTAGAATCCTGCAATTCGGCAAAAGAAGCCTTCCCTTGAATTCTGCGGGACATCAGTCTACCAGCGATCTTCACCTGTTTACTTTCAGAAAAGTCCTGTTTTATAGATTCTGTAGTATCTGTAATGGTATACTCATCCGCAGGGAACGCATTAATCCCCATTTCAGTCAGCTTATTCAGCTTTTCTCTTCTAATGATTTCTTGTTCTGATAATTGCATTTCTTATTTTTCTAAAAGCGTACAAATTTAGGCATTTTTGAGCTGACCATCAAATTAGTTTTTTCAGAAATTTTAAAATGTGAAGTCTGGAGCGTAAATTTTTAAGATCATAACACTCTAATAGCGAATTGAGTTTCTTACCTATACCGAAACGGAAAAATAATAATCAAAAGTACACGACAAAGCCAACACAGCATCAACTATGAACTAAAACCAGTCTTTCCGGTCTTTCTGAGGCGCGAAAGTCCAGGCCAGAATCCGGCTTATTTTCTGTCCCTGAGCCATATCAATGGTTTTATATTCTGCAGCTTTTAGTTTTTTTACAAGAGCAGTCAGCTTATGAAGGTTATCTTTTTTAGAAACCAGACAGGTAAACCAGAGTACCTGTGACGGGTACAATGCACTTTCATGGATCATTTTTGTAATGAATGCGATTTCACCACCTTCACACCATAATTCATTCTGCTGTCCGCCAAAGTTAAGTAATGGTTTTTGTTTTTTTGAGCGGTTAAGGTTCTTTGTCTTCCGGATATTTCCTTTCACTGCAGATTCTTCTGAATCATGGAAAGGAGGATTACACATAGAAAATGTAAACCGGTCTCCGGCATTTATTATATTTTTAAAAATATGATCGGAATCCGGTTGCTTCTTTAGCTGAATAGCTGATAAAAGATCGGGATTTGCGTCTAAAATATTTCGGGCGTTCGCCAGTGAATCTTCACTGATATCTGTTCCTGTCATTTTCCAGCCGTAAGAACTATGACTGATTAAAGGATAAACAAGATTGGCTCCGGTTCCTATATCCAGGCCTTTTATGGAAGATCCTGCCGGAATTTTATTTTGATGTTCAGCCAGCAGATCGGCAATATAATGTACATAGTCTGCACGCCCTGGGATGGGAGGGCATAAATTGGCCTCAGGAATATCCCAGTTTTTTATATGATAATAATGTAACAGTAAGGCTTTATTGAGCAGCTTAACTGCCTGAGGAATACTGAAGTTAATGGTTACCGTTTGATAAGCATTCGTAAAAACATACTGTTTCAGTTCTGGCACACAAGAAATAAGCTGATCAAAATCATAGGGATAACGATGCAGATTTCTTGTGTGCAGACTGGATTTTTCAGTAGACATATTCTATTTCTTCTGACTTAAAATATATTCCACCATTTTTTTGGCATCTTCTTTAGATACCTGTGGATGGGCAGCCATAGGGACACCTCCCCAAACTCCGCTTCCGCCTTCTATAATCTTGGAAGCAAGCATTTCAACATCCTTGTCAGAATATTTCCCTGCTATTTCTTGATAAGAAGGTCCTATCATTCTCTCATTGGCAGAATGGCATCCTGAACAGTCTAACGTTTCGATGATCTGAGCACCGGAAAGATTAGATTTTCCCGGTTCTGAAACAGTTGCTGTTTCAGAAGATGAAGCCACAGCTGTCGTATTTTCTTTTTTAGAACAGGAAAAGATCATAAGACCTAAAGCTCCTGCCAAAAATATTTTTTTCATTATTTCTTCGCTGTAGAATCTTTTTTAGCAGCTTCAGGAGCAGGTGTAGCCGGAGTTGCAGCAGCAGGAGCAGCTGGCTTAGCCGTAGAATCTACCACTGTAGTTGCTTCAGGTTCTTCAAGCATTGTATTGCTGTCCTGTAATGAGTGATCTGTCTTTTTAGAACAGTTAACGACTAATAAACCACCAATAAATGCGATTGCTAATACTTTTTTCATTGTTTTCTAATTTGGTAGCAAAAATATAAAAAATAAACTTTTAAACTGATGACAAATGTTCTCTTTGAAAAATATTTTTAAAGGCTAAATAAATAACAACGATAAAATAATTCATCAATAGGAGATATTTTATAATTATGCTTAATATTTTTGTATTGATTATGGCAAACTCAATCCATATTATCAGTTTACTTCTATGACCAGAAAAAATTTATTGGGCATTGCTTCAGGTATTGTAATATCTGTATTGCCTCTATCCTGTGACAATTCTTCATCGGATAATCACAATTCAGAATATTCCGACAAAATTGAATCCGTATCTTTATTAAAAACAACAAAATCATGGGATGGTACTGTATATCCGGCGTATCCGGACGGGCAACCGGAGATATCGGTTCTTAAAATCTCTGTTCCGCCTCATAAAGCCCTGGACTGGCATAAGCATCCTGTCATTAATGCGGCTTATGTAGAAAAAGGGGAAATTCAGATTGAAAGAAAAGAGGACGGTAAAACCCAATGGGTAAAACAAGGACAGGTACTTCCGGAAATGGTGAATGCTGCCCACAGAGGCAAAACCGGAGATCAGGGGGCAACCTTAATTGTTTTCTATAGCGGATCTCCAGACCTACCACTTTCGGAGCCCGTACACTAATTTATTTTACAGCGGGGCCGCAGGATATTTATTTAATTCAGAAAACCGCTTTCAGACTCCTGCGGACTCATCTTTTAAAAAAAGAGAATGAATGACTTTACTTTATCTGAAAAACAAGCGGTAATCTTATTAATTTTTTTAATAATTTTAAAGAGATTTTAGATTTTAATAAAGATAACCGAATTATAAACATGATTCTAATTTCAAAAATTCTGTTTTTTGCCAGTCATCATGGGTTTTACACTGTGATCATTCTTATTTTGTTCTTTGGATTACTCACCTTTTTAACAAAAAAAGTATTGTTTCTGATTCCTATTATTCCATTGGCAATCTTAAACGGAATCGGCGGACAGTTTGTGAATGCCTGGTTTTTAAATAAATACGGAGTTGAAAGCACGGCAATCATCACCGATGATGTGGAGACTAATTCGACATTGAACGAAATGTACATCCATGATTATGAAGCTATTGTAAAAAAACAGGACGGAAAATACATTTCCACTTACTTCTCTACTACCACTGCAGCTATTTATCCTATTGAAAATGCAATCAGAATTCCTCGGATGAAAGAATCATTTCCTGTAAAATATATTCCGGGATATGAAAAAAATATCGTCATTCTCTATAATCAGTCTGAAGAAGGAAAAAGAGTATTGAAGTATTCAAAACTTGCACCGGTAAATTCTGCCAAAATCAAATATGAGGCAGACAGAACCAACAAAGAATTTGTAAAAGAATATATTTCCGCTCTTGAAGAATATTTAAAAGACTATGATGATGAAAGTTACAGAACCAGACTCAGCGATCTGAAACAGGAACTTGATCAGTTGAAATAATAAATTTCCATATTAATTTTTTTGTTTTTTTGACTTTTCTATTTTTTGTATTGATTTTTTTTTTACATTTGTCCCATGTTTAACATGAGCAACAATATTTGGTGGTGGCTTTCAAACTCTTCGTCGGGTCTGAAGGTATTGTCATGTTGCTAACTTACAACAGAAATATTAAAAACAATATATAGGCTTTGACGGATTCCGTTGAAGCCTTTTTTTATTCCTTACGCTCACATAAAAAATAAAACTACAGATGTTTACTGAACCTATTACAATAAAAACCGTTTCGAAAAAGACCCTGGGTGATCTTCATACACCCATGAATATCTACCTTAAAATCAGAGATAAATTCAGAGATACTATCCTTCTGGAAAGTTCTGACTCAAAGAGTATTGATAATAATTTTTCTTTTATTGCCATTAATGCTATTGCCGGGATTGAGGTAAAGAACCTTAACGAATTTGAAGTTAAACTTCCTCATTCTGCTCCTGTTAAACAATTCATTATGGAAAGAGACCTTAACGACATCTTTGAGGGCTTCCGTACCGTTTTTCAATGTGAAAAAACAGAAGACCCGATTGAGCAGACGGCTCAGAGCCTTTTCGGTTATACGAGTTTTGAAGCGGTACAGTTTTTTGAAAACATAAATCTAAAGGCGCAAAGTCCTGAAGTGGAAATACCTATTCTCAGATACAGATTGTATCAGTATGTAATCGCTATCAATCATTTCAATGATGAAATGTATATTATTGAGAATCAAATCAAAGGCATAAAATCTGAACTTCATCTTTTAGAAAACCTCATTAAAAACCAGAATACTCCGGTTTATCCTTTTGAAAAAAACGGCCGGGAAACCTCCAATATTACCAGTGAAGAATATATCGATCTTGTAAAAACCGCCCAGAAACACTGTATGAGAGGCGATGTATTTCAGCTGGTTTTAAGCAGAAGATTTGAACAGAAATTTAAAGGAGATGAGTTCAATGTATACCGTGCCCTGAGAAATATCAACCCTTCTCCTTATCTTTTTTATTTTGATTACGGAAGCTATAAATTATTCGGATCCAGTCCTGAGAGCCAGCTTATTATAAAAAACAATAAAGCGGTCATTCACCCGATTGCCGGAACGGCTAAAAGAACGGGCCATTTTGAAACAGATCTTCAGGCAATCGAAACCTTAAAAGCAGACCCGAAAGAAAATGCAGAACACACCATGCTGGTAGACCTTGCCAGAAATGATCTTGGAAAACTGGGCAAAAATGTTACGGTTACCAAACTGAAAGAAATTCAGTTATTTTCTCATGTTATCCATATGGTGAGTGAAGTAACTGCAGATCTTCCTGAAAATATTAATCCTCTTGAAATGGTTTCTGCAACCTTTCCACAGGGAACGTTAAGCGGAGCGCCCAAACACAAAGCTCTACAATTAATCAACCAGTATGAAAAAGATTCTCGCGGATATTATGGGGGCTGCATCGGTATGATTGGTCTAAACGGCACCTGTAATCAGGCTATTATGATCCGAACTTTCTTAAGTAAAAACAATACCCTTTATTATCAGGCCGGCGCAGGACTTGTTGCAAAATCAGTTCCTGAAAACGAACTGCAGGAGGTTAATAATAAATTGAACGCGCTGAAAAAAGCAGTAGAAAAAGCAGAAAAAATAGTTGAAAACTGATTTCGGAAAATTGAACAGGAACATCATCAGCTAGCAAATCAAAAAATAAAAAAATGAGCAATACAATAGATAATCAGCAATCAGCATCTAAAGTCCTGGTTTTTGATAATTATGACAGTTTCACGTATAACCTTGTCCAGATCATCGAAAAAATCCTTAATCAAAAAGTGGATGTGGTAAGAAATGATCAGATTAGCCTGGAAGAAATTAATAAATATGATAAAATAATTCTTTCTCCCGGTCCCGGAATTCCTGAAGAAGCAGGAATTTTACTGGAACTGATCAGAGAATATGCTTCTACAAAAAGTATTTTGGGAGTATGTCTCGGACAGCAGGCTATTGCAGAAGCTTTTGGAGGCAGCCTTATTAACCTGTCTGAAATTTTCCATGGAGTGGCTACCACAACAGAAGTTGTAAAAGAAAACACTAAACTGTTTAAGGACATTGCTTCCGGACTGGAAGTAGGAAGATACCACAGCTGGGCTGTTAATCCTGAAGATTTCCCTTCAGAACTGGAAATTACAGCGGTAGATAAAGACGGAATGATCATGGCATTACAGCATAAAACTTACGATGTACACGGAGTACAATTCCACCCTGAAAGTATTTTGACTCCGGATGGAGAAATGATAATTAAAAACTTTCTTTTACAGTGAATACCACAGAGATCTCATCAACAATAAAAACTCCTCAAATGAAAGAAATACTGCAATACCTGTTTAATCATAATACACTTTCAAAATCTGAAGCAAAAGCTACGATGATTGAAATTGCTCAGAATAAATTCAATTCTGCGGAAGTAACAGCCTTTATGAGCGTTTTTCTGATGCGTAATATAACACTGAAAGAACTGGAAGGTTTCAGAGAAGCTCTTTTACAAATGGCTGTCCCTGTGAATATTGACGCTCAGGATGCCATAGACATCGTAGGAACAGGAGGTGATGGAAAAAACACAATCAATATATCAACATTGGCCAGCTTTGTGGTGGCCGGAGCCGGGCAGAAGGTAACAAAACATGGTAATTATGGGGCTTCAACCACTACAGGCTCATCCAATGTACTGGAAGAACTCGGGTATGAATTCAAAAACAGCTCAGCTCAGCTGAACGAAGACCTTGAAAAGGCCAATATCTGTTTTTTACATGCACCCTACTTCCATCCTGCTCTTCAATCGGTTGGGTTATTGAGAAAATCACTGGGATTAAGAACTTTTTTCAATCTCCTGGGTCCACTGGTCAATCCGGCCCAACCTCAATACTCCGTGATCGGAGTTTACAATCTTGAAATTGCAAGAATATATCAGTATCTCCTGCAAAAAGAGGATCGTGATTTTATGCTTGTTCACGGATTGGATGGCTATGATGAGATAAGTCTTACCCATGACAGTAAAATCATTACCAAGAATGGAGAAAGTATCTATTCAGCTGAAGATTTAGGATTCAATCCTGTAACGCCGGAAGATATTAAAGCAGGCACTAGCATTCAGGAAACAGCAAAAATCTTCAGAAATATTCTTGAAGGCAACGGTACAGAACAACAGAACTCAGTAGTACTGGCGAATGCTTCCGTAGCACTTCATCATACCCGTAAATTCGGAACTTATGATGACTGCCTTCTTTTAGCACAGGAAAGTCTTGAAAGCGGAAAAGCATTAAATAGTTTTGAACTCTTAATTCACTAAAAAACGTTAAAATCAAAAACACCAAACTGTTTTAACCCTCTAAGCACAAAAAAATGACTATACTGGATACAATTATTGAAAGAAAAAAAGAAGAAGTTGCCGTATCAAAATCAAATATCTCCGTTGATCAGTTAAAAGAGACCACCTTTTTTGAGAGGAGCACTTATTCTTTGAAAGAATCCGTAATCAATAAAAGCGGAATTATTGCTGAATTTAAGAGACAGTCTCCGTCAAAGGGGATTATCAACAGCAGTGTTTTACCTTTAGATGTAGCTTCTGCTTATGAACAATACGGAGCCAGCGGAATTTCTATCCTCACTGATAAAGATTTTTTCGGAGGAGATTTCGATGACATTCTTAGTATAAGAAACCATATTCATATTCCCATTCTGAGAAAAGATTTTATGATTGATGAATATCAGTTTTATGAAGCAAAAAGTATGGGGGCGGATGTTGTTTTACTGATTGCTGCCTGTCTTTCTCCTGTTCAGGTTACTGAATTTACAGCATTGGCTCATGAACTGGGACTGGAAGTTTTACTGGAAATTCATACGGAAGAGGAGTTGAGGCATTTTTATTCTGATATTGATCTGGTGGGAATTAATAACCGGAATTTAAAAGATTTCAAAGTGGATTTGCAACATTCTGTCCGGTTAAAAAATATGCTTCCAAAAGAAACCCTGTCTGTCGCTGAAAGTGGAATTTACAGTACGGCGGATTTCAGCTACTTGAAGGAAAAAGGATTTGATGCTTTTCTAATGGGAGAATATTTTATGAAACATGCAAACCCGGGAAACCAATTTGCTGAATTCATATCTCATGTATCACTTTAACCTTTTATCCTTCTCATAATGATTAAAAATCAACAACCCCATCTCAAAGTTTGCGGACTCACCCGGTTAGATCAGATTCAGGAATTGATTGCTATGAATGTAGATTTTCTCGGGTTCATATTGTACGAAAAATCACCGAGATATGTTCTGAATCATCTGAGTCCGGAGGATATTGCGAGTCTAAACCATTCCGGCAAAACAGGAGTTTTTGTGAATGCAGATATCGAAAGAATCATAAATATCGCAACAAGAGCCCATTTAAATTATATTCAGCTTCATGGGGATGAGACCACCGATTTTATTACGCATCTGAGAGAAAGGCTAAATCCGGATATTCAAATTATTAAAGTGATCAGGATCGGGAAAAACACTGCTGAAAACAGAAATAAAATAAAGCAGGCCCTTAATACCCAGTTTTCAGATTTCAGCTATTATTTATTTGATACAGACAGCAAAGCTTTTGGAGGAACCGGAAAACAATTCGACTGGACCTTACTGAATGAGTTTGAAATCCCCCTGCCCTACTTTCTGAGTGGTGGTATTTCAGAAGAAAATACAGAAGATATCAAACAATTAGACCAGCAGCCTTTTGCCCTGGATATCAACTCAAAATTTGAAACAGAACCTGGAAATAAAGATTTAACTAAAATAAAGAAATTCAGATCAATACTATATAAAGAATAGTAAATAAAAGAATTTAACCCTTGTCATTAATTGATTAGTCTCTTCAGAAGTCTTTATTAACTTTGATTATAATTTTACCCTCATGAAATACCAGATCAAACAAACCAATGAATTAACAGAACGTGAAATAGAACATATTCTTCAACTATGGGACATCTCCGCCTGGAACACAATGAAATCTCCTTATTTCCGTAGTTTTTTTAAAGATTCGGAATTTCATTTGCTATTGGATACAGATGAAAATATACTCGCGGTGATTCGTATGAATTTTGATTTTACACTTAAAATTTCACATGAAGAGCTCCCTTTTGCTGAAGCTGTCGGACTTGTTGCCGCCCATAAGAAAAAGGGATACGGAGCCCGGCTGGTTCAGTATTTTAAAGACAATGCCCGTGAAAGAAATATAGATACCATAGGTTTTTGTCATGAAGAACTTCGTCCGTTTTATCAGAAATGTAATATTGAAATTCTGCGTGATATGGCCAAAAACATCAAAGAAAGTGTGGGTTCCGAATGGGTCAATTCCGAAGATGATGATATTTTAATTTTTTATGTATCAGAAGAAATAAAAGAAAAGCTCAGTACGGTGAGCACAAAGAATAATGCTTATTTAATTAGTAAAGAATAAAGAAATGAATTATAAAAACCCCGATGAAAACGGATATTATGGAGAGTTTGGAGGCGCTTTTATTCCCGAAATGCTCTATCCGAATGTAGAAGAATTACAAAAAAACTATCTTGCAATCATAGAATCTGAAGATTTTCAGAATGAATATCAGGATTTACTTACCCATTATGTAGGAAGAGCGACTCCTCTTTATTTTGCGAAGAATCTGAGTAAAAAATATAAGACTCAGATTTATCTGAAAAGAGAAGACCTCAATCATACGGGAGCCCATAAAATCAATAATGCACTGGGACAGGTTCTTCTTGCCAAACGACTTGGAAAAACAAGAATCATTGCTGAAACCGGTGCCGGACAACACGGTGTAGCCACTGCTACAGCATGTGCACTTCTCGGCCTTGAATGCATTGTATATATGGGTGAAATTGATATCCAGAGACAGGCCCCGAATGTGGCAAGAATGAAGATGCTGGGCGCAGAAGTCATTGCAGCTACCTCAGGTTCAAAAACACTGAAAGATGCTGTAAATGAAGCCTTAAGAGACTGGATCAACAACCCTGTAACGACTCATTATGTCATCGGAAGCGTGGTAGGCCCTCATCCTTTTCCGGATCTTGTAGCCAGATTCCAGAGTATTATTTCAAAAGAAATCAGGGAACAGCTTAAAGAAAAGATTGGAAGAGAAACCCCTGATTATGTAATCGCCTGTGTGGGAGGAGGAAGTAATGCGGCCGGAACTTTTTATCATTTTGTAGAAGAAAAGGACGTAAAAATTATTGCCGCGGAAGCCGGAGGTTTGGGAGTCCACTCAGGAAAGTCTGCAGCTACAACCTTTTTAGGAACTTTAGGAGTTCTTCACGGAAGCAAAAGCCTTGTTATGCAAACTGCAGACGGACAGGTCATTGAACCGCATTCCATTTCTGCAGGACTCGACTACCCTGGAATCGGACCTTTCCATGCCCATCTGTTTCAGGACAAGAGAGCGGAGTTTTTCAGTATCAATGATGATGAAGCCTTAAAAAGTGCTTTTGAACTGACGAAGCTTGAAGGAATCATTCCGGCGCTGGAAAGTTCACATGCGCTGGCTGTTTTAGATAAAAAGAAATTTAATGAAGATGATGTCGTGGTGATCTGCTTAAGTGGACGTGGAGATAAAGATATGGAAACTTACTTAAAAGAGATGAGTATTAGTTAATATAAGCTAAATGTATTTTTTAACGCGATGTTCGCAAAGATGCTATCATGAATTATTTTGAAATAGTTTGCAATGATGTTAACACTCACCAAGAAAATCAGTTGTGTACCGCTGAATGGGCTGCCTTTGCGAACGAAAATATCCAAAAGATTTCATCAAACTCTTGCGAATCCTTTGCGTTTTTAAATTTTTTATGTTGAGTTTACATTTATTTTAATTATTTCAACGTACAACATTCACCTTCTAATTTCTAACCTCTATAATGATAATAAAGAAATGAAAAAACTAAATATATACTTCACAGCAGGGATTCCTCAATTGGAAAATACTGCCGATATTATAAAACTGATTCAGGACTCAGGAGCTGATATGATTGAGATCGGAATGCCTTATTCTGATCCCGTTGCAGATGGTCCCGTGATTCAGCAGGCCCATGAACTTGCTTTACAAAACGGGATGACCATTGAAAAGCTGTTTTCTCAATTAAAAACCATTAAAAATGAAATAAGAATTCCCATTATTCTGATGGGATATATCAACCCTGTATTAAGTTTCGGGTTTGAAAAATTCTGTAAAGAATGTTCGGAAAGCGGAGTTTCAGGATTAATTTTACCGGATCTTCCTCCGATTGAATTTGAGAAAAACTATCAGCAGATTTTAAAGAAGTACAATCTCAATTTTACTTTTCTGGTGACCCCTGAAACCTCTGACGAAAGAATAAAATATCTTGATTCTTTAAGTTCCGGTTTTCTCTATGCGGTAAGCTCTTCCTCTACTACAGGAAATGAAAACGCCGTTGTTAAAAATGAAAATTATCTTTCCAGATTAGCCGGTCTTCCGCTTCAAAACCCTGTCATGATCGGTTTTGGGATCAAATCTAAAGAAGATTTTGACAATGTAACGGAAAAAGCAGACGGAGGTATTATCGGGACTGCTTTTGTGAATATTTTATTGCAGCATAAAGACTGGGCTAAAAATGCCATAGATTTTATCCATTCCATAAAAGGCTAAAATTCACTAAATTTGTATATCAAAAATTGAAATGAATACAAATCAAAATAAAGTAGTAAAGTTTGAAGATTTAGGAGTTAAAGAATATCAGCCTGCATGGGAATATCAGGAAAAACTGATGAAAGATATTATTGACACCAAAATAAAGAACAGAGATCTTCCTGCAGAACAACACATTACCACTCCGAATCACCTTCTTTTTGTAGAACATCCGCATGTCTATACTTTAGGAAAAAGCGGACACGAAGAGAATATGCTTGCCGGTATTGATAAGTTAAAAGAAATTGAAGCCACTTATGTAAAAACCAACCGTGGTGGAGATATTACTTATCACGGATATGGCCAGGTCGTAGGTTATCCTATTTTAGACCTTGAGAATTTCTTTACAGATATTCATCTTTATATGAGAAATCTGGAAGAAGTCATTATCAGAACTATTGGGGAGTATGGCCTTAAGGGAGAACGCTCTCAGGGGGAAACCGGAGTTTGGCTGGATGTAGGAAAACCTTATGCAAGAAAAATGTGTGCAATGGGAGTAAAAGCTTCCCGATGGGTAACATTACATGGTTTTGCACTGAATGTCAATACGGATATGAGATATTTTGAATACATCATTCCGTGTGGTATTAAAGATAAGCAGGTAACCTCTCTGGCAAGAGAGCTGGAAAGACAACTCAGCCCGCAAGAAATGGAAGATCTGAAAGCGAAGATCAGAAAACACTTTACAGACGTATTTCAGGCAGAACTGAGTTATAACTGATCAAAGTAAATCATATAAAAACCGGTTTCAATATATTGAAACCGGTTTTTATATTTTTCAGGCTGCTTATTTTATCAATTTAAGAAAATACAAATTTTCCATGAAATAATTAATAATATACATGTAAAAAACATATTTAAAACACTTTAGATATAAAAAATAACATTTACTTTGAAATTTTTCTAAAAATAATTGGCAGGTATATTAAATTTTTCTACTTTTAATATCACTTTACAGTGAACTAAAACCACTTAAAGAAAAACTTCATTAACCCACCAAATAATTTATGAGAATTATGAAAAAATTTTTGTTATCAATGATGGTATTTGTGTCAGTACTATCATTCAATTCGTGTTCAGATTCAGGAGCGAATCAGGAAACCATTACCTCAGAGTCTAAAGAAATTGCGATGAAAGATTTTGGAAGAACTGTTCCGGTAGGGATAGAAAAGGAAAATGGTAAATTTAAAGTCTCCTTTATTCTTTCAGCTCAGCCGTATGAAATCAAAGACACTAAGGAAAATGAAAACTATATCTCCATGATCAGCCAGGCTGTTAAAAATGAGTCTCCTGTTCATATTTTCCTTAAGGCCAACTCTACTGAAATTTCAAAAGTAGAAAAAGCGACAGAAGAGGATATCCGTTTTTTTAAATCTGCATTCACAAAAGAAGTAAAAGCAGACCAAGGAGAAACCAGCAGACTGGCCAGTGTTATTCCTGATCTTGCTACTTTAAACAGCCTGTTTGCCCAGATTAAAAACCAGTCTTGCGGAACTTCTACGGCTTCTTCACCATGTATTACTTTTAGATACCCTGTAGACGGATGTTATGCAAGAGCTCATAAAATGAGACAAATCCTGAACAATGCAGGATACGAGTGTGAAAAACAATTTGTATATGGTAATTTAAGAGCTTCTACCGGTACCTGTTGTGTATCATGGGTATATCACGTTGCTATTCTGGTAAGCTTTAAAAATGCTTCCGGGGTAGTTGAAAAAAGGATAATAGATCCTTCATTAAACTCAGCAGGCCCTATAACCGATACAGCATGGAGAAGTGCTTGTACCAATTCTACCTGCGGATCGACTTCTGTTTCTTCTTTTGTTAATACAGCTGGGAATGTGTATTACAGAAGTCCGTCAGGCTCTTTATTATATGATAACAACCTTGTTAATACGAATTGTACATTAACAGCATTTTCATCTCTTTCAGGGTGTAGTGCTCCTGTACCTAGTACAGACCATTGCGGATTCTAACTAACTTTTTATATAGCTCCTGCATTATTTATATACTGCAGGAGCTTTTTACCCAATACTTTATTATTATGAAAGTCTGGACTTATTTATTATTAGCATTTACCATGATCACTTCCTGTTCCTCTCATTCCGAATCCCAGAAATTAATCTGGTACAATAATGCGACTATCAACAATATCCTCGAAGATCCTGATAAGCCTGAAGAAGTTGTACGTGTGGCCATTGGAATAAGTGCCCAGGTTTTTTATATTTCAAAGAAATCTTCCGATTATAAAACATTGATAGAAAAAGCCACCCGAAGTTTTAAAAAAGGGAAAACCTATAATATTGGTGTTGAAATTAAAACCAATATGATCAGACAAATCAACGAGGTCAAATGAATTTTATCAATTTTAACGGGTTATCTTATCACAGAAATACCTGCATCTACTTTTATTTCAGCACCATGAATATATGCCGCTTCTTCCGATGCAAGAAATAAGACTGTACTGGCAATCTCAGCGGGCTCTCCCTGTCTTTTAAAAGGGATGGTAGGAATAATATCATGAACTGCGTTTTCAATCTGTTCAGTTGTTAAGCCCGTATTATTAAAAATATTTGTTTTGATATGTCCGGGGCTTACTCCATTCACCCGGATCCCCTTTTCTGTAAGCTCAACGGCAAACGTTTTAATAAAAGACTGTACCGCCGATTTTGCTGCAGAATAGACTGAAAAATTGGGCATCGCAATCTCTGTGGCTACTGAGGTGTTAAAAATAACAGAACTTCCACGTTCCATTAATGGTAATAGTTGCTGAACTGTGAAGAAAGGACCTTTCACCAGCATATTAAAAAGCTCATCAAACTGATTTTCATCTACATATTCAACCGGAGCAAACCTTCCGTAACCGGCATTGGGAAAAAGAAGATCAATCTGTCCCGTATATTTTCTTACTTCCTGTTGTAAATTCATCAGGTCTTTCATATCTCCGGCATTGGACACAATTCCAAAAGCCTTCTCTCCCAGTATTTCTAAAGCATTATTTACAGTGGCCTCACTTCTGCCTGTAATAATTGCCCTTCCTCCCTCTTCTATTAATCTCTGTGCCGTGGCGAATCCCATTCCGTTGGTTCCACCGGTAATTAAAGCGGTCTTGTCTTTAAATCTCTGCATTGTTTTTTAGTTTTAAATTCTAATGCAAAGATTGAAATATCAGAAGTCTGAAAAAATCCGGATCTTGCGAAATTTCTTTAACTTCATTATTCTCAGCAGGAAAAAACTAGCCAATCCGTAAAAAACTTATTTTCTTTCTTCACTGATCATCAATCATGAAAAAAAAAAAACACAATGCACAATAAAATTTTTCAAAATTAAATTGCACACAATTTAATTTATTGTATATTTGCATTGTTATTTTATCCCAAAATAAAATCGGGGAAATAAATAATCACCAAGTAATTTAATTTAAAACAAAAAGAAAATGTCATTAATAGAAGATCTTAACTGGAGACATGCTGTAAAAGCATATGACCCGAATAAAAAAGTTTCGGAAAAAGATTTACATACTATATTAGAAGCGGCAAGACTTGCTCCTACTTCATCAGGCTTACAGCCATTCCGTATCATCGTCGTGGAAAATCAGGAACTGAAAGAGAAAATGGTACCCGGAGCCTTAAATCCTGAGGTCATGAGAGATTCGTCACATGTTTTGGTTTTTGCTGCCTGGGACAGCTATTCCAATGAAAAAATAGATAAAGTATACGATCATCATACGGATGTAAGAGCTCTTCCACGAGGACGTTTTGGGAGCTATACCGATAAAATCAAAGAGATATACGGAGCCCAGACTCCTGAACAGCATTTTGCACATACGGCCCGCCAGACTTATATCGCTTTAGGAATCGCCCTTGCACAGGCTGCAGAACTTAAAATCGACAGTACTCCGGCAGAGGGCTTCAGTAATGAAGTCGTAGATGAAGTATTGGGACTGAAAGCATTAGGTTTAAAAAGTGTAAGTCTTTTATATCTTGGATATCGTGATGAGACTCATGACTGGCTGTCTTCTATGAAAAAAGTCAGAATTCCAATGGATGAATTTATCATTAAAAAGTAATACCTTCATCGCATCTTTCGTACGTAATCAAACTCATGGACAATTCAAAACCGCCTAAATTAGAAAACCAGATCTGCTTTCCGTTATATGTGATCGCTAAAGAAATTACCGGGCTTTACCGCCCTTTTCTTGATGAGCTGGATATTACATACCCCCAGTATCTTGTGATGATGATACTTTGGGAAAGTGATGGTCATACGGTGACTCATATCGGGGGAAAGCTGTTTTTAGACAGCGGTACTTTAACTCCCCTGCTCAAAAGGCTGGAGGCTAAAGAATTTATTGTCAGAAAAAGAAAAAAAGAAGACGAAAGAGTGGTTGAAGTATTTTTAACTGATGCAGGAAAGCAACTGCAAAAAAAAGCCTGCGAAATTCCCGGGAAAATCCAGGAAAAAATCGGGATACAGCCTGAAGAGCTGTTACATCTTAAGGACACAGTATTAAAAATATTAAAGAAAATCGAAAAATAAATGAAAACCTTATATACTACCAAAGTAACTGCTAAAGGAGGACGAAACGGTCATGTACAAAGCGATAATGACGTTTTAAACCTTGAAGTAAGAATGCCTAAGGCATTGGGAGGAGCTAGTGATGATTTTACCAATCCTGAAATGCTTTTTGCAGCCGGATATTCTGCATGTTTCGACAGCGCATTGAACAGAGTGATCAGTTTATCTAAAGTTCAGACCGGCGAAACAAGTGTTGCAGCACAGGTGAGCATAGGACAGATTGAAAACGGCGGATTTGGTCTTGCCGTAGAACTGGATGTTAATATTCCCGGAGTTTCCATTGAAGAAGCGCAGGAACTAACAGAAAAAGCACACCAGATTTGTCCTTATTCCAATGCTACAAGAAATAATATTGAGGTTAAACTTTCGGTAACCAACAACAATTAATCCAATTTTTTTAAGCATAGTTATTACGAAAGGAGCTGTTTTAATTTCAAAAACAGCTCCTTTTATTTTTGAAGCAGTATATAGATAAAAGATCCTAACTTTATATTTGTTTGTCAAAAACTATAAAAGGATAATAAAAGCTTTAAACCCTGCCAGAGTTTATAGGGGAAATTGGCAGATTATTTATAATAGCCCATCCACTTAATTGTTTAACAAAGGAAAAAACCGAATCTGTTTAAATCATGAAAATACTTCCAGCCATAATAGTTTCTTTAGGACTTGTTTTGATTTCTTACAACCGGTCTTATGCTCAGAAAACCAAGGATAACAATCTTTTGCAACACATTAATGATACTAAAGCAGCAGCACATATTAGCCGGCTGATAGATGCCAAAACCTGGAATTCCTTATTTCCCAACAGGAATAATATTCAGGGAAAAGCCAGCAGCCATCAGGACTTTTATTCATATAAGGCATTTATAGAAGCGGCAGCTCACTTCCCCATTTTTCTGAATGAAGGGACAGCGGAAGATCAGAAGAGGGAGCTCGCGGCATTTTTGGCCAATATTGCCCAGGAAACAAGCGGAGGCTGGGATGACGCTCCGGGAGGTTACTATCAATGGGGGCTTTATTTTATCGAAGAAAATAATAAGGGCAATGGGAATGATTATTCTGATGCTTCTAAGGTTAACTATCCTCCGGTAGCAGGACAGGCTTATTACGGTCGCGGTCCCAAACAACTCAGCTGGAATTACAACTACGGACAATTCAGTGAAGCCTGGTTTGGAGATAAAAATATACTTTTAAAAAATCCCGGACTTCTGGCCGGCAACAATGTTTTATCTTTTGCCTCTGCTATCTGGTTCTGGATGACGCCTCAATTTCCTAAACCTTCCTGTCATGAGGTAATGACCGGGAAATGGCAACCTACAGAAAAGGATAAAGAAAGCGGAAGAACACCCGGATTTGGAACTACTGTCAATATTATCAATGGTGGTATTGAATGCGGACAACCTGCCACACAGCCCAAAACAAAATACCGTTATGAATACTACCGCTACTTTTGTAAATATTTCGGAGTGGATCCCGGAAAGAATATCACCTGCAGTACTCAAAAGCCATTTGGTAATTAAAAAGCTCCTTCTTATTCGTTAGTTCCTCAAAATAGCCTGATATTTTAAAGAATGAAATGATCAATTATTTTATTGACACTCCTTCCGTCAACGAGACTTTTTACTGGCATAAACATCATGATAATCCTGACAAAATAATGATAGGCGCAATGATTACTGATAATGATAAACTCATTATGAGCCTGACTGCAGATGGTAAAGATTTTATGAGGAAATAGCTAAAGGACTAATAAGCAGATTTTGTGCGGTTGTATTTATAGTACTCATCGTCTATTTTTTGTTGGACCCATTTTTCTGATAGGCATCTACTTTTTTATAGGAATCGTTCTTTTCTTTTTCTTTTTTATCGGAGATCAGAATCCCGAAAAGGTGGTCAATTTCGTGTTGAAAAATAACGGCAGTGAAGCCTTCTACAATTTCCGAATATTTCTGCCCTTTTAAATCTGTATATTCCAGCTGGATGACCTTACTTCTGTAAAACTGATCTCTGAAATCGGGGATAGATAAATCGCCTTCCGGGCCCAGATTCTGAAGATCTGATCTCCATACAATGACCGGATTGATGAAATATTCCAAAGGAGTTTCTTCTTTATCAAATCGTTGCACCCAGATTATTTTTCTGTTGATTCCCACCTGTGGGGCAGCAATGCCTACTCCACCATCTGTTGAGAGTAGGGATTCTTTCATTCTCCTTACTAAAATTGCAGTATTTGAATCAATCGGGTCTGCCTCTGAAGAAAGGCTCAACAATGTTTTATGCTGATTGGCATCTGTCGTCTGATAAATAGGCAATGCAGAATTTATGTTTCCCTGATTAATAATTGAAATCTCATTGGCGGTAAATTTTTGGGCCTGCCATAATCCTACAGTAAAAATCAACAGAGCAGATAGTTTTTTCATATTATTCGATTGTATGACAAAGGTAAAAATTGTGACTGAAAAACGGGTATTGGCTGCATGATGATTTCATACAGATTTTTACTTTAAAAAACTGACGGAACTTAAACTTATATTATGTATAAATTGCCACGAATGCACAGATAAAATAATTCGTGTAGTCGTGGCAAAAATCAATATTTCCCTTACAAATTCCGGATTAAAAAGTTTTGGTCATATCTCCTGGAATGACCAGATTAAAATTTGTTGGAATATAATCTTTTGAGGGTACTTTCAGGTCCGGATCTTCGGATTCAAAGACAGAAATCACGGCCATTTTAAGATTTGGGTTTTTCTGTTTGATGTACCAGTAAATTCCTCCGAATTCTTTGCTGTGATAGTTTCCGTTATAATGAATGAAAGTTTTTCCTGCCTGAAAACTTTTCAGAATAGACTCTGCCATCGTTGCATCTTTTGTTGCCTGGGCTGAAATAAAGTTCATGACCTTGGTTCCTTCCGCATGATCTCCCATCATGGCTTTCATTTCAGGATATCCCGGTGTATCCAATGTTACTTTGATAGGCAGCTGGGCGATGTAAGTCTTTTCTTTTTCGCTGAGTTTACTGAGAGATTCAAGACCTTCTTTTGCTGTTTGTGAAGCATATTTCCTTGGAATATTCGTGGCAATAAAATTCAGTTTCTTACTTTTGGCAAAATCAACTAAAGGTTTGTAATCCGTTGCATAATTATTCCATAAACGGGCAGAGTCTTTAAATGTTTTGGCATCAAATTTACCGGTTAAATACTGATTCAACTGCGGCTGGTTATCTCTTTCAAACATTTCAGCCCCTAACATAAGCTGGCCGTTTTTCTTTTCAAATAATGCTTCTGTAATTTTCAGCTGAAGCCAGTGGTTGATTGAGCTGTTATGATTTTCACCAAAAAAGACGATATCATAATTTGCCAGTTCTTTTACGAGTTTCTCTGTCTTTACTTCTTTTCCTTTCTGATCATAAAACTGATAAGCTTTAAAATCCTGTGCCTCTGTGGTACAGAAGGTGATAAGCAATATCGCAATAAGAATATTCTTCATTTTCTTTATTTAAACACAAATTACACAAATATTTTGGTGCAGATAACAGAATCATACATTCGTTTGTATCTTTTTTCACCATAAAAAAGACCGCTTTGAATTTTACAAAACAAAACGGTCCGTTCAAATTATCTAATTATTATTTTTCTAATGCTGCAACCAGATCTTTCCACTCTTGCAATTCGGGAATCCCGGGTTTTCTTTTTCCAAAGAACTGAACGATAAAGTCTCCTTCATTGTTGAATACTTCAATGGCTGTTACTTCTCCGTCCTCTGTTGGTTTTTTTACAATCCATGCTTCAGCGATTTTGGTTACGTCCAGGTGCAGGTTAAAATCAGGATCCATTACATTGAACCATTGCTGATGCCAAAGAGTTTTCTTGACATTCCCCGTATGGATCTGGATAATTCCTCTGTTTCCTACGAATACCATGATTGGGGTATTTTTTTCGGAAGCATCTTCAAGAATGTTGACTACTTTAGCATTGTCGATTTTTTGGGCAAAACCTTCCGGAGCCAGCCTTAATGCCTGCGTTCTGCTTACCCCGAATTTTCTCGTCATCATAAAGAAATCGTGAGTGTCTTTTAATTCTGTCCAAGCTTTTTTAAATCCTTCCACATCAATTTCAGCATCTGCTTTTTCAATCTGTTTCGGAGCTACTGCTTCAAATACAAAAGTCTGGTTCTGGTCTTCAGCCCTGAATTTTTCAACGATTGTATTGTAAGCGGCTTCATTACTATCTTTCGTCAGATAGATTTTATGCAGAGCCAGGCCATCTTTTCCGAAAAACTGAAGACTTTTCTTATCTCCTTCCACTACTGCAAAAGCAAATTTCCAGTGGTTCAGGAAAATTCTAAGGTCAATATCTTCCCCTACGAAAAGCTGTGCGTGAGGGCTGCTGAAATCACCATTCAGGTAAGTTCCTTTTCTCTCATGAACACATTCATCATTACGGGTAAGTGCCATTACTTTTCCTAACTGTTCAGCTTCGGTAAGAATAGCCGGAAACTCAGGATTTAAAACAGTGACTCCTTCTCCGACACCGGTTACCAGTAATTCAGCTTCGCTTACCCCGAATTGTGCGGCAGCATTTCTTATTCTTACATGTGGATTTTCTGCTTTCAGAGCTTCCCATTTTTCCTTTAAATCATTAACTAATGTGCTCATTATTTATTTTTTTATGGTTAAAACTGTATAAATTCTTTGTATTGTTTCTTCTCCTGTTTTACTTTTTATCTGTTCTTCTTTTTCAGAAGTTTTCATTCTTTTAAAATGACTTTTGGAAATAAGTTCTTCCATTTCATCATTATTATAAAGATTAAAATCAAAGGCTGTGAAAGGAAGCTTTTCCATGAAATCCCTCTGCCCGAAAGTAAGAACGAAGGTTCCGTCATCTTTCAAGACCCTGTAAATTTCATTTAAGAATGTTACCGGATCTTCCCAGAAATACACGGTATTGACGGTAAATATTTTGTCAAAAATTTCATGATCAAAAGGAAGCTTTTTTCCTTCATACAGCACAAAATCAGTCTGTTTACTGAAATCTTTGTTCAGCCTTTGAGCTTCATGGTGCATTGTTTCAGAAATATCAATTCCTGTATATTTCAGATTTCGGGCTAAACTTAAGATACTTTTTACATGAGCTGCATTCCCGTGTCCTATTTCAAGAATGAGCTCATCGTCTTCTATCAGCAGTGCCTTGATGCTTTCTAAGGTCATTCCGATATTAGTGGCATTCATCATTTCACCGATCTCTTTGCCTTTTTCCCCCTGAGGATTGGCAAGATTTTGAGCGAGGATCTTTAATTCATCTTTTTCCATGGTTATCCAAAAATGATCATTGGGTTATTGGTAATAGGATGCCCGCAAATAGTACATGGAAAATTGTAAGCTTTAGTTATATTTTCAGCTGTAAATACTTCTTCCGGTGTTCCATAAGCGGAAACTTTTCCTGATTTCATTAATAAAATCTTATCTGCAAATTGTGCAGCAAGGTTCAGATCATGTAAAACAACGATAGCACTGTTTGCTTTCTGAGTAAATTTTTTAATAATTTCCAGTGCTTTATATTGATGTTTAATATCTAAATTATTCAAAGGTTCATCCAGAAATACAAGTTTATGAGCGATTTCGTTCTGGAGTTGTGCCATTACTCTCGAAAGATGTACCCGTTGTTTTTCTCCACCTGAAAGGGTGTTGTATTCTCTTTCTTTAAGATAAAAAATATCCGTTTCGTACATCATAGTATTCATCGCTTCAAGATCTTCCTTTCCCGGTTGGGAATCAAAGTACGGGTATCTTCCCATCATCACAACATCTTTTACTTCCAGAGGAATATCATTACTGTTGTGCTGGGAAAATTTTGCTTTATGTTTTGAAAGTTCTTTCACATTCCATTCAGCAATGGGTTTATTTTTAAATAAGACTTTCTGCTTTCCGGATTTTACTTCATCCGCCAAAACGCTTAATAAGCTGGATTTTCCAGCACCGTTTGGTCCCACGATGGCCAGGAATTCACCATACTCAAGAGAAACATCCACTCCGTCCAGAATATGAAAATCTTTATGCTTATAATTAATCTGGTGTGCCTTGATCATTACAATGCTTTTTTAAATTTAATCAGAATCGCGATAAAGATAGGCCCTCCCATTAAAGCGGTAAGAATTCCTATCGGTAACTCTGACGGTGCGACAATACTTCTGCTGAACGTATCTGCCGTTAATAATAAAATACTTCCGCAGACCGCAGACAATGGCAGAATAAATGTATAATTGGACTTAAATAACAGTCTTAAAATATAAGGCACAATAAGTCCTACAAAACCGATCGTTCCTGAAAAAGCTACACAGGTTCCCACCATTAAAGCTACAATAATAATGATCTGCTTTTTCAGCCGTTCTACATTAATTCCTAAATGCTGCGCATCTCTTTCACCTAACATCATGGCATTAAAGGCTTTTCCTTTAGGCAGCAGAATGATATATGAAGTGAGTAAAACAATAGCCAGAATGATATTTTTAGTCCATGTAGCTGCAGCTAAGCTTCCTAAATTCCAGAATGTAAGATCTCTGAGCTGTTCATCTTTTGAAATATAAATCAGAAATCCGGTAATTGAAAATCCGATAGCGGTAATGGCAACTCCTGTTAATAACATCATCACTACATTGGTTTTTCCTCCGCTTGTTGAAATTCTGTACACCAGCATCATGGATAAAAGAGATCCTAAAAATGCAGAGATCCCAACCAGTGAAAACTGTACGGCTTCAGGAAGATATTGCTTAAAATGTGTCCCTAAAACAATAGCAATTGCCGCTAATAAGGTAGCTCCTGATGTGAGTCCTATTAAATCGCCTGTCGCTAAAGGATTTCTGAACAGTCCCTGCAGACTTGTTCCTGAAACCGATAACATGCTTCCTATTAAAACAGCCATGATAATCCGGGCTGCTCTTACATCCCAAACCACATATTTATCACTTAAAGATAATGTCGTATCTCCTTTTATCACCTGCCACAGTACTTTGAATGCGGATGTTCCGCCAAAGTCGTAAACGCCTGTATTAAGTGACAGTACCGCTATAATGACAAGCAGTACCACACTTATAGTAAGATAAAAGTATAATTTACTTTGTGTTTTCAATTAAAAGTTTGTTTAATCCAACTGCAGCTTCTCCCAGTCTTGGTCCGAAACCAGAAACCAGTCCTCCATCCATTGCGATGATTTTCTTATTTTTTCCGGCATTTGTCTGAGACACACCCGGCATTTTCAGAGCACCTTCATTTCCTCCGGCTCCCTGTAGTCCTGTTGTAAAGAAGAATAATACATCAGGATTAGCTTTTACAACGGCTTCAGGTGTTAGAGGCTTAAAGTCTTCAAATTCCGTCACTGCATTGTCAGCCCCTGCAAGATTGATTAATGAAGCCATTGGAGTCTTTTTCCCGGCAACCATCAGCATATTTCCTCTTGCATAGATGAATAATACTTTGGGCTTTTTAGCAATAGGCTGTACCTGTTTAAGGTCCGCATCAATTTTATCATTCAGTTTCTGATAATCTGTATTTCCGATCGTTTTTGCTACTTCTTCAATCAGTTTTTTGGTTCCTTCCACCGTGTACTCCTGCTTGAAAACTTCAGTTTTAATGCCTGAAGATTTAATTTTCCCCATTAATTCCGGGTTGATATCTTTATCGGAAGCAAGAATCAGGGTAGGATTTACAGCCATAATCGGCTCAATCGTCATGGATCTCATGTGCCCTAAATCTTTAGCTGTCGCTTTCAAAGATGCAGGATAAGTACTGGTAACATCCGTTCCTACAATTTCTTTTTCATGCCCTAAAGCACTCACAATTTCTGTAATTCCACCGCTTAGCGTTACAATTTTATTATTGCTTTTGGGAGCTTCAGAAGCAGCTTCCGTCGTATTTTCTTGTTTAGCACCTTCTTCTTTTTTGCATGAGTATACTGCGATAAGTACAGAAGCTGCAAGGATGAATTTTTTCATGATATACAATTATTTGATTTCTATAAAGGTTTATATTCAAATTGAGGCCTTCCCCGTTCTCCGGCAGTATTGGTAAGTCTGGTAAATCTTAATTTAAAGTAATAGCCTTCTGCATCTTTAATAATGTAGAAGCGGTCACCATATACTTCAAGTCCGTTGGTTCCTACCGGATTTCTCCAGTTCCCTCCGATTATTCTCTGGTCATTGTAAACAAATTTAGAAGGATCAATATCTGAAGTTTTAAAGTTATTATAGGCTTCCACTCCGGATCCCGAATTGACTTTTACTTCGTAAGCCCCTGCACCGGCAACATTATTCGTCGTTACAAAATCTGCATAAATATAGCTTCCTGCTCCCTGAATAATATTGGTAAAAACAGTAAAACAAATATCCCATTTCTTCTTTTCAGGCTGTATGGTAACTTCGCTGTTCTTTTCCAGACTCACAAAGCTGTAGTTGTATGCTTTGTTTTTAGTAACGATCAATTCTTTATGAGTTGTAGCATTGAGTTCGGCATACTTTATTTTATAATCTGCTCCCGATTTCACGATCTGAACTTTCATCCATCCTCTGCTGTCTCCCCCTGTCGCTACAGATCCTGTGGCTATGGTACCTGTAAAAATCTTTTTCCCCATATTGACAAGGTACACGGCATTCTCAGTATCATTAGCTTTGATTTCTTCAATAGCGGTATAGCCTGAAGGGAAATTTCCTTTCACATCATCAATATATGCTTCATTAGCAGGATCAAAACTGGCTACCTGTACTTTATCTTTTAATGCGGAAACGCTTGCATCAGTTACTAGATCTATATTAGCAGCATTAGGAATTTTTCCGGCTGCCATCATAATTGAGGAATTGATCACTACTTTAAACTCATTTCCTGAATAGAATGCAAAATCCCAGTCTGTTCTTTTAGTAAGTACTTCTGTATTAGTTCCCAGATCAAACCAGACCTGGTTAGGCTGAGCAGCTCCTCCTACATCGGGGTTTACAACAGCTCCGTCAGACGGGGCTACCATCACTGCATCCTCATTATCATTAATACATGACTGAGAAATAAAAGAAACGCCTATTAAAAGGGAAAATAGTATTTTTTTCATTTTAATCCTTAAAAATTATAGTTTAATCTGGCGAAGTAGCTTCTACCGTAGAATAGGTTCTGTTGATTGGCAGCCGCATTATGTGCATTACCTGATTGTATTGTATTTCTGACACTTGTCACATCAAAAATATTCTTGATTCCGGCACTGATTTCAAAATGATTATTGAAAAACGGCTGGCTCAGTGTAAAATTCAGCATACTGAAATCACCGATTTCTCCCAGAATATACTGTCCCGGATCTTTTGGATCCTGGGAATTGGTTTTGTGGGTATAGCGCTTCTGAGTTCCGGTATATTTATAGTAAAGAGCAAATAACGTTCTGGTAGAAGGCAACGTATAATTGGCGGCTAAATTTGCTTCCCCATAAAAATTATAATCATTCGGTGATTCTATATTTCCCGTATTAAGAGACTGGGAAATCCCCATCAATGAGACTCCTGCATTTACCGTTAAATCACCTTTCCTTACATTTAATCCGCCTCCGAATAATATCGATTTATAATTATCTACATTTAAGAAAGTTACCTGTAACGGGCTGTTATTAATAATAACATCTTCAATTCTGTTTTTGACATTCAGGAACATTCCCGAGAGACTGAAATTGAATTTCCAGTCATTTGAATGGGCAGTTGCATAATCCCAGAATAAAGCAGCTGAATATCCGGTTTCCGGTTTCAGTTTTTCATTTCCTCTGATATCATGATTATTATCCACTACAAAAGTGTACAGCTCATCATAAGTCGGAAATCTGTTTGCGGAACCAAATACGGCACGGATATCCGATTTTTGAGTGGTTTTGAATCTTAGAGTCGCTGAATAATTATATTGAGAATCAAACTGATCACTCAGCGCCAGTCTTACTCCCGGACGAACAGAGAACCATTTGTTGACGTTCCATTCTGCGGATAAGAAGTTGGCATAATTGAATATAGAGCGCTCAATATTTTTTCCGTTATTATTACTTTCAAAAGTAGTGGCACCGGCGAAACCTTTTGTTCTGTCCAACTCATAACCCAGCTGGAAATTAATTTTCTCACTATCCAGGAAATTACTGAACATTCCTCTTGAGTACAGGACATCTGATTTATAAAATGTCAGATTCTGATCTCTGGATACTTCCTCTCTGTTAGGAACATCATAGATATAGTTTTGTGATTTTCTTTCCTGAGTCTGGTAAGAAAAGTCTCCGTTATAATTGATTCTTCCCAGTTTGGTCTGGATATTAAACTGATGGATCCATCTTTTGGTGTTATAATCAATATCCTGAGAAGTATATGTTCTGTTTCCGCCGCCAAGATAAAGCTCATTAACCAACGGATTATAATAATTGATCTTTTCTGAAAGGAAGTTTAATTTATAATAAAAGCTGGTATTGTTCTTATTATACCGGACAATTCCGTTTGTCGTTACCTGTTCTTTGGGCTGCCAGTCATAACCACGAAGTCCGTCGTTACTTTCGCTAAAATATTTATAGCCTCTGAGTGTTCCTTTATATCCTTTAAAATCATTGTGATTAATATCTGCAGAAACAGACCAGTTATCATTAATTTTATACCCCACATTTAAAAACTGGATATGTCGTCCGTTTCCTTTTTTAAACCAGTCATAGTCTTTATTAACGGTTTCTTCCTGTAAAGAAGCCTGAATGCTCACTTTCTTATTGTAACTCTTTTTGGTAATAATATTAATTACCCCGGCTACCGCATTATTTCCGTATTCCACTCCCATGGAGCCTTTTACAATTTCAATGCGTTCAATATTGTTGACATTGAGTTTGGTAAGGTCTACTAAATTTCCCATCCCCTGGTCACTTACTACCGGAATGTTATCAATAAGGATTTTGGTATATTCACCACTTAACCCCATAATATTAGCGTTGGAATCTCCCGAGCCTTTATTAGGTTCTATTAAGATATTCAGGTTTTGATTTAAAACTTCAGCCACATTGGTCACAGCCATATTTTTAATTTGCTGTGCATCAATCACTTCTACCTTATATATAGATTTATTAATCGATTGTTGCATATATTGCCCTGTAATAACGACTTCATCAATATTCTTCTTGTTAAGAGAATCTTTTTGTTGCGCGTTCATCCAGAAAGCAATGGATAGTGACAAAACGGTTAGCACTTTCTTCTTCATAGATGGAAAAAAAATTTTCACAAATATAAAACTTTATTTAGAACAAGTAAAAATAAATATATATTTTTGTAGAATAATTCTAAATAAAAATAATGTTATGAAGTTAAAATTACTTTTAGGAGCTTTAGCATTTACAGCTATTACATCAAAGGCACAAATGTCTTCTATCAATGAAAATTTTGACAATTTTACTTCCGGGAACAATACTTTCCCTCAACAGGGCTGGTCTGTTATCCTAGCAACGAATCCGCTTCCCTTCCCTCCGGCACCGCTGATGATTGTAACGACAGCTACGGATAAAGTAGTGCAGGCTTATTCGGGGAATAATACAAGTGCACCGTCTTATCTGATTACTCCGCAAATTGCGGCACCAGCAGGGGATAAAACGTTGTCATTTGCCGCTGCAAAAAGTACCGGTACCAACGGAAACGGAACTATAGAAATTGGACTGGCGTCAAACCCGACTGATATGACTACTTTTGTTTCTTTAGGTGCTCCTATTTCTTTAACCAGCGAAACAATGCAGACCTATACGATCCAGGTACCGGCATCTTCAGCTACCTATATTGTATTTAAGTTTACTCCAACGATTGCCCATACAGCCTTACAAATAGATAATGTGGTGTACAATTCCTCTACTCTTTCCGTAGCAGACCATACAAAAACTAATGATGACATTAAATTTGTGGTCAATACAGATCAGACAGCATTGGAATTCATCAGTAAAAAAGATCCGAAAAGCGTTCAGATTTATTCTGCTTCAGGACAAAAAGCTGCTGAAGGAAAATTAAACAGACAACAGTTTGACATCAGTGGACTTCAGACCGGAGTTTATTATACCGTTATTGAAACGGCTGAAGGAAAAGCGGTAAAATCCAAATTCATCAAAAAATAAGGTTTCAAGACTATTGTTTGCCTTTATAAAGCCGGTAGGTGCCTTCCTACCGGCTTTTTCATTGCTTATCTGTCTGTTTTTACAATACAGTCGGAACAAAACACGACAAATGTCATGTTTTTATTTAGAATAATTAAAAATAATATATATACTTTTGTATAATAATTCTAAATAATAATCTGAAAATAATTATGAAAACAAAACTACTATTGGCTTCATTATTGGCTCTTACTGTCCAGCAGACCGTTGTGGCACAAACAGACGCCTTAGGATATACACAGGCAAATATGTCGATGGGAGCACAGTATCAGAACCGTGTATTTTTTAGTCTGGCTGATGGCAATATGGTTTCTCAACCGGCAAACAGCTGGGATATCGCTTTTTATAGAAATTCAAGCTTTGAGTTCGGATCAAGAATAAATGATGCTCTTAATATTGAAGTGTATTCAGCTGCTACGAGCCTGTCTGAATGGGATAATATTGATATTAATAATATGGCTTCATGGGGTGAACCTTTGTACAATCCGGATCAGACCACTTCTTTAAGCCAGGGGGCTTTTGAACAGGGACCTATAACTTCCAGCAATCCATTTCTTCCGGCTACAGGTTGGGGAGTATATAATGGCGGAACTCATCATATCGACGGAAAAGCGATTTTTGTTCTCAAATACACCGCTACAGGTTCTTATATTAAATTTGCCATTGTAGATTCTTATGCAGGGTATACATTCAAATATTCCAAATGGGATGGTAACGCATGGGGACCTACAGAAACAAGAACAATTGCCAATGGTACCGACGATGCTTATTTTAATTACTTTTCTTTCTCTACAGGAGCTAAAGTACCCAATATGGAGCCTTCAAGAAGTACGTGGGATTTAGTGTTTACAAAATACTTCACTTTTTATAATAACATCATGATGTATCCGCTTTCGGGAGCCATCCAGAATCCTAATATCAAAGTGGCCATGGTACAGCCTGAAACCCAGGCAACGTCTGCAGCCGTAATTCCGGCAGACACAGACTTTTCATCCAAAATTACTACTATAGGGCATTCATGGAAAGGAATCGGAAACGTGAAAAACGATGTGGTATATTACATTAAAAAAGGAAGTGATTACTACAGAATGTACTTTACTACCAACGGAGGAGCAACTACCGGAGATATGTATTTCAAGTATAAAAAAATCACTGCTACGCTGGGAATCACTGAAGTAGGAAAAAAAGCTTCTTTTGGTATTTATCCTAATCCTACTACGGCAGATAAAAATGTAACGGTCCTGTTTGATGTCAAAGAAAAAGTGAATAACAAAGGAAATGTAGCGGTCTACGACCTTAGCGGAAAAAAAGTTTATTCAGCTGAGCTGACCAATCAGGCCGGTTTTTATAAACAAGACTTAAATTTATCTCACCTTATATCCGGAAATTACCTTGTAACAATAACTTACGGCGGTCATTCGGAAACGAAAAAACTTATCGTGAAATAATTTTTATTTTAATACTTTCTATTTTTTCTAATAAAATGGCGGTTTCAGCATACTGAAACCGCCATTTATATTAATAGATTTTAAATCCTTTATAGACTTCTGCTGAGCTTTCCATCATTTTAGAAGCATCCTTACGGAAGTCCAGTAAATGATCCTGACCATTGTGGATGTTATGATGATCCACACTCTCCCAGAGTTCAATCAGGAAGAAAATTCCTTTATTATCTTTATCCTCAACCAGATCATACTGCAGGCAGCCTTCTTCTTTCCTTGTTTCTTTTACAAGCTTCTGAAACAGCTCTACAGCTTCCATCAGGTAATTTTCATTAAACTTAAAAAGTGCAATGATATGTAAATTCATTTTTTATTATTTAGTGATGTAAAAGTAAAATATTTTCAACCCCAAATTTGTTTTTGCAGCTTTTATTTTCACCCACTTTTTCAAAATTTTCAGCTGAACACTGATTTATAAATAGTTATAGAACTCATTATAATCACCAGTAATCCAATCACCACAAACATTTTCTTTACCGGAAGCTTTGCGGTAAGCATTGCCGAAAAGGGAGCTGTGATAATTCCTCCGATCAAAAGTCCCAGAATAATATTCCAGTGCTGAATACCCAGGGTAAGGAAGAAAGTAACTGCGGCAGTAATGGTTAAAATAAATTTGGCTACCGTAGAACTCCCTACAGCAAACCTTGGGGTAAATGCATTTTTAATCAGTGTACCGGTTACCAGCGGACCCCATCCTCCTCCGGCAAAGGAATCTATAAAACCACCTATTACACCCAGCCTTGTCAGATTGGTTTTTCTTTTTAAGGCTTTATTTTGTTTTTCTTTAAAAGCATTTGACAGAATCTGGAATCCCAGATATAAAGTATAAAAAGCAATAAGTGTTTTGGTGATCTTAGAATAATATTCCCCCAGGTAAGTTAAACTTACAGCCCCTATAACAGCCCCTATTACTCCGGGAACAGCCAGTTTTTTTACCAACGTCCTGCTTACATTTTTTAATCTGATATGGCTTATGCTTCCTGCTGCAGTTGTAAAACTTTCTGCCGAATGAATACTTGCACTCACAATATGTGGCGGGATGTTCAGCAGCATAAGGGTTGTGGTACAGATAACTCCATAGCCCATTCCCATGGATCCGGCTACAATTTCAGCAAAAACCCCGACCAGAAGCATCCAGTAGAATATATAATGGTCTTTGGCCATAATGGTTAAGAGCTCATCGAGATAGCCTAATTCATACATTGAAAAAGCGACTAGAGACATGAGAGCAAGCGTCACAAAAAGAACATTAAGCCTGATTTGAATTTTTCTTGAGATCACCATATCGTAAAGTCTTTTACAGCTTTTCTATTCCCCGTTCCATAATTCATAGTAACAGAAATCCTTCCGCCATATTCAAAGCCAATAAAGACTAATATTGCAATCTGCTCCGGTATAAGTCTGTCTTCTTTTGAAACCATAATTTATTCATTTGAAGTTCTGCAAATATCCAAATAAATAATTATCCTACAAAATAAGTAGACTATCAATTCAAAAAAAAGGACCGGGTTAATCAACCAGATCCATTAAAGTTTTTCTTTCCAGAATATTGAGTGAAGCGTCTCTGACTTCAATCAGGACATCATGTAAACCACAATGATCTTCATTGCAGTCTTCACATTTTTCATAGAAGTTAAGACTTACACAGGGAAGCATTGCTATCGGGCCGTTTACCAGTCTGATAATTTTGGCCAGTTTCACATTTTCAGGATTTTCTTTTAAAAAATATCCACCTCCTTTTCCTTTTTTACTGTCCAGAATTTCCGCTTTTTTTAATTCCAGCAGGATATTTTCTAAAAACTTTAAAGGAATCTTTTTATGTTCCGCAATTTCGGAAATAAGAACCGGGCCTTCATTTCTCTTTTCTACAAGATATGAAAGCGCTTTAAAAGCATATTGAGATTTTTTTGAAAGCATTACAGCAAAAATACGAAAATTGTTTAATATTTGGAAAAAAGAGATAGAATAGAAAGGCATACAGAAAACGAGGGAAGGAAAACCCAAAGCAATGAAAGAAGGAATTATAACTTTATCGGTATTAAATCCCACATTTTTGCCTTTTTGCCATTAAATCATTAAGTTTGCCTTTATGTTCAGTAAACAAGAGGCACAACAATTAAAAAAAGAATTTTGGACCGCTTTTGGGAAGTCTTTTCCCAGAAAATGGATCTTGTATGATACCAAAATTAAAGATCTCTCATTCAAATTCTTTGCAGACAACAAAAAAGCAGAGGTTTCTTTAGACATTGAAATGAAGGATGAAATCTTCCGGAATGCATATTATGAAAAGATCTGGTCTCTGGAAGACATTTTGAAAGATTTTATCGGTGATTTTCAAAAAGAAGAATATTTTACATTGGAAAACGGAAAGGTAATCAGCAGAATATGGGTTGATATTCAGGGAGTTTCAATTTTTAATAAAAATAAATGGCAGGAAATTTTTGAATTCTTCGTTGATAAAATGGAAGGATTTGAAAGATTTTACTACGAATATGAGGATTTTATAAAGGATATTTAAAATACTTGCGAAATAAATACTATTTTCTAGGTACTTATAAAATAAAAAAGAAACTTATCTTTGCTTTCACCCACTTAGACTAATAGATGAAACTAAATAACATGATAAAAAATGAGAAAAGTGTACAAAAACATTTTTGGAGAGATTATCTCCAAAAGTAATGCTGCAAAACTGGATGAATATCATCTCTATTATTACGAGAAAGACTCGGATCTATTGAAAGAGATAGAATTCATCAGTGAAGACAGCATCTATAACATCAATTATTTTATAAGTGAAAACGAAGATGAGAATCAGGTTTTTGAATATCTGAAAGAGAAATCGGACTTTTTTGATGTTGAAAAAAGAGAAATTATAGATAGTTTTATTATTTCAACCAATAAGCTTTATTCGCTTTCTGTGGATGAATTACCGTTGATTTCAAGAACTGTATTTGGTGTGGATGATCCTGAAAATTTCATCTGTTCTCAGGTCATTGATAATGAAACTCAGCAACCTCAGCTTGAAAAAACAGTTAAATGCTGGTATACCACTAATGAAAATGGTGAAAAATATGCGGCTATAGAATGCAGTTATGAAGAAGACGGAACATTAGAACTTGCCATTGATAAAACATCAGATCCCGAAAACGAAGAAAATTGGGAGAATTATGATTATAATACATTCAGTGATCTTCAGCAACGATTTGACACAGATATCAGCTACTACAGAACTGCTGAGCTGCTTCCGAAAGAAGCTTACCAAAAGTAAGAATAATTGTTCTGAGATTGCACAGAAATAAAAAACAGCTGGATCATCTGAGCAGGAATCTTTTTCCTGAATTTGAAAAATTAATACTACAAAATACAAGAGAGATTTTCACATCTCTCTTTTTTATTTAAGGTCTTGCCAATGCCTCATCACTCCTGATTATTTTATTATTTCTGCAAATACCAAATAAAAAAGAGAAGCTTACCGCTTCTCTTTTTTTATTATTTATCCGAACTTCCTTTTTCTCAGCCAGAAGAACAATCCTCCGATAAGACCGATAATTACTAATGGAAGCAATAAGTTCAGCCATTGCCAGTTGGCTTTTTCTTCTGTAATTCTATGTCTGTCCAGCAGTCTTTCTTCAATATTTCTGTTTCTTAATTCCATCAGATTACTGTCGTCCAGCAGGTAATCCAGTGCATTTCTCAGGAACTGCTCATTTCCGAACTGCTCGTTGGTGAGTAAATCTACTCCAAGAGGAAGCGGCTTTCCTTTGATCACTTTATTTCTTCCTACGTCTCCGTCTGCAATGACAATCATTTTATTTTCAGGACTTGTTGCTTTGAAACCGGGGTATGATTTTCTTTCAATCCTTGAAGCATAAGCAGAATTAAACTTTCCTTCCAATGAAACGGCAAAGATTTTTGGTGTACTTGGTTTTTCCATTTGTCCAAGACTGTCTACACTGGCAATTTCTTTTAAATCTACATAATTTGGCACCTGTTTCAGTAATGTTCTTTCACTGGATTCGAAAAGGACTTTTGTTTTGATATTTTTTCTTCCTCCTAAAGTGTCTATGGAAGTCGGAAATTCAAATTTTACAGGATTGATATTTTTAGTAACCGGATTATTATTTTCAGCAATTCCCAGCGGATAATAAGGCCATGGCAGGCTCGTATACTGCGGATTTCCGCTTACTTCACCGGTAACCAGCCTTAATAAGGCAAACTTCTTCACATCTTTCACCAATGCAGGATTGATTCTTAGTCCGTAATTGAAAAAGAAATCCGTCATATTGATATCAACCGGGAAAGGCATTACTTTTTTAGACCTTGTGAGCGTGTCCATTTCTGCATTTACAGCATCTATCATCCAAAGGGTTTTCCCTCCGTTCATGATATATTGATCAAGGATTACTTTTTCATTATCTGTAAAGGCTTTACGTGGTTTTGCAATCACAAGGGCACTCATTTGTTTCAGTAAAGGAATATCTGCTAATGAAAGTTCCGTCTGATTTTTAGGAATAATGGGACCGGCATCATAATTTTCCATTGCAAGATGTACGAATCCCTGAAATTCATCCGGACTTAATTCATCCTGATTCACCAGAATTCCTATTTTCTTTTTCCTGTCAGCTGCAATATTTTTGATATTGGAAACAAGGCTGTATTCGAGCCCTTCAATGGATCTTGTCAGCTGCTGGTCTGCATCTATTCCTGCCTGTTGTACGACCAGCGGGATGGAAACTCCTGCATCGTTATATTTGATAACCGCATACGGAAAAAGGGTAATCTGCGAGATTTTCCCGTCTTTCACGTCAGGAAGAATGGAAGGCTGCATTCCCATTGCCATCAAAGTATCCTGAGACATTTTAGTTTTGATAGGGTCTATAAATTTAAAATCAATTTTAGGATTGATTTTTCGGAACTCTTCCAGCATAAATTTTGTTTCGCTTTGAAGTTGTTTAAAGCTTGCCGGAAAATCACCTTCAAGGTATACTTCAACAGTCAAAGGCTTTTTAACAGACTCCAGTACCTTGATGGTATTATCTGAAAGTGTATATCTTTTTTCTTGGGTTAAATCTAATCTGATTCCAGAATATGTCAGAATTATAACCAAAGGAATAATAACGATTAAGAAAATTCCAAACGGAGATTTAGCATTGATCTTCTTCATAATTCTACTTCTTTTTGTTTATAAAATAATTAGACAATACTAATGACAACCCGATAACGAGAACGAAATAGGCTACGTCTTTACAATCAATGAGGCCTCTGGTAAACCCTAAAAAATGTTGGTAGAAACCAATATTCTGAAGAATAAAATCTGCACCACCCAGCAGTTTATAACTCGCCAGCTGCTCGATCCCGAAATACATGATAAAACACATGAAAACACCCAACAGGTAAGCCATGATCTGATTTTGGGATAATGAAGATGCCAGAATTCCTAGTCCGGAGAATGCTGCAATTAAAATGATCAGTCCGATATAACTTCCGAAGGTCATCCCAAGATCTATATTTCCTTCCGGAACTCCTAAAACATATACCGTATACAGATAAATCAGTGATGGAATAAGGCATAAAACGCCCACAATCCATACGGAAAGGAATTTCCCGCTTACCAGATCGGAGACTTTTAACGGTTGTGAGAAGAGCCAGTTCAGCGTTCCCGTTTGCTGTTCTTCAGCAAAAGTTTTCATCGAAAGGGCCGGAATAATAAACATCAACAGCCATGGAACCAATACGAAATAACTCTGTAAAGAAGCCATCCCGATCTCAAAGATATTAGAATCGTTGTCGAAAAAGAACAGAAAAAGAGTGGCTATCAGACTGAATGCTGCGATAATTACCCATGCGCTCCAGTTTCCGAAGTAACTCCAGAGTTCTTTCTTTAAAATTGCAATCATAGTTTTTTTGTAAAATGTGAAAAGTAGCCATGTCCTAACATGTACATCCTACTTCACAATTATTTGTTTTTTTTATTTTTATTAACGAGTTTCACTGTCATCATGATCAGAAATACAAGAACGAAAAATCCTGTAATTAATTGCCACCAGTATTCAATTACCATCGATTTTAAAATCACCGTGAATACCACCAGAAACAAAATGAAGGTAGCAATCTCATTGGCCTGTCTAAGTTTGATGTTGGCTATCTCCAGTGTATTTCCGTTAAGTATCTTTAAATGAAGTACTTTCTTCCAGCACCAGAAGTGATAAACTGCCAGACCGATAAGAAAGGTTAATTTTAAATGAAACCACGGCATTTTCATGAGACCTGGGTTCAGAAAAATCATCACCAGCCCACACACCGCCATAATAACACCGGCAGGAACTGTAATGATATTCCACAGCCTTCCGGCCATAAATGTATACTGCTCTCTCAGAATTTTCTTTTTTTCTTCCGGAAATTCATCGGTATCTTTATAGTACACAAAAATTCTTACGAGATAAAAAATTCCCGCAAAATAACTCACCATAAAAATAATGTGCAGCGCTTTGATTATTGTATAAAGCATTCAGAAAAAATTAAGAGCAAAGATAAGCTTATTCTATAATTGTTAAAAATAAAATTCTTTTGATCAGAAAAATATAATTAAAACTGTATTTATACCAAAAAGACTTCGGCTCGGGCAGCGAAGCTGCCGAGCCGAAGATAATATGTTACGAATCTGCCTAAACAGTGACTAAGAAATCACACCCAGCTCCTTTCCTACTTTTTCAAAAGCAGCAATTGCCTTATCTAAATGTTCTCTTGTATGCGCAGCAGATAGCTGAACCCTGATTCTTGCCTTACCTTTCGGTACTACAGGATAGAAGAATCCAATTACATAAATTCCTTCATCCATTAGCTTTTCCGCCATTTTCTGAGAAAGCGGAGCATCATACAACATGACCGGAACAATAGCAGCATCCCCATCAGGAATATCAAAACCTTTAGCTTTCATTTCCGTTCTGAAATAATCTGCATTTTCCATAACCTGATCACGAAGTGTTGTATCATCAGAAATCATATCCAATACTTTCAGGGCAGCTCCTACAATTCCCGGAGCTAATGAATTGGAGAATAGATAAGGACGTGAACGCTGTCTCAGCATATCAATGATCTCTTTTTTACCGGAAGTAAACCCACCTAACGCACCCCCAAGAGCTTTTCCTAATGTAGAAGTAATAATATCTACTCTGCCCATTACCTCATTCGCTTCATGGGTTCCACGGCCCGTTTTGCCGATAAATCCTGTAGCATGAGAATCATCCACCATTACCAGTGCATCATATTTATCTGCAAGATCACAAACTCCTTTTAGATTAGCCACAATACCATCCATAGAAAAAACACCGTCTGTAACAATGATTTTGAATCTATGTTTTTTTTCAGAAGCAGCAATTAACTGAGCTTCAAGATCTGCCATATCGTTATTTTTATAACGGTATCTTCCTGCTTTACAAAGACGAACCCCATCAATGATAGATGCATGATTCAATTCATCTGAAATAATAGCATCTTCTTCGGTAAACAACGGTTCAAAAACCCCACCATTAGCATCAAAAGCAGCCGCATACAGAATCGTATCTTCAAGACCCAGAAAATCAGCAATTTTCTTCTCCAGTTGTTTATGAATATCTTGTGTCCCGCAAATAAAACGTACAGATGACATTCCATAACCATGAGATTCTATCATATCCTGAGAAGCTTTCATTACTTCCGGATTATTGGATAATCCCAGATAATTGTTGGCACAAAAGTTCAAAAGCTTCTTTCCGTTGGCTTCGATTTCTGCACTTTGCTGAGAGGTGATGATTCTTTCTCTTTTGTAAAGTCCGTCATTCTCAATATTCTGAAGTTCATTCTGTAAATGTTGAAGGTATTTTTCAGAGATCATTTTAGTAATTTTTTAGATGTGCTAATTTACTAAAAAGGCAGTAAAATAAAACCTTTTATAAGTTTTATTCTACAAATCTGACTTTGATTTCAGTTTTAACAGCATTAGTCTACTAATTTAGTAGGATAATATTTATATTTGTTATAAATTTATAACATATGAGATTGACCCCTGTACAGAAAATGAAAAATATAAGTTCAAGAAATTTCATGAATAACTACATGAAGCCAGGTCTTCCTGTAATTCTCAAAAATTTTATAGATCAGGAAAGTCCCGCTTTTAAAAAATGGAATTACACCTATTTCAAAGAGATCGCAGGTGACCGGAAAGTAAATATATATGGCAGTGAACTTGATTCTTTAGACAGAGTCGCCAGTCCCCCTATCGCACAAACATCCTTTTCGGAATATCTTGATCTGATAGATTCAACCCCCACAGAACACAGACTTTTTCTTTTTAATTTATTAACTATCAAACCTGAACTCAAGGATGATATTTACTACAATGATGTTACCAACGGTAAAATATTAAAATGGCTTCCGTTTATGTTTTTTGGCGGCAAAGGATCAGTTACCCGAAATCATATTGATATCGACATGTCTCATGTATTCATCACCCAATTTCAGGGAATCAAAAGGATTTGGCTATTTCCCTGGGAACAGTCTGATCTGATGTATAAACTCCCGTATAATTTCCATAGCCTCGCCAATATTAAAACTCCCGATTACAGGCAATATCCCGCTCTTCTGCACTTAAAGGGTTATGAAGCCATTCTGCACCCGGGTGAAACACTTTATATCCCTTCCGGATGGTGGCATTATATACAATACGAAACGGAAGGATACTCCGTTTCAGTCCGGGCACTTCCATCAAGCCTGCTTGAAAAATGGCGGGGATTTAAAAACCTGGTGATTACACGAAATTTTGACAATATTATGCGAAATATTTTTAAAGAAAAATGGTTTAGATACAAGGTTAAGAAAGCTGAAACAAGAGGCAGTAAAGCGTTCAGAAAACAAAAAAGCTTTCAAGTATGAAAGCTTTTTGTTGTGATCCGTTGTATCAATACCTTTTAATGTTTAATGAATTTAATATTTTTATCATTAACGGTAAAGATATAAGTTCCCGGAATCAGCGCTGAAATTCCGATTGATTTTCCGGGCTGATAGATATCTTTTCTGATTAATTTTCCATCTATGGCATGAATAGAAAATTCAGCGGCTTTATTAATTCCTTTGATATAAAGTTCATTTTTAGCAGGATTAGGATACAACCCAAAATCTTCTTTATCTACTGAAGAAACACTCAAAGTATTATCCTGCGAAACCGTAGAATTCTTTTCTACAATCTGATATTCATAATTAAACTGAACACTGGCTACCGGAAATGATACCGCTTCTGTTATATACTGATTATTGGATGTATTATTCAATGCCAGATAAGCAGTCTGTCCTCCTGTTCCTGTAACCTTGACAGGCAGCAGCATTTCAAAAAAGTTTACGGAAGAATGACTTTGAGTCTGATTGATATTAAATATCACCTGATTTCCGGATTGTCGCCATTTAATAGTATAAGTCGGATAGCCCTGTCCGTAAATCCAGTCATTAAAAAACTCCGTAAAATCTTTTCCGGTAGACTGTAGCAGTGATACTTTGAAATCGGAAGTTACTACATAATTATAAGCCAAAGCAGGTCTTGCATGATAGTCTTTAAGGGCCTGATAAAAGGACGCATCTCCAAGCATCCATTTCAACATTCTTAAAACATAACCTCCTTTCGAATAGGTTAATCTGCTGTCAAATATTCTTCCTATACTGGAAAGGCCGGAATCCGGAACATATACACTGCCTCCCGTGCTGCTGGTGATATAATTAATCTGTCCCGATAAAAAATTCATAAAATCCTGATTGCTCATCAGTAATTTTTCATTGGCAAAATGTTCTCCGAATGTAGCAAACCCTTCATTCAGCCAGATGTCATTCCATGTACCACAGGTTACTTTATCTCCAAACCACTGATGGGCAAGCTCATGAGCGATAAGAGATTTCCCCCAGCTTCCCATAGAAGACATGGTCTGATGTTCCATTCCTCCTCCATTGATGTATTCCATATGACCATATTTTTCATTCCTGAAAGGATAAGGGCCGAAATAATTTTCGTAAGCATCCATAATCTGTTTCGTCCATTGGATATTTGCCATGCTTCCGGAGTTTAAACTTGTTGAGGGATAGACATAATTCACGAATGGAAAAGGAGGATTTCCCATCGTATCATTCAGTTTCGTATAATTGGTTATGCCCAGTGCAATCAGATAAGCCGGCGTAGCATACATTGTTCTCCAGAAAGTAAGTTTCTTACCGTTGGGAAGAGATGTTTCCGACATCATTTTACCGTTGGCTGCGACATTATACTGTGAAGGTGTTGTAATTTTAAAATCAAATCGTTCAATCTTATCATTAAGACTCTGTTTGGTAGGAAACCAGTCCTGAGCACCGTAAGGTTCGTTGAGAGTAGAAAAAATCGGATTTCCACCCTGACTTCCCGTCATTACAGTACTATAAACAGGATCCGGAGTACCGGAATACTGAATCGTCAGCGAATCCAGAACATTGGCAGGAACAGAAGCCGGAAAATCAATTTTAACTTCTTTTGTAGCGAGCTGCTGAAAAGGGATACTCGTCCCGTGATACTGGACCTGAGAAACCGTAAGTACATTCGTAAGATCAAAATAAATACTCCCCATAGCCTGACTGGGTTTAAAATGAGAAGTTACCGAACCTGAAACGCTATTAAAAGCAGGATCTATAGTCAGGTCCATTCTTTGATACTGCAGATCATAATTTAAGGTATTGGGATTCACATTTGAGGCGGTCATTCTATTGGTAAAGGATTTCATTTCCTTTTTAATAAGCCCTTTCCTGTCAATGTTTTGATCTTGCTTTTGCCCGTTATACTGTTGAGACAGCAACAATCCCAACATCAGGAGGTAAAATTTTCTCATATTTAGAAATATTGTAAGATTCAAATATAAAAAAAACCTTCTAATCATTGATTAAAAGGCTGTTATAATATTAAAATAAATATTTTTTAAAGGTCCAGAGCCGGCTCAAGAATTTTTTCCATTCTTTTCTTTACCATATCTACAGATCCGGCATAGTTATTAACCATTAAAGAAAAAACCAGGGTCTTTCCTGAATTAGTTTTCAGGTAACCTGCCAATGTTTTCACTTTATTCAGAGTTCCTGTTTTTGCAAAAACCTGTCCGTTTCCTCCTCCGATAAACATTCTTTTCAGAGTACCGGACTGTCCGCCTACCGGTAAAGAAGTCAGATAAGACTTATAGTACTTCTCATCCATTAAAGAGGTCAAAAACTTCACCTGAGAAATCGGCGTCACATTATTACTTCTTGAAAGACCGCTTCCGTCTATATAATTCAGGCCATTCATATCAAAACCGGCATTTTTCAGGTGACCAGTCACCACTATTCTCCCTGATTCAGAAGTCTGATCTCCCATTTTCTGGAATCCTACGGTTCTGAGTAATGCTTCAGCTAATGAATTATCACTATGCTGATTGGTGTAATAAATAATATCGCTTAATGTAGGTGATTTATAAGATGAGATCATTTTTCTGCTTTCCGGACTGGCATCTGTCATTTTTGGAGTTACTTTTCCGGTCACAGGAATTCCGCTTTTTACAAGTGCTGTTCTGAATGAATTTGCCAGATAAGCCGGTGCATCGGGAAGTTTCGTAGTTAAAACTCCGTCTCCGTCATATTTTTCAGCATATACCATCTGATTGGCATAAGGGGAAACATAGAAAAATTTTCTGTCTGTAGAAAAACCTCCTTTTTTAACAATCAGTTTTTCATTCGCGGGATTTATTCCATGAGTAGTTCCTACGGGCAGATAGTAATTATTATTCTCTAACCACACAACATTTTCCGGAAGCACTGAAATATTGCCTTTGAAAAGCGCTGTCTGAATAATAATATCACCATTTACCTTTTTAATCCCTTCTCGTGAAAGTCCGCCTGTAAAATCTGAAATAATATCCCTATAAGACCATGCTCCTGCTTTATTAGTACCTAAAGAAGGGTCGCCGCTGCCTACAATATAAAGATTTCCATTCAACACCCCATTTTCATCCACATTTCCCGAATATTCCAGCTGCGTCATCCATCGGTAATTTTCACCCAATAAATTTAGAGCGGTTTCGGTGGTGAGCAATTTTGTGGTAGAAGCAGGAACCAACGGAGTATTTTCATTATACGAAGAGATTACTTTCTTCGTTTTCGGGTCATACACTACGAATCCCCAGGTTGCATTTTTCAGCACAGGATCCGCCATCATCGTGTTTACATTAATGTCTACTAATTCTTTGGCTGACAAAACAGTTTTCTCCACCACCGAACTTACCGGTGAAGGAAGATTTAAACTGGTTTTCTGATTATCGTAAGCCTGAGAGTAAAGAACGGTAGAAACGGTAGATTGAGCCAGGAAAAAACCAGAAGCCAATACCGCTGCGCTTGAAATATATTTTCTGAAATTTACCATCTATCTTCTTTTTGTTCTATAGTTTTGACGCTATAAAAAATGATAAGTTAAATCATTCAATAAAACGGCCAAACACTTAATCAACGTCCAAAAGTAGAAATTATTGTTATAAAACGGATCACAACCGCCTTATAAAAGACTTTAAAGTTTGTTAAAAATTGTTAAAAATCAACAAAAACATCTTTTTTAATGCTTTGATATGCAGTGATTTCATCAAATTCTTTCAAACTTATCAAAACCAGGCTTTTAAACTTCTCATAGTTTTTCCCGCGGGGAAGTTTAAGCATAATCTGGAACTGATATAAATTATTCAGCCTTGCAATCTGAGCTCTTTCCGGTCCTAAAACACAGTCTTCCGGCAGATATTTTCTTAGGATAGATCCTAAAAACTGGGATGCACGGTCTACTTTATCCTCTCTTCGGTGCTTCAGCTCTATCATAATAAGTTTGGTAAACGGAGGATAGTGGAATTTCTGACGTTCCGTAAGAATATATTTATAGATTTTTGCAGGATTGTTCATCTTGATCAGCTGAAAGACAGAATGATCAGGATTATAGGTCTGAATCAGGATCTTCCCTTTTCCGGAAATTCTTCCGGCTCTTCCGGAAACCTGTGTAATCAGCTGATAAGCTCTTTCTTCTGCTCTGAAATCCTGTACATATAATAAAGAGTCAGCTTTGGGAATAGCCACCAGCTCGATATGGTCAAAATCCAATCCTTTTGAAATCATCTGGGTTCCTACAACAATATCCGTCTCGCCCTCTTCGATTTTTTCATAGAGCTTTTCATAGGCAAACTTCTTGCGCATAGAATCTACGTCCATTCTGTCCACTTCATTTTCGGGAAAGAGTTTGGAAACTTCTTCGTGAATCTGTTCTACCCCTACTCCTCTTTCATTCAGTTTTTCAGAATTACATTTCGGGCAGGTTCTTGGTTTTGAAGCCCTTTGTCCGCAGTAATGGCACTTCATTTCATTAGCTGCTTTATGATATGTCATTACCACATCACAGTTGGAACAATAATTAACATAGCCACAGCTCTCACATTCTATCACATTGGCATATCCGCGACGGTTATGAAGAACAATAGCCTGATTTTTTTCATCTATTGTCTTTTTAATTTCATCAATAAGTTTTGTAGAAAAATTCCCTGACACATTCTTGGATTCCTGTGCCTCTTTGAAATTGATCAGTTCATATTCAGGCAAATTCACATTCCCGAATCTTTCGGTCAGGAATATATACTTCATTTTATCCTTTCTGGCCCGGTAATAACTTTCCACAGAAGGTGTTGCAGAACCCAATATCACTCCCGCTTCATAAAATCCTCCGAGCATCAATGAAGCGTCTTTGGCATTGAAATAAGGAGAAGCTTCTCTCGGTTTATAAGCGGAATCATGTTCTTCATCCACAACAATCAAACCTAAATTCTGATAAGGCAAAAATAAAGCATTACGGGTTCCGATAAGAATCCTGATATCATTCTGCTTAATTCTCCGCCAAACTTCTACTCTTTCGAAATCGGTAAGTTTCTGATGATAAAACCCCAGCTGTCTGCCGTATTTTTTTTCTAATCTTTGGGTAATCTGTTTCGTCAGTGAAATCTCAGGAAGTAAAAACAAAACATTCTTTCCGCTTTGAATGCATTCCTCTATTTTTTCTAAATAGATATGGGTCTTTCCTGATGAAGTAACCCCGTGAAGCAAAACATTTTTCCCTTCTTCAAAAGCGGCATCAATTTCAGACTTGGCGATTTTCTGCTGTTCGGAAAGCTCTTCCAGCTCTTCGATTTCACCTTCATAACTTTCAATCCTGTCCTTCTGCATATAATATTCTTCCACAAGACCTTTATCTGCCAAAGCTTTAAGATGAGAGCTTCCGAAATAGCCATCTTCGAACATATCTGCCTTTTTGATCTGCTTTTCGGGATGTTCCGTCTGCTTTTCCAGAATGGCCAGAAACAGGTCTTTCTGTTTAGGAGCTTTATTAAGTTTTAGAAGAATCTCAGTAAGATTGCGGTTGCCTAAAACCTCTTCGTTAATTCTTACGTATGCTACTTCCTTAGCTTTATATTTTTCAGCAATTTTTTCGTCAATTTCGATATACTGCAGATCAATAAGAGAATTGATTGTTTTAATAATATCTTTTTTGGGAATAAATGCTTCAATATCGGCCAGATTGATCAGCTGCCGGACTTCCAACGCCTGAACAAGATACATCTCGTTCACATCCAGGTTTTCAAAATCGATGACAGCACCCGGCTTCAGTTTTAAATATGTTTCACTCTCCAGTTTCAATGAAGAAGGAAAAGCAAATCTGTAAATTTCCCCCAGACTGCACAGATAATAATCGGAAAGCCAGTTCCAGAAACGGATCTGTTCTTCCGGAAGAATAGGTTTATCATCCAGAATACTGATTACTTCTTTTGCGGTAAAGTTTTCAGGAGCATTATCGTGAAGTTCAAAAACAAGTCCCGTATAAATCTTTTTCCCTCCAAAAGGCACCAGAACACGCATTCCCAGCTGGATTTCAGGCATTAGTTCTTCAGGAACCTTATAAGTAAAAGATCCTTTCAAGTTCAGGGGTAAGACAATTTGGACGTATTGCAAGGGAAATATTTAAAGTGTAAAATTAAATCTTTCCTGAGAAAACTGCAACTTTGTTGAAGAGCTGTCTGAGACCAATTCATAAAATCTTTGATCTGCCGTCCTCTGCAGGCTCATCTTATAAATTATTTTAAAACAAATATTGAGTTATTTCATACCAAAATGCAGAGGTAAAGAACCCTACAATAATACTGACACCGATAATAAGGTTGGTCAGTTTCGTATTCAGCCTGAACTGTTCTGCGATGATACTTGAAGTAACCAGCGTAGGCATAGCTGCTTCAAATATGGTAATTTTTGCCACATCTCCCTTTATTCCAAATAAAAAAGCCATCCCCAAAACCATTGCAGGAGCCAAAATCAGCTTATAGAGCATGGAAGCTGACATTTGAGGAATTAATTTTTTCCAGCCGTTAAATTTCAGCTGTAATCCGACAGAAAATAGCGCTAACGGGCTCACCGTAGCAGCCAGTTTATCGAAAAGTGGCTCAGCAAAAGTTAAATCAAAGAACTGAGATAATACCAGTGCAGAAATACAGCCTATCAATGGCGGAAACGTAATTAACCGCTTCAAAATAAACACGGCGCTTACTTTCCCTGATTTACTTCCTCCTTTTACAGCAGCAATAATTCCTAATGTTGAAAGTGCGAAAAACATCGTCTGGTCACAGATAATTGCAATACTAAGAAGACCTTCACCATAGAAAGCACTAATCAGCGGAAATCCGATAAAGGAAGTATTGCTGTAACCGCTTGCCAGCTCTAAAGTACTTCTAGACCGTCTTGAATATCTCCTGCTTTTACTATAAAACATGACATAAAAGAAACAGAACACCGAAACCAGAAAGGTAGCTGCAATCGGAAACAACATTTCTGTCGTCCATTGTACTTTTGGCAGATATTTAAAGGAAACTGCCGGCAGAGCAAGATAAAGAATCCAGGTATTGATACCTTTATGGGCATCCGGGTGGATAGATTTTGTTGCTTTGAATATCATTCCTGCAATAATGCAAACTGCAATCAGAACAAAATTTACCATAACTATAAAGAAATATACGGCAAATTTACGGCTGATTTTTGAGTTAAAGAGGTAAAATTCATCTTTTTTTGGGTAGAATTTCTGCTGGCCCGAATACTAAAGAGCTTCCCACTCATTCTGTCATTTTAGATTTTAATAATTCCGGATGTTTTTCAGGATCACTTGCTGTTCCACTTTCAATACTTTCCTGAATTGTTTTTTTTGAGAAGCAGAAGCTTATTTCCTTCTTAAAATTACCGGCAAACTAATAGAACATATTTGCAAAATATCGTGATTTCTCAATTTTGAAAAGTATCAAACAAACTCATCACCTCAATGGTATCCAAAGGTTTTGAAAGGATAATCTTTCTTGATGTTTTAGGCAAAAGATCAAAAAAGTTATCACTAAAATGAGTATTTCCGATCAGGTAAACATCTTTTGCAAGAACATCTGTTGAAATTTCAATTTCTGTCGGAGATATTTTCTTTATTGTAATATTGGGCCGCGAAAGTTGTAAATCTTTAGGTTTCTTAAAGAAGAATAACGTCTCTGACTTCGATGAGCCATTCTCAATAATAACTTTTAAAACCGCTTTTGATAAATCAAATTTTGAAAAGTTTTCTTTTTTCACCTCCATGTGTTTCTCACCCGTATTGGCCAATAAACGAGCTGTTGCCCCTGCGGTCCAAAGAACCCTACCCTCAAAATCTACCAATTCCACTTTTGAATTAATCTGCATATCATCAAGCAAGTCATTGATACAATAAATACCATAACTTTCCGGCATTTCCGATACAGATACCAACATCGGTTCAAAACTTCTTTTTGCCTGATAATGAAAAGCCTTCCAGTTTCCCAGATAGTCAATAGATGACCACGAAACCACCGGCCAGCAATCATTAAGCTGCCAATATAAGGTTCCCATATTATAAGGTCTTGCCCGGCGATGAGCTTCTATGGCCATCTGCATTCCTTTTGCCTGCAACAATTGAGAAATGTAATTGTATTTTACAAAATCAGTTGGAGTCTGGTAATCCCGCTTCATATATCCGTTAATGATTTCCCAGCCTCTTCCATGTTTTTCGTGAGCTTTAATGGTTGAATTTTGCAGATTCAGATCCGGCACTCCAGAAAACATTGATGTGGTCGTTTCTAAGGTAGGCATTCCCTGAAATCCATATTCGGACATAAAACGCCCTACTTTTTCATTATAAATTTCAAATGGTTGTTCTCCCCACCAGACGCCCCAATAATGGGAATCGCCTTCGGTAAGACTTTCCTTATGCCCCCATCCGATGGATGGTGAACTCGGCCAATAGATGTTCTTATCTGCTGTAAGATTTTCTTTTAAAGCTCCTGGTATAACCTCATGAAACAACTTTTTATAATCCTTCCAAACCTGAATGGAATCATTTTTTGAATAGTTGAACTGTTTCTGATATCCCCAGTTGACAATGGCTTCATCAATCTCATTATTTCCACACCATAAAGCAATCGACGGATGATTTTGCAGCCTTTTGACCTGATCTTTCACTTCTTCCTTTACGTTATTTAAAAATTCTTCATCTGCAGGATAGAAGCTCCCCGCAAACATAAAATCCTGCCATACCAGAATCCCGTTTTCATCACAGGCTTTGTAAAATTCATCATCTTCATAAATTCCACCACCCCAGATACGGATCATATTCATATGGGCTTCTTTGGAATCTTTAACCAGTTTCTGATATTTTTCTTTGGTAATTCTCGGTGAAAAACTATCCGCTGGAATCCAATTGGTTCCTTTGATATACAATGGATTTCCGTTTACTTTAAAATAAAAGGATTTTCCTTTTTCATCCTTTTCCTGAATCAGTTCGATTGTTCTCAACCCTAGTTTCAAGGTTTTATCAGAAAGATTTTTCGAATCTTTTTGCAGCGAAAATTTCATATCATACAGATACGCTTCTCCCCAACCGTTAGGCTGCCAAAGTTTAGGGTTTTGAATGGTAAAGGGAATATCTATCTGATTTTGTCCTCTTTTTAATTGAATTATATTCGATTTATTATTAATGACAACCGCATATTTCCCTTCTTTATCTGCCTGTATTGAAGTATGGATATTTAGATCCGCAATGGTATTGGATAAATTTTTCTGCTCTATTTTTATATTTTCAAATTTTGCATTATTCCAAAATTCAAGTTGTATATCTTTCCAAATGCCGGTGGTCACCAATCTCGGGCCCCAATCCCATCCAAACTGATATTGAGCTTTTCTTACAAAACTCCGCGGTGATTCAGGCATGGTAAACGGAACCTTTTTAGCCAGTTCTTTTCCGGTATTGACTGCTGATTTAAATTTAATCTGCAACAAATTATCTCCTATTTTCAGATTCTGCTTTACAGGAATTTCCCATTTCCTGAACATATTATCTGTTTTTTTCAAGAGTTTTCCGTTAAGATAAATTTCCGAAAAAGTATCTAATCCATTAAAAACCAGGTTAACATTATCGTTCTTTAATTCTTTTGCTGAGATCTTGAAGTTGGTCTGATACTCCCAATCTTCATTCTCTATCCATTGTACTTTCTTTTCGTTTTCATCTTTGAAAGGATCTTCAATAATTTTATTATTCATCAAGTCCAGATGAACAGTCCCCGGCACCTTGGCCGGAAGCCAGTTATTATCTTTTGAGCTTTTGAATTGCCAGTTTTCAGAAGATAAATTCCTATCTGAAGATTGTGCAAAAAAGATATTTTGAATGAAAAGGAAAGCAAAAAGGATAGTTTTATTCATTAATAAGTTTATTTACAATTCTATGGATTCCATACTTAATAAGTTCAGTATTAAAGTTAATAAGTAATCCCAGTTTTATATCAGCCTGTTTCAAGTAGGTCAGTACCTGTGAGTGAAAGATCGGATGTAGCTCCAATACAGATTTCACTTCTATAATTACTTTATTTTCTACAATCAGATCAATTTTATAAGCGTTTTCTACCATTATTTCTTTGTATTTTAATGGTAAAGACACTTGTTGTTTTACATTAAAGCCTTGCCGTTTCAATTCATAAGCCAAAGCAGTTTCATATGCATTTTCTAGCAGACCAACTCCTAAGTTTTTATGTACTTCTATAGCTGCACCTATTATTTTGTAGGATAGTTCGTTTTCTGTCATTCATTCGTGTGTTTTTATAATTATTATTTATTTTTTAACGCAAAGGTTATTTTTTACAATGTTATATTTTAAGGGAGCTAAGATTAGATCAATTTGCAATTGATTTGATGAAGCGATCTTTTCTCCATAGCTTCGTCAGCGGCTTTGCCGCATATCTTTGCTCTGCTTAACATCAAAATAATGTTTATTAAACTTTGCGTTTAAAACATATCTTTTATTCTTAAACGCAAAGGTTATTTTTTACAATGTTATATTTTAAGGGAGCTAAGAATAAATCAATTTGCAATTGATTTGATGAAGCGATCTTTTCTCCATAGCTTCGTCAGCGGCTTTGCCGCATATCTTTGCTCTCCTCAATATCAAAATAATGTTTATTAAACTTTGCGTTTAAAACATATCTTTTATTCTTAAACGCAAAGGTTATTTTTTACAATGTTATATTTTAAGGGAGCTAAGATTAGATCAATTTGCAATTGATTTGATGAAGCGATCTTTTCTCCATAGCTTCGTCAGCGGCTTTGCCGCATATCTTTGCTCTGCTTAACATCAAAATAATGTTTATTAAACTTTGCGTTTAAAACATATCTTTTATTCTTAAACGCAAAGGTTATTTTTTACAATGTTATATTTTAAGGGAGCTAAGAATAAATCAATTTGCAATTGATTTGATGAAGCGATCTTTTCTCCATAGCTTCGTCAGCGGCTTTGCCGCATATCTTTGCTCTCCTCAATATCAAAATAATGTTTATTAAACTTTGCGTTTAAAACATATCTTTTATTCTTAAACGCAAAGGTTATTTTTTACAATGTTATATTTTAAGGGAGCTAAGATTAGATCAATTTGCAATTGATTTGATGAAGCGATCTTTTCTCCATAGCTTCGTCAGCGGCTTTGCCGCATATCTTTGCTCTGCTTAACATCAAAATAAATGATTATTAAACTTTGCATTTAAAATAATTATTCTTCATGTAGCTTAATAGTTCCTGGAACGAAGGAATCTCAATTATACCAGATAAAATTTCCTCACTATACCCTGAATGACAAATTGACTTATCTATTATTTACTCTTCAAAGCCACAACCTCATCTGCATTGGCAAAAGCACCACCGTCAGTGATGGCAGAGGAATGGAAATAACCTGCTTTTGTCAAGGCTCTTATTCCTTCAAGGTTTGAAGAACGAAGCCCACCTCCTATAAGAATTTCTATTCTCCCGTTAGAAAGTTCGACTAACTTTTTGAGATTTTCTTTTCCTTCGGATACATTAGGTTTCTGACCTGAAGTAAGAATTGTTTTAAAACCACACCCAATTACTTTTTCTAAGGAATCCTCCAACCCTTCAGCTCTGTCAAAGGCCCGGTGAAAAGTACAGGGAAAAGGTGCTGCCAATTCTACCAGGGCTTTATTTTGCTCCATATTAACTTCATCATTAGCATCCAGAATACCAAACACAAAACCATCTACCTTTAAAGACTTTAAGTGAATCAGATCACTTTTCATCTGTTCAAACTCAGCATGTGAATAGGTAAAATCTCCTCCTCTCGGACGAATCATCACAAAAATCGGGATATTTATTTTTTCTCTGAGCTGTTGAGTCACTCTAAAATCAGGAGTGGTTCCTCCTTCGCTCAATCCGTCGCATAATTCTATTCTATCCGCTCCGTTTTCAAAGGCAATCATTGCTGATTCCGGGTTAAAGCATGCTATTTCTATTTTTGACATTTCTACTTTTGTATACTTAATTAAACTTAGGTTCTTCCTGATAGACATCTGCAATTAAAAAAGAACCGTTCTCATTGATGACTTTTACTTTAATCGGATATTGAGCTTTAAGTTCTTTATCAGTAAGCATAACGTCAAACAGAAGACTATTTTCATTTTCAGAAATCAACTGACATTTTGTTACTTTCACCTCATTCCAATCCTGTCCGGCAATTAAAAAACCAACTCCAGTTCCGGCCTTTTTTGTATCAAACTTAGATTTCCATTTATCCTGAAATTCTTTTTCAGTAAGACTTCCGTCCACATCCAGATCAACATTCATAGCATCCGTTTTATAATCGAAATAATCTTTCGTTGTCATCTTCTGCATGTTCATTTCTTCGCTTCCGAGATCGCCTTTAAAATAGTCTGTAATACTTTTTTCCAACCATTTTTTCGCATCTTTCGCCTCACTGGCCTGAGGTGTTGCTTCCTGTATTGTTTTCTCTTCTATCGGAGGCTGAGCCTGTACTGCTCTTTCCTTCTTTTCTTCCTTACATGCTATCATTAAAAACAAGGAAGCCATAATCGTTCTTTTCATATTTTGTTTTGATCCTAAAGTTTTGGCTAAATAAGAATATGATATTTTGTAAAAACGGATAAAGTCCGCATCTATTGATATTTTTATTATTTTAAAGCAAATTCAGGGGTTTCAAGGCGGTTCCCTTTCTGATCATACACGGCAAAGTTAAATCCGTCCTGAATACAATAAGAACCATATTCTCCTTTTTTGTTGATTGCAATAAAACCGACCTGAATATCTTTCAAGTTTTTGTTTCTTCGCTGATTGATCTTTACAATTCTGTCTACTGCTTCTTTACAGGCTTCCTGTGGATTTCTCCCCTGCCTCATGAGTTCTACTACAAGATGAGTTCCCACCGTTCTTATGACTTCTTCACCATGGCCTGTTGCTGTAGCGGCTCCTACTTCGTTATCGACAAACAAACCTGCTCCGATAATCGGGGAATCTCCTACTCTGCCATGCATTTTATATGCCATTCCGCTGGTTGTACAGGCACCTGAAAGATTTCCCTGTGCGTCTAAGGCAATCATTCCTATGGTATCGTGATTCTCAATGTTTGCGATAGGTTTATATTGGCTTGTTTTCAGCCACTCCTTCCATTCTTTTTCTGATTCCGGGGTCAAAAGGTTTTCTTTTTTAAAGCCTTGTGAAAGGGCAAATTGTAATGCACCGTCTCCGACTAACATTACGTGAGGCGTTTTTTCCATTACCGCTCTGGCCACAGAAATTGGATTTTTAACATGTTCAAGACAAGCCACCGAACCGATGTTGTAATTATCATCCATGATACATGCATCCAGAGTCACTCTTCCGTCTCTGTCCGGACGCCCTCCATAACCTACACTTCTTTCTTTAGGATCTAACTCCACAATACGGACTCCTTTTTCAACGGCATCCAAAGCTTTCCCTCCTTTTCCAAGAATAGTCCAGGCTTCTTCATTGGCTTTTAATCCAAAATTCCAGGTAGAAAGAACGATGGGTTTGTTGACTGTTTTGGTATCAAAATGTTCCGGTAATTCGGCAGCCATCAGGTCCAATGGATTTACGGCAAGTGCTGCTGTTGCAATTCCCAGTTTTTTAATAAAACTTCTTCGGTTATTGTTCATGGTGTCTCAAATTGTTAATACCCACAAATCTAAAAAAAACTTCTATGAAATCCTCAACACGATGTAAGGAATATCCATCTATTATTTTTATATATCTTTACTGCTGTAATGGACTTATTTAAAACTTTCAGGAATATTGCTTTCTTTCAGGAATTATCTGACGAGGAAATTAATATTCTGGTTAGTATCAGTACCCCGAGACTTCTTCGCAAAAAAGAGAAGCTGGCAGAACCCGGTCAGTCCTTTAACCATTTATTCATCATGTCTCATGGGTTATTAAGATTTTTCTTTGACGATGAAAACGGGGTTGAAAGCAATCTTTTTTTACCCTCAGAAAAAGAAGCATCCATCATGGCTGCTCCTGAATCATATTCCGGAGAAACCGAAAGAAAATATACGATAGAAGCTGTCATCGAAAGCCAGGTCTTTCTCTTCAACAAGAATGAATTCGAAGACATCGCATTTCAGTACAGAGGCATTTATAATGTATACCTCAAATCTTTGAAGATGATCATTAACATCTCAAAGACCCGCATAGAACAGTTTTGTTCTGCCACTCCACATTCCCGTTATGAAGAATTTCTGGAAACAAGACCTTTCACTTCTCAAAATGCCAACAGAAAGTATATTGCTAATTTTCTGGGCATTACTCCCAACTCACTTTCACGCATGACAGCCCGTATTCATAAAAAAAGGAACGAAAGAAAAAAATAACTTAGGAATACTTTTTCTCACTTTATTCAATCTAATTTTGCTTCATCAAAATACTATCACACAATTAATTAAAAAACAAAATGAGAAAAACACCGCCTATTATTGAATAAGCTTTAATTTTCATTACCATTCAAAGTAACCACAATCCGGTTATCTTCTGTTTTACATTCAATATCATTTTACCTTATACAATTATTTTATGCAAAGAATTACAATCCTTCTTTGCCTGCTGTTATCATGCAATTTTGTTCAGGCATCAACAGGCAACTTAGAAGATAATATAGCAAATGCTGCATCATGGTTAATTTTACTTGTTTTACCCGTTGCAGGAATTTATCTTTTCTGGAAAGTTCATATCTATCCGGAAAAAGTAGCTGAGAAAAAGAATCATCCTCAGCTGAAAGCCATAAAAAGTATGTGCCTCCTTTCCCTTGTTTTTGGAGGCCTTTTATGGCCGGTTGCTTTAATCTGGGCCAACTATGATTACGAAACTCCCAATGACCCGAAAAAAGACACAAATCTTATCGAAGAAGAATTAATAACAACTGAAAATTAACAGACATGCTGGAATTACTAGTCGCAATATATGCCGGAATATGCTGGCTTCTCATCAAAAAATTAAAACTGATCCCCTGGACATTTACTACTCAGGTGGTTGTGTATTCATTGCCGATTTTCGGTTCTATAGCGTTGATATTAAGTTTAAATTATTTTTGTCCCATTACCTCTGACGTTAAAGTAGGAAACAGAAGTGTGGATATCACCACTCAGGTTCTTGGGAAAGTCAAAAAAGTGTATGTAAGCACCAATCAGGAGGTTAAGAAAGGTGATACTCTATTTGTCTTGGACAGAGAGCCTTATGTACAGGAAATCAAGTCACTGGAAGCTAAACTCAGCAGTATGAAAGCCACGGTAAGTTCTTACGATACAGATATCTCTGCATCCAGAAAAAATATTACCGGCTTACAATCGCAACTGGATCTCGCTAATAAAAGAGTGGTTCAGTATCAGGAATTAGTAGATGCAGGAGCAGCCAATAAATTTGATTTGGAACAGGCCGTCACTAATGTACGTGACTTGCAATCCAGAATCAGTGCTGCCCAATCTCAGCAGCAATCTTTGGAAACAAAATCTATGGCGTCTTATGGTGGAGAAAATTCATCTGTCTCCGAAATCCAGGCAAAACTGGACCAGGCAAAATGGAATTTAGCCCAAACAGTTGTTTTGGCTCCTACAGATGGTATTATTCCCAATGTTCAGTTGAATGAAGGGGCGATTATGGCTCCCTTTAAGTCGGCCTTTGTTCTCATTCAGAAGCAACAGTCTGTTATTGGATTTTTTGCTCAAAACGAACTGGAAACGGTAAAGCCGGGAGATGAAGTTGAACTGGCTCTTAAAACAGAGCCCGGCAAAGTTGTTAAAGCCAAGCTTGAATATGTTATTGACGCAACCAGCCAGGGAATTATGAATAATGCAGGAGGAATGCTTGGAGGGAACGGATCTGTTGCAGGGCTTCCCGATACGGCCAGACAATTACCGGAAACGGATGGAAAACTTATTGCCAAGTTTGTATTGGAAGACGACCAGAAACAGCTTACTGTGGGAGCGAGAGGAACTGCTGTAATCTATTCCGATCATATTAAGCCATTGCATCTTATCAGAAAAGTAATGGTACGTGTGAACAGTAAAATCAACTTCCTAATCCCTAAACTTCATTAATATGTACAGAAAATTAGTTGTATTGGGGATACTTTCCATAAGCTTAAGTTCATGTATAGGGTATAAAGAACCTACTAAAGAAAATATGGACCAACTTAAAGAAAAAAGTGAAATTGCTGCTCATATAGAAATTCCGGATGACTGGATATTTGACAGACAAGCGAATTCAAGATCACTTTCTTATGACTGGATCACGATTCTTAAAACACCTCAATTGGAAACCTTGATTAATGAAGGAATGCTGTATAATGCAGATCTCATCATTGCCAAGGAAAAACTTAATCAGGTTGAACTGGCTATGGAAATTGCGGGAAGTGATCTTTATCCAAGTGTAGGTGCTGTGGCTAATACATCCAACAATTTGGTCAGTGATGCTCAAATCCGACGTCTTGCCTTAAAAGCCAGTTGGGAAATAGACCTTTGGGGTAAAAATAAGTCGTCACAAATGGCCAGTACAAGCAATTATTTTTCTGCAAAGCATCAGAATGCATTATTGCATCAATCTATTGCCGGGATGATTGCTAAAGCCTATTTCCTGAATATTGCAGGAAATATTCAGGAAGATAAGATTGAAAGCTATATTCAGAAATCCAAAGACCTGGAAAAGCTGTATCTGATCCAGAAAAAAGTAGGAACAGCTAATGCCCTGGATTTGTCCAATATATCAGCAGAAATTATTTCTCTACAAGGATATCTGGAAAAGGTAAAAAATGCAAACGTTCAATCCAGAAGATCGCTGGAGCTGCTCACCGGAAAATATCCGGAAGGAAAACTTGCCACACAAAATTTCTTTAATTCTGTAAAAAATGATATTCCTGAGTCTTTCCCGCTTCAGCTTTTGGAAAACAGATCGGATATACAAGCCAGCCAGTTTCAGATAGAAAAGGCTTTTTACGAAGTACAGCAAGCCAAAGCAGCAAGACTTCCCTCATTAAGCATCAGTTCTTCTTTGGGAACTGCCGGAAGTAATGTGGAATCCATCAATTCTTTATTTTCAAATCCGTTATTAAAGGTAGGCAGTGGATTGGTTTCTCCGTTATTCAACAATGAAAAGTTAAAAAAGAATGTGGAAGTAAAAAATTCACAGCAAAAACAAGTAGTTGAAGAGTATTCCAAAGCGGTCCTGAATGCCTTAAATGAAGTAGAATCATCATTATCGAATTTACATTCTATTGAGAAGCAAATAATTTACAATACTAAGGCTATAGATGAATTGAAAAATAATATTGAATTAACACAGAAGCAAATAAAAGTAGGTTCAAATAACAGTTTTGTACTGATCCGTAAGCAACGTGATCTTCTTAAAAATGAAATGAGCCTTATCAATCTGGAGTTACAGTACAGGATTGAGCGCATCAACCTTTATATGGCTTTAGGAGCAGAGAATTTTATATATTCATAGTTTTATACTTCAAAAGACTGTAGATGTTTTCCTACAGTCTTTTATTTTTTCAACCATCCTATCAAATCTTTGCCTCGCCAGTAGCTTATCTTATAGGAAATAATAATAATATTGATTTATCATATTCTCGCAGATTGGGCTTCGTCGAACTTACGTTTCTCAAATTGAGATTGCTTCATGAACTACGTTCGAAAACTTTCAGTTTTGGTTCGCAATGACAATCTGCATCATCTGCGAGAGTTTTTAAAGCATATATACATTATTAATTGCTTGTTATTGCTTATATAAAAACGCAAAGTTTAATAATCATTATTTTTGATATGTAAGGGAGCAAAGATTGGAATCAACAAAGTTGATTCTGATGAAGCGAACTCTTAGCATATTACTTCATCAGCGACTTTGTCGCTTTCTTTGTTCACTAGGATATAAAATTAGAATTAAAAAACTTTGCGTTTAAAAAAATCATTATTGAAATTTGAATATATATCAAATCATTTGATTTTAAAATTCATTCTCTTTGATAGAATATCTGATTTTTTTTATTCTTTAATGAGGTAGTTTGTCTCTGAAATACCCATACACCCAGGTTCCGGCAACAGCACTCAACAAAGTGACAGAAACCGCTAAAGCTCCTGTTCCGATCTGAGCAAAGAGCGGTCCCGGGCAGGCTCCTGTAATGGCCCAGCCAAAACCGAATATCAGTCCCCCGTAAATTTGACCTTTATTAAATTTTTTAGGTGTCAGGGTAATGGGTTCTCCATAGATTGTTTTGATATTGAATTTTTTAATCAGCCATACTGAAATCACTCCCACCAAAACGGCACTTCCAATAATTCCGTACATATGGAAAGACTGGAGTCTGAACATTTCCTGTATTCTGAACCAGCTAATCACTTCCGCCTTCACAAAAACAATTCCAAATATTACGCCTGCTGTAAGGTACTTCAGATTGTGATACCATTTTTGCCTAACATCATTTTGATTCACACAAACTGCCTCCTGGTAGTGAATATCCTGTTCTTTTTCTTTTATCATGATTTAATTCCGTTTTAAAATTTAACTTATAAGGAAAGAATGACAGGCAAAATAAGGTTTGCCATAATAAACCCTCCTGTCATAAAGCAGATCGTTGCTACCAAAGACGGCCATTGTAAATTAGAAAGTCCCATAATAGCATGTCCACTGGTACATCCTCCGGCATATCGTGTTCCGAAACCTACCAGGAAACCACCTACGACCATCATCATAAATCCGCGTAATGTAAGAAGGCTTTCAAAGCTCATCAACTGCGTAGGTACTAGATTACTGTAGTCTGTAATTCCATATCCTTCCAACTCGGTTTTCAGATTGGGATTCACAGTAATCTCTGCAGGGTTTAACATAAAATTAGTGGCCATCATTCCTCCAAAGAAAATCCCCAGTACAAAAAATAAATTCCAGGCTTCTTTTTTCCAGTCGTATTTGAAAAAACTCACATTTGCCGGTATACACGCGGCACACAAATGTCTCAGCGAGGAACTGATCCCAAAGGATTTATTTCCCATAATCAACAAGGCAGGAACGGTAAGCCCAATCAACGGGCCTGCAATATACCAGGGCCACGGTTCTTTTATTATTTCCAACATATTTATTTTTTATTCTAATTTATTTAAAACTTTGGTTTGACATACAAAATCACTAGTAGGAATACCTGTGGAAGCTATTGCTTTAAAACCACCTTCCACTTCAGTAAAATTCCTATATCCTCTTGCCTGAAGAATACTTGCCGCCATTGTACTTCTATAACCACTTCCACAATGCATATAAAAATGTTCTTCAGGCTGTACTTCATGAATCCATTCATTAATATAAGCTAAGGGCTTACTGTATGCTTCATGAATATGTTCTGCATTATATTCACTTTCCCTTCTTATATCAATAATCTTCACATCCTTTTCTTTTATTTCCTGTTCAAATTGTTCCGCAGAAATACGGTTGACAGAATCCATTTCTTTATCTGTTTTTTCCCATGCATCAAATCCGCCTTCCAAAAACCCTAAAACATGGTCAAATCCTACCCTGCTCAATCGGGTTACCGCTTCCTCTTCATCGCCTTCTTCCGTTATCAGCAGAATAGGTTGATTTACATCAGCAATCAAAGCGCCTACCCAGGGAGCAAAATCACCATCCAATCCTATATTGACAGATTGTGGGATAAACCCTTTAACAAATTTCAAATTACTTCTGACATCTAAAATTAAAGCTCCTGAAGCTTCTGCCATTTCCGCAAACTGTTCTGGTTCAAAAGCTCGTAAACCCTTTGATAATACTTCTTCAAAACAATGATATCCGTTTTTATTCATCATCACATTCATACCAAAATAAGGTGGTGGAGGTAAAAGTCCATCGGTCACTTCTTTAATGAAACTTTCTTTATCTTTTTGATTAAGAGCATAATTGGTTTTCTTCTGGTTTCCTAAAGTGTCTACCGTTTCTTTCTGCATATTTTTACCACATGCTGAACCAGCTCCATGAGCCGGATACACTATAATTTTGTCATTTAAAGGCAGAATTTTTTCATATAAACTGTCATACAGCAACCCAGCCAATTCTTCCTGGGTCATATCTGTTGCCTTCTGAGCCAAATCCGGACGCCCTACATCTCCCAGAAATAAAGTATCACCACTGAACAACGCTTTTTCAACTCCAGATTCATCAATCAACAAATAGGAAGAGCTTTCCAGGGTATGCCCAGGTGTATGAAGAACTTTAATTTTAATGTTTCCAATTTCAAATATCTGGTTATCTTCAGCAATGATGGCTTCAAACTCCGTTTTTGCTGCAGGCCCGTAAACAATCGGAGCCCCTGTTCTTTTACTTAAATCAATATGACCACTCACAAAATCAGCATGGAAGTGCGTTTCAAAAATATATTTCAACTTTACTCCATCCTTTTCCAGTCTTTCAAGATAGGGTTGTGTTTCTCTCAAAGGATCTAAAATAGCAGCCTCCCCACCTGAGCTCATATAATATGCTCCCTGGGCTAAACATCCCGTATAAATCTGTTCTATTTTCATCTTATTTATTTTTGACTTTGTTCTTTTGATACAAATTTCCCGCTTTCTGTTTTCCTCTACAGTTACTTTTGTTACATAAGAAGATTTAAAAAAAAATTTCTTTAGCTATAATATAGATACCCATAATCAGGATAAACCACCCAAATGCAGGTTTCAGTTTTTTGCCATCAATTTTCTTAGATAGCTGTGACCCTATTATAATCCCTGCAACTGCAATAGCAGCAATAGACATTAATAAATTCCATTCTATTTTCGTTGTATTCATGGATGAAGAGAATCCGATTAAAGAGTTTAGGGAAATAATAACCAGGGAAGTTCCTATTGCTGTTTTCATCTGAACTTTCAAAAGATTAACCAGCGCAGGGATGATCATAAAACCTCCTCCTGCTCCAACCAGTCCGGTTAAAACACCGACTAGCGAACCTTCTCCCGCGGCCAACAGCATATTATTTTGAGCAGAAGCATGTTCCGACGTTTCAACAGAAACATTATTTCTGATCATTTTGTAAGAAGCCAGAATCATTAACCCTGCAAAAACCAGAAGTAAAAAAATATTCCTGGTCAATATAAAACCTTGTATACTGAGAAGTTCCTCAGGAATGAGAGGCAGTAAATAGGTCCGGGTCAAAAAGATTGAAATAATAGAAGGCAACCCAAATATAAAAGCTATCTTAAAATTAACCATTCCTTTTTTGAAATACGACCAGGAGCCCACTATACTACTGATTCCAACGATAAAAAGAGAATATTCTGTTGCGAGAAAAGCATCTAATCCAAAGAGATAAACCAGTACAGGGACCGTCAAAATACTTCCGCCTCCTCCTATCAGTCCAAGAGAAATTCCTATTAAAACTGATGCTGCATACCCTATAATTTCCATTTTTTAATTCAACTAATTTGATGCAAAAATGGAAATGTTTGCACGAAGCTACAGCTACTTTTGTTACATAACAGGAGTTTAAACACAAATGCCACTAAGGATTCACAAATGGCACAAAGGGATTGTAGACCTGAGATAAAAGTTTTGCCTTAACACCCCGTCAAAATCATAGATTTCGCCCTCCGGAGGCTAATCTTCTAGGAGTTTTTAAAATCATGTGAATTCGATATAAGCCTAAACCTCAATAGTGATTAATGGTATTTATTTTTTTGAAACGCAAAGGTTTAATTTGAATAGTATATTCTAGTGAGCAAAGAAAGCGACAAAGTCGCTGATGAAGCTATATGTTAGAGGTTTGCTTAATAAGAATCAACAAAGTTGATTCAAATCTTTGCTCCCTTAAAATATCGTATTTAAGAAATTAGTCTTTGCGTCTATATCAAAAACATTGAAATGATCAAAGATTTCATCATTGAATTAAGTAAATTTTAATGGTGTTTAACCAAAAAAAGCATCAAAAAAGCATCGTAAACAATACAACATTTTTATGATCTGAAAAAAGGAGCTGAACTATAAACCTCTACAAGATTAGCTCCGGAGGAGAGGGAATATGAGTACTTTCAGTTGTGGTGATTGTGAAAATATGAGATTTTCAAAGAACTTTTGTGACTTTTGTGGTTTATAAAAATTTTTACGAGATTTGAGATTGCTTCGCTTTCAGCTCGCAATGACAATGGTTATTTCAGAAGAACAATTTTGTTTCTGCCTAGCTTAACTTTTCCTTCTTCTTCCAACTGTTTGAGAAGTCTTGATACGACTACCCTGGCTGTTCCCAATTCATTAGCAAGCTGTTCGTGGGTTGTATTGATGATTTCCGAATGGGTAAGTTCTGATTTTTTATGAAGAAGATTCAGTAATCTTTCATCCACTTTTTTGAAAGCAATGGCATTGATAATATCCAATAATTCTTCAAAGCGTTTATGATATAATCTGAAAATATAATCCAGCCACTCAGGATGCTCTTTTATGAATAAAGAAACTTTATCTACAGGAAGGAAAAGAATCTCTGCATCTTCTTCAATTTCAGCTTTCACAATACTCCTTTCATTGTGCATTCCACCCAGAAAAGACATGATACAGCTTTCTCCTGCCTGAATATAATACAACAGGATTTCCCGTCCGTCTTCTTCTGTTCTGATTACTTTAATCATTCCTTTCATAACGATAGGAATGGAGCGGATGGAAGTATTTTCATCCAGTATAACATCACCTTCCTTGTAGTTTTTTGTTATTCCGTATTGGTATAACTTCTCGACAAGGTCCGGGGAAGAGGAAAATTCTGAAGAAAGTGTGGTATCCTGCATGGTACTTAATTCTACTTCGCCTAATTTACGCCAATTTCATCAACAAATAGCCATGCTTTTGAGTCTGCTCCAGGATTTCCTGCTGGAATAATCCCTGCATTTTCAATAGAAATTTTTAGGTATTTTGCATTTTGTGCTCCTACATTCAACCTGATCTTTCCTTTAGCATTTTGAATTTCTTCTTTTCCGATCTCTTTGATCAGTTTAAAATTCATATTATCATCGGAAACAAAAATCTTTGCCGATTTTGCAAGATGAATCCAGCTTCCTTTATTTTCTAAGGTATTAAAATACACTTCGGAAAAATTGGTTTTCTGACCAAAATCTATGGTAGCCACAACATCTTTTCCATTGAAGCCTAACCATGTTTTTCCTAACTGTCTTGTGTTCCCGATAATCCCATCAATAAGGGTAAATGCTCCACCAAAAGAATAGTTTTCGCTTGGCTGTTGTTCAAGAGTAATTTTCTTACCTGTTGTTTTTGAAATCGTGAATTGTTGTGAAGAAATGGCACTTTTCAGCTGCCCATTCTCAAAATAAGCCGATTTTATTGTTAAAGAGCTTGGAATGGCAACGGGAGTCTGATAAGTCTTAGAATTAATGGTCGGCGTTGTCCCATCCAGCGTATATCGGATACCGTCTGAATTTTGTGAGGTTGATAATTCGTAGGCAATACCGTTATCGGAAGGAATTACTTTTCCTGAAATATTATAAATACTCTTGGCATAATTCACATTCATTTTATCCAAAACCTTAAACTGACCAATTACCCTGTTTTCAAATTCCTTATAATTTTTAGGATCTGATGTTCCCCACCCTACTTCAGAAAGAGCCATCAATCTTGGGAATATCATATACTGAACCTGTTTAAAATCTAAAATATATTCTGTCCATAAATTAGCCTGAACACCCATAATGTATTTTGCCTGCTCTGCATCCAATTCACCAGGAATCGGGTTATAAGAATACACTTTGTCTAATGGAGTAAATCCACCGAAAGCGTTCGGTTCTGATTGCGGATCACCCTGATAATGGTCGAAATAGCAATATGCTCCTGGTGTCATCACCGCAAAATGTTTTGATTTTGCCGCTTCAATCCCACCGTTTACTCCTGTCCAGCTCATTACCGCAGCATTCGGAGCTAGTCCTCCTTCCAGAATTTCATCCCAACCGATAATCTTTCTGCCTTTACTGTTCACATATTTTTCAATTCTTTGAATAAAATAGCTCTGTAAGCCATGTTCATCCTTCAAATTATTTTTCTTGATCAATTCCTGGCAGTGTGCACATTCTTTCCATCTTGTTTTCGGACATTCGTCACCCCCAATATGGATGTATGGGGACGGGAACAATTGAATCACCTCATCCAGAACATTTTCCAAAAAGGTAAACGTTTCATCCTTTGGGCAAAATACATCATCAAACACTCCCCATTTGGTAGCTGCTTCAAAAGGACCTTTAGTACAAGCCAGTTCCGGATAAGCCGATAATGCTGCCAGTGCATGCCCCGGCATTTCTATTTCCGGAACCACTGTAATATGTCTTTCCTGAGCATATTTTACCACATCTTTGATTTGTTCCTGGGTATAAAAGTAAGGCCCATAAGGTTTTCCGTCAAAAGTATTATCCACATAAGCCCCGATCATCGATTCTTTACGTTTTGAACCGATCTGTGTCAGCTTCGGATATTTTTTGATTTCAATTCTCCATCCCTGATCATCCGTTAAATGCCAGTGAAAAGTATTCAGCTTATACATAGCCAAATAGTCGATATATTGTTTCACTTCATCTACCGTAAAAAAATGACGGCAAACATCCAGATGCATTCCACGCCATGCAAACTTAGGCTGATCTTCAATTTTTAAAGCCGGAATTTTTTTAACTGTTTTATATTCTTCAAACAATTGAATCAAGGTCTGAAGAGCCAGAAAATAGCCCTGCTTAGTATAAGATTTAATATGAATCTGCTGAGGAGTGACTTCAAGAATATAAGCTTCTTCTTTTCCGGCAGGAGTTTTCGGTAATTCTGAGTATATTATCCGGGCATCTGCTTTCCGTGAATCTTTACATTTAACCGTTGATGATAAACGTTTTTTAAAATACTCCGTTTCATTTTCGGGCAAATCGCTACTTAGATTCAATACATCAGGAATCTGAAAACTGCCTTCATTGACCTGAATATTTTGGGGATAGGGAATTAAATTCAATTTATTCTGAGCAAAAATTACGTTTAAAAACAATATAAAAAATACTGAAAGTACTCGTGTCATGGGATACGGTTAAGGTTTTAGCTAAGATAATTATTTTCTAAAACTTATGGGCTCATTTTTACAAATTAATATAAGGTATTTACCTGAAAACAGGTTAGAAACATTGAAGATATCATAAAACGGGCTGAATGATTAAAATAACCTGACATCTGGAAATATATTTAAAAAAAAACCTTTGATTTACTGTTTATCGCACTTTTAAAACGGTTTAAAACAGTAAGAAAAATTTATGGTTTATTTTTTGATAAGTCAAAGCGACCACAACAAATAAACATTTAAATTTGTAAAAAAAATACGATGAGAAAAAGCATTTTATTAGCAGCCGGATTATTATTTTCGATCTCTGCACAGGCTCAACTTTTAGATATTATAAAATCTACGGTTAAAGATAAAACAGGTGTCGATCTTAACACCCCGATAAAGACTAAAGGTTCTACAGCTGCCAATCCTACTACTCCCGCCGCTACTATTTCCACTCATTCTACAGCCAATCTTGGAAATCTGACCTCAACTCAAATTTCATCAGGATTAAAAGAGGCTTTAAATATAGGGGTGACAGACGGAGTTAAAAAACTTGCATTAACAGACGGTTTTTTCAAAAATGAAGCGGTAAAAATTTTAATGCCCGAAAAATTAAGAAAAATCGATACTACCCTGCGTTCTATAGGAATGGGAAGTCTTGCAGATGAAGGTGTAAAATTACTGAACAGAGCTGCCGAAGATGCTGTAACGGAAGCGGCACCTATTTTTACCAATGCTATTACCACCATGACTATCACCGATGCCAAAAACATTTTGTTGGGAAGTGATAACGCTGCCACCAGTTATCTTCAGGGAAAGACACAAAGCCAGCTATTTACGGCTTTCCAGCCAAAAGTAAAAGCCTCATTAGGAAAAGTAGGAGCAGATACGGTATGGAAAAATCTGATTTCAAAATACAATACTTTTACAGGACAATCTGTAACTACTGACCTTAACGAATATGTAACGACAGAAACCATCAACGGAGTATTCAAAATGGTTGCCCAAAAAGAAAGCGGAATCAGAAATACACCTGCTATGAGAACGACGAATATTTTACAGAAAGTTTTTGGGGCTCAGGATAATAAATAAGATGACCTGTTGTTTAATCAAATTATCAGGTCGCTCCTACGGAGCTTCTTCCTCTAAACAATATATTAAACTATGAACAGATTGCTCCTACGGAGCTCTGTTTAAAAGGATATTAAAAGAAAAGCAGTAAAGATAAAATCTCTACTGCTTTATTATTTATAATCATTAACTTTTCTGATGGCTACAATTGCATTTCAGGAACTTCCCCTTCAATAATCAGATCAGCTTCTGTAGCTTTAATAATATCTTCTACCGAAACTGCCGGTGCTCTTTCCACTAGTTTGAAACCTGCCGGTGTCACCTCTAATACGGCTAATTCTGTAACAACTTTTTTCACACAATTTACACCTGTAAGAGGAAGTGTACATTTTTTAAGGATTTTACTTTCTCCAGCTTTGTTTACGTGCATCATGGCTACGATAATATTCTCAGCAGAAGCCACAAGATCCATTGCTCCTCCCATTCCTTTCACCATTTTTCCGGGAATTTTCCAGTTAGCAATATCTCCGTTTTCTGAAACTTCCATTGCACCAAGAATCGTAAGATCCACTTTTTGGCCACGGATCATTCCGAAGCTAAATGCGGAATCAAAAAATGAGCCTCCAGGCAGGATGGTTATGGTTTGCTTTCCGGCATTGATGATGTCTGCATCTTCTTCTCCCTCGAAAGGAAACGGCCCCATTCCCAACACTCCGTTTTCACTCTGGAATTCTACGGAAATACCGTCCGGAACATAGTTGGCAACTAAAGTAGGAATTCCGATTCCCAGGTTTACATAATAACGATCTTTCAGTTCTTTTGAAATTCTTTTGGCAATTTGTTCTTTTGTAAGCATAATAAAAACTTAGACTGCAATTTAATTATTTTCGCCAGAATACAAAAGGACTTTGTGATGCTTAACAATTAACACTGTTAGTCAAAATAATATCTTTAATTTTGTATCATTATTTAGCAGAATGAAAATACTTTTTAAATACCTTAAACCTTACCAATGGTTAATTGCCATTTCTTTATTTCTGGCAACCGTTAATCAGGTTTTTTCTTTATTTGCTCCGGCTATTACAGGAAATATCCTGGATCAGCTGGTTACTCATCCTAATTTTTTTGATAAGGAAAAGCTCCTTCCCAGAAATCTGAACGATTATTTGTACGGAAATAAAATCTACCATGGTGCTTTTTATTTTTTAGGACTACTCATCGGAACTGCCATGGTCAGCAGAATTGCCAAAGCTTTTCAGGATTATGTGGTAAGTGTGATTACTCAGAAGTTCGGGGCTAAAATCTTTACGGATGGTTTAAAACATTCTATGGCGTTGCCCTTTCAGGAATTTGAGGACCAGAGAAGTGGTGAAACCTTATCTATTTTAACAAAAGTAAGAGAAGATACGGTAAAATTCATCACCAATTTCATCAATATTTTCTTTGGTATTTTAGTCAGTATTATTTTCGTTTCAGTATATGCAATCCGCTTACACTGGTCCATTATGCCTGTGTACATCTGTGGGATTTTCTTTATTGCCATTGTTACCAATTTATTGAGCAAAAGAATAAAAAGTATCCAGAAAAATATTGTTTCGGAAACTACAGCTTTAGCAGGAAGTACTACGGAAAGTTTAAGAAATATAGAAATTGTTAAAAGTCTGGGATTAACCAGTCAGGAAATCACCCGTCTCAACAATAATACGTATAAAATTCTTGGACTTGAGCTCAGAAAGGTTAAAAGCATCCGTTCTTTAAGCTTTATTCAGGGAACGATGGTTAATTTTCTTCAGCAGATGATTACCCTGACTTTATTATTTCTTATTTTTAAAAACATTGTAACTCCCGGGCAATATCTGTCTCTTATGTTTTACGGGTTCTTCATTTTCGGACCGATGCAGGAAATCGGGAACATCATCATTTCTTATCGTGAAGCTGAAGCTTCTCTCCAGAATTTTGACCGTTTAATGAAAAAAGAGGTGGAAGAAAAGCCTATTCACCCGAAAATAATTGGTGCTATTGAGGAATTAGAATTTAAGAATGTTTCGTTTAAACATCAGACTGCTCAGTACAAAGCGCTAAACAATATTTCTTTTGAAGTCAGGAATGGAGAAACAATAGCTTTTGTGGGACCGAGCGGTTCGGGGAAAAGTACACTGGTAAAATTACTGGTTGGGCTTTACAGGCCTCAGGAAGGAAATATTCTTTATAATAAGATCAACGGAAAAGAATTTGATTTTGATGAATTGAGAAATCAAATTGGTTTTGTGACTCAGGACACCCAGCTTTTTGCAGGAACCATTAGGGAAAATCTTCTTTTTGTTAATCCAAAAGCTACGGAAACAGAGCTGCAGATCGCCTTACAGAAATCAAGCTGTACCTCCTTGTTACAAAGAGCTGAAAAAGGAATTGAAACCGTTATCGGGGAAGGCGGATTGAAACTGAGTGGTGGTGAAAAGCAAAGAATAGCGATTGCAAGAGCTCTTTTACGAAAGCCTCATTTATTAATTTTTGATGAAGCAACTTCTGCTTTGGACAGTATTACTGAAGAAGAAATAACCTCTACGATCAAAGATATTTCCAGAGAAAAAGAGCAGATTACGGTTCTTATTGCCCATCGTCTGAGTACGATCATGCATGCGGACAAAATCTACGTTCTTGAACGTGGTCAGGTCGTAGAAACCGGATCTCATGAAAAATTAATTGCTGAAAAAGGATTATATTATGCCATGTGGCGGCAACAAATCGGGGAAAGAAAAACACTTAGCCCGCAAGCATAAAAAAAGCGCTGAATTTAGTTTCAGCGCTTTTTTATATTCTTATGATCAGAGATTTATTCTTTGCTTCGAACGGTTCTCTGCTCAATTCTTTTTTCAAATTTTTCTCCCTGAAAGATTCTCTGGATCATAATTCCCGGAATATGAATCTCGTTAGGATCCAGTTCTCCAGGCTCTACTAATTCTTCCACTTCCGCAATGGTAATTTTAGCGGCACCTGCCATAGGATGGTTAAAGTTTCTTGCAGATCCTTTAAAAATAAGGTTTCCGGCATGATCTCCTTTCCATGCTTTTACAATAGAAAAATCTGCATCATAGGCATGTTCAAGAATATGAGGTTTTCCGTTGAACTCTTTTACCTCCTTTCCTTCTGCTATTTCAGTTCCATAGCCGGCCGGAGTATAAAAAGCGGGAATTCCAGCTTGTGCAGCCCTGCATTTTTCTGCCAAAGTTCCCTGTGGAGTAAGCTCAACATCCAGTTCTCCCGAAAGCATTTGTCTCTCAAATTCGGCATTCTCTCCCACATAAGAAGAGATCATTTTTTTTATTTGTCTTTTATGCAGCAGGAGTCCTAATCCGAAATCATCTACTCCTGCATTATTTGAAATACAGGTAAGATCTTTCACATCACTTTCTACCAAAGCGTTGATTGAGTTTTCAGGAATACCGCAAAGTCCGAATCCGCCAAGCATCAGTGTCATTCCATCTTTAATTCCTTCGATGGCCTCCTTTGCATTTTTTACTCTTTTATCTATCATGAAATATTAGATTTTTCTGTTGGCTAAATTTAATAATTTTTCTCATATATCCCATGATCAGAAATACTCTTGAATCTCACGCTTTCCCAACAGGCAATTAAAAACTTTATAATCAAATATTTACATTAAAAAACGAACAGATCGGTTCATTTTTAATGTATTTCTCATGAAATTGATTTATATTTGTGGGCTCAAATTCAAAAACACAGTATATTTTATAGTCTTCGGATATTATAACTATAGGTAAACACCATTTCAATGTAAAATTATTTCGCAACAGCCTGTTTCTGTATATGCCATTTTTATGGCTTTCATTTTCAATACGATCACCACATTAATCATATAAAAATCAACTTAAATAAAAACATGAAAAAACTATTTACGTCAGCATTACTTGCACTAGTACTCAGCGTCAGCGTATATGCACAGGAAAGAACTTATTTCGATGAAAACTGGGAAAAAACGTCCAAAGACAAAATGGAATACTACCGTGAAACATCTGCAAAAGGGAAACTAACCCTTATTAAAGATTATTATAAAAACGGAACATTACAAATGGAAGGTCTTGCTTCGGACACCACTCCAAGTAATGAAATTTTTGACGGAAAAGTAACATGGTACACCCCCGAAGGGAAAGTTATGAGCTCAACTACTTATTCCAACGGCAAGCACCTAGGCCCCTCTCAATCCTATGATGCAAAAGGAAGACTTATCGAAGAAATGACCTACAAAGCTGATGATGTATTCAGTGGAAAAATATACAGCTATAAAGATCCTGAAAATGAATATTTCTACAACAGCATTACGACCTACGAGAATTCCTTACCATCCAGAACTCTTATTTATGATGAGGATATTAAAGGGATCCGGTACGAATCCACCTTTGGTAAGGATAGCAGCTATGAAACCAAATACTACGGAGAAAAAGGAAAATTTATAGGAGCCGGAAATTCAGGTTCCGGTGAAAATTTGCTGGTAGACTACTATTACAACCCTATGAGAGTTTCCAAAATCGAAAAATATAAAAGCGACGGCACTATAAAAGAAGGGGTAATATATACTAAAAGCGGAAAAGTTCTGCAGGAACAGAAAAGAAATAAAAAAGACGGTTATAAAACCACTTATGATGAATCCGGCAAAAAAATAGCCAATCTAATCTATCAATATGATAAGGAAAATGACAGCTATAAGCCCATAGAAGGCGAAGATTACCAGTTTAGCTATGATAATACCCAAATTTCATCTATTGATGTTTATAAAAACGGTTCGGTTATCCTGAATAAAAGTTTTGATGACAACGGAAAACTAGTATCCGAGAAAACAATGAAAGATGATTCTCCCCTGGAAATCAAATTCTATAGCCCGGACGGAAAATTAAAATCAACCTTAACCTATAAGGATGATATGCCTTATAACGGTACTTCTTATGAGGGTCTCAATGAGATTCAATATAAAGACGGGATTTCGATCAGTACGAAAAATTATTCTGAAGACCAGAAGCTCATTTCTGAAAAGAAGCTTAATACGAAACAAAATACATATGAAGGGACCATATACAATAGTAAAGGAGCTATTGTGTATACCTTTACCCAACCCGTTAAAGAGGAAGAGGATAATTCTTATAACTTTACCGGTAACATTGTGCAGTATATAAAAGGCAAAGCCGGTAACAAAGCTGTCGTTAAAAACGGCGCCCTTCAAAGTGGTAAAATCAGGTTAACAACAACAAGCGGAACTAAAGAACTGGAGCGTAACGGAAAATGGATTTTATTAAAAGTTTATAATGCGGACGGAAAACTTATTCAGGATTCTAAGATTTTAGCTGATACAGGAGATGAATTTGCATCTGCCGACGGCCAAACGGTCATTCAGGAAGATGATTTATATAATGGTTTCGAATAACAGGAAATCATTTTTACAAAAAAGCAGTTTCAAAATCTGAAACTGCTTTTTTTTTCATATTATAAAAATGGATTTTACTGGATAATCAGCTTTAAAGTAAATAGCTTTCTTCCGTGTACTTTTACAAAGTACACCCCTTTTGGCAGGTTTTCATTGACTAAAGAAAAACGCTGGTTATTGATATTTTTAGAGACATAAAGCAGTTCTCCTGATGCTGAAACCAATTCGATTTTTTCAATCGGATAATCACTTTTAATGAAAGTAGGCTCTCCCGGTTTCGTAGGGTTCGGATACAGAACAACATTTTTCTCTGTGCTTTTTGTTTCTGAAGTTCCCAGACTTGAAGAGGTTACCTGAAACTGTACTCTGTTTGAAACCTCCGTATAAGAATCATTAGTAAACATAACCATATAGTAATTTCCGGGAGTTGTAGGTATTGCTGTTCCCTGAATGGTTTTGGTACCCTGTGTTACTCCGTCAAAATAAGTGTAAGAAACAAAGTTATCATCCGGAGTCTGAATATTTTGCGGATAAATTCCCAGCCAGTCTTTAATAATCCCCGGAGAATCTGTCCATGAAGCGGTTATATTTTCTCCCAGTGTATATACCGGCTTATTGGTCCATAATTCTGTAACGATATCTCCTACTTTAAAAAACACTTTCTCTCCTATCCCGTTGTATCCATCTTCAAGTAAATACTGTGCATAGTAATACCCTTTTGGTAGTCCTGTAAAATTAAGGGTTCCGGATGCTGTGGTCACATAACTCCATTTTATGGAATTGGTGGTTCCCGGACTTTGCCCCATTTTATAAATTCCGATCCAGTCTTTCTGCAGATTAGGTCCATTGGCAAAGTTGATGACCACCGTACCTCCTACCGGATAAGTATCTGCAGTAGCCTGTAACTGAACTTTTGGACCTACATAAAAATTCTTTCTCGGGGTGATTTCCGTATATCCGTTATTGGCAAAAAATCCGGCAAAATACTGTCCTTTATTTGGCAGTCCATTGGTAAAAGTTGCCGTCCCTGCGGTCTGTCCGTTGGTATACATATAGCTTTGGGAAGTTGTTGTGGCGGGAGTCTGTCCTTTTTTATAGATTCCGACCCAATCCTGCTGATTTCCGGGTCCTCCTGTAAAAGTGGCAACAACAGGTTCATTTTGTGTATATTCTGTTTTATCTAAAGTAAAAGTGGGATTTGAGACTACACTTCCGATAATTTCAAACTGCTTTACATCACTCCAGTCACTCCATTCCAGATTTCTGTCTCTGTAGCGGGTTTTCACATAATAGATTCCGTTAGGAATAGAGTTAGTTGTTAATGTTACTTTGGTGATATCTACTCCTGCGTTTAGATTTTTAGTTTTGTCCGGGGTTCCGTTTCCGTCTTTTCCGAACCAGTTTTCAAAATCTCTGTAAATTTCTTTTTCAATCACGGAAAAGTCGGACGCTTTACTGATCAGGAATTGCGTGGTATTCAAAAGTTCTCCGTTAGAAGATGAAAAGGCACTTCCATCCAGTGTCAAAGGTAATGTAACAGGTCCTGAAAAAGTATTGGTAACGGAAGGTTTAGCGGGTTTTGGCTGATTCTTATATCGATGAAAAGAGTCTACCAGTTCATTATTCTTTTTATTGTATATTCCACCGATAGAATAGCATTCAATATCTACTTTACCTGTTGGTACATCTACTTCTACGATCTGATATGTCCAGTCTGTCAATGTTTTCTGAACATCATCAAAATCCTGTTCATTAGACATTCCCCAATACTGGTCCCACGCTGTTCCTCCGGAAATAATCTGATAATTCGGTGTATTTTTCAACTGCCCTCTGTGGTACAGATGATGATGCGCTCCAACATGCATCAAATATTTATCTGACGTTACCAAAAGCGGTACGGCATTGTTTCTTACCCAGGTAGAAATATCTCCTACATACTGCTCTGCCTGATAAGGTCTGTGGCTTAAGGAAATAATCCAGTCTACTGTAGGATCATTATTGGCTTCATTTAGTATCTGTTGCAGCCATGTTTGTTGTGCAGCACCGGTATGTTCGGAGCTCAGACTTATAAATAATACATTTCCTGCCTGCTGGGCATAATAATTTTCATTTCCTGAGCTGATATTTTTGTATCTGATTTCATCGATATAAAAATGAGCATAATAGGAATTCATTCCTAAGGTACCATAGGTCTCGTGGTTACCTACTGTCGTCTGAATCGGCAGATAAGGTGATAATTTGATATTTTTTTTAAAGTGAACATTTTCATAATGATCCAGAGTTCCTACATCCACCTGATCTCCCACCATAAATGTAAGTGCAATATTATCCGACGGATCTGTACCTGCTCCAAACTTTTCCTTTAATTTTTTATAAGCATTCAGGGTAAGGCTGTCGTATCTTGGCTCTGCTTTAATCTGATTATCTCCCATAATCAGAAAACGGATTTTCCCGTTTGTCGTTGCTGCTTGTCCCGGTAAAGGAAGTGTTCTGAAATTGTAGACAGCGGATACGCTTGTTCCTGTTTTGATCTTATAATAATACTTTGTATTCGGTTGCAGGTTGGTAATTTTTGCGGTATGGTAATAGTAATTATTATTATATCCTGTATCTGAAAAGATATTGGTAGTACCTGTCACAGTGACATTCAGATTGGTTGGAGAGTCTCCGTAAATTACTGTTGTTTCGTTATCGGAAGACGTTTTCCAGTTGACGATCATAGAATTCGGTGCCGGGTTTTGTAAATAAGGATACAAAACCTGTCCGAACGCCATCTGGACCGCGAAACAAAAAAAGAAGAAATAATGTTTCATAATGATATTATATTTAAATAGTGTATAGCATTTTAATTTGTAAATCAATACATTAAAAACCAGTATCCTGATTTTTATTTCGGGCAAAAGTAGACTTCCCGTATAAACTCTGGCTGATGGAAGTTTAAAGAAAACATTAATTTTTTACTGAAACTGAGAGGAAAAATTTATAGTTTTTAATACATTAATTATTTGGTGTATTCAAAAACTATTTTGTACATTTGCAACCTGTTATTCAACCTCTGACGAAAAACGTGTAAGTTGCTTAGCTTTAACATTTTATTTATTAATAATGGATTTATTAAAGTACGTACAAGATAAGTACATTGCGAAAAAAGAATTCCCTGAATTCAAAGCAGGTGATACAATTACTGTGTATTACGAAATTAAAGAAGGACAAAAAACAAGAACTCAGTTCTTCAAAGGAACAGTTATCCAATTAAGAGGTACTGGATCTACAAAAACTTTCACAATCAGAAAAATGAGTGGTGATGTAGGTGTAGAAAGAGTATTCCCTATTAACTTACCAGCGCTTCAAAAAATTGAAGTTGACAGAAGAGGTAGAGTTAGAAGAGCTAGAATTTACTACTTCAGAGACCTTAGAGGTAAAAAAGCGAGAATTAAAGACGCTGCTTACAAGAAGAAATAATTCAGACAACAATAAATACAAAAAGAAGCTGTTTACATGTAAACAGCTTCTTTTTTTTGTAATCAATCATAAGTGTCTTTATATACCACTTACGATCGGGCAGGGCTTTCTTCTGCATATTCTCTGTAGGGATTTCCCTTTCCCGTTTCCAGAAACAGCTTCAGACTGTTGATAAACTGTATCCAGCCATTAGCACAGATCTCATAACATTCTATATCCGGATTCAATCCTATATGTGTAATCTTTATCTGTGTATTACTTTCCTTATGTTCAATATCCCAGATTATAGTTGTCCCTATCCATTCTGTCTGATTTTTTAATTCCGGAATGGCAATCAGCGAGTCTTCCACATACCAGATTACCTTAGAACTGACTTTCAGTTCTTTCACTCTCATCGTCTTATGAATATGCTCACCAAATCTTATTGTGAATACCTCTCCGGTTTGCGATGAAGATCCTTTAAACAACTCAGACCACCAGAGAGGAATTTTATGTATAAGAGCATCATAAGCCTTCTCAGGTGTAGTTGTTACTGTAATTGTATGACTGTAGTTTTCCATAGTGTAATTTTGTTAGGTCCTACAATGTTATGTAAATTATTTTTCAAACGTCTTTGCATAAGACAAGAAACAGAAGTTTAATACTGGTACACCCCCGTTAAACCTTTGGCAAGCTGCCTGCCGAAATGATTATCAATGATACAAAATTCCTATATCCCCTATACATTTTTCATCAGATATTGCAATGGAGTAGATCCCGTATGTTTTTTAAAAAACTCAATAAAAGCACTATCTGAGGAGAAGTCTAAAATATGGGATACCTCACCTATTGAGTTTCCTTCTACCAATAACTCAATTGACCTTTGAAGGCGCCATTGCTGTCTCCACTCCTGATAAGACAGACCGGTTTCTTTTTTAAAAATTCTGCTGATTGTTTTTTCAACAATTCCGTGTTGATCTGCAAGATTTTTCAGCATTGGCGGCATAGAAGAACGCAGGGTCCACTTTTCTGTCAGTTTCTTAAAACGTCTGTCTTCAGGCATTTTCAATGTTAGTTTCTCTTCCGGAGCTATTTTTACTTCATTCCAGAATACATTTAGAATAGCTTCCTGGCTTTCGTCGGGAGTCGTCCATTCCCAAAAACAAATTCTTTCTATAAGCTCTTTTAATAAAGAATTCACATGTAAAATTTTCAAACCGGAAGCCATATACTTTCCGGCATAATTTTCATCGAAATAAACAGATCTGTAAGCGACAACATTCCGAAAATTAACTCTGTGAGGTTCATTGGAAGGAATCCAGAGCATTCTGAAGGGTGGCAATACCAATTGTCTGTCGGAAGTCGTTACCGTCATACAACCCGATGGAGCATATAGCAATTGTGCCTTGGTTTTATGAGAGTGAAATCCGGAATCATGCATTACCATATCCGAAGCAATTCCGATGACTTTTTCCTTAAGGATATCCGCATTAAATTCTTCATTCTGAGTCAAAACAGCCATGTCTTATTTTTGATATTTTTTGTTTTTATATCATTATAAATATACGTTAGTTTTTTCGAAACTTTGCAGAAAAAATGAAAAAGACAAATCCGCTCTGGCTGCTAACCCTGCTGGTAATGCTCCCTCAATTCGTAGAAACCATCTATAGCCCGGTTTTACCCGGTGTACAGGAGCGGTTTAATATAAAAGAAGAATCTGCGACCTTTACCATAAGTTTATATTTTATAGCCTTCGCCATCGGAGTCGCTTTCTGGGGAGTTCAATGTGACAGAATAGGAAGAAAAAAATCATTGGAATACGGGCTCATTACCTATGGAATCGGCACGCTGGCTGCTGTATTCGCTTCTGATTTCATATTCCTTCTTGCTGCCAGAATTATTTCTGCGTTTGGAATCGCTGTAGGATCCATTGTCACCCAAACCATTCTACGGGATACTTATGACAAAGAACATATCAGCAAAGTATTTTCCTGGATCGGAATTGGCCTCTCTATTAGCCCAGTTATCGGTATGATTACGGGATCTCTACTCGCTTCTTCTACCGGATATCAGGGGGTTTTTGTTACTTTACATCTTTTAGCTATTCTATTTTTCATACTCTCTTTAAAAAGGATTTCTGAAACACATTATTCCGGAAAAGAAGCAGGCTTCGCTACGTTATTCAATCTCTTAAAACAAATGGTTAAAGACCGTGATATTATCAGATCATGTATACTGATTATGAGTTTTAATGTTCTTTTATTTTCATACTATTCACTGGCTCCTTTTATATTTAAAGAACAGCATTACTCACCACGTGCTTTTGGGTACAGCAGTATCATCCTGGCGTTGGGAACATTTGCAGGGGCTCAGCTGAACCGTTTTTTATTGTCTAAAAACCTACTGCCCCATACTTTGGTTAAAACAGGCACACTGGGATCATTTATCGCTTCCTTATTTGTCTGGTTACTCACGGGCTACGGAATCTATTTTTTAATTCCTTATTTCTTTATTGTAATGGCCTTCAGTATAGTAATTCCTAATATTCTAAGCACCGCTTTAATCCGTTATAAAAACAAAACAGGAAGTGCAGGAGCTTTGTTAGGCCTTATGTACTATTTATTGATAGGTGCTGGACTGGTCATTACAGGTTGTATTCAAAATTTAGGATTCTCATGCATTCTTTTTTCAGGAGCCGGAATATCAGCTCTATTACTATGTAAGCAAAAAGAGAAAACCGTTTAATACAGACGGTTTTCTGTTTTCAATAATGATCTGATATAGTAATTAAGAATAAACAATCCAATTCCTAATGGGATCATGGAAAGGCAAAGGATGATAAAAGGCCAGAACCATAAATGCCAGAAGCCACCACGAATGGCTCTTGACGGATCTTTTTTATCAAAATATACGGTTACATCATTGGACCACTCCCTGCTGCTACTGCTATAATCAGCGTGGAGGGTATAAGAATGATTGGAAGAATCATAATAAGTGATAACCGGAGAATACATCCTGGTACTTCCATTCCCATCACTATCCTTCGACCAGCTTTCTTCATATCCTGTAATTCTTGCTTCCGTTTTGACCCCATCAGATACCAAATTGATATTTCTGCTGAATTTACTATAACTATAATAAACACCTCCAACACCCATTCCCAGGAACAAAAGCAGAAACATAAGGAAGAAAGAAACTATCCAGAAATTATCGCTTTTTACCTGCTTGTTTTTGAGTTTAATACTCTTTTTATTCATTGTTTTTAAATGTAAAAATCATTACCTCCGAAACTATCTTTCGCTTCGGAATTGCCTGAGCCGGTTCTTTATTTAATAAAATTATACAGAGCATCAAAGAATTTCGGATAGACCTCAATATGGGGCAGGTGTCCTACATTTTCAAGTTCCACCAGTTTTGATCCGGCAATTTCATGTTGGGTTTTCTTACCAAGTTCCTGATACTGGCCCATTTTCGGTTGAAGATCTTTAGGCGCTCTGTCTTTTCCTATTGCGGTTCTGTCTCTTGTTCCTATGATCAGTAAAGTAGGCGTTTTAATATTTTTAAATTCATAACAAACCGGCTGATTATAGATCATATCTGTAGTTAAAGCCGCATCCCATGCTACCTTTGGATAATCTTTATGTAAGGTCCAGCCGGCAATCAAATCCAGCCAGGGCTGATATTCTTCTTTCCATTGATTATCGTAATAAAATTTGAGCTGATAATTTTTATAGGTTTCGGCAGTATTTTTAAGTTCCGACTGATAGGCCTGATCAATATTCTGATAAGAAGCAAAAGTTTTATAGTCTTCAAGTCCGATGGGATTTTCAAGAATCAGCTGCTGAACTTTTTCCGGGTAAAGTAAGGCAAATCTTGTTGCAACCATTCCGCCCATCGAATGTCCCAGAACTATGGTTTTATCAATTTTAAGTTCATCCAGAATTGCCTTTGTATTTTCAGCCAATTGTGAAAAAGAAAACTGGTAATGTTCCGGTTTGGATGATTTTCCAAATCCGATCTGATCAGGAATAATCACTCTGAAACCTTTAGCGGATAAATCTTTGGCCGTTCTTTCCCAATAGGCTACATTGAAATTTTTTCCGTGAAGTAACATAATGGTTTTTCCATTCGCCTTCTGAGGCTTTACATCCATATAAGCCATTTTCAGATCATTATTCTGAGATTTCAGATTGATAAAATGAACGTCATAAGGATATTGATATTCCGAAAGCACAGCGTCTAAAGGTTTTACCTGCGAAGACATCCCATTGGGTACTGACATTAATACTACAGCCAATAGTATATTTCTAAAGTACTTCATAACACTAATTTTTAAATCATTAAAATTAAAAAAAACCACTCCAAAAGAAGTGGTTTTTATTTTTATTTTATAACCTTATTTTTAAGATAATTCTGCTACTGAAATCTCTTTTTCTTTTTTAGAAGGCAGATTCATCAAAACAATCGCAAACAGAATCAGTGCAATTCCAGCCCATTGTATCAAAAATACTTTTTCACCTAATAAGACGAAAGCCATTGTCACGGATACCGGAAGTTCCAGAGACGAAACAATACTGCCCAGTCCTAACCCGGCATTCGGAAATCCTACATTGAATAATACAGGCGGAATAATAGTACCGAACAAAGCCAGCACAAAACCGTATGTTAAAAATATTGAATAATTGAACGGATGGATATGTTCCGTATTATCTGTAAAGTTTAAATACAGGGATTTCAAACCTTCAGAATACATTGGCCCTATCTGAGCAAAAAACAAGAATGCAAAAACAATAACAGAACCTCCCGCCAGCATGATTATACTTTTTCTGAATACAGGAAGATGGGTTGCCAGTGTATTAGATGTAAACATAGTCAATGTATAAGAAGCAGCTGCCATCAGCCCCCAGAAAACTCCATGCCAGTCAAGTTCAATTTCCATATTGATAAGATTAGTTGCCAGAATCGTTCCCAGCAATACAATCACTACGGCCACTACTTTTCTTGCATTAGGCAGTTTTTTTGTCAGGATACTTTCCACCACCACACTGAACCACACCGATTGCATCAATAATACAATCGCGATGGAAACGTTGATATACTGAACCGCAATATAATAGAATAGACTTGTTCCGCCCAATGAAGTTCCGGCAAGCATCAACATTCTGACCTCTTTGGAACTCGGAACAGACAGTTTCTGCTTTGAGGTTAAGGTTTGGATGAAATTCAGGATCAAAAGCCCGGTCAAACCTAATACGAATTGAGAGGTAGTCACTTCAGAAGTTGTAAACCCATCATGATAGGCCATTTTCACAAAAGTGGCCAACATACCGTATATACTAGCTCCAATTCCGACAAATAAAACACCTTTTAGTATATTTTTCTTCTTCATAATTTTTTTAACAGCCTGCAAAGTTACGACATATAAATTAAAGTACCTTAGCATTGCTTTAATAGATAAATAAAATCGCCACAAGCAAGCTTGTAGCGATTTTTGAAATCAGTCTTTATAATCTGATTATTTTTTTACCATTACTTTCGATGTTCCTTCGAATCCAAGTCCTTTTACTTTTACGATATAAGTTCCGTTCACTAAATTGCTTGTAGAAATTGCTTTTTTAGCATCCGGTGAAATTTTATCTTCTGAAGAAACCAGTTTACCTGTCATATCGTAAAGCTCTACACTTACTTTTCCAAGAGTATTGCTTGGGAAGTTGATAAAGAATTCATCTTTAGCAGGATTTGGATAGATAGATAACTTGCTTTCTTTAGCGGATTTCACTTCGTTCGTTGCCAGCATACATTCTGCAGGTACTGTAAAGTCCTGAATCTGGTCATTGATATTGGTTTTTGATCCTGCTGAAGCAGTCACTCCCAATCCTCTTTTTGCAAATACACTCCAGATCATGCATTTATCCTGCCCCTGGGTAATCGCTGCTTCTGCTGCTAATATCGCATCCCTTCCATCAACGAAAGTAGGGTTACAGGCCTGAAGTTTCAATGCACTTGTTACCAATTGCAATACTCTGGTGCTTCCATTCGTTGTATTCGCCAGTACATTGGATGAATAGCCGTATTTTTCAACATATTTCCAATGAAGATCCCATAACATGGTAGCCCAAACGAACCCGATAGAGTGAACATCCAGGGATACTCCTCCACTGGTATTGGTATATACCATTCCGTTGGTATTTCCGTATGTATAGTTGTTAATGGCAAAATCAGGAGAATATTTTGCAGGTCTGATTCCGCCTCCGGTAATAGCCTGTCCTCCGGCATAAGTTCCCATTCCTCTAGGAACAGAAGCATTATCTCCGGCTTTGTTTGTTAGCATCAATGCAAAGAAATCTGACCATCCTTCTCCCATTTGTTCGTAGCTTGCATTTGCATTTAAACAATTGGCTCCGGTACCTGTTAATCTATTGGAGATACCATGTCCGTATTCATGAGTTACAATCCCGTTATCAAAACTTCCATCCGGAGTTACGCTTGTTGCAGGATCATCTTTCAGAGTGACATTTACGGGGGTATTGGCAGCAAGTAAGCCTTTGATATAATCTCCTTCAGCTTTTGTAACAAGTACAGTAGGAATCGTAACTGACGGGTCAGTACCTGACATATTATTCAGGGTATTGCCATTAGCTGCATTATTATAGATAATAGCAGCTAAAGCACCGGCATCCTGCAGGTTTTTAGTTTTCACGACAAATGAGCATGTTCCCCTTTCAACTAATCCGATTTTTTCTACCAGCGATCCGGCGGGTAAAGCAGTACATCCGTCAGCGACTGATGATAATGCTATATTTCCGGTCACCCCGGCTGCACTCAGCGGGTTACCAAAATCAGCAGTTCCTACTCCCGGAGTTCTTGATGTTGCAGCAGTAGGTGCGTTATAGAAAAACTTTTGATTTACGGGACTCCACAAATACATCTGCATTCTAGGATTATATCCATCTTGTGGAGAAGAGAAATTGGCATTGTTTATTCCGCCGCCATCCTGAGCTTCTGCATATACAGAATCATCGTCTTCACCGCCTTTTCCAAAGTTATTTTGCTGAAAATTCCGTGCAGATTCCGTAAACCCAAACTGATAGAAAACATCGTGAATCTTATTGTTCAGATAAAATAAATTGGTAATGGATGCGTTCCTGTTATTTACCGGCGTTCCATTGATACTAAAGGGAAAATCAAAATTTCTCGTCGGACCTCCTTCTGCGGGAGTTCCCGGCAGATAATTAGGAGCTGTTAAAGCTGTACCGGCAACATCTTCGTAAGCAAATACGTTATTACCTCTTGTTACCGTATAATGATTGGTCCCATCAGAGTGCCATCCTTCAGGAGAGGCAGTAGAATTCCAGGGGTTATTAAGAATTGACCTCGATCCGAATGTCGGAGCTTCTATAGGTAAGGGAAAAACGTTATAGGAAGCATCATCAGGCAGAAATAATGAAAAACTATTATCTGCAATAGTATTTTGCGGGCCAATAAGTGTATTTACAAAATGATCAGCATGATTGTGATCGGAAGCATAGGCATCGGAATGGAAATTACAAGATAAAGTCAGGTTATTTTTTTCAAGAATTTTTCCATTATTGGCATCCACCACAATATTCCAATAATTGGGTGATTTAGGCTCCATCAAAGTATACTCGTATGCCAAACGTAAGTTACCATTGGTATCACTTGTATACACCAGTCTTTGATTTGCGGATGCTTTTCCTTTACTTTTTTCTAAATATCCCAGAATATTGAAATTAGCAATGTCTGCATTATTAAGTTCCTGGGCAATCTTTTGAAGAGCAGCTGATTTGTCGATCACGGCTGTACTGGGTGTAGAGGCTGTATAATCTTTAATAAAATTGTCTGTATAATATACAATCTTGTTATCCTTAATAAGTACAGTTCCTACAGCGCTATAAACCGGCAAACCATTATAGGTTTGTAAAAACTTCACCACATCACCGTTCAATGATTTTGAAGGATCTACATTATCTATAATAATATTATTAAGGTCAGACTTTTTATATTCCCTGATTTTATTTTGAGAAATATAATCTTTAATTAGCTTTTCATTATCCTGTCCAAACAAAAAAGCCGGAAACGCTGAAAATACAGCAAACAAAAGAGGTAAAGTTCTATTTTTCATATTTACTATTAAAGCCGCTAATCTACAAATAATTAACAAATAAATTGAAATTATTCTAAATTTAATTTAACAGTAATACAATCACGAATAAAAACAAATAAAAACAGAGCAATTAAACATTTTTCAACAGAAAGAATTCTTCTGATTTTTGTCTGGACTGCCCTTACAGATTAATCTTTGTCTTGTTGTATTATTATGTTAAAAACACCATTAATAACCTATTATCTATCATTTTCCGAAAGACGTTTTAATATTTAAATAAAAAAAGCCGCTCAAATGAGCGGCTCTCTATATTGATCAATGGTTGAAAGATTATTTACCTTCTTCCATTTTTCTCTTCAACTCTGCTAATGCATCGATGTCTCCAAGAGTAGATCTTTCTTCGTTGTTTGAAGAAGAAGATACGTTTCTAGAAGAAGATTCTTTAACGTTTTTCTTTTCTTCGTCTCTGAAGATACCTGTGTGAGATACTACTACTCTCTTGAATTCTTTGTTGAATTCGATTACTTTGAATTGAGCATCTTCACCTTTTTTGATTTTAGATCCATCTTCTTTCTCTAATAATCTTGAAGGGCAGAAAGCTTCAACCTCAGCATCTTCGAATTGTACAGAAGCTCCTTTATCGTGAACTTCTACTGCTTTACCAGCGTGGATAGTTCCTTCAGCATATTTAGTTTCGAATTTATCCCATGGGTTTTCAGTCAATTGCTTGTGACCTAGAGATAATCTTCTAGCCTGAATATCTAATTCAAGAACTACAACATCTAATTTATCACCTACTGCACAGAACTCAGATGGGTGCTTGATTTTCTTAGTCCAAGAAAGATCAGAGATGTAGATTAATCCGTCGATACCTTCTTCTAACTCTACGAATACACCAAAGTTAGTAAAGTTTCTTACAGTTCCTACATGCTGAGATCCTACCGGATACTTAGCTTCGATGTTTTCCCATGGATCTTTAGATAATTGCTTGATACCAAGAGAAATTTTTCTTTCTTCTCTGTCTAAAGTTAATACTTCAGCTTCAACTTCATCACCTACTTTTACGAAATCTCCAGCAGATCTTAAGTGAGTAGACCAAGACATTTCAGAAACGTGGATTAATCCTTCAACACCTGGAGCGATTTCTACGAATGCACCATAGTCAGCAAGAACTACTACTTTTCCTTTTACTTTGTCACCAACTTTCAAGTCAGCAGAAAGAGCATCCCAAGGATGAGCTTCTAATTGCTTCATACCTAATTGGATTCTTGTTTTCTCGTCATCGAAATCAAGGATAACAACTTTTACAGTTTGTCCGTCCTCAAGGATTTCAGATGGGTGGTTCACTCTAGACCAAGAAAGGTCTGTAATGTGGATCAATCCATCAACACCTCCTAAGTCAATGAATACACCGTAAGAAGTGATGTTCTTAACAGTACCTTCAAGAACCTGACCTTTTTCAAGCTGAGCGATGATTTCTTTTTTCTGACCTTCGATATCTGCTTCGATCAATGCTTTGTGAGATACAACTACGTTTTTGAACTCAGGGTTGATTTTCACAACTTTGAACTCCATAGTTTTTCCTACGAACTGATCGTAATCTTTAATTGGCTTAACGTCAATTTGAGAACCAGGTAAGAATGCTTCGATTCCGTGAACGTCAACGATCATACCCCCTTTAGTTCTAGACTTAACAAAACCGTTAACGATTTCTCCAGTTTCGTGAAGTTCGTTTACTTTATCCCAAGCTTTAAGCGTTCTAGCTTTTCTGTGAGATAATTGTAACTGACCAGTTTTGTCTTCTCTCTTGTCTACCATTACTTCAACCTCATCACCTACTTTCAGGCCTTGGTTGTAACGGAATTCGTTAAGAGAAATAACACCTTCAGATTTGAAGTTGATGTCTACGATAGCTTCTTTATCAGTTAATCTTACAACTTTACCAACTAAAACGTCGTTATCGTCTAGGTTGTTTAATGATCCGTTGTAGATCTCTTCTAAATCGCTTTTCTCTTTTCTAGCATCAGCATCAAGACCAGATTCGAAAGAATCCCAGTCAAATTGTTCAGGTGCTACGTTTTGGTTTAATAATAATTCTGCTGAATTTGTCTCTTTTGACATAATTCTAAATAAATTTGTATTCCTTCTCTTTCAACGGTCTTAATCAATGTGACTGAAAAATACGGAAGTTATTAATATATAATATTTTACTTTCTTAGACCTTTACCACAAAAAGTGGCTGCAAAGATACGTTTTTTATTTGAGATAAGCAATAGTTATATACTTACAGAATCAGTCATTAACTCACTGATTGTTAACCCCTATTAAATTCACGAATCAGATGGATGAACGTATTAACCCATAAAGACTTTTTCTAAAGCTCGCTCAAACTCTCTTTCAGTTTCATGATTGTAAAATGGTACAGCAGTAATTAAATAATGATCCGTATGAATGGTAATGGTGTTCTTTCCATCTCCCATTTCTCTCAAAAAATCATCTTTCCATCTGTCATAATCAATTAAATGAGTTCCTTTGGGTTCTATAAAAACCTGATAGGTCAGCTGCTTATCTTTCTTTTGACTGCAGAACAAGATAAAATCAGGTTCAAAAGCACGTCCAAACTTATCAAAGATCTTAATTTCTCTTTCATTACGGATCAGATGAATATCCTGAAACTTTTGGTTCAATCCTTTAAATCGTCTGGCAAATAATTCTACAAATCGTTTTTCCTCATTGGTTCCATAATTGGCATTGTAGGCATACCAATCTTCATCAGCAACCACATTCTCCTGCCCGTCTGCTTTTACACTGCCTTTACTGACTCTGATTTCTTTATCTCTGAAAACCTGATGAATAGGCTGTGCCTGAAACGATGAACCTTCATAATCTGGAGCATTATGTTTAATATCTGCCTCTATATTTTGCAGCAACCCATTCAATGCCTGAAGATAATCGAAATGTGAAATTTCCTGAAGGCGACTTTGAGTCCCGTAGAATATAATTTCCATTCCACCCAGATACTTTTCATCCTCTATAAACTCCCAGATCGAAGTAATACTGGGAAAATAACGTGAAAGATTATCAAAATAATAGAACGGATTCCGGCTTAAAGCATATCTGATAACATGTTTCTGAATATCATGAATTCTGACTCCCTCAGATTTTATTCCTTCATCCAAAGGAACCTGTTTTTCTAACTCAAAAAAGACATTGGAAGTTCTCCCGCTTCCCGAAGAAAGCTGGTGGCTAAACTTAGGTTTTATAATTCCCAAATCTTTAAAGGACTTTATCCGATCAAAATTTTTAGGTATTTTCCTATTTGAAAATACGACTCCGTTTTTATATAATTCTGTGGTTTTAAATGTAGATTTTAACTTTAAATATTTCGTCTCAAGATTGGTTTCATCTTCATATATTCCAGAATCTATCAACGCTTTTTTAAGTTCTGAGATATAGCGGCTGTCTTCTTTGGTATGATAATACAATTCTTCTAAAATTTTCAGATCGTTTGAAATATCATCATCATATTTTCGCACAAACTTATCTCCCCCTTCTTCCACAACAAACGGATAGTATCTTGCGCCACGACCAATCAGCTGAGCTTCGGAAAGGGTTGTTTTTCCAGGCCTTCCATCTTTTCCATCGCGGTCTTCATACAATCTTACAATATCGAATAAGTTGAGAACATCCCAGCCTTCATTGAGCTTCTGAACGGCAAATACAGCCCGAATCGGGTTATTTTCCTCTTCCAGTGTATTGAGTAATACCTGGTTTTTCTCTGCTTCTAAGTCATTATTCGCGCTCAGACAATTTTCTTCTCTAAAATAAACCTGTATCCGTTTTACAATTTCACTGTTTGAAATATTTTTGGCTTTAAAAAAATCAAAAGCCTTTTGAACAACAGAGACTGTAGATGTTTTTCTGATTTTCTCCACCATTGCTTCAGAGAAACCATCAATCAGCTTATGAAAGTTTTCTTTATTCTGTTCTGATTCTTTGATCGTTTTTTTGGCCTTAAAAAGAATAACCGGTTTCAGATTAATATGATGCATAGCAGCCAGCTCCTGACGGTACAAATTGAGAATCAAAGCCTGAATAACTCTTTCCTGTTCATCATACATGGAGCGGACAAGATTGATCTCTTTGGAAAACTTATCTGTTCTGAACTGAGCCAGATCATATTTATAAAGAACTTTATCCTTGTATTTTTCTGTAATCTCGCGACTTTCATAATCTAAGGTTGCTGTAAATTCTAAAAGGATATTTTCAAAATTCTGATGTAAAATCTGTAAAACGGTTTCCTCCCAGCTTCCAAACAGGTTTCCGGTTTTGGTTCCGCTATTCAGGTGATGCGCTTCATCTGCAATCAGAACGATTTTTTTATCCTGAAAATCTTCATAAGTAATACTGTTCTCTTTGGTATTATTTAAATCCATATGAAGCTGCTGAATTGTGGTAAACTTGATATTAATATTTTCATGATCTGATTCATCAAAATTATCAATCTGCTTCAAAAAAACATCTTTACCGTTGATGGTTATTTTTTCATTAAATAAATATTTGGACGTATAAGGATTGAGAAAATTATCTTTTGTTTTTTGAATAATATTGTTACTGTTCACAAAAAACAGAAAGTTTCTATATCCTTTTTCATAAAGATGAAGCATCAGCCCGGCCATGACCAAAGTTTTTCCACTTCCTGTTGCCATATTATAAAGGAGATGAAGCGGTTTCTTCGGTTTACCATCAAAATCTTCCCTTTCAGTATATAAATAACGTCTGAATGCTTCTTCCTGATAAGGACGGATTCCAAATTTCAGATTATCCGTAATTTCATTGGGTAACGCAACCTCTGCCAAAGCTCTACGGGCAAACGGATTATTGAATATTTCATGTAAAAATGCCATCTGCTTAGTTTTTAAGTTGATAAAATGCTTTTGTTACTTTTTGCTCTTCCGCTGTACATTCAAAATTCTCATCTTTAAGGGAAGAAAGATTGACATAAAGCTGATTTTTATCGAGTAATTCACAAAGGTGTTGCTTCTGTTCCTGAAGACTTAATGTTTTAAAGTCTTCAATATGCTGCTCCTGCTTCTGAATATCTACATTATAATTCAGAAAAGACTTCGCCTTCATTTCCTCCCAAATCTGAAGAAGCATTTCTCCATCTTTTGCTTCTTCTATTTTTTCAATAAAAGTCTGGTTGTATTTTTTAAGCTCGAGGTAAGTGAATGAGCCACCGCCTTGCCAGTTCACGGATTTGGAGATGCCGCCTTGTTCGCCATTTACAACATTATTTACTCTTACTATACTATCATTATTACCATAATCTAGTTGTTCAAAACCAATATATTGTCTTCCCATCTTATGAGCAACTGCAGCTGTCGTACCGCTTCCTAAATGATAATCTAACACTATATCATTTTTTTCAATTGACAAATTAATAATTCTTTGTATTAACTTTTCAGGCTTTTTCCCATTAGGAAGATTCACCCCTCCTTCTTTATTCAAATTTATGGTACTAATATCTAGCCATAAATCACATAAATATTCATTAATGTAATCTTCTAAAAATAGCATTTGTTTTCCTTCCCACCATATATATTCTATACCTCTTGCAGAAGTAATTTTTGCAAGCTTTCCCTTTATATTCAATTTTTCAAAAGAGTTATTGTTTGTTCGATAAATTATTCTTGCCGCATTTTGTATTTTAAATTCTTTATAATTATCATCAGGCTTTTCTAAATTATTTATTTCAAAATATTTATCAATAGATACAATCTTCCATTCCTCAACAGGTTTTGACTTATCAATAATAATTTTAGAATAATAATTTAAGTACTTTTCAAACTTTAAATTATCTTCTTCATTTGATTTTTCAACTTTTATTGGATTTATTTTACTATTTCTACTTTTTGAGTAAACCAAAATATGCTCAAAAACATTAGGTAATCGTTTCTCTATGTGAGCCATTTTAACTCCCGAACTTTCGCTCATTTTAACCGAAATACTATTTATTAAATTTTCAGAACCAAATATTGAATCTGCTAGAATTTTTAAATGTGCATAACCGTCAGTTTTAATTTGAATAAACATAAAACCATCTTCTTTTAATAAGTCTTTAGCAATTTCTAACCTATTTTTCATAAACGTTAACCAGGTTGAAAGTTTAAAATTCGAATTATATTTAAAACTATCTGAATCAACCGTATTATTAAAATAATAAGGTGGATCTATATAAATCAGCTTTACCTTTCCAGCAAACTCTTTTTTCAAAGAATGCAATGCCAAAAGATTGTTTCCTTTGATAATAAGGTTATCTGTAATGGTTCCGTTTTCATTTCTACTGAATTGATCAAAAACATGTTCACCATTTTTATCAAACCGTTTGGCGTTGGTTAATACTTTGGGATCCAGTAATTCGGTAATTTCATCCTGCGCCAGGACTTCATTGAAGAAAATCTCTTCTCTTTTATCTTCCTCACGGCTTTGTCCACCCTCCAGAATACAGTCTTTAAATGGCCATACCAATGATACTTCATTGCGCTGCTTCAGGTGTTTTCCATCAATGGTTAATCCCACTTTGTTTTTAAACTGAGTATAGCTGTCATTCAGATAATTTTTTTGTTCAAGAAACTGGACGAAAAGGTTTTGTTTAAACACCCATATATCTTTTATTTTTACGAAAAATTTATCCTTCAAATCAGTATCTTCTAATAGCAATCCAATCAGTTCTTCATCAAAATTTTGTGCTTTATTTAGGATAACCCATTTTTTTATTTCTCCGTTGTCGGAAACGTAATTTGGTTCTTTCTTAATTTGGTTTTCCAGGGTTTGGTAGAGTTTCATGGTATTCATTTTATTGCCTCAAAATTATCTGAAGAGCATATAAATACATTACGGCTTTCCGTAATACAACAACTTGTTGGTATTAATAATGCCATGCTAAGCGGGGTCGAAGCATCTCTACTCTACAAAGAAAAATATCTATTTACCTTTTCAAAAAAACGACATTGAGATTCTTCACTTCGCTTTGCTCCGTTCAGAATGACAGTCACACTTTGTATAAATTTTCAGCATTCCTTCACTTCAAATTCCCCCACCCTAAAATTCTAAGACTCTCAAACTCCAAAACATCCAAACTCTCTCACTCATAAATTCACTACCTTTGCACCATGGAACTACAATCAATCTATCAAAAGCTGCAGATTCAGGATATGAATCAGATGCAGAAATCTACTTATAAAGCCTCGGAAAACAATACGGATATTGTCCTGCTCTCTCCTACCGGATCAGGAAAGACACTGGCCTTTTTATTTCCGGTTCTGAGAAACCTGAAAAAGAATGTTCAGGGAGTCCAGGCTTTAATACTCGTTCCTGCAAGGGAGCTTGCTTTGCAGATTGAGCAGGTTTTCAAAGCGATGGGAACAGATTTTAAGGTTTCCGTTTGCTATGGCGGACATGATAAAAAGATTGAGGTTAATAATCTCATTGAAGCTCCCGCTGTGTTAATCGGAACTCCGGGAAGGGTGACTTATCACGTAAGAAATAATAATTTCGATCCCAAAACGATTAAAACATTAGTTTTGGATGAGTTTGACAAGGCCTTGGAGCTCGGTTTCCATGATGATATGGAATTTATATGCAATTCTTTAAAAGGACTCTCTCAAAGAGTTTTAACCTCTGCAACTGCGATGGATGAAATTCCAGCATTTACAGGGTTAAAAGATGAGAAAATCATCAGCTTCCTTAAAGAAAATAACATAAAACCAGATCTTCAACTGAGAAAAGTAATGACTATTCCGGAAGAAAAGCTGGACACGCTTTTCAATCTGGTTTGTAAAATCGGAAATAAAAGAACTTTAATCTTCTGTAACCACCGTGACGCGGTAGACCGTATCTCTGAACTTCTTCATCAGATGGGAATCGACAGAGAGACTTTCCACGGCGGTATGGAACAGGATGAAAGAGAACGTGCCTTACTGAAATTCAGAAATGATTCTGCAAGGATTCTTATTACCACCGATCTTGCAGCGCGTGGACTGGATATTCCTGAAGTGGAATCTATTGTACATTATCAATTGCCACCAAAAGAAGATGCTTTCATCCACAGAAACGGACGTACCGCAAGGATGAATGCCAAAGGTTTTGTCTACCTGATCATGAATGAAGATGATAACTTTCCTTTCATCAAAAATGATGTACCTGAAGAAAGTGTTGCCGGATTTACTAAAGTTCCTGAAAAAACACCTTTCCAAACCATCTATATCAGCGCTGGAAAAAAAGATAAAGTAAACAAGGTAGATATCGTAGGATACCTGATTAAAAAAGGAGAATTACAGAAAGAAGATGTAGGTGTTATTGAAGTAAAAGACACCACTTCTTATGTGGCAGTTTCCAGAAATAAAGTGAATGCTGTTTTGAGAAAGCTTCAGAATGAAAAACTGAAGGGGAAAAAAGTAAAAATGGAGATTGCTTATCAAAATACAATAAAAGCTAAGGATCAGGGAGTTACCTCCGACAACCTAAATACGGCTAATAAATAAAAGTTTTTAATTGCCACAAATACACGAATCAATCATTGGTGTATTTGTGGCAAACAATTATTTTATCCCTCTCACTCTCATCGGGAAAGTATACACAGACTTTGAGGCGGTAATAAACAAAATATCATTATGTTCTCCCCCGAATGTCACATTAGAGGTCCATTTTTCAGGAATGGAAATATGGTATATCTTCTTTCCTTCCCGGTTGAAAACATGTACTCCATCGCCTGTTAAATAAAGGTTTCCTTGTTTATCCAGCGTCATTCCGTCCGATCCCATTTCACAGAACAATTTCTTCTCAGAAAGCCGGCCTTCTCCTAAAATATCATACACATACGTTTTTCCTGCATCAATATCCGAGAGGTATAATTTTTTCAGTTTCTCACTGCCTACGATTCCGTTAGGCTGGGTAAAAGTATCCAGCTCATCAACTTTCCCATCTTTGTTTCTGTAATAAAGGCTTTTGTGAGCGGTTTCCTGTTTAAAATCCACCCAGTAATCCCTTACATACAAAGGATCGGTAAAATACATCCCGCCCACGGAATCATTCCATACGTCATTGGGGCCATTCAGTCTTTTCCCTTCAAATCCCTTCAGAACTACTTCCACTTTTTTATCCTTTGATATTTTCCATATTTCCCCCTGATCATCGGAACAGGTGATCAGGTAACCGTCTTTATCAAAATGAGTTCCGTTGGCTCTTCCCGTTTTATTTAAAAACTCGATCACTTTATTACTTTTCCAGTCCCAATAATAAATTTTATCATTAGGCTGATCTGTAAAATAAACATTCCCTTCTTTATCCGTAGACGGCCCTTCTGTAAAACTGAACTGATCTGAAATCATTTTCGGTTGTACTCCTTCATAAAACATATTACCGTTATTTACTGACTGGCAGTTTACCAATGCGAAAACCCAACCTATCATTCCTATTTTACAGATATTCTTCATATGACATTTTTAAACCCGCAATTTACAACATCAGCCACAGGATTCAAACTTATTTTATCATTTTGATACATTATACGTTTCAAAAATAAATGTCCCAATTATCCTATTTCGTAAGTAGATCATATTAGGAGCCAGTTCTCAGATTTCGGAGCTTTGCAAAAGCAGGATCAACAGGATTTTTCTTCCGCTAAAAATCAGAACTGATCTTGTGAAAATATTACCATAATACTTTTATAGCGTACGATAATGAGTGCAGAATCCAACCCGATCAAGTCTTTAGAGATTGAAAATGAAGATTTTAGAAATTCAGTAGGAACAATGGATGAAACCGGAAAAAGAAAATGGATCTTTCCCCGGAAGCCCAAAGGAAAATACACCAATTACAGGAATTATACCAGCTATGTTTTGCTTGCCCTATTTTTTGGACTGCCTTTTATAAAAATCAACAACAATCCATTTTTCTTATTCAATGTTATTGACAGAAAGTTCTTTATCATCGGGCAGCCATTTTATCTTCAGGATTTCTTTATTCTTGCATTAGGTGCTGTCACTTCAGTCATTTTTGTTATGCTGTTCACAGTGGTATTCGGTAGAATTTTCTGCGGCTGGCTATGTCCGCAGACTCTTTTTATGGAAATGGTTTTCCGAAAAATAGAATACTGGATAGAGGGCGACCGAAACAAACAGATGAAACTTGACAGACAGGAATGGGATACCGAAAAAATAAGAAAAAGGCTGACAAAGTGGTCTGTATTCATTTTGATTTCACTGATCATCTCTACTTTTATGTTTATGTATATTGTAGGATATGAAGAGGTCTGCCGGATTATGATAGAGGGTCCTTCAGAGCACCCGCTAAAGTTTATCACCATGATCTTTTTTACCATGACCTTTTATTTTGTTTTTGCATGGCTTCGTGAGCAGGTATGTACACTGGTTTGTCCTTACGGAAGGCTTCAGGGAGTATTGATTGACAAACAGACCATCAATGTTTATTATGATTTTAAACGAGGAGAAGGCCGTTCAAAATGGAGAAATAATGAAGACAGAAAAGCAGCAGGAAAAGGAGACTGTATTGATTGCAACCAATGTGTGGTGGTTTGCCCTACAGGAATTGATATCAGAAACGGACAACAGCTGGAATGTGTCAACTGTACTGCATGTATTGATGCCTGTGATGAAGTTATGGACAAAGTAGGGCTGCCTAAAGGACTGATCCGTTATGCCACAGAAGCAGAAATTGAAAATCAGGAAAAATTCAGATTTACTTCCAGAATGAAGGCTACCACCGTTTTTCTTGCTCTTCTCATAGGTTTCCTTGGATTCCTGATGTATGACAGAGGTTCTATGGAAGCCAAATTTATCAAACCTGCGGGGTCTACTTTTTTCATTAAAAACGGGAAAATAACCAATACCTTTATTTATACACTACTCAACAAATCCAATGAAAAGAGAACACTTCATATAAAAGTCATCAGTCCGGCCCACGCAGAAATCACCTACTTCGGATCAGAAAAAATTATTTTAAAGGGAGACCAGATTCTCAAAGGAAATATCAATATTACGTTCCCCGAAAATGAGATTAAATTTTCAAAACAGAATATAGTCATTGGTGTTTTTGATGAAAAAGGAAAATTGGTAGACTCATTTGAAACTACTTTTGAAGGCCCCTTCAAGCTTGCATTATAACAAGGGAGAGAATTTGAATTAGTCATTGATATTTGATATTTTCAGAGATACAGGACCGGGATTCGAGATTTGGACAGTTATTATATGATTATAAACTGGTAACCATCATCATAAATTTCAAATTTTGAGCTTAATTCCAACTAAGCCTTGTATTTCTTTATAAACTGAGTGGGGGTCATTCCTGAGTTTTTCCGGAAGACTCTCACAAAGTAAGAATATTCTTCATATCCAAGTCTGAAAGCAACTTCGACAAGGCTTTCATCGAGGTACATCAGCATTCTTTTGGCTTCCAGCACTACTCTTTCAGTCATTACATCTGTGGCTGTTTTTTGAACCACGGTCTGGGAGATTCTGTTGAGATGCTTAGGAGAGATTCCCATTAAGGAAGCGTAATAGGCAATAGATTTCTGTTCGGTGAAATGTTGTTCAATCAGGTTTTCAAAATCCTGATAACGTTTAAAATAAGATATTCCGGCAGATGAAGCTAATGTATCAAAATCTTTTGAAAATAATCTTGTGGCATTAATAAATATCTGAGACATCAGGGAAAGCATCAGCCCTTCTTTCATGATACTTTTGCTTTGAAATTCATCACCCAGCTCCTTAAAGAGACGGATATTTTTCTCAAGTTCTATGGCATTCAACTGGAGCTTTCTGGGAAAAGATACGGAACCGAAAAACGGAAAATTTCTCAGTTTCTGATTCACATAATGCATTTCATAAAATTCCTGAGAGCAAAAGAAAATATACCCGTCAATATTTTCCGAAAGTTCCCAGCTATGAACCTGCCCCGGAGATAAAAAGAAAAGGCTGCCTTTTGAAACTTCATATTTTTGGAAATCAATTTCGTGAACGCCTTCTCCTTCCGTAAAAAGAACAGCGGCATAAAAATCATGCCTGTGTGGTTTCTCTATATGGCGATGTCCCACCACCAAATGGTCCTTCATGGTATTAAAATAAAAATCTGAAGTATTTCTACCAGACTGGAAAAGGTCAATATGAAGAACAGAGATTGAATTCATCGCTATACTATAATAGGGAAAACAGATTGAAGGGTTATAAAAATACTATAAATAAAGAAAAACTGCAAGTTTCAAACAAAAAGGGCCGGCAATTGCCAACCCCTTCTTTATAAAAATTTAATAATCTATTATTTACTTTATAACCAATTTACTGTTGTATATTCCTTTCGCAGAATTAATACTGATTATATAGACTCCCTTAGATGCATTTACATTAAATTCTTTTGTCATATTTCCTTCACTCTGATACGCTGAGGAATAAACAATCCTTCCACTGGCATCAAACATTGATACCCTGATCTCTCCTTTTAAATTCCTGGATTTCACAAAGAAATTGCCATCACTCGGATTAGGATAGATCTTAATATCATCGGCTAATGGAGAACCCGCTTCCCTCGTTTCCAACGTCTGGGTCTGCTGAGTGCATACTTCAAGAGACCATCCTGTGATACTGCCTGCACTTCCCGGATTATTATCAGATGCATACAATATCCATTGTCCCTGAGCCTGGTGGCCTTTAAAAACACCCAGAGATTCATGTGACTTCGTTTCTCCCTGAACCGGCGAAGCACAGGCTACAGCATTCCCTGTATCGCTGAATGAAGCTGTGATTCCTGAATTTCCGTTACAGAGTCTGTTCCAGACCAAGGCTGAAGTTCCTACCGGACTTTCAATACCTATTGAAAGGTGTCTTATATTCGGATGTGTTACAGCCGGAGTTACTTTAATTCTGGTAATCGTTCCGGTATTATTAACCATCAACGGAATGTTGATTCTTGGAGAAGATATATTGGAACCTCCCGGCCCGTCAGGAATAGCCACCGCTGTTCCGTTATAGGTATATGTTGCACAAGTTTCACCAGTAACCGTATAGTCGATAACAAAACTTGGGCTCACAGCATAATAGATATTACCTACCGCTTCTATCATAATAAAGGCGTTAGCTGAGGTAGATCCTACAGGAATGGTAATCTGTTCATTGCCATCATTAGGGGTATTGGCAGCAATTGTAGTAAAGGTCTGCCCTCCGTCTGTAGATATTTTAATGTTTACATTTGCCGTATTAATGGGGGCCTGGTTAGTGTTAGCTACATCCCAGGTCACATTAACTATACTTCCTGAGCTTAATGACTGTCCAAATGTCGGAGCTGTTATCTGAAAAGGGCCTGATCCTGCATTTACAGAGACCATCATTTCGTCTTTATTGGTCTGGGGTGCCATTGGATTATTATTTCTGACTGTTAGCCTGAAGTTCATATTTCTTGCCACATTGGAGACCGATTCCCAACGTGTTGACAATACACCTGCTAAGACTTTATTAAAGTCCGGCATATATCGTATTGGATTATTAACGGGCACTACACTTCTAAAGTTAGGACCTGCCGGTTTCGCCTGATAAGCAAGGCTGTTGGTATCGGTTTGAGAATTCCCTGCCACATCCATTTGCTCCCAGGTGTAAGTATAAGAAGCAGTGTTATTATCATCGGTTGTTCCCTTTAATAGGTACGGGGTGGATTTTGGGATAATATAATCTGCTCCGGCATTAACAGTAGGTGCAGCGGTTCCAAAAGGTGTTGTTGTACCACAACTTACATTATTAATTCTATTTTTAATTTCTGTTAAATTATAAGTATGGTAATAATCATTAGAATTGTATTGAATATCAAAAACACCTCCCATAATTCCAGTATAAGCCATAATAGTACTTCCGCCGCCGGGTTCTACTTCTGATGTTCCATCCCCATCTAAATAATAAGAAAAAGTATGATTAGCCCCCATTTGGTGTCCCATTTCATGGGCTACATAATCAATATCAAATTTATCTCCTTCGGGAAAGTTATGAGCAGTCCACCCTCTTCCCGGCCTGGTTCCACATAATGCATCGAGATATGCTGCTCCATTACCGTTTTTCTTATCCAGCAAATGTCCCATGTCAAAATTGGAAACACTCACTACAGAAGTTATTCCTGTATTGGCAGCGTCCGGACCTGCACTTGTAGGATAGGGATCTGTAGCTGCATTTAAAAATATAAGTGCATCATTATTGGCAATCAGATTAAAATGAAGAGACAATTCTTTTTCAAAAACGCCATTTAATCTTGTTAAAGAAGCATTCATTGCAGCAAGAACGACTGCTTTTTTCTCTGCATCCGTAGCTGTTGCCGGTGTTCCTGCAGCGGTTAGATGATATTGGGCATACTCGCCTGTACAGGAAAGTGCCAGTCTGAAAACATTAAACCCAGATGTCCTTTTATTGACAATGTCGTTTTTTTTTTCTGTTGGAGCATTCTTTTTTACTTCATCTATGGTAGAACACTCAAAAGGTTCTTTATCCTGACCTCTTCTGGCATTGGAATCAAAAACAGCATACACGGTTCTGTCTTCAGTGTAGGGTTCAATAAATTCAGATATACCCGACCGGGTAATCATTGAGGAAAACCCCACCGGAGATACGCTAAATCTTAAGTAGGCCGTTGGATCTTCCACTCCCATCCCTACATATGATTGAATATCCGGAAATTTAGTCTGTAACTCTTTAGCCATATTGGACGACTCCCAAACCTGAAAATGTTCTAATCTTCCATGAACATTAGGAACTGAAATAACAATTCCTTTTGCATTTGAAAAACGTGCAGGTGCATTTTTTAAATTCTGCCTGAGAATACTGGTATCTAATGTATAGAGTCCCGTAAATTCCAGTTTTTCCTGATTCTTTTTAATTTTCTGAGCTCTCAGCTCAGTTCTTGTCCACTGTGAAAACGCCAAGAAAGGCACCAACAGTGCGAAAATAAAGAAATAATGTTTCATATCAATGTATTTTTTTGTGTTTCACCAAGTTACATAAAAAAAATAAGTTTATTCATTTTTTCACACTCATAGGAATAAAAAAAATAAATTTATTTCTGAACAGAGGATCCATACCAGTTTGAAAGATATATTTGGATGAAACTTTAAAAAATATTTATCTTTGAAGATTAGGAACTGTAAAATGAAAATAAATTTACCTGACAAGCTGTATTATTCTATAGGAGAAGTGGCTAAAGCATTCGATGTAAACACTTCATTGATACGTTATTGGGAGCAGGAATTTCCTATTATAAAACCGAAAAAAAACCGGAAAGGAAACCGGTACTTTACCCCTGAAGATATCAAAAATTTACAGATGATCTATCATCTGGTAAAAGAAAAAGGATATACGCTGGACGGAGCCCGTGTTGCATTGACAACGAATAGTAAGATTTCGGAGACGATTACTCTTATCGACAGACTTGAATTTGTAAAAGCTGAACTTATCAAGCTAAAAGAATCTTTAGGAGAAAGTACTGAATAGGTTATCAGCCTATATATTTCACTGTTATTATTATTTTTCTGATTTATCTTTAAATACTACTATTTTTAAAGGTTCTATATGCATTTTAAAAACCAATAGTAAAAATTTATATTCTAAAATAATTCATTCAGTCACCTACCATTGCCCTGCTTTATTTTTATCGATATGTTTACCCTATGATGAGAAAAAGTTATTACCGGGCAATTGCTTTGATGGTTATCGTATTGACCGTCCTTTTGGCTTTTGAGAAGTATATCAGCAGGGAAAAAGAATCTTTTCCTGACGTAAAATTCATTACTGCATCTTCCGTTCCTGTTCGTATATCAGATTTCGACCCTAATACACTGGACCGGCAGCAATGGCAAAAACTGGGATTTTCCGAAAAACAGATTTCTACCATTATTAAATACAAAGAGATAGTGGGAGGTCATTTTATATCAAAAGAACAATTAAAGAAATGTTACGCTATTTCTGAAGAAAAATTTGCTGAGCTGAAACCTTATATTTTACTTCCCGAAATTCATGAAAAGACAGAAAGCCCAGCATTAAAGAACTTTGAAAAGAAGAGCATCAGCATTCCCGGAAAGTTTAATCCTGATCTCTACTCTATCAATGACTGGGTAAAAATGGGATTTAGCGAGCGGCAGGCGGAAGCCATTTTAAAATACAAAAACTATCTTGGAGGAAGCTTTATCAGTAAGGAAAAGTTTAAAGAATGTTTTATTATTTCTCCCAAGAACTACACACAACTTGAACCTTACCTACTACTGCCTGTAAAATCTCCCGAAAACATTAAAAAAAAACATACGACAGCTACAATGACTTACCATCCTTTTGATCCTAACATCTTAAGTACGGAGGAATGGCAATCCTTAGGATTTTCGGAGAAACAGGCAAACAGTATCATTAATTACCGTAACCGAAACTTACAGGGGAGCTTTAAAAAGCCTGAAGACCTGCAAAAATGTTTTGTTATTTCTCCGGAAAAATTCCTGGAACTTAAACCTTATATCAGAATTTCAGAAAAAATAAAACAGGAAAAAACTGATTTTCAGAAAACAGATCTCAATATACTTAGTTTTAAACAGCTTTTGGAGTTCGGACTGGATGAAAGAAGCGCCGGATCCATTATAGGATTCAGAAAGAAATTAGGCGGATTTGTCACTAAACAACAGATTTTAGACACGTATAACATTGATAGGGAAATGGTTCAGAAACTGATTTCAACCTGCCCGTTGGATCCTTCCGGCGTTGTGAAATATACTTTAGCAGACGCTCCTGAAGACTGGTTGAAGAATCACCCTTACTTTAAATATTCAGCGGATAAGATCATCTACTACCGCACCAGCTATCCGGATGATAAAAAAATATGGAAACTTTTGAAACTGAAGCCGGAATATGAAGAAAGAATGAAACTCTATATTAAATAGCTAAGTGTTCAAACCTATAATATACAAGATAAAAGCCTGGAATTAAAAATGAATATTCACTTTCAATTCCAGGCTTTTACTGCATTTTAATCTACTGTTTTGCTGGAGTCTGAAAGTAAAGAATTTAATGTATTTAATTCTTCATTCGTCAGGTCTCTCCATTTTCCGACAGGCAAATCAAGTTTGATATTCATGATGCGGATCCGCTTTAGCTTTTTCACCTCATACCCCAGATATTCGCACATTCTTCGGATTTGTCTGTTCAATCCTTGGGTAAGAATAATCCTGAAGTTCATATCATCAATTTTTTCAACCTCGCATTTTCTGGTTACTGTATCTAAAATCGGAACCCCGTTTCTCATTTTTTCCAGAAATCTTGGTGTGATAGGTTTATCTACCCGTACCAGATATTCTTTTTCGTGATTGTTTCTGGCTCTAAGAATTTTATTGACGATATCACCATCGCTGGTTAAGAGAATCAATCCTTCACTGGGCTTATCCAGTCTTCCGATCGGAAAAATTCTTTTAGGATGGTTGATATAATCTACAATATTATTTTTTTCACGTTTTGTATCAGTAGTACATACAATTCCGACAGGTTTATTGAAAACAATATATACCGGTTGATCCTGTGGTTCTCTGATTGGTTTGCCGTCTACTTCTACAACATCTTCATCTGAAACTTTAGTCCCCATTTCCGGAATCTTTCCGTTAATTGTTATTCTGCCCTCCTCCAGAAGCTTGTCTGCTGCTCTTCTTGAACAATACCCTGCTTCTGATAAATATTTATTAATACGTGTTTTTTCCATTAATCTTTTCCCTACCCGGAAATATTTTTATTGTAAAATGAAATCTGTAAGGGTATTCTTACATTCCTTCAAATCTAAAATCGTTATTCAAAAACTGATCCGTAGCATCTTCAATTTTATAATCTCCGATTTTGGTACGTCTCAGCTGCGTCAGATAAGCTCCGACCCCAAGTTCCTGTCCGATATCATGAGCAAGACTCCGGATATATGTACCTTTTGAACAGCCCACCATAAAGCTTACCAATGGGAAATTTATCGTAATATCCTTGATGTAGTGAATGGTCGTCTTTCTCGACTTCATTTCTACTTCTTCACCTGCTCTTGCCAGATTATAGGCTCTTTCCCCGTCAATCTTAATGGCAGAATAAACAGGAGGTTTCTGATCGATTTCTCCTACGAATTTTTCTAAAGTTTCCTTTACCTGTTCATCCGTGATATGGGAGATATCCTGATGAAGAATTTCCGGTTTTTCAGTATCATAAGATTCAGTTTGTACCCCGATCTTTATTTCTGTCCAGTATTCTTTGGGAGCATCCTGAATTTCAGGAATATTTTTGGTAAATTTTCCACAGCATACGATAAGAAGACCTGTTGCTCTTGGATCTAATGTTCCGGCATGCCCGATTTTAAATTTTTTAGGAAGGTCGAACTCCCTTTTAAGTTTATATTTCATTTTATTGACAGCCTGAAAAGAAGTCCAGTCCAAAGGTTTGTCTAATAAAAATGTATATCCTGATTTCAGTTCTTCAGCGGTCATGAATTGTTTTTATTTAAAGAAATAAAAATAAATAAGCAAAGCGACTCCTACAAAAATACGGTACCATCCCCAAGGCTTGAAACCATATTTATTCAATACTCCAATAAATGCTTTGATCGCAATAAGAGCTACAATAAATGCAACGACATTTCCTACCAAAAAAGTGATCATATGCTCCTGTGATGCCATGATCATTTCATATCCTTTCTGTGGATTTGCAGTTTCTTTCCCCCATGTTTTAACAAAAACAGAATATACGGTTACGGCTAACATCGTAGGAACTGCAAGGAAAAAAGAAAATTCTGCAGCAGCCTTTCTGGTAAGTCCCTGGGTCATTCCTCCAATGATGGAAGCAGCACTTCGGCTTGTTCCGGGCATCATTGCAAGACACTGCCAAAATCCGATGGTCACTGCTTTTTTTATTGTAATTCCTTTTTCATCATCAATAGTAGGATTCTTAAACCACTGATCGGCAAACAATAAAACCACTCCTCCTAACACCAGTACAGAGGATATAGCAATCTGATTTCCAAGAACAGCTTCAATTTTATCATCAAATAAATATCCTAAAACCAATGCAGGAACGACTGCAAAAGCCAGTTTAAAATAAAACTGAATATTGTTAAGGTCAAAAAACTTTTTCCAGTAAGCCACAACTACCGATAAAATAGCTCCAAACTGAATAGATACCTGAAACATCTTCAAAAATTCATCTTCGGGAAGCCCCATCAGACTGGCCGTAAATCCCATATGTGCGGTAGAAGAAATAGGAAGATATTCTGTAAGTCCCTCTACAATGGCAATAATGATTGCTTTGATTAAATCCATATTCTGTAAAAATTAAAAGATTAAGAGATCCGGAAATTCAGAATCAACACGCTGAATTTCTTAATCTCTTAATCTCTAAATATAAGTTTTTATTTATTTTCTTTTTAAAATAGCATATACCTCTATGGCAAAACCAATCACAACAAACAAGGGTGCTATTCTGACTCTTCTGATGGAAAAAACACCATCATTCCAAGAATTCGGGTCAAATTTCCCGTCTACTGTATTGGCATCCGGGCCCATCATCAGTAAAAAACCACCCACGATAAATGCCAGACCGATTAGCATCCATTTGAAATTCTGCTGCCCGAAATAGAACGTCTTTTCTTGCGGTGCTTCTGCTTCTCGTCCAAACTCCGAAGCGGAAAATTTATTTGTTTTTTTGCTCATTATTAAGAGTAATATAAATCGTCAACGTTTGATTTTAAGAACCTCCATGTTGCAATAATGGTACTTAGAACAGTGATAAAAATCCCTACTCCGAACACCAGTAACACCAGCCACACATATTGTTGATTGTCCTGTGCAAATGCCTGTCCAATCTGATTAGTAAAGTAATACCATACACCGAATAAAGCTAAAAGACCTATGAGTGCTCCGATAGCTCCTAAAATCACCGCTTCTATAATAAAAGGCTTCAAAATAAATCTTCTCTTAGCCCCCACCAGCTGCATGGTTTTAATAATAAATCTTTTAGAAAATATCTTCAGACGGATCGAGTTGTTGATCAATACAACAGCCAATACCAGAAACAGGACTGAGAATCCTAAGATCCATTTTAAAATTCTGCTCAGGTTATTGTACACGTCCACCATAAGTGTGCTATCATTTTTAACATCAATGATTCCCGGAACAGATTTGATCACCTTGATCGCCTCATCAATTTTTGTAGGGTCTACATATTCCGGTTTTAAAGCAATTTCGATAGATGAAGGGAAAATATTTTCTTCAAACAAAGCGTCACTATCGATTCCCATACTTTTCTTAGCCTCTTTCGCAGCCATTGTTCTTGAAATATAGGTCGCCTTTTTCACAGGAGCCAGCGTCTGTACTTTTTTAAAAGTTTCTTCCTCTAGTTTTGCAATCTTTACAGAATCTTTAGCATCATAGTTTTGATCAAAGTAGGCATTCACTACCAATTGTTCTTTGATATAGTCAGAATACTTTTGAGCATTGATTAAAATAAGCCCCATTAATCCCAACAAAAATAACACTAAGGCAATACTTATCACCACTGTAATATTGCTGGACCGAAGCCTTTTCTTATTAAACTCATCTACAGATTTAGCCATTAATATTAAAATTTTTGGCTAAAATAGAAAAAAACTTCCGAAATTTGGGACGAAAAAAAGAAAATCATTGTTAATAAAATCATAAAAAACTTTGAGTGTAAAAGCAAAAAAACATCTTGGACAGCACTTCCTGACAGATGAAAACATCGCAAGAAAAATCGTAGAAGGTCTTAGTTTTGAGAACTATAATAATATCATGGAAGTAGGCCCCGGAACGGGAGTTCTTACCAAATATCTTATTGAGAAGGACCAGCATATTTATCTGGCAGAAATTGATACGGAATCTATCGAATACTTAAAAAACAACTATTCTAAGATTACAGAAGAGACTTTTGTGGGGGATTTTCTGAAACAGGATTTTAACTTTCTCCAGAAGGAACAAATTGCCATCATCGGTAATTTCCCGTATAATATTTCTTCACAGATTTTATTTCAGATCGTTGACCACTATGAGCTGATTCCAGAAATGGTGGGAATGTTCCAAAAGGAGGTTGCAGAAAGAACGGCTGCAGTGCCGAGAACTAAAGATTATGGTATCCTATCTGTTCTGATTCAGGCTTATTATGACGTATCATATATGTTTACGGTTCATGAGAATGTCTTCAACCCTCCTCCGAAAGTGAAATCAGGAGTAATCAGACTGACAAGAAATCCTAAAGAAGGTTTAACCGGCAACGAGGTTCTGTTCAAACAGATCGTAAAAGCAGGTTTCAACCAGAGAAGAAAAAAACTTTCCAATGCATTAAAAGTTCTGAATATTCCCGAGGCTTTAAAAACCCATGAGTTTTTAGATAAAAGGGCTGAAGAACTCAGTGTTACAGATTTTATAAATTTCACCAGACTCTGGAAAGAAAATCAATAAAATACAGATATACCTAAAGATTTTTTGGGCATTACTTCATAAAAAAGCCTTTCAGATTGTCTGAAAGGCTCTTTTTTAAATCATGTACTTATTTTAATCCCTATTCTTCAGCATAATCCATCCGGACCAGTTCATCTGCGTTTTTGATTTAGGGTATTCAAAATTAAATTTATACCAATAGGTTGCTGTAGGAAGTCTCTTTCCGCCTATTGTTCCGTTCCACACAGGGTTTTCTTTTGAGAATCTGAACATTTCTGCCCCGTATCTGTCATATACGGAACCGGTAAAGTTCTTGAAATCTCCAAGAGCTTTAAGATCCAAGACATCATTGATACCATCTTCATTCGGGGTAATGATGTTGTTGATTTTAAAGGTAAAGAATTCCAGGGTACCTACACAGGATGTCCCTACTCTTCTTACCATAAGATTATACTTTGTATTATCTACAAGACCCGTAAAGACATTAGAATCCTGCCATGTCAATCCGTTATCAATAGAATATTCCAGAGTACTTGGGGTATTATTCATCGGAGGATTTTCTGCCGTAACGGTCAGCGATTTTTTAACTCCGTCATAATCCATGGCTGTAAAATAAGGAGTAGCTGCCCCCATTACTTTAACCGGGAATATTTTTTTACAGATACCGTTGTCAATTTGCACGGTATAAGTTCCCCACTGGCTGACTTCAATTTTCTGTGTGGTAGCGCCTGTACTCCACAGGTATTTATAATTAGGTCCGGCTCCTGCATCCAGCGTAACACGGTCTCCTAAACACAGTTCAACATCCGTTAAAGGTGTTGTAATTTCAGGAGTTACTTCAATTCTGATGGTTGCCGGAATCAGGGATCTGCATCCTTTTGTCCCGATCGCCCATACGGTAAATGTAGTACTGTTGTATAAAGTAACCGTCTGTGTACTTCCGTTTCCTGAGAAATTATCCCAGAAATAAGTATCACCGCCTTCAGCAGAAAGGGTAACGGATTCTCCCGGACAGATCTTTATTTTAGAAGATTTCAATTTGGCTGTAGGGGTCACTTCTTTTAGGAGAGTAAGCTCAATCATTTTGCTGCAGAAGCCTCCGTTGGAAACTACTACATATAAAATCTGGCCGTCGTTTCCGTTATAATTTAAAATATTCTGAATATTATTATTATTTTGAGCAATAGCATCTGCCTGATTTACGTAAAATTTAAATACAGCTCCCGGAGTCGGGCTGATAGAAGGCATAATGGTACTTAAATCAAAGGTTGTAATATCCGGCGTGGTACAAAGCAGTAAGGTAGCATCCTGAGCCTGCGGGGTAAATCCGCCATGAATTTCTATGGAGGCTTTTCCCGGACATGGATTTCCAGGAACACTTACTTCAATCGTATAAGTTCCCGGCTGTACAGCTGTAATTGTATTGGTAGTGGCATTAGGAATCGGTGTTCCGTTATAATACCATTGATATAATAAATTAGGATCACTTACAGAAGCTGTAATCACCTGTGGTACATTATCACATACATTAATCTCATCCGGCAGTTTAGTTCCGGTCGGGTCCAGAAGTTCTACTCCGATATTAAAAGATCCTCCTTCCAGAAATACGGCAGAATCATAGGAATGGTCTGCTCCAAACGGTCCGTAATCTGCAATAACCATTTTAAAATGATACTCCTGTCCGGCAGTTACTGTAGCGGTAGCGGTAAGAGGAATTGTTCTTCCGGCAAAATTAGTTTCGATGTTTGCTGTATTGTAACCTCCGAAATACTGCTCATTCACAGCGGCACAGCCATTTGGAATTAACGGACGGATATTGGTTACACTTACAGGGCCAGCTCCATTAGGAAGCACCGCCATGTTGGTATAAGGCCCTCCTGAAGTAGGTCTAAGTAAAATAGCAAAAGCATCTGCATAATTACAAGGGAAAGTACCCGTATATTCTTCAGAAGCCAGTATATAATTAAACTTAATCTGAGAAGTGGTAGGAACGAAATCAAATTCAAGAAGCACGGCATCTGTCAGAGTTCCTGTAGCTCCTGTGGCCTGAGCAAGATCGGGATCTGTACCTCCTCCATTGATATCACTCAGAGGCAAAGGACCTTCATAAGTATTTCCTCCTCTTCTCGCAAATCCTGTAGACAGGATAATCCCGTCTTTAAAAGGGAAAGCTGTTGTCCCTTTATGAAAATACCCCCATGATCTGTCTGCATCACCTACTGCGTGATTAGGAGTAATCTTTACATTCGTAACACTGGGAGTTACACAGGTATTTGTTCCTGATGAAATTAATACATCTTTTACAAGTTTATCTATAGTATAACTGGTTTCGGTATATCCCGGAGCATTTACATCAATAAAAGCTCCCGCTCTCCTGGATAGTGGAGAACTTCTCTCTTTTATAATTTCTCGGGACGGACGATTAGGGGTTTGTGAAAACAGAAATGTAGATAGAAATAGGAAAAATAAATAAAACGGTAGATATCTTCTTCTCATAATACTTTTGTTTCAACAAATTTAATTTTTTTTTAAACATACCATACACATATTTATTTTTTTTATGAAAAAAGAATAAAAATACCCTTAAAAAATTATCTTAACAATTTCCGTTATTTATTCCGATTTTAAAAACAAAAACAAAGAATTCTATACATATTTCATTAAATAAGATACTTTAAAACCAACTTAAATCATATGATCAGTATCTTTCATAAAAACAAACGAGATCTTCCATTTCTGAAAGATCTCGTTACTTATTTTTTATAGTTTCCTAATTTCTGTTTTTTAACAGGATCCAGCCTGAACGCTGTTCCAGTTTTTTACTGGCCGGATTATCCCATTGTACCCTGTACCAGTAAGTTCCGGTAGGCAGATTAATCCCCTTTAAAGAACCTCTCCATATGGCATCACTTTTTGTAGCTTTAAACACTTCGGCTCCGTATCGGTCAAAAACAGAAGCTGCAAAATTGTTATATCCGCTGATTCCCGTGAAATCAATGGTATCATTAAAACCATCCATATTCGGAGTGATTGCATTATTGATTATCAGAGTAAAATAATCCAGCGAAGTTCCACACTTTGCTCCTTTTACTCTTACCATCAGATGATAGGTTGTATTGTTTAATGTTCCGTAAAATATATTGGATGGCTGCCATGTTGCTCCTCCGTCGATAGAATATTCCAGAATACCATTTGTAGGGTTACTCGCTGTCAGGGTAAGAACATGATTATCATAGACTACATTGGTAAACTGCGGCAAATCAGGATTGATGAGCTGGGCGGAAAATACTTTAGAACATACTCCGTTGCTTATCGTTACACTATAAGTTCCCGGCTGATTTACCGTTATGGTCTGTGTAGTCGCTCCCGTACTCCATACATAAGTATAATTAGGTCCTGCACCTGCGTCTAGGATTCCGCTGTCCCCGGCGCAAACATATACATCTTTCAGGGTAGATACTATCGCAGGAACCACTTCAATAGTAATTGTAGCCGGAGCTACAGAACTACATCCGTTTCCTCCTAATGCATAGACTGAATAAATGGTAGTCACGGCAGGAGTTACAATCTGGGTACTTCCGTTTCCTGTAAGCCCCACCCAGTTATAAGTAATTCCTCCGGTTGCTGTTAAGGTTACAGATTCTCCGGCACAAATTTTTGTTTTAGAGGCGGCTATTCCTGCAATGGGCGGCCCCACCTGTACGGTAACGGTAGCAGGATTTGCGGAGACACAACCGTTAGCCCCTACTGCATAAACCGTATATACCGTGGTATTGTTTGGAGAAACTACCTGTGTATTTCCATTTCCGGTAAGCCCTACCCAATTGTAGGTAACCCCTCCTGTAGCAGTTAATGTTACAGATTCTCCCACACAAATACGGGGTTGGGAAGAAGTAAGCCCGGCTACAGGTTGTGCTGTATCCTGGGTAACGGTTACAGCGGCGGTATATGTACAGTTTAAATTGCCTGGCTGGGAAGTATTGGTAACAGTCAGTGTATATACTCCACCGGCACTCACTACAGGAGTAAGTGTAGCGGCTCCGGATACTATAGTACCTCCTGTTGTTGTCCAGGTAATTGTAGAGCCCGGAGGTATTACAGAAGCTGAAGCATTCAGGGTAATCTGAGGGTTTGTACAGGTAACAGTTTGCGGAGCTGCTATTGTTAAAGTAGTTTCAGCTGTTCTCAATAACTGCAGGGAAACTACATAGCTACATCCGCCATTGCTTACCAGCACATATATTGTTTGATTTCCCGGTGGCGAATAGGTTGTCGGATTAGCGATAGAGTTAGCATTTGCAGCCAGCGCGTCAGCCTGATTGATGTAGTAGGTAAATGTAACTCCTGTAGTGGTTGTAATCTGAGGCTGAGCATCCGTCAGGTTATAAGATAATCCCGGAGCATAGCATTTATGTAACGTTGCATTTTGTGCCGTAAAAGGTTCTGATACTTCAATAGTAATTGTTGCCGGACTCTGGGCCACACATCCATTAGCACCAACGGCAATCACAGAATAGGTGGTAGTAGCCGTAGGTGATACTGTCTGTGTATTTCCGTTACCGGCAAGGCCTGTCCAGTTATAGGTAGCTCCTCCTGTAGCAGTTAATACAGTCGAATCTCCTTTACATATTTTCAGTTTACTGGCAGTAAGCCCTGTTGCAGGTGGTGCACTATCTCCTGTTACCGTAACACTGGATGTTGACGTACAGGTTACATTTCCGGGTTGATAAGCTTTTGATATGGTTAAAGTATAAGTTCCTGCAGCATTTACAACAGGAGTCAATGTATTGCCTCCCGAAAGAATATTTCCTCCCGTAGTCGTCCAGTTGAATGTAGCTCCCGCAGGATAAACTGAAGTGGAAGCATCCAGTGTGGTCTGTGAATTAGCACACGTCAATACCGCCGGAGGAGCTATCGTTGCTGTCATCTGCGGCGCTTTTACCAGTTGTAATTGAGCTACCTTGGAACAGAAGCCGTTTTTTACCAAAACATATACGGTTTGTCCGCCCGCGCTCTGATATGCAGCAGGATTCGGGATCGTGTTTGCATTTCCGGCATTAGCATCAGCCTGTACAGCATAATAGGCAAATGTAGCTCCGGGAGTTGTACTTATAGCAGTTTGGGCTGACGTTAAATTAAAAGTTGCATTTCCTGCAGCATAACAGGCGGTTAACGTTGCATTCTGTACTGTAGGAGATGTTCCCCCAACAATAGTAACCGTTGCTTCTCCGGGGCATGTATTTCCCTGAATATAAACTTTCACAGAATATACTCCCGGTTGTGTAGCTGTATAATTAACACCTGTTGCACCAGGTATAGCCGTTGTTCCCTGATACCACTGATAGGTAATATTAGGTCCCTGAACAGAGGCTGTTAAAAGCTGTGGTGAATTATCACACATATTGATACTGGCAGGAAGCTGCACTCCTGCAGGATCCAGAATTTTCACCCCGATATCAAATGATCCTGCTTCCAGAAAAACAGCTGAATCAAAATTTTTATCCTGATAGTCGGCCAATACCATTTTAAAATGATAAGTCTGGCCAGGAACAACCGTTGCTTTTGCAGTCAAAGGAATGGTACGTCCGTCAAAGTTTGTTTCAATCTGGGCGGTATTGGTTCCTCCGTAATATGCTTCATTAATAGGGCCGCAATTGGGATAAGCCGGGTGAATATTTTTTACACTTACCGGTCCTGCTCCATTAGGAAGAACAGCAAGATTGGTATAAGTAGGGTCATTTACTTTTTTCAGCAATAAAGCAAAACCATCAGTAATACTACACGGAAAACTCTGCTGATATTCTTTGGATGCAAATAAATATCTGAATGAAATCTCAGTGGAAGATGCTACAAAATCAAATTCTATAGACGTAGCATCAAATAACAAGTTGTTATTAATTCCTAATGCTGTAGCCAGATCAATATCTCCGCCCGAAGACAGGCCATCACTCAGTGTTGCCTGAAAACTATTCCCGGCCTTATTGGCATATCCGGTGGATAATATAATCCCTTTACTGAAAGGAAAATTGGTACTTGCTTTATTAAAATATCCCCAGCTTCGTTCCGGGTTACCTGGGGCTAAATTAGGAGAAACGGTTACATTATTTACAACTGAAGTGGTACAACCGCCTCCGGATATTAAAACATCCTTTACCAATTGTGTGATATTATATCCGGATTCAGGATAACCAGGCGCATTGACGTCTATAAAAGCACCGGCTCTCATAGAAGCAGCACCGGCTCTTCTGGCAACCTCTACCCGTTCTCTTGTTTGAGAAAAGATAAAAGTCCCTATGAAAGTAAAAAATAGCGCAAAAAATAAACTTCCTGTTCTCCTATTTAACATTTTATATTATTTTAAACAAAAATACTATTTTTTTTGATTAAAATTCAGCTTTATATAATTTACATTATTACTAACGCAAATTTATTTATCGTAGGATATCAACTTTATTTATTCAAAAAAAATAAAAAAAGACTGACAATATAGTCAGTCTTTCGATGATCGTTCAAATCACTCTGTATTTTTCAGTAATATCCAGCCGGTCTTTACGGTAAGCTGTTTGCTTGCAGGATCTTCGTAGGTTACCTGATACCAGTAAGTAGCTGTAGGAAGTCGTTTACCCTGGAAAAAACCGTCCCAGTAGGGTCTTATTTTTTCAGCCCTGAATACCTCTCTTCCATAGCGGTCAAAAACAAGTCCGCTAAAGTCCTTATAGCTGCTGACCCCTCTAAAGTCAATAATATCATTGATATGATCGCCATTAGGAGTAATTACATTTTTCATTACAAATGTAAAGTATTCCAGAAAACCTTCACAGCTCGTATACTTCACTTTCACCCGAATAGAGATTACTTTATTTTTAGGTACATTTCCGAATATATTTGAAGACTGCCACGTAACTCCATTATCTATTGAGTATTCCAGAATACCGTTACTTGGGTTACTTGCAGTTAGAATCAAAGTGCCGTTTTCATTAAAATCAACTTTGGTAATTTCTGGAATTACAGCACGGATCACTTGTGTTTTAAAGGTTTTTGAACACACTCCGTTACTGATGGTCACTGTATATTCTCCTGGGGTATCAACAGTGATAGTCTGGGTCTTTTCTCCTGTACTCCACTCGTAGGTATACCCGGGTCCTGAACCGGCATCCAGAAGCAGTTGATCTCCAATACAAATATGCCCTCCTTTTAATACAGAAACAATGGCAGGAACTACTTCAACCGTAATACGGGCAGGCTGTAACGACTTGCATCCCTGCGCACCGATTGCATACACCGTGTAAGTTGTGGTTTGGGTTGGACTCACCGTTCTTACTCCCCCTGTATTTGAAGTATCACTCCACTGGTAGGTAACCCCTCCTGAAGCAGTCAGAACAAGAGATTCTCCGGAACAGATTTTTAATCTCGGTGCTGTAAGCTGCGCTACAGGAGTATCTTCTTTTCTCAGGGTTAAGGTAGCTATCCTGCTGCAAAACGCTCCGTTGGAAACATTTACATACAGAATCTGTCCATCCGTTCCGTTATAAGCTGTCAGGTTCGTAATATTATTGTTATTCTGAGCCTGTGCATCTGCCTGGGTCGTATAAAAACGAAATACAGCCCCCTGCGTAGTACTGATTAAAGGTTTTGCATCTTCCAGATTAAAAGTACTAAGAGCAGGTGTAGAACAGAGTTTCAGCTCTGCATCATGAACCGTAGGGCTTGTTCCGCCAATAACGGTTATGGTTGCTTCCCCAGGACAGTTATTACCAGGAACAGAAACTTTCACCTGATAAACTCCGGGAGAAGTTGCCAGGTAACTTCCTGATGTTGCACCGCTGATAGCCGTACCATCCTTATACCACTGATACGTCATTCCCGGAATAGCCGCAACCTGAGCAACCAAAGTCTGAGGTGTATTATCACACATTTTTAATTCATTGGGCAAAGTAGCGCCGCTTCCGTCAACAATTTTAATACCGATGTCAAAAGAACCTCCTTCTATAAATACGGCAGAATCATAACTATGATCTCTGTAATCGGACAAAACCATTTTAAAATGATAGGCAACCCCAGGGGTAACATCCGCCACTGCAGTTAAAGGAACTGTTCTTCCATCGTAATTTGTTACAATATTGGGTGAAGAATTATATCCTGCAAAATACTGTTCATTGATAGCTGCACATCCTCCAAAACCTGAAATAAGAGGATGAATATTGGTCATAGCAACAGGTCCTGCATTATTCGGCAGAATAGCTACATTCACATACGGACCTCCTGCAGCAGGTTTGATCAATAAAGCAAATGCGTCCGAATACTGGCACGGATAAAACCCTGAATATTCTTCAGAAGCAAAAATGTAATTAAATTTCACCTGACTGGAATTAGGTACAAAATCAAATTCCAGCATAACATTATCGTTATAATGATCATTAGGATTGGAATTGGGAACCGCTGCCAACAGATCCGGATCATCTACTCCGGCTCCGGGTATACTATAACTTGCGCTGGATGCCACATTTCCGGCTTCTCTTGCGCGGCCTGTCGTTAAAACAATACCATCCTTGAAAGGAAAATTAGTCGTTCCTCTGTGAAAATACCCCCAAAAGCGATCGGTACTCGCAGCCGGCTGATCCGGTGTTATCGTTACATTCGTTACATTAGGTGTAGAACAGGTAGAGCCTCCGTTGATCAGAATTTCTTTTACGAGCTGATCCGGTGTGTAGCCCGAGGGTGCGTACCCCGCTGCATTTACATCTATAAATGCTCCGGCTCTCTTATTCACAGCAGACACCACGTTTTTAGGAGGTTTTCTTTGTGAGAATAAAGTAGTTGAAACCAGCAGCATTCCTAAGAGAAAGAGATAGTTTTTTAATCTATAACACAACATTTTTATTTTTTATTTAGCCAAATGTAATAAAAATATCTCTATCAGATTAACACTCACCATCAAATATCGGCGTAAAAATAAATAATTCAACAACAAATACACCTTATCATTAAACTATTCACAAAACAACAACATCCGGTATTCATTCACGGAAATATCAATAAAAAAGACAGGCTAACTTACGTTAACCTGTCTTTATATTTAATGATTGACCCACAGATTCTTTTAAAATATTCTGTGATACTTATTCATCGTTTTTTTTCAGCTGATCAATTTCATTTTGCAGCTGGGTAATAATATCTTTCAATGCTTTTATCTCATTTTTATTAGAGCTTACATTGCTTTTCAATATCGCATTTTTCGCTCTTTCATTATGATGTTCATCTTCTTCATCTTCATTAATTTCTTCGATATCTTCCTGGATATCTTCAATATCTTCATTAATTTCCTCTATGTCTTCACTGATTTCTTCGATATCCTCGCTTATTTCTTCGATATCTTCCTGGATATCCTCAATATCTTCACTGATCTCTTCAATATCTTCCTGAATATCTTCAATTTTCTCGTGGCTTTTATTGACGGACATCTGGATAAATATGGCCAGATAAATCGCTTCCAGAGAAAGTACCGTAGTAAGAATAAGAAGCATTTTATCAAATTCTACCAGATTTACCATAGGAAGCAGAAATGAAGTAAGAAAAAGCAAAGTATGCACAATCAGAGAAGGGATAGACCCTATCCATGAAGTAATGCCGTCTGCTATTTTCTCAAGAACCTCAGCTTTTTCATTGTATTTTTTCATCCTTTTATATTTTTACAAAAGTTCTTTTGTTACTCCTAGTCCAAACAATGCAAAATCATATTTTGCCGGGTCGTTTTCATCAAACCGCCTGATAGCAATATCCAGCTCTTCCACTGTTTTCCAGTCATTCTGAGTTCTCGAAATAAGCCCCAGTTTTCTTGAGATATTTCCGGTATGCACATCCAGAGGGATAGATAAATTTTTCTGATCAATATTTTCCCAGATTCCAAAATCTACCCCATGCTTATCTTTACGCACCATCCATCTTAAAAACATGATAATCCTTTTTGCCGATGAGTTTTTACCGGGCGAGCTGATATGCTTGTGGCTTCGGTGTTTTTCTGTTTCCAGGAAACTGCTTCTGAATCTTTCTATCGCGTGCAGAAAATTGGTTTCCGGTTCTTTTACTTCAAACAGAGCTTCCAGGCTCTTATTTTCACTATAAATTCTGTGAAACTGTCTGATAAAGTAGGCAAAATCCTGCCCGTTAAAAGTCCTGTGAATACTTTTATCCTGAATATTTTCCAGCTCCTTTTCCGAATAATTCATGACAAAATCATAAGGAGAATTCCCCATAATATCCAGCATTTTCTCTGCCGATTTAATAATTGATTTTCTGTTTCCCCAGGAAATTGTTGCTGCTAAAAAGCCTGCAACCTCAATATCCTGCTGTAAAGAAAAACGATGCGGAATCTGAATCGGATCATTTTCAATAAAATCAGGACTATTATACCGGTCCGCTTTTTCGTCCAGAAAACTCTTTAATTCTTCAAACTTCAACATATTCATCCTAAATTTTTACGCTTTCCAGTGCTTTCGGTAAAAAGGTGTTAGGAAATACGTTTCTTGCTTCATCTGTAAATACCGTTAAATCTCCGTACCTGTTAGAAAAATGCCCCAGTATCAATTTTCCTACCTGGGCTTTCTGAGCAATAGTTGCCGCTTCCAAAGCGGTAGAATGCCCTGTATAATCTGCCATTTCTTTAAGATCATGCAGGAATGTAGACTCGTGATATAACACCGTCACATTTTTAATAATCGGAATTACATTTTCCAGATAACGGGTATCACTACAAAACGCATATGATACGGCAGGTGCAGGCTCAAGAGTCAGCACTTCATTTTTAAGTACATAGCCATCGCTTAAGACGAAATCTTTTCCTGCTTTAATATGATGATAATCACAGGTTTCGATTTCGGGATATTTAGCGATCTCCTTCATATTGAGATGTCGGTCTTTGGGTTTTTCTTTAAATAGATAACCATTGCAATAAATTCTGTGATCTAATGGGATTGTATATACCTCTATTCTGTTATCCTCATAGATTTTTTCTGAATAATCTTTATCCAGTTCATGATATATCACCTCAAACCCACGATGAGTTTCTGTAATCTGAAAAATCGTTTCCAGCATTTTTTTAATTCCCTTCGGACCGTATACATGGAGCGGGTTATCTCTTCCCAAAAGACGGAAAGAGGCGATAAGCCCCGGAAGTCCGAAACAATGATCACCATGAAGGTGGGAAATAAAAATATGGTTGATTTTTGAAAATCTTGCTTTTGCTTTTCTGAGCTGTACCTGTGTTCCTTCACCGCAATCAATCAGAAAGAGCCTTTCTTCCATATCCAGCAGCTGGGCGGTAGGTGAAGTATTAATAGTCGGTATCGCTGAATTAAAGCCTAATATCGTTAAATAAGTACTCAAATCAATAATTTATTATAACAAATGTACAACAGAAAATCTAAAACGTAAATTTTAGCATTAAATTTCAACAGGAAAAACAGGGTTCAGTTGTTTTCCTTATATAAACAACCCCTCTCAAGGAGGGGAATTGATGTATTTAGTCTGTCACTTTTAAAAAATCCATAAACAGATCCAGGGCCTGTCTGCGGTGACTGATTTTATTTTTATCCTTCGGAGCCATTTCTGCAAAGGTTTTCTCATATCCTTCCGGAACAAAAATAGGATCATATCCGAATCCCTGAAAGCCTTTATTCTCTGCCAGTAAATTTCCGTATACTCTTCCTTCAAAATATTGGGCTCCGTTTTCATCATAATAACATAAAACGGTTACAAAATAAGCCTTTCTGTTTTCTACTCCGGTCATTTCTTCAAGCACTTTTTCAATATTTTTAGCAAAGTCATGATCTCCGGCATAACGGGCAGAAAAAATACCGGGTCTTCCGTCTAAAGATTCTACTACCAGACCGCTGTCATCTCCCAGACTTGGAATTCCGGTTTTTTCAAAGCAGTATTTTGCTTTGATTAACGCGTTGGCATGAAAAGAATCTCCGTCCTCTACGATTTCTTCGTGAATATGATAATCCGTAAGACTTTTCACGATACAGTCGTTTCCTAAAATCTGTTGGATTTCTTCTTTTTTATGTTCGTTATGTGTTGCTACCAATAATTCCATATCTATATTCATTTTCCAATTTTACTTTTTCATTTACAGATTCTTATATTTCAGCATAATGCACTTTATACTTTTTCATAAAAAGATAATAAAATAATGAAAAAAGTACAATTCCTACGGCCAGTATCAGCCATTCTGAAACATGTAAAACTTTTGCAAAACTTTCTTCTTTACCATAAATCACCAATAATGAAAGGGTAAGATTATTAAACCCATGCAGCAACATAGGCATCAGTAAAGATTTCGTCTTATAATACACCAGTCCCAGTACGCATCCCAGCATTACTGCACTGATGAACTGCCACGGGTTTCCGTGAACCACACCGAAAATGACGGAAGCATACAGGATTGCTTTCCATGGCTCAACTCCCTTATTCATCAGCCCTTTCTGAATAATTCCCCTGAATATAATTTCTTCAAAAACCGGGGCAAGAACGGCAGTCATGATCACCATTACCACCGGATCATCTGTCAGCTGATTCATTAATTGGGTAAAGTATTCATAGAAACTCCCGAAAAAAGAGCCGGTTGTCGGGATTAAAGAAGTCACAAATTCTGAAATAAACATCATTCCCGCCATCATAGGAAAAATCAGAAGGTAGGTATAAAAGTTGACTGAAGATAAATTAAAACTCAGCTTTTTTTTAGTGGTGGGTCTTACTATAAAGAAATCAAAAAAGGCAATAGCTGTAAGGAATCCAACAGAATTCGCCAGCATTAAAAACCAGTCTTTCAGTTCTATATTTTCCCTGAAAACAACCTTCCAAAAAGTACTCAGTAAAGAAACAGCCATTGTTCCTACAAACAGTCCAATCACCAAAGTAAGGCCGCCAAGCCATGTGAACGTAAACTTTGGGTATTTGCTATTTTCCATTCTTTCTCTGTAAAAGTTTAAAAAACAAAGATAATTTTTTTAAGGGCTGCAGGCAACTAAAAAAGGAAATACTTCTTTTCTCTTTTACAGAGGCTCAGCCACTAAAAATCGGCTCCCGTAACCTTGAAAATATTAAAAAAATAAGAAAAAAACTACCCGAATCAAAATCTCACCTTACAACTTGTTTTATTTTTTTCACATTACGCATTTTATAAAAAAACATCATTTTTCATCATCCGACTTATTTTTCATCAAAATATATTTTGCTGATTCTATCCGTATTTATGCCAACCTATAAATCACACAAATAAGATAAAAACAATCACAAAACACTGATTTTGTTTTAATTACAACGGATGTTAGTTTTGCAGACACATAAAAAGTAATACAAAAATGAAATCAAATTTATTATTCATTCTTACCTTTTCAGCATCCGGTCTTTTTGCCCAAAGCTGGAATATCAACGGAAACTCCGGGACCAATCCTTCTACCAACTTTATCGGAACCAGTGATGATAAGGAACTTATATTTAAATCCAACAACTCTGAAAGAATGAGGCTTTTTTCGGGACCCTATGTCAACGGTATTATTGTGGGAGACGTTACCAAGAACGGAACAAATAATGGCGGCAGGCTGGAAATTGGTGGTGTAAACTGTAATGGCTGTCAGTCCCCATGGTCTGTAGCATCAGACGTTGTTATACGGAACAGAGGCGGAAAAAATTTAGAATTCCATATGGCTAATGACAATGCTACGGACCCTAATACAGACACAAGTACTCCCAATTCACCGTTTATTACCAGAATAAAATTTACTGACGGAGCTCATAAAAGCAACCTTATTATTTTCAATACCGGAAAAGTAACGGTAGGAACAGATCAGTATGATAATGATCCTAATTTTATTTTCTACGTCAAAAAAGGAATTAAAGCAGAACTGGTAAAAGTAGAAAACCCTTCTAATAATGGCTGGGCAGACTATGTATTCAAAAAAGAGTATAAGCTCCGCAGTCTGGAAGAAGTAGAGAAACATATTGAAGAAAAGGGCCATCTTCCCAATATTCCCTCTGCCGGAGAAGTAGAAAAAGAGGGGATCAATCTGGGGGAAATGGATGCTAAACTGCTTGAAAAAATAGAAGAGCTAACGCTCTACTCTATCGAACAGAATAAACAGTTAAAATCTCAGTCTCAAAAGATTGAAAAGCTGGAGCAGGAGCTTCTGACAATCAAAAAAGATCACAGATGAAAAAAAAGTTATTCTCGGCATGTTCCCTTATGATAGGATTTCTTGGGTTTTCCCAGACCGAAGTCTATTTTAAATACGATGAAGCCGGAAATCAGAAATACAGAGGAACCAATCTATCAGCCAAAAGAGCCGAAACAAATGCCTTACGTGAAGAGCCCAAAACAACATCACTTATGGACGAAAAAGAGTTCTGGAAGCAGGTCAGGGTATATCCGGTCCCTGTGAATGATATTCTCACTATTGACTGGACAGAAGAGACAGACAAACTGATAGAATCGGTTTCATTGTATCAGCATAGTACTACACACTGGAAATTCCAGCAGCAAAATCTTCCCCAGCTCAACCGTCAGCTGAAAATCGATATGAGTGGCTATGAATGGGGCGTTTATATCCTTCGATTCACCCTGAAAGACGGAAGAACCTTCAGTAAAAATATTACCAAAAGATAGCATAGCTAGGGATATAAACAATTTTATTTAAAAACACTGTAAATCAGAATTTTATTTAGAAACAAAAACACAAATCATGAAAATTTTCTATATATTATCGCTCTGGTCGGTATCGGTCTTTTCACAGACGATACTGTATCAGCCGGAGACCTCCTCGCGGACGGTGCAGGATCCGCAGGCTATTATTCTCGCCCCCGGATTTTACGCCAAAGCAGATACTTCCAATCCTTTTATTGCGAAGATTGGTCCTGCTACGCAAAATTCGGGTGGCGGTCCTATAGATTCTGATGCAGGTTCAGGGAATCCCAGCGGAACAACAGCCCCTTCAGGACAAAGCTTTCACGATACCAAAGGAAATATTGAAGTCAACGGATCCGGACAGCTTCAGTTTACTTTACCTATTGCCCTGCCTCCCGGAGTAAAAAGTGTAGCCCCTCAGATCAGTCTGGTCTATTCCAGCGGTTCCGGAAACGGTATTGCCGGCTATGGCTGGAATCTGTCAGGCATCACCTCTATTTCAAGAACCGGAAAGAATATTGAAAAAGACGGCGAAGTAAAGGCGGTTCAGTTAGACTACTCGGATTATTATATGTTCAACGGACAACGGCTGATCCTTAAATCCGGTGAATACGGAAAAGATGGTGCCGAATATGTAACGGAGAAGTATTCCAATGTGAAAATAAAGTCTGTGGGGACAGGGCCGATTTCAGGGCCGGCACAATTTGAAGTGACTTTTGAAGACGGATCTCAGGCGTGGTATGGAGCCTACAAATCCGGTTTTAGAGATAATCCGGATATAACAACTCCTTTAGAATACAACATCATAAAATGGAAAGATGTACAGGGAAATGTTATTCATTACAATTACAGAAAACAAAATAACGTAGTTATCTTAACTTCTATAACATGGGGCGGCAATGAAGTTCTTAATAAAAAAGACTTTAATGAGATTACACTGACTTACAGTAACAGAAGTTTATCGGAACAATCCTATGTTCACGGAATAAGTTTTACTCAAAACAATTTATTAAAAGAAATTAAAGTCAGCTCAAACGGAAGCCAGTTTAAAAGATACGAGGTAGACTATGTAAACAATAACACGAACTATAAGTTTGTCAATAAAGTAACTGAATACAATGCTGCTAATGAGCCGGCTAATCCCGTATCATTTACCTATGAGAGCGATGCCACAGCAAACAGTATGCTGCGCAGTGATTCGCGTTATGACGAAATCTTTAAAGGAAGTATGATTTCCGGGGATTATGACGGGGATGGAAAACTTGACTTTATCAGCGGAGACAAGCTCATGCTGAAAAGAATTGACGGAACGGGGGAGATTTATTCTTTTGACAGAGACCTGATTGGATGGAATCCTGATAATATATTTGTGGGCACTCACTCCAAAGTAAGCAACGCTAATGCTATAGACAATGTACGGATATCATACGACCCCATAACAGGAGTGGAAAATGCCATTAAAGTCAATATCTGCAAATATGATAAAAACTTAAAAACGACCCTATTACAGGAATCCAAAAAATATGATCTGACAGGGTATTACAACAATTCTGATCCACAGGTGAGAGCATATCTGAAAGTTAAAGCCGGAGACTTCAATGGGGATGGAGTGACTGATTTTATTGCTTATGTCACTTGGGCGACATCTGAAGATGTCGGCGTAGAAGTGCCCAATTATATATATACCTATTATGCTTATAAACAATTTTATATCAACCCCTTATCAGACAAACTTGAACCTATTGATATCGGCGAGGTGGTTCCGGATAATATAATCGCTGTGAATGACTTTCTGGGCGACGGTACCCAACAGATCCTGATCTTGAGAAATGGACGATATAAAGTATTCAGACTCGATACTGTTTCTAAAAAGCTGGTCTATTTGTATGATTTGCCGGATAGTATTGATTCTTCTCTGCCTTTACATTACGGAGATTTTAACGGGGATAAAAAAATAGATATTTTAGTTCCTAAAGCAAAAGATTCCTCCGATTGGGCTATGTATCTATCTACAGGAAACAGCTTTGTAAAATATGATTATGCTAATCTATTTCTTTATCAGCCTTCCTTTCAGGGCTCCCCGCGAAAAAACAGGAATATTCAGAGAAGCTATTTTGTTCCGGATCTAAATAAAGACGGGAAAAGTGATTTTGTCATTTTTGAATCACAGGTTTGGTACAGAGACGGCGTTTTTGACTGGAATGATCCGGATTCAAGTTATGGCTTTAGTTATTTAAGAAATGACGGTGTAGATGCCAGTGGTAAACCCATATTTACCAATGCTTATAGTATTTCCCCAAAAGAATTGAACTGGGACGGAGAAGACATCAACTATTCTATGTATGGTGAACACTATATTCCTTTATTCGGATCATTCCGGATTGCCCAGTTTAATACCGAGTTTGCCATTATCCATAAAACAAAACTCATTACCTGGGATATGGGAAATAAACTGAATTTGGTTTCCAGAATAAAATCCATCAATCAGTCGGGCATAAAAACTGATATTGAATATGCCAGCCTAACCCATAACGGAAATATTTATCAGTCGGACTATAATACAATTGACTACCCTTATGTTAATATTGCGGAGAATGTTAATTACAGCGTTGTTTCCAGACTCTTACAAGAAGGAAGAAAGCAGGAGTTCAGATACAGGGATTTAATTGTCAATCTTTATGGAAAGGGAATGATTGGTTTCAGACAGACAGCCAGATCAACTTTCTTTACAGACGAATTTGCCGGTACAAAAGTCTGGAACGGATCTCAGATAGATCCTGTTCACGACGGGTTGCCTTATAAAGACTGGACCATAAGAACAACAGATGAATCACAGATTTTCCCTGCTGATATTTCCTTACAAAACACTCAGCTATTATCTTTTAAACAGTATGAATATACCATAGACAGACTTTTAAATGGAAGTGTGGTTACGAATGTTTCGGCAGCTGATCAACCTAAAATTGTTACAGCGATCAATCCGTATCGTACCACTTCCAAAGATTTTCTTAAAAATATAAAAACAGTTCATACGGTAGAAGAATATGATAACTTATATCTTCCTACAAGATCCGTAACCAATATCAATGACGGATTTTCTGTCGTCAGGTCCGAACTGGAATATTATCCATCCAATACGAGTCCGGGAACTAACTATAGCATTGGCAAGCCTAAAATCAAGACCGATATCACGCAGGCCTATGGGGATACGAAGTCCGCTAAAGAAGAATATGTTTACGACAATAATTTATTAAAAACTTTAAAAACCTGGAATCAGGATAACACAGGATATCTACAGGAAGCTTACAGCTATGACGGTTTTGGAAATATCATCCGGAAAACAGTCAGCAACAGTATAGATTCCCAGGTTCAGAATACCCGGTCGGAATATGATGCAAAGGGAAGATTTGTCATTAGGAAAACCGATAATCTCGGGCTTGAAACCCAAATCGGGTATAATGATCTGGGGCAGGTTGTAACCCAGACTGATCCTCTGGGGAATATTCTGACCAATACGTATGATCACTGGGGAAAACTCCTGACTTCAAAAACCAATCTGGCAGGGACCACGACTTATCAGTATGAAAGAGATACGAATTCCAACATTATTATTACCCAGAATGATCCGGATGGGAATATTTCTAAAAAATACACCAATAAACTGGGTCAGGAGTATAAAACCTCCGTTAAAGCTTTTGGACAGTGGTTTATTAATGTTGAAAGTCAGTATGATGTACTGGGAAGAAAGCTCAGGGAAAGTGAGCCTTTCTCCGGACAGCCTTGGCAATGGAATACCATCACTTATGATGATAATTATTTTCCGGCCAAAGTTACCGCAACAACATTTAACGGAAAACAGACCGAAACCAGTGTTTCAGGTCTCACAACAAGTCTAAGAGAGCTCAACGGCTATGGAAGAACAACCTCCAAAACCGAAGACGCACTGGGAAATACAGCATCCTCTACTGATAAAGGAGGAAGCATTACCTTCTCTTACAATGCAGCCGGAGAACAGACCAAAGCACAATATGCAGGAAACACCGTCACTACAGCATATGACGCATGGGGTAGAAAATCAGAGTTCAACGATCCTTCCAACGGGATCTACAAATATGAATATGACGGATTCGGACAGCCTAAAAAAATCATCAGTCCGAAAGGAACCAAAGAATATACCTATAATAATCTGGGGCAGCTGATTTCTCAGAAAGAGCTTTCAACGGCGGATGGCGGAAAGGCTACCAATAAATTAATTTCTTTTACTTATGATGATAAAGGAAGACTGATTTCAAAATCCGGGACTTCCAAAGGCGAATCTTTCAGCTCCAGCGCAGCCTATGATCCGCAGGGAAGATTATTGTCTTCGTCGGAGAGCAGCAATGGGAAATACTTTATTCAGAAAGGAATTACCTATGACAATACATCCAGGGTTACCTCTTATGAAAAACAGCTTTATTCTTCCGGCGTTTTAACCAAAGTACAGATAGAAAATGTCTACAGTGCATGGAATGGAGATCTGTATCAGATCAAAGATAAAACGTCCGGAAAGATTCTCTGGGAACTGAAAGAGGCGAATGCTAAAGGTCAGGTTCTGAAAGCTCAGCTGGGAGCTGCTGAAATCCGACAGACCTATGAAAATGACGGAACTTTAAGTCAGGTAGCCCATTATTCGGCTGTAAAACCCAATATTTTACAGCTTGCCTATGATTTTGATCCCATTAAGAATGAATTACAGGCAAGAACGACAGGCGGAGATTTCAATATTACAGAATCCTTTGATTATGATGATAACAACAGACTAGTGAACTGGACCAATCCGGTAACAGGAGTAAAACCATCAGCCAACAGAAATGTCTATGATGTAAAAGGAAGAATCCTTGAAAATGATCAGGTCGGAAAAATCAAATTTGAGAATGCTGCGAAAATTTACCAGCCTACCGGAATGACCCTGAATACGGCGGGAACCCAAAATTATACGAATGACCTCATCCAGAGTATTTCGTACAACGAAAATAACGATCCCGTATTTATTGATGGAGAAAAAGGCGATGTAGCCTTCAGGTACGGACTCACAGCGATGAGACAGAGGGTTACTTACGGCGGAAACTTTTCAGCAGACGGCGAAGGTAAATTCACCAAATTCTACAGTGAAGACGGAAGTTATGAAATCGTAAAAGACAATACCACAGGAAAAGAAAAGCATATCATTTATATCGGAGGAAGTCCTTATGAAAGCAATATTGTATATTTAAAAAACTATACAGAGAGCAGTGGTTCTTATAAATTCCTGCATAAAGATTACCTGGGAAGCATCTTAGCGATCAGTGATGAAGCCGGAAATAAGCTGGAACAAAGGCATTTTGATGCATGGGGCAACCTCACCCATCTGCAAATTGGAAACGGAGCTATTATCACAGACAGACAGCAACTGGCAACCAGCTGCTTACTTATTGACAGAGGATATACCAGCCATGAGCATTTTGGAGAAATAGGAATCATCCATATGAACGGAAGGCTCTATGATCCTTTACTGAGAAGGTTCTTAAATGCGGATGAATTTATTCAGGATCCTTATAATACCCAGAATTATAATAAGTACGGATATGTGATGAACAATCCATTATTGTATAACGATCCTACGGGAGAGATTATGGGATGGGATGATGCACTGATTGCGATAGGAATTGCTATCTTTACTTCTGTAGCCACGGACTATTACCTGAACCAACCGATCAGCTTTGGAAATATGTTCCAGTCGGTTGTCATGTCACTGGCTTCAGCAGGAATAAGCAGTGCCATTGGAGATGTATTTCTTGCCGGTACTAAAGTCGCCGAAAGTTTAGGTAAAACGGGAACCATTATTGCGAAAGCCGGAGCCCATGCCATTGCCCAGGGAACTCTATCATATGTGCAGGGTGGAAACTTTTTAAGTGGTGCTTTAAGCGGAGCTTTTGCCAGTGTTTCCAATGATCTGTTAGGGCTTGCCCTTAACAATGTAGGTGATAACAGCATTTTAAAAAGTGACGCCTTTGCTTTGTTTAACGGAGCAGTAAGCGGCGGTGTCGGTTCTGTACTGGGAGGTGGTAATTTCTGGGCAGGTGCCGGACAGGGATTGATTGTGACCGCTTTTAATTATCTGGCCCATCAGGTAAATGCCATTGACGGGGATGATCCGAAGCAAAAAACACCGGGGAATAAATACGGGACTTTAGAAGAATACAGAGCCTGGAGAGATTATTCTGGATATCATAAAGGGGAAACCAAAATGGACAGGATTTTCAGGCTGATGAACTCCTCCCATATTGAAATTATGGGGGACGAAGGAGCCGGAGGGGGTATGATGTACGGCAGTGGTGGCGGAAGAGGGGCTGTCGCTAAGGATATAACTTCAAGATTACAACGCCATGTTACCGAGGCTGCTGCAGAGGTTGATCGATTGGGGGATGGAGCATTTACTCCCAAGCAGGTACGTGCAATTCAACGAAATCCTAACCTTAGGGCAGCCTTCAGGGGCAATCGTATTGATGTGAAAGCGAGAGATGCTATAGAAAAAGACCCTGCTTTACAGCACCTAAAAAGTAATTATAGTAAAGGTCCTGATTTTGTTGATCCCAAAACAGGAAAGTGGTGGGATATGACCACCCCAGCCCAATGGCAGAAGCATGTTAATAAATATGGTGCCGGCGGAACCCTTTTAAGAACACGATAATAGAAATAATAATAGAGTTATATGAACAAAAAAGAATTAATTGAGAGATGGGTAACCGATCCCGGTTTTACTCTCGTTCAAAAAGAAATCGCTAAGTTATCAAAGAAAGGAGGAAGATTCAATCTTGCCAATTCTTCAGTGGGAGAATACTGTGGAAAAATTGATTTTAGGGGAATACCACTAGACTCCCAAACGATTTCCGGCTTAAAGTTCATCAATATTGACTTTTCGTTTTCTACGTTTGAACATTCGTGGGTTGAAAAATCCATTTTTGAAAATTGCCTTTTTGAGAAAGCAGATTTTTCAGATTTTTCAGAACATCAGGATTCTTTCACTGATTGCGTTTTTAAAGACTGTAAGTTTAATTTATCAGCTATAGGCTATGACGGAACCAGTTTTTCAGGATGTATTTTTGAGAACTGCAAGTTTAATAGGACCATTTTTAACAGACCTGAGTTTGTAGATGTTGTTTTTAAAAATTGTAAGATTAAAAATATAGATTTTAGTGCATCTTCTTTTGAAAACTGTTCTTTTGAAGGTGTTCTTCAAGATGTATGGTTTAGAGGTGGTTATCCCTTGCAGTCTGAAATTGAACGTTTTGGTATTCCCAAAAAGAATGAGATGAAAAATGTTTCATTTGAAAAAGCGGAATTAATATATCCAACGTTTAGTAACCATTGTGATCTGTCGACCGTAAAAATTAATCCTTCAGGTAACTATTACAAATATGACAGGTGGAAAGAAAGGCTTGAGTCCTTAGAATCAGAGATCCTTAACTGGGAAGATAAAGAAGAAAAGAAAGAAGCGGAAATTTTTTCATATTCCTATCTGGTTCACGCCAAAACTCAGGAATGGCATATTATCAATACAAATGATGTTGAACGAGATCATGGAAAGGATATTGCGTTAAAGATTATAAATCATCTAAATAATTTTTCATAGGTAAGTTGTCTGCTCAGGTGTCTCGCTTGGGTTCAGGAACATGATAGAAAATAAATGGTATAATGGATTATTTATGAGCAAAAAAGAATTAATGGAGAGATATTTCCAAAGCTTCCCAACTTTGGAAAGCAGGATTAAAAATAATACTAGAAAATTAAATTAGGAAACAGAATTAGAAACAATAATATTAAAAAAACAAAGATGAAATTAATTACAATTATGGCAGGAGTATCACTTATGCTGTTAAGTTCCTGCACGACAAGCCTTGTCAATCAACGTAAGCCTTATAACGACAATAAGCTTAAATTAGGGAAAAGCTATATTTTCACAACCCAGGATGGTAAAAAATATAATATAGATGTTAGTAAGATAGATTCTCTTACCCTATATGGTCGGGACAATACGGATAATTTGGTCCAGATAAAGAAGTCAGAAATCAATACCATAAAAAAACATAATGTGGCAGGAACATTAGGTATCATAGCCGGTGGAATTGCTGCTGTTGTTATTATACCTTCCTATATCAGCAATAAGCCCATAGGAAAATAAGAATCATAGGACAATAAACTATGTATCAGATCTGAAGATTATCGGAATTTGAAAAAGCTTTTATCATTCTTATTACAAACTAAAAACGAATGTGAGTAATACTGATATGATATAAAAATAAAAAACACTATTTATGAAAAAACAATTAGTATGCGTATGTATTGTTATAGGAACAATGACATCCGCTCAATCTACCGGCAAACCGGGATTTGGCGTCAAAGCCGGAGGTAGCCTTTCAGAAGTAACCGGAAGTGATACCAGATCGAAACTAGGATTTTATGCCGGAGCATTTGTCACTTTCCCTCTTTCTTCCGTACTCACTATTCAGCCGGAGATTGTGTACAGCCAACAGGGTACAAAAGCAAAAAATGATTATACTTTTTCAGGGTATAAAATGACCAATGTAAGACAAACCCTCGATTATATCAATATACCAGTAATGTTCCAGTATAACGCAACTTCCGAACTTTATATGGAGACAGGGCCTGAATTTGGGTTTCTTGTAAATGCTAAAGCTAAAGCTGACGTCAGCGGACATTCTTATGAGTCAGGTAATAAAGACTCATTGACCACTTTTAATTTCGGTCTGGGCATAGGTTTAGGCTATAAAATAACTCCGAACTTTGGAATCAATGGCCGGTATATGGCCGGTTTAACGGACATTGTAAAAAATGGAGGTACAGGACCTTCAAAAAATACTAATGTTCAGCTAGGTCTGAATTATTCTTTCTAAGAAAAACATTTTTTCCCTCCACTGATACAGGCACTCCCCTTTTATCAAAGAACAGGAATGGAATAAAAATAAAAACATTTAATCAGTTAGGGATTTAAAATTTTAATAAAAACAAATGATTTAAAAAAAATAAAATATGTTATCAGCAATATTGGGGCTTCCTATTAAAAAAGTACATTATCGGTTAAAAAGAAACAGAGCCACGAATTTATATATCTTCAAACAACTCCTCAACCTGTTTGAGATTGAAGAAGAGTTTGCAGTCATAGAGCCGGTGAGAGACCTTGTTCATCAGATTAAGGTCATTTATCCTAAAGAAAAACGGGACGCTTTATACAACGCATTGATACATGAATATGGAAATCCAACTCATTATTATTATCTGAATGAATATACAGGTAAAAAAGCAGATGGTAAGCAGATAAAGACCATAACACTACATTCTTATAAAGATACAGAAATTGATCATATGAAAAATAATGTCTGGAGATTTGAAAAATATGCGGTTAATTTACAGGATCTTGTTACAATGGGAAGTCCTGAGGAAGAATATACCTATTTAACGTATACAAAAATCATAAAATCTCATTAACTTTCCCGCTGACAAAGTTTTCAGCCTTTGCGCCCATAAATAAAAGTGATCTCATAAACAATCTCCGGAACCTCTGGCTTTGGAGATTGTTTGTAATCATCCGGATACAGAGCAGAAACGTACAATAAAAATAAGACATAAGCAGTGTAATACTATGGAATTTATATCTTTACTTATCGGAGCAGGCATGATTTATTTTATGCTGAATTTTAAAAGCAACCGGATTACCAGAAAAGGGTCTATGTATCAAAATGTTAATAAAATAGCAATCTGGGCATTCGATTTTTTATTTATAATTGCAGGAATATTGATGATCTGCAAGGATATTATTGCTGTTTTTAATCATAAATAACCTGTCGCTGAACCACACTTCCTGTTAATAAAAAACAATGACAATGGCATTCATTATATTACTTATAGGCATTATGATTATCCGTTTCAAATTAAGCAGTAAAGAAAATGTTTTTAATATAAGAAGAGATAATGGCTCCATGTACGACAGAATGCTTTACTATCGGGGATGGATTGCAGCTGTAATGCTGATTTTACTTTCACTGGCGATGCTTGTAAAAGAGGCCGCAGATTTTTTCAGATAAACACCCCGGATCATTAACAATGGTATGCTTAGTTCTCCGTCTTTATATAATGACCAAACAAAAATTTTAATATTTGTGACCAGAAGATACGGTATAATCGTCAGAAAAGTACGGTATAAAGGTAAATTTCAAGCAAAAACCCGTGAAAATCAGATTAATTCATTCAATAACCATTGTAGTTAATTTTGTTTTAAGAATTTTTTATAGTCATTCCGTACAGCATATTTCAGATAATTTTAAAAAATTTTTTAATTTCTACTTTGACGATTTCAGATCTCTGATTTACCTGTTTCTGGGTCTTTCCCTATTTATCAATATATTTTTAGTAAAAAAAACTCCAATCGTTGTATGGATATACAGCCTGTTAACGGGCATTAATCTTTTGCTCTTCTTTTTTTCAGTAAAACTCTGGTAATACAGCAGTGGGTGATTAAAAAAATGACAACCTGTTTTGAAAGGAGATCCGCTCACCCAAAATAACCGGTCTTTCATTGTTTTCAAGAGGGAAAAATGAAGATAAATCAGGGTTATTTTTATTGATACTTTATCTTATTTTTTTCATTATAAAGTCTTAACTTTAATGAAAATAACAAATATGAAAAGGCTTATATTACTCATAACAACAGGGGTGTTTTGTACTATTATAAATGCCCAGGAGAAAACTGTTTCATTAGAAAATCAAACGGTAGAAACACTTATCAAAAGCGGAAACTATAGCCATGTCAGAGATTTCAGTGATGGTCTGGTGGTTGTGGAAACCAAAGGAGAAAAGCCCAAATACGGAGCTTTAGATCATTCCGGAAAACAGGTAATTCCTTTTAAATATGATGATATTTCTGATTTTTTTGAGGGAATAGCCAGAGTAGAACTGCATCAGAAATTTGGAGCAATCAATAAAAAAGGAAAAGTAATAGTTCCTATTATGTATGATTCTATGAGTGATTTTCAGGAAAATATGGCCATCATTTCATTAAATAATAAATTCGGAGCAACAGACCGGAACGGTAAGATCATCATCCCGCTTAAATACGATACCTTGGGGCCTTTTGAAAATGGCACTGCTAAAGCTTTAATCAACGGAAAATGGATATTTATTGATCCGCAGGGGAAGATTGCCGAGTAAAACCAGATAAATAGACGTTGGCATTATAAAGTCTGATTTTTTCAAAACAAAACAAAACAAAACAAAACAAAGACAGTCCGGGTTAATAATTATAGGAATTTTGAATAATACATATTATCATTTTGTCTATACGATTGTTCGATAAAGCTATTTTATTAAGGTAACTTTGCGCTTTAATTTTTTTAGTATGGATAGTTTAGTAAATCGGTCAGAGAATATTAATTTATCCCTGATTAGTTACGTGTGCTTTACATTTGTAGGCTATTTTATCATAGGATTATCTCTGTCTGTACTTCCGATTTTCATTAATAAAAGTTTAGGATTCAGTTTAGTTATCGCTGGCTTGGTGATCAGTTTACAATATGTTTCTACTTTTTTTCTAAGGGCATATTCAGGGAAGATTATAGATGGAAAAGGTCCCAAACCGGCTGTTTTATTCAGCATGATAAGTTTTTCTCTGACAGGAATATTTTTAATAATCGCTTATTATTTTAAATTCTCTCCTTTGATCAGCCTTTCATTTTTAGTCGTTACACGTTTACTCACAGGCTGCGCAGAAGGAATGGTAGGTGCAAGTCCTATCAACTGGGCCATTATGGCAGTCGGCGATAAGCATACCGCAAAAATTATTTCCTACAATGGTGTTGCGAGCTATGGCGCATTGGCAATCGGTGCTTCTTTGGGTGTGACAATTGAACATGAATTTGGTCTTTATGGTATTGGAGTTCTTTCCATTATCCTGGGAATTTTAGGATTTCTTTTTGCTAAGACCAAAGAAAATAAAACAAACACCCATCCTCAGGAATCTCAATCTTTCTGGAAAGTATTAGGAAAAGTAGCTCCTTTCGGGCTATGTCTGGCCTTAGGAGGAATCGGTTTTGCATCTATCTCAACATTTATTACATTATATTACAACCATTTTCACTGGAACAACGGAGCTTTATGCTTAAGTGTTTTCGGAGGATTATTTGTTGCCGGAAGACTCATTTTCAGCAATGTAATTAATCATTACGGAGGAATAAAAGTTGCGATTGCCTGTCTTTTAGTAGAAACAACCGGGCTTTTGATCATTGCTTTTGCCTCCCATTCACAAATGGCTCTTATCGGAGCCGGAGTAACAGGTCTGGGATTTTCATTAATTTTTCCTGCACTGGGCGTCGTCGCCATCAAAACGGTTTCTCCTTCAAGCCAGGGTTCTGCACTGGCTGGTTACGGGCTGTTCATTGATCTTTCACTGGGTGTTGCAGGACCATTGATTGGTGGTATTGCAGACATTTACGGAATGAATTATATTTTCCTTTTTAGTGCTGCCCTGGTTTTTATTGGATTGGGATTGGCTTATGCACTGAAAATAAAGTCAAAAATTGAATTATTAAACAAAAATCTGAATACATAAGATTATTTTTAATCTAAATCTTTTCTCAATAAAAAACACCTAAGTGCTTAAAAATCTTGATTTTTTCTTTTGTACACTACCTATTTTGAGTGTATCTGAAGTAGAATCTTTTGTAAGTTTTGTGATGAGAACAAATTCAATTTTCAGAACTCGACAAAATTCCCGATTTTTGCAACTTCAAAATAAGATATGTCAGACTTAATCAAAGAAATACAAAAAAGAAAGACTTTTGGGATCATCTCCCACCCGGATGCCGGAAAAACCACTCTTACCGAAAAGTTACTTCTTTTCGGAGGAGCTATTCAGGAAGCCGGTGCCGTAAAGTCCAATAAAATAAAAAAAGGAGCAACCTCCGACTTTATGGAAATTGAAAGACAGAGAGGGATCTCCGTAGCAACTTCCGTATTGGCCTTTGAATATAGAGATCACAAAATCAATATCCTCGATACTCCGGGTCACAAAGATTTTGCGGAAGATACCTACAGAACTTTAACAGCTGTAGACTCTGTTATCGTTGTTATTGACGTGGCAAAAGGGGTTGAGGAACAAACAGAAAAACTGGTAAAGGTTTGCAGAATGAGAAACATTCCGATGCTGGTTTTCATCAATAAACTTGACCGTGAAGGTAAAGATGCCTTCGATTTGCTGGATGAGGTAGAACAGAAATTAGGATTAACAGTCTGCCCGCTTTCTCTGCCTATCGGAATGGGAAGTGACTTCCAGGGAATCTATAATATCTGGGAAAATAATATTCAGCTCTTCCTGGAAGAGAAAAAACAAAAAGTAGGAGACTCTATTAAGTTTGATGACATTAATGATTCTTCCATAGACGAAGTAATCGGTGAAAAAGCAGCCGGTACTTTAAGAGAAGAGCTTGACCTGATTCAGTCTGTTTACCCTGAGTTTAATCGTGAAGATTATATGAAAGGAGACCTTCAGCCTGTCTTCTTCGGTTCGGCTCTGAACAATTTCGGTGTTCGTGAATTGCTGGATGCTTTCATTGACATCGCTCCGATGCCGCAACCTAAAGAAAGCGATACCCGTATCGTAAAACCGGAAGAAAGTAATTTTACAGGGTTTGTGTTCAAGATTCACGCCAATATGGATCCGAAACACAGAGACCGATTAGCCTTCGTAAAAATTGTTTCCGGAACGTTTAAGAGAAATGAAAACTATCTGCTGGTAAGAGAAGGTAAAAAGATGAAGTTCTCCTCTCCTAACGCATTCTTTGCCGATAAAAAAGAGGTTGTAGAAGAAAGTTTCCCGGGAGATATTGTAGGTCTTCATGATACGGGAAGTTTCAGAATCGGTGATACTTTAACCGGTGGTGAAAAACTGAGCTTCAAAGGAATCCCGAGCTTCTCTCCGGAGCACTTCCGCTATATCAATAACAGTGATCCTCTTAAAGCTAAACAATTGGCCAAAGGTATTGACCAGCTGATGGATGAAGGAGTTGCTCAGTTGTTTACCCTTGAAATGAACGGCAGAAAAATCATCGGAACCGTGGGAGCCCTTCAGTATGAAGTTATCCAGTACCGTCTGGAACACGAATATGGAGCAAAATGTACTTACGAGCCTCTCTCTATGCATAAAGCCTGCTGGGTAGAAGCTGATGAGAAATCTGAAGAATTTAAAGAATTTGCAAGATTAAAACAAAGGTTCCTTGCCAGAGATAAATATAACCAACTGGTATTTTTGGCAGACTCATCATTCACGATTCATATGACGCAGGAAAAATTCCCGAATGTAAAACTGCATTTCATCAGTGAATTCAACGAAAACTAAACATACACTCTATAAAAAACCCGCTCACTTCCACTGAACGGGTTTCTTTTTGCTGTAAATTCTGCCTATTATTTTTTAATAATTAGTTTCCTTGAAACTTTCTGCCCCTCTCTGTTTACCCAGACTACATACACCCCGGAAGACAATGATGATACATCCACATCTTCCTTAATTTTCTGACCTTTCACTTCCTGTTCAGCCCTTACCAGTCTTCCGTTAATGGTAAAAATTGTATATGAAATACCATTTGAAGATACAGCTTCAATCGTGAATATTCCTTTGGCCGGATTGGGATAGATTTTAATTTCGTCATCTGCCTTTCCGGTTACAGGAGGAGCATTACCAATTGTAAAGTTGATCCTGTTTACATTGAGGAACACATTGTCAATAGCTTTTATCATAATTCTCGCTTTTGAAGTAGATTCCAGTCCCTGTGGAACATTGAAGGTATAAGAACCGTTATTAGGAGTACTGGCAACGAGAATGTGGGGAAACGTAAGACCTCCGTCTGTAGAAAGCAGGATGGTCACATAAGCTGTATTTACAGGAGCCGCATTCGTATGGGCTACATTCCAGGTAATCGTCTGGGATTGCCCCTCTTTCCAGGCAATACCTGCCGTATTCTGCGAGGTAACGACAAACGGTCCCGCTGCATCTGAAACCGTGAGTGTAACAGTGTCACTGTCTGTCAGCCCGCCTGCAGGATTATTATCTCTCACCATCAATGAAAAATTCAGATTTCTGGCTATGGTAGAAAGTTTTTCCCAGGATCTGTAGTCTGAAGGATCTGATATAGAAGGATCATAACCTTCGACAATCGTTGATAACCTCGGGAAATACCTTATCGGAGATACAGTAGCCCAAAAAGAGCGAAACAGAGGACCTACAGTGTTGGCTGAACCCGGCGGCATGGGAGCCGCACCGATATCCGTTTCTTCCCAGTTATAAGTAATAGTATCGCCGTCAGGATCTGAGCCTGAACCTGTTAAAGCGAATGGTGTTCCCATAGGAATTGTTCTGTTCGTTCCTGCATCAGCAGTGGGTTTATGATTTTGTGTATTTGTATTAACGCTGCAATCTCCGCCTCCGGTAATCCAGTTATCTATTTCCTGTATACTGACCGCATGGAAATAGGCGTCACTATGAGACTGAATATCGGGTGAACATATTCCGGCATATCCCATAATGGTACTTGCACTGCCGGGTTCTACAGATGTTGCTGTATTTCTATAACAGTCGTTATTCTGAGTATGGTGTGCCCCAAACTGATGCCCCATTTCATGAGCCACAAAATCAATACTGAAAGGATCTCCCACAGGATTGGCAGAGCCTGTTACCCCTTTTGCTTTTTCATCCTGACATGCTGAAGGTAACGATGCTAACCCATTATCATTTCCGGGGCTGGCTTTAAAAAACAAATGCCCGATGTCATAATTATCTGAACCAATGATATTATTTGTTACCACCGCATTCTCATTGATCATCTGATTAGGGTCTGATTCGTTAAAAGTATCCGAGGTAATAAAAAATAACTGGTCGGTATTAGGCACAAGCTGTAGTGTAACTGAAAGTTCATTTTCAAAGACCTGATTCACCCGGGAGATCACTATATTAACGGCAGCCATAACGGCTGCTCTTTTCTGTGCACCAGTTCCGTTGGCAACTCCCGCCTGTTGTGCAGTAAAGGCGGTATACTTGGCTGTTGTACTGATTGCCAGTCTGTATTTTCTCATTAAACCACCGGTAGTATTTTTCTTACTTACCGTTTCCGTCGTCTTATTTACAGGCATATCTTCATTGAACAGGCAGCTGAACCGGTTTGAAGAAACTGCCTTTTTGCGGTCATACACCATATACACCTTATTATCAAGAGAATAAGATTCTATATAATATATTCCTTTTGAGCTTCTGATCACAGCATTAAAACCAAAATACGGATCAAGGCTGAACCTGATATTCGTGGCCTGATCTCCTGTTTTTTTGCCTGTATAAGACTTTATATCAGAATATTTCGTCTGTAAATCTTCATGCATATCAGAGACTTCATAGACTTCATAGGTATCAAATGTTCCCTGATCATTTGGAAATCTGATTGCAATTCCTTTTTCTGAAGCTGCTCTGCTTCTGTCTTTCGCTAAAGCCAGCTGATGTTTTAGCTCATCTAAATTCAGGCTTACTAATTGATAGTCTGAAACTCTTACGTTTCTTTCCCGTATTGTTTTCACATCTTTCTCCGAAACTCTGCTCCAGCTGTTCTTCTGAGCAAAAGAAGCCCCTGAAAGCATTAAAAATACTGCCAGAAATAAGATTTTTTTTTTCATAAGGTGTTTTTTATTATTTCCAGGGTTTTAAAAATTGTCAAAGAGAAGCCGGGATATTGGTTTTCGGATCCGGTATATGTTATCCTGAAAATACAACAACAAAAATAATTATTATTCAATTACAACACCTAAAAACACACAACAAAACATGATTACAGTTTATTTTATTAAACAATAAATAAAAAAACATTAAATTAAATAATTAATTAACAAAACACAAAGTAAATAAATAACAACAACAGGTACTTTTCTAACTATTTTGTAAAACACTTGTAAAACTGATTTAAAAAACTGATTTAAAACAATTTATCATTTTACAACAACAATGCACCTCATTTACAAATACTTCAAAAATGCGGCCCCTAATTTTACTTCATCAAAAAATTAACGTTATGAAAAAGTTTATTGTATTAGCAGCTGTATCCTGCACTTTTATCATGTGTAAAAAAGGAGAAGCCGCTCAAACCGAAATTGAGAAAACAGTGAAGACAGCAGACAGTGCTGCCGCTACCGCTGCAGAAGCTGTCGGAAATGCGCATACGACCATCAGTAAGACTCTTGATTCTGCCACTATAAAAATCAAAGACTTTGAAAACACAAAGAATGACATTCAGCAAAAAATAGAAAGCACTTCAAAAATAGTGGATTCTCTGTCTGATAAAATAGCTTCTACTCAACTGGAATCAAAAGCAGAAAGAAAAGATTCCGCGGCTAAAAAATCTGAAAAGGCTGTCGTGAAAGTGGCTGCACCAAAAGTGATCAGGGAAACCAAAGTCATTTATAAGGAAAAGCCTAACAATGATCCTTATGAACTGAACAGATCCAGAGACAGAATGGTAAAATCCGGCCAGATTTCCATTAAAGCCGATCATGCTGAAACGGTAAAAGAAATTATAAAAGAAGAAGTGCTTAAAAACAAAGGATATATCAAAAGCGAAGACCTTACCTATATTGCATCTGCAGACCGATATAAAGAGGATCAAAAAGTATATACCCTTGAGATTAAGGTTCCTATTCAGAATTTTGATCATCTTATGAATGGGCTCAACAGTAATATCGGAGATATTGAGGCCAAAAATGTTCAGATTTCTGGGAACACCTATGTAGAAAATGCCATTTGCAGCATCTCTGTAAATCTTACAGATCAGGCGGACATCAAAAAAGAACCGGAAACTTTCGGGGAAAAATCTCTGGCTGCCGTTTCATCAGGCTGGGGTGTGATTTTGTCTGTATTCTTGTTTATACTTCCGTTGTGGCCTTTATTTCTAATCGGAGGCATTGGATATTATTTTTACAAAAAGAGAAATAAAAGCCTGCCGAATAGAGGATCTGATCTGGAATAAAAGAATATGTTTTAAGTTTTGGCTAAAGCAGGATTAAGGCGACTATCATTGATTGAGCGGGCTGAAGCCCAGTCCTATTGATTGGAAAAATTGGATTCTGAATCGGTAGGAGTACGTAACCAATAGCCCCGATAGCAACGGTTACCCCGCAGCATGAGTGGGAATGCCGGAGGATTTTGGTGCTGGAGTGTATGGGCGCGAGGAGTATGAGTGGATAGCGGGATCAGCTACCAAGAAAAAAGGCTTCCAATTGATTTGGAAGCCTTTCTTTTATTTCATATTCACGACTTTATCTACGACAAACTTTGTATTTCCTCTCCAGGGAAGAGCGCCATTGTATTCTTTGTAATGCAGGTCAAAGCTTTTCCCGCTGTTGGTTTCCAATTGTTTGAAAACTTCAGGATCGGCCACAGAAAATTCAAACTCATAGCTTGTAATGGTTCCTGTTTTTCCTTTTCCAAATCCTTCCTGAATCAGTTTACCTTCATAGGTTTTGAAGATATAGCCTTTTTTCATGGCATAGTTCAGGTATCCGGATTTTACGCCTTCTCCGAAAACGAAGAAGTACTTATACCATACAAATACTCCTAGCAATAGCAGTACGACACCGAGGGTAATCCACAAAGATTTTTTCATAGACTGTGTGTTTTTGTTTATTATTATTTTGCAATACTTCTTGAGATCACGATTTTCTGGATTTCAGAAGTTCCTTCGTAGATCTGGGTGATTTTTGCATCTCTCATTAATCTTTCTACGTGGTATTCTTTTACATATCCGTATCCACCGTGGATCTGTACTGCTTCAATCGTAGTATCCATTGCTACCTGAGAAGCGTATAGTTTTGCCATAGCTCCGCTTTCAGAGATATCTTTTCCTGCATCTTTCTCACATGCTGCTTTAAAACACAACATTCTTGCGGCAGTGATCTGAGTAGCCATATCTGCTAATTTGAATGCGATTGCCTGGTGGTTGATGATTTCAGTTTTGAAAGCTTTTCTTGTTTTAGCGTATTTCAAAGCCAGCTCGTAAGCTCCTGAAGCAATTCCTAATGCCTGAGAAGCAATACCGATTCTACCCCCGTTCAATACTGCCATTGCAAAGCTGAATCCGAAACCGTCTTCACCGATTCTGTTTTCTTTTGGTACTTTTACGTTGTTAAAAATCAAAGAGTGGGTATCACTTCCTCTGATTCCTAATTTGTCTTCTTTTAGTCCGATTTCAAAACCTTCCCATCCTCTTTCTACAATGAACGCATTGATTCCTTTATGTTTTTTCTCAGGATCTGTCTGAGCGATTACAATATAATAAGAAGCTGTTCCACCATTGGTGATCCAGTTTTTGATACCATTTAAAAGGTAGTAATCTCCTTTGTCTTCAGCAGTTGTTTTCTGAGAAGTCGCATCAGAACCTGCTTCAGGCTCCGATAAAGCGAATGCCCCGATCACCTGTCCGCTTGCAAGAGGGGTAAGATATTTTACTTTTTGTTCTTCTGAAGCAAACTTTTCAAGACCGGCACAAACCAATGAATTGTTTACAGACATTACAACAGCTGCAGAAGCATCTACTTTTGCAATCTCCTCCATTGCCAAAACGTAAGAAACGCTGTCCATACCTGCACCTCCGTATTTTGGATCCACCATCATTCCTAAAAGTCCCATTTCTCCCATTTTCTTCACCTGTTCTGCAGGGAATTTCTGATCGCGGTCTCTTTCAATAACTCCAGGTAATAATTCGTTTTGTGCAAAATCTCTTGCGGCTTGCTGAATCATCAGCTGTTCTTCCGATAAATTAAAGTCCATAAAAAAAATAATTAGATAGCCGTAAATTTACACTTTTTAGGCAAATCTCGAAATATTAATTAAAACTTGAAAAAACAGCCCCAAAAAGGAAGAGCAATTCTACCGCAATATATTAATTTTCCGGCCATTACCCTTTTTCCGGAAAGAGATGCTATGGCAAACATTGAAGTAATTTTCAATTATTACATTCGTTATTTCAAAATTAAAAAAAATGCTTATATTTAGGTTTCTTTATAAATTACATAAAAAATCATGACGATCAAGAGATTATTCGATATTCCACACTACGCTTTAGAAAAATATCCTAAAACGGATATGTTTGTAACCAAGTATCATGGTGAATGGAAAAAAACTTCTACACAGGAGTTTATTAATGAAGGAAATAAGATATCTAGAGGACTGCTAAAGCTAGGGATAAAACCCGGGGATAAGATTGCTTTGATCACCACCAATTCCCGTACGGAATGGGCTATCATGGATTTTGGACTGTCTCAGATCGGTGTTGTTTCAGTACCGGTATATCCCAGTATTTCTGCTGAAGATTATGAATTTATTTTTAACAATGCGGAGATACAGTATTGCTTTGTTTCAGACAAAGACCTGTTTAACAAAGTCATGAAAGTGAAACACAATATTCCCAGCTTACAGGGGATCTTTACTTTCGACAATGTAAGCGGGGCTGCCAACTGGAGAGAGATTCTGGATCTCGGTAAGGATGAATCTACTCAAATTGAAGTGGATGATCTGTCTAATGCCATTAATACTGAAGATCTGGCCACTATTATCTATACATCGGGAACAACAGGAAGACCTAAAGGGGTCATGCTGACGCATAATAATATTGTTTCCAATGTATTGGGATCTATTCCCAGAATTCCTAAGAAAAAGAGTCTTGATTATAAGGAAACGAGAGCATTAAGCTTCCTTCCGATCTGTCATATTTTTGAAAGAATGCTGTTTTATCTGTATCAGTACAATGGATTTTCGCTCTATTTTGCTGAAAGCATAGATAAAATGGGTGAAAATGTAAAAGAGGTAAAGCCGCATTATATGACAGTCGTTCCGCGACTGGTAGAAAAAGTATACGACAAGATCTATAATACAGGATCTTCTGCAGGAGGCCTAAAATCTAAAATATTTTTCTGGGCTCTTAATTTAATTACCAAAAAGAAAGAAATTTCAAAACCGTCCGGAATTCAGGAAATCATTGCAGACAAACTTGTATTTTCTAAATGGAGAGAAGGATTAGGTGGTGAAATCGTCACACTGGTTTCAGGATCTGCGGCATTATCCACCAGACTTAATTTAATGTTTCAGAATGCAGGAATCCCCATTCTGGAAGGATATGGCTTAACAGAAACGTCTCCTGTAATCTCAGTGAACAGTTTTGAAAAAATGAAAGTGGGAACTGTAGGAGTACCTTTGGATAATTTAAAAGTAAAGATTCAGGAAGACGGTGAAATTACGGTAAAAGGACCGTCTGTTTTTAAGGCTTATTTTAAAAATGACGAAATGACGAAAGAAGTCTTTACCGAAGACGGATTTTTTAAAACAGGAGATATCGGACATATCGATAGTGACGGTTTTTTACAGATTACCGACCGTAAAAAAGAAATGTTCAAAACATCAGGTGGCAAATACATAGCCCCTCAAACGATTGAAAACCTGGCAAAAGCGTCCAAATTCATAGAACAGATTATGGTGGTAGGTGATGGTGAAAAAATGCCTTGTGCCCTTGTACAGCCTGATTTTGATTTTGCAAAAAGCTGGGCCATGAGAAATAATCTTACTATCGGATCTACTCCGGAAGAGATTGCCCAAAGTCCGGAACTTAAACAAAGAATTGAAAAAGAGATTGAAGGAATCAATGAGCATCTGGGGAATTGGGAAAAAATCAAAAAGATTGAGCTTACTCCTGAAATATGGAGCATTGAAAGCGGTCTTCTGACTCCTACCCTTAAACTAAAAAGAAAGGCCGTAAAAGAGAAGTTTATAGCCCTCTATAACAAAATGTACGAACATCATGAATAAATAAAAAATCGCTTCCATACCGAAGCGTTTTTTTTGTAAGTTGCTAACCGGATGCTCAAAGGGATAAGTTTTGTTCTTATTTTTATTAAACTGGCTTTAATCCGTTTCTATGGATCCTTTGATACTGATTAGGAAAAACAAAAAAAGCTGTCTCATTTCTGAAACAGCTTTGTATTGATTGCAATCAATAATTAAAATTTAATTACAGATTTCATTTTTTCGTTTTCTTCCATTACCAACTCATCGTCAACAAGGATTTTCCCTGAATGTTCATCGATAATGATTTTCTTTCTCTGAGCAATTTCCATTTGTTTTTGAGGTGGAATTGTGAAGAAAGATCCTTTCGGAGCTCCTCTTTCTAATCCTACTACTGCTAAACCATTGATAGAATTTGTTCTGATTCTGTTGTAAGAAGCTAATAATCTTTCATCGATTTTACCTGCGAATTCTTTAGACTGCTCAATCAGATATTCTTCTTCTTTCTGAGTTTCAGAGATAAGCCCTTCCAATTCTTCTTTCTTGAATTTCAGGTGGCTTTTCAAATCGTCAATCTTTGTATTCAGCTCGCTTAACGTTTCGTTTTTGTGAGCGATTTTAGCGCCGAATTCTTTAATTCTTTTTTCAGCAAGTTGAATCTCCAGATCCTGGAATTCCATTTCTTTCCCTAATGCTTCAAACTCTTTATTGTTTCTTACATTATCCTGCTGAGATTTGTACTTCTCAATTAAAGTTTTTGCATGGTTAATCACTTCATGCTTCGTTTTGATCTGATCATCCTGATCTTTGATATCTGCATGAAATTTTTCAGCTCTTTTTTCAAGACCTTCGATTTCAATTTCAAGATCTTCAACTTCAATTGGCAATTCTCCTCTAGTATTTCGGATTTCATCCAATCTTGAATCAATGATCTGTAAATCGTATAAAGCTCTTAATTTTTCTTCAACTGAAATATCGTTGGTTTTTGCCATATTTAAATGAAATAATTTACTGGGTTTGTTTTTTCAATAGATTTTGAAATTGCAAATGTACTAAATTTTTGTGATAAAATTTCAAATAATTGTTGGGTTACCAATTGTTCTGATTCGTAATGTCCTATATCACAGATCAGCATTTTAGACTCTGCTAAAAAATAATCATGATATTTGATATCTCCGGTAAGATAAACATCACATTTTCTGGAAATGGCAGACCTGATTCCGCTGGCTCCGGAACCTCCGAGCACCCCTACTCTTTTAATTTTTTTATCGTTAAAAGAAGAGTGTTTGATCACTTCCAGATTGAATTTTTCTTTCACCAATCTCAGGAAATCTTTTTCATCCATCTCTTCTTCCAGGTCTCCGTACATTCCCAATCCGGCATGATGGTTTTTATTATCCAGATTATAGATCTGATGGGCTACTTCTTCATAAGGATGAGCCGCCTTCATTGCGCCTACAACTGAACCCTCTTTATGAGATTCAAAAATAACGGAGATCATATCTTCATCAGCATTCTCCCGGATATTTTGTTGCCCTGAAAACGGATTTGAGCCTTCTATAGGTCTGAATGTTCCGTTTCCGTTCACCGTAAAACTGCATTGATCATAAAACCCGATATTTCCTGCTCCTGCAGAAAACATAGCTTCTTTTACCTTTTCAGAATATTCCTTCGGTACAAAAACGGTCAGTTGTTTCAGATTGTTTTCTTTTGGCTGGAGAATTTTCATATTCTTTAGCCCAAGCCGGCTGCAAATGCCATGATTCACCCCAAAGAAATCATTATCGAATGCTGTATGAATGGCATAAATGGCAATTTTATTTTCAATAGCTTTTAAAATGGCTCTTTCCACATAATTTTTACCGGTCAGCGATTTTAATCCTGAAAATATGATAGGATGAAAACATACAATAAGATTACAATTTTTAAATATAGCTTCTTCCACGACATTTTCAAGTGCATCATGGCATATCAGAATTCCGCTTACATCCCGGTCAGGAACACCACACAACAATCCTACATTATCAAAATCCTCTGCCTGTCTGATACTAATTTCCTCTTCGATTTTTGAAATGACAGTTCTTAGCTTCATAGTCTATATTTTACAGTTACAGCGAAGATATTAATTTTGTTAAAATTATAAAGAAAATTTCTACAGCAATAAAAAAACCTTTTCAGCAGCCGCTTTGATTTTTTAATATTTGGAATTTTCTTTTAACAATACTACCTTTACTCCCTATTAACTTTCTTGTGAAATAACTAGACTAACATGGAAAGAGAACATAATCTTATTCCTGAAGATTCTCTCTGGAAAAGATTCCTTTATCGGATCATTTACCGCTCCGACACCAGACTCGGAAAACTCTTCGACATCATATTATTGTCCTTAATTCTTGTAAGTACAGCTATTATTATGATGGAAAGTGTACCTGCACTTGATAAAAAATACCATTATACCTTTCTGATCCTTGAATGGATTATTTCTATTTTCTTTACCCTGGAATACACCATGAGGATTACGGTGGTAAAGAATAAAGGAAGCTATATTTTCAGTTTTTTCGGTATTATCGATTTTCTTGCGCTGGTCCCGTTCTTCCTCAGTTTTTTCTTTCCTATTACCAAATATTTTCTGATTTTCAGAATGTTGAGAATGTTGAGAGTTTTCAGAATTTTCAATCTGCTTGATTTCATGAATGACGGGTACCTCATCGTAAGGGCTCTGAAAAACAGTTCAAGAAAGATTTATATTTTCCTTTTATTTTTGATTATATTCTCTGTCATTGTAGGCTCACTGATGTTTATGGTAGAAGGCGGAAGACAAGGGTTTGAAACCATCCCGCAATCGATTTACTGGGCTGTAGTAACGGTAACTACTGTAGGCTATGGCGATGTCTCTCCTGTTACGCCTCTGGGAAAGTTTTTTGCTGTTGTTCTGATGCTTGCAGGCTACTCTATAATTGCAGTCCCTACCGGAATTGTCACCGCTGAAATGCGGAACAAAAGACAGAATTTAGAAAAGGTATGCGACCGGTGTGGCAATGAAGATATTGATGATGATGCAAGGTATTGCAAACAATGTGGCAAGAAATTAGCTTAATATTTGGTATTCATTTAATCTATTAACCAAATACCACAAAATCATGGATTCTAAAAAGAAAAACAAGCCGAATACTTTAGTTATTATTCTTTTTTCATTAATTGCACTGATGATTATCGTTTATTTCATTCTCGCCATGTTCTTCCCTACCGTATTTGATATGATGAATACGGGAGAAGTGCAGCCGGTACCCAATAAATAATACGTATAAATAAAAAAGATGAGTGAACGGTTTCACTCATCTTTTTTGTTAATATAAAAGGTTAACAGCTTACTTTTTAATCACTTTAACAGTCTGTTTAGAGCCATCTTTCATATGCAGGGTAACCCAATACATTCCTGATTGTAAACCTCCCAGATAAAGAGCTGAAACAGGCTGTTCAATACTTTTCACCAATCTTCCCGAAACCTCTGAAATTATAATTGATTTCACCTGATCCACTTTCGAAATATTCAGTATCTCCGTAAACGGATTCGGATATATCTGCAGATCATTTTTAGCGTTGGAAACTTCTGAAGTCGCCAGATTTGTTTTATTAATAGCAATAGTGAAGGTACCTTCCAACTCATCATATGATGAACTGTAATGGCCTACATTCACATAGTACACTGTTCCGGCAGTTGTCTGAACGGAAATATTTTCTGTTTCTCCAGCCCCGGCGTCATCTACCGTATTTACGCAAACCATACTATTACAGGTTCCGCTGTACACTCCGATCTGGGAGTCAAAATAACTGTTCGCAGGAGTTGAAACGCTAATATCAAAAGTACTTCCGTCTCCTGTGAAAGTAAACCATGTTCCGTCATTCATACCATTCGTACAGGTCTGAATAAACCCTCCGTTATTAGTAGCTCCCGCAGCATCCGACTGGGTATAGCTATAAGGGAATACAGCAGCTGCTAAAGCGCCTGAACATTCATCATTCGCAGGCGGGGGCGGAATAGTCCCTATACAGACATCAAAGCTTTGCGCTTCAGTTGATCCTCCATAACTATAGGCTCTGATATAATATGTTTCTCCTATGGTAAGATTATTGAGAATTTCCATTCCTCCGTAAGCACACAGGGTACTTACAAGATTACTGCAGTTTCCGCTGAAAACCTGATAAAGTAAGTCTTCACTATAATCAGCACCAATAGAAACCACATTGCTGAACGTAACCACATGTGTAGTAGCGGTTGCAGTAAACTTAAACCAGACATCATCATCAGTATCTCCAAAACAAGGAGCAGGTGCTAATCCCGAATCACTGGCCCCTAAAGTATATCCTGATGTTATACTCCCACAATTCATATCCGGATTGACTGTTAAAGTAACTGCTGTTGTACACTCATCATTTGAAGGCGCGTCAGGTGTGGTTGTAAACTTTACCTCCGAACATCCTGAAGATTCTCCGCCTGATCCCACCGCTACAACCTTAAGATAATAGGTGGTATTAATAGAAAATGGTGATGAAGGTGTAAAACTTGTCGTAGTAACAAACTGCTGATTGACAACATCCGTTCCTCCCGGGGTCGTTCCTATTGATATTTTATAACCCGTTGCTCCCTGTGAAGCATACCATGTGATATTAGGTGATGTGGGAATAAAAGAAGTGTTATTGACAGGATAGCCTACGACAGGACAATTGGGAATAGGGTTTACACTAAGTCCCATAAGGCTTACAACGGATCTGTAGTCTATAAGTTCACCTACAGGAGGGCTTGCCGGATCGGGGTCAGTATAATCACTGCTGTAGGAAAGAGCACGATCCGTCACCGAGCTGTACTTAAATACAGAAAAGATATTGTCATCATCATAATCCGGAGAATTCTCTTCGGCTGCAAGTACTAAATTCTGAGTATTATTATAGGGGAAAGGGGTAGCAAAGGTTATTTCTATAACCCCGTTATCATTGGTAACCGTTCCCGAATATACCTGTGTGAGATTCGCCAGAGGAATCCAGTCATTCGCGGAAGTAAAATTTGATTTAGCGGTATGCCCGAGATAGACTACCCAGCTTGATGAATTATCTATAGAAGCTGAAGCATCAAGATAAAACTTAAGCCCTGTAATGTTTCCGGCGGCATCTGCATTAATCTCCTGCTTGGTAAAGATCTGTTGAATATATGAGTATCCGTAATAAGGATTTATCGGGGCATTCCCGGTATCAGTACTGCCCTCTCCCAAATTGATTTGGGCACTCAGGGTGACACCTATCATCAATAGGTACAATAGTAAGATTTTCTTCATAATAATTTTTGGTGTTTATATAATACCAAATTAAGAATAATATTAACACAATATTATAAAACATTAAAAAATTATTAATTAAAACAATAAATATATAATAAAAAAGCAGCAACCTCACAGTTACTGCTTTAAAAAAATAAAAAAGTTTACACTCTATTTTTTAAGTATTTTAACCGTCTGCTTGGAACGGTCTTTCATATCCAATACCATCAGATACATTCCTTGTTTCAAATCACTTAAGTAAAGTACAGAAGATGGATTGTCAATAGTTTTCACCAGTCTTCCCGCAAGATCAATAATGGATATTGACTGCACTTTAGAAACATCAGAAATAGTCAGCATATCGGTGAAAGGATTAGGATAAGCCTTAATGCTGTTATCTTTTGCAGCTATTTCAGAAGTTGCCAGATTAGGGTTCTGTTTTACTTCCAGATTATCTAAAAGAACATCATCATAGAAATATCCGTTACCACTTACGTTTTTATCTACTGTAAATCGTACCTGAATGGTAGCTCCGCTATAAGAAGCGGCTAACGGAATCCCTACTGTTCTCCACTGATTAGAATTTGAAGTATCGCTAAAGATAGATACCCATCCGTTTCCATCATTCACTTCCACGGTCAGCTTATTGTTATCATATGTAGAAGGCACTACGGTAGTTCCTGTAGATGTAGAATGATTTTTGTACCAGTCAAAAGAAACATAAGGTAACGCTACTCCTGCCAGACTGATGGATGGAGTAACCAGTTGTACGGTATTCGCTCCTGCTCCAGTGTAAGGTGAGCTTGCATCTACCCATGCATAAGTACCTGCTGCTTTTCCGTTATTAGCTGCACTGGCACCATAATCTGAGGCACCTGCAAATTTCCAGAAGAGATTAGCGTCTGTTGTTGTAGCTGTAGGATTCAGGCTATTCCAGCAATTAGGCAGAACTCCGGCATCAAAGTTTTGAGAAAAAGGAGCGGTCATTACCCCACAAAGCGTAGTGAAAGCTACTGATCCTACCCAAGGGCTTTTATCCCCGGTGCTGCATGCTGATCTCACCCAAACATAATAGGTTGTACTTGCTGCCAGTCCGGATAGCGGGGCTGAAGTTGCTGTTGTTGTCCCTGTTGGTGCTGTTGCCGCAACAGGAGCAGTGGTATTTGTCGAATAATAATATTCATATCCGCTGGCAGGTGGCGTGGCAGGTGCAGACCAGGAAATACTTGCTGAGGAAGAAGTAATACTTCCTGCTGCAGGAGAAACAGGTTCAGCACATGTTGGAACGGCTTCGATGACAAAATCATCAATATGGAAATCAATATCAGGAGTTGTAGAGCTTGTAGTAGCTACAAATGCAATTTTCACATTTCCTGAATATCCTGTCAGATCTACAGTTTCAGTCTGACCGGTATTAGAATAAGTTCCGGCTCCCGTATATGTTTTTACAACATTAGCGTTGCTCCAGGTTGTCCCTCCGTCTGTAGAAACAATTACTCTTACCTGATGAGTTCCTAATGTAGTCTGGGAAGAGGTTGATAAATATCCCGTTACCGCTATTCTGTATTTTATTCTATACATTCCCGGCGTACTTCCAAGGTTGATGGCCTGTGAGATTAGCCAGTCTCCCGTATTCGTTCCGTATAAATTCAATCTTACAGCCGCATTAGTGCCGGTATTAGCAAAACCGGCCTCAGAGGCCCATTTACTGGAACCGTATGTTAATGTAGAGGAAGCAGCAACGTCTCCTTTGGCTGCTGTCCAGCATGCCGGTGTAAATGAAGTGAACCCTTGTGAAACGGTAGGAGCATTTTCAACGCCGCAGATTGTTGTAAAGTTACGTTCCGTACAAGAAGCTGAATTACTTGTTGCGGTATAAGCATTAAGTGTGTAATAATATTTTGTGCTATAATTAAGTGAATTAGGCAGTGTATAGGTAAGAACATTCCCTAAATCGACATTATTCATCACATCAGTTCCTCCGGATGTGGTACCGATGGATAATTTATATCCGGTAGCATCAGTTACTGCAGTCCAGTTAATCGTTGGAGTAAGAGAAACTCCTGTAGCAGATGACGCAGGTGCACTGACTGAAGGACAGCCGATATTTTTAGTGGTAAATGTTGTCTCAGTACATCCGCTTGCCGTTCCGAAGCTGTTTGCAGGCATAATGGTCGCATAATAAGTCGTACCATATAATAACGGTGTTGCAGCAGGTATGGTATAGGTAAGCACATTCCCTACGTCTACTCCATTCATCACATTGGATCCTCCCGGTGTGGTTCCCAGTTTAATTTTATAAGAAGTTGCTCCCCCTACAGCATTCCATTTGATACTTGGGGTAAGCGAAACTCCTGTTGCCGCATTGGCGGGTGCAGTCGCTACAGTACAATCAGGAATAGCAATGGCTGCAATTTTCACGTTATCTACGTAAATATCATCACTCCCGTTATCTCCTTTGGCCAGAAATCTTACGATAGCATTCGGGCTCGATGATCCTAAATCTACGAAATTGGTCGTCCATGAAGCTGAAACTCCGAAAGGAGATCCTAAATCGGTGAAAGTATTTCCACCGTCTGTGGAAAGCTGAATTTTCAGGACATCTGTTCCCGATGGATTAATATAGTCGAAGCTTAATGTTCTGTTACCTGATCCTGAAGATAAGTTGACATACAGGTCCATATAGCCTGATGCATACTGACAGTTATAAGAGTGGAATCTTGCGGCAGGGGCTACAGCATTCCCCGAAACTGTTGAAGAGCCGCTATTACCTGTCCATCCTGATGCTGAAGTAAATCCGGTACTGGCACTTGCGATATCACTTTGCCTCCACGAATTATCTCCTCTTGCCGGCCATGTTCTCCAATAATTGGCATTCGGCAGATCCAGAGTAGAATTTCCATTGGCCCAGGTACTAAAGTTTTCTGTAAAAGGCAATGTTGCGTAGGCTGCAGGAGGTGTCTGCCATATTCCCGGGGTATAAGTAAAAGTCAACCCTGAAGCCGGAACTGTTGTTCCATTGGTCGTTCCCAGAGTGGGTGTAGAAGTAATGGCAGTTCCTACTGTAAGTGCCGTCCAGTTTGTTCCCGTTAAATTATTGGTATCAGAACTTTCAGATCCTCTTATCCCTACCTGTCCAGATAATGTTGCAGTTCCGGAAACACAGTTTCCATACACAATAGCTACCGTTTTGGCAGTAAGATCGAGCTGAATCTGAAAATTCAACAGCTGAGCTGCAGAAGCAGAATTTCCCTGTACATCGGTATACTGTACAATAAATTTAGAGCCTACGGTTTCGTATGAAATCTCAGAAGTTGTAGTATTGGCATTTTTTAAATTGACAGCAAATCCTGCAAAGGAGGCATCAAATGTCGTTGGGGAAATATCCGCGGATAATCCTAAATATGTTGCATTGGTTGCTGCAACTCCTAAGGTAACAAAACCATTATTACTAATATAGACTGAACTATATTTCTGGTTGTTGTAGGTAAAAGGAGTTGGTAAAGGAATTGCTCCGGATACCAGATCTGTTGCCATCGTAGCTCCGGATTGCCAGATAGTTCTGTTAGCAGACAACGGTGTATAGGTGTCCATAGACTGAGTAAACCCATAGCCGTTACTTGTATTGGGATTGGCTGCCAATGGCGGACCAACCTGTGCGGACACGCAATAGTAAAATGCAGTCAGGCACGTGAGTAGAATTTTTTTCATATAATTAGTAATAATAAAAGTTAGGGCGGTAAATGTATAAATATTAATTTAAATAATAAAAATTATTACATATTATTAAATAAAACCATTAAAAACAGACATTATTTTAAACTAAATTCAAACACTTATTTAAATTTAACATTTAATTCATAATTGAATGAAAAATAACAAAACATTAAAAATCAACATATTAAATATAATTAACATTAAAAAACGTTGTGAAAAATTTTCTATTTAATATAAAAAAAGATTAAAAAAAATATAGCAATATATTGAATTAGCAAACAAAAAAAAGCGACCCATGAGCCGCTTTTCAGATATGTATCATAGAATTTACTTCTAATTAAGATAAAATTCATATTTATGAAGCAATTGTATTTCCTTGATAAGGTCTCCGTTCAGATCAACAGAATGCTTCATAGACTGCACCTCAATATGTGAGTCGTCTTCAATATTTTTAATAAAGAATTTCAATTTCTGACTGCCTTTATTCCGGTCCAGAACCGTTCTGAAAAAATCGAGATCTTCCGCTCTTACATCCATCACGTCCATTACCAGCGATATACTTTTGGCAAATCTTTCAAATGCTTCCTGAAGTTCTATAACATCATTTACATTGACAAAGACTCTTCCGTCTTTTACCTTAGCAAATTTGATTTTAAAAATCACAAAACGCTGAACTTCAAGCTTTTCTTTCAGCCTCATATAATCCCGGTCTCCAAGCCTGAAGGAGTACGATCCTGAATAATCTTCAAGCGTAACAAAAGCTACTTTTTCTCCACTTCTGAAGCCATCCTGAACTCTATATTCCGTAATCAGTCCTGCTACCGTATACTCTTTTCCACCGCCGCCGTTTTCACGTTCTTTCTGAAGTGTCTTCCAGTCTTTCTTTTTTTCCTCAAACAGCTCTTCCTGTTTACTGGCAAAAGCCTGTTCTTTATAAGCATCCACCTCATCAAGATTTAAAAAAGAGAAAGTTCCTTTCGGCTCTGCTTTTTTTGTCACTTCTTCTATAACTTCTTCATCTCCTATCGATATATCATCGGATACAATTTCTGTAAGATCTACTGTTTCATCCTGAGAGTCCTGTTCTAAAACCGGCGTTTCCTCCGTACCAGTTTTTTCTTCTTCATCTTTTTCCAGTACTGCTTTCTTCGACAGTTGTCCCTGCATAAACTGATACTGATACTTAAATTCATCCAGCGGATGGGCAGAAAGATAGAAGCCTATAATTTCTTTTTCTTTATTAAGTTTATGCATATTAGGCCATTCAGGACAAGGAGGCAGCTTAGGTTGCTCAATCTGAACTTCCTCTGCAAAATCAGCAAACAGAGAGTGCTCCATCTCATTTTTACTTTCCTGGAAGCTCTGCCCATATCTGATCAGCCTTTCAAGATTTGTTTTTCCGGCCATATCGATATCAAAATACTGGCCTCTGTGGAAAGAGTCCAGTTCATCAAAGGCACCGGCAAGCACTAAACTTTCCGCCACTCTTTTGTTCATTTGTGAAGGCAATATTCTTTCAAAGAAATCGTAAATATTTTTGAATCTTCCGTTTTCTCTTTCTCTCGTAATCGCTTCACTTGGCCCTTCTCCTATTCCTTTAATCGCTCCCAGTCCAAAACGAATCTGTCCTTTTTCATTTACAGAGAATTTATACTGAGATTCGTTTACATCCGGTCCCAAAACATCAACCCCCATACTTTTACAATCTTCCATGAACATGGTGATAGAATCTGTGTTGTTGATGTTATTACTCATTACACTCGCCATATATTCTGCCGGATAATTCGCTTTCAGGAATGCCGTCTGATAGGCTACAAAGGCATAACAGGTAGAGTGAGACTTGTTGAATGCGTACTCCGCAAAAGCTTTCCAGTCATTCCATATTTTTTCCAGCGGACCTTCGTCCAGGTTATTTTTACGGCCTCCTTCTATAAATTTAGGGTACATTTTATTCAGAACATCAATCTGCTTTTTCCCCATTGCTTTTCTTAATGTATCAGCTTCACCTTTGGTAAAGTTGGCCAGTTTCTGGGATAAAAGCATTACCTGCTCCTGATAAACCGTAATTCCGTAGGTTTCTTTTAAATATTCTTCAGTCTCCGGAAGGTCATAAACAATCTCTTCAACTCCGTGTTTCCTGTTAATAAAGTTCGGAATATACTTGATTGGCCCGGGACGATATAACGCATTCATGGCAATAAGATCGGCAAAAACCGTAGGTTTTAACTCTCTCATATACTTTTGCATTCCGGGACTTTCATACTGGAAGATACCTACTGTTCTTCCCTCTTTAAAGAGCTGATATGTTTTAGCATCGTCAAGCGGAATTTCATCCTGATCAATTTCGACCCCGTATCTTTCTTTTACAAGCTTTAGAGCATCTTTAATAATGGTAAGTGTTCTCAGGCCCAGAAAGTCCATTTTCAGAAGTCCCGCACTTTCAGCAACGGAGTTATCAAACTGTGATACCAAAATATCAGCATCTTTAGCAGCAATAGTTACCGGAACAAGATTACTTACATCTTCAGGAGTAATAATTACACCGCAGGCATGGATACCTGTATTTCTGATACAGCCCTCCATTTTCTTAGCACTGGCAAGTACATCGTGACGGGAATCATCAGGGCTCTCAAGAACATATCTCATCTCATCGACAAGCATTTGCTCTTCCGGTTTTAATTTCTCATATTTTGCCAAAGCTTTGGCAATATTCATTCCGGGTGTGGAAGGAATAAGCTTGGCAATATTATTGGTATCGGGAATAGGAACATCAAGAACCCTTCCCGCATCTTTAATGGCAGACTTTCCACCCAGTACGGAATAGGTAATAATCTGTGCCACCTGGTTCTGACCGTATTTTTCAATTACCCATTTGATAATTCTGTCTCTTCCTTCATCATCAAAGTCAATATCAATATCAGGCATGGAAATTCTTTCCGGATTAAGGAATCTCTCAAAAAGGAGATCATACTTAATAGGGTCTACATTGGTAATTCCGATACAGTATGCCACTGCAGAACCTGCCGCCGATCCTCTTCCCGGGCCTACCCAGACTCCCATCTTACGGGCTTCGTTACAGAAATCCTGTACAATAAGGAAGTATCCCGGATATCCTGTATTCGCAATTACTTCCAGCTCAAAATCAAGACGTTCCTTAATTTCATCGGTAATTCCCGTCTCTACATATCTTTTCTTCGCTCCCTCATACGTCAGATATGTAAGATAAGCCATCTCTCCTCTTTTACCTCCGTCTACATCATCTTCCGTATGGATAAATTGTTCGGGAATATCAAACTTGGGAAGGAGAACATCTCTTTTTAAAGTATATGGACTGAATTTCGCTAAAAACTCTTCATAGGTATCAAAAGCATCAGGATAAGCAAGAAAAGCTCCTTTAATCTCATCCGCGTTTTTCATATAATATTCTCCGGTAGGCAGCCCTCTTCTTTTACCAAATCCTTTTCCGATAGGTGTTGAAAGCTTTTCTCCATCTTTAATGCAACTTACAATATCCTGAATATTGGCATCATCTTTACCGGTATAAAAGGTTTCGTTTTGCGCAAGGATCTTGACATTATATTTATCTGCAAGGAACAACAGAACTTCATTTAAATGCTCTTCTTCCGGTAAATTATGATTTTGAAGCTGAACATAAAAGTCATCCTCAAATGTATCCTTCCACCATTTGAAAAGTTCTTCCCCTTTCTGTTCCCCCGTATTAAGGATAGCATCGGGAATATCACCGTTAATACCGGAGGTCAGGGCAATCAGTCCTTCTTTATATTCCGCAATCAGGGCACGGCTGATTCGGGGAACTCCAAAATAGAAGCCTTTTAAAAATCCAATACTGGAAAGTTTCGCCAGGTTTTTATATCCGTTAAAATCTTTCGCCAAAAGAACCACCTGTGTTCTTCTGTCGGGGTCATCTTTGGTAAACTGTTTTTGTTCATACCGGTCCGAAATATAAAACTCACACCCCACTACAGGAATAAGCGGATCAGAAACAGGCTCCGTTTCTGTAAATTCAGAACCGTTTTCTGCTGCTTCCTGTTTTTTTTCAAGATATTCTTTATGTTTCTTGGACCTGTCAGAATTGGCAGATTCTACTGCTGAAACAAACTTAAAAGCACCCATCATATTCCCCAGATCTACCATTCCCACTGCAGGAAAGTTATCATCAGAGGCTTTCTTTATAAGATCATTGATACTGGAAGTAGCCAGCAATGTTGAAAAAACACTGTGGTTATTGAAATTGAAATATTTCCCAAGATCAATCTCATCAACACTTCCGAAATCTGCCTGTTTTTTCTTATTATGGAAATCTGCAACCTGCCTCCTGATAACAATACCAAAAGGTTTTATGGGCTCCGGATAAAGACTTTTAAAATAAGCAAGCTGATCCTCGGACACTTTTAGAGTTTCAGCAGATACAACACCGATCCGGACCATCTCGAAGAAGACCTGAGCGGTTGCATTTACGTCAGCTGCCGCATTATGGGCTTCGTCAAATTTATTCCCATAAAGCTTTTCATAAAGTTCTTCAAGTTTCGGTGGCTTAAACCTACCGCCTCTGCCACCTCCCAACTGGCAGTAATCTGTTCCCAGAATCATGGTATCAGCTCTGGGTTTTTCCTGTAAATTATCTTTTAGATTTTTTCTGTAAAATTCAGCGCCTACAATATTGTAGTCAAACTCCACATTGTGTCCGGAAACCACTCTTACACGCTCCAGCACTTTGGAAAATTCTTCCAGAACCTCCTGAAGATCACGTCCTTCTTCATTAGCAATTTTTGTTGTAATCCCGTGAATTCTGGCTGCATTAAAGGGGATATCATACCCTTCAGGCTTTATTATATAATCCTGATTTTCAATTAAAACACCATTATCATCGTGTAATTGCCATGCAATCTGAACCATTCTTGGCCAGTTGTCTGAATCTGAGAGCGGAGCGTTAAAATTCTTTGGTAAACCGGTTGTTTCTGTGTCAAAAATTAAATACATATAAATTTCTAACTTTTTTAAGAAAGAGAATGTAAAGTTACTTCATTTTTTTCGAATGACTTCTTTCGCAGTACAATAAAAATAAGAATTAAATTCACAAAAACACAATCTAAACTCAGTTAAAAAATCAACCAATATTCAAAGAATAAACCATCATTTAAACATTACAACAAAAAAAATAGGAAATATTTATGAAAAATAATCTTTTTAAAAACATTTTATTATATATTTGACTTATAATATTTTTTTAACATTTTACCAACTTATCATGAAGAAACATTTACTTTTGGTCAGCACTTTGGCCATTACGCTAATAAGTGCGCAAAACAATGAAGGATTAAAAAGAGAGTTTGAAAAACAAAACAAAGAGAACAGCGCAAAGTTTGACTCTTATGCAGCAAGGCGTTCAGCCACCAGCAGAACCCCTGAAGCTCTGAAAGAAATTGAAGAAAAAAGGACCAGTTTAGCCGGCTTTATGCCCAATGGAAAACCTTTTTTTTACAGGAATGAAGATATGGACCAAATTAAAAATGCAAATGCTGACTTTCTTCAGGATGGAACAGTAACCGGACTTACCGGAGCATTTAACGGTGAGAATATTAAATTTACAATATTTGACGGAGGAAGAGTTTTTGGAGGACACGTATTCTTCAACAACGGTACCAACCGAATTACAAACAAAGAAGCCAGTACACTGAATTATGCAGCACACTCTACTGCTGTCGCCGGTTTCATAGGAGCAAAACCATATTCACAGACCGTGACTTTTACTGATGGTACTTCCAGAGCAATCAATTTCCAGGGAATAGCAAAGAACTCAACCATGGATTCTTACACCTTCCGTGATTCTACATTACCGGGTGACACCTCAACAAGTACAGTATTTCAAAAGATTCTGACCGCTCAGCCTAAAATATCAAACCACTCTTACGGATCAAATGTAGGTTGGGATCTGCAGACAGTAAACGGCGTCGACGCATGGGTATGGAATGGCGTTTTCGACAGTCCAGGGTCTTCATATGACCTTCAGGGAACCTACTTCGGAAGCGATCAAAACTATGATGCGATTGTTTATAACAACCCTGGCTATGTTATTGTAAAATCTTCAGGAAACTATTTTGGATTTGGACCGAACTACCCAACACCCGCTCCACTTCCGGCATATTATACTGATGATAATGACAATCTTGTACCGTTTGCTGCGACAGATGTATTACCTACTACAAACTGTGCTCAGGGATTTGATTGTATTGGCCCTGGTTCACTGGCAAAGAATATCATTGTTGTAGGAGCTACTGACAGAATTACTGCTAATTCAGGAAGATATACTGCCTCAGCAGATGTCATTCATTCAGATTACAGTAGTGCGGGACCTCGTGATGATGGAGGTATCAAACCGGATATTTCAGCGGTAGGAACAGACGTAGGAAGTGCATCTACTGCAGAAAATACCGTGGGCAGCCAAAGCTTGACCGTAGGCAGCGGAACTTCTTATTCAGCACCTGTAGTAACCGGAGTGATTGGACTATGGACCCAAATTAACAAACAATTATTTGACGGAACAGAATTAAACGCTGCCGCAGCTAAAACCTTAATGATTCATTCAGCTGCTGAAGCAGGAAACCCGGGACCGGATCCATTGTTCGGGTGGGGATTCATTGACGCGAAAAAAGGAGCTGAATTATTAGTAGGAAAATCTAACAACACCGTTATTTTCAATAACGAAACATTAAATAACGGAGCGGTTAATTCTAAGACAATCCTGGCAACAGGAAATACTCCGATCAAAGTAACCATTTCATGGATTGATCCGGAATACAAATTACCGGCATCAATGAGCTGGAGTGACGCTTACAACAACAGAAGCTCAAGATTGGTCAATGATTTGGATCTTAGAATCACCGACATGGAAACAAACACCGTTTACTTACCGTGGAAATTAAATGCAGCAAGTCCAAATACAGCCGTTAAAGGTGACAATACCGTAGACAACGTAGAACAGGTAATTGTAGATGCTCCTGTAGCAGGAAGAAATTATAAAATTGAAATTTCACATAAAGGAACATTAAAGAATAACGCCAATCCAAGTGTTACAGCTCCTCAGAACTATTCAGTTATCGTGACAGGATTCAATCAGGTATTGGGAACTCAGGACACAAAAACGAATACACTGGGTGAATTGGCAATTTCTCCAACGATTACCAAAGACGTAACCAATATATTGAAAGCACCTAAAAAATCTACTTTCACTATTTATGATATGTCCGGTAAAAAATTACAAAGCGGCAATATCAACAGCGATAAAGAAAGTGTAGACCTATCTGCTTATACAAAAGGGATTTACATTATTGAAGTAAAAACTGATAAAGACGTGATCTCTAAAAAAGTGATTAAAGAATAATCATCAATAACATAGATTTATTACAAAATACTAACAGTTGTTAGTATTTTGTTTTTTTATGTATATTTGCTTTCTATGGAAAATACACTTCACGAAAAAGTTTCTCAGGATATATTACTTAAGGCTTACAACCATATGATGCTGGCCAAAGCGATGGCAGATATTTATGAAGAAAACAGAAATGTCTGTAAATACGTTCATAGTACATCAAGAGGTCATGAAGCCATTCAGCTGGCAACAGCTTATCAGCTCAAAAAAGAAGACTGGGTTTCTCCTTATTACAGAGATGAAAGCATTCTTTTAGGAATTGGCTTTGAACCTTATCAGCTCATGCTTCAGTTATTAGCTAAAGCTGATGATCCTTTTTCGGGAGGAAGGTCTTATTATTCCCATCCATCCAGCAGAGATGAAAACAAGCCCAAAATTATTCACCAGAGCTCTGCTACAGGAATGCAAACCATTCCTACAACTGGCGTTGCACAAGGAATAAAATATATTCAGGACTTTAATCTTCAGCATTTTGAAAATAATCCTGTTGTGGTTTGCAGCCTTGGTGACAATTCCGTTACCGAAGGTGAAGTAAGTGAAGCTTTACAGTTTGCAGCTCTGCATCAGCTTCCTATTATTTTTCTGGTTCAGGACAACGAATGGGGGATTTCCGTAACTAAAGAAGAGGCAAGAACCTGTGATGCTTATGATTTTGTAGCAGGATTCACAGGACTAAGCAGAATGAGAGTAGACGGCACTGACTTTACAGAAAGCTTTGAAGCGATGAAAAAGGCCGTAGACTTTGTAAGAACAGAAAGAAAACCTTTAGTAGTCTGTGCAAAAACAGTACTGATCGGTCATCATACTTCCGGGGTAAGAAGAGAATTCTATAGAGATGAAGAAGATTTAATAAAACACAGAGCAAAAGATCCGGGAGAAATTCTTAGAAATCAGCTTCTGGAAGCGGGAGTGGATGAAGATCTTTTAAAACAGATTACCAAAAAAGCACGTCTTGAAGCGGAAGAAGCTTTCGAAAGAGCTAAAAATGCAGAAGATCCGGCTCCGGAAACAGTGATGCAGCATGTCTTCGCTCCTACTCCTATTACAGAGGAAACAGGAACACGTGAGCCAGCCGGCGGAGAAAAGATCGTTATGGTAGATGCCGCTATTCACGCTATTCAGGAACTGATGTGGAAACACCCTGAAGCTCTTCTGTACGGGCAGGATGTAGGAGAAAGAATCGGCGGAGTTTTCCGTGAGACGGTAACTTTAGGGAAGAAATTCGGAAGCAAAAGGGTTTTCAATACAGCCATTCAGGAGGCTTACATCATTGGTTCCACAACCGGGATGAGCGCCGTTGGCTTAAAACCTATTGTAGAAGTTCAGTTCGCAGACTACATCTATCCGGGAATCAACCAGCTTATCACTGAGATCTCTAAATCAAGCTACTTAAGCGGCGGAAAATTCCCTGTCAGCAATATTATCCGTGTACCTATCGGCGCATATGGCGGTGGTGGGCCTTATCACAGCGGGAGCGTTGAAAGTATTTTAGCTAATATTAAAGGAATCAAAATTGCGTATCCGAGTAATGCCGCAGATTTCAAAGGACTGCTGAAGGCTGCTTATTATGATCCTAATCCGGTTGTCATGCTGGAACATAAAGGATTATACTGGAGCAAAGTTCCGGGAACAGAAGATGCAAAAACCATTGAGCCGGCTGAAGACTATATCCTGCCATTCGGAAAAGGAAAAGTTATTATTGAAGCTGATAAAAATGAAACTGAAAAAGGACGAACTTTAGTAATCGTAACTTACGGAATGGGAGTTTACTGGGCTAAAGAAGCCGCTAAAAACTTTAACGGAAGAGTTGAAGTAATAGATCTGAGAACTTTAATCCCTCTGGATGAAGAACTTGTTTTTGAAAGAGTAAAAGCCCACGGAAAATGTATTGTTCTTACTGAAGAACAACTCAACAACTCTTTTGCAGAAGCTTTTGCACACCGTATTTCCAAAAACTGTTTCAAATATCTGGATGCCCCGGTAGAAACAATGGGCGCTCTGGATGTCCCTGCAGTTCCTATTAATCTGATACTGGAAAAAGAAATGCTTCCGAACGCTGAAAAGCTAAGCAATAAAATTAAAGAAATGTTTACTCATTAATTATACAAACCTCTGATTTTTCAGAGGTTTTTTTTATTATTTTTAATAAACAGAAAAGATGGCTTATTTTGGTATCTATTTTGTTTGTATGCACATCTAAAATTCCTCACAGCTCTATGATCACTACAAAGTACATCAATTATAAACAGGTCCTTAATCTATCGGGTACTCATCTTATTTTAATTTCAGCATGGTGCACCCTTATTGCCGTTCTTTTTTATTTTTTCAATTGGGAATGGATGACAATTCCATGGGTTCCTGTTGCTTTGATTGGTACAGCAGAAGCCTTTTTAGTGGGCTTTAAAAATAATCAGGCTTACGACAGGCTTTGGGAAGCCAGAAAAATCTGGGGCGGAATTGTGAATTCAAGCCGCTCATTTGCATCAATGGTTTACGCTTTTGATACCCATAATGAAGAAATAGGAACTTTTGATCTTGAGGACCGGAAAAAAAGAATTGTATACCGCCATATCGCCTGGCTATACACTTTCCGCGAGCAACTTCTGATTCCAACAGAATGGGAACATATCGGAGCAGAAAACAAATTTATCAATACCAATCTCAGAAGAAACAGACTCATCAAAGCAGGATTTCCGGATTACGGAAGAGCTCCTATTTTTCTGCATAAATACCTTTCGGAAGAAGAATATGACCTCAAAGATCATTATAAAAATTTTGCTACTTTTCTGATTTCTCAACAGGCAAAAGATATTAATGAACTGAAAAACATGAATGCCATTACAGATTTCAACCAGACTCAGCTTCAGAACAGCCTCAATGAATTCTATAATTTCCAGGGACAGGCGGAGAGAATCAAAAAATTTCCTTCTCCCAGACAATTTGCCAGCACAGCATTTATTTTCAATATACTGTTTATCATGCTATTACCACTTGGACTCGTGAATGAATTTGCCAAATTAGGAGACTGGGGCATCTGGACGTCAATTCCATTCTGTATTATTATTGGCTGGATTTATATTATCATGGAACTCGTGGGAGATTATTCCGAAAACCCTTTTGCAGGGCTTATGTTTGATGTCCCAATGCTTTCTATCTGCAGAACTATAGAAATTGATCTTCTTCAGATGGGCGGAGAAACAGACCTTCCGGACCCCATCGCATCCAAACATGGCGTACTGGTATAAGAAAACAAAAATTTACAATAAAAAAGAGGAAGGTTATTTCAGACCCTCCTCTTTTTTATTTTATAAAGCAATTGCCGTTGTATTTTTCACTTCGGAAATCATAAATGAACTGTGTGTACTGGCAATATGCTGAAGAGTAGTAAGCTTTGTCAGCATAAAACTACGGTAGTCTTCAATATCTTTCACTCCTATTTTGAGAATATAATCATAGTCTCCGCTCACATGAAAACATTCTGTAACTTCCTGAAGATTCATCACTTCTTTTTCGAACTGTAATACAAATTCTTTTTTATGCTGTGTTAGTTTCACATGACACAAAGCAATAAAATTCCTATGGATTCTGCTCCTGTCCAATAAAGCTACATATTTTGAAATAACTCCGGCATTTTCCATCTTTTTTACCCGTTCATAAACTGCTGTAACAGATAAACCGAGCTTACCGGACAGTTCTTTGGTGGTTTGTTTACAATCTTCCTGTAAAAATACAAGAAGTTTTTTGTCAGTTTCGTCAAGTTCCATAGATAAATTTTTGGTGAAAATTTAATATCACCGAAGATACTAAATATATTTTCTAAATAAACAATGATTTTTAGTTTTATATTCTATAAATTCAAATTTATATTGTAATAATTATGAAATTAACGCAATTTAGGCCTGTAAAATAAAAACAATGCTTATGGAAAATTTTAATGCAGCCAATGAAATCCAGGATCTTCAGTATTTTGGTGAATTCGGTGGAGTGAACCCATCCATCTCTGACAGCTCTACCTATACTTTCCTTTCTGCCAAAACAATGTTTGATACTTTTGAGGGCAATGCTGAAGGATGTTATCTGTACTCAAGACATTCATCTCCGATGAATCTTTACCTGGCTCAGGCTCTGGCAAAATTAGAAAATACAGAATCAGCGAATGTTACGGCTTCCGGAATGGGGGCTATTACATCTGTTCTGATGCAGGTATGCAAAAGCGGTGATCACATTATTTCCAGCAGAACGATCTATGGTGGAACCTATGCTTTTCTGAAGAATTTCCTGCCTTCATTTCATGTTGAAACCTCTTTTGTAGATATCGGAAATTTTGAAGCTGTTGAAAACTCTATTAAGCCTAATACCAAAGTAATCTATTGTGAAAGTGTTAGTAATCCGCTTCTTGAAGTAGCTGATCTTAAAAAACTTTCAGCACTCTGTAAAAAGCACAATTTAAAACTGATTGTAGACAATACATTCTCTCCGCTTTCTATTTCTCCAACATTGTTTGGAGCAGATATTGTGATCCACAGCTTAACAAAATTTATCAACGGAAGCAGTGATACTGTAGGTGGCGTATATTGTGGAACTCAGGAATTTATTAATGATACTAAGAATGTAAACTCAGGAGCATGTATGCTTCTTGGTCCTACAATGGATAGCTTCAGATCTGCAAGTATTTTAAAAAATCTGAGAACACTTCATATCAGAATTAAACAACACAGCTACAATGCAATGTACCTGGCTGAGAGATTTGAAAGAGACGGCCTGAAAATATCTTATCCCGGCTTACCATCCCATAAAAACCATGAACTTATGAAAAGTATGATTCATGAGGAATACGGATACGGAGGATTATTAACATTAGATGCAGGTACTACAGAAAAAGCTAATGAACTTATGGAACTTATGCAGGAAGAAAACCTAGGCTATCTTGCTGTAAGTTTAGGATTCTATAAAACACTGTTCTCCTGTTCAGGAAAATCTACCTCATCTGAGATTCCGGAAGAAGAACGAACTTCTATAGGTATTTCTGACGGGCTGATCAGATTCTCAATCGGGCTGGATCATGATATAAAACGAACCTACCACAAAATGAAAGAATGCATGCTGAAAGTAGGTATTCTTAACCATGAAAACATTTCTATACTCTAATTTTATTGTTAATAAAAGCTGCCTTTCGGCAGCTTTTATTTTTTATGGTAATGATGAGGAAAAGCATCCTCCGGTCTCATTTTAAAAACATTTAAGAGAATCCAGGATTTCAGAAAACCATAGCCATATGAAAACATCTGAATATAAGTTGAAATAACTGCCATACCGGCAATACTTATGTTTTTAGTCAATAATAAAGCATGGAAAAGAACCAGAAAAGTGTAAAGACCATAAAAAGTCAGAATAATCCCTTTTCCAAGAATAAAGTATTCTAAAAATCCCATAATATAGCCTAACATAAATAAGGTAGGAAAAGCAAAGGAAATCTTTACATAATTGGGATGCCTCTGATTCAGAATAGGCCTTGCACATCCGAACTGATAGACCTGCTTGGAGAATTTACCAAAATCAACTCTGCGTTTATGATAAACTGCAATATCATTAAAAAACGCAGTCGTATATCCATTTTCCCAAAGCGTCATTGATAAATCCGGATCTTCCCCTATTCTCATTTCTGAAAATCCGCCTACTTTATTAAAAACTTCTTTTTTCACTCCCATATTAAAGCTTCTGGGCTGAAATTTGGAAACAGCCTTCTTGCTGCCTCTGATCCCTCCGGTTGTAAAAACAGAAGTCATAGAATACGAAATTGCTTTCTGCATCAGATTAAAACCTTTATGGGCCTTATCTGCACCACCAAAAGCGTCACACGGAATCGTCTGAATATCTTTTTTAATATGCTCGATATAGTCTTTCTCAACGATCACATCACTGTCTACAAAAACCAGCCATTCATTCGCTGCTCTTGCCGCACCATAGTTTCTTGTCAGTCCCGGTCCGGAATTATCCTTTCTGAAATATTTAATATCCAGAATCTCTTCAAAATTCTTTATTGTAGGTTTCAGATCGATAACAGAGCCATCGTCAACGATAATAATTTCAAATTCTTTATCCGTTTGCAGGGTAAGTGAAGTCAGCAACTCGAAAAGCTCATCCTTTCGGTTGTAAATAGCAACAATAATGGAAATACTAGGTTTCAAATTGAAAATTTTTCAAAATTACTTATTCACAGGAGAAACTACAAACAGTTTGACAGCTTCTTCTGAGAAATTAACTCTATTAGGCTTCTTAAATAAATATCCCTGATTTAAAATAGATACAAAATACCAGTGAAATCATAAATACAATAACTGAGCAGCTAAAAAGTATCAGTTTAAAGAGACTTTTAAAATAATAAACTTCCAGTACATGCAAAATAAAAAACAGCAAAAACGAAATAGCCAGCCCTATTAAAGAGCCGATAATTATTGTCTGTGTATGATTTTCTGCAGGTAACGGACCTTGAAAGGCAATAAAGAAAAAAAAAGCTGCTGTTACAATGAAACGGAGACTGACCTTTTCAGTATAATATTTATATTTTCGGGTCTTCCTATTGTGTTTTTTAATTTCATTTTCAAAACCTCCAGGATTGGCCCCTGAGCTCAAAGAGCTGACACCGTCCACAAAAACATCCAAAAAATCAAAAAAGCTCCAGCTCATATTTTTTTATCATCAAAAATTATTTCCCTTCTAATTTATGCACTTTCTTTGTTCCTTCATACATTTCATACTGCAAAAATCTGGTTTCCAGCTTACCATTGAAAAGTTTAATCTTTCTCGAAGGACGTAACCCTATTTTTTTCACGGCTTCAAGATCGGAAGAAATCAGCCAGGCCAGTGTATTAGGATAGCTTGTTTTAAAGGTATCCCCTATCTTTTTATAGAAATCATCATCATTAATGGAAATTCTCTCATCATAAGGAGGATTAAACACCATCAATAATGGGAAAAGTTCTTTTTTAGAATCAAAGAAATTCTGCTTTTTGATCTCAATGACATCTTCCATTTCTGCAGCTTCAACATTGATTCTTGCTGCATTCAGCATTCTGGCATCAATATCATATCCTACAATTTTCCCGTCAAACTGCCTCACTCTGTTGATTCTGAATTCCTTAATTTTTGCAAATAAGTCAGCATCATAATTACTCCAATTCTGAAATGCAAATCTTCTTCTGAAAATCTGAGCCGGAAGATCAAGGGCTATCATTGCCGCTTCAATCAATAATGTTCCGGAACCGCACATCGGATCAAGGAAATTTCCTTTTCCGTCCCAGCCGGCCAGTTGAAGCATTCCGCTTGCCAGCACTTCATTGATCGGGGCTTCACCCTGCTCTCTTCTATACCCTCTTTTAAATAAAGGATCTCCGGATGAATCTAAAGAAATTATGACCAGTTCCCTGTCAATATGAAGATGGAACTTGATATCCGGATTTTTAGTTTCTACATTCGGACGTCTTTTAAATTTTTCCTGAAAATAATCCACAATAGCATCTTTCATCTTTAAAGTCACAAATTGTGAATGCTTAAAAGTTTCAGAATTCACCGTCGAATCTATTGAAAAAGACTGATCAACATCCATAAAATCTTCCCATGGAAATTTAAAAAGCCTGTCATAGAACTGATGTTGGTTAAAGGCTTTAAACTCATGAATAGGCACTAAAATTTTCAGCGCTGTTCTGGCCGAATAATTTATTTTGTAAAGAAAACCAAGATCTCCTTCACAATTGACCGCCCTATTCTTAATTTCAACATTTCTTCCACCTAATTTTTTAATTTCTTCTGCAAGAATCTGCTCCAGTCCGAAGAATGTTTTTATCTGAATTTTTATATTTTCCGTATCCATAAATAAGAATTAAAAGTTTTAAAACACTAACAACCAACACATTGAACACCCAACCAATGACCTAATTGAATTTTTCAATCTTTTAATGTTGTAAAATACTTTGCTTTTAACCGCACAAATTTAGTTATTTTTGCATTATGGAATGGTTTGAATCTTGGTTTGATACCCCTTATTATCATCTGCTTTATAGCAACAGAGACTATACAGAAGCCGAAAACTTCATCACAAAACTTACTGCGGACCTTCAGCTTCCGCCCAATTCCAAAATCATAGATCTTGCTTGTGGTAAGGGAAGACACTCCGTTTTTCTGAATAAACTAGGATATGATGTTTTGGGACTGGATCTGTCAAGACAGAGCATTGAATCTGATAAACAATTTGAAAATCAAACATTGATTTTTGAAGTGCATGACATGAGAAATCCAATCGATGCTGATCCTATGGATGCCGTATTCAACTTATTTACCAGCTTTGGATACTTTGATAACGAGAATGACGATAAAAAGGTCTTCCAGTCTGTATATAATGTACTGAAACCCGGAGGATATTTCGTGCTGGATTATCTTAATGAAGAATATGTCAGAAAAAATATGATCCCTGAAAGCCATGTAACACGAGGAGACATTGACTTTAAAATCCTTAAAAAGATTGAAGGCAGACACGTGATCAAGGATATCCGTTTCGAAGCAGACGGTAAAACATTTCATTTTTTTGAAAAAGTAAAACTTCATACTCTGGAAGCCATCAATGCTTATGCTTCAGAATGCGGTTTTGAAAGAATAAAAATCTGGGGAGATTATCAGCTGAATGAATTTGACAGAGAAAACTCTCCGCGTTGCATCAATTTATTTAAGAAAAAATAATGACCACAGTACTTTTACTGATTTTAAGTGTAATCGCAGGGGTATTTCTGGGGAAACATTTTGGTAAAAAAGAAAAACTGGCTAAAAATCTACTGATTCTAAGTGCCGGTTTTCTGATTACCATCTGTCTGAACGAAGTCTTTCCTGAGGTCTATACTTCCAATGCAGGCAGCAGCCTCGGAATATTCGTCATCGCAGGAGTTCTTCTTCAGATGATTCTGGAAGCTTTAACCAAGGGGTTTGAGCACGGACACTTCCATCACCATAATGAACACAACATCCTTCCCATAGCTTTAATGGTAGGACTATTTATCCATGCATTTATTGAAGGAATCCCCCTTGCGAACGAAAAACATGAATTATCACCCTATCTTTTGGGAATTTTATTTCATAATCTTCCGATCTCTTTTATTTTGGGTGCCTTCCTGTTTAACAGGAAAGATGAATCGAGAAACACATCCTCTTACCCTTCTTTACTGATTGTGGCTCTTTTCTCTTTAGCCTCTCCAATGGGAATGTTACTGGGAAATTATTTTAATCCGGACTTACAACCTTATTTCTTAGCTATCGTAGGCGGAATCTTTCTTCATATTTCATCAGTGATTATTTTTGAAAGTAATAAAAACCACAATATAGATTGGGTAAAAATAGGTTTGGTAGTACTGGGAGTCTCCCTTGCGCTCATCATGCATATCTTTCATCATCATCCTCATTAAAAATATTTTGACGACATAAAAAAGCTCCGGAATATCCGGAGCTTTTATTGTTATAGAAATCAGAAATTAGAATTTCCATCCAAAGGTAAGGAAGAAATTATTTCTGCTGTTTTTAACATCTGAAACTGCATATGCATCACTTGCCACTACATTGGTAGAAGAATTAGAATAATACGCAGTATCTATATTACTGGTCTGAATTCCTCTCATGAAAGGATTGCTGTACTTAGAAGTTATATTCTGATAAGAAGCATCTATATAGAATGCTTTGAAATCATACCCAATACCGAAAGAAACCAGGTTTCTGTTGTTCAGTATAAGATTACTGTATGACTCCTCTCCCACAGTTCCCGCACTGTTAAATCTGTCAATCGTAAGCGCATCAAAAGGACTGGACACATAAGAATATCCTCCTCTTAATCTAAGTTGTTGAATTCTGTATTCTGCTCCAAGTCTCAGCTCGGATAAGTTTTTGTAATTTGCTTTAAAGAAATCATTAATTTCTCTCTCAGCCGGACCGTATACTTTATAATCAGGTTTCGTAAGCCCTAAGGTATAGTCTACGTTCAAAGAGAAATTCTTATTGGCTACAAATGCAGCACTTACCGTTGCTTTAAGCGGAGAAGTGAACTTTCTTGATTCATAACCCATATCTTTTCCCGGATTCGGCTGATTGTAATAATAGGTATAATCTCTGTCTATACTCCAGAAAGTAGGGGTCTCAAGAGTTGCTCCCACTCTGAAATTACGGCTCAATTTACCAATTACCCCTAAGGATGCTGAAAAACCTGATGATCTTTCATAATAGGGAGTATCCTGCTTATCGAATGCTTCTATTCTCTGAGTCTGGAGGTTCTGATAAGCCAGCCTGTCAGACTGATCTACCGTCGCATTGAAAAAATTCAATCCTGCTCCGATATAAAAGCTGTGATTATAATTAGCTCCTACCCCGAAACTCATTTTTGATAAATTTCCATATCTTGAATAAGCATGGGCTGCCAGTGACGCTCCTGTAGAAGGATCCTTAGAATCCATATCGTAGATTACATTACTGTTACCCGGAGACTGTATTACATTATCAAGAGACTGATTAGAATAGTTAACACCAATATTAATAAACTTCCACGCTGTTCCAGTCATCAACGGAAATGAAATAATACCTCCTGCATTTCCAAGATCTCCTCTCGTTTTGCTATAGTCTAAAGTAGCACCAGCCATAGAACTGCTGTTCTTATTACCTGTAATGGATAAAGTAGCAGAAGCCTCTCCTGAAATCGCCACCCCTAAACCTGCCGGGTTCGTAAGAAGGGAACTTGCATCACCTCCTAATGCCCCGTTTGAACCAGCCATTCCATTAAATTTAGCTGAGCCCACCATCGGAGAATTAGAGTAAACATCTACAGTATTCCTTAACACAGAAACATCCTGAGCCTGCGCAAAGAAAGCTGCAGAAATACTCATTAATACTAAAGATTTTTTTAACATTATATTATTAATAGTTTATTTACTTAAAGATTATCTGAAGCCGCCGCTACCACCACCGGATCTCATGCCGCCTCCGCCGCCTCCTCCTCTGAAGCCTCCGCCGCCGGAATTAAAGCCGCCGCCGCTTCTGAAGCCTCCACCGGAATCCATAGATCTGAATCCTCCGTTGTTATATCTAGGCTGAGAATTGTATTGTGGCGGCATAGAATTACGGAATCCACCCTGGTTTCCTTGTCTGAAACCTCCGGAATTAGAATCCCCTCTAAATCCACCGGAATTCCCTTGTCTGAATCCGCCAGAGTTCCCCTGTCTGAAGCCGCCTGAATTTCCTTGTCTGTAACCATTATTAGACCCGTCTCTGAAGCCGCCGGTATTGGTATTTCCATTATTTCTGAATCCCGAACCGGTATTCGCCATATTGGTTGTATTAGATCTGTAGATAGCACTTCCAATGGCAGGACTACCTACAAAACCTCCTGTAGCTCCACTTCTTCTGTAATTGACAGGTCGGTAGTAGCCACCCCCCCAATATCCTCCATAACCACCATAGCCCCAATAAGGGTTGCCATAGTATCCGCCCCAGAATGGATCATAGTAACCACCCCAGTAAGGACTTCCCCAGCCGAAAGAGCCTCCCCAGCCCCATCCGAAAGATCCGCCCCAACCCCAGGACAATCCCATATTCCAGCCCCATCCACGGTTCCAGCCCCAATATGGGCTATATCCTCCATACCATCCTCCCGGATAACCGTATCCGTATCCCCAGGAATTATTATAATAGTTGGTTTGAGAACCTGCAAAGGCACCCCAGTCAGAATCTGTAGCATTGGTACCCCAATTAGGATTTGTACCGCTCCAGTCGTTATATTTATTTTGTTGGTCTCTTGAATTTTCCTGTGCATTTTGGATCACATTAGAATCCTGATAGTAGTCGTAATATTCGCCTACTCTGTTTCCGCTACCATTAATGATCACTCCTTCTGGTAGCGTATCCTTATTAGGGTCATAATAAACCCCGTCGGTCTCGCTATACCCTCCCATCTGAGCACCACAAGACACAAGCAGTAATCCACCCGAAATTGCTAAAATTCCTTTAGATCTTAGCAAACCAAGCAAATTTTTATGTATATTTCTTTTCATGATAACGTAAAAATTTTTAAATTAAATTATATTTGCAATCTGTACCAAAAATGTACCAAATACTGATTAAAAAATCTATCAAAAATAGATTTTTATTTTTAGATAACAATAATGTGCAAAAGTTAAAAAAATTTTAAAAGATAATGGCAAAATTAACCTCAAGAAGCGAAGATTACAGCAAATGGTATAACGAGCTGGTTGTAAAAGCTGATTTGGCTGAAAACTCAGGAGTTCGCGGATGTATGGTAATCAAACCGTACGGCTATGCAATCTGGGAAAAAATGCGTGATGAAATGGATAAAAAATTCAAAGAAACAGGTCACGTGAATGCATACTTCCCGCTTTTTGTGCCCAAGAGCTTATTTGAGGCTGAGGAAAAAAATGCAGAAGGTTTTGCAAAAGAATGTGCTGTAGTGACTCACTACAGATTAAAAACTGACCCAAATAATCCTTCTAAACTGATTGTAGATCCGGATGCAAAGCTGGAAGAGGAACTTATTGTTCGTCCTACATCTGAAGCAATTATCTGGAATACATATAAAAACTGGATTCAGTCTTACAGAGATTTACCTATACTTATCAACCAGTGGGCGAATGTCGTGCGTTGGGAAATGAGAACCCGTCTATTTCTTAGAACTGCGGAATTCTTGTGGCAGGAAGGGCATACGGCTCACGCTACAAAAGATGAAGCTGTAGAAGAGGCAGAAAAAATGAACAAAGTATATGCGGATTTTGCTGAAAACTTTATGGCTATTCCTGTTATTCAGGGATTAAAAACACCTTCTGAAAGATTTGCAGGTGCAGATGAGACTTATTGTATCGAAGCATTAATGCAGGACGGTAAAGCACTTCAGGCAGGAACTTCTCACTTCTTAGGTCAGAATTTCGCAAAAGCGTTTGATGTAAAATTCACGAACAAAGAAGGAAAAATCGAACATGCATGGGCAACATCATGGGGAACATCAACACGTCTGATGGGTGCTTTGATTATGACTCACTCTGACGACTTCGGTTTGGTATTACCTCCAACACTGGCACCTATTCAGGTAGTAATTGTGCCTATTTTTAAAGGTGAAGAACAATTGGCTCAGATCAGTGAGGTTGCTTTAGAAATTCAGGCTAAATTAAGAGCCAAAGGCATCTCTGTTAAATTCGATAACGATACCCAGAACAAGCCGGGCTGGAAATTTGCGGAATATGAATTGAAAGGTGTTCCGGTAAGAATTGCAATGGGACCAAGAGATCTTGAAAACAATTCTGTAGAAATTGCAAGAAGAGATAATCTGACAAAAGAAGTTCGTTCTATTGAAGGGTTGGATTCATATATTGAAGAATTATTGAAAACCATTCAGCAGGATATTTTCAACAAAGCTTTCAACTTCAGAAAGGATAATATCACAAAAGTGGATACCTATGAAGAGTTTAAGAAAGTTTTAGAGGAGAAAGGAGGATTTATTTATGCTCACTGGGATGGTACTGCTGAAGAGGAAGAGCAGATCAAGGATGAAACTAAAGCGACGATCAGATGTATTCCTTTGGATGATGATGTGGAAGAAGGAGTTTCATTGATCTCCGGAAAGCCTTCTCAGAGACGTGTATTATTCGCAAAAGCGTACTAATAATTTTGATAATTTTTAAATTTTTCGTTCTCTTTTCAAGAAATATTCAAAAAAAAGTGACATTTTGGACGGATTTTTGTTTAAATTTATCACAACATTAATCCAAAAAAATTTATTATTATGTCTTTAAATGTCATTGATTTAATTAAAGGACAATTAGGTCCCGCTTTAGTATCACAGGCTGCATCACAGTTTGGAGAAAGCGAATCTGGTATTTCTAAAGCCATTGGCGGCTTATTACCTGCAGTAGTGGGAGGGCTGGCCAATCATGCAGATAACCCTGGTGTGGTAGACGCTATAACGAAAGCTTCTTCAAGTGGAATTTTAGGAAACTTACTGGGAGGTTCATCCAGCAATCCTATTATTTCCAACTTATTATCTTCTCTTTTTGGAGATAAGGTGAGTGGACTTGTCAATTCCATTGCCAGTTTTTCAGGAGTCAGCAATAATACTGCAGGTTCTTTATTAAATCTGGTAACCGGAGCTACGGTAGGTACTGTTGGAAAATATGCAGCAGATAACAATCTAGGAGCTTCAGGAATTTCCAGTTTATTGAATGATCAGAAAGGCATTGTTTCTTCTTTACTGCCGGCAGGTCTTTCTTTGGCTTCTTTTGGTTTAGGAGCTGAAAACTGGTTTGGGCAGGCTAAAGAAACAGTTTCTTCGGTAACTTCTACAGCGAAGGATAATATTGCGGAAGGAGTGGCTACAGCCAGAGAAAATGTTAATGAAGGAGCAAGAGAGATAAGAGAACAATTTAATAATAACAACAATAATAATCAAGGCGGAGGCTCAATCTGGAAATGGTTGCTTCCGCTTTTATTATTAGTAGCAGCCGCTTATTTCTTAATGAAACAATGTAAGAAAAAAGAGACGACGACGACTACAACAACAATGTCTGATTCTGCCAATACAGGCGCCACTAAAGATACAGCCACTGTTTCAGGAACAGCAACCCCTGCTGCGACAACCACTAAGACTGATGAAAATATTGACCTTAACGGAGTTATGCTAAAAGGCTACAAAGGCGGTATGGAAGATCAGATGATTTCTTTCCTTAAATCGGGCGGTTATAAAAATGCTGCTGACGATTCAGCATTGAAAGAAAAATGGTATGACTTTGACCATGTTAATTTTAAAATGGGAAGTTCTACTGAATTAGAAGCTGGTTCACAAGGCCAGATGGACAACCTTGTAGCGATCTTAAAAGCTTTCCCTGATGCTAAAATCAAAATCGGTGGCTACACAGATAAAACAGGTAATGAAGCTTCTAACATAAAGCTATCTCAGGCAAGAGCAGATTATATTAAAGCTGCTTTAGGTAAAGCAGGAGTAGGTGCTCAGGTACTTGGAGCGGAAGGTTACGGAAGTAAATTCGCTAAAGTAGATGCAAAAGCTTCAGATGCAGAAAGAGCTGCAGACAGAAAAATGTCTGTAAGATTTTCAAAATAAATCTTTAGACTTAATAAAAATTAGATCCCGAAAAACACTTTTCGGGATTTTTTTATGTCTTAATTTTTCTGTTTACATTTATTTAATTAAATTTGTTAGTCATTTCTAACATTTATGAATTTCAATTTAAAAAGCGCCTGGCGAAAAGATAAAACATCTCATTCTTTATCAGAGGTTTATTCTTCTGTTAAAGTTCCTAAAAAAGGATCATTCTGGAGAAAATATCTTGCATTTACAGGGCCCGGATTAATGATCGCCGTGGGCTATATGGATCCGGGAAACTGGGCAACAGATATTGCCGGCGGTGCACAATTCGGATATACCCTTCTGTCAGTCATTCTTATTTCCAATATTTTCGCAATGGTTTTACAACATTTATCGGTAAAACTGGGCGTAGTCGCGGAAAGAGATCTGGCTCAGGCCTGTAGAGACCATTTTAGCCCCACAACCAATTTTATTCTCTGGGTATTTTGTGAAATAGCAATTGCCGCCTGTGATCTTGCTGAAGTGATAGGCTCTGCCATCGCCTTAAATCTATTATTCCATATTCCATTAACCTGGGGAATTGTGATTACGACAGTGGATGTTTTGGTTATTTTACTCCTTCAGGCCAAAGGTTTCCGATGGATAGAAAGTATTGTGGGCGGACTTATTTTTATTATTCTGGCGTGTTTTGCTTATGAAATCGTTATTTCAAAACCAGCTTTCTATGAAATTCTTGGCGGATTAGTCCCGCAAAAGGAAGTTATTCAGAATCCTGCTATGCTTTATATTGCAATCGGAATTCTGGGAGCCACTGTAATGCCTCATAATTTATATTTACACAGCAGTATTGTTCAGACCAGAGACTACACCCGTGACACGGAAGGAAAAAAGGAAGCCATTAAATTTGCAACGTTAGACAGTACCGTTTCTTTAATGCTGGCCTTTTTTATCAACGGGGCCATCCTTATACTGGCTGCAGCTACCTTTCATACAACAGGAAATGAACATGTTGCAGACATCCATGACGCTTATAAAATGCTGACCCCTATTCTGGGAGCTTCCATGGCTAGTATTGCATTTGCGATTGCTCTGCTTGCATCCGGACAAAACTCCACCCTTACCGGAACACTGGCCGGACAGATTGTAATGGAAGGTTTTTTAAATATCAAACTAAAACCCTGGCTGCGAAGACTGATCACAAGGCTGATTGCCGTTATTCCTGCATTAATTGTCGCTATCCTTTACGGAGAACAGGGAACCACCGAATTACTGGTATTAAGTCAGGTCATTCTTTCTATGCAGCTTAGTTTTGCGGTAGTCCCGTTGGTTATGTTTACCAATGATAAAGCTAAAATGGGAGAATTTGTCAACAAACCTATTATGAAAATCTGTGTTTGGGCTATTTCTGTTATTATTATCATTTTAAACCTGTATTTGTTATACCAGACATTTACAGGAGAACAGTAATAGTATCCGGGATAATGGGCTGCAGGTGTCATTTTTTCAGATATACGGGGAGCTGAAGCTACTGGTTTATCATTTCATGCTTAATGATCTGATCTCTAAAATCGCATTACGTACCCCTTAAAAAACACAGCTGATTGACCTGCTTTTCATTTCATATCTTCATTGGAATAGTTCCACAACATCATTATTGACAAATCATCATCTGTGGCATTTTCATGAATGCCATTTTCTGCCTTAATGTCCTGATTTTTTATTTGGCAGAGTCTTTGTCAAACAATCAGTAAATAAATATTGAATTATGGAAAACCAGGATATTAACGAAGAAAGCATCAATAATCAAGGTGAAAACAACATTCAGAACGAAGCCGTATCTGAGGACAATGTGACAGCTACTCCTTCTGCTGAAGAACTTTTGGCAGAAGAAAAAGACCGTTACATCAGATTATATGCTGAGTTTGAAAACTATAAAAAAAGAACGTCTAAGGAGAAGATGGAATTCTTCCAGTATGCGAACCAGGAAATGATGGTTTCTATGCTTGGCGTTTTAGATGATTTCGAAAGAGCATTAAAAGAAATCGCTAAAAATGGGAATTCTGCAGACCTTCAGGGGGTAGAACTGATCTATCAGAAATTCAAAAATAAACTTACTGAGAAAGGATTAAAAGCGATGGAAGTAAAAGCAGGCGACAACTTTGATGTAGACTTCCATGAAGCGATTACTCAAATTCCTGCTCCCTCAGCAGATTTAAAAGGAAAAATCGTAGATGTTATTGAAACTGGCTATACTTTAAGCGATAAGGTAATCCGTTTTGCAAAAGTAGTAACAGGAAACTAATATATAAACGATAAATGATGAGTGATAATAGATAGGAAGCTATACTTTTATTACTGAATTTTAATATCTTTTATCATTTATCAATCATCAATTATAGATAGAGAAAGTCATGTCAAAAAGAGATTATTACGAGGTTCTGGAGATCAGCAAATCTTCATCTGCCGACGAAATAAAAAAAGCATACCGAAAAATGGCCATCAAATTTCACCCTGATAAAAATCCGGGAGATAAAGAGGCAGAAGAGAAATTCAAAGAAGCAGCTGAGGCTTACGAAGTATTAAGCGACGATCAGAAAAGAGCCAGATACGACCAGTTTGGTCACGCCGGAGTAGGCGGAAATGGTGGCTTTGGAGGCGGTGGCTTCGGAGGCGGAATGAATATGGAGGATATCTTCAGTCAGTTTGGAGATATTTTCGGAGGAGGTTTCGGAGGCTTCGGCGGCGGTGGCGGTGGACGCCAGCAGGTGAAAGGTTCTAATTTAAGAATCAGAATCAAACTGAACCTTGAAGAAATGGTAAATGGTACCCAAAAAACCATTAAAGTAAAAAAAATGAAAGTAGCGGAAGGAGCTACTTCAAAAACATGTCCTACCTGTAACGGATCCGGTGTTCAGGTAAAAGTCATGAATACTATGTTTGGTCAGATGCAGACACAAACGACCTGCGGTACTTGTCAGGGAATCGGAAAAGTAGCTGACAAAATCCCTGCTGGAGCTAATGCACAGGGACTTGTGAAGGATGAAGAGGAAATTACGATAAATATCCCGGCAGGAGCAAGAGACGGGATCCAGCTTAATGTAAGAGGTAAAGGAAATGATGCTCCGTTTGGAGGAACTCCGGGAGACCTATTGGTTATCGTTGAAGAAGAGGTAGATCCGGTTATCAAAAGAGAGGGTGACAATCTTCATCAGGAGTTGTATGTTTCATTTGCAGAAGCTGCTCTCGGAACAAAAAGAGAAATCCCGACTGTCGGCGGGAAAGTGAAGATTACGGTAGATCCGGGAACTCAATCCGGAAAGATCCTGAGATTGGCAGGAAAAGGTCTTCCAAGTATCGACAGCTACGGAAAAGGCGATATGTTTATCCATATTAATGTATGGACTCCGCAAAAGCTGTCCAAAGAACAGAAAGATTTCTTTGAAAAACAGATGGCCAGCGGGGAAATGGTTGCAGAACCATCCGGAAAGGAGAAAACTTTCTTTGATAAAGTAAAAGATTTATTCAATTAATATACAAAAGGATTCCTACGGGAATCCTTTTTTCGTTGTTTAGTTAGCCACTATACTCATGATTAAAAACAAAAATCCTGTACTACAATCAGTACAGGATTTTTCTCATTATTTAATCTAAAATTTTATTTTTTTACTACCCGTGAATATATTGTTTTCCCGATGGTGAAGACAGCCACTGCAGCTAATCCGCCTACAATTCCAAATGTAAATTCTTTAAGAATGGAAGGCCATGTTGGTAATAGCTCATGTAAATAATGAATATTGTGAGAAAATATACCGCCTGAAACTAAGATCAAGGCGATCGTTCCCACGATTCCAAGCAACTTAATAATGACAGGTAATGCTTTGACCAATAAATGTCCCAGTTTTGAAAAGAAACCTTTATCATGACTTTTTTTAATCAATGAAAATCCTGCATCATCCATTCTTACAATAAGGGCAACGATTCCGTACACGCCTACCGTAGCCAGAAATGACACAAAAGTAACCGTAATAATCTGAGTAAGAAGCGGATGCTCCTGCTGAATAACTGTTCCCAGAGCAATAATAACAATTTCAATAGAAAGAATGAAGTCTGTCCTGATGGCTGAGTTTATTTTTGCTTTCTCAGAAACTTCCGGATTTTCATCTTCTTTACTGTCTTCTGCCACTTCATGTCCTTTTTTGGAACGGTGAAATAAGAATTCAATGATTTTTTCTACCCCTTCAAATGCAAGATATAAACCTCCCAGAATAAGAATCATTTCAATAGCCGGTTTGTACAACCAGTTCAGAAGAAACGCTATAGGAAGAATGATCAGTTTATTGATAAAAGATCCTTTGGTAATTGCCCATAAAACGGGAAGTTCTCTTGAAGAAAGGAAGCCTGTAGCTTTTTCTGCATTTACAGCGAGATCATCTCCTAAAATACCTGCTGTTTTCTGGGTAGCAATTTTACTGGTTACTGCTACATCGTCCATCAATGCTGCAAGATCATCTAAAATTGCAAAAAAGCCCGATGCCATATTTTAATGTTTTTTTAATCTTTGTTAAGTTCAGCAAAAATAAATATTTAATTCTATTTTTTACCTGTTTGCAAAATAATAATTTTAAAGCTTTGGAAATAAAAAAATCTGTTATTTTCACTACATTTGATCTATGAAAAGGCTGGTTATCAAGTATCATTTTTTCGTTATGGGATGCATCGGTTTTCTGCTGCAGTCCTGCAATACAAAATTTAAAGTCTGGGTAGGCCCCGGCGGCCAGCAGAAAATCTATAATTTAAAGTACGGAGAACATAAAAGACAGAAAATGGATATTTTCCTGCCTAGGGATTATCCGGTAGATTCTCCCGTGGTGCTTATCGTACATGGCGGTGCATGGACTTTAGGCAAAAAAGAACATATGATCCAGCTTCAGAAAATGCTTTTTGAAAATAAGATTCCCAGCATCAATATCAACTACAGGCTGGTTTCCAAAAAGAAAAACATTACTTACAAACAACAACTTGAAGATATTGGCCGTGTTATTGAAAAATTTAATTCTTTAGCAGATAAGGCTGAACTTCTCCCGGATAATTATATTCTGCTTGGAGAAAGCGCCGGAGGACATCTTGCCCTGTTGTATGGATATCAGCACCCTGATCAGGTAAAAAAAATCATCTCTCTAAGCGGGCCCACAGACTTTTACAGTCCTGAATATCTGAATTCGTTTTATTCCAAATACACTTCTCCTACGATTCAAAAAGTGGTAGGAACAAAATTTAACCGGAAAAATGTCTCCGAGGCCTTTAAAGAGGCCAGCCCAATCGCCAACATTACGAATGTCCCTACTTTATTGTTTCAGGGAAATCAGGATATTCTGGTGAATCAGCATCAGGGATTAGCAATGGATTCTGCACTTACAAAGCTTAACATTCCTCATAAACTGATATTTATGGAAAAAACAGGTCATACACCCAGATTTTTCAGTAAAAGAAAAAGAGACGGGATTATCTATCCCGGTATTCTGGAATGGATAAAAAAATAACCTGCTCTCCGGCAGGTTATCTGTTATAATATATTTGTTATTTATTCAAAATCTTTATTTTCATACTTATCAGACAGGTCTTCTTTTTTTCCGAAAACAAATTTTGCAATCACCGGTACCGTAGTAATCAATACAATCACAATGATAATGTATTCCAGCTTCTCTTTAAGGTTGATGCCAAATTGTTCCATAAATAATTTATCAAGATAATGGCCTGCGAAGATCAGAATAAATGACCATAATACTGCCCCGATAACATTATCTCTTAAAAATTCTTTTTTATCCATCTTCACAATTCCTGCAACAATGGGCGTAAAAGTTCTTACTACTGGTAAAAATCTTGCCATAATAATGGCCAGAGCTCCATGTTTTTCAAAGAAATCGTGCGCCTGATAAAGATATTTTTTCTTAAAAAACATCGTATCCGGTCTCTTATATAAAGCAGGGCCTGCCTTTCTTCCGAAAAAATATCCTACTTCGTTCCCGATAATAGCTGCAAGAGCTACTCCTGAAGCTAAAAGAGTTGTATCTAAGAAATCGCTCCCTGTAGAGCCAAATGTCTCTTTGATGATCTCAACAGCATAAATCCCTGAAACAAACAATAAAGAGTCTCCGGGAAGAAAAAATCCTACAAAAAGGCCTGTTTCCGCAAAAACAATAAATAAAATTAGCCAAAACCCTCCCATTTTAATGTAAAACTCCGGGTTTAATAAATCCTTCCAGCTATTAAAATCTTCCATATATATCGATGAACAACAAAAATAAGTCTAAAATGTCTGAAACAAAAATAAATTATAAGATTTTAACTAAAATTCAAATATGATCCTTTACAGTTCCATATCATCATCAGAAACCGCCGTTCCATCGGCCATCAGGAATGCTTTTAAGAACGGAGTGATATTTCCGTTCATTACAGCATCCACATCTGAGGTTTCATGTCCTGAACGTACATCTTTCACCAGTTTATAAGGATGCATTACATAGTTTCGGATCTGGCTTCCCCACTCGATCTTCATTTTGTTTGCTTCAATCTCATTTCTGGCTTTCATTCGTTCTTCCAATTCCATTTCATATAATCTGGAACGTAAGAGCTGCATGGCTTTTTCTTTATTCTGAAGCTGCGAACGGGATTCTGAGTTTTCAATAATAATTCCGGTGGGTGCGTGACGAAGACGTACTGCTGTCTCTACTTTGTTTACGTTCTGACCTCCGGCACCTGAAGACCTCATTGTTTCAAAGGATATATCGGCAGGGTTAATATTAATTTCGATGGTATCGTCTACTAAAGGATACACATAAACAGAAACAAAACTCGTATGACGTTTTGCATTACTGTCAAATGGTGAAATTCTTACCAAACGATGAACTCCGTTTTCGCCTCTCAAATATCCGAAGGCAAATTCACCTTCTATTTCAAGGGTAACGGTCTTCACTCCGGCTACATCTCCTTCCTGGAAGTTCAGTTCACGGATTTTATACCCCTGCTTTTCTGCCCACATCGTATACATTCTCATCAGCATGGATGCCCAGTCGCAACTTTCCGTTCCTCCTGCTCCGGCTGTAATCTGAAGAACCGCTGAAAGCTCATCTCCTTCGTTAGAAAGCATGTTTTTAAACTCCAGGTCTTCTATTTTTTCCACCAGCTGCGGAAATGTTTCATCCAGTTCTTTTTCGGAATCAGGGTCTTCTTTGGCAAAGTCTGCCAATACCTGAAGGTCTTCAAACTGGGTATGAATTTCATCGTAACCTTCCACCCATTTTTTCTTGGAACGAAGCTGTTTCAGAAAAGCTTCGGCAGTTTTAGGATTATCCCAAAACTCAGGTGCGGCTGTTTTTTCATCATCATTGGCAATTTCTATCTTCTTTTTTTCAATCTGAAGATAACGATGTAAATCTTCAATTCTGGACTGAACTTCTTTTATCTGGTCGTTGTTAATCACGATTTTTTCTTTTTTGCAAAAATAAGGATTTCTTTTGGAGTGGAAAGCTTAGGATCTTGAGTTTTAGATGCCGGATGAAGACTTTAAGGTTCCTGATATCAGGATTAAGCCCTATCATTATCCCTTAAAACTACAATTATCCTACCCTATCAATGACTGCACTTCCTGTGCGACCTTATATCATTCTGTGATCTTTATTTATCGCGTGAAACAGGAAGGTAAAAATTTCTTTGAATCAGCCATTTTATTATATCATTTTAGTGACTTCTTCTCCGATCTTCGGAGCAAGAGCCACTCCCATTCCCGAAAGCCGGACAGCACAGAGCTGTTTTTCTGAAATTTCTTTGATCAAAGGTGTTTTTTCTGATCCCATGGCCATAATTCCTGACCAGCGGAGTGCAATCTTAAACTCCTGATTGGGGAGTACCACTTCTTTTAAGAAATTTTCCAGATGATCTTGAAGAAAAGCAGTGGTTTCCAAAGCAGTTGTTTCTTCCGTTTTGAAATCCCGGTTTCGTCCGCCACCCAATAATATCCGGTTTCCTACATTTCTAAAATAATAAAATCCTTCGTCATAATGAAAAGTACCTTTAAGCTTCAGATCTTTAATGGGTTCCGTCAGAAGAATTTGTCCGCGTGCAGGAATGATGTCTTCGTCTAAAAATACTGAACTAAATGCATTCGTACAATAAATTACTTTATCCGTCTTTACTGAAAGGCCTTCGGAAAGATGAACCTCTACCTCATTTGACTTTTCTGCAATATTTTTAACTTCTGTTCCAAACAAAAACTCTATTTTAAGTTCATGGCATTTTTCCAGAAGCTTTTGTAATAATTTACCTGAATGAAGGCTTCCTTCACAGGTATTCTCAATCAGGAACTGCGATTTTCCCAATCCGAATTCCCGGATTTTTTCCGGTTTCAGGCTGTATGTTGTCTTAAGTCCGGTAACAGTCTGTAATTGTTCGTTAACAAAATTTACATATTGCAGGGGTTCAGCATTGTTTATAATTTCATATCCGCCATTAAGCTCAAAATCTATTTCGTCGGGGTTAAAATATTTTCTGATCTTTTCCAGTCCGTTGAATCTCATTCTGACAAGTTCCCATGTTTTTTGCCAGCCCATTTTTTCAGCATCGGCCAGAATTTCCGTCAGGCTTCCGAAACAGGCAAACCCGGCATTTCTGGTGGAAGCACCCAATGGGATTCTGTTCCGTTCAATAATGAGAACAGACTTTTCAGGATATTTTTCTTTTAAAGAAATGGCAGTCCAGAGTCCTGAAAAACCGGCCCCGATAATAACAATATTTCTTTTTCTGTAAAAGGTTTCCAGTTCCCAGATGCTGTTCATAACCAGTTGACCGTTTTATATGACATTAGCCTTCTTTTTCATCATCGTGATGAAAACCTATAGCTCTTCTTGGCTCTTCAACTACTTTATAAGTTTCCAGTTCATTTTTTAGTGCCTGAATTCTGAATTGAAATTCATCGAAATTATTGATAATGGCATCTGCTAAAAATTTAGCGACCTGGTCAAGATATTCTTCTGTAAGTTTTCCTGCTGCATCTCTCAGAGCCCCGTTTAAAAGATTCTGATCTATTCGCAGTTTTTCATTTCTTGTTCTCTGATAAAGATTTTTAATTCTCTTTTTCAGACTCTGGGTAAAGTCAATAAGCATCGTATTGCTAAAAGCCTTCATCTTCGATGAAATTTCATGCCAGAACGGAACTTTATCTGCTTTGTTGTTTTTAAGGATTTTATACAACAGAGAGTCCTCTTCAAGCCCTCTTGTCATAGCATACAAAATAATCTCCGAACGTTCTGAAGCATTCGGCGGAAATATAGGAATCATTACATCAAATCTTCCCGGAGCAAGAACTTCCTCATCAATTTCTGCTACAGAATTGGCAGATCCTACCATCAGAACACCTTCTTTTTCAAATTTACTGATATAATGAAGGATGAGTTCCTGTGCTTCAAGATTGCAGGAAGCAATATCTGTTTCTGCTTTTCTCTGCATCATAATTTCATCAAAATCATCCAGGAAGAGCAGCACTTTATTTTCTTTCATCATAGACAGTAAAAAATCGCTGAAATTGATTTCATTTCCGTCAATCAGTGAAGTTCCCAGATAATGTTTCTTCACTTCCTTAAACTTATACCCGATGATTTCTGCAATTTTATTCGCCCAGAAGATTTTCCCGCTTCCCGGAGGTCCGTACAAAATAATTCCTGCAGGACGGTTAATTCCCCAGTCTTTAATCTGCTGAGGATTCAGGAAGGGTTCCAAGACTGCCGAGGTATAAAAAAACAAATCCCGGTATCCTATGAAATCTCTTTGTTGCAGACTGGTTTTATGTCCGAAATAATCATAAACAAACTGATAATTTCCTCCTAACTTATTGTCGATCCCATAGCTTGAAATAGAGGATTTGAAAAACCCGTTATCAAAAATATTGGGATTCTGATCTTTAAGGGCCTTCTCCACTTTATCTTTCGGCTGGTTGATCACTTCTGCAATCTGTTCTACCGTTTTGTTTTTATCAAGATCTTTTTCGTACAATCTTAAAAAATCTACATTTTCCCGGGCAAATTTTTCAAAATCATCTTTCACTTCAAAATTTGTACTGATACAGTCTACCAGTTCAAGATCAAAATCCTGTATAAACTGTTTGATGGCTTCTGCAGATACATTTAATTCTTCTGCCAGTTCAATTAACTTCATATTTCCCTATTAGTTCTATCAAATTTAATATTTTAATCTTAAAAATTCAATGAAACTTTGTATTCTTTTTTTATTTCGCAATGATCCTTTTTATTAATTTTATCAAAAATGACAATGATGAAAAAATATACTATTGTACAGGGCTCATCAGTGCCCTCGTCGTGCCTGTCCTGCCGCGGCATTTCGGAAGCAGAAAATAAGAAACCTGAATTATAAAAAAATAGGGGGCGTTGTGGTAAAGCAAAGGAAAACTCCGCCTCATATGCTTCAGAAGTCAGAGCCCTTCCGCAAAGGAATGAGCAGAATACAGGAGTTGAATTTATCCTAGGAAATCAGAATACCTAAAGAGCGGTTTTTACCACTTGGAAAAGATATTCCATCCCATTAAATAAAAAGGCTGCCATTTGGCAGCCTTTCTTCATTTTTACTTTTTATCTAACAACGGAAGATATTTTCCGTATCCTTTTGATTCCATTTCCGCTTTTGGAATAAATTTCAGGGAGGCGCTGTTGATACAGTAACGCAATCCTCCTTTATCCTGAGGCCCATCGGTAAAAACGTGTCCTAAATGGGCGTCTCCTGTTTTACTTCTTACCTCTACCCTGTCCATTCCGTGGGTACTGTCAAGTTTTTCATCAATTAAACTTTTGGTAATCGGCTTTGAGAAACTTGGCCATCCGCAACCTGATTCAAATTTATCCGTTGAAACAAACAAAGGTTCTCCGGTAGTGATATCCACATAAATACCTTCACGGGTTTCGTTCCAGTATTCATTCTGGAAAGGTTTTTCGGTACCGTTTTCCTGAGTTACATTGTATTGTTCAGCGGTAAGTTTTTCTTTTAAAACTTTTTTATCCTGTTTTTTATAGGTTTCTTTTGGAAGTGGATTGGCTTTTTTCGCCATTTCGAAAAGCCCCGGTTCAATATGGCAGTATCCGCCCGGATTTTTATCCAGATAATCCTGATGATAATCTTCAGCTCTGTAGAAATTTTTCAAAGGAATTGTTTCTACCACTACCGGCTTGCTATAATTTTTAGCCAGCTTTTCAACTTCTCCTTTCACCAGAGCTTCGTCATTTTTATTGGTAAAATAGATTCCTGTTCTGTATTGATTTCCCCTGTCATTTCCCTGCTGATCTTTACTGGTAGGATCAATGGTTTTAAAATAAAGATCAATCAACAGTTTCAGATCTACCTGCTCCGGATCGTATTTTACTTTTACGGTTTCGGCAAAGCCTGTCGTATGGCTTACCACTTCTTCATAGGTAGGATTTTGAGTATTTCCGTTCGCATATCCCACTTCTGTTCCTACCACACCGCGAATCTGTTGAAAGAAATGCTCTGTTCCCCAAAAGCATCCGCCTGCAAAATAAATCTCTCTGACATTTTTATTATCCATAGTTTCCTGATTTTCTTTTTTAAGTTCTACTTTTCCGGGCTTGGTATGTTTAAACAGCCCCGAACCGGCAGCAAAAACTGCTATACCCAGAACAATTCCGAGTACAATAAATATATTTTTCATTTTTTTATTTTTATCCATTATTATTATTATTATTATTATTATTATTTTGAACGATCATTACACCCAATCCCAAAAGCAAAAGATCTTTTAAGATAAAGAAATCAGTGACAGGTATTCCGTCCACGATCTTCCACATTCCCGGCGTTGTAAAGAGATAACTTAACGTGACAAGAAAAGTGACAATCATTCCTATTCCGGCATATTTTTTAAGTACTGCAAATTTCACACTAAATATCAGTAATAGTGCAATGATAATTTCTATCATTCCGATAAGATTTGACACTGCCTGAGCACTTATCATCTTATATACGAAAAAAGTAAGAAAGTGGTTTTCTACCAGAGGTTTTATAGCAGCTGCTTCTGTAGGGGTAAATTTGAAAATACCTATCCACAACAAAATAAGAGCGGCCCCAAAAAGGGAAATATAATATCCAGGCTTATATGTTCTTGATTGATTTTTGTGAGGTTGTGTTGTTCTGACCATATGTTGATTTTTAATTATACTTTATTTTCAAAAGTATAGTCGGAACAATTCCAAAATCCTGACAGGATTTTTTTTAAAAATCCAGCTTTTTATTTATTTTATTTTTAAATCCCTGAATATCAATGTTTTTAATTTCAGATTCTTTTTGAGTGAAAGTTTCTGTAAAGATCTTGTCCAGTAATGCTAATTTTTTGCTGTACATCTTACACCATTTGCAAATCATTAAGTGCATACTTAGTTTCCAGTTTTCTTTGGAAGAAATAGCATGAGCATTACGTTTTTCCATCAGCAAAGTAGCTTCGCTGCAGGGTAAGAATATAATATGGATAATTTTTTTAAACATTTCAATTATGATAACTTTGAAAACCAGTTGAATTCCAGACATTCTCTGAGCTGCATCCGGCTTCTTTGTAAGATCTTCCAGAGATTAGTCGTTGAAACCTCAAATTCCTGACTCACTTCCGAAGCTTTTTTTTCTTCAAGATAATACATTTTCAACAAAATCTTCCATCTGGGGGGGAGTTCTTCAATACAATCCTCCAATGTTTTATTAAAATCATGATCGTCCAACAGCTCAGTCTCTTTCCCTTCTGCATTCCAGTCGTTAAGAACATCATCTTTTTTCCAGGAGCCTGTTTCATCAAAAAAATGATCCAGTCTGATCTGAGGTTCAGATTTATATTTTTTCCGGTAAAAATCTGCTGTTTTTCTGTTCAGAATAGCCATCAGCCAGGTCAGAGGCTGGCTTTTCCCTTCAAAGGAATCATAAGAAGAAAATGCAGCTACAAAAACGTCCTGAACAAGATCCTGTGCTTCTTCTTTATCGGAAAGCAGGTAAAAAGCTTTTTTTAAAAGGGGCTCAGAATATTCTTCTATCCAGCTTTTCAGTACTTCGTTTTTCGTCATTTTTTGTGTATGCTGTTTTTACCTTTTCAGATGACTACGAAGATAGTAAGTTAAATCTAAAGAATAGTTTTTTTTAACCACGAATACACAAATCAGAACTTTATTCATTTGCAGATCAGGTTTAGCAGAATAACCCGGTCACAAAACTTCATTTCCTTTTTCCTTTATTCCGGATCATCAAAAGCATTATCGGATTCGGGCAGATCCGTAATGATTTTTGCTTTATATTCCGGCTACGAATACACGGCTTCATAATTTACCTGCTGGCAGCTGAAATCAGCAGCCATTCATTATTATGCCGGACATTTAATAAAACATCTCCGAAAATATGTAATAGTAGATATTAAATCACCTAAAAACATTAAATTTGCATCTTATCAAAATTTGATACGTTAAAAAGCAAAAGCAATACTATGACATCACAAGAGATACGTCAAAAATTTTTAGATTATTTTAAAAGTAAAGACCACCTGATCGTTCCTTCTGCACCTATCGTGCTGAAAGATGATCCTACCCTTATGTTTTCCAACTCAGGAATGACGCAGTTCAAAGATTTTTTCTTAGGCTATAAAACCCCTACCGCCCCTAGAATTGCCGATACACAGAAGTGTCTGAGAGTTTCCGGAAAACATAATGATTTGGATGATGTGGGTAGAGATACTTACCACCATACCATGTTTGAAATGTTGGGAAACTGGTCTTTCGGGGATTACTTCAAAAAAGAGGCTATTGCTTTTGCCTGGGAATTACTGACTGAAGTATACGGAATTCCAAAAGACAATTTATATGTAACGATTTTTGAAGGTGATACTTCTGAAAACCTTGACAGAGACCAGGATGCTTATGATTTCTGGAAGTCTCATATTTCAGAAGACAGAATCATCAATGGAAATAAAAAAGACAACTTCTGGGAGATGGGTGAAAGCGGGCCATGCGGACCGTGTTCAGAGATTCATATCGACTTGAGAACTCCGGAAGAAAAAGCAGCCGTTCCCGGAATTACATTAGTGAATCAGGATCATCCGCAGGTAGTGGAAGTATGGAACCTTGTTTTCATGGAATTCAACAGAAAAGCGGACAAATCTTTAGAAAAACTTCCTGCTCAGCATGTAGATACCGGAATGGGCTTTGAGCGTCTTTGTATGGCTCTTCAGGGAAAATCTTCGAACTATGATACGGATGTTTTCACCCCGCTGATTTCTAAAGTGGAGGAGCTTTCCGGTAAAAAATATACAGGTATTTTAGAAGATGAAAAAGATATTGCCATTCGTGTGGTAGTAGACCACATCAGAGCGGTTTCTTTTGCTATCGCTGATGGTCAGCTTCCTTCCAACGGAGGTGCAGGATATGTAATCCGAAGGATTCTCAGAAGAGGTATTTCTTATGCATACAGATTCCTGGGAATGAAGGAACCTTTCCTTTATCAGTTGGTTCCTGTTCTTCAGAAGCAAATGGGTACATTCTTCCCTGAAATTGAAAAACAAGGAAAGTTAGTAGGTGAAGTGATCAAAAGTGAAGAAGAATCTTTCTTAAAAACGATTGAAAACGGATTACTAAGAGTAGAGAAACTGATCCAGCAAACCATTGCCGATCATTCAAAAGTATTACCAAGCGAAGAAGTTTTTGAACTTTATGACACGTATGGCTTCCCTGATGATTTAACAAGAATTATTGCTGAAGAAAAAGGTCTGACGATTGATGAGCAAGGATTTAAAGCCGAAATGGAAAAACAAAAACAGCGTTCTAAATCTGATTCTGCCCAAAAAGTATATGACTGGGTTGTTTTAGAAGAGAAACCTGAAACATTTGTAGGCTATGACCAGACTGAGTCTGAAACATACATTACAAGATACAGAAAGGTAGAGAATAAAGACGGAGAATTTTATCAGGTCGTACTGAGCAGCTCTCCTTTCTACCCTGAAGGAGGAGGGCAGGTTGGAGACAAAGGTGTTCTTGAAAATGCAGCTGAAAGTTTTGAAGTACTGGAAACTAAGAAAGAAAACGGGCTGGTTATTTCATTAATCAACGGGCTTCCAAAAGATGCAGGAGCTGTTTTCTATGCTAAAGTAAATGCTTCTGAGAGAAAAAATTCTCAGGCAAACCACTCTGTGACTCACCTTTTACACGAAGCTTTAAGAGATGTTTTAGGAACCCATGTGGAACAAAAAGGTTCTTATGTAGGACCCGATTACCTTCGTTTTGACTTCTCCCATTTTAATAAAATGACGGAAGAAGAATTAGCTTTAATTGAAGAAAAAGTAAACAGCAAAATCAAAGAAAGTATTGCTTTACAGGAATTCAGAAACATTCCTATTCAGGAGGCTCTGGATAAAGGTGCAATGGCATTGTTTGGTGAAAAATATGGTGACAACGTAAGAATGATTCAGTTCGGAAGTTCGAAAGAACTTTGTGGAGGAACTCACGTAAAAAACACCAGTGAAATCGGGCATTTCAAAATTACATCTGAAGGTTCTGCAGCCGCAGGAATCAGAAGAATTGAAGCGATTTCAGGAGATAAATCTGAGGAATATTTCAAAAATCTGGAACAACAGATTATTGAATTATCTCAACTCTTGAAGTCTAAAGATGTTGTAAGGTCTATTGAGAAATTAATCGAGGAAAACACAGCATTAAAAGCAGAAGTTGATGCTCTTAAAAAAGAAAAAGCAAAAGGAGAAATCAGCGACTGGAAAAAGGCTTATGAACAAAAAGGCAATAAACAGCTTCTGGTAAAGAGAACTTCTCTGGATGCTGGTTCTGTAAAAGATATCGTATTCCAGCTGAAAAGAGAAATTCCGGCTTCAGTAACGATCATTCTTTCTGATGCTGATGGTAAACCTATGATTAGTGTAGGAGTTTCTGATGATCTGGCAGCAGAATATCAGGCCGGAGCTATCGTTAAAGATCTTGCTAAAGAGATTCAAGGTGGTGGTGGTGGAAACCCTGGCTTTGCAACTGCAGGGGGTAAAAACCTTGATGGTTTGGAAAATGCTTATCAGAAAGCATTAAATATATAAAAATAGTAGATCTATTATAAATATTAAACAGGCTGTTTCATTTTGGAGACAGCCTTTTTTTATGCTGAAGTAAAGCAATATGAAAAATACAGGCTGTTTTATTTATATCTATTCTAATTATTGATCTTTACTTAACAAAAATCCCTCAATCTTAAACTATTTGTTTTGTCTTCTTAAAACCTAGTTAACACCGGACCCTTAGTTTTGCTTTAATCGAAATTCAAAAAAATAATTATGAAAATTAACAAAACTATTGGTGCATTATTATTTGCAGCTCTTGTTTTTCAGGGTTGTAACGATGATAATAGCGGGGATAGTAATACCCCGGCTAATGACAAAATTAAACTTGAAAATTTTTCAAAAGAACCGGCTTTCGTTTTTGGAATGCCAGGTTTTGAGAATTTAAATATCACCACCCTTATTTCAAGTTCCGATATTCTTCCGGGGTCTCCCGATTTTGTTTTCGGCGGGCAGCCGGACGGAATGGGAATTATGAAAGATCCTAACTCTGATGGTTATCTGATGATCACCAACCACGAGATCAAGCAATCGGTATCAAGGGTATATCTGGATAAAACATTCAGACCTGTAAAAGGTGAATATATCCTAAACGGGACAGGAGGGATGACGAGATTGTGCTCTGCAACATTGGCAACTCCTGAAATCCATGGTTTTAGTGCATTTCTCACTGCCGGTGAATCCGGTGAAGAAAGTATGGTTCATGCTCTGAACCCACTGGCTCCTGCTTCACAGGCTTCAGATAAGACAAGGGTAAAACCTGCATTGGGAAAGGCTTCTATGGAAAATGCAGTTCCTCTTCCTAAGGATGTTTCTAACGGAAAATCATATATTATTATCGGTGAAGACCAGTCTTATTCTTCTTCCCATCAGTCAGCAGGACAGCTGATCATGTATGTGGCCGACACTCAGGGAGATCTTGATAACGGAAAACTATACGCATTAAAAAGAACGAACAACAACTACACGGAAACTGATATGACCAAAGGGAATAATTACGATGTAGAATTTGTTGAAATTCCTAATGCTAAAAATCTTACAGGAGCTCAGATTAATCAGAAAAACATCGATAACAATGCGATTCGCTTTTCAAGAGTTGAAGATGTGGATTACAGAAAAGGAGCAGGAAAAGGAAGAGAGATTTACTTTACCGCAACAGGAGAATCTTCTGACGGTGTAAATCCAAAAGCTGGATTAACCATGTGGGGAAGAGTCTACAAGCTTGTTCTTAATTCTAATAATATGCTGACAGGAAAACTGGAAGTAGTGGCAGAAGGAGATTCGAATCCTGGTAACAATCTTATTAATCCTGATAATCTGTGTGTAACTGAAAACTATGTGTACATTCAGGAAGACGGAGACTCTTATTACAAAGCGGCAAAGCATGATTCTTATATCTGGCAGCTCAACATTGCGACCAAACAATATAAGCCATGGTTGAATATGAAACATAACAGAAATGATTCAGCATGGCAGACTGCTTATAACCAGTCCGGAGATTTACAAAAGTTCGGTTCGTGGGAGTTTGGAGCTATGGTAGATATTTCAGATATCATTGGGGTTCCTAATACATTCTCGGTAAACATCCACTCTCACACATGGCAGCTGGATAAGTTTAAGAATCCTGACGGTTCAGGAATCAATACCAATAAAGAAGGTGGGCAGATTGTCATTATCAGAAACGTAGAAAAATAGTTTTAATTACTCCATAACATCAAAAGTATCAACAGTAAATCGCTGTTGATACTTTTTCATATCCTATGAAAAAACTTTCAACATACCCGATACTTCTGTTTTTATATTCTGCTGCTGCACTTTTTGTTCTTTCTTATTGTAAAAATGATAAGCTGCAGCCTGTCTCTGAAGATCTGGGCTCCGTAAAAAAAGAAATTCTCAAAACCAATTCACAATTTGAAAAACAGATTAATGAGTTAATCAGTCTCATTTCCGGAAATTCAGATGAAAAAGTGCTTCAGGGAAAGTTTGAGGACATGAGAAAAACTTATAAAACCATGGAATGGGCTGTGGAATACTTCCTTCCCCACTCTGCCAGATTCATCAACGGACCTGCACTTCCGGAAATAGAAATGGATGAACATACGGAAATAGAACCAGAAGGATTACAGGTTCTGGAGGAAATGCTTTATCCTTATGATCGGGAAAATAAAGATGAAGTGATACGATTTTTAAAAAAACTCATCAACAAAAGCAATACTATTGAGACCAATTTTCAGGTTATTACCATAGGTAAAGATCAGGTTTTTGATGCGGTAAGACAAGAAGTTTTCAGAGTTTCCAGCTTAGGTATTTCAGGTTTTGATACGCCTGTTTCGGGAACATTTTTACAAGAAATCCCATACTCTCTTGAGGGGGTTACCCAAACCTTACGGTTAATTTCTACAGATCAGTCCAGGCAACGGTCTTTAAAAGTGATTATTGCGGAAATCAGTTCCGCTATTGAAATTGTAAAGAAAAATACAAATAAAAATACGTTTGACTATGTGAATTTTATTCCCGATCATTTGAATAAGATAACAAGTTTATTGCTTGAATTCAAAAAACAGGAAAAAATTCCGGATGTTGAGGTTACCACAGCATTAAATAAAGATGCAACAACTTTTTTTGTTAGAAACGCGTTCAATCCCAATGCATTTACACCGGGAAAAGAATTTGCATTTTCTGAAGCAAAAGCAGCACTCGGGCAACAACTTTTTAATGATAAAATATTGTCCAATAACAACAACAGAAGCTGTGCTACGTGCCATATTCCTGAAAAAGCTTTTACAGACGGACTTGCAAAATCCATGTCTCTGGTGAATTCGGAACTGGCAAGAAATTCTCCCTCTCTGAATTATGCGGGCTTTCAGCATGGTCAGTTCTGGGATATGCGGAAAGATGATCTGGAAGGACAAAGTTCGGATGTTATTTCGAACAAAGAAGAAATGCATGGTGATCTTACGGTAATTCTTGGTAAAATCAATCAGAATAAAGAATATCAGGCTGCCTTTCAGAAAATTTACCAGTCTCAGAAAACAGAAGTCTGGCAACTTCAGAATGTACTGGCAAGCTATATACGTTCATTGGCCAGATTCAGCTCTGATTTTGATGAATATATGCGCGGAAATAAATCAGCTATGACTGAAAATCAGAAAAAGGGCTTTAATCTTTTTGTCGGAAAAGCACAATGTGCAATCTGTCATTTTATTCCATTGTTCAATGGAACGGTGCCTCCTGCTTTCAAAAAAACAGAACAGGAAGTACTGGGAATAGCCGTTGATGGAGAAAACAAAGCAGCTGATCGTGATCCCGGAAGAGGAAAATTTCACGAAACCGTTTTGTCTCTGCAAAATTCCTTTAAAACACCAACGCTCAGAAATATTAGTAAAACCGGACCTTATATGCATAACGGCGGATATAAAACCCTTAAAGAAGTGATGAATTTTTACAATAAAGGCGGTGGAAAAGGTCTTGGGTTTACCATAAAAAACCAGACGCTTTCTAACGCTCCTTTACAGCTTACAGAAGAGGAAACCGGTAATATTATTGATTTTATGAAAGCGCTGAACGATAAGCAATAACAAGAGATAACGATTTCAGAGTTTGATTTTCCGCTCTCCGACGAAGGAAAGCAGTTGTATATTCCACAGCAGTCTTCAGGAACAATCATATCGTGGTCATTCCGGATAAGTCCTCTTTTGGCCGTCATTTGCGTTATAATTTTTCCATTGAGGAATTAGATTAAATCAATATTATAGTCCGTTAAAAACTTTTCTAAAACAATAAATATTAGTACTTTTGACGTAGTTTTTACCAATGAAAAAGGGTTTACTATTATTATTTTTTTTAATCTTCTTTTTGGGGTATTCACAATCAAAAATTAAAATTGTGGATGACGCCAACCAGAAACCTGTATCCAATGCCCAAATATCATGTGATCACAAAATTATTGGCTATACCAATGCTCAGGGCATTCTGGAATTTAAAGCGGGCTGCAAAACCATTAGTATTGAGGCGGATTCTTATCAACAGGAAACAGTAACCGTAGAAAGCAGTATAGAGGTATCTCTTCAAAAAAAAGCATCCAAAACCACTGCCATTGATGCAATAGTGATTGAAGATAAAAGTGATCCCAGAGCACTGGAAATTCTGAAAAAGGTAAATAAACTGTTTAATCAAAATTCTCCGAAAAGCTTAGGTTCTTATTCTTATAAATCTTACGAAAAAATCTCCTTAGATATTGATGAAGACAGCCTTACTCAGTTTCAGGAATATTTTAATGACCTGAATCTTTTCAAGAAAAAGAGAGAGAAAGATTCGTTAAACAACAGCACTGCAAGAAAAGTTTTTGCAAAAAGTAAACTGTTTCTTTGGGAAAGAGCACAGGAGTTTTTATACTCAAAAAAATACGGTGAAAAGATCAATATTCTTGACAACAGAATTTCAGGACTCAAGCAGCCCATCTACGAAATGATTGCCCTTCAGCAAAGTAACAGAGATGTTGTTCCTGAGCAGATAAAGCCGGAAAACAGAGGCCTCTACAGGTTCTTTTTATCCGATACTATTGAACTGGACGGAAGAAAGAATTTTGTCATCCGTTTCCGTGAGGTGAATTATAAAAACCCGGACAGAAAGAGAAAGTATAACGGTGCTATTTATGTAGATACTGAAACCTACGGAATTAAAAAAATTGAAAACTTCAGTAAAAATAAAAACGACGGGATTATTACCAGTACATGGATTTTCTATAATAACAAATGGTTCCTTGCTCATGAAAAAGCAAAACTTAAGATGGGTAAGATGGCAATGGATGACAAAGACCGTCTTAACAAAAAGGACAAAAAAAGCTTTGGCACCTACGCTTTCCTGACTTCCAAATATTTTGATTTTGAATCTCCCATTACTGAAGATCCCAAAGACTTTAAAGGCTATACATTTTCTGTCAAAAGTATTGACGGGCACTCCCTGAACCAATACAGGACCGATCCTCTTACAGATCGGGAGCAAAATACCTATAAAACAATAGACAGTTTAGGAAAAAAATATAAAATAGACAGCAAGGCTCAGATATTATCAGGTTTACTTAACGGCCAAATCAGAGTACGTTCTGTAGATTTTGCCGTGGATGAAATCGTCAATTACAACTCTTATGAAGGATTCAGACTTGGGTTAAAGGCCAAAATCAATGAAAACTTCAATCCGTACTTCTCCCCTGACTATTATTTTGCCTATGGGGTAAAAGACAGAAGATGGAAATACGGTATGGGGCTGGATATGAAGACGACTCTGGAGAAAAACTCATTTTTCAGATTTGAATTTTACGATGATGTAACAGCTTCGGGAGAGTTTTACAGAAGACTCTGGAACTTCAAAATGAGAATGATGAATTTTGGAAATAACCTTAATAATGATAAGTATTTTCATTTTAAGGGCGCCTCTTTGTCGTATCTGAATGATGTAACGAACGGTCTTACACTGGCTCTTGCAGTAAGAAGAAATATTGAAACTGCAGAATTTGATTATCAGTTCAAAAATGAAGGAACATCCTTCAAAAATTTCAACACGCTGTTTACTTTAAAATATTCTCCCAATTCAACCAATATTATGACTCCACAGGGAAAATCTCTGATTGATCAGAAATATCCTGAATTGTATTTTAACTATGAACAGAGTTATAGAGCAGTAGGCGGCAATTTTAATTACTCCCGTTTTGACGCCCTTTTTGTTCACAATTTTAAGACTCCGCTGGGAACCACCGGATTCAGACTCTATGGCGGAATGGTTTTTGGAGAAGCCCCGATATGGAAGAATTTTACCATGAACGGACTTGCCTCTCCGGGTAAAGATTTTAATTTTAACCTTACCTCATATCTTGGATTTGCTACCCTGGAAGGTGGAAAATATTATAATGACAAGTTTGTCGCTTATTATTTCACCCATAAATTACCTCTTTACTTCAAAAGCTTTGGACACAATGTGTCAAGCTTTGATTTTGTATTAAGAGGAACAATAGGAAATATGAAACATCCGGAATACCACCAGTTCCGTTTCAAGCCGCTTAATCACCTTTATCAGGAAGTTGGCCTGGAATGGAATAATTTCCTTTCAAGTTATTTCAATTTGGGATTATTCTACAGGGTGGGCTATTATACAACACCGAATTTTAAACAAAATTTTGCCATCCAGTTTAAACTGAAGTTCCTGGAATTTTAATGTTAAATTTTAGACATTATACGTTATATAAATAAAATAATATGCAGAAAATCGAAATAAAAGCAGAACAGTTTTTTGAATTGTTAAAGTTAAAAGACACTCCAATGTGGGAGATTTTCTCACAGATGATTGATGGAAATGAAAAGGAAATTATTTTTTTAGACCATGATAACAAAATTCTTTTCAACTATATTTTACCCTCTACACCAGAAAAACTGGAAGAAGACAGAAAAGAATTCTCAAAACAGTTCTCAGAAAAACTGGCTAACTTTAATTAAAATCCCCATGAATAGAAACTATATTTTGTCTATCCTGAGCCTATTAGTCTTCAGTATCGGAAATGCACAGAATTATAAGAAACCTCTGGTTTCTGCCATCAAAGAATCTGATCTTAAAAAAGACATGTATGAGCTGGCTGCAGATCAGTTCTGGGGACGTGAAGCAGGAACGCTGGATGAATTAAAAGTATCCATGTGGCTTGCTGATAAAGCTAAGGAAGCAGGAATGAAACCTGCCGGCGATGATGGAACTTTTTTCCAGTTTTTTGAAATGTACAGACATCAGACGACTCCTCAAAGCAGTCTGAAAATTGGTGGTACTCCTCTTACCCTATGGAAGGATTTTCTGGTTTCAGAACCGGTAAATGCGGTTATAGACGGCGAAATTGTTTATGCAGGAAATGCTGAACCCGAAGACCTTTCAAAATTAAACATCAAAGGAAAGGTTCTTGCCATCAATGCTTCTGATAAAAATATCGAAAAAGATATGACCCTTTTTGTAAGAAGATATCCCGGATTTGTAAGAGCAAAATATTATAAAAAAGCTGCCGAGCTGGGAGCAAAAGCCATTATTTTCATTACCGATGATATTTCTGAAAAAAGCTGGGTAGAAGTACTGCCTCAAATGACAAGAGGAAGCTACGGTGTGGAAGGGCTGAGAGAAAAAATAACGGATAATATCCCTGTATTATGGATTAAAAGAGAAAATGCAGGCTGGGTAAAAAACAATCCGAAAATTGCCCTGAACCTGATTACCGAAACCTATAAATATCCGTCAGTAAATATTATCGGAAAAATAGACGGTACCGATCCCGTTCTTAAAAACGAATATGTTTTACTTAGCGGGCATCAGGACCATGACGGCATCAGGCATCCAGTAAAAAATGATACCATCTACAACGGTGCAGATGACAATGCCAGTACCTGTGTAGCCATGCTGGCTATGGCAAGAACTTACAAAAAACAACCGGGAAAAAGAAGTATCCTGTTTGTATTCCACGGTGCAGAAGAAAGAGGATTACTGGGTTCAAGATGGCATGCTGCCCATCCGGTGGTTCCGAAAGAAAAAATTGTTGCAGTACTGAACGGGGATATGATTGGAAGAAACAGCAATGATGAGGCTGCTTTACTGGGAGGTAATGCTCCTCACAAAAACTCTGAAGAATTAGTAAAAATGGCGGAGGAAGCCAATAATGAAAGTACTAAATTCCGTTATTTAAAAGACTGGGATTCTCCTAGCCATGCAGAATATTTCTACTTCAGAAGTGATCATCTTCCGTATGCCAAGATCGGAATTCCTGCTCTATTTTTCACCAGCGTCCTGCATGATCAATACCATACGCCGCAGGATGAATCTGAAAATATCAATTTTAAAAAATTGTATAAAATGACCGAATGGATGTACAGAACATCCTGGAAAGTAGCGAATGAAGCCGAACGACCGAAAGTCATTCCGAACTTTTCGCTTGAAAGATAATAAAGAAGCCGTTTCATCATTGATGAGACGGCTTTTTCATAAAATGGCCACGAATACAGCTATCAAAATAATAATTTTCTGTTTGGATTGATCTTTATTCTAAAAAATCAGTGTATCCGTGGCTCAGCTTTTTTCATCGTGTTTTTAGTAAGCGCCTGATTTATTTTAAATAAGAAGATTCATTAAAGACGGATCATTATTCAGGTAGTTGACGAAGAAATCATATTGCTTCATTTTCTGAATCAACGGGCTGAAATCTTCCTTTTGCTTCAGGGCGATTCCTACGACAGCAATTCCTTTTTCTTTCGAATTTTTCTGGGTATACTCAAAAAAAGTAATATCATCAGCAGGTCCCAAAACATCCATTACAAATGTTTTCAATGCTCCCGGCCGTTGTGGGAATCTCACCAGAAAATAATGTTTTAAGCCGGCATATAACAAAGCTTTTTCTTTGATTTCTTCCATTCTGGTGATATCGTTGTTGCTTCCGCTAATAATGCAGACCACATTCTTTCCCTGTATTTCTTCGCTATATTTTTCAAGTGCGGCTACTGAGAGAGCTCCTGCAGGCTCTACTACAATAGCATCTTTATTATACAATGATAAAATAGTTTCACATACCAGTCCTTCCTCTACAGTAGCCATATCATACAATACATGCTGACAAAGTTCAAAAGTAAGTCTTCCTACTTGTTGCACAGCAGCACCATCTACGAAACGGCTTATTTTTTCGAGAAGTACCGGTTTCCCTTTCTCCATCGCTTTTGTCATACTTGCTGCTGCGGAAGGTTCCACTCCTATGATTTTCGTATCCGGAGATAATTCCTGAAATACGGAACAAATTCCTGCTGCTAATCCTCCTCCTCCTATGGGAACAAATAGATAATCAACAGGTTCTTTTGCCTGTTCCAGAATCTCCAGTCCCACTGTCGCCTGTCCCTGGATAATGGCCGGATCATCAAACGGATGAATAAATATACCGTTATTATCACTGCAAAACCTCATCGCAGCATCTTTGGCTTCATCAAAAGTATCTCCATAAAGGACAACCTCCGTATAGTCTCCACCAAACATCCTCACCTGTTCAAGTTTTTGTCCCGGAGTTGGTAAAGGCATAAAAATCGTTCCTTTAACCTTCATCGTATGGCATGCAAAAGCGACTCCCTGCGCATGATTTCCTGCACTGGCACAAACCACTCCTCTATTCAGCTCTTCTCTGGACATGGTAGCCATTTTATGATATGCTCCCCTTATCTTGTAGGATCTTACCCTTTGAAGGTCTTCTCTTTTAAAACTAATATTGGCATGATAAATCGTTGACAGATGAGCATTGATTGCCAATGGAGTCTTTACCACTACATTTTTCAGTCTTTCCTCTGCCTGATAGATATTCTCCAGCATGGAAGAACATGTTTCCTCTTTCATCATTGATTGTATTGATTAATTATTCTCAGGTCTCAGACTTCTCACGGTCTTGCCTGCTTTCCACATTTCACTTTCTCTCAACTCCGTTAGTTCCGCCTCCAGTTTTTCTCTGTAATCCGGTTTACTGTTGCTGTCTATGGATCTTTGGGCTTCATTTCCTTTCGCTACATTATCATAGAGTTCTTCAAACAAAGGAGAGGTAGCATCTCTAAAGCGTTTCCACCAGTCCAGCGCTCCTCTTTGGGCAGTTGTACTGCAGTTGGCGTACATCCAGTCCATTCCGTTTTCGGCTACTAAAGGCATTAAAGACTGGGTAAGCTCTTCCACGGTTTCATTAAATGCTTCAGAAGGACTGTGTCCGTTTTTCCTGAGGACATCGTATTGTGCAGCAAATATTCCCTGCACAGCCCCCATCAGTGTTCCGCGTTCTCCGGCAAGGTCACTATAAACTTCTTTTTTGAAATCTGTTTCAAACAAATACCCACTTCCAATGGCTATTCCTAAAGCCGTTACTCTTTCTCTTGCTCTTCCGGTAGCATCCTGATATACTGCAAAGCTGCTGTTCAGCCCTCTATCCTGCAAAAACATTCTTCTTAATGAAGTTCCTGAACCTTTAGGAGCTACCAGGAATACATCTACATCTGCGGGAGGAACAATTCCTGTACGCTCATTAAATGTAATTCCAAAACCATGAGAAAAATACAGGGCTTTTCCGGCAGTAAGATATTGTTTTACTTTGGGCCAGTATTCAATTTGTGCGGCATCACTCAAAAGATAACAAATCACGGTTCCTTTTTCCAAAGCTTCTTCGATCTCAAATAACGTTTCTCCGGGAACAAATCCGTCTGCTACAGCTTTATCCCAGGATTTAGAATTTTTTCTCTGGCCGACAATGACATTAATTCCGTTGTCTTTCTGATTAAGGGCCTGTCCCGGTCCCTGAACTCCGTAACCGATCACTGCCACTACTTCATCTTTTAATACGTCCTGTGCTTTTTCTAATGGAAACTCATTTCTTGTTACTACGTTTTCCTCTACTCCGCCAAAATTCAATTTTGCCATGTTTTTTGATTTTATTTGTTATATATAATAATGTTGATTAATCGTATTCTTAACTAGCATATTCCACTGCTGTCAGGTATGGATTTCTATGGTAATGAACTTCCAGTACATCCACTTGTTTTTCTACCTGTCGGGTGATCTTCTGAACAGATTCCTCTGTTTCTTTAATCACAATGACAAATTTTTTCACTTTTTCCAACTCTGAAGGTCCTACATGAAAAGTAATCATAGAAATTCTTCTTCTTGAAAAAATAGCATTGATTCTGCTTATCAATCCCAGATAATCTTCCGTATATGCAGTTATGGTATATTCTTTATGTTCTGTTTTCATCTTTTTATTTTTAAAACTTATTATTCAATACAATTTCTGAAACACTTTTTCCCTGCGGGATCATTGGAAATACATTGTGTTCTTTTCCTGTCATTACTTCAAGAAGGAATGCTCCCTGATGATTCAACATTTCATGGAGTGCATTTTCCAGATCTTCCCTCTGAGATACTTTTCTTCCTGAAATGCCGTATCCTTTTGCCACCTGTACAAAATCGGGACTCTGAATATCTACCGATGAGTATCTTTCTTCATGAAAAAGCTCCTGCCACTGTCTTACCATTCCCAGATAAGAATTATTCAGAATTAAAATCTTTATACCGGGTTGATATTGCATAATGGTTCCCAACTCCTGAATATTCATCTGGGCACCTCCGTCTCCCATAATTGCAACAACAGGGCGTCCGGTTTCTGCATAAGATGCGCCTATAGCAGCAGGAAGGCAGAATCCCATTGTACCTAATCCTCCACTGGTAACATTGGTTCTGGAATGCTTAAACTGAGAATATCTGCAGGCTGCCATCTGATGCTGGCCTACATCGGTTACTATAACAGCTTCACCTCCAGTGATCTCATTCAGATGCCGGATCACCTCTCCCATTGTAATTTCACCTTCTTGCGGATGCAGTTCGCCATTGATCAGGCTGATGCTTTCAATTTCAAAACAATCATTAAATTTCCTGTACCATTCCGGATGATTTCTTTTTTCAATTCTTTCTGTAAGCAGGGGCAGAGTTTGTTTACAGTTTCCCAAAACCGGCACATCTGCTTTTACATTTTTATTGATTTCAGCTTTATCAATATCCAAATGAATCACCTTTGCCTGTTTTGCGTACTGATCCAGCCTTCCGGTGACTCTGTCATCGAAACGCATTCCGACTGCAATAAGGACATCACATTCATTGGTCAGTATATTGGGTCCGTAATTTCCATGCATACCTACCATACCTACTGCCTGAGGATGATCTGTGGGGAGGGCGCTCATTCCTAAAACAGTCCATGCAACCGGAATTCCTGATTTTTCAGCAAATTCTAAAAATTCTTTTTCAGCCTTTCCCAGTAAAATTCCCTGACCTGCAATGATGAAGGGCTTCTCCGCTTCATTAATCAGAAGGGCCGCTCTTTCAATATTTTCCATGGAGGGAAAGGGATCCGGTTTATAGCTTCTTACGGAATGGCACGGAGCATATTCTTTGTATATGACTTTTTGCAATTGTGCATTTTTAGTTACATCAATCAGTACGGGTCCGGGACGTCCTGACTTGGCAATATAAAAGGCTTTTGCCAGTACTTCCGGAAGCTCATGGGCATCTGTTATCTGATAATTCCATTTGGTAACAGGGCTTGTAATATTCATCACATCAATTTCCTGAAAAGCATCTGTTCCGAGCAGGTGTTCAAAAACCTGTCCTGTGATGCAGACCAGAGGAGTATTATCCAGTAGGGCATCTGCCAATCCTGTCACGAGATTTGTAGCTCCGGGTCCACTGGTTGCCAGTACGACTCCTACCTCTCCTGAAACCCTTGCCAATCCCTGGGCTGCATGTACTGCTGCCTGTTCGTGACGGACCAGAATATGTTCCAGTTTCCCCCGATAATCGTAAAGGGCGTCGTAAATAGGAATAATGGCCCCTCCGGGATATCCAAAAACTGTTTTTACCCCTTCCTGAAGAAATGCTTCAAGGATAATCCGGCTTCCGCTAAGTTCTGTTTCTGTTGATAAATTTAAATACTCCATGATGTTTTGATTATGATATTTCATCCGTAACACAGCCTTCGGCAGCCGATGACACAGTTAATGCATATTTGTAAAGAAGCCCTTTCTTTACTTTAAGGGATGGTTTTTCCCATCCTTGTTTTCTTTTTTCAATTTCTTCTTCCGAAACCATAAGTTGTATTGTATTGCTGACAGCATCTATTTCGATAAGATCATCATCTTTTACAAATGCGATCAGCCCTCCTTCATACGCTTCAGGGGTGATATGTCCCACAACAAAACCATGAGTTCCTCCACTGAATCTTCCATCTGTAATCAGAGCGACACTGCTTCCAAGCCCGGCTCCGATCAACGCACTGGTAGGTTTCAGCATTTCCGGCATTCCGGGAGCTCCTTTGGGACCTTCATTACGAATTACGATGACATCACCATGCTGTACAGTTCCATCCTGAATCCCTCTGATCAGATTTTTTTCACCATCAAATACACGGGCCTTTCCGACAAAGCGTTCTCCTTCTTTTCCGGTAATCTTGGCTACACTTCCTTTTTCTGCCAGGTTACCATATAATATTCTCAGATGTCCGGTCGCTTTTACAGGCTCCGACAAAGGCCTGATAATTTTTTGCTGACCGAAGTCCAATCCGGGAACATTTTCCAGATTTTCAGCCAGTGTTTTTCCGGTAACCGTTAAACAATCTCCATGTAACAACCCCTGTTCCAGCAAATATTTCATAACTGCCGGTATTCCTCCATGATTATGCAGATCCTGCATAAGATATTTCCCACTTGGTTTCAGATCAGCTAATACCGGTGTACAGTCGCTCATCTTTTGAAAATCATCCTGAGTCAGGGATACTCCTACACTTTTTGCCATAGCAATAAAATGCAGAACGGCATTGGTACTGCCTCCCAGAATTACAATCATACGAAGGGCATTTTCAAAAGCTTCGCGGGTCATGATATCGGAAGGTTTGATATCTTTTTCCAGCAATATTTTCAGATATTTTCCTGCTTCATGGCACTCGTTATGTTTTTCTGTGCTTAGAGCAGGATTGGAAGAGGAATATGGGAGACTCATTCCCAGTGCTTCTATTGCTGAAGCCATTGTATTGGCTGTATACATTCCCCCACATGCTCCGGCTCCCGGACATGAATTTTTAATGACCCCGTTAAAGTCTTCTTCAGAGATTTCTCCGGCAATCTTTTTCCCCAATGCTTCAAAAGCTGAAACAATATTAAGCGGCTCACCTTTATAACATCCGGGAGCAATAGTACCTCCATATACCATTATAGAAGGTCTGTTCAGTCTTCCCATGGCGATAATGGTTCCCGGCATATTTTTATCGCATCCCGGAAGTGCAATCAGCCCGTCGTAATATTGTGCTCCGCAAATTGCTTCAATGCTGTCTGCAATGACATCGCGGCTTACCAGAGAATAACGCATCCCGTCTGTTCCGTTACTCATTCCGTCACTTACACCAATTGTATTGAAAATCAGCCCGGCAAGCCCATGATTCCAGGTTCCTTTTTTAACCAATTGAGCCAGATCATTGAGGTGCATATTGCAGGTATTTCCGTCATACCCCATGCTTGCAATTCCTATCTGTGCTTTTTCCATATCTTCTTCTGTAAAACCTATCCCATACAACATTGCTTTTGCTGCGGGCTGTTCGCTATTTTGTGTAAATGTTTGTGAATATTTATTTAACATACTATCCTGCATTTGCTATTATTCTTATCTCTTTAAAGTTTTATTTTCTGATATCTTTTTTAATAATATCAATCCCTAGCTTATCACTTGTTTTAATAATAATCCGCTTCTCGTCTGTATTCAGGCTATATCTCTGAATCCGTTTACCATTATTCATGGCTATTATCAAAATTTTTAATTATCCCGGAACTCATTTTAATTGATTTTGATCCAAAACTACAGCTTGTAATATTTTTTTCCTTTTCAAATTTTCTGAAATTACAATACTCGACCGTTTGAAAAACGAATATATAACATTGAAATTCAATTACTTAAGCAATTAAAATTTACAATGACAGAAGTCTCACCCGTTTCAAGTAAGCCTGCTGCACCTTTTTACTTTTGGTATCTTCCCAGTTTCTGGTAAAAGGAATATCATCCAGGGAATCAAGAGCAACAATTTCCGCTGCGGTACCACAGAAAAAACCTGCGTCTGCGCCTCGCATTTCTTCCGGTTTAAAAAATGTTTCTCTGACAGGAATATGAAGCTCATCACAGATTTCTATAACCGTCTGTCTTGTGATTCCGGGAAGAATACTTCCTTTAGCAGGAGTAAACAATACACCGTCTTTTTCGTAGAAAACATTCGCTCCTGAGCTTTCGGCAACATTCCCGTTCTCATCCAGTACCAGCGCTTCATCATAGCCTCTGTCTTTAGCATCCTGACAGGCAAGTATAGAGTTTACATAATGGCCGCCTACTTTTGCTTCCACTTTAAATGCTTTAGGATTAGGGCGCTGAAAAGCTGAGGTCATGATTCTCATTTTATTGGCCAGATAGCCATTACTCCATTCCCAGGCTAATAATGAGAGATAGGATTTCTGACCTTTTGAGAGTGACATATTGGGAGAACAGGTGACTAATGGGCGAATATAGGCATCAGAAAATCCATTGCGTTCCAGAAGCTCATAAGTAAGTGTTGTAAGTTGCTTTACGGAATAATCAAAAGGAATATGCATCAGTTCCGCGGATCTTTTCAATCGTTCATAATGTTCTTCTGCTTTGAAGACTTTGGTTCCATGATCTGTACTGTAAGATTTGATTCCTTCAAAAACAGAATATCCGTAATGAAGGGATTGCCCGTAAAGATTTGTTCCGGCGTCTTTGGCCTTCATAAAATTTCCGTCAAAATAGATGACAGTTTCGTCGTTGTAATACATGTTATGGTTGTTTAAAAAAATTCACAAATGGGGATAAAAAAACCCTCTCACGCTGTGAAAGGGCTCAATATATGTATAGTCATATACGTTCCTTCTCACAGACGCAAGGGAATAATAATGACGATAATAATGACTGCTAATAGCTGATACATATCCTGTACAATTAAAAGTTAAAACAAAAAAGCCGTTTCATATCTGAAACGGCCCCTATATAATTTAAATTAAAATCTATTTTTAAAATGCCGTTTCCTTACTGTTGCTAATGACAACAGCAATAATAGAAATGACAATATTTTTCTGATTCGCAAAATTCATACTGCAAATGTATAAACTTTTTAATAACTCACAAGTTTTTTTAACACTTTTTATTTTTTTCGTAAAAACCGCACAAGGGTTTCCTTTGTTTCAGCCACATCGTGAACCCTTAAAATCCTGGCTCCCTGTTCCAGTATTTTCCAATGAAGTTTTTGGGTTTCTTCATTGATATTCAAAGGTGATTTTCCCAGGGGTTTATAAATAAACGATTTTCTGGAAATACCGATTAGCAGAGGCAGTCTTCCCCATCCTAAATATTCTGTTTCGTGAATCATTTTCATTTGATCTTCCACTGTTTTTCCAAAGCCGAAACCGGGGTCAAGAATGATATCATTTACTCCTTTTTCCAGAAGTTGATTTACCTTCTCAGAGAAGTATAGGTTCTCTTCCGTCGTGATATCTTCAAATCTGATTTTATTGTGCATGGTTTCATAGGAAGGATTGACGTGCATCAGGATATAAGGAAGTTTTGTTTCGGCAGCTGTATCAAACATTTTTTCATCATACTGACCTCCGGAAATATCGTTAATCAAATCAATTCCTTCATTAAATCCAAATTTCACGGTTTCAGCATAAAAAGTATCCAGAGAAATCAGTGCTTCGGGAAATTCTTTTTTAATACGGGAGATTGTGTTTCCAATTCTTTTAATTTCCTCTTCACTACTCAAAAATTCAGCATTGGGACGGGTAGATTGCGGTCCGATATCAATAATTTCGGCTCCATCGTTCAACAGTTTTTCAGCATGCTTTAACGCTAATTTTCCATCGTTGAATTGCCCGCCATCGGAAAAAGAATCGGGAGTAAGGTTGAGAATTCCCATAATTTTAGGGCTATCAAGTTGTACCAGTCTGCCATTGCAATTGATGGAATAAGTGGGAGCTTCGGAATGTCGTAAAATTGAAACGTTTGATGACATGAGAATAATATGAGCTAATAAATGGTTTTGTATCCTGCAAAATTAGGGACTTATGATCTAATTTTAACTGGATAGTCCGAAAAAATAAGAAAACAGAGATAAGAATGAAATGCAGAAGATCTGTTTTGATATCTTTAAAACGTAAATCCTTTACCTGTCCCTATAGGGCTCTCAAACTCTCATATCAAAAATTCTGCTACCTAAAAGCTAATTCGTATATTTGGAAGATTAAGAAAATTTATGCTAAAAACATCAGTACAATTCGAGAAAATTATCAGTGAATGCCGTGATCTTTTCGGTAAAAAGCTACAGGATTATGGTGCGGCATGGAGGGTTTTGAGACCAAGCTCCATTACGGATCAGATTTATATCAAGGTGAATAGAATCCGTACGCTCCAGATGACCGATAAAAAAATGGTGGATGAAAGTGAAGAAGATGAATTTATTGCAATTGTCAATTATTCTATCATAGGACTTATCCAGCTTGAGAAAGGACTTTCCAATGATTTTAATGAAAATAAAGAGGAAATCCTTGGTTTATATAACAAATATGCCAACGAAGCTCAGGCACTGATGGAAAGAAAGAATCACGATTATGGTGAGGCATGGAGAGATATGAGAATCTCTTCGATTACAGATCTCATCTACCAAAAAGTACTGAGAACCAAACAGATTGAAGATAATCAGGGGCAGACTATTGTTTCAGAAGGCCTGGACGCCAATTATTTCGATATGCTGAACTACGCCGTTTTTTGTCTGATTAAATTTTCAGAAAAAGAAAATCAATTCCAACCCAAAAATATTTAATATGATCAAAGGTTTTTTACGCTTTATTATTGCTGTCATTTTTATCCTTTCCGGCTTTGTAAAAGCTGTGGATCTGGTAGGATTCTCTTTCAAGATGGAAGAATACTTCTCACCCGCTGTTTTCAATATGCCGTTTTTTGAAAAATTTGCACTGCTGTTTTCAATTATCGTTGTTGTATTGGAACTTTTCCTTGGATTTATGCTGCTGCTGAAATTAAAGCTTAAAATGACCTTATCTGCATTAATTGCACTTTGTATATTTTTCGGATTCCTTACATTTTATTCTGCTTATTTCAACGTTGTGACTGATTGCGGCTGTTTTGGAGATGCCATCAAATTTACCCCATGGCAGAGCTTCTTTAAAGATGTTGCGCTTTTAATAGGGCTTATCATTCTGTTTTTGCTGTATAAAAAAGACTTTAAGAAAAGAGATGAGTACGGAAACAGCAGAAAAGAATCTTCCGGGAAATTTAAATATTACCTATTAGGAATTTTTTCTTTGGTGATGATTTACATTATGGCACAGGGAATCATGCATGAACCCATCATTGATTTCCGTGATTATAAAATCGGTACGGATATCCGAGGGGAAAAAGAGAAAATAAATAAAAACCCTTCCGAATATAAAACTTTTTATTCTCTTAAAAATCAAAAAACCGGAGAGGTGCTAAAAGTAAATCAGGATGACTATATTAAAGAAACCAAATACTGGTCAGAAGGTTCTCCGTGGAAAATTGAAGAAGGGAAAAATGAATCTGTCCTTGTAAAAGAAGGGTATAAATCGGAAATCGTTAAATTCAAAATCGAAGACCCTTCAGGTATCGAACTTACCGATGAAATTATTAAGGCTCCAAAAGCTATTTTAGTATTTTCCTATCATCCGAAGGAAGTCTCTGCAGACCTTCTCCAAAAGGTAGAAGCTAAAGTAAATGCTCAGAAAGGGGCTCTTATTTATGGGGTTTCCACAGATCCGAATACTTTTAAAACCATTAAAAATGCAATGATGGACGGAACTGCCATAAAAACGATTGCCCGAAGCAACCCTTTTGTATTAATCCTTCAAAACGGAAAGATTACGGACAAACAACCTGCAAAGGACTACATTCAATAAATAAAAGATTACGAAAAGGAAATATTGATAGACCTCTGAAATAACAGCAAGACCACTATCAACTATTAAATTTAAACACTATACTTAAACATACAACAACATGCAAAAATCAAATAAATCAATCGCCGGCTATCACCTGTTAATGATCCTGTCTTCTGTGGACGGAGAATTTGCTCCTGAAGAAGGAATGCTTGTACAACAATATTTAGCTGATGAATTTCCTTTCAGAATGAATCTGGACAATGAGCTTGAAACGCTTGCTCTTTTACAACCTGAAGAATGGAAAGATCACTTTGAATTTCATGCCAGATGTTTTCATGATGATTCTACGGAAGATGAGCGTGTGAAATTTGCTCAGTTTGCAAAATCACTGATCAAGGCAGATCATAAAGTAACAGAGGAAGAACATACTTTCTATATTCTTCTGAAAAACTTGTGGGGAATAGCATAAGCAAAAATCAAAAATACCATGAAAAAAATTTATTTAGGATTATTAGTAATGAGTGCATCTACATTTCAGTCTCAGACATTTCCAAGTATGAAAGCTCCTGTTGCAGAAAAAAAAGAACATATCAGAAATATTCATGGTGATAAGGTCAATGATCCTTATTACTGGATGATCGATTATTTTAAAAAAGGAAAAGACTCTACTCAGGTCGTTGATTATTTAAAAGCCGAAAATACCTATTGGGAAGGCATGATGAAAGATACGGAACCTTTCAGAGAAAAGCTTTTTCAGGAAATGAAAGCCCGTATCAAAGAAAAGGATGAGTCTGTACCCGTTTTCAGAAACGGATATTATTACTACAGTCGTACGGAAGCCGGAAAACAATATTTTAAATACTGCAGAAAAAAAAGCAGCCTTACAGCTCCTGAAGAAATTCTTCTGGATGTAGATCAGCTTGCAGAAGGACATCCATATTATTCTGCCACTGGTTTTAGTATCAGTCCTGATAATACCAAAATGATTTATGGTGTAGATGATGTTTCGAGAAGACAATATAAATTATTTCTGAAAGACCTGTCAACAGGAAAGATAACGGATCTGGGAATTAAAAATACAACAGGATTAGCAACCTGGGCTAACGATAATACAACAATCTTTTATACTTCGAAAAATCCGGAAACCCTTTTAACCGAAAAAATTTTCAGACATACACTGGGAACAGATGCTTCCCGGGATGCTGCAGTCTATGAAGAAAAGGACACATCCAATTATATCAGGGTGGGAAAGACTAAAAATAATAAATTTATTCTGATCGAATCCCAGTCGACTACTTCTTCTGAAACCAGATATCTGGACGCTGATAAACCTAACGGAACATTCACTGTTTTTCAGCCAAGGATCAAAGATGTTTTATATGATGTAACAGCTTTGGAAGATAAGTTTCTGATTACAACCAATAAAGATGCCTTAAATTTTAAAGTGGTAGAAACACCTCTTACTAAAACAGGTATCGAAAACTGGAAAGACTTTATTCCTCATAGAAAAGATGTATTGATGGAGGGCTTTTCTGAGTTTAAAAATTATCTTGTTTTCAGCGAAAGACAAAACGGGCTTTCCCAATTGGTTATTTACGACAGAAAAACAGGTAAAAAAGAGTTTTTAAAATTCGATGAACCCACTTATACTGTTTACGCATCAGGAAACCCGGAATACAATACCGATAATTTCCGTTTTGGATATACTTCAATGATTACTCCAAGTTCTCAGTATGAACAGGATTTGAAAACCGGAAAAAGAACTCTGCTGAAACAACAGGAAGTTCTGGGAGGCTATAATAAAGAAAATTATACGACTGAAAGACTTTTTGCCACAGCGAAAGACGGCACTCAGATTCCAATTTCCATTGTCTATAAAAAAGGGTTCAAGAAAGATGGAAAGAGCCCGCTGCTGCTTTATGCTTATGGTTCTTACGGAAGTTCAACGGATGCTACGTTTAACAGCAGCAGACTAAGTCTTTTAGACAGAGGATTTGCCTATGCGATTACTCATATCCGCGGGGGCCAGGAAATGGGCAGACAATGGTATGAAGATGGTAAAATGATGAAAAAGAAAAATACTTTTACCGATTTCATTGATTCCGGAGAATATTTAGTGAAGGAAAAATATACTTCTCCAAAACACCTGTATGCTCAGGGCGGAAGTGCCGGAGGGTTGTTAATGGGAGCCGTAATCAACCTGAGTCCTGACCTCTGGAACGGAGTCATTTCTCAGGTACCTTTTGTAGATGTGGTGAATACGATGCTTGATGCCAGTATACCTTTAACCACTAATGAATACGACGAATGGGGAAATCCTAATAATAAAGAGGCTTATTTCTACATGAAATCCTATTCTCCGTATGAAAATATAGAAAAGAAAAAATACCCTAATTTATTGGTAACAACGGGTCTTCATGATTCGCAGGTACAATATTTTGAGCCTGCTAAATGGGTTGCCAAGCTCAGGGATATGAAAACAGACAACAATGTATTGTTGCTAAAAACAGATATGAATTATGGCCATGGCGGTGCTTCCGGAAGATTTGACTATCTGAAGGATCTTGCTCTGGTGTATGCATTCATGTTTAAACTGGAAGGAATTAATAAATAACGAAGCCTGTGAGCTTAATGAAAAAATAAAAGTAAATAAATCAATATTAAATCTTATGAGAAGAAAAATAGTTGCAGGAAACTGGAAAATGAACAAAAATGTAATTGATGCACAACAATTAATGATTCAGTTACTAAGCTATAAAAATAATAATGCTACCAACTGTGAGGTTTGGATTGCACCACCGGCTCTATATCTGATGATGGCCAAAGACATTTTTGAAAAAGATGAGATCGGGGTATTTTCTCAGGATATGAGTGAATATGAGAGCGGCGCCTATACCGGTGAAATTTCTGCAGATATGCTGGAATCTATAGACGTAAACGGTTCATTAATTGGCCACTCTGAAAGAAGACAATACCATGGTGAGACGGATTCTCACTGTAACAGAAAAGTTAAATTAGCTCTTGACAAAGGCCTTATCCCTGTATATTGTAACGGAGAAACGCTTGAGCAGAGAAAAGCAGGACAACATTTTGAAGTTGTAAAAAACCAGACTGAAGTTGCTTTATTTACACTTTCTGCAGAAGAAATCAAGAAAGTAGTTATTGCTTATGAGCCGGTTTGGGCTATCGGAACCGGAGAGACGGCTAGCCCGGAGCAGGCACAGGAAATTCATGCTCATATCAGAGGAATTATTGCTGCAAAATACGGACAGGAAGTTGCTGATGAGGTTTCTATCCTGTACGGAGGTTCTGTAAAACCGGATAATGCAAAGGAAATTTTCTCACAACCTGATATTGACGGAGGTCTTATCGGTGGAGCTGCTTTGAAACTGGAGGACTTCTCTAAGATTATTGAAGCTTTCAATTAATATTAAATCTGGCTAAGGCCAATGAAAAACAAAAACGGCGGATCAAAGATTCCGCCGTTTTCTGTTAAAAAAAATCTAATTATTGAATATCGACTACGTACATAGTTCCTTTGTCTACCTTCCCTGTTTTAGGAAGAATTTTAGCTTTAGGATTTCCGTTTCCATCATCTACCACTCCAAAGTCATCATCATTGAAAACAGCAAGTTTATTATTTCCCAAATAAACAATCCCTTCGAATTTATCATGTTCATAGCCTAGCTTTGCTACAAGATCTACTGCCAGCTTTTTAGAAACCGGTTTTATTCCGGCATTGGCAATCTCATCCCAGGTATTTTGTTCCAAAGCTTTATTATTAACTTTCATTCCGTCTACTGCATTAAGATCCGTTCCGTTCACGTCCGTAGCGCCGGTTATATTAATTCTGTATACTTTTTTAATTCCTCCCTGTGATCCGAAGTTTCCGTCTCTTTCAATTACTAAAAATTCAGTGCTGCTTATCGCTGTAATATCACAAACTGAGTCGGAAGCACCTCCGTCCTGCTTATATAAAAACTGTTTGGTTTGTCCGGTCTGAATATCGAATGTTACAATTCTTGTGAGCGTCGTATTCGTGGCCAATGCTTTAGAAGGGACATACATCATAGACTGTATGGTACCTACCAGTGTTCTTCCGTCCGGTGTTATACAAAGTCCCTCCATTCCTCTGTTGGCTCTTCTTTTAGCGAAAACGGCAGGTAATTTTCTTCCTCCTGTATTGACTCCGATCGGACTGATTCTTTCCAATTCTACTCCTTCAGCACTGTAATGCACAATATGCGGACCATATTCATCAGATACCCAGAAAGTACCGTCTGAAGCAGCCACAATACTTTCACTGTCCAGTCCATAATTATCCGTACCCAGTGTATTTCCTGAGGCATCATAGGCTGTTTCACCCGTACTTCCCATTCCTGCAGGGTTTGGAAGCCCTGTAATAGGTTGCCCAGACGGATTTTTAAGCTTAATATATTTAATCACCTCAATCTTACCTTCTGCATTGATCTTAAAATGCATAATAGTTGGGGTAAAATTGGGAGCAAGGAATTTTTTTCCGTTCAGATAATCTGTATTGGCACCGCGATCTGTTATCACATAAAACTCACCCTTATTGGTGGGATGTGCAGCTGCTCCTGAGCCAAATCCACCATTAATCACATCTACTCCATTGACGGTTGCCAGTTTTGAAAAAGGAAATTCCTGAGGGAGTTTAGAATAATTAACGTCCTGATTATTGGTGTTCTCATCATCTTTACATGATACCAGTGCCGTTAATACTAAAACAGATAATAGCAGTTTTTTCATATTCTCTTTTATGGCTGCGAAAATATAAATTGATTGTAAACTGATCTTGAATGAAATGATAATTATATTTTAACAATGATTTCATTCATATTAACTTAATTTAAACAAAAACATTTAATATTTAACGAAACAAATAAAATTTATTCACTCATTCTTTATTAATTTAAAAACAACTCATATCCCTTTCAACAAAAACCATTCAAACAATATCATATTTCAGCCGGTAGTCCTTCGGATTTATATGATATATTTGCAGCGTTTTAAGGCTGAACTTTGTTCATTAATAGGGAATCAAGTGAGAATAATATTCAATTCTTGAGCTGTACCCGCAACTGTAAGCTGTTTCACTTATAACTACAAGGTACCACTGGAATCATCATCCGGGAAGGTCTGTTATAAGATGCAAGCCAGGAGACCTGCCTTATATTTTTTATGCATCTGAAAGAAGAAAAGATTATATGCTTTCCCTCCTTTCTGCTGCAGCCAAGTTTCGGGAATAAAACTTTAATTTAATTATACATGAGAAAAATTTATCTTTTTTTCTTACTGCTAACTTTGCAGTCTTTATCAGCTCAGTTTACAGAAAACGACATTCAGTTTTGGGTAGGAACCGGTTCCAAAAAAGCCTATTTTATTGCTGATTTTAATGACAACAACACTCCAAATTCTTATGCCTGGGGATATCGTTTTGATTCGGATGCTCTGAATATGGAAGATATGATCAATGCCATTGTAGCCGCAGAACCTAAAATGGAAGTTGATATTCCGACAGGTTTTCTCTCCATCTTAAAATATAATCATCACACTTCCGATATTGATGATTACTGGATTACCTGGTCCGGATCCGGCCCCGGCAATATGACCTGGAATAATGGTGTGGGTTATACTGATCTTGTGGATGGAAAATGGTACGGCGTTACTTATGGTGTTGATGATTCCGGTACACCTCCTTCTTCTCCTGTACCGGCCTACAGTTCCCAATGGTATACATTTTCCCAGATTACTCACTGGATCGGAACAGGGAGTAACAAAAGTCTGGTGGTCGTAGATTTCGGGACAGACCAGCCAAACGGAAATGCTGATTCTTTTGTATTCGGAATCCGGTACAACGGAACGATAACAGCAGAACAGGCTCTGCAACTCATCAAAAGTCAGGTTTCCTATTTTAATTTCACTTCGGCAGGTAACCATATTTCCGCTTTATCTTTAAATAATTTTACCGGAAATACTTCCGGAAACAGCAACTGGAAATTATACAAAGGAAAGGATCTTTCAAGCTGGCAAGCTAAAGCTGATCTTTCACAGATTCAGCTAAGTAACAACGAATGGTTAGGAGTAAGCTTCGGACAAAGGAGGCCGTTTATTCCAACAGAAGCTACCCATGCCACATTGGGAGTTTCTTCGGTACATAAAAAAACAATCGGTATTTATCCTAATCCGGCAAGTCATTTTATTACCATTGAAACGGCTGAGAAAATCAAAGAAGTAAATATTTTCACTCCTTCAGGTCAGAAAGTACTGACTTCCCAGGCAGGTGTGATTGATATTCGGTCTTTAAACCACGGAGTGTATTTTCTGGAGATTAAAACCGGAGACAGATCTACGGTACATAAAATAGAAAAGAAATAGAAAAGATTATTGATTGTAATTCATCTATTCGTTAGAAGTAAAAGAGACTGTATTCATTTTGGGTTAGGTCTCTTTTTCATTATACTATTACATTTTAGCAATAAAAAAAACGATTTAAATAATAAAAAATCATCAAAAACAGCCATAATCAGCAATTATGATAAAATTAAATTCTAAAAAAAGCTTTCACTCCTGTAAAATTCTAAAAATCAAGTATTATTCATAAAATTTCACTTACAAATTTATATGATATATTTGCAGCGTTTTAAGGTTGAACACTGTTCATTAATAGGGAATCAGGTGAGAATAAATATTCTAGGCCTGAGCTGTACCCGCAACTGTAAACTGATCAACTTATAGTCTGTTATACCACTGGATAAATATCCGGGAAGGTGGCTATAAGAAGTAAGCCAGGAGACCTGCCTAAAACTAATTTCAACTTTCGGGAATAAAAGTTTATGAAATAAAAATCTAAACAGATTTTTTCATGAATGTTTTGGCCTGCAGTGAAGTTCGGGAAAAAACTTTAATTTAATTATATCATGAAGAAAATCTATTTTCTTATTCTTGCATTTGTCATCTCTTTTGCAAATGCTCAAACTGAAGGAGTATTGGTACTCAATGAAGGCGGTGCCGGAAGCAACAATGCTGAGATCTCACTAATCTCCAGTCAATCGGTTGTCACCAACAACTATTTTAAAATCAATAACAACAATGCTGTGTTGGGAGATACTGCACAAGACATTAAAATTTTCGGCGATAAGATTTTTGTGGTTTTAAATATTTCTAACCAGATCAAGGTCATCAACAAGTCTGATTTTTCTCTGATTACCACAATTTCAGCAAATCTGGACAACCCAAGATATATTGCTTTTAGCGGAAACAAATTCTATGTAACCAATTGGGGAGGGTCCGGTTCGGTAAATGATTATGTAGCAGTTTATGATCTAAATACTTTTGCCCATGAAACCAATATCCAGGTAGGAGCAGGTCCCGAAAAAATTTACAGTAAAGGCAATAAATTATATGTTTTGTTAAAAGGAGGTTTTGGTATCAACCAGTTTATGGATGTGATCAACACATCTACCAATACTGTTGAATCCGAGATCAACGTTGGAGATTTTCCACATAGTATTTTTGAAAAAGATAATCTTCTTTATATCATGAGCTCCGGAAATCCTTATATTTCAAATTCATTCGGAACTTTTACGATTTACAATACAACGACTCAAAACACGATTTCCAGTACTCCATTTCCTGCGGGAACAAAGCCGGCTTATATGGATACAGACGGGACGAATATATACTATATGAAGGACGCTTCTATTTACAAAACACCTATTGCGAATCCGTCTTTTTCAACAACTCCAATTGCAACAGCTCCTATTACTGTAACAAGTTATGCGACTGCCTATGGTTTTAATATTGTCAACAATACAATCTATGTAGCTGACCCTAAAGGATATATTGCACCGGGAAAAATTTACACTTATAATTTACAGGGCGCTTTACAGAATACTTTTACGGTGAGCATGTTACCTAATCAGATCATTGCTTATAGTAATGCAACTCTTTCAACAAATGAAAAAACAAAAGCATCATCTTCACTATCACTATATCCGAATCCGGTAAGTGAAAGATTCTTTGTGCAGGGCTTAAAGACAGGAAATATTCAGGTATACGATGCTAACGGAAGAATTATTCTCAATACGGTATATACTCAAAACGGAGTGGATGTAAGCATGCTTTCTAAAGGGGTTTATATGGTAAAGATTGCCGATAATAATACCCATTCCACTCAAAAATTAATCATTAAATAATTGTCTCATGCAAAAAATATTAAGTCTCATATTGAGCCTTATCACCGGACTTTGTTTGGCACAATTCACGGCTAATGATGTAAAGTTTTTCGTAGGAACAGGATCACAGACTGCTTATTTTGTAGCAGACTTTAAAGACGGAACTAATGACAGATCTTATGCATGGGGCATACGATTTAATCCGGGACAAAACCTAACGGGACCTCAAATGCTTCAGATGATAAAAAGTGCGGAACCTGCTTTTGATTATAATTTAACGTTTAACAACGGCTTTCTTGACATGATAAGTTTCAATGATCACTCAGCGCAATCCTCACCGGACTGGTGGAGTTTATGGAGCGGTAACGATACCAGCAGCTGGTCTCTAGGAGGATGGGTAAATGCCGGAACAATTTCAGACGGAAAATGGTATGGTGCAACCTATGGATTTAATAATCCTACTGCAGAAGCTCCTTTCACCCCTATTGCGGCTTACAGTTCCCAATGGTATACATCTTCCCAGATTACTCACTGGATCGGAACGGGGAGCAACAAAAGTTTAGTCGTTGTAGATTTCGGAACAGACCAGTCAAACGGAAATGCGAATTCTTTTGTTTTTGGAATCCAGTACAACGGAACGATAACGGCAGAACAGGCTTTGCAGCTTATCAACGCTCAGGCCCCGTATTTTAATTTCACTTCGGCGAGCGACCAGATTTCAACTTTATCTTTAAATAATTTTACCGGAAATACTTCCGGAAACAGCAGCTGGAGATTATACCAGGGAAAAGACCTTTCAAGCTGGCAAGCTAAAGCCAATCTTTCGCAGATTCAGCTAAGTAACAACCAATGGCTGGGATTAAGTTTCGGACAAAGAAGACCATTCATTCCAACAGAAGCTACCCATACAACACTGGGAGTTTCTTCGGTACATAAGAAAACAATCGGTATTTATCCTAACCCCGCAAGTAATTTTATTACCATTGAAACGGATGAGAAAATCAAAGAAGTAAATATTTATACTGCTTCAGGTCAGAAAGTACTGACTTCCCAGGCAGGTGTGATTGATATTCGGTCTTTAAGCTACGGGGTTTATTTTGTGGAGATTAAAACCGGCGACAGATCTACAGTACATAAAATAATCAAGAAATAATAATAGTATTCAGATCCGAGTAGTCATAATTGGTTTATCCACGTACTCATCATAAAAAAGCGCACCTGGCCAGGTGCGCTTTTCTATAATTAAAAAATCAATTATTTTTTCTCAGTTGATCTCTGTAAAACCTCATCTACCATTCCGTAGCCTTTAGCTTCTTCAGAAGTCATCCAATAGTCTCTGTCAGAAGATTTCTCAACCCACTCATAAGTTTGGCCTGAATGATGACCGATAATTTCGTAAAGCTCTTGCTTTAATTTCAACATCTCTCTAAGGTTGATTTCCATATCAGAAGCCACCCCTTGTGCACCTCCTGAAGGCTGGTGAATCATTACTCTTGAGTGTTTAAGCGCAGAACGTTTTCCTTTTTCTCCGGCCACCAGTAACACAGCTCCCATAGAAGCGGCCATACCTGTACAGATTGTTGCTACATCAGGCTTAATGATCTGCATTGTGTCATAAATTCCTAATCCTGCATACACACTACCACCCGGAGAGTTGATATAGATCTGAATATCTTTAGACGGATCTGCACTTTCAAGAAATAAAAGCTGTGCTGTAACGATATTTGCTACCTGATCGTCAATTCCTGTTCCCAAAAAGATAATTCTGTCCATCATCAAACGGGAGAATACGTCCATCTGAGCAACGTTTAATCTTCTTTCTTCCATGATGTATGGTGTAAGATTCGTCGGGCCATACATTCCCATATACTGATCGGTAACCAGACCGTTGTTTCCTAAATGTTTTACAGAGAAGTCTCTGAATTCCTTTTTAATGTCCATATTTATATTATGTATTATTTAACAAATATTCTCGAAGTTTAAATTACAATATTTATTCCTAAAATTTTATAAGACTTTTTGTCATAGAAAAGAAAAAATTTTGTCCGTAAACTACCTTTTTCTATCCACATAGATCCCTTTGATCGGTGAATATTCAATAATATTGCTCAGTCGTATGGATGCCTGCTTCAGAAGGGTAATCTTTTTGATCAGCTCGTAATACTTTACTTCATCAGTATTGCTGTACTGATCGAGCTCTTTTGCCGTTTCCTTGATTAAATAATCAATATACCTGTATTTATGAAGTAAAACATCACCTCTTACCTGATCTGCCACTTTATCTCCGTAATTCGGAGGATAAATATTTCTGGAAGCCCAGTTTTCAAGTTCATCCAATGGAATCAGAGCATCTACGACCTTCGCTGTAATTTCTTCATCCATAAAAGATACAAAAAAGTTCCCACTTCTAAGCTCATCTTTTCGAATTCCTTCTCTCACCTGATTGATAATAATCTCATTTTCTTTGACTAAAAAAATATACTGCTCTTCTTCAAAATGATGAAGTATTTCTTCAATCACCGTTATCTGATATTCTTCATTAAGATCAGTTTTTCTTTTCAGAACAATATCTCCAAACATCAGCATATGATCCACAAGTTTGTTTTCCATAAACAAAACATCATATAAAAACGGATCTTCCTTTTCCTGATCCGGCGGAACAATCTCCAGCTTTGGAACAACTTTTTCCTTCTGCTGCTGAACATGATGGGTCTGATTTTGGGTAATCTGTTTCTGAACGTCAAGTTCATTAAAAAGACTCTGCTCGGAAAGCCCGAATTTATTAGAAACTTCTTTCAGGTAGACCTCTCTTTTCAGGGCGTTCTGTACAAAAGAAACCGATTTTACGATATCACGTATGGCTTCGGCTTTTTTGATGGGATCATTATCTACATCTCTTAAAAGGATTTCTGCTTTAAAGTCGATAAAATCCATCGCCTCGTTTTCGATATACTTTTCTACATATTCCTGCGGATGTTTTCTGGCAAAGGAATCCGGATCATCACCATCGGGGAAAAGCAGAACACGAATGTTCATACCTTCTGTCAGCAACATATCAATGCTTCGGAAACTGGCTTTAATTCCGGCATTATCACCATCGAAAAGAATCGTTACATTTTCCGTCAGCCTTTTGATCAGTTTGATCTGTTCTGTTGTCAGTGAAGTTCCTGAACTTGCCACTACGTTTTCTATTCCTGACATATGGAGTGAAATCACATCCATATATCCTTCTACCAAAAGACAGGCATTCTTCCTTGAAATGGCCTGTTTACTCTGATTAAGCCCGTAAAGAACGTTAGATTTATGGTAAATTTCAGTCTCCGGTGAGTTGAGATATTTAGCTGTCTTAACATTGCTTTTAAGAATCCTTGCTCCAAATCCCAGTACTCTTCCTGAGAAACTGTGAATCGGGAAAATAACTCTTTCCCTAAATCGGTCTACTCCTCCCGGAGCGTTTTCAGGAAAAATAGAGAGACCGGATTTCTCAAGAATTTCTTTAGAATAGCCTTTCTCAAGGGCATACGCCGTAAAAGCATTTTTCTTTTCCGGAGAATAGCCCAGCTGGAACTTTCTGATGATATCGTCTTTAAGTTCTCTTTCTTTAAAGTAGGATAATCCTATACTTCTCCCGTCTTCTGCATCCCAGAGAATTTCCTGAAAATAAGTATTGGCAACTTCATGGATCTTATAGAGTAAATCTTTTTCCGTCTGTGCATTTTTTGCCTCTTCAGAAATTTCACGCTGATCTTCTTCAATTTCAATACCGTATTTTTTGGCTGCATGACGAAGGGCTTCAGGATAGGTAAAGTTCTCAATTTCCATCAGAAATGAGATGGCAGTTCCTCCTTTTCCGGTAGAGAAATCCTTCCAAATCTGCTTGCTTGCAGAAACTACAAAACTCGGCGTCTTTTCCTCATGAAAGGGACTGAGTCCTTTGTAATTAGACCCTGCTCTTTTCAACTGCACATATTCACCCACAATCTCTTCTACTCTGATCGTGGAGAATATTTTATCTATGGTCTGCTTAGAAATCATGCCGTAAAATTAAGTATTTTTATGTAGATGTCCGAAGGTTTTAAGCAGGAAGGTTTTGAAGTCTGAGTTTTGGCTAAAGCCAATGGAAAGAAAATATTTATTCGAACGGGCTAAAGCCCGTTTCTATCGAGGAGAGCTCCTGGCAATGATCTCTGCCCGTTAATTTCTTGACTCTTGTTTCTTTATTTCTTTATTCTTTCCTCTCTTACGTTTTCCTCTAAATTTCACTATTTTTGTACACAAATCAGTATATGCAATTCACTATTCATACAATCGAAGACTGGCAGGAAGTTGTAGACTCAATTCTTCCTGAATTAAAGCATCATATCCTTTTATTAAAGGGGAATCTCGGAGCCGGAAAGACTACTTTCACCCAGTTTTTACTTAAAAACCTTGGAAGTACGGATGAGGTCAACTCTCCTACCTACTCCATTGTCAACGAATACAATACTTCGAAAGGAAAAGTATATCATTTTGATCTTTATCGTTTAAAAAACATCGGAGAAGTCTATGATATCGGGATTGAAGAATATCTTGACAACTCTTTCCTATGTATTATTGAATGGCCGGAAGTATATGAAGAAGAGCTTTACGGGCTCAACTACCACACAATGAGCATCATGAATACCGGTGAAAACAGAGAGGTTTCATTCGAGTAAATATTATGTATCTTTGCTTCTTAATTCAGTATTAAAAATATAATCTGTAAGACATAATTTAATTTAAGGATGAGTACAAATATTTTTACTCCTTTCACAGAAGAAGAATTGATGCCGAAAGAGGAAAAATTGGAGGTCATAAAAAAAGGAAAACAATTCAGTATTGGGATTCCTAAAGAAACCTGTCTGAACGAAAGGAGAACATGCATTACTCCTGACGCGGTACAGGTGCTGGTAGAACATGGTCATGAGATCATTATAGAATCAGGGGCCGGAGAAGGTTCATTTTTTACAGATTTACAATATTCCGAGTCCGGAGCGAAAATCACCGGTGATCCTAAAGAAGCTTTCGGACAGGACCTCATCTTAAAGATCAACCCTCCCACAGAAGATGAAATTGAGTATATGAAGCCTAATACTTATCTGGTATCAGCACTTCAAATCAATCTGAGGGATAAAGAATATTTCTTAAAACTGGCAGAGAAAAAAATCAATGCTATAGCTTTTGAGTTCATCGTTGATGAATATAAGCAACTGGCACTGGTAAGACTCATCGGTGAAATAGCAGGAACGGTTTCTATTTTATATGCTTCTGAACTCCTGGCTTTATCCAACGGCTTAATGCTTGGTGGCATTACAGGTGTAAGACCTGCTGAAGTAGTGATCCTTGGTGCCGGAATTGTAGGCGAATTTGCCACAAAAGCTGCAATTGGCTTGGGAGCCAGCGTAAAGGTTTTTGACAATTCATTATCCAAGTTAAGAAGACTTCATACAATGGTTGACAGCCGTGTTCCCACTTCTATCATTGATCCTAAGGAACTCAGCAAAAGTTTAAGACGGGCCGATGTGGTCATAGGGGCACTTCCAAGATTAAATATGACACCTATCGTTACTGAAGATATGGTTATGAAAATGAAAAAAGGCAGCGTCATAATTGATATTACGATAGACAACGGTAAAGTGATTGAAACTTCTGAGCTGACTACTATGGAAGACCCCTATGTTATTAAACACGGAGTTATTCACTGCGGGCTTCCGAACCTTACCTCAAGAATGCCGAGAACAACGACTAAAGCCATTTCTAACTTCTTCCTTTCCTATATACTGAATTATGATGAAGAAGGCGGTTTTGAAAATATGCTGATCCGCAAAAATGAAATGAAGCAGAGTTTGTATATGTATAAAGGAAGACATACCAAAAAGATTATCTGCGACCGTTTCGGACTTACGTACCACGATATCAATCTTTTAATTTTCTAATGAAAAAACTGAAATTTTATGCGATAGGCTTCATTCCGGGGCTGTTGATCGTATTTTTTATCCTAAATAAAAAAGGAGCCAGCTGTAGTGGTTATTTACCTAACAGCCGTGTGATTGCTGAAACGCTATCCAAAGAATTCAAATATTCTGAAGAAGCCAAAACAGCAATGAATACCTACAAAATTGATGAAAAGTTTATAAAAGACAGCATCATTACCACCGGAAAGGTAGATTTCGACCGCAGCCATGCACAGAAAAAACCATGTCCCGATTATCTTATCATTTACCCTGAAAAAAATCCTGCCTACGAGATCACCTTTGAAAAGTGTGAAGAAACAATGACTGTAACAAGTCTTAAAAAACTTAAATAGTTATATTATAAATTACTATTATGGGAGGCAATTACTACATGATTCATGATTATCTGATATTCATTGGAGTTTTTGCCATTTTCTTTTTTCTGACCACCAGTATTTACCTCTATAGCCAGCATCAGAAGCTGAAATATAGAAATACCAAATTGTCGGAAACCAATAAAATCATTGAACAACGGCTCAATGAAGTCCGGCTGGAACATATCGGGACTAAGCTGAATCCTCATTTATTCAAAAACATTCTTAATTCAGTACAGTCTCATGCTTATCAGACTTATATGTCTCTTGATAAACTGGCCAATGTCCTGGATTATATTTTATATGAAAGCAACAATAAATATGTCAGCCCGAAAGAAGAGCTGAATTTTGCTTTAAGCCTTATTGAGATCAACAAGATTAAAATAAATCCTCTTTTCGATTTCAGAATCAAATCCAGAATCAATAAATCTGATTCCGTATACGAAGAAAAAGTATTTGCTCCGCTCATTTCAGTAGATCTTATTGAAAATGCATTTAAGCATACTGATTTCCTAGCCCAGGATTCTTTTATTTCTATTTTTATGGAGCTTGAGAATGGTGTTTTCACCATGAAGGTCAGCAATAAATCTTCCTTAAAAAATCTTCTTGAAAAAGAAAAAAGCGGTTTTGGAAGCCAGTCTTTGGATCAAAGACTTAAAATGATCTACAGTACCTGCTATCAGCTGGAAAAAAGTTCAAAAAACGGGATCTTCACTGCAGAATTAAAAATCAACTTAAGAGAATTTTATGATAAAATGCGTTATTCTGGATGATGAGTTATTAGCGATCAGCTATTTAAAACTTCTATGTGAACAAATTGACCAGGTAGAAGTGGTAAAAGCATTCAATGATCCTAAAATTTTTCTTAATGAAATAGACAATATCGACTGTAACCTCTGTATTCTGGATATTGAAATGCCCGGAATGACAGGGCTTCAGGTGGCAGAACTTATTTCAGACTCTAAAAAAATAATCTTTACCACCGCCTATAAAGAATACGCTGCTGAAGCTTTTGATCTTAATGTAGTGGATTATGTAAGGAAACCCATCAAAAAAGAACGATTAATTCAGGCCTTCGAAAAAGCAAAAGAACTGGTAGAAACCACTCCTAAAAAATCCTTTATAGAATGGAATACCAATATCGGGAAAACCGTTATTTTCACAGATCAGATCGCTTATATTAAAACTTCAGAGATCGACAGCAGAGATAAAGATATTATTCTGAATGACGGAACAGCCATTGTATTAAAAAATCTCAATTTCAAAAACCTTCTGGAAATGCTTCCTGCTAAAGATTTTGCACAGGTCAACAAAAAGGAAATCATTGCATTGGCTTCCATTAAAGTATTTTCCACCAACGAAATCATCACGACTATTTCCACGGAAGATCACTCCTTTCTGAAACTCCAGATCGGAGAAGCCTACAAAAACTCTTTAATGGAATTATTCGGAAAATAGACTTTTCAAAACTTTCCGGTTTTATTACAGAATACCAAGCCTTCATTACAACTCTGTTTTTTCAGCCTGCAATCCGCATAGTTTTGCAGTGAATTAACTGATTTTATAATGAAAAACTTTATGTATGCTGCAGGAATTCTCATATCCGGTTTATGCTTTTCTCAGGAAAATCCGAAGATCAAAGCCTATCTTTTCGACGGAGTAGCAGTTGCCGGATATGTGGATCATGGTGCTTTTATCAACTTTACAGGTCCCAACATAAGCCTTACCCGTAAAAATATAAGATTTATACTGGGAATGCTTCCTTCACTCAGAATTAAAGAAGATCGGTCATCAGTACCAAAAACAGCCCCGTCACTCCTAGTCTGGGAGCTGGTCTGACAATAATTTATAAAAAGATTGCTCTCCAGATTCCGGTGTATTACAATACCAAAACGGCGGATCAGGATGGAAAATGGAAAATAGGAGTAGGAATCGGCTATTCATTCAAATAGATTTTTATTACATTTTTTAGAACATTCATTACATTTTAAAAACAAGACTATTTTAATATAAATATATTCTTATCAACTTTGCATCAAAATATTGGAATCATGAATTTGGGGAAATATAAAAATATTATTTTTTACATCAGTACAATTGCATTCTTCTCATGCCTTATGTACTGGTTTTTTGTTGAAGGTAAAACACTTGAAATCGGAGAAAATATTACTCCAAGTAAAGATACTGGAGCCAGCATGTGGGAAAATTTCGCAGATTCATTTCTTACCAATCTGCACCATCCATTGGCACTTCTTCTCGCTCAGATCGTCACGATTATTCTGGTTGCGAAACTCTTCGGATGGATTTGTATCAAACTGAAACAACCCTCCGTAATTGGTGAAATGATTGCAGGTATTGTTCTCGGGCCTTCCCTTTTCGGATTGTATTTCCCGGAACTTTCAGCGTTTATTTTTCCGAAAGAATCATTACCTAATTTACAGTTTTTAAGCCAGATCGGCCTTATTCTCTTCATGTATATTGTCGGAATGGAACTGGATCTTAGCGTTCTCAGAAAAAAAGCACACGATGCCGTAGTGATCAGCCATGCAAGTATTATTATTCCTTTTGCACTAGGAGTCGGGCTCTCCTATTTCATTTATAAGGAATTCGCACCGGAGGGAATCCAGTTCAGTTCGTTTGCCCTGTTTATCGCGATTGCCATGAGTATTACAGCTTTTCCTGTTCTGGCAAGAATCGTTCAGGAGCGGAACCTTCACAAAACCAAAATCGGAACCGTTGTTATTACCTGTGCGGCGGCTGATGATATTACCGCATGGTGTATTCTAGCTGCCGTAATTGCTGTCGTTAAAGCAGGATCTTTTTCAGGATCGGTATTCGTTATTTTAATGGCTATTCTTTATGTTTTTATCATGATAAAAGCCGTAAGACCTTTTCTGAACAGAATCGCAGAATTACAAAAGGGAAAAGGATTTATCAATAAAGGATTGGTCGCCATTTTCTTTCTGATATTAATTATCTCTTCCTATGCAACGGAAGTTATCGGTATCCACGCTCTTTTCGGAGCTTTTATGGCCGGAGCCATCATGCCGGAAAATGTAAAATTCAGAAATCTTTTCATCGAAAAAGTAGAAGATGTGGCGTTGGTTTTACTACTTCCCCTGTTCTTCGTATTTACCGGATTAAGAACCCAGATCGGATTACTGAATGATGTACATCTCTGGAAAATCGGGGGACTGATTATTTTAACCGCAGTTACCGGAAAATTTGTAGGAAGTGCACTGACTGCAAGATTCCTGAAAATAAGCTGGAAAGATAGTCTCACGATAGGCGCCTTAATGAATACAAGAGGACTTACGGAGCTTATCGTTCTTAACATCGGGTATGACCTGGGTGTTTTAGGTCCCGAGCTCTTTGCAATGCTTGTGATTATGGCCTTATTCACTACCTTTATGACCGGCCCTTGTCTTGACTTTATCAATTACCTTTTTAAAGGAAAAAAATCTATGGTAGAAGATGAAGATGAGCATGGTGATCATGATGCAAAATACCGCGTTCTCCTTTCTTTTGAAACCGCAAAGTCAGGAAGTAAACTTTTGAGACTTGCTGATAATTTCACCCATAAAATGAATGGCAACAAAAGTGTAACGGCTATGACCATTGCTCCTGTGGATGAACTGCATGCTTTTGACATTGAAAACTTTGAAAAGGAACAATTCAAAAATGTAATTGAAACTTCCCACGAGCTTGAACTTGAAGTGACGACTCTTTTCAAAGCTTCCACTGATGTTGAAAGCGACCTTACTCATATTACCAATAAAGGAAATTATGACCTCCTTCTGATTATGCTGGGAAAATCCATGTACGAAGGAAGCCTGCTTGGAAGACTGCTTGGATTTACGACCAAAATCATTAATCCAGAAAAACTACTGAATACAGTTAAAGGAAAAGGAAATATTTTCAATACTTCGCCTTTCGATGATCTGACGCTTCAGGTGCTGGATAAAGCTACAATTCCTGTTGGAGTTCTGGTGGATAAAGATTTTAATACGGCAGACAAAATATTTGTTCCTATTTTTAATTTAAGTGACTTTTATCTTCTTGAATATGCCAAAAGACTGATTAACAATAATAATTCCCAGATAATCATTCTGGATGCAGCAGGTCAGATCCGTAATAATATTGAGGTAAAAGAACTGATCAGAAGTATTGAACAGGTTGCTCCGAATCACATCACACTGTATAATGAAAAGAAAATTGAGAAGGAGTTTCTTAATTCACAGGACCTGATGCTGATCAGCAGTAAAAGCTGGAAAAACCTGATTGATACTAAAAGTCTCTGGTTGTCAGATATTCCTTCAACCTTAATTATTTCAAACCCTTAGACACACAGTCCATTATCAGTTTATGTTCTAGTAAACCAGAGCTATTAAAATCCCAAGTTGCGATATCTCTATATAACATAGGCTATATAAACCGGCAGCATCCCAATGTTGCCGGTTTAATTTTTTCCACATAAAAATAATCCGTATTATAACCGTAAATACAATTTTCACTTATCATTATAAATGAAAGTTTTTAACACAGAAAAAACCACTTAAATCTATATATTTTAACATATTTTTAAATATTTACACAAAACACAACAGTAAAATCAAAACGAAAAACTTTTTTTAGTAAATTGAGTACCTCCTAATATGTAATCATTTTATGTATTAAAAAATGCTAAACTTTAATGAAGACAATCCATGACACAAAAGATTATTAAGAATTAAAAACCAATAACTTCCTGTAAAATATTTCAAAAAATTCATAATTTTGCAGATCACATTTAATCCAAAAAACTAACCACTTAAATACAATACAATGTGCCGATATGCCATGATGGTTTACAAAGGTCATTATGCCTGTTTTAACTGCCAGAAAACTTTTAAACGCCGCGTCCTGAAAGATGTAGACAGAGACGCCATATCTTCTGTGGAAGCCAAATGCCCCGAATGTGGAAACCTGATGGCTAATATGGGACTGGATTTTGAATCACCAGCCAAAAACGACCACAAAAAATGGGCGCATATCAAAGATTTATATACCGTCGGAATTACCTTCCATTCTTGTGGATGTTCCGGCCCGGGATACATTCCCCAGGATCGCAAAGCTATTATTACCTATCTCGAAAAAATACGGTCAGAATATATGCATTCACTGGTATTCTGGAGATACAGGATCGAGCCTGAAAATAAAAAAGAACGCGAACTGGAATACCAGAGGAACGGCTCAGAATTATGGACGGTAAGCCGAACAGCTTTTAAACAAACGGTAAGCAATCAGGAAGGAATAAACTACTGGATCGATAAGATTAAAGAAGTGGAAGAACGTATTAATATCATCCGAAATTCCAATATATAATGAATCTGAGACCAGACCTGGAACCTGATTTAAAAACAGCGGAAATCCGATATCCGAAGATTTTAAAACTGATCCTTGATTATACTGCATACGCAGATCTTTCAGGGGATGGGGATCTCACTGCTTATCATAAACTGGAATCCGAATTACATCATATCACTCAAAAAGATATTTCCCAATTCAATATGGAATGGTGGGAAGAAGAAGGTGCCGAAGTACTGGCCTTCCGTATGGCTTTACCTGATCCGGAAAAAACAGAAAACCTGACCCCTGAGGAACGTGAAGAAATCTTATTCCGCATAGAAAACCCTGTCATTATCAACAAAGACTGGGAAGAACAGACTTTTGAAGAGCAGTTTTCTTTATATCTCGATGATTATTATCGCCGGTTTCTAAAACTGAACGACAAAAATTAATAGTATTTACCTACCTTCTTCCGGATTTACATTTAATAATTTCACACTCTTAATCTGATGTTTGTAAAGATTCAGCCAAAACAGATAGTATAAAAATACTTTTCTATTCATATTAAACAGGTAAAAGATTTAAGATTTTATCAATCTATAATTTCTATAAGAAATTTCCCCAGCTTCAAAAATATTTTATACCTTTGCCTTGTGAATTTCAACAACGAAACATATTATTATAGAATTTTTAACTCAGATCTGGGATAGGGATTCTTATGAACATAGCTTAAAACCTCGTCCTTGACGAGGTTTTTTTATTTTAAAATATTAAGAAAGATGAAAATAAGTATTATAGGAGCAGGATTAATCGGAGGTTCAATGGCTTTGAAATTAAGAGAAAAAGGGATTGCCAGCTTCATCTATGGAATTGATAACGATCAGCAACATATCAATGAAGCTCTGGAACTGAAAATAATTGATGCTGAAGCCAATCTGGAACAGGGAGTAAAAAATGCTGACCTGATCATTATAGCGATTCCGGTAGATGCTGCCAGAAAATTATTACCCGGTGTTTTAGATCTTGTATCCGATCATCAGACCGTGATGGATGCCGGGTCTACCAAAGCAGGGATTGTGAATGCTGTGAAAGATCACCCGAAACGTTCAAGATTTGTAGCCTTCCACCCGATGTGGGGTACAGAAAACAGCGGCCCGAAATCTGCCATCGCCGAGAGTTTCTCAGGAAAGGCCGGGGTGATCTGCAATAAGGAAGAATCCGCTGATGACGCTTTGGGTATTGTTGAGCAGATAGTCAATGCACTGGATATGCACATGATTTATATGAACGCAGAAGATCACGATATTCATACCGCTTATATTTCTCACATCTCCCATATTACCTCATATGCTCTTGCTAATACTGTACTGGAAAAAGAACGTGAAGAGGAAACGATTTTCCAGCTTGCCAGTTCCGGTTTCTCCAGTACGGTACGTTTGGCAAAATCTCATCCGGAAATGTGGGTCCCGATTTTTAAACAGAATAAAGAAAACGTACTGGATGTCCTCAATGAACATATTACCCAACTAAGGAAATTCAAATCCGCACTGGAAAAGGAAAATTATGAATACCTTGAAGAACTGATCACCAATGCAAACAGAATCAGAGGTATTTTAAGATAGTACTTCCCTTCGTAATAGTTCTGCAATAATCCGAATAAAAAATCCTTAGACAGCATCTAAGGATTTTTATATTTTAAATAGGTATGCTCAACTAGCATTCCGGAACATTTACCGCAATGGCCAATCCTCCTTCAGAAGTTTCCTTAAAACGGTCACTCATAGCTAATGCTGTTTCCCACATGGTCTGAATCACTTCATCCAGGCTTACTTTTGCCTTGGCCGGATCACTTTCCAGCGCTATATTAGCCGCAGTAATCGCTTTAATAGCTCCCATTGTATTCCTTTCGATACACGGAATCTGCACAAGCCCTTTGATCGGGTCACAGGTTAATCCAAGATGATGTTCCATGGCAATTTCTGCCGCCATCATCACCTGACCTACGCTTCCTCCTAAGATCTCCGTAAGTCCTGCAGCAGCCATCGCCGATGACACACCGATCTCTGCCTGACAACCTCCCATTGCTGCAGAAATGGTTGCATTTTTTTTGAATAAAGTACCGATTTCTCCTGCAACCAAAAGAAAACGGATAATATCATCATCGCTGATTGAATCTGTGAAAGCCTGAGAATACATCAGCACCGCCGGAATTACACCACTTGCCCCATTGGTAGGTGCCGTAATAATTCTTCCGAAGCTTGCGTTTTCTTCATTTACCGCCAGTGCAAAACAAGCAATCCATTTGTTGATATTGGTGAAATTTTCTTCAGCATCAACTACCTGCTGAAACCATTCATCTTTATTTTTATAAATTTTATCTCCCAGTAGCTTCCTGTTGATTCCGGCTGCTCTTCGGGAAACATTCAGCCCGCCGGGAAGAATTCCCTCTTTATTGACTCCCTTATAAATACATTCTTTGATCTGCTGCCAGATATAAAGTGCCTCTTTTCTGGTTTCTTCCTGAGTTCTCCAGCTTTCTTCGTTAATAAAAATAAGGTCTGAGATTCTGTTAAGGCCCAGTTTCTGACAATATTTTGCAAGATCGGAAGCTTTATGACAAGGGTACAGGGTACGCACACAATGCTTTTCAATAGAGTTTTTTTCCTGACTGGCAATAAAGCCGCCGCCTACAGAATAAAAATCCTGCACAAGCTCTGTTCCATCTTCAAAAACCGCCCTGAAAATCATCCCATTAGGGTGGAAATCAAGAGATTTCTGCATATTCAAAACCAAATGATATCCGTAGATAAACGGAATTTCTTTTTCTCCGCCAAGATTAATGATCTGAGCCGTTTTTATGTGTTCTATCTTCTCATCAATTTTAGAAGTATTAATCGTTTTAAAATCTTCCCCGTTTAATCCCAGCATTCCCGCAATATCCGTCCCGTGTCCGATCCCCGTTTTAGCAAGTGAACCGAAAAATTCAAGAAAAACTTCTTTAACTTCAGCTATTGACCTTTCTCTTTTAATAATCCTAATAAATGCAGATGCAGCATTCCATGGCCCCATCGTATGCGAACTGGACGGACCTATCCCAACTTTAATAATTTCAAAAACCGATATTGATTCCATAAATGATTCGTCATTTTCCTCAAAAACAAAGATACATGATAAATCCTAATAAAAGTATAGCAAAACTTTAGATTTATTTAGTTTTCATACGCTATGAAGTAAGTATTTTTGAAGAGGATCTGATCCTCTATGTTCAATCGGAAGCATCATTAGTTTTAATCAGGCAACTCTATGCATTGTTTTTCCTCAACTGAAACTTTCTTCATGCTGCGAAAGATCAAGCCCTTTATTCTCAGATTCCTCCGAAACCCGTAATGTGATGAGGAGATCCGTTATTTTATATAAAACGAATGAACCCGAAAATGTAAAGGCGGAAACCAGAATCAAAGCCATCATATGATGAAGAAAAACCTCTGTTCCTCCATGAAGTAAACTGGCATTTTCTCCATGGGCAAATATAGCGGTCAGAATCATTCCCATTATTCCTCCAACACCGTGACAGGCGAAAACATCCAGTGTATCATCTATTTTTTTCATGGTTTTCCAGTTTACCAGTAGATTGGAAACTACGGCGGAAATAAATCCGATAAAAAGGCTTTCCTGAATACTTACGAAACCACATCCGGGAGTAATGGCTACCAATCCTACCACAGCACCAATACAGGCACCTAAAGCTGATACACTCCTGCCGTTAATCCTCTCGAAAAAGATCCATGTCATCATGGCGGAAGCGGAAGCAATTGTTGTTGTCCCAAAAGCTGTTGCTGCTGATGCTGAAGCGCTAAGTGCAGAGCCTGCATTGAATCCGAACCAGCCAAACCATAACATTCCCGTTCCCAAAATTACATAGGTTATATTGGAAGGCTGATGATGAGGATTCTTTCGCTTTCCTAAAACTAAAGCTCCTGCAAGCGCAGCAAAGCCGGCACTCATATGCACTACTGTTCCTCCTGCAAAATCTTTTACCCCAAAGTATTTATTGAGAAGCCCGTCCGGATGCCATACCATATGACAAAGCGGCGCATAGATAAAAATACTGAAAAGTACGATGAATAAAAGGTATGAAATAAAACGCACCCTCTCTGCAAAAGAACCCGTGATAATTGCTGGAGTAATCACAGCAAATTTCATCTGAAACAAAGCAAAAAGAATGAACGGAATGGTAGGAGCCATCAGTTTATGAGGTAAACTTTCCACGCCGCTAAAAAAGGGATAAGTAAAAGGATTTCCAATAATCCCATACTGCTCTCCGTGAATACTGATCCCCAAAGATGCACCAAAAGACAGAGAGAATCCTACAACGACCCATACTATGGAGATGACGCCTAGTGCAATAAAACTTTGCAACATGGTAGAGATCACATTTTTCTTTCCCACCATTCCGCCGTAAAAAAAAGAAAGCCCGGGTGTCATCAGAAGAACAAGACCTGCTGCTGCGAGAATCCAGGCCACATCGGCACCTACTATTTTATCTGCGGTAAGAAAGTTTCCGGTCGTAGGAAGTCTCGTTTCAGGATTCCAGAATAATCCTCCGAACGCCACTAAAGTAATGACTGAAAACGAAACAATCCATTTTAATCCTATTTTCATAAAATTTATATTTACCCTATCAAAGTTAAATATAAATCCAATATAAACTTATTTAAAAACAATAAACCCCATAAAAAAAAAGGGGTCAATTTAAAATAAATATCATTTACCAGCAAAAACCTCCTTTAAAATTTTAGAAACCTCCTTATATTTGGTAGCCGGAAAAAGATGAGATCCCCCTTTAATAACATAATCAGGTTTTGAATATTTAATTGGAAAAACAATATCCTTATCTGCCAAAATCTGAATTACATTGGGGTTTTCTTCAAATTTCCATTCTGCCACTTTTTCTACGGACCATTTCAGATAATAGGGATCACGTACTTTGAAATATTGTAAGATTCGCGGATTTCTTGGATCAAAAAGCTTTCTCACGACAGAATAAACATGGGTTGCCCTATCATTAAATAATCCTACCGGAAGAATTCTAGGAATTTTAGTAACCTCTCCTGTTTTGATAAATTTAGATTTTTCTTTATCTGATTTGATACTTCCCAGAATCACCACTTTCTCGGCAGGTTTCAGCTGATTAATTTCCTGCACAATAATTCCTCCGAAAGAGTATCCTAATAAACAGAACGGTTCAGAATCATCTACTTTTTCAGCCATTCTTTTGACATAATGATCAAAGGATTCATTATTTTCAGGAATAAGCCAATCTATGAAAATCAGCTCACAGTTCTCGGGAAACTCCAGTCTTTCAAGCACCTTAAAATCTGCTCCCAGGCCACTTACAATATAAATTTTCATAGGACTAATTTATAAAAAATACAGCAATAAAAACGTTCAAACCTTCACAAACTTCACCACAAAGAAACCGGCTTATTTTCTAACAAGAACGGCACGGCTTTCGATCCCGTGACCTGATTTAACAGCTTTTTCAAAAAAAATGAGCAGTTTATCAAAAAACCGCTCATTTTATAAATCAATGTTATATTTAATCTTATTTCTTTTTCTTTACAGGAACTCTGTTTTCGTTATCCAGCTGTTCTGTGGACACTCTGAACTGGATATCCATTTCGTTTTTAATGAAATAATCTTTCAGGGAAGATTGATAGAATACTTTAAAGTCTTTTCTGTTAAGTGAAAACTTAGCTGATTCAATCACTACTGTGAACTGAGTAACATATACATTCGCAGGGAAAGAGATTGTTTTTCTTACCCCTTTAATAGTAACATCTCCGTATACCGTAGAGTTGTACTCGTTGTTTGCTAAAGGAATAATCTTCGTCAAATGGAATTTGGCAACCGGGAATTTTTTAACTTCAAAAAAGTTCGAGCTTTTCAGGTCGTTGGTAAGCTTGATCTGATCTTCATCGGAAACATCTCCTGCCATCATACTTCTCATATCTATCACAAACTCTCCGTCTACCAAAACCGTATGATCAAAGTTAAATTTTCCGCTTTTCAGCTTTACAGTCCCTGAGTGGGAGGAAGCTTCTGTTTTTACAACTTTATAGCCCCACCATCTGATCTCTGATGAAGTCACTTTTGAAACTTTATCAAATTTCTTTTGAGCAGAAACAAATGATATGCTTGCGCACACCATAGCAAACAATAGTAATCTTTTCATTCTTTTTTATTTACAATTCAACAAAAATAAAAAAAAGTGTAGAACTTCTACACTTTTAATAATCTTTTTTTGATTAATTTATTGAGCAGTTACCTTAACCTGCATATCGATATCATCTTTCACAAAAACATCCTGCATAGTAGATTTGTAAGCTACGTCAAATTTCTGTCTGTCGAAAGAGAATTTGTTTGATACTAAGCTCACCACTCCTTTGCTGTAAGAAATCTTTGCCGGGAAAGTTACCGGGTTGGTTTTACCTTTTACAGTAAGATTACCGGTTACTAATGAGTTATAGATTTTATCGCTGTTTTTCTTTACAGAAGTAATCTTGAAACTTGCAGTCGGGAATTTTTCAACTTCAAAGAAGTCTCCGTTCTTAAGGTGCCCGTTTAATTTTTGCTGATATTCTCCTGAAAGGTCAGTAGAATTGATAGAAGTCATATCCAATACAAAGCTTCCGCCTACTAATTGGTTTCCTTTCATTACCATATCACCTGATTTTACTTTCACAGTCCCGTCATGAGAGCTTGCTTCAGATTTTGCTACTTTATATCCCCACCAGTGAACATCAGACGCCACTACTTTCTTTGACTGTCCGAAAGCTAAACCACCAGCTAACACTGCTAATAAAAATATTTTTTTCATTGAATAAAGTTATTTACTTATTTGATATCACAAAGGTAGCCATCTTATCTGATAGATTTCATTGATGTATATCAAGAAAAGTAATTATTTTTATGAATAATATCATCCATAAAAAAACTCCGGGTTTCTCCGGAGTTTTTTATTTTATTGTTGATAATAAGCAGTGTATAATGCCACTCCTTTTAATGCTGTATGATTTTGTTTGACCAGATAGATCGGAATATTCTTTAACATTCCTTCCATTTTATCACTGATCTTGAATTTTTCGTAGAACTTGGCCTTATCGATATATTCTCTGACCATTTGGGGAATATCTCCTGAAATCAGCAGTCCTCCTGTAGCCTTCAGTTTTAATGTAAGGTTATTAGCTTCTCTTGCTAAAAACTCAAGGAAAGTATCCAGAGCAATTCTACAGATCAGGACATTATCTTCTACAGCTGCTTTATAAAGTTCTTCTGCGAAGTTTCCACCCGCAAGACGTTCTCCCAACCATTCCGGTTCCGGATGTCTTTTTACATCTCTTAAGAACCTGTAGATATTGAATAAACCTGATTTGGAAAGGACATTTTCCCAGCTTACGATTCCATAGATATTATTTAAGAACTGGTAAAATTCTACTTCTACGTTGGTTCTTGGTGAAAACTCAGAATGCCCACCCTCTGTTGCGAAAGGTCTTAAATATTTTCCGTCAAAGAAATATCCGGCTTCTCCCAGTCCATTTCCCGGAGCAAGGATCGCTACATTTCCTTTTTCAAGATGACCGCTTGTATAAATCGCTTCAAGATCATTGTCCTCCAGAAGAGCCATACCGTATGCAGAAGCTTCCAGGTCATTAAGCATCTCTACTTTTTCAAACCCGAAATCTTTTGTATATTCCTGAATATCCAGATTCCAGCCTAATCTTGCGGGATTGCTTTTTCCGTCAAGTACCGGACCCGGCACAGCCATTCCCAAACGTTTTACATTTTCAAGTTGATTATCCTGAATAAATTTTTTCAGAATTTCATTAAAAGAAGCATATTCCTTAGTTGAATATGTATTTTGAATTTTTATCTCAAGACCTCCGTTACTGGAAACAAAATAGCCTAAGATTGTGATGTCTTCACGGAGACTTGCTCCAATGATGGAAACATTATCATTATTACTGTTCTCTACTCCTGGTAAATAAAGCGGAAATTTTGGATTCAGAATCATAACCTCAAATTTTACCAAATATAAACAATTGTTTTTGTAAATCCTGCAGAGAAGAAAAAAACCTTCTCACAAAAGTGAAAAGGTTTGGTTAATAATTGTTTATATATAAATCTAACTACTTTCCTAATGGAATATTATATCCGAATCCAACACCGATATTCCCCACATTGTAGTCCTGACCTGGCAAATCTCCTTTTGTTCCTACAAAAACCTTCTGGTATTGTACGAAGAAGTTCCAGTCTCTGTTGTGGTATCCGATCTCCGGTTTAAGGTAGAAACCTCCGCTTGCTCTCTCAAGATTCGTATTGGAAGCTACCTGCTTGTCTCCAACCAGGAACCCGTATCCTAAGTCCGTTCCGAAATAAAATCCGGTTTGTTTTGGATAGATTCTTACCAATGCCGCTACAGGGATCACCCCTACATCATTATTATTATAACCGTTATTGTTTTTTGCGAAATAATGAGTATATCCTGATGCAATACCCAATCCAAACCCTGGAGTAATAAGATTCTGATAAGACACATCTACGCCTACGGCAGCAGAAAGGTTATCTGAGGGAACTGCTAAACCAACATTTGCGCCCACTTTGATCATATTGTTCATTTTAGAATCCTGTGCGCTTGCTATTCCTGCTGTTAAAATTCCAGCCAGTAATATTGCCTGTTTAAACATTTTCATAACTCTAATTTTTAAATTTTACTAAGCAAGTGAGATGTAAAAATCATGCCAAGGAAAGCTTTTCTTTCTATTTTAACATTCAAAAAATACATAAAATAATGATTTACAATGAATTAATTTTAACATTTTTTAAATGTTTGTTTAACAAAAATTATCAAAAATTCATTCCGAAAAGTGAATTACACTTAACTTATTGGAAGTTTCAAAATCTTCCGGAGGCAGAAAACACATTCATCTTTAAGCTGACTCCTCTCCTAGTCCGTTATCAAAGATTGCCTGTTATTATATAGATTCATAATCAGACTGTTTCTCTCCGTATCTTTATGAAAAGAAAATAATATTAACAATCCTTAACTCGTTATTATTTTAACCTTTTTATTCAAAATACATCAAAAAAATAAACCTTCTCACAATGGCTGATTCATTATCAAAAAACAAACATCTTCTTTGGCGTGCCGGGTTCGGAATTGGAATTAATCAAATCAATGATTTGAAAAATAAAAACATTAAAACATTGATTAATGAATTATTTAAAGAAGACGGTTTTACCGAAATCACTTATGATACTCCGGATATTGATCCCACTGCAGATTATATGAACAGCACTGCTCCGGCAGAAAAGAAAAAGGAAATGCAACAACTCAACAGGGATCAGAATAATGAACTCAACCTGAATTTTCTGGATAAAATGGTTAACAGCAAAGAGCAGCTTAGAGAGAAAATGGCTTTTTTCTGGCATGGGCATTTTGCATCAAGAGTCGTCAATCCAAAATTCAACAGGCAACTTTTAAATACAATCCGCAAGAATGCCCTTGGAAATTTTAAGACACTCCTTTTTGAAGTGAGCCAGTCTCCTGCTATGCTGAACTTTCTAAACAACCAGCAGAATAAAAAAGACCACCCCAATGAAAATTTTGCCCGTGAGGTAATGGAACTCTTTACCATGGGGAGAGGAAATTATACTGAAACGGATGTAAGAGAAGGAGCCAGAGCATTTACGGGATGGAGCTATGATAAAGAAGGGAATTTTAAAGAAAGAAAAAACCTGCATGATGAAGGCTCTAAAACTTTTTTAGGAAAAACAGGAAATTTCGACGGCAGTGATGTTCTGAATATTATTCTGGATCAAAAGGCCACTGCGATATTTATTACCACTAAACTGTATAAATTTTTTGTCAATGAAAAGGTGGATCATGACATCGTCAGCACATTAAGTACGAATTTTTACCATTCAGGATATGATATTAAGAAGCTGATGACAGAAATATTTTCCAGCTCGTGGTTCTATGATCCGAAAAATATCGGAACCCGGATCAAGTCGCCCGTGGAACTTATGGCCGGGATTATGCGGATACTTCCGATGCACATCCAAAATCCTGAAAACCTCATCATTTATCAAAAATTATTAGGACAGATGCTGCTTTACCCACCCAATGTTGCAGGATGGCCCAATGGAAAATCCTGGATTGACAGTTCTACCCTTATGCTGCGGCTTCAGGTTCCGCAGATCTGGTCCGGACTGCGCCCACTGGAATACAGCCCAAGACCGGATGATGATATTGATATGGGGATGAAATCCAAAGAAAATGCTTTAAATAAAGCATTTAAAAACCCTAATATTACCATAGACTGGGACCGGGTAGACCTGATTTTCGCTCATAAAAACTGCGAAGACTATCTGATTCAGAATCCGCAAAGCCTGGATATGAATACGGTCAGCAATTTCTCTGATAAAACAACCAAAATGAATGTTATTAATCTGATGTCAACTCCTGAATATCAATTAATGTAAAACCTCAGCTACAAACTTTATAACGATCCCCTAAATCCAAGACTATGCTAATCAAAAGAAGAGAGTTTCTCAAAATAAGTTCACTGGCAACCGCTTCCCTGCTAATGCCTAGTTTTCTAAAATCCATGACATTGGACGAGGCATTAAACCCTCATCAGAACATTCTGATTGTTCTTCAGTTTACAGGGGGAAATGACGGATTAAACACTATTATTCCGGCTAAAAATGACATTTATTTCAGGGAAAGAAAAACGCTGGCCATTCAGAATTCTCTGTCTCTGACTGATGAAGCAGGAATTAACCCTTCGCTTTCTTACTTTAAAGAACTTTTTGATAGCGGAGAGCTTTCCGTCATGAACAATGTCGGCTATCCCAATCCTGACAAATCTCATTTCCGAAGTATGGATATCTGGCAATCTGCAAGCAAAAGTGATGAGTTTCTGGAAACAGGCTGGCTGGGCCGTTTTTTAGATGAAGAATGCTATCGCTGTGAACACCCTACTCAGGCTTTGGAAGTAGATGACATGCTGAGTCTTGCGCTTAAGGGAGATCAAAATAAAGCATTTGCGTTCAAAGATCCAAAAAGATTGTACGAAACCAGCCAGGAGAAATATTTTAAATCTCTGTACGATCACCATCACGATGATGAAACCGTCTCTTATCTTTATCAGACATTGGGCTCTACTATTAATAATGCCGGTTATATTTTTGAAAAAAGCAAGGCCAAAAAGACAGAGCAGACCTATCCTAATTCTCAGCTGGGAAAAGATTTCAAAACGGTTGCTTCACTGATAAAATCTGATATTAATACTCAGGTTTACTATTTATCTGTCGGAAGTTTTGATACTCATGTCAATCAGAATGACAGACAGCAAAAACTATTCAGTGACATTAATGAAGCCGTAAAATCTTTCGTAACGGATATGAAAAGTAACGGTTTGTTCAATAATATCCTGTTAATGACTTTTTCTGAATTTGGTCGCCGTGTCGCTCAGAATGCCAGCAATGGTACTGATCACGGAACAGCTAATCAAATGTTTTTCATCAGTGGAAATCTAAAAAAGAAAGGACTTCTGAATGCTCTTCCGAATCTGCAAAACCTTAATCAAGGAGATCTTATTTATACTGAGGATTTCAGAAAGGTATATGCCACTATTCTGAAAAACTGGCTTCAGGCGGATTCATCTAAGGTATTGGGCTGGAAAAACGGCATCTACGATTTTGTGTAGCCCAATACGAGGGAAAAATTCATAAAAAAGAGACTGAACGTTATCCTACGACAGTCTCTTTCAACAATTTTAAATTCTAACTACTTTTACGTTGATGCAGTAATCTGCTTTTTTTCTTTCTCTTCTTCTTTTTTATCTATTTTTTCAGATATTTTTTTTACGATATATTCTATCGCCAGAGGTGCTATAATTGCAATTAATGCTTTAAATATTCTTGATTTCATATGGTGATTTTGTTGATATATCAATGCAATTTCCAAGCCAAGATAAAAAATAAATGCGGGCTGATTATTTTTTACGTTGATCAGATTACCTTAACAACAAATGCGTTAATTTTCATCAGGAACCATCAGATTCTGATAATTTTTACTCCCTGCATTGAACTTCTCTTCCATTTTCATTCGTAATTTTCTGGGTTTATGAACAATTAAAGATTCTCCGAAACCCAGCAGCAGTCTTTCCAGCTCGTAATTAATCTGAACCCGGATTTTAAACAATGTTCCTTCAGGATCTTCATCAATGATCTCCTGGCTTTTATGCAAGGGTTTTGTCTTTACATAGGGAGCATTTCCTGAATCCACCCAAAAAACAATATTTCTGGGCTCCAAAGATTCTGAAACAGTAACGCCTACAATATCTTTAAAATAATCATCTCCGTCCAGCTCCTTATCGATATACTGAAGTGTTTCATCGATTTCGATCTCTTCCATTCTATCGAGTGCCAGATTGTACATTTTTCCTTTATAAAGACAGATCAGAAACCAGCGGTTATTAAACTCTTTTAACAACTGAGGATGCACGGTAAACAGATTAGACTCTCTTGCGGTAAAACTTTTATATAAGATTTTCAGCCCTTTCTTATTCGAAATACTTTCATATAAAATATCAATATGTTCCAATCCTTTCAACTGCTCATTTTTATCCAGATGAATAATAGACTTCTGACTGGTTGCATGAATAGAGTCTTCCAGTTTCTGAATAACTCCGTTCATTTCTTTGAACATAGAAAAATCTTTGAACTGCTTTAAGATCTGAACGGCATTATTCATGGCTTTCAGGTCACTCTCATTTACTGAAATATTATGGATACTGTAATCAGGATCGCTATAACGGTAATATTTTCGTTCATAGACTTCAATGGGTGCTTCATAACCGAATTTCTCACTGCGCATATTCTGCAGATCAAGCTGAACCGTTCTTTTGCTGACATAAGATTCTTTGCCCTCAAATTCAAACAAAGCTTCAGAACATTCATCAATAAGATCTTCCAGGGTAAATCTCCTGTATTTGTTCTTCAGACACCTGTCTAATGTTTTATAGCGGATAAGTGCATTTTTATTGGACGACATGATTTTAGTTTTTTTTATAGATAGCAAAAAGGCAATCCGTATGCTGTACTATTGCCTTTTTGTCTGAAAATTATTTTTCTGTAAGAGGATCACCTTCAAAAGAGACCTCCTTCCATCCGAACTCCATAAAGTTTCTGATATTCTGATGATCTGTTCCGTCAGGATGTTTTAAAACATCTTCTCTGTAGAATTCACCGAAGAGAGGAAGTGTTTGTTCCCTGGTTAATCCATGGTAAAGGGCAAAACCTAATATTTTACATGAGCCATTATTCTGCCCTTCTTCATTTCTTATGTTTCCGTTTTTAAATGCGGTAGGAAAAAAATTGTAATTTTCGTCGATATGTGCAATAACTTCACTGAACTGTATGGTTTCAGGGAAATGCTTTAGTTGTTCCAGCAGTTTCATACGTGTTGATTTTTAATACTATACTCTTTTATACAAAAACACTTTTAAAAAAAGGTCTTTTTATTTTGTAAAAATAATTAAAAAAAATAAATCTACGCAAAACTATTGCGCAATAAGTTAATTACTTTGCATCAACAAAATGAAAAACAAATGGAATATAGCGGAAATCACTTACTCGAATTAGGGTACAGACCTGCGAAATGGTTTAAAGATGCTCTTCATTATATCAATGAAAATAATCTGAATGAATTTCAGATAAAAGAATATCTGGAGCAGTTTAAACAGCCGGACTTTATTCCTCTTCATGAAACGGCTAAGGATTTTGTGATCAATATCAGGGCTGAACATGAAAGTGAAAATGACAATGTAGAAAAAGTAATCCGAACGATGAAAGTTTTGATGAAAACCCCGACATTGGTTGGCGGAGCTCTGATGCCCGATGCCTGTCCTACAGGTCCCGAAGGACAAATACCGGTAGGTGGTGTTGTGGTTGCTCAAAATGCAATTCACCCGGGATTCCATAGTGCCGATATCTGTTGTTCCGTAATGCTGACAGATTTTGGGAAAGCGCATCCTAAAGATGTACTGGATGCGGCTCATTCTGTAACACATTTCGGATATGGCGGAAGACCCAGAGGTGAGCAAATGCCTATGTCTCAGGAATTAATGGATGCTTTCAGAGAAAACGATTTCTTAAATGATGAAAAACTGATCAGCATTGCCCGTTCTCATATGGGAACACAGGGAGACGGAAATCATTTTCTGTTTGTAGGAGTGTCTGAAAATACAGGGAATACCATGATGGTTACTCACCATGGTTCCAGAGCACCGGGTGCTGCATTATATGATAAAGGAATGAAGGTAGCTAACCGTTTCCGACAGGATATTTCTCCAGAAACATTAAAAGAGAATGCATGGATTCCTTATGAAACTGAAGAAGGAAAATCATATTGGGAAGCTCTTCAGTTGATAAGAACATGGACGAAGGAAAACCATACGAATATTCATGATGCTGTATTGAACAAACTGGAAATAGAGAAAGAAAACAGATATTGGAATGAACATAATTTTGTTTTCAAAGATGGAGATCTGTTCTATCATGCAAAAGGAGCAACTCCACTGGATGATAAGTTTATGCCTGATATCACAGGGCCAAGACTGATTCCGCTGAATATGGCTGAACCGGTATTAATTGTTCAGGGAAAAACAACTGAAAGAAATCTTGGCTTTGCGCCACACGGAGCAGGAAGAAATTTCAGCAGAAGTCAGCATAAAAAATCCATGGCACATAAAACCACGGAAGAGATTTTCAATGAGGAAACGGCAGGACTGGATATCCGGTTCTATTCCAATGAAATTGATATTTCCGAGCTGCCAAGCGCTTATAAAAGTGCTGCCAATGTGAGAGCCCAGATTGAAGAATATGGCCTTTGTGAAGTACTGGATGAAGTGATGCCTTACGGATGTATCATGGCAGGTGACGTTCAGAAAAATGCACCATGGAAGAAAAAGAAAAAATACAAAAAAGCATAATTTTAATAACAAACCGAGCAGGTTTTCAAAAAAACGAATAACCAGCCTTGCAGGTATAAAAGCCTGTAAGGTTCATGAAAACTTTTCTCATAATGGCAGGAGCAGTAGCTCAGATGGTAGAGCAACAAAATTACTTTTCGCTGCAGGCAAAATAAAGTTCCTATGAATCCCAATTGTGTGTCACAGGTTCGAGCCCTGTCTGCTCCTCAATACGATGAAAATGCCTATATTATTCTATTCATTTTCATTCGTTAAAAAACTAAGCACAGAAAGTTCCTATATGTTAGAATTACTTTCCGCTTTTTACAAATTATAAGGCAAAGGGAGTTCCTATATTTTTTGGATAAATTACTCCCCGCTTTTTATAAATTATAGGTAAAAGGAGTTCCTATACACCTTCACTTTTAATGAATCTACTCCTCACTTATTTTTTAAACTAAAAACAATGAAAACATTACAATTATTCAACGCTGTATTGGCTAGAAAATCAGATGAAAAGCCATTTATCTCTGATCATGGTTTTATTATTGAACCAGATGCTTTATGGGCAAAAAAAGAGATCATTTCTTATTATGCAAAGGAAAAATTAAATGGAAATGATTTGAATAAAACCTTTCATAAATCCTGGGAGAAAATAAAAAACACTCCAAGAATTGATTTATTTTTTGAACAGATCAATCATTATATTTCAACATACGGAAGCGATTTTCAAAATGAAATTTATATTCCGGATGAGATATTAAATGTTCCGGATATGAAGATGATTTTTAAAGTCATCAAAGCATACACGGTAGAGGATATGCAGGAAAAATGTCTTTCTCTTTTAAGATCAGGCATTGCCTTAAAAGAAGAAACTATTGATGATCTGCTTTTTATTTTACATACGGAGCTGGAATATGATTTTACAGGAAAAGAAAATATCAGAAATAAAGAAGCTGTTATAAAAATAGCGGATCTCTATGAAATCTACCCTGAAAATCCTGTTGAGTTTTTCCGTTATGTGATTTACAAAACAACTCATACAACGCTTTTAATCAAAAACGATGATTTAATTGAATTAATTAAACAAAGTAAATTCAATCCGACTTATCTGTTTGACAGCTTTGGAATGGAAAAAATGGCTGAAATTTTCAACAGATTTAAACCGTTATTTCTTGCGTATAAAAACAGAGCCCCCAAAGCGATCAATACAATTTCAAAACTGTCCAAGACACATCATAAACCACTGATATCAAATCCGTTGAACGATGCTACCAATACATTATTGGAAAACAGCGATTGGCATTGGCTGGAAAATGCGACACCGTTTGCGTTATTTAAAGCATTGTCAGCATGTTACTCCAGAATGTATGGTCAGGATACTTTTGTGTACAGAGTCCGAAACGGAAAATCCTGGGTGAAAAAGGGGAAGGAAACTTACGTGAGTCAACTCAACTATGATTTTATTTTAGATTTTCTGAAACTGAAATATGAAAACCTTTCCGGAAAGAAATTCTATTTTCCAAAGAATGTAGAATTTGCATTGCCTACTTCTGAAAAAATGTTTGTGGGAAATATTCCTACCGGAACCCGCTTTTATGGCGAAAGACTGGCCGTAGGTATCTATTGGGAAGATCGGTGGGGTGCCCGTGACCTTGACCTTTCAGGATTGAATATCGAAGGAAAAATAGGTTGGAATGCGGCCTATAATCACGGTAACGGACAGCTGATGTACTCCGGAGATATGACATCGGCCCCTCATGGTGCCGTTGAATATCTTTACGCCAATAAAGGGCATTGTGCACCAACACTTGTTATGAACAACGTCTTCAGCGGAGATGTCAACTGTGGATATAAGATTGTGATCGGAAAAGGAGATAGTATTTCCTACGACTATATGATGAATCCTAACAATCTCTTTGCTGAAGCCAGATGCAACTCTGTTCAGAAACAAATGATTCTGGGAATGCTGGTTACAAAAAACGAAAAGCAATGTTTCGTACTGTTGAATTTCGGAGCGGGTCATTCTCATGTTTCAGGAAATACAGAGGTATCTGCAATGGCAACAAGTGCATTGTATCAGCAATGGTATGGAGCGGTCTCCTTTAATGAATTGATCAAAGAGCTGGGAGCAGAGATTGTTACAGAAAAAACGGAAGCAGATTTTGATTTTTCACTGGAAGATCTGGAAAAAGACAGCTTCATTAAAGTTTTTAAATAAAAATACGCTGTTCAAAATTTTTGAATGGCGTTTTTCTTCTAGCAAGCAATTTTATCTCTCATAAATTTCAAAGAAAATGCGGATTTATTTTTTACATTAAATATGTATCAAACATTCACTGTTTTAATAAAAAAGTAATCCTCCTTACCTTCAATAATCACTTTTTTTCCGTAATCAATCTGAATATTGAACATATTCTCCAATGGAAATTGTAATACAGCCTGCAGAACCAGACGGATTACTCCGGCATGGGCAATAATAAGAACCTTTTCAGTATCTTTTTTAGCCGTCAGTTCATCCCAGAAATCAAGTACACGGGCCTTCATTTCAAGAAGGTTTTCACCACCGGAAGCTTTTATATTGATAAAGTCTTCGTACCAGGGATTGATTTCTTCTTCCGGGATATCTGTCCATTTCTTCAGTTCCCAGTTTCCAAAATTCATCTCCCGAATTCTTTCATCAGTTGTATAATCCGGGCTTACAAATGCTGCAAGAAGTCTGCAGCGCTGAGAAGGGCTTGAAATGACAAGGTCAAAATCCCCGGTCAGATTTAATTTTTTGAAATCTCCTGCATATTCCTTCCGTAAAGGCATTTCTGCAAATCCATAACATAGATTTTCAGGATTTTCTACTGCGGTATGACGGATCAGATGAATTTCCATACGATCATTGTTCCTAAATAAAATAAAACTTCACACACCTGCTGAACCGCTCCCAGACAATCTCCGGTATAGCCTCCGATGTGCTTTTTAAAATACCATCCCAAATATATTTTACCAATATAAGCCAAAGCAAAGGCAAAAATCAAACGCCAGTCCGGAATCAGGGTGAAAGCTATAAAAACACTGATAAAGCCAACCAGTAAAGCTATTCCATCCAATGGTTTATTTGCCAGAGGTTTTGACTTGCTTACATCAATGTCCGTTACGTACTGATGGGTATAAATCATGGTTCCGGAAATAAAACGACTTGAAGAATGTGCGAGTATAATAACGGCCAGAGTTTTCGTTAAATCAACCGTTCCCAAAGCCTGAATGCTGAAAAATTTTAAAGCAAATAATAAAATAATTCCGATCGTACCGTAGGCTCCTACTCTGCTGTCTTTCATAATGGTTAAGATTTTCTCCTTTCCGTATCCGCCCCCGAAACTGTCACACATATCTGTAAAGCCATCCTCATGAAAAGCACCGGTCAGTAAAACACTGGAAATCATCATAACAACAATACCTATTTCCAGATTAAAAAGCAACGTAGAAAGATAAAGGATCATTGCATTAATTATTCCTACCAACAACCCGACCCAGGCAAAATATTTCTGAGATTTATTCATGATCTCACCGGAATACGGAATGGTAAACGGAACTGGAATTCTGGTGAAAAACATCAGCGCTGTCGCTAAGTAAATCAATTCATTCTTTAGGGTCTTCATTTATTCTTTATTTGAAACATGAGCATCTTCAAAACTGGACATTTCATTCAGGAAATTTACCGCGCTTTGAATAAGCGGATATGCCAACGCACAGCCTGTTCCTTCTCCTAAGCGTAAATTCAGGTGTAACAAAGCTTTTTGCTCCATTACTTCCAGCAGCTGAAGATGTGCTTTTTCATCACTCATATGGCAGAAGATACAATTGTTCAGAATGTCAGGATTCTTTATCCAGGCAGTGGCAACGGCAACGGTAGCAATAAATCCATCAACCATAATCAGCATATTCTGACGAAAAGCCTCTTCCATAGCTCCTATCATCTGGACAATTTCTAATCCTCCAAATGTCCGGGCAATTTCATCCACATCCTTAATCTCCGGATATTTTTCTATTGTCTGCGTTAAAACATTGATTTTATTCTGTAACTGATCATCATTTATACCTGTTCCGCGTCCTATACAGCTTTTAACCGGCAGATCAAATAATTTACTCATCATCAGTGAAGAAGCAGATGTATTTCCGATTCCCATTTCGCCAAATCCAATGATATTACATCCTGTTTTTACAATTTCAGCAACTATCGAATTCCCGTTTTGCAAAGCCAGCTGATATTCATCTGGAGTCATAGCCGGTTCTTCCAGCATATTACGACTGGATTTTCTAACCTTTTTATCAATTAAGTCCAGTCCGGCCGGAAAATCAAAGTTGACTCCTGCATCCACAATTTTAATGTCAATACCATGCTGCCTGCAAAACACATTAATAGCAGCCCCTCCACCCAGGAAATTCATTACCATCTGATAGGTTACCTCCTGTGGATAGGCACTTACTCCTGCCGTTGCAATCCCGTGATCGGCAGCAAAAACCACCAGGTGAGGATTTGAAAGCTTTGGAGAAGTTGTATTTTGAACCATTCCTATTTTGTGTGCAAGATGTTCCAAATGTCCTAATGCCCCTAAAGGTTTTGTTTTACAATCAATTTTATGCTGTAATTCTGTTGTCAACATGGATATAAAGTAGTTATGTTAAATAGAGAAAGTGCAATATTAGTAAAATAAGGGATATTCTGGGTAATGGATGAAGAGATGAGAGACAAAAATCCCGGATTTTAGATATTGAGCCTATTAATGCCCGCCAACATTAAACATTAAACATTAAACTTTGAACTTATCACTCTCAAACTCAAAAAACCTACGTAAGAACATTGCGCACCATCCAATTTACTTTGCATTATAAAATTGAACACAATGACATCAAAAATAGTAGAAAAGATAAAAGAAGTGGAAACCGCAAGGGGTATAGAAGTACTACTTGCCGTTGAATCCGGAAGCCGTGCATGGGATTTTGCGTCTCCAGACAGTGATTATGATATACGATTCATATACCGCCATGAAAAGGACTGGTATCTTTCACCATGGGATAAGGATGAAACCATCGAATTCATGACAGAGGATGATCTGGATGGTTCCGGCTGGGACCTGAGGAAGACTTTCCATCTTCTGCTGAAATCGAATGCCGCATTACTAAGCTGGTTCTACTCTCCTATCGTTTATAAAGAAAACACAAGGTTTACCGCGCTTTTCGGGCCTTTAGCCGATGCGTGTTTTTCTCCGATAGCCGTTTCTTATCATTATTTAAGTATGAGCAAAAAATATCTGGAAGCCTGTAGAGCGGATGAGGTGAAATTAAAAAGTTATTTTTATTGCCTCCGAACTACACTGACCGGAAAATGGATCATAGAGAAAGAAACTGTTCCACCGGTATTGTTCAGTGAATTGCTTGTTTTAGTGGATGCTGAAACCAAAGCAACAATAGAAGATCTTGTCACCTTAAAAGCTACCAAAGGAGAAAGTTATTATCATCCGAATGACTGGAAACTTTTTGGATTTCTTGAGAAAACAATCGCTGAAAACGAGGAAAGATCAAAGAACCTTAAAGGAAGTAAGGCTGATAAAACAGAAATGGAAAGGGTTTTTAGAAAAATAGTAGCCCTTTAAAGTTAAAGAATATATAATGAGAAATATAAAACCGGCAAACTTATTTGCCGGTTATTTTTTTTTAAAGTAAATATTTCTCAATCTACGCAAAAAGACTGCGTACCACGTTATTTACTTTGCATTATCAAAATGGAGGCTGTAGCTCAGTTGGTTAGAGCAACGTAAAAATACTTTATTAGGTTTTAATCTGTGTGATACAGGTGTGATGATAAAGTTACTTCGCATGTTAGCCGTGGGACGCCGGTTCGAGTCCGGCCAGCCTCCCTATTGAAGCGGTGTGAGATTTAGGTTACTTCGATTCACACAAAAAACACCTTAATCAGTTTTTAACCGCTTCTTTTATGAATGTAAAAAACTAAAGCAATGTCAAAATTTAACACAAAAAAAACTGGGTTCGGCTTCGGCTTTATTGCCGGAAAATTGACAGATAATGCCGGACAATATTCCGACTATGAATTACTAAGAAGAGTGACCCTGGCCAATCTTCTTTTTGAATCTGATTATTACCAGTCTGCTGATGATATTATGAAGCAGATAGAAGATCTGTGTTATAAAGTAGATGGTGAAAAAATTATTCAACTGGCTATAGAATGTCGTTTTGAGCAAAAATTAAGACATACTCCGTTATGGTTGCTTATTCTCGCACACGAAATTCATGGTATTTCTGTTAAGGAGGCTATTGCAAAAATTGCCAACAGACCGGATATGACCATAGATCTGCTTCAGATGCTGAAAGTGAGAAATGGTTCTTATAAAATGTCTAAGCCTATCAAAAAAGGTCTGGCAAAAGCATTTGACCAGTATGATGAATATCAGATTTCTAAATATAAAAAGACTAATATGGCATTATCACTGATAGATGTTGTCAACATGGTTCATCCAAAACCTACAGATAAAAATGAAAAAGCGTTGAAAGATCTTGTAGCAAATACCTTACAGCCAGCCAACACATGGGAAACAGCCTTATCTCAGGGTGCCGGTAAAAAGGAAACCTTTGAAAGGATGATTTCTGAAAAAAGTCTGGGCGCACTGGCGATTCTGAGAAATCTTAGAAATATGACCGAAGCGGGATTATCAAAAGAAAATATCAGCACGGCTATTTCACAGGTCAGAAGCCACTGGTTAACACCTCTTAATTTTCTGGCTGCCCAGAGAAATGCCAGTGAATATACAGAAGATATCGACAGAGCTATGAAAAATTGTTTTGCAGGTGAAAAAATAAAAGGAAAAACGATTCTTGCTATTGATGTATCAGGAAGTATGGGACAGGTCACATCTTCTCATTCAAAATTTTCAAGAATGGATCTTGCATTTGCTATGGCAGCCGCAGGTTCCTATATCTTTGAAGATCTGATTCTGGTATTTACGGCAGGTAATGACGGAGAGAGAAAAGGAAAACATATGATCTGGAATCAAGGGAAAGGTCTCCGTTTATTTGATAGCTACAGAAAGATTTATACTGAATTAGGCGGTGGCGGTATATTTACCCATCAGTTATGTGAATGGCTGAAAAATCAAGGCTATGCACAGGATACCGAAAGACTGGTCGTTATTTCCGATAGTCAGGACATTGATGCGTATTATGGTTCTGATAAAAAACCGGATACATCACCTTATAAAACCTCTTATATCATTGATATTTCTACCCATACCCACGGGATAAAAACCGGAAACTGGACTGCAGAAATTAATGGATGGAGTGATAAAGTATTTCATTATATCAAAGCTCTGGAAAGCTGAGCCTTTCCGGAGCTTTTTCAATTTTAAAAAAAATGACCGTTCAGGAATTAAACAATAAAAGCTTCATCTTCTTTCGAGTACGAACCTGTCTTACTCCCTTCTAATTTGTTAAGATTTATATTTTTATCTCAAATTGGCATTTTATTTTTTAACTATTATTTATTCTGAAGTACCATCAGAGATGGTATTGTAAATGAATAATTTATTATACCTTTAAATTGCCTTATCAAAAAATATACAATGGAAAACAAAAACTTCACGCCGGTAGAACAATCATTTGTAACAGATCTTTCAAGAAACAGCAAAACCAACATCCCTTATATTGCTGTTGATAATTTTCCTAATTTAGGAATGCTGACAGCCTTTCGGTTTCTGGAATGGGTATCTGAAAATCCCAACGGAGTTATCAGTCTACCTACAGGAAAAACTCCGGAATATTTTATTTACTGGACGAAGCACATCCTTGAAAACTGGGAAAAAGAGGACATTACTGAACTTAGAAAAAAACATCATTTAGGAAATTACAAACCCTCCTTGGCTGATCTTCATTTTGTGCAGATTGATGAATTTTACCCTATTAAATCATCTCAGGCCAATAGCTTCTACCATTATGTCAATAAATATTATATCGAGGGATTAGGACTGAAACGGGAAAATGCTATCCTGATCAATTGTGATGAAATTCCTCTGGCTGAAGGAAAAAGTTTTGAAGAAGTTTTTCCCGACCACAAGGTAAATCTTGAATTAAGATATTATGAGCCAAAGACTTCTTTTGAAAAATTACAGAAAGAATCTATTTTCCTCATTGATAACTGGTGTTCGGAATATGAGCAAAAAATCCGCAACCTGGGAGGAATCGGTTTCTTTCTTGGAGGAATTGGGCCGGATGGACATATTGCCTTCAATATCAAAGGTTCCGATCCTTTTTCAACGACCCGCCTGACTTCTACAAATTTTGAAACACAAGCCGTAGCTGCAGGTGATCTTGGAGGAATTGAAATTTCCAGAGAACGACTTGTAATTACCATAGGACTTGAAACCATCACCTATAAAAAAGATGCCGTAGCCATTATTTTTGCAGCAGGAGAAGCCAAAGCTCCCATGATAAAAAATGCTTTGGAACTTCCACCCTCTAATCTATACCCTGCATCCGTTCTTTCAAAACTTCCGAACAGCAGATTTTATATTACCCTCGGAGCAGCAAGTATGCTTAATGATTTCATTGATGATTATTACCAATCGGGAAACTGGTCTCAGGAAAAAACAGATAAGGCAGTCATGCAGCTGACTCAAAAGCTCAACAAATATGCTGAACATCTTACCCTGGAAGATCTGCAATCCGATCAGTATACCCGGTTAATTCCCGGGCTTAATGAGAATACGACAGAGTCTGTAATCACCTCCATTACAAATAAGATAAAAAAGGGCACGGAACAGCTTACTCATGAAGTTTTTTATCATACAGGGCCACACCATGATGATATTTCGCTGGGGCTGTTACCCTACATTCACTATCAGTCCCGTAATGAGACTAATGAATCTCATTATTCCGTACTGACATCAGGATTTACAGCCGTGACCAATAAATTTTTAACGGAAATCCTTAGTGATACGCTTTCTTTTATTGAAAAAGGAGAAGTAGAAATGCTTAATTATCCCGACTTTTTTGAAACCGGATATAAAAACAAACGAGATAAGGATGTTTATCATTACCTCATCAATATTGCCTCTGAAAATACAACTGAAAGATCAAGAGCAGTATCTCACAGAATGGTTAGGAATATTACCGAGCTTTGGAACCTGAAATCAAAACAGGAATTAAAGGAAAGAATCATTGAAATTATTTCAGTTATCCAATCCAGTTATGACGGACAAAATCCGGAGTCAAAGATTCAGATTTTAAAAGGAATGATCCGGGAATATGAGGAAGAACTTGTATGGGCTCATTTTGGGGTCAGAACAAAAAATGTATCCCATCTGAGGCTTGGCTTTTACACCGGAGCTATTTTCACTGAAAAACCCAATAGAGAGAGAGATGTATTCCCGATTCTGCAAGAGCTCAGAACAATCAACCCTACGGTAATAAGTTTGGCATTTGATCCTGAAGGAAGCGGGCCTGATACCCATTATAAAGTATTACAGGCCATTGCGGCAGCCGTTCGGGAATGGAGTAAAGAAAAAGATCTCTCCAGGCTTAAAATATGGGGTTACAGAAATGTATGGTATCAGTTCAATGCAGCTGATGTCACTCATATTTTCCCGGTATCACTGAATGCAATGAGTACAATGGATGAAAGTTTTACCAATAGTTATCTGAGCCAGGTGAATGCTTCTTTCCCAAGCTACCGCTATAACGGAAAGTTCAGCCATCTTTCCATACAAACCTGGGTAGAACAGCTCCAGGCTGCCCAGCTGATATTAGGAAAGCCTTATTTCTATGATAATGACAGTCCACGGCTCCGGGCCACTCATGGATTGCTTTTCTTTAAAGAAATGGATGTGGAAGAATTCCTGCAGTCAGCCCGTGAGCTTGAACAATCAACAGAAGGGGTGTAAATAAACATCTGAATCATCAATTAAATATCTTAGGAAACGGAGCAAAATATTTAATCTGACTCTGTTTCCGGCATTATACATGACAATACCAGACTTAAAAGATAAAAATCTCCTTCTTTTTGAAGCCGTCTCCGGAAGCCGCGCCTTCGGATTAGCTACTGAAACTTCGGATACAGATATCCGTGGGGTATATTATCTTCCGAAAGAAGATTTCTTTGGACTAAATTATATTCCTCAGATTTCCAATGAAACGAATGATATTACCTATTATGAAATCGGAAGGTTCGTGGAACTTTTGCAAAAGAATAATCCCAATATACTTGAAGTTCTGGCAAGTCCGGAAGATTGTATTCTGTATAAGCACCCGCTGATGGATCTGTTGAAAGCGGAAGACTTCCTCTCTAAACTATGCAAAGATACCTTTGCCGGATATGCTGTGTCTCAGATCAGAAAGGCAAAAGGTCTTAATAAAAAGACATTAAATCCCGTGGAGAAGGAAAGAAAATCTGTTCTTGACTTCTGCTTTATTCTGGATGGACAAGGTTCTGTTCCTCTGAAAAAATGGCTGTTGGAAAATGGAAAAGTTCAGGAAAAATGCGGTTTAACAAGCATTGATCATACCAAAGGAATGTTTGCTTTATTTTACGATGATTTCCAGACATTGGGTTATAAAGGAATTATTCAGCATGAAGAAGCTAATCAGGTTTCCGTATCTTCTGTTTCGAAGGAGAAAAAACCGGAAGCTTATCTGTTCTGCAACCTGGATGCCTACTCCACTTACTGTAAAGATTACAGGGAATATTGGAAATGGGTAGAGGAACGCAATGAAGAGCGGTATAATGTCAACCAAATGCATGGACAGAACTACGACAGTAAGAATATGATGCACACCGTCCGTTTGCTGCAATCCTGTGAGCAGATCTTTAAAACCAATACTCTCCAGATCCGTGTAGAAAACCGGGATGAGCTGCTTGATATTAAGACTGGAAACTGGCCCTATGAAGCAGTGATACAAAAAGCTGAAGATTTGATTACCTCCATAGAGCATCATCATTCTATCTCTGATCTCTCCAATTCTCCTGATTTGGAGAAAACAACCAAAATCCTGATCGAAATAAGAGAAAAACTATACGGAGATCATAAACAATAAGTAATAAATAATGAGTAATAATAGTGGGAAACCACAACAGTAACCTCCCACTCTAGCACTCAAACCTACTTCTTCTTTGAAGCCTTGGCAATTTTGTTATACTCCAGGCAAATACTCATCCAATACTCAAAATCCTCAGATTTCTTAAAACCGATAGGTTCTACATAACAATATTCTTTTAATTGCTTTCCTCTCATGATCATAGGAAGAAATCCCTTTCTTTCAGCTACTTCTTCTTCCTTTTCGGGATTAAAACGGCACATCAGATTGTCGTGACTGATATTGATGCACATTTTATCATTCACCAGAAATGCCAGTCCGCCGAACATTTTCTTTTCTTCCACCCGGATATCATCCGCCCGGGCAAGCCATTCACGAACCCTGTCTGCTAATTCAGTATTGTAAGCCATGATGAGTTTATTTTATGAAACAAAGCTATTTAAAAATTGTATTCAAATGTTTCTCCACTAAAGTTATTTTGATTTCTCAGATCATACAGATGAGTTGAGAATAGTATATAGATCTTTTTAATTGCCGCAAATTCACGATTACCAAATAGTAGCATAGAATAAATCTATTCTTGTAGCCGTAGCAAAAAACAAAAAATCCCTCAAAATTGAGGGATTTTTTTATCTATAAGAATGGTTCTTAAGCTTCAGCAGAAGGTTCCTGGTTAGCTGCAGGTTTTTCACCTTGTGGCTTTTGTCCTTCCGGTCTTCTTTGACCGTCTGGTCTTCTTTGGCCCTCAGGTCTTCCCTGTCCTTCAGGTCTTCCTTGTCCTTCAGGTCTTCCTTGTCCTTCAGGTCTTGGAGGTCTTGGTAAAAGAACTTTACGGGAAAGCTTCATTTTCTTACGGTCATCATAACCCATAAATTTAACTTCTACTTCATCACCTTCAGCATAAGGAACTTTGTCTAAACGAGCCCATTCGATTTCCGAAATGTGAAGAAGACCTTCTGTTCCTTTAGCTATAGCAACGAAAGCTCCGAAATCCATTACTTTCACTACTTTACCTTTGTAAACTTCACCTACAACCGGTACGAAAGTAATTTCATTGATCTTAGCAATAGCAGCATTGATCTTTTCTCTGTCTGTTCCTGCAATTTCGATACGTCCGATTTCTCCGATCTCTTCGATAGCAATAACAGTTTCAGTGTCTTTTTGTAATTGTTGAATAATTTTTCCACCAGGCCCGATTACTGCACCAATGAAGTCTTTAGAAATCTCCATTACTACCATCTTCGGAGCGTGAGGTTTCACGTCTGTTCTTGGTGTAGAAATTGTTTCAGTGATTTTATTTAAGATGTGTAATCTTCCGTCTTTAGCCTGCATCAAAGCTTTCTCCATGATGTCCATAGAAAGTCCCTGGATTTTGATATCCATCTGACAAGCAGTGATACCATCTGCAGTACCTGTTACTTTAAAGTCCATATCTCCAAGGTGATCTTCATCTCCTAAGATATCAGAAAGTACGGTAAATTTACCTGATTTTGTATCAGTAATTAGTCCCATTGCAATACCAGAAACCGGTTTTGTAATCTGAACCCCTGCGTCCATCAATGCTAATGTACCCGCACAAACAGTTGCCATTGAAGAAGAACCGTTAGATTCAAGGATATCAGAAACGATTCTGATGGTATATGGATTTTCTGCAGGAATAACCGCAGCTAATGCTCTCTGAGCTAAGTTTCCGTGTCCTACTTCTCTTCTTGAAGTACCTCTTAAAGGTCTTGCTTCACCTGTTGAGAATGGAGGGAAGTTGTAGTGTAGGAAGAATCTTTCGTCGTGTTGCGTAATTACGCTGTCGATCATGTTTGCATCTTTCACAGAACCTAAAGTTACTGCTGTTAAAGACTGAGTCTCTCCTCTTGTGAACACAGCCGAACCGTGAGCTCCCGGAAGGTAATCGATTTCTGACCAGATTGGACGGATCGTTTGTGGATCACGACCATCAAGACGGATATTGTCTTCAAGAATCATCTGACGCATAGCTTCTTTCTCTACGTCATGGTAATATACTTTAACGAAAGGAGTCACTCTTGCTAATTCTTCTTCGTTTTCAGCATATTGAGCTAAAAACTCTTCACGAATTGCTTTGAATTTATCTCCTCTTTCTTCTTTATTTGATGGAGTTCTTGCCACTTCATATACTTTGTCATAGCAGTCTTTCCATACTTTTTCACGAATCTCCTCGTCGTGATCTTCGTGGCTGTATTCTCTCTTAGGGAAAGATTTACCCACTTTAGCGGCTAATCTCTCCTGAGCTTCGATTTGCTTTTTGATCTCAACGTGACCGAAGTTGATAGCTTCAAGCATTTCCTGCTCAGAAATCTCCTTCATTTCACCTTCTACCATTACGATGGAGTCTTTAGTAGCTCCCACCATGATATCGATATCAGCTTTTAACAGGTTTTCATAACTTGGGTTAACAGACAGTTGTCCGTCGATTCTTACGACTCTTGCTTCAGACATTGGTCCGTCGAAAGGAATATCTGTAATAGCGATTGCTGCAGAAGCTGCCAGACCGGCCAATGCTTCAGGCATCACTTCTTTATCGTAAGAAATTAATGAAATCATTACCTGTACTTCCGCATGGAAATCTTCAGGGAAAAGCGGACGTAATACTCTGTCCACCAATCTCATGGTAAGAACTTCATCATCAGAAGGCTTTGCTTCTCTACGGAAGAAATTCCCGGGAATTCTTCCACCTGCATAAAACTTTTCTCTGTAGTCCACAGTTAGTGGTAAAAAGTCTACTCCAGGATTTGCTTCTTTATTGGCTACAACAGTTGCTAAAAGCATTGTTCCACCACATTTAACCACCACGGATCCGTCTGCCTGCTTAGCCAGCTTCCCGGTTTCAATAGTGATTTCCCTGCCGTCTGCAAGGGTAATCGTTTCTATAAACGCTTGAGGTACACTCATAAATTTACTTCTTTATACTCCGTATTGAGTATGATTAATATTTAAACTCTTTAAATTTTCGTATGCAAAGGTAATGTATAATAATGATATATTAAATTTTCGTCTGTACAAATAAGGTGTCAAATTACAAAATATCACTTAAAAATTTTAATAAAGATTCAAAAAACAGGATCATATATTGAATCTGATTTAGCATTTATCGAAATAAAAATTGTTTTCCTAAAAATTATGATAAAAAATCAGCATGTTTTTGTATTATTGTCCCAAAAAAAGAAAATAATATTTTTAGTGTATCCAATATAGATTTATTACTACATGAATCGTCAAAACAATTGGAAAAACATTGATTGATTCCTATATTTGCCTAACTTCACAAAAATAATATGCTGCAGGCAAAAAAATAAGGTAGCATCCTTATTCACAGAGGGAGTTTTTACAGCTCTTTCTAAAATAAATAAATGAATATGACTAATAAAGAAGTACAATTACAAAGCAGGAATTATACGGTTCCGTTGATTACCATCACCCTGCTGTTTTTTATGTGGGGATTCATCACGTGTATGAATGACATTCTGATCCCTTATCTGAAACAACTTTTCAATCTGACCTTTTTCGAATCCATGCTGGTACAGTTCTGTTTTTTCGGAGCGTACTTTATCGGGTCCCTGATTTATTTTATGATTTCCATTACCAAAGGAGACCCTATTAATAAAGCCGGTTATAAAAAAGGAATATTGTTTGGGATATTTCTGGCAGCATTTGGCTGTATACTGTTCTATCCGGCGGCTACATTTTCTTATTACCCGTTGTTTCTTGGCGCTTTATTTATTCTGGGGTTAGGCTTTACCGTATTACAGATTACTGCCAATGCGTATGTTTCACTTCTGGGAAGTGAAGAATCAGCATCCAGCCGTCTGAATATGACCCAGGCTTTTAATGCGTTCGGGACTACCATTGCTCCGGTATTGGGAGGACATCTGATCTTTGAATTTTTCTCCTCTCCTGACGGTTCATTCAGTGCGGTAGCCACAAGAATTCCTTATCTGATTTTTGCCGGAATTTTACTGTTGGTTGCCTTATTAATTTCCAGAGTAAAACTCCCTTCATTCCAGATGGAAGAGGAAGAAATTGTAAAAGGCTGGGGAGCTCTTGAATTCAGTCATCTGAAATTCGGAGTATTTGCCATGTTCTGTTACGTAGGAGGTGAAGTGGCAGTAGGAAGTTTTATTATCAGCTTTTTAGAGCAGCCACAGATTATGGGCTTCAATGAAATTATCAGTAAAAATTACCTTTCCTTATATTGGGGTGGAGCGATGATAGGTCGTTTCTTAGGGGCAATTTCCTTAAACCAGGCATTAAGTCAGGGAAAAAAGGCTATTTATATGCTGGGCGCGGCAGCCGCTGTATTCCTTGTGATTTTCAGCATTGTCAATCTTAGTTTTTCTCAGATCAGCTTTTTCCTTGTATTTATTGTTCTTAATTTTGTTGCATTCTTTGTTGGTAAAGCCGCTCCGGCAAGAACACTGTCTATTTTTGCAGCGGTCAATGTTCTTTTACTGATTTCGGCCATGGTAAACCATGGCGAACTGGCAATGTACAGTATTTTAGGAATCGGGATTTTCAACTCTATTATGTTCTCCAATATTTATACACTGGCTATCTCAGGGCTTGGAAAATATACCAGCCAGGGTTCATCTCTTGTTGTAATGGCTATTCTTGGAGGAGCTATCGTTCCTATTTTCCAGGGATATCTTGCCGATCATTTTGGAGTACAGCATTCATTTATTATTCCTGTTTTCTGTTATCTGGTCATCCTGATATTCGGAGCTTACTGCACCAAATATCTCAGCCATGTAGAAACTACAGAATCTAAATCCGGTCATTAAATACGATTTAATAAAAAACAAGGCTGTCTTCAAAAGGAGACAGCCTTTTTATTGCAGGTATCTTAGGAAAAATATATTACTTTATACACTATACAGATAAATTTAATGAATGGAAAACGGCATTATTAGATTAATGATCCGCATATTTTTTAAAACATTATTTTTATCATTGCCATCCCATGTAACTTTCTTCTGATCAACCCGACTTACCTTACATAATCACTTACACCTTATTCCGATGAAGACTCAGTTAAAGCTTGAATATGCAGCGTTTTTACTATTAGGAATTTTTGCTTTTGCACAAACAGGACTCTCCTGGTGGTGGTTTATAGCTCTCTTTCTGGCTCCGGATATTTCTATGCTGGGATATACTATTAATAATAAAACAGGAGCATTCTTCTACAATCTGTTTCATCATTTTGGGAATGCTGTCATCATTTATCTTGCAGGAGTGGTATTATCTCTGCCCTATTTACAAATGATAGGTGCTATTTTATTTTCACATTCTGCTTTTGACCGAATCTTAGGATATGGATTAAAATATCCAGACAGCTTTCAGAACACACATTTGGGGAAAATTGGTAAGAAGACCCGATAACTGTCGGAATGATGTACATTCCGTCAAATCGCAGATATACCATCCTCTACCATAAGCAATACCCATTCTTTCGAAAGTAAAATGAGTTTTCAACAGACCAGCGTTTTAAAATGACGAGTTTTTTAAAGCCTTTCTTTTTCGATCAGGATAATACAACAAAAAAAGCAACTTCTTTCGAAGTTGCCTTGTTTTTGAAAATCTTTATAGATTATTTTCTTAAACCTAGTTCAGCGATGATCGCTCTATATCTTGCGATATCTTTATTCTTAAGGTAATCTAGTAATCTTTTTCTTTTACCTACCAATTTCACCAAAGACTTTTCAGTTGCGAAATCTTTGTGGTTACTCTTTAAGTGAGCAGAAAGGTGGTTGATTCTGAAAGTGAAAAGAGCGATTTGTCCTTCAGCACTCCCTGTGTCTTGTGCAGATTTTCCGTGTTTTGCGAAAATTTCCTGCTTTTTGTCTGTTGTTAAGTACATTCCAATATTGTTTAATGATTATTATGTAACGGGTGCAAAATTACGACTATTTTTTGATTCTGCAAACATTATTGATTTCATAAATCAAATTTGATAGAAAAAAATGTTAAAAATTTCTTAATAATTTTTATGCAATCCAATGAAAAGGCAGTAATTTTGCATTCAATTAGCAAATGAGAAAAATTATACTTTTTACAGCAATTATCAGTTTTTTATTCGTTAGCATTACTTCGGTAAAAGCACAGAAAAACGCTGACGATAGAATAAAAAAAGTTCTCTACTTCAATCCTGAGGTGGAGCCTGATATCGACGAAATAAAAGAGCCCACCAACAATGCATTCTTCGATGCTGTTTCTGATAATTTCAGCGGAAGAAGAAATAAAATGCTCAGAGCTGAAGTGCAGGTTGCATTCGATAGTGTAGACAAAAAAACGATCATGGATTACTGCTCTAATAACGATGCCGATTTTGCGATAGTTTCCAAGGTAAGATATTTCAAAGTAGGTATCGGAAAATATGTTTTCTCCAACCAGGTTGTTGTAAGTATGAAACTTTTCGGAGCTGATGGGAGTTTCGTCACGGAAACAGATTATGATACCTATCGTAAAAATATGCGTCTATTAGGCTCTACAGTTAATTCCGTTAAAATAGGAACCGAGGGTGCAATCAGAGATATGATTAAAAAACTGAGAAAACTCAAGCCAGCAGAAACGGAACTGTAGTGTAATATCATGTTTTGTATTGAATCTTCTCATTCACTGAACAAAATCTCTTATCACAGATAAGAGCTGGCTGATTATCATTTCTCACCTCTTCTTTTTGTCTATTTTTCATTAGCATATACATATATTGACACCTTTTTTTTCATGGGTGTTTTTGGTTTTAAAACGAAAACAATTAATAAAACACTGATTTTCAGTAAAATATTTTCACCACAAAATGAATAATTGAAAAATATTTATTATTTTAGTTCTACATTAAATCTAAATCATATGAAAAATTTAAAGAAACTCAGCAGAGAAGCTGCAAAGCAAATTAACGGCGGAGCAATCGGAAGATGCAGTGACAGAATACCATGTACTGTGGGATGGTGTTGTGAAGGTATTTGCAGTCCACAAAGATGTCCCCTGCAATAGAACATTCAACCCAAATACATTCTGACACCTGTTTTCACAGGTGTTTTTTTACAAACGATTGAAATAAATTCAATAAATAACTGATTATAAGTAAAATATTTTCACCATAAATTGAATAATTATAAAAATATTTATTATTTTTAATTCAACATTAATCGTTAAAATTATATGAAAAATCTAAAGAAACTCAACAGAGAGACGACAAAACGAATTAACGGAGGTGGCCCGATAAGAGGCTGTACTTCAAACAATGACTGTATCTATGGGGCGTGCTGCAGAAATGTCTGTATGGAATATGCCTGCATGGAAGAATAATTTTAGTTTTACTTTTTAATGATAAGCCATGAAAACAAATCTTAAAAAATTAGACAGACAACAGCAAAAAGAAATTAAAGGCAGCGGAATCAAAAAATGCGGTGATAATGCAGATTGCGGTCCTTACCAATGCTGTACCGGGAATGTTTGCACCTACATCCCGACGTCAGAATGTGAACCAATTTAATAGAATATTGGAATTTTAAATTTAATTTTTGACACCTGCATAAGCAGGTGTTTCTCTTTAGATTAAGTACACTACCCTACGCGTTGACATTTTAATTAATCCTTAATTTTGCCACTTTATTACCCAGTCTGAAAAATTTAAATTATTTTTGCATATCCAAAAAATTTCACGTTTTGAATTCTAGAGACGAACTTATCTTTAATCCTGCCGATATTGCCGAAACTCTCAGCGAACTTCCTGCTGATGAGAGGCTACTCGCATTTTTGAAAGTTCCGAAAGAATACAAAGCAGAAGTATTCTCTCATCTTGACCCTGATTTCCAGGAGGATACCATCAGAAGTATCGGAAGCGATGAAGTTTCTGAGATTCTGAATGCCATGACTCCGGATGACAGGACAGCCCTTTTTGAAGATTTCCCGGATGAACTGATCAAATATTCGATTAATCACCTTAACCCACAGGAAAGAAGAATTGCACTGAAACTTCTGGGTTATAATTCAGAGTCTATCGCCCGTCTGATGACACCTTACTACATCCAGATCCGTAAGGAATGGACGGTAAAGCGCTGCCTTCAGCAAATCAAAAAGGTAGGAAGAAAGGTGGAAACCATGAACTACTTATATGTAGTAGACGAAAGAAACCGCCTGATTGATGACCTTGCTATCGGAACGCTGCTTCTTGCCGAAGAAGACACCCTGGTTTCCGATATTACAGACAACCATTTCGTAGCCATCACCACAACGACATCGAAAGAAGATGCAGTCACTTATTTTGAAAAATACGACCGTGGCGCTCTTCCCATCATTACGGAAGCCGGTGTTCTGGTAGGTATCGTAACCATTGATGACATTCTTGACCAGATTGAGCAGCAGAATACGGAAGATATCCAGAAATTCGGGGGATTGGAAGCATTAGACCTTCCTTATACCCAAACTTCATGGACTGAAATGATCAAGAAAAGAGCAACCTGGCTGATCATCTTATTCGTTTCCGAAATGTTGACCGCTTCCGCAATGGGATATTTCGATAAAGAAATTGAAAAAGCTGTCGTACTTGCCTTATTTGTACCATTGATTATTTCCAGTGGCGGAAATTCCGGCTCTCAGGCCGCAACGCTTATTATCCGTGCCATGGCTCTTCAGGAAATCAGTCTTAAAGACTGGTGGTATGTGATGAAAAAGGAAATTATTTCCGGTATTTGCCTGGGTACTATTCTGGGAATCATCGGATTTGTCAGAATTATGTTATGGCAAAAAGTGGGTCTTTTCAATTACGGTGAATACTGGCCTTATGTAGGATTAAGTGTATCTGTTTCCTTAATTGCTATTGTATTATGGGGAACTCTATCTGGTTCTATGATTCCGTTTGTTTTAAAGAAATTAAAATTAGACCCTGCTACTTCCTCTGCTCCGTTTGTAGCAACATTGGTAGATGTTACCGGGCTTATCATTTATTTTACGGTAGCCGGGCTTTTCTTAACCGGAAAACTTTTGTAATTTTAGGCATCATCTAACATGCCGATATGAAAATAGTTTCTCTTGTACCCTCTATCACAGAGGCTTTATTTGACCTAGGACTTACTAATGAACACGAAATCGTCGGAAGGACAAAATTCTGTATTCATCCTCAGGATCAGGTAAAACATGTACCAGTCATCGGAGGAACCAAAAATATCAATATTGATAAAATAAAGGCATTAAAACCTGATCTTATTCTTGCCAACAAAGAAGAGAATGTGAAAGAGCAGGTAGAAACTTTAATGGAAGACTTCAAAGTGATTGTCTCCAATATCGAAACCATTGAAGATAATTATTATCTTGTCAAAAATCTTGGAAAAATTCTTAATCAGGAGGAAAGAGCACAGCATTTCAATCTGAAAATCTACGATATCCTGAATCAATCCAAACTTAACACCAGTATAAAAGCGGCTTATCTTATTTGGAAAAACCCATATATGACAATAGGTTCCGATACTTTTATTCACCGGATATTAACTGAGATAGGTTTTGAAAATATTTTTAAAGATCAAACCCGCTATCCTCAGATTATCCCTGAAGATCTCGCAGATGCTGATGTTATTATGCTTTCTTCCGAACCTTTTCCTTTTAAAGAAAAACATATTGAGGAACTGAGCGGCTTTTATCCTGATAAAAAGATCATAATCGTGGATGGTGAAGCGTTTTCCTGGTACGGAACACATATTGCGAAATGCGGGAATTATTTTAAAGATCTTCTCGCTGAAATTCATCGGATTCAGCAAAGCTGATTTTTTACCGGGCCCGGCAGCAAATCCCGACGTTGAATAACTGAATTAAAAAAGAAAACCTTATTTGTATGATTATATAATTTTCGGTACATTGAAGTGTATTTATATTAATCTTTAACCCATGTCTGGAACAGTTATATTATCTGAAGGAGCAGAATTCGATCACATCATACGGGAAGTTTCAAAATATATTCATCTCTATGTCATGCCATTTGAAAGAGAAGAAAGAAATTTCACACGCATAGATAAGCGGGAAAATATGTATGGAGGCAACGGAACCGTACATATGATACAAATGTTTAATCAGAATGAACTTGCCAATAATCGCCTTGCAGCGTATATGGTTTTACTGAACAAAGGTGACGAATCCGGATTTCACACACATAATGAAAGAAATGAAGAGGAATTGTATGTCGTTGTACACGGAACCGGAGAATACCGTGAAAGAACCGGAACAGAAGGCCCGATCCGTAAAAAAATGCTTCAGAAAGGAGATATTACAGCCATCAGCTCTATAGGCTATCATTCAATTGAAAACACGGGTAATGAACCTTTAATCCTATTCGTCATTACGACTAATCACCCTGTAGAATAAAATCAGAAAGCATTATATTCCCAAAAAAATAAAAACTCCGACTATAAAGCCGGAGTTTTTTATTCTTATTGAATCTCAATTATAAAATCTTGGATACTTCATTACAAAGCCATTCCAGTAATTCACGATCCTCAGTCGTAAAAGGATCAATAGTATGAGAATCGATATCAATCTGACCGATGTTTTTCCCGTCTTTAAAGATAGGTACTACAATCTCAGCTTTGGTATCAATGGAACAACTCAGATAATTGCTTTCTTCATGTACATCCGGAACAACGAATGTCTCATTGGAAACCGCAACCTGACCACAAATTCCTTTTCCGTAAGGAATAATCGTATGATCTGTTGGAGCTCCAACATAAGGACCTAAGATCAGCTCGTCTTTATCTCCGTTCTTAAAATAGAACCCTGTCCAGTTGAAATAAGAAATTTCCTGGTCCAGCAGGTGGCAAACTTTTTCAAGTTTTTCTTCTGTATTATGTTTAGGACTTTCGAGAATTGAGGAAAGTCTTTTCTTTAATTCTGACATTATATATATTTTTAAGAGAATTGTTTTAGGGAAAGCTCTTCTTTATATCCGAACATTCCGCGCTCTTTAATCATTTCTGCAACACCTTCGGGAACCTGAGTTTCCCAGCCTTTAACACAACATGCAATTTTTCTCAGTATTTCTCTTGAGTAGATTTCCAGGAACTCAGGATTATAATTGGTAATATCTACAATACGATTGTTGTGTTTGAAATATTTATACAGTTCTTTTAGATTTTCCTCTACCTTAAGATTAGAAGAATCTAATAGCTGGTGTGTTTCAGGATCTTTATAAGGATACAGATACACCATCATTCCGTTTCTGAAGAATTTACCGAACGCTTCAAGAATACCTCCTGATAAATTTTTATAATATTTTTCATCGAATACCATCAACAGGTTATTTACTCCCATAGCAACCCCGATGTTACCACTGGTGTAGGAAGCAAAATAATCGATAAGTCTGTAGTATTCCGAGAAGTTTGAAATAATAACAGTATATCCCAGTTTACCAAGGATATCTACCCTATCCAGGAAATCTCTTTCATCAATATCGCCGTCTGCTCTCAGATTGGAAATCGTAATTTCAATAAGGACTTCCGTTTCTTCGTGAGTGCAGATTGCATCCTTAAAAAACATATCCATACCGTTTTTCAGCATGTCGATATTCACCTTTGTTACCGGTCTGAAGCTTCCTCTTACTGCAAAGATATTTTTCTTATACAATACATCGGCAGGAAGCATATTATTCCCCTGAGAATTGAAGATCACGGCATCTGTCATTCCGTTTTTCACAAGCTGAAGTGACATCAGTCTGTTATCTACATAAGCAAAAGCCGGCCCGCTGAAATCAATCATATCAATTTCCAGATTATCTTTTGCCACATCATCATATAAAGACTCTACCAATGTTCTTGGATTGTCATAATAATTAAATGCTCCGAAGATAAGGTTGACCCCGAGATTCCCTAAAGTCTCCTGCTGCAGGGTGGCATCATTTTCTTTAAACTTCACGTGGATTACGATTTCGTTGTAATCCTCATTTTCTTTAGTCTGAAAACGAATTCCAACCCAGCCATGGCCTTTTACGGTCTTGTCGAAGTTGATAGTGGTAACGGTATTAGCATAGGAAAAGAATTTTCTGTCCGGATTATTATCCCTTGAAATTCGTTCTTCAATTAACGCTACTTCATAGCGGAGCATTTTTCGAAGTCTGTTTTGGGTAACATACCTGTTTTTTACTTCTTTTCCGTAGATGGCATCACTAAAATCTTTGTCATAAGCAGACATTGCCTTAGCAATCGTACCGGAAGCTCCCCCTGCTCTAAAAAAATGACGAACAGTCTCCTGCCCTGCTCCAATTTCTGCGAAAGTACCATAAATAGTAGGATCTAGATTAATTGTTAATGCTTTTTGTTTAGGAGTTAGTTTCTGATACATTAGGACATTAAATTTTTTGTAAATTTACCAAAATTAAACCAACCTCAAAACAAAATGAAGTTGAAATTTTTAGGAACCGGTACTTCCCAAGGTGTACCCGTTATAGGCTGTACATGTGAAGTGTGTACTTCCGAAAATCCCAAAGACAAACGCTTACGCTCTTCCGTAATGGTAACTACGGAGGAAAATAAAAAGATACTCATCGACTGTGGTCCCGACTTCAGACAGCAAATGCTTATAAACCACGAGCAACACGTAGATATAGCATTAATCACCCATGAACATAACGACCATGTTATCGGACTTGATGATATGCGTCCGCTGATTTTTAAAACCGGAAAAGATGTTCCCCTTTACTGCTATCAGAGAGTCGCCCATGAAATCAAAAAACGTTTCCCTTATGCTTTCGCAGATGTGAGATATCCCGGAGCTCCGGCTTTTGAACTTCACGAAATTGAAAACAAACCGTTTACGGTTCTGGATACGGAGATTACTCCCATTGAAGTCATTCATTATAAGATCAGCGTATTCGGATATAAGTTTAAAAATTTGGCTTATATTACCGATGCCGGTTTTATTTCGGAAACTGAAAAAGAAAAACTGAAGAACTTAGAGGTTCTGATTTTAAACTGCATCAGAAAATTTGACCCGCATCCGGCTCATTTTATTCTTCCCGATGTAATAAGGCTCTATGAAGAATTACAACCTAAAAAATTATTGTTAACCCATATCAGTCATCATCTGGGACTGCATGACATTGAAGATAAGCAGCTTCCGGCCGGAATGCATCTTGCCTACGATGGTCTGGAACTTAGTTTTTAAAAAAAATCTTCAAAAAAGCTTTTGAACATTGAAAAAAGTTCCTATATTTGCACACCAATTTGAAACAAACATTACGTTTGAAGTAAACATCAAGCCCAGGTGGCGGAATTGGTAGACGCGCTGGTCTCAAACACCAGTTCTTAGGAGTACCGGTTCGATCCCGGTCCTGGGTACAAAAATCCCTTGAAATCATTTGATTTTCAGGGGATTTTGATTTTTAGGGGATCAAAAGGGGGACTAAAGTTCAATAATTATACCCTTTGAATTCTAAACCATTATTCTCACATTCATTTTAAAAAAATTTCAGAATTGTGATATTCTAAAAATTCAGTTAATGGATGAAATTTTTGTGGTAGTCTAATCTTTTTATTTTGATAAGGAGAAAAAAAATTCTCAAAGTCAGTTGTATGAATATCCGTAAGTAACTTTTCAGAATATTTAATCTTGTAATCCGGTGTTATAGTCATTAAACCTTTATCAAATGCCTTATCATGAAGTGCATTTAGACATAAGCCATTTGCTGGATTTGTTCTATGCTCAATTTTTACCGACCAAGGAACAATATGTCCTGCAATTAGCAATTCAGGAATTGCAATATTTGTAATACAGCATTTAAAGTTATATGATGCAATTACCGCTCTCCTAAAAAATGATTGGTTAACCCGCATCTTAATAAGCGCATCTCGGTCTTTACCTGGAGGAGGAAGATCACTTGTTATAATATCAGAAGAATATTCAAGAGAATCATTTTTATACTGTGCAAGTATCTGTTCACTTTTATACACAAGCCCCTCCCAATTATTATTAAACTCATTCCAGACTATCTCCTCACCTTTTGCTCCTTGAGATAAACCAGAAACATTTCTAGCCTGTTGAATAGGATCAAGCCTAGCAAAATTAGCCAATTTCATAGCTACAGATCCGTTTGTTCTACCAATTATCAAAGCAAGCTCTTTAATTGGCTCATAATTACTATTAATTTTAGTGAATGGTATCTTACAATATAGATTAAAAGCAAGAATATGTTCTTCGTAGGTCCAGTTATTTTTTGGCATTTTCAGCTAATATTTCTTCAGAAAGCTCATTTGTGTCCCATGGTGTTATACCAGTTCTAAAAAAATGAGCACCGAATTTTCCTAAAACTTCATTTGTTAACTCATCACTTAAGGTTATTACTAGTGAATAATTAGCTAATAATTCAGTCTTTTCTAGCATGAAATACTTTGATAAGGATAATTTTCCTCCTTCAAAAATGGGAGAAGGTGGTAAATGTCTATCATATCCAGATACAGTAGGATCAGCCTGGAGCATTTTAGAAATTTTATCCTTTTTAGATATTATTTCTTTCCAAACGAAAGGACAAACTAAAATAGAGTTATTTCGAATAACATTGCACCTAGGAGTCAGAACAAAAATAAATTCCTCTGTATTTTCTTTCCTAAAAATATCACCTGTCCAAACCGGAATTGACCCAATGCGTCTTATGTAGTGTTCAGTACTACTTACAGTTTCTTCAACTATCTGTCCATCTTCATTAACTTCAGGAAGTAGCAGCTCAAACAGCAATGTTCTTACAGCTATTCTTTTAAAAATTTTTTTTATTCTTTCAGAAGTTTCCTGAAAGTTCTTGGTCCCGTTGATGTTTTTAATTATTTTTTCAATTTCATCATTTTGAAGAAATTGCTTAGTAAACGCATTATGCAAATCAATATGTATTTGCTTTTCTAATAAACCACCAGGGCAGAAAACATCAATAAAACCGGATTCATAAAATAAAATTATCTTGTCTATAATTTTTTCTTTAAAATCTTCATCTTTATCTACTTTAAAAACAGTCCCACAATTATCGAACTGATCTGATAAAGCTTCAAGGTATCCACTATATACAAAAATTGGAATATTAAAGGCTGCAAATCCTGCCCTAACATTTTCAAGAAATTCAGCATCTTTTTGATTTAATTCCCCATCTGTAGGTTCCTCACTTAAAAGATCAAATATTAATGCCTTTACAAAATCTTTATGTTCTAAAATAGAATTTTCAAATTCTTCTTTTGTTGAACAAATAATATAATCTATCTCGATACCAATTTGATCAAATAAATCCTTAGAGGGCTGAAGAATCCCTTTTAGATCATTATCTAAATGAATTATTACACCTTTTCTATCCATTGAATTCTTTTTTAATAATAAATGCTGGTCCATTTTCTCTGTTTTCAGCTGAAATATTCCAATTATTTCGGCTAAGAATACTTTGCGTAAATGCAAGCCCCAATCCCGTAGCATTTTTTTCAGACCTAGTAGTAATTCCATAATCAAAAATATAATTAATTAGATCTTCATTAATAAATGGTCCTGAGTTACTTATTATAAATGCATCTTTTTCCATACTAAATCGTATTTCACCTGGTCTTTCTGTCTTTTTTATCCAATAAACCGCATTATTAACTATATTAAGAAATGCAATCCAAAATGCATATTCTAGATCATTAATTTCATATTTTTCAAATCTGGAATCAGTAATTATTGATATTTTACATTCTTCAATATCAGATTTATAAAGATTACATACTCTAAGAAAAGTATTAGAAGGAATAAATTTTTTATTCCTAGTCCTACCTATTGCTGGCTTCAAAGATTTTCTTAATTCAGTTAGCACATCAGTAGCATAAGTGAGATTATTTATATCTTTTACGAAATTATCCATAACATCAGAATTAACTTTTGTTTTCTTTAAATCCAGTGACGATTTTGTCGTTCTTAGCCCAGCAATTGGTTGTGCCATTTCATGATAAACCAGTTCAATTCCGCTTCCCAGTGAAGCTAATCTTTCTGAGAATGAAAGAGATTCTTCAATATTATCCATTGACGTTGTCACATCATTCATAAATTTTTGAGAATATTTTATTACTTCAGGTCCAGCATTAAGATTATGCAGGGTACTAAAATATTCTTCAAAATCAGGTCTTTGATGCTTACTAGTAGGGGTTCTGCCTAACCCTTGTAAAAGTCTATAATTATACCTTTTTTTACCAAGTAAAGAAAAAATCCCTTGCATAGTTACTTTAACCTGTTGAAATGCTTTATTTTCTAGAAAACCTTCTCTGTTAGTTTTTTCTTCAAGCTTATCGTTTTCAGGTGAATAGAAGAATACATATCCTAGAATCTGATTAGTATTGACATTTTTACCAGGATCTTGTACTCTGGCTTTTGAAAGGCCTATCCAATCTTCGACTTCATCTCCATAAGGTTTTACACCAAAACCATTCTTAGAAATCCTCATTCCTTGAAAATTCTTAAATACGGATCTGAATTGCGCTGCACTCTTTAGCTTTGCACCATTTGAAAGAATCTCTAAATTATCTTTTTCCCCTATATCATAAATTCGAATATCAAAATAATATTCTCCAGTTTCATTTTCTTCCGTATCATCAAACAAACCAGGCTGAATATCTTTTTTATCTATAATTTCACTTTTTGATAATTCAAAAACCTCTTCTCTAATATCATTTTTTAATCTTTTATAGGACATATAACCATAAACATCTCCTTCTGTCGAAACCTTACCATATACTCGATAATTATAAACAGACTGTATTGGAATAGGAGATATCGGAAGCCATTCAATTTCATCTATAACCTGATCTGGCAAAAGATTAGTTCCATAATATATAGAAAATTCGTTTTTTGAAGGAGAAATCACTTTTTTACTATCAATTAATCCTTTTTCTTGTAACTCTTTTTGAATTTCATTATTCAAACTCAATGGAGTAATAAGAGTTGCCAAAGCTTTATAAAAACTTGTAGTTTCATAAGGCGTTGTTTCACTCGGTAATTCAGGCTGGTTGTGATCTTCTTTTAATATTTTTAAAACAGAATCATCTAGTGACTCAATTATAATAAGTGTTCCTTTTTTAAAGGATTTCAAGTTGGCTTTTTTAAGGAAACTTATAAGTGACAAATTTACATTAGCTTTTCTTTCTTTTATAATATCTCCATCACGAAATAAGATTGAATAATCAGATATTGAGTCTCCTGGAAAATTAATTTCTGACAATAATTTTTCTTCTTTAAAAGCTTCTCTATTAACAGTTATCCAATTATAGTTGATAGTTTCTTTCTCTCTAGTTACAACTGTAACCATTTCACCAAGTGCCATAGAAGCCAATCTACCAATACCTTTACTTCCAAGCTGATTTCTTTTATATTTATTGCTCTTACTATTTACTTTTCTTTTTGAACTAACAGATGGTTTTAACCAATCACCAAAAAGTGTTTTATAGTCCATTCCTGAGCCATCATCAAATATAATAGCGAAAGATTCATTGAGAATATTAGAATATGAGAAATAAACTTTACAAGAAAGAGCATCTGCATCATAGCCATTTTTAACCAATTCATTAATTGCTGTACTGGGATGCCCTATAAGCTGTTCACCCATCTGAATTATTGACATTGCTCCAGGTTGGAAAGAATGTCTCTTTATATTATTGTTTTCAGACATTATCAAATATATTTTTTATTTGCTGTGCAATCTTTTCAGCCATTAATGGCGGTACAGCATTTCCAATTTGTTTGAAAGCAGAGGTTCTGGGTTGATCTTCTTTGACCCCTTCAAAATAAAAATCATCTGGGAAGGATTGAATTCTTGCAGCTTCTCTTACAGATATTGAACGTAATTGCTCTTTATCAGGATGGATAAAATGATGACCATCTTTAGAAATATGAGCTATCATAGTATGAGGCTCTTTATCTACAACCTTGAACCTATCAAGAAAATCAGAAATATTTTTCTGCGTCCTCATTTCAGTTGGAATCTGATCATTTTTCAACCTTTGTCCTTGCTCTAGGTATTCTATTGCCAGTTTATAAATCATCAAATCCTTTTCATTATGAGGGCGGGTAATATGCTGACATACAAAATCAATCCCATTTCGTATTGCATTATTTTCGAGATATTCATTTGTATTAGCAGAGTATTTATGAATTTTTTTATTCTCTCCAGGCTTTACAAATGGCAAATCAGAAAAAATACTATCCCTATAGTCTCTTTGAACAATTGGGATATTTGGATATGAAAAATTCTGGTCTTTCTTCCAACCAATAATAATAACTCTTTGTCTATGTTGAACAACCCCATAGTCGTAGGAATTCAATAATTTAGCTTCAACTTTATATCCAAGTCTTTTATAATAATTCTGAAGATTTTTAAAATACTGACCATTAGCTGCAGATAATATTCCCGGAACGTTTTCAAAAACAAACATCTTCGGATTATATTTTTTTAAAAATCTTCCATATTGAATATATAATCTGGTCCTTTCATCATCTTTTTTATGTTTTAGTGGAGCTCTTCCAACTATAGAATATGCCTGACAAGGAGGTCCTCCAATAATTAAATCTACACTTTCATTTCCTAACAAACTATCTATAGTATTAAAAATTTTTTCATTCTCAGCACCTATTTCAGCATTAATAACACTATCTAGCAAGCTTTCCGGGATATAAGAATAAAATTCTTTTCTAGTTATTTCACCTTTAAGATATTTATAATAAAATTCAATATTTCCTGTCTTTTTCAAAAAATAAAAAGCAGTACGTGTTCTTAATGTATAACAAGCTGCTTTATCATATTCGACATGGGCAACTGGTACAAAACCTTGTTTATGAAACCCTTCAGAAAGTCCACCCGCTCCAGCAAATAAATCTATATATTTTATAATAGCTTTCATTTATTTTTTTAATTCCTCAATTAACTTTTTCAAAGTATTATCTCTATTTTTTAGTTTCAGATCACATTCCCAAACAATAATAACTTTCCAGCCTTTTTCTTCTAATTTCATGATATTGGCTTTATCATTAGTTTTATTCTTTTCTATTTTTTCAAGCCACCATTCCGTCTTCGTTTTTGGAATAACATAGTATTTACAATTATCATGACCATGCCAAAAACAACCGTGAATAAAAACAACCGTTTTATATTTATTCAAAACAATATCTGGTGTTCCTGGTAACTTCTTACTATGTAATCTATATCTAAATCCTTCAGCAAAAAGAAACTTTCTGACCAAAATTTCAGGTTTAGTATCCTTACCCTTTATTTTGCTCATATTATAACTTCTTACTTCCTTAGAATGAACATCTGTCATAATCCGATATCATCTTTCAATAATTACAAAAGTCGTAATATACACAATATTTACTTACTCTAATATAGTTAAAAACCACAATCAAAATACACTTAAATATTATTAATTAGTTTTATAATTAAAAAATAAAAAAGCCCCTTTATAAGGAGCGGATCTAATCCTAAAAATAGGGATATATAAAAAGTAATGTTATGAAAAAATTGGCACAAATTTAATTTCATCTACTAATTATGTTACAAATGTAAGAATTCTTTTATGACTATGGATTTACAATACACCATTAAACAATATAAAAACAACCCCAGATTTATTCTGAGGTTATATTTTTACAATAAAAATTGAAATATTAGATTACTTAACTATAAATTTATTTATATAGTCCCCTATTTTAATAAAGTACATTCCACTTGAAAAGTTATCAATCAATACTGAACTTCCCATAACGTTAGAATTCTTAATTAGTCTCCCTTGGCTATCGTAAATACTAATCCCTTTCACTGTTTTATTAAGATTCAGATACTCACCGTTTTTAATTGGATTAGGATAGATTGGAATTTGAGCAACTTTATTTGTTTCATTAACTCCTAAAGTTGAATAACATGTCCAGGATAAATCATCAATTGCTATTCTTTGTCCAGTATTAGGATTTACAATTTTCAGAACAAAGTTACCAGCAATATCTATATTCTCAATTGTTGTAGTGATACTATTAGAATTAAAAGGTATAGTTCCCACCTAAACATTGTTAATTTCTAAAATAATAGTTCCGGGAGTTCCAGCAAATTTTAATTGTGTAGTCACTGTTAGGCTTTTAATCCCACCATTAATCAAAGAGGTTGAAAGATTTCCATTTCTGATAACAATAGCTCTATTATTAATTGTCTGATCGGTTCTGGAATCAGATGCTGTCCAAATAATATTATTATTTGTCCATGTGTTGGTTTCAAAGAGGCTTGAACTTACAGGAATACTTTCAAAGCTTTCTGATCCACCACAGGTAAACGCAGTTTTTAGCAAAGGCTTTTCTTCGATGAATACATAAGATCCACAATAAAGCATATTAAAGCTAATTAAACATAACGATTTATTATTAGTACATAAATTCTGTTTTTCATTTTAAATAATTTAAAAAGGTATACTCTATATGCTCTTTTGTTTACGATTGTACTCATGTTCAGTCTGAAAGGTGATAAAATACTAGAATTACCATTAGATGTTTTAAAAGTAGCAGTGCCACTGATTGTCTATTTTGTTCTGATGTTCTTTGTAAGTTTCTTTATCAACAAATCATTGAATGTTCCTTATGATAAAAATGCTTCCATAGCTTTTACAGCAACAGGTAATAATTTTGAATTAGCAATTGCGGTATCTATTGCAGTATTCGGGATCCATTCTCCACAGTCATTTGTTGGAGTAATCGGGCCATTGGTAGAAGTACCGGTTTTAATTTTACTTGTAAAGATAAGTTTATGGCTAAAAAACAAATATTACTGATACCATTGCATAATAGAAACTTTACGATTGTAATCTCTACTCAGCCCTAGTATTTTAATCGCACCACATGTCTTTATATAGTATTTTTTACAATAATTCAATGAAATACTTTAAAATATTCCTAACTTTGAGTTAAACATGTAAATAATATCCCCATGAATCCAGAAAACACCAATCAGGAAGAACCGAACAAAATGGATTTGGTAGAACATGCCAAAAATTACATTGAAACGCAAAAACAGAACAATGAAGATGCCACTCAGGAAGGATGGTTTAAACTATTAATCAAAGAAGACCTTGTCGGAGGTTGGAATGAAATAGTAGACAGCTTTAAAGATGCTTGGGAAGTAGCTAATAAAATGATAGATTCCATGTTTGGAATGAATAAAGATCAAAAATAGAAATATCAAAAAAAGTCTCAGAATGAATCTGAGACTTTTTTAATAGTCAGTTTTCATAAGATAAATTCATGATAATTTCAAGTATTTCCACTTCATAAACCTGCCTCTCAGACCGGTAAATCTTTTACAAAATGCAGTATTACCACATAATCATAACATTTTTACTTAAAATAAATTTGTGCGGCGGGTGGACTCAACGAGGTATTAAAAATAACCTGATTGACTTTGTTATAATGATCTCCGGAGAGCAGTATCAGAAGACGATGGACACGGATATTGGGAACATCCCCCAGATCGGCTTAAACGGAATTCAGCAGTCGTTTACCAATTGTATTAAAGATAAATACGGATCAGGTTCTTTCATTACAGACACTTACTTCGGATCAACACCGAATTCAAAGATTATCATAACGTGGTTTATCATCAACGTAGTTCGCGTAGATTAAATGAATATTCAGATCTCAATAAGCAGGTGAAAAGTTCCCATTTTATCTGTACAGGCAAAATTCTATTAACACAAATACTCAGGAGCATCTCTGTTTTGCAGGTGCTCTTATTTTTTACCAATGAACGATTAAAAACCCGTTCTCTGATGAATAAACAAAAGCAGAACGGCACTTATGCACTGTTCTGCTTTATACTTGTTAAATAGTTAAATAGTAAAGAGATTAATTTCTTATACTGTAGGCCATGCGCCGTCGTAAGCAGAGTTACCAAGATCGATTTGTTCTGCGCTTATAACAAAGCTGATATACATACTGTTGTCATCTACTGCATCAAAGTCTACTTCATGCTGGATCACATACCCGTTATTCCACTTTAAAGTAGTTAATGTTCCCTCTTCGTGAGATTTGTTGAAGGTTACTTCTCCTACAGTAGGCTTGTACTTTCCGTTAAGAAGGCTTTCCAGGATGTCTGATTTTTCAGTAGCTTCTACAGTAATTTTGATAAGAGCATTGGAAGGGTCAGATGCTACTCTACCGGATACGTCTGTAGCACGGGACACGCTGTAATTTAGTTTTAATAGCTTTTGTCCTTCACCGTTGTTGAATTTTAAAATTCCTCTTGAATTTCTTTCTGCCATGATCGTAAATTTTAATCGTTAATATTTCGTGATTTGATGTTGGTTATATCACCAAATTTAGATGTATTTATGAAATTACAATAATATTTAAACTTAAATATGAAAAAGTGTCGTATTTCTACGACTAACACTTGTTAGGTAAATTACAGGTTGTTAATCAAAAGATTACGTTTTTATTCCACCAGAGAGCTTTATGCTACATTAACGCCAAAAAGGCGTCCTACTAAAGCGGTAATGCCCATAGCAACAGTTCCCCAGAAACAAATTCTCAGCATGGCAATTTTAATATCTGATCCGCCTGTTTTTGCTGAGATAGCTCCTAAAAGCATCAGGAAAATAATGGAAAAACCGTATTGAAAATAAATCATCTGTTTAATGGGAGCCAGTAAAGACACCATAAAAGGGAGCAATGCTCCTACAGCAAATGACCCGAATGATGCAATGGCAGCCTGTAACGGTTTTGCCTGAGTAATTTCATTGATTCCCAGCTCATCCCGCGCATGAGCTCCTAAAGCGTCGTGTTCCGTAAGCTCAATAGCCACCTGCATGGCGGTTTCTTTAGTGCATCCTCTTTTTTCATAGACTTTGGCCAGTTCGCGAAGTTCTATTTCCGGCATTTCCTCAAGTTCTTTTTTTTCGCGCATCAGATCTGCTTTTTCCGTATCTTCCTGTGAACTGACAGAAACATATTCACCGGCAGCCATCGACATTGCCCCTGCGATCATTCCTGCTAAAGCAGCAAGAATAATGATATGACGTTCCGGCTCTGCGGCGGCAACGCCAATAACAATACTCGTTGTGGATAATAATCCGTCATTCGCTCCTAAAACGGCTGCCCGAAGCCAGCCTACCCTGTTTACATAGTGTTTTTCCAACTGATGGTGCATAACAATAATTCTGTGTTGATGTTTCTAATAAAGGTATAAAATGTTTATTCAAGAATCATTTTAAATTACACAGATCTATTGCGGATAAAACCTCATCTGTTCAAAAATATAATTAGGATCTGATCTTAGCAGATCAATCAGCTGCTTCAGTTCGGATTCTTCCCAGTTTTTCTGAAACATTTCATCATGAATAAGCATAACCACATTATTCCCGGTAAACGTTTTATCTGAAATACAGAGTTTCTGAACAGAAGTATACATTTCACTGACGCTTTGTACAGGGGTGCCGTCTGCAGGCCGATGCTGCCATTCAATATCCCATCCGACTACCTTATAACCAAGAGCAGCCAGCTGATCTGCAGTTTGTATTCCGTTTGTCACATCATTTTTTGAACGCCCCCCCAAACGCCAGATATTCCTACCCGGAAGACGGACAATTTTATAAGGCAATTTCAACAGCATTTGATTATACAGAACATCTTTTACTGATTTGTCTACATCATTATAAAAGGCTTCATAATGATCATTAGCATGAGAAAAACTGTGATTGTATTCATCAATATAGGGGTTCTGGTCATAATATTTGGCATAAGTATCCATCTGTTTATCTTTAATGACATGCTCTCCCACCATGAAAACACTGATTTTAATTTTTTCTTTCAAAATAATATCATTAATGTTTTCACTCCCGTTAAGCGGGCCGTCATCAAAAGTAAGATAAACGTAACATTTATCAGATCCTGATGTTATTGTTTTCTGCGAATACAGTGAAGCGCTGAGCAATAAAAAAGCTCCGGCAATTCCCTTATATAATTTTTTCATTTTTATTAATTATATCACAAAGATAATAAGGATCAGCCGGTTATTATTTATAACGATGATAAGTGATCTCTGACTTTATATTCTGATTGTCCGAAACCTCTTGTTCTGTGAATTTGTTTTCTATCTTTTTATGCCGGTTATAAAACCGGATAAGTTCCTCATCTGTTACTCCATGGAGATTTAATCCCTGTGTATGTAATTTTTTAATGACAGTCATTAGTTCATCAAGCTTAATGCTGATTGCTTTTGAATCTTTATCCTGCGCATTCTTAATCAGGATAGCGGCAATTCCCAGCAGGGCACTTCCGGCAAAAAAGCCTGCTCCGTTTGTCAGTTTATCAAAAATATATTTTATCATAATTATTTATTTTTAAATGACTACCGCACTTCCTACATAAAACTTATTGTACCATAACGTCTATCAGCGGTACCTTAAAGATAAGCAACGTCGATTAATTACTTTATGATCCGGATCACAGACAACAAACAGAATATCAGCCATTTTCATCCCCAATACTATTATCACTATATTTGCCCTGAAAAAAAATTCGATATCTACCTTTTATGAATCAATTGTACATCAACTGGAATATCAATCCGGAGATCATCAATATTTTGGGAATCCCTGTAAAATATTATGGTCTGTTATTTCTTACAGGACTCGTTTTATGTTTAAATATTTTAAAAACAATCTATAAAAAGGAAAATCTAAGTGCAAAAGCACATGAAGCTTTATTTTCATATGCACTTATAGGAATTTTATTGGGTGCCAGATTAGGGCACTGTTTTTTCTACGATTTTGATTATTATTCCCAACATCCTATAGAAATACTTCTTCCTATACAGATGGGAGCAGACGGTTCTTATCATTTTTCCGGTTATGCGGGGCTCGCCAGTCATGGCGGTGGTATCGGACTGGTCATCATGCTGTTGCTCTATGCCAGAAAATATGCAATTCCCTTTATGACAATTCTTGATGCTATTGCCATCGTACTTCCGCTGGGAGGAACTTTTATCAGGCTGGCTAATCTTATGAATTCTGAAATTATAGGAACCCCTACCAGTCTTCCATGGGCTTTTGTATTCCAGCAAGTAGATAATATTCCGAGACATCCTGCCCAGCTTTATGAAGCCATCTCTTATTTTATTATTTTCCTTGGGGTCTATTATATGTATAAGAAAGACTTCTTTAAAATCGGAAAAGGCTTTTATTTCGGGATCAGCATTCTTTTAATTTTTATCATGAGAATCCTGATTGAATTTATCAAAGAAGATCAGGTTGGATTTGAGCATGGAATGAGCTTTAATATGGGACAACTTTTAAGCATTCCATTTGTATTACTGGGATTGTTTTTCATAATCAAAAGTATACTGGACAGAAGAAAAATGAAGACTTTATAATTTTCTTTATCCTGCAACTATATTATAAACCCCACTGAAAGAGACTTCCGGCGGGGTTTTTTATAGCATACATGCAGATTACCTGGTGGTATATCCTCCGTTGGCAAAAATAGTCTGCCCGGTAATCCACCATCCTTCAGTTACCAGAAATTCCACTAATGGTGCTATATCTTTGATATCGGTAAGCCCTCCTAATGCAGAAGCAGACTTGTGATAGGCTACGGCATCGTCCGTTTCCTGACCATAGAAAAAAGGGGTATCCATTGGTCCGGGAGCCACTGCTGTTACAGAAATCCCTCTTCCTCCGAATTCTTTGGAAGCTGCCCTTGTAAAATGTTCTACAGGAGCTTTTGCTCCGGCATAAGTGGAATACAATCCGGTATAAGCTGCGAGCAATGAAGTCACTATGGTACAGATTTTACCATTGTCATTCAGCTTTTTTCCGGCTTCCTGTAAAAAGAAATAAGCTGATTTTGAGTTGACGTTGAACATGGTATCATATTCTGCTTCCGTAGTTTCCGAAAACGGTTTCTTTAAAACCATCCCTACGGTATTGATCGCAATATCAATTCCTCCGAATTTTGAAATCGCTTCATCAAAAAACTGAGCAATATGATTTACTTTAGTAAGATCTCCCTGAAACAAAAATGCTTCAGCTCCTAAAGCCTGTACATCTGCTAATGTTTTTTCGCTTTCTTTTCTTGAGCTTTCACTATTATAATGGATCGCTAATTTTGCACCTTTTGCGGCAAAATCTCTGCTTAATAATCCGCCAAGGTTCTTTCCTCCTCCGGCAATTAAAACAACTTTTCCTTTTACATCTTTTGCTGACATTATTTTTATTTTTAAATATTGATGAAGCAAAGATGGATCATAAAATCTATCTCAGCATGGTGAAATTTTCGGTAATTGTATTCAATTCAATACGACTTTCTTTAACATCCGGAAAAACATGATAGGAGTATCAATAAAAAAAACAAATTCACTGAAAATATTTTGATCCGGATACTCACTTATTTTTCAAACAGATACATAAAAATACTTTATTTCCTGATAAGCAATCCTATCAGTTCACCTTAAACAGTGAGTTTTAGGCATAGCATTTGCTGCTCAACGATCCGTATTATATAACACCACATCATTTCTATAATATAGTTTCACAGTCCTCAGTTTTCTGGGGATTTTTTTATTTAAACTCTGTAAAAGAGCTGTAAAGTTCTCTTATTAAACTTCTTTCACTAATCCTTTTCTGATAATCAATTATTTAAAACTGAATTATTCATTTTATTGTTGTATCTTTGCAGCATAAACAATCAAGTCACTACTTTGTTTTCTGCCACGACGGGATATATTTATTCAGTCTTTGCTTTATAGCAACCATATTTTTAACTTTAATTCTTCTACTAAGAATATACTTGTCGGAATTTTAAAGCGCTTTATGATTGAAGAATCCAAAACAGGAAGCATCAGTAGGCTTTATAAGAAGTAAAGCGGAAGAGACTGGATCAAACAATATATTAGAAACTAAATACTAAAAATAATTTATGGCAGATTCTTTTTCTAAAAAGGAAAATTTCAAGAAAAAAATTCAAAAGCAAAAAGAAAAAGCGCTAAGACGCGAAGAACGTAAGACGAACAACAACAAAGGAAAGGATATGGAGGATGTATTCATGTATGTGGATGAATTCGGAAGATTAACTTCTACTCCCCCAGAGCAAAGACAGGAAGTAAACCTTGATGATATTCAGTTAGGGGCTGCTCCGATTATTGAAGAGGATATCCGCAAAACAGGAATCATTACTTTCCACAGTGAAAAGGGCTATGGTTTCATTACTGAAGACAACACGAAAGAAAATATTTTCTTCCACAACAACAACTGTACAGAAGCTGTAAAAAAAGGAAATAAGGTATCTTTTGAAAAAGAAAAATCTCCAAAAGGTTTTTCTGCAATCAATATCCAAGTGATTAAATAAATACAGATCATCTTATAAAATAAAAGCCACCTTTTCGGGTGGCTTTCTTTGTACATCGTAAAATAAAATCAATCCAGTTTTCCGCCCAGTGCTTTAAAAAGCAGGACATTATTTCTGGTATTCTGGTGTTGAAACTGAAGCAGATCCAGTTCCGCAGTCAGTTTACTTTTCTGAGAATTGATCAATTCAAAATAACTGGCATAACCTGTCACATAAAGATCATTGGAAACTTCAACTCCCCGTTCCAGGAAAGCGACTTCTTCCGACTTTAACTGCAGAACCCTCTCGTAGATCTTTGTCTGCTTCAGGATAGACTGAAGCTCATTAAAAGCTGTGGTAATACTTTTCTGATAGTTTAAAAAAGCAATTTCCTGTTCTTTGCTGGCCACTTTAAACTCATATTTCAGTTGCCCTTTATTAAAAACAGGAACCATAAGACCTCCCAATAGCTGTCCGGCTAATGAGCTTGGTTTAAATAATGTTTCCACAGAAAAGGAGTTTAGTCCAAAGCCTGCGCCGAGATCAATCTTCGGATAAAAAGCGGCTCTTGCTGCTTTAGCATCCGCCTGAGATGCTTCCAGTACATAATAATTGGCGGCTACATCCGGTCTGGAATGTATTACATTTTCTACATTGATGGTTTTGTTTAAAACCTCCATATTGGTAGGCATCAGGATTTTTCCGCGCTTTACATGGCCTCCGTAACTCCCTGTCAATGTAGTAATAGCCTGTTCAACGGTAACGATCTCAACTTTTATATGTTCTATTTCCGCAAGCCAGTTGTTATTCTGAGCCTTAAACTGCTGTACGGCAAGCTCTGTGGCTTTCCCGACTTCTCGCTGTGCTAAAACAATTTCAAAGGCTCTCTGCTGAAGATTATAGTTTTTCTGATAAATAGCCAGCCGGTTATCTAAAGTAACTAACTGATAATACAGGTTGGCAATATCTGTAAAAAGTTCCACCTGAAGCAGCCTAAGCCCTTCTGTAGAGGCAAGGTATTTCTTTTGAGCAGCAATTTTTCTGTTTTTAAGCTTTCCCCAGGCATCAATCTCCCAGCTGCTTCTGGCGCCCAGCCAGTAGTTGGGGGTAAAATTCCGGTTGATCTTCTGTTCTTCGGTGATATTAGGAGAGAGGTTGGTATCATAATTTCCTACACCTTCCATCGTATATTTCCCATAGCGGTTTCCGGAGGCTTCTACCCCGACATCAAAAGAAGGTAAAAGGTCCATCTTTGACCGCTGCAGAAAGCTATTGGCAATTTCCACTCTCTGCTGAGCAATCTGAAAATCGGGATTAGCCTGTATTACTTTATCAAAAAGTTCCAGAAGATAATGATCTGTAAAATAGGCTTTCAGATTAATCTGCTGAAAATCATCCGGATCGGTATTTTTATCATCAACCATCATTTCAGCAGGTAAAGCCTGTGCTTTCTTTAATTCCGTCACTTTGGGAACGGCGCATGAAACCAGACTTAATGCAGTAATTCCATACAATATATTTCTATGATTTAATCTCTTCATTTTTCTTCTTATTTTCAAGTTTTGCAAAGAATATATATAAGCCAGGAATGACAACCAGCCCGAAAATGGTTCCGATCAGCATTCCTCCTGCCGCAGCAGTTCCAATAGAACGGTTTCCTATTGCTCCGGCTCCCGAAGCAACACACAAAGGAATGAGACCCGCCACAAATGCAAAAGAAGTCATCAGAATGGGTCTTAAACGTTGTTTTGCTCCTTCAATAGCAGCCGGAACAATATCAAATCCCTGTTTATTTCTGGCTACGGCAAATTCTACAATAAGGATGGCATTTTTAGCCAATAGCCCGATCAGCATAACCAAAGCAACCTGTGCATAAATATTATTATCCAGACCAGCCATTACCAGTGCGATATAAGATCCGAAAATACCTGTAGGTAGACTTAGTAATACCGGCATCGGAAGAAGGAAACTTTCATACTGTGCTGCCAGAAGAAGATAAACAAACAACAGGCAGATCAGAAAAATATAAACGGTCTGGTTTCCTGACAGAATCTCCTCCCTTGTCATTCCGGACCACTCGATATCAAATCCTCTCGGAAGGTTCTCTTTGGCAACTCTTTCTACTGCGGCAATCGCATCACCGGAACTGTATCCTTCAGCAGGCTCTCCGTTGATCATTGCAGACATATACATATTGTACCGCGTAAGGACTTCCGGACCATATACTTTTTCAATCGTGATAAATGTGGAGAACGGAACCATTTCCCCTTTATCATTCTTAAGATATAAATTCAGAATACTTTCAGGAGTATCCCTGTGTTCCGGACTTGCCTGAACCATTACTTTATACATCTGACTGAACCGTATAAAATTAGTGGCATAATAAGATCCCAACATAGTCTGTAAAGTAGACATGGCATTGTCTACGGATATTCCTTTCTTCGCTGCCATATCATAATCTACATTGATCATATATTGCGGAAACGTGGCATCAAAACTGGTAAAACTGTTTTGTAATTCGGGAGTCTCATTTAATTTTTTAACAAAATCTTTTGTGATTTTATCCGTATTCTCAATGGTTCCTCCTGTTCTGTCGAGTAAGCGCAATTCAAAACCACTGGTATTACCGAATCCAGGAACAGTAGGCGGGGCAAAAATTTCAATCTGAGCATCTGAAATACTTTTTGTTTTTTCAGAAAGCTCGGAGATCAGATCATTAACGGAAATACTTCTTTCTTTCCAGTCTTTAAGATTAATCATCGCCATTCCGTAAGAGGATCCCGCAATTTCCGTTACAATACTGTATCCGGCAAGTGTGGTCACATTTTCAACGCCTTCGATCTTTTTGGCTATTACCGTAACCTCGTCCAATACTTTTTCTGTTCTTTCCACAGTGGCTCCCTGTGGAGTTGTCACACTTACATAAACCATTCCCTGATCTTCCATCGGAATAAAACCTGTTGGCAGAAACCTGCTTGTTATCAATGTAAGCCCTATAAAAAGAAACAATAAACCAAAGGTCACCGTAGTTCGGGTTGCCAGTTTTGATAAAATAGTTACATATCCGTTAGTCAGCCGCTCAAAACCCGTATTAAAACTTTGGAAGAAACGGTCAACGATTGTTTTCTTTTTATGGTGATCATGAGGTTTTAAAATAATAGCACAAAGCGCAGGAGTCAGTGTTAAAGCATTTACTCCTGAAATAACAATACTGATGGCCAATGTTAGTGAAAACTGTCTGTAAAATACGCCAACCGGCCCATCCAGAAATGCTACCGGAATAAATACGGCAGACATAACAATCGTGATGGCTACTACCGCTCCTGCAATTTCCTTTGTTGCACTTATTGTTGCCTCCATTGCATTCATTCCTTCTTCCATTTTAACATGGACTGCTTCTACAACAACAATCGCATTATCCACCACAATTCCAATCGCAAGTACCAAAGCAAATAACGTCAGCAGGTTTACAGAAAAATCCAGCATGTCCATAAAAGCAAAAGTTCCTACCAGTGCAACAGGAACAGCCAGTACCGGGATTAAAGTAGAACGCCAGTCCTGAAGGAATATAAATACGACAATTCCCACCAGAATAAAGGCTTCGACAAGCGTAGTTAATACCGCACTAATGGACGCATCAAGGAATCTGGATACATCATACGCCATATTATATTCCATTCCGGGAGGAAAAGAAGAAACTTTCAGCTCTTCCATCTTTGTCTTTACACTTTCAATCACTTCTGAAGCATTGGATCCCGGACGCTGCTTCATCATAATAGATGCAGAAGGTCTTCCGTCTGTTTTGGATACCATCCCGTAGTTCATAGCTCCAAACTCTACTTTGGCAATATCTTTAAGCTTCAGAATGGTTCCATCCACATCCGCTCTGATGGGTACTTCTTCATATTGTTTTGGTTCATAGAATTTCCCTTTATATTTAATGACATATTGAAGCTGACCGGATGTCTTCCCGGAAGTTTCTCCCACTTTTCCCGGAGCTGCTGAAATATTCTGCTTTTGTAAAGAGCTGATCACTTCATCTGCTGAAATACTATATGCCGCCATCTTCTGCGGATCCAGCCATACCCTCATTGAGTATTCCTTTTGCCCCATGATTTCAGCACGACCTACTCCGTCGATACGTTTCAGCTCCTGAAGAACATTGATATCCGTAAAATTATAGATAAATTGTTCATCCTGACTCGGATCCGTACTGGTAATATTGAGGTACATCAGCATACTGTTGACCTCTTTTTCTGTTGTTACTCCTGCTCTGATGACCTCTTCCGGCAATTCATCAAGAATTGTGGTTACCCTGTTCTGAACATTTACAGCAGCAACATCCGGATCTGTTCCTACTTCAAAGAAAACCTGAATCAGGGTAAGACCATCGTTAGAGGTTACTGTTGACATATACGTCATTCCAGGAACCCCGTTGATTGCGCGTTCCAGCGGAAGAGCTACTGCATTGGCAGAAACCTCTGCGTTGGCTCCCGTATATTTCGCAGTTACGGTAACAGAAGGCGGAACGATATCGGGAAACTGGGTGATCGGCATCTTCAGCAATGCCATAATTCCCAGCAGTACAAATAATATGGAAATAACCAACGAAAGCACCTTTCGTCTTATAAACATTTCTACCATTGTCTATTGATTTAAAGATGAAAGGTTAATACTTCTTTTTGATTGTAATGATATCACCGTCTTTTAAAGACTGAGTCCCTTCATAAACAATCAGATCACCTTTTTTAAGGCCGTTTTCCACCACATAAGAATCTCTCAGCGTTGTTCCGATCTTAATGTTGGTCATCTTAACTTTATTCTGTCGATCTACCACAAAGACATACGTTTTATCCTGAATGGAAAAAGTAGATTTCTGAGGAATAAGAACGGCATTGGGCTGATGTTCGGAGATAATCAGTTTTCCGGATGTTCCATGCTTGATCAGATGATCCGGATTGGGAAACAATACTTTATAACGAATAGATCCTGTAGCTCTGTCAATTTCTCCTTCCGCCGTTTTTAAAGCTCCGTTAAACTGATAGTTTACGCCATTGGGTAAGGTTAATTCAATTTTCTGATGGTTCCCGATTTTATCATTTGCCAGTAATTCAAAATAGACATTTTCAGGAATGGAAAAGTAGGCGTAGACTTCGTTGAGTTGGGATAATGTAGTTAATAAGGTCCCGTTTTCTACAAGACTTCCGTCTTTATGGGGAATTACGTCAATCACTCCGTCAAACGGGGCTGTAATTTTTGTGAAGCTTATTTTCTGAAGAACGGTTTTCCTTTCTGCATCAGCAAAAGCATGTTTGGCTTTGGCAGATGATAGTTTGGCTTTGACCATTTCCAGTTCATTATTCGCTACAAATTTTTTAGCATGGAGACTCTGAATCTGCTTCAGCTCCACTTCCGCTATACGAACATCTGCTTCAGTCTGCTTTAATGCGGCATTGGCTTTCAATAGCTCCATCTGCAATTCAGCATCATTGATTTTAAATAACGCCTGTCCCTGATGAACAAACTGCCCTTCATTGACATAGATCTGCTGGATGATTCCGCCAATTCTGGAACGCATTTCTACATTCTTTTTTGCCTGAATATCCGTTACAAACTGATTGCTGACTAAAGTATCTTTGGGTTTGATTTCCAGTATGGGAATGTCTTTTTCTTTCTGCTTGTTTTTTTTCTTGTCTTTACTGCACGACACAGCGAATAATATTGCAAAAACGCAAATTATTAGATTTTTAGAATACATTTTTAAATGTTTAAGTTATAAAAAATTCGATAAGATTGTTTGAATTTCAATAACTTACACTAAAACAACTGGAGAAGATGGAGAAAAGATTTCACCCCGCAAATAATAGAAAGGGCAATATCAGGAAGTGTAATTTTCGGGCTTACTTTAATCATTGCCGAAAAATCTCCTGTGGCTTCATCTTCTTTGCGGACGGAGTGTTTTACAATTTTTGACGCTGCAGGCAATGCATGGGTGTTCATGTCTGCCTCTTCGTAAACATCCAGTAAATGAATATTGTTGATATGGGGAATATGAGGAATATTATTCAATGATTTTTCTGCCCAATTCGAATTGAAAAGGGTAAAAACCAATATAATATAAAACATGATAAATGACCTCAGACCTGCCATGTCAACCAGAACACTTGTTTTTTTAATAAAAAACGATAATTCTGCAAAAATAGGGATTTTGAACGGAGATACTGCCTTTAAAATGTTAAAAAAACTTAAACAATGGGCTAATAGTAGATTTAAATCCCGGAAGTCACAAAAAAAATTTTAACCGATTCAATGAATGTAAGAGAATGGTTTTCCTATACAAAACACCCCTGAGGTGTTATCATTTAAAACAGTTTGCTCAATACTCTAAAACGGTAATCAAAAATGTGTTCCAGTTTTTTTCTGACAAAAAGACGATGTGCTATTTCTCCCAGAAATCCCATCGGCAATTCATAATTGATGGTATCCCGCATTAAAACACCATCTTCATTGGCCATAAACTCATGATGGTGATTCCATAGTTTGTAAGGTCCCTTTCTCTGAAAATCGGTAAAGCTTTTTCCTGAATCTACCTGGGTAATTTCCGTCTGCCATTTCATTTTAATACCCCAAAATGGGGAAACATAATAATCAATAAGCATTCCTTCATAAATACGGTCGTCTTTCAGTTCTGTCAGAACAGTAAACCCCATATCATCAGGGGTAATTTCCGAAAGATTATTCGCTGAGGAAAAAAACTTCCATGCTGTTTCTACATCACAATGCAGCTGTTGTTCCCGAAAAAGTTGATGTTTCATCTTACATGATGTATTAAGGTTTATTTTATTTATAATGCTGAAATATTCCAAAATCTGAAGGAGTCCAGAGTGCGGCCTTTTGTCCGGCTGCCTTCAGTGCATTATTGGTCCAGGTATTACAGGTATACAAAAAGCTGTAGGTCCCTTTAGCATCATAGAAGGCATCATTGTCTCCATAGACGGCATTGGTAGGAATCAACATAAAATTTCCTTTCTGATCTGTATCGAATTTATTTTCAACGTATTTTACAAGGTTTTCATACTGTGCTTTGCTGATCATGATCATTTTACAGTCTTCTCCTTCTTTCATTGTTGTATAATAAGTACAGTGCATGGCAGAATCACTAAGCCAGAAGGCGGCTTTCACAGCGGTTGAAAATTTAAGATCAGCCCATGTTGGAGTATCGAGATAAAAGCCTTTATCTCCCCAGCCTATTCCGATATAATTATAATCTGTTCTTTTGGATCTGGTATTGGCAAAAGGAATTCTCAGGCTCCAGTCTTTAAGATCATTTTTTACAGGCATTACAATATCTGTATGAACTCCATTGGTATAAATATAAATCGGAATTTCTTTCTTCTGTCCGTCATCTTTTGCCGATACGGGAATAAACGGGATCAGTAATCCGAGAAGTACATAAATGATCACGATTCCTAAGATAATACCCACTATTTTTAAAATATACAATAAAATACTTTTCACGGTCATGTTTTTAATAAAATTTAATGTACAATTTTTTGTAAAAGTATTTGTTTTAATCGAAAAAATGGCTATATTTAGTTACGAAATATTCACAAATATGCGTAAAAATACCAAGTCCCAAAAAAGATTTAAAGTAAGAGTAAAAACTGCTCCAAAAAGAATACAAAAAAAGCGTTGATTTTCGGTGAGATTTAATCTCCTGAAAGTCAATTTTTCTTTTTAGGAAAGGCTTTTTGAGCAATTTATTTACGTAAATCTTAACCTCCTTAGAGTAAAAACTATAAGGAATGGTCAATTATCAGCTCTGGTCTGGAACTTCAAAAAATTCCAGAGAAGGAATTGTCACCAAAAGTGTAGCCTAAAAGAGGTCTGAAGAACTCTCCAAAAATTCAATATTCCTCTTCAGTCCTGTAAATTTGGTTCTCTTCACTGGTGATTTTTTAAAGATTTCAGAGAAAATTTCCTGAGTAAGTTCTTTCCATTCTCCTTTTTTAAAATTCTTCAGTGCTTCATTAGGTAAAAATCTGCTCTGTTTATTGGGGGCAGAAAACCGGTTCCATGGGCATACGTCCTGACAGATATCGCACCCGAACATCCAGTCTTCCATTTTACCTTTAAAATGATCCGGAATTTCGTTTTTCAGTTCTATTGTTGCATAGGATATGCAGCGGCTTCCATCTATGATCTTTTCAGAAACAATGGCATCAGTAGGACAGGCATCAATACATTTCCGGCAGGTTCCGCAATGATCGGTGGTTTCATGATCGGGAATAAGGTCAAGATCACAGATAATTTCAGCGAGGAAATAGAAAGACCCGTTCTGTTTCGTAATCAGGTTTGCATTTTTCCCGACCCATCCTATCCCGGATTTTCTGGCCCAGCTTCTCTCCAAAACAGGAGCAGAATCTACAAAGACCCTGAATCCGAATTCTCCTATTTCCTCCTGAAGTTCTGCCACCATTTCGCGTAAAATTTCCTTGATTACTTCGTGATAATCTTCCGCATAAGCATATTTTGAAATCTTATAATTTTCCAGTATTGAAATTTTTTCTTCAGGAAAATAATTATAAGAAAGTGAAATAACAGATTTGGAACCTTCCACCAAAAGTCTCGGATCAAGTCTTTTGTCAAAATGGTTCTCCATATATTTCATTTCTCCGTTGAAGTTATTCTTTAGCCATTTTTCAAGATGTGGTGCGTCTTCTTCCAAAAAGTCTGCTTTAGAAATCCCACAACTCTGAAACCCAAAACTTTTTGCTCTGGATTTTATCAGTTGGGAATATTTTTCAGCTCCTGCATTCATAATTTTCACATTGCAAAATTAAGATTAATTTATCAATCTGTCTATTTTCAGTTTCATCCCAAAAACAAGCCTGATTCTGCGTCTTTGCTAAAAAATTATGTTTTAATTAAGATTTTTTTCAAAAAAAAATTACGTAATTTCGTTCATAATTTAATGTTTAAAACAAACAACTATGTCTTTAATAGAAGTAATACAATCAGGAAACTATGAATTAATTGACGTTCGTGAGCCCATGGAGCTTGAAATGGACGGAAATATAGACGGAGCTAAGAATATTCCTCTGGGGGAAGTAGAAGACAGACAAGATGAGATTTTATCGATTGAAAAACCGGTAATCTTATTCTGCAGAAGCGGAAACAGAAGTGGTAAAGCACTGGAATATCTTAATGCTCAGGGATTAAAGGACGGTTATAACGGCGGAGGCTGGGCTGAGCTGAAAGCTGCTCTTGAAGCAAACCAAGGAACTTTTTAAAGTTCCTTTTTTTATACACTGATGTCATGACTCTAAAAGAAAGATTCGAACAACTTTGTGCTCCTTTTACCGAAGACCAGCATCTGATTCAGTATTTATGGAAAGAGATAGAGCAAAAATACACTGAAAAAAACCGGTACTACCACAATCTTACTCATCTTGAAAATATGTTTCAGGAGCTGGAAGCTGTAAAAGATAAAGTTTCAGATTTTACAACGATTTCTTTTTCAGTATTCTATCATGATCTTATCTATGATGCGTCTTCCGGATCCAATGAAAAAAAAAGTTCGGTTAAAGCTGAAAAAAGGCTGAAAGAACTGGGAGTAAGCCATGATATTATACATGCTGTTACGGAACAGATCTTAGCCACCCAATTTCATCAGCAATCAGAAAATAAAGACATCAATATTCTTTTGGATGCTGATCTTTCTATTTTGGGAAAAGACTTTAAAATCTATACAGATTATACCCAACGGATCAGAAAGGAATATTCCATTTATCCGGACTTTTTATATAAACCGGGCCGGAAAAAAGTTTTACAGCATTTCTCAGCGCTGAAAGATATTTTTAAAACTGATTATTTTAGGAATCGCTATGAAGTACAGGCAAGAGAGAATATCAGAACTGAAATCCGACTGCTATAGTTTCCAATAAAAAAAGAGATGCAAATAAATTGCATCTCTACATAACCTCATTCATTTTTAGACACAAACCAATTATATTCCAACTTATACATTTTAGAAAACAATAGTTTATATTATTAATAGTTTCCAACCCTTATTGCTATCTCAAAAATATAAAAACAAATACAGCCACAACATAGATTCAATTGTATTTTTATTGCAATCACACCCATAAAAACACTGCATATCAACAAGTTAATCCATCTTATTTATTAATAAACAGAAAAACGGGGAAATCATTAAAAATTTAAATACTTTAATTAGAGATCACAGAGTATTTTCTGCTAAAGAAAATTTCTATAGAACTTTTTATGTAAGTATTTTTAAAGATCCCGAAACCTCTGTGCTTAAAGATGTAATTTTCATGTAATTTCACCTTAGGATGTGTACAAATTCATACGCAGAAAACTTTATAAAAAAATAAAAAACATCTTGTTATAAGATGTTTTCATTATGAAATTACTCTGCACTTATAATTATGATAATTTATTAATAAACTCCACAGCCTTAGCCAAAACCAGCTCCGGTGATTCTTTATGGGGTGTATGTCCGATATTGGGAATAATATATTTTTCTGTTTTTCCGCTTACCTGAGCAACTGTTTTTTCTAACTGATTCAGGGTACCATACTCATCAGCTTCACCCTGAATAAATAATAGCGGGCACAGAATATCCTTCAAAAGGTATTCTATATTCCAGGTTCTGTAATCATCCCTCGTCCAGGTTTCTGTCCAGGCTTTGAAAAGGGTTTCTACTTTATCACCATGATATTTTTGCAAACGTTCACGGAGATTGGTTGTTTTATAAGCTTCCCATGCCTCGTAGATTCCTTTTAAAGTCACCTCTTCCACAAAAATATGTCCGGCCTCGCAAATGACAGCTTTTGTTTTTTCCGGATATTTTGCAGCGGTAATCAGGGCAATTGTTCCTCCGTCACTGTGACCAAAGAGAATGGCTTTATCAATATTCATTTCTGTTAACAGATCATTCAGCAGATCAGCTTCCTGCTCCATATAATTGACTTCTCTTTCGTGGGTAGGCATCGGATTTGATTTGCCATACCCCAAACGATCATATATAAGGACATTAGATTGGGTAGCTTCAGATAATTGAGCCGGTAAATCTCTCCAAAGTTGAACCGATCCCAGAGAATCGTGCAGAAAAACAATAACCGGCCTGTTGTCAAAAGTATGATGATATTCTATATAAAGGCCTTTGCCATTAAGATGTATTATATCCTGTTGTATCATTTTAAAGATTCGTTTTATAAATTATTTCAAAAGGGATAAACGACTTAAATCCGGACAAAAATACCAAATAGTGAAATATATAAGAAGTAATAGAATAAAATATGTGAAATTTCTGATAGAAGCTTTCAAATATGGAACAACATACATAAAAACAATATGATTTTATATCTTTATCGGAAAAAATCCGAATGGAAAAACTGGGAAAACAGGAACTCGAGCTTTTAAGAATTCTTCAAAAGAGTTCCAGATTTGATATTACTGATCTTACGGAAAGATTAAACATGTCACGAACTTCTGTTTATGATAAAATAAAAAAGCTTGAACATGAAGGTTATATCACCAATTATGTAGCTCTCGTTGACCCCAAAAAAGTAGGCCTGAATTTTACAGTCATTATTACTATTTCTCTCAACAGTCAGCAAATTGAGTATGTAGAGGAGTTTTCAAAAAAAATAGCGCGTCTGGATGAAGTCGTGGAGGCTTATGTGACGGGAGGTATTTTTGATTATATTATAAAGGTAGTGGTACAGAGCCCGGAAGCATTCAGTGAGTTTATTGCTACTAAATTATCGGTAATTCCGCATATCAGTAAAATTAAAAGTTCATTTGTTATGAATCCGATCAAACAATCCACTGCACTGCACTTTTAATAAAAAAAGAACCCTATGCGGGCTCTTTTCTTTTATAATAACGTTGGGATTTTTGCATCTTCAAATTCTCTGAGTAAATGACTGAAAACCGTTTCTACCGGTAATATATCATCTATTAGCGCAGAAACCTGTCCGATTTCGAGTTCTCCGTCTTCCATATCACCTTCAAACATTCCTTTTTTAGCTCTGGCTCTTCCCAATGAAGCTGTTAAAGCCTCTTTGTTTCTTCCGCTCCGGTATATATCTTCCAGTTCGTTGAAGAATTTATTTTTAACCATTCTCACGGGAGCCAGCTCTTTTAAAGTAAGATGGGTATCTCCCTCCTGCAGTTCCGTAATTTTCTTTTTCCAGTTCTCATGGGCACTGGCTTCAGTGGTGGCTGCAAATCGGGAACCTATCTGTACTCCGTCTGCGCCTAAAATCATTGCCGCTTTCATTTGAGATCCTAAAGCAATTCCTCCAGCGGCAATCAGTGGTCTGGAAATATGTTTTTTGACATTAGGAATCAGGCACAAGGTTGTTGTTTCATCTCTTCCGTTATGTCCTCCGGCTTCAAAACCTTCTGCAACAATAGCGTCTACCCCTGCGTCTTCACATTTTACAGCAAACTTTGTGGAAGAAACTACATGAGCTACTTTTATCCCTTCTTTCTGCAGGGTTTCAGTATATGTTTTCGGGTTTCCGGCAGAGGTAAAAACGATCTTTACTCCTTCTTCCATAATAATCTGGATAATCTCCTCAATATTAGGATATAACATGGGAACATTGACTCCAAAAGGTTTATCCGTAGCCTGTTTACATTTTTGAATATTTTCTCTCAGAATATCGGGATACATACTTCCTGCTCCTATTAATCCTAATCCTCCACAGTTCGAAACGGCAGAAGCTAATCTCCATCCCGAATGCCAGATCATTCCTGCCTGAATAATCGGATATTTTATCGTAAAAAGTTCTGTAATCCTATTTTGACCGGCCTGCATTTCATGAAGTTTTTTTGCCGAGTTGAAATCTATAAAATTGCTCATGTGTAAAAATACTAAAAACAAAGGTTTTGCAGAAAATATACTTTAAAATTTTCTCTAAAAAAGTTGTGTTTTTATATGGTAAATTTCAATAAAATCCAGTCCGCAATAGTTCAGATTAAAGCTAAAAAAAACCTTCAGAATTTCTGAAGGTTTTGATATTATTTTTTGACTGATTCTTTCTTCCAGTTTGCCTTGAAACTACAGTTATCGTAGCGTCCGTCTATAGAGATAAAGGTAGTCGGTAATTTAGAATTAACGAACTTTTCAACCATTTCACTTTTCTTTTTATTAAGTGCCATCTGCTTGATTCTGCTAAAGTCTGTTTCCAGTGTAATCTGGTGTGCAGGAATAGCTTCTTCCAGCTTTAGAATCTTAACCACTTTTCTTCTGTTATCATCATCTTCAAAAGCCGTTGTAATATCTCCTTTGTTTAATCCCGCTAATTCATAGCTGATTGTTCCGGGAATACTTTCTCTTTCAATTTTATCAGAACCGTCTGCACCCGGAATGACTCCGGCATTAAACTTTGTTCTTTTATCATCTGAAAATTTAAACGCAGCATCTTTAAATGTCATTTTGCCATCCATAATCAGACCTCTGATACTGTCTAATTTTGCTTTTGCTGTTTTCACTTCGTCATCTGTAGGTGTAGCTTTTAACAAAATATGTCTTGCATCATACACTTTACCTGACTTTTTCAACAACTGAATGATATGATAACCAAATTCAGATTCTACCGGCTCAGAAATTTCATTATCCTGAAGGTTCAGTGCAGCAGCTTCAAACTGTTTCACCATCTGTCCTTTGTTGATATTTTTATACAAACCGCCATTTGATGCAGATCCTTCATCTTCAGAATAGATTCGGGCCTGGCTTTCAAAGCTTTCTCCGGCTAAGATATCTTTCTTAATCTTTTTTAATCTGTTGATCAGGTCTTCCTTGTGTGCTTCTGTCAGTTTAGGATACACCATGATCTGAGCCAGTGTCACTTCATCTTTAATCTGTGGCAACTGTGCTTTGTATAAATTGTAAAAATCTGTTACCTCATTGGGAGTTACATCCGCTTTATCAGTAACTCTCTGATATTTTGCCTGCCCATAGTACTGGTCTGTATCCATTTTTTCGATTGCATTTTTCATCTCATAAGCATTTCTAAACTTATAAGCGGCAAGCATCGTTTTTTCATCCGGGAATTGAGAAAGCAACTGACGGTATTTTGAATTGGCTTGTTCCTTGATGGCAGCAGAACGATTTTCAATTAATGTATCTTTTTTTGCTTCATATACAAGAAGCTTATTGCTGATCAGGTTTTCCAGGAACTCACATTTATCTGCATTGGAAGCTCCCTGCTGTTTTCCATAATTCATTTGTTCAGCTACATCAGATTCCAAAACGATCTCATCACCGATAACAGCAGCAATACCATCCACTAAATCTCCTTGTTTTAGCTGGGCATTCATCATATTTGAAGAGAATATCATCATGAAAATCCCAAGGAGAAAAGTGATTTTTAGTTTATTTGTCATTTTACTATTTTAAACAAGTTGCAAATTTAGAATTCTTAACGAATTTCACTCAATTTTTTATTATAAATATTTCTTAAAAAGACTTATTTACTGCAGTTCAACATCAAAAGTAGTCAATTCTTTAAATTGTCTCAATCTGCTGAACATATCAGCTTCCTGTACTTCCTGAATTCTTTCGGTTCCGAATTTCTCCACAGTAAATGAAGCCATTGCCGAACCTACGATCAATGCAGATTTCATGGTATCAAAATCAAATTTACCTTTTTTAGCCAGATACGCTGCAAAACCTCCTGCAAATGTATCTCCTGCTCCGGTAGGATCAAACACTTCTTCTAACGGAAGAGCGGGAATAGCAAATACTTTATTATCATGGAAAAGTAAAGCACCATGCTCCCCTTTTTTAATGATGACATATTCAGGTCCCATTGTATGGATCTTCTTAGCGGCTTTTACCAGAGAATATTCTCCTGAAAGCTGTCTTGCTTCTTCGTCATTGATGGTGATGACATCTGTTTTGGCAATCATGTCCATCAGGATATCCAATGCACAGTCCATCCAGAAATTCATAGTATCAAGAATAACAAGCTTAGGACGGTTGTTCATTTTTTCCAATACGGATAACTGAACACCGGGGTGTAGGTTTCCAAGTAATAAAATTTCAGCATCCTGCATTGAATCCGGAATTTTCGGATCAAAGTTTTCCAACACATTTACTTCTGTAGCTAAAGTATCTCTGGTATTTAAGTCATTATGATATTTTCCTGACCAGAAGAATGTTTTTCCTTCTTTCACGATTTCAATTCCTTCGATGTTTACTTCTCTGTCTGTAAACATATCAAGGTGTTCCTGCGGAAAATCTCCTCCTACAACGGAAACAATACCGGATTTAACGCCTAAAATAGATGAAGTGATCCCAATATAAGTGGCTGCACCACCTAAAATTTTATCCGTTTTACCAAATGGTGTTTCGATTGCATCAAATGCAACACTTCCTACAACTAAAAGTTTCATATATTTTTCAATGTATATTAAAAGTAAATTATTTTTTCCATTCAAAAGAATCCAGCAGATGTTTCATATCGTTCTTGATATAGTTCACTGCAGGAGCCAGAGAATCGGGTTTCGGTCTCGAGTTAAAGTATAGATAAGCAGTAACGAAGTGTTTCGTACTGTCTGTAATGTAAAATTGAAGATTGGAAGCACTTTGTCCTTTCAGTTCATAGAAATTACCGTAGACTTTTTTCTCAGGGTATTCAAAAGACTTGGTATCTATTGCACTGGCTTTAATGGTATGCTCATACACCATTTTCTCAGCCTCCTTAATATGTTCTGCAAAGTCGTTCTGTATCGGATAATAGGTCACAAAAACCTTGGCTTTCATTTTAGGATAATTCAGGTAATACCAGCAAGGTTTTTTTGCCGACGTGATCGTAGCAAAATCCGAATATTCAAATGTATAGGCACAATTGCTTTCAAACTTCTGATATTTCGGAGCCGGGTATTCAAGACGCAACTCTCCGTAAGGTTTAGGGACAGGATCTTTCTTACATGAAATTAAAAGCAGCGATACAAAAATAAAAATGACTTTTTTAATCATTTTGCAAAAGTACAAATTAGATTTCAGATTTCGGAAGACAAATTTCAGTCTTTCAATGAGTTTTGAATGTAATTTTCCAACGGTTTGGGAAATGATTTTTCATGAGAGCCTTCAATATCTGTGATGAGGTATTGATTTTCAGCGATAAAATCATTCCAGACGGTCTCCGAAGCCACATCTACGTTAAAGATCTCAATGCTTAAATTCTTATGAGTCAGCTTATGAGTAACCGTTTTAGCTCCGGTAACAAATGCCTCCATCTCTGCCGGAATAGCGGCAGGAAACTCAAACAGTTTTTTCCAGATAAAGTTATCAGCTCTCTGTCTGATCAGAAACTTTCCGTTTTTATGAACAAAATAATAGGTCAAAGCAAGAGCTTCTGTCTTTACTTTCTTAGTTTTCACGGGATAATCTGAGATTTTTTGTAGAGAAAATGCCAGACAATCATCGTTAACAGGACATTGCTCACAAAGTGGATTTTTAGGTTTACAAATTTCAGAACCTAAATCCATCATCGCCTGATTGAAGTCTCCTACATTCTCAGGCATTATTAAAGCCGCAAGCTCGGAAAAATAATTAAAAGCCTTTGAATGGGAAATATCAAAATCATCAGCAAAAAAACGGCTCAGGACGCGGTAAAAATTACCATCAACTGCCGGAATCTTTCCTCCGAAACAGATACTGGAAACTGCTGCTGCCGTATATTTACCAACTCCCTTTAGCTTTAGTATTTCTTCATACTGAGCCGGAAATACGCCTCCGTAATCACCCATGATCTGCTTTGCAGCTTTATGGATATTGATTGCTCTTGAATAATAGCCCAGGCCTTTCCAGTATAACAACACTTCATTTTCTTCGGCTTCTGCCAAAGTTTTTACATCAGGGAATCTTTTAATGAAATTATTATAATGGTTCAGGCCCTGATTGATTCTGGTCTGTTGAAATACAATCTCACAGATCCAAATTTTATACGGGTCTTTTGTCTGTCTGAAAGGCAGATCTCTTGCATTATTTTTATACCACTCCAAAAGCCTGTTTCCGATATGAAGAAAATCCGGGGTTGTTCTATTTTTTTCCAAAAACCTTAATCTGTTTAAATCATCTGAAAGAAAAAAACTTCTCTCATGAGCATTATTTTTAAGGTTACAAAGATAGTTTTATTTTATTTTTCCTTCACAGATATATTTTAAACTGTAATGGAGTTCTATTATCTATCAGCATCCATGACCCTATACACTGCAATCCATAGAGGCAAAGTCTATAATGGTCACAAACCATTTCCCATCCATGTAGGTTATATAAAAAATAAAAGTTCCAGCAATACTGTTTACTGTTACTCTCCGACTTTTAAATTCAATCTTTTTAAATTCCTCCTTATTCTTTTCTAACTCGTTCTTTTTCTTTTGATCTAATTGTTCACCAATGATATCTTGAAAATTTTTGATAAAGAAGCTTACTGATTCGGAAAGCGTATGAAATTTATTTTCCGAAGTAATAAAAATTCCTTTTTTTGTAATTTTTTCACATTCAAAATAAGATTGTTCTGTAAACTCTATTTTATTTAAATTCAAATCTTTTGTTTTATATTCTTCTAAAAATGATTGATAAGAAGTTCCCACTGACTCTGCTATTTTATTCTCCAGACATTTTTTATCCAAACATACCTTTTGAACTTTAGACCAGCTATTGTTAGCTCCTATAGTTGTAATAAATACAAGACCAGTATTTTTATTTATTAACTGGTTAAATTTTTTTGAATCTTTTTGATTGTAGATTTCTACTACCTTTTTCACGAACTGCTCTATTTCTTTATTCTGCCCTTGTACAGAACCACAACCAAAGAAAAGAATGGATGTAAGAAATATTAATACGTTTTTCATATGCATTCATTTAATAGTGAAAAAATGGAATCTTTAACAACCTGACCTTCACCTGCCGTTTTTGACTGCATTTCTTCATGAGTAAAAATATTCTCTTTTTTCAAATTATATTTTTTCATCAGAGTAATAACGATACATTTCACAGATTTTATCTGTGCATCTGTCAATTCGTCCCAATAAATATCCTCATCTGCCCATTTCCCATTAATTTTCCGTTGCCCTTTGAATGATTTTGTTAATTTAATAGTAGTCGGATCTTTTACTTTAGTATCGTAAACCGTATACAGGTCCTTCCCTACTTTGTAGTAGGCCATTCCAACCACTTCTATTCCAATAGAATTTTCAGTTTGAATCTCCATATGGCTGGTTCTTGCGGTCTGGTTCATAATATGATTGGAATACTGATCCAGTTTAATCGGTTGGAATATTTCTCCATCTATCCCCCGAGCTCCTTCAACATAAAAGTGAGTACCTTTTGAATGTGCAATAGCGCCCGAAATTGTGGTTCCAATCATTCGATGTAGAACAATTGCTATAACTTTCTGAATTCCGCTATTCCCTTTCACCTTATTATCAGCTTTGGCATGAACAACATTGGGACCATTTAACACTGCATTGTCTATAGAATAAATACTGCATTCACAATATTTAATCTCAAACCATTTTCCGTTTTCATCAAGCCAGTAATTCATTTTGGAAGATTTTAAAGAGTCATTTTCGTGCCCTTTAGCATTCCTTCCCATATAAGTAATGCTTAAACCAGGATTGTGTTTATCAGCATCTACCAATAAACTGGTATACACTTTTTTATCTTTGGCTTTATTTATTTTATTTTTCCAGGCTTCAGTATCTTTCTTATCCAAAGAAGGCTGAAGCTTTATAAATCGCCCGCCCTTCTTTATCCACTATTGCAGACAGCAAACCCTGTGTATCTTTATCATCTTGAAGTAAATCTACGATGGAAAATTTTTCACCCCCCAAAACGCCATCACGATCGAGTAAATTCACTTCTATTTTTTTACCGGTTAACCCCATTGTCTTAACAACGAGATAGACCGTATCACCTACAGAACCTGAATTAATCTGAACATATTTATTTTCTTCAAATTTTGCAATATAGGCATCAAGCACCATGGCATTACCCATGCTCAGCGGTTCTCTTTTAATTTCGGACCAAGCCTCAAAGCTAACTCCTACCATATGTTTTTTGTGTTTTTTTATTATCAGATCTCGAAAAATTTTCTACATCAGTATATTATTCATAACGGTAAGTTTTGTTTTTTTTATATAAAACCCATAAAATGAGCTTCATAAATATTATTTTTCCTTCACAGAATATACAGGAGCTGATTTCAGCCATTGATATTTCAGGTTTTTATCTTTTGCAATAAAACGATAGCCGACTAAACTTTTCAGATAGACATACATTGAATCATTATTCTTCAGTTTTAATCTTTGGAGAGACAGGAACTGAAAAGGATATTCCAGAGCAGAATCCCGAACGGTCTTCAGCATTCTTCCCGATTTTACTTTATAGATGAAAAAGGGTCTTCCATGACCTTTTGAACTGTCAGCCAGCTTTACATCAGAGCTTGCAAGAACCAGCTCGCTGCCTTCAAAGCATTCTTCTTTATTCATGATATAAGCCTTCCCTTCCTGACGTTCATCTGCAAAGAGATCGTTTTTGTAATGGTCGGGGCGCTGATATTTTTTTTCACAGCTTACCAAAAATACCATCAACAGGATAGGAAGCCCAATGATCAGTTTTTTTTTCATATGAGTATTTATAGGTGTTGGTAGAAAAAAACCGATGCAATTTTTTACATCGGTTTTTTTATTATTTAAAATAAGTTTTTTACTCCTGAGTGTATTCTGCATCCCATTCGTTACCATCATCTCCTTTGTGTCCGTCCAGTTTAATTACGAAACTTTTTGTAGGGAAATAAGGGGTCATACGGATATCAAGCCATACTCTGTCTTTGTTTACTCTGTCCTGTTCAAAACGAACAATCTTGAATTTTTCGATTAATTTATCCGGTCCTTTGATATTATCCAGGAATGTTACAATCTGTCTTCTCAGATCATCTTCGTTTTTAGCATTCCAGTTTTCAAAAGCTCTTCTGTTCAGGAAGTCCAGTAATACTTTTGTCACATAATCGAATACACGAACTACTGAATACGTCTGAAGGCCTATATTATCTCCTGTAAACAATGTTTTGGCAGAGAATGCCATAATCTTTCCGTATTCATTAACCATAGGTACAAGACCCATTTTTTCCAATTGAGAAATTTCACTTTTCTTCAATTCGAATTTTACAGCATCTACTTCGTTGATATTACCGTGTTTTTTACCGGCAGCTACCTGAGACATCAATGTTTTATGAATTTTTCCGGCTAATGAAGTTGAAGGCGGAAGTTCTACGTTATCTTCTTCTCCTACTTCTTCAGCTTTTCCACGTCCTACCAACCAGTTACAGGTCATGATCACATTACTTCTGTGAAGTTCTCCTCCTGTAAGGTTTGCAGAATGGAATAAGTCTACTACATCATCCGGTTTATCAAGGTTGGCGAAGTCTGTAACCATCATTACTTTATTTTCATTACAGATTTTCGCCCATTTTTCGATCACTTTATTGGAGCCTAAATATCCTGGAATTGCAAGGATTGAATAGTTATCTCTAAGATCTAAACGGTCATAGTAATTTTTGAATTCTTCGGAAATAGCATCGATAAATAAAGGATTATCCAAATCGGAAACCTGTTCCAGACTTGCATTAACGATGCTTACATTATCCACTTTGTCCAATTCTGTATTTTTGTAGAATTGCGCTACAGTTCTGTAATTGGTTTCCAACAGACGAACTGAATCAAGTGTATTTTTCAGATTTGTTTTTAAATTCTGATCGGCTTGTTGTGCTTTATTTTTACACGTATCAGCCATTTTATCTGCAGATTCGTTTCCTTCTAAAAGATTAACCCAAAGGTTGATTTTTTGAAGAAGTTCTTTTCTTTCTTCTGCTTTATTACTGTCATTAAGGAAAATTTCCTTTCTTGCCTTTCTTGTAGGGTTCATATTGGCGATACCGTCCACAACGGATTCAACAAATCCAAAACCTCCCAGTTTATTAAGTTCCGCTAGCGGATTAGCCTTCGGTTGTCCTGAATGTTGTTGTTGACTCTGCTGCTGGCTTTCCTGCGCCTGTAATTTGCTATCCATGATTTAATGTAAAGTCTTTAATTATTTTTCAAGTTCTTGTGCCACTTCTTTCAATACATCTATGAACGCCGCTCTTGTCTGATCGTTCTCCAGCATATTGCGTAGAATTTTGTTTGTTTTCAGCTGACGTACAATTTTGTTGTACTGCTCCTGTTCCATGCTCAGTTGCTGCAGATAATCAGATTTTTGAGTAAGGCTTTTAGGAGTAAAGTCTCCAAGATTTTGAAAACGGAATTCTTCTTCCACTACGCTTCCGTCTTCTGTTTCATGTTGTACAGATACTGAAGGCTGGAAATGTTTGAAGACATCTTCCACGGTTTTTAATCCTGTTACAATTTCAGGGGTATAAGATTCTTCTGTGGTAAGCTGGCTTACTATCAGTGATTTATTTTCCTGGATTTCCTGTATAGCTTCATTAGCGTCTACTTTTACCTCGTTTCCGCCAACACCATAATTAAACATTGCCATATTATTATTATTTTGAGATTTACTATTTTGGTTTGGATCTGTCTTTGAGTAATTTACAGACGAATCAAATAAATTACCAATCCAATGTTTAAATTTAAAAAAAAACTGTAACATACAAAATTTTGTCAAGATTTTTCTTGAGTTATTTCAATTTACACTCAATTATTTTACATAAAATCACTATATTACGATATCACTAAGCTATGAAAAATAAATAAAAAACGCATCAAAAAATGATGCGTTTTTGTTTTCTAACAATTTTTGGTACTTGTTACCAAATTTTTATTCTGTCCTGAGGCGCTTTATACATTTTATCGCCAGGTTTGATATCAAATGCTTTGATGAATGCATCCTGATTTACCAACGGGCCGAATGCTCTGAATTCTCCGGGAGAGTGAGGATCTGTTTTTACCTGATTCGTAACATACTGATCGGTTGCTTTTGTTCTCCAGACTGTTGCCCAGCTCATAAAGAATCTCTGATCCTGAGTAAATCCGCTGATTTTCCCTGGATTTCCGTGATCTTTAAGGTACATCTGAAGAGCATCATAAGCTACTGCTACTCCACCAAGGTCACCGATATTTTCACCACTTGTAAATTTCCCGTTTACAAAGCTTCCTTTTACCGGCTCATAACCGCTGTACTGAGCAGCCAGCTGTCCTACTTTTGCATCAAAGTTTTTACGGTCGGCATCTGTCCACCAGTTGTTTAGGTTACCGTCTCCATCGAAACGGGAACCGCTATCATCAAATCCGTGAGAGATTTCGTGTCCGATTACGGCTCCGATACCCCCGAAATTTACAGCGGCATCAGCTTTAGGGTTATAGAAAGGAGGCTGAAGGATAGCTGCAGGGAATACGATTTCGTTGTTTGATCCGCTGTAGTAAGCATTTACGGTTTGTGGCGTCATTCCCCATTCTGTTTTATCAACCGGTTTTCCAACTTTATCCAGACTTCGCTGATATTGCCAAGCGGCAACATTCTGAAGGTTGGAATATAATGTAGCTCCCTGTTTTGGAGATTCTACCTGTAATTTAGTATAATCTTTCCATTTATCAGGATATGCAATCTTTACCGTAAACTTGGATAATTTTTCCTGAGCTTTTACTTTTGTTTCAGGAGACATCCAGTCCATATTGGCGATATGTGTTTTGAATGATTTTAAAATGTAGTCGATATAGGTTTCCATCTGCTGTTTTGCTTCCGGAGTAAAGTATTTCTCAACGTACAGTTTTCCGAAAGCTTCACCCAATACACTGTTGACAAGAGAAAGTCCTCTTTTGTTCATTGGACGCTGCTCTTTCTGACCTTGTAAGTATTTTGAATAGAAATCAAATCTGATTTGCTCCAGCTTATCATCCAGATTGCTTGCATTTCCGTTGATTAAATGATATTTCAAATAATCTTTTAACAGCGGAAGGTTCTTTTGGGTAATAAACTGATCCATATTCTGATAATACTTCAGTTCCCCGATGATTACCCTGTCTGTGTTTACCCCTGCCTCTTTAAGATATTTAGCAAGATCCACATTCTTTACCACACCTGATAATTCAGACACATTTTTAGGATTGTATCTTAAATTAACATCTCTGTTCTGCTCAAGTGTCAATAAATAATTAGCAAGCTGTTTTTCGAAATCAACAACATTTTGTCCTGCCTGGGCAGCATTTTTATATCCTAATACACCAAACAGTTTTCCAACATAGGTCTGATATTCTGCTAACGTTTTAGTATTAGCTTCATTTACTTTTTGATAATAATCTCTTCCTAAACCAAGATCAGGACCACCAAGATAAACAGCGTTCATCTTAGAATTTTTCATATCGGCACTTACTCTCCATCCATAGAAAGAATTATCACCAAGCCTTGTGGCCTCCAGAAGATATTTTTGAAGATCATTAAGATTTTTAATGGCATCAATCTTTGCCAGGTCACCTTTAATAGGTGCTAACCCTTCAGCATTTCTTTTAGAAGTATCCATAAAGGAAGCATACAGATTCTGAATTTTCTGACCTTCTGATCCTTCAGTATACTTTTCAGATAAGATTTTATTTAAGATATCCAAAGAAGCATCATCCACATTTTCTCTCAATGCATTAAAAGATCCCCAACTTGCTTTATCAGAAGGTATCTGAGTAGTTTTAACCCAATTCCCGTTTACGTAGCTAAAAAAGTCATCCTGCGGACGGACGTTTTTATCCATATAGGATAAATTAATCCCCTCCTCTTTCACTTCTTCTTTCACCGGCTTAGCAACAGCTGTTGTAGCTTCTGCTTTTGTCTCTGTCCCTGCAGTTTTTGCCGTACCACACGAATTTAGAAATACAATACCTGAAAAGGCAAGTATTCCAATATTTAGCTTTTTCATTAAAGATAATTTTTGATTTTACACAAACTTACCAAATATACAAACTTTAATGATAAGTGATGAAAGATAATTGGAAAATGATGGAAAGTTTTCAGTGTAGTGCAGGATGTGATGTACAGGTAAGGATGCAGGCACCGGCCTGTCGAATTTTTAATTACCATCCCTCCGGAGAAAGTGAATTAAGGGATAATTTCTATAAGCTATCTACTAACGATGAACTTCTATCTCCAGACATAATAAAAACAGAAAACCGCTCAATAGTGAGCGGTTTTTGTATATACATCACCAGATTCGGACTCTGTTTTCCGGTGCCTTATATAGTTTATCTCCTTGTTTCACATCGAACGCTTTGTAGAATGAATCAATATTGATCAATGGTGCAAAACTTCTTATATATCCCGGAGAATGTTTATCAATTTTTGTCTGAAGAATAAGATATTTATCACTTGCTTTCGTTTTCCAGGCTGTCGCCCAGCTCATAAAAAATCTCTGATTCTGAGTGAATCCGCTTATTTTCCCCGGATTTCCTTTATCCTTTAGGTACATCTGAAGTGCATCATACGCTACGGCTACCCCTCCTAAGTCACCTATATTTTCTCCGTTGGTATAACTTCCGTTGACGAAACTTCCTTTTACCGGCTCATATTGCGCATATTGAGAAGCAAGGGCTTTTGTTGCTTTTTCAAAATTAGCTTTATCTTCAGGAGCCCACCAGTCTACAAGGTTCCCTTCTCCATCAAACTGTGATCCCGAATCATCAAAGCCATGGCTTATTTCGTGTCCGATGATTCCGCCAATTGCTCCGAAATTCACTGCAGCATCCGCATCCGGCTTAAAGAATGGCGGCTGAAGTATGGCAGCGGGGAAAACGATTTCATTATTGACAGCTCTGTAATAAGCATTCACGGTCTGTGGCGTCATTCCCCATTCTGTTTTATCAACTGGCTGTCCCACCTTAGTCAGTCTTCTGGCATAACTCCATTCTGCAATATTCTGAAGATTATTGTATAAATTCCCGTTCTGGGTTTCAGGAATAATTTCCAATGCAGAATAATCTTTCCATTGATCGGGATAGGCCACTTTGACATTTAATTTATTCAGTTTCAGCATTGCCTTTTCTTTAGTAACAGGAGACATCCAGGTTAAATTACTGATATGAAGGGTAAAGCTTTTCTTCAGATAATCAATCAATTCTACCATTTGGGCTTTGGCATCCTGAGAAAAATATTTTTCAACATATAACCTTCCAAAAGCTTCTCCTATATTTCTATTGATCAGTTCAAGAGCTCTTTTATTGAGCGCTCTCTGTTGTTGCTGACCAAATAAATATTTTCCAAAAAAATCAAAATTAATCTGGTCCAGTTTTTCATTTAAATAAACAGCATTATTATTGATGAGATGAAATTTCAGATAATCTTTAATGACCGGAAGGTTTTCGCAATTTACCAGCTGATCCAAGTTTTTATAATACTCCAGTTCTCCGATAATAACTCTGTCTGTATGAACTCCGACCTGTTCGAGATAAAAAGGCAGATCAACATTTTTTACCAAAGCGGAAAGTTCTTCCATTGTTTTTGGATTATAACGTACTATATTATCTCGGCTCTGTTCGTTAGTCAGATAGGTTTTTGCAATATTTTTTTCGAAATCAACAATTCTTTTTGCCGCTTCATCAGCATTTTGATATCCCAGTTCTTGTAACATAGACGCTACATACTTCTGATACTCAGTCATAGCTTCTTTATTCTTATCATTTGCTTTCTGATAATAATCTCTTCCTAAAAGGCCTAAAGGCGGAATTCCCAAATAAACGGCATTCATTTTAGAATTTTTCTGATCTGCACTTACCGTCCATCCATAAAAGTGATTTCCGCCTTCTTTTGTTACAGAAATTAAATACGTTTGCAGATCCGCAAGGTTTTTAATCGCATCAATTTTGTTCAGGTTTTTCTGAATAGGTTTGATTCCTTCTGCATTTCTTTTCTGAATATTCATATAAGAAGCATACAGATCCTGGATCTTCTGCCCTTCACTACCTTTCATGAATTTATTTTTTAAAAGAGAACTCAGTATGGTGAGAGATTTATTATCCGTATCCTCAATTAGTCTGTCAAAACTTCCCCAAACCGGTTTATCGGAAGGGATTTCCGTTGTTTTCATCCAGTTTCCGTTGACATAGTTGTAGAAATCATCCTGTGGACGTACAGATGGATCTATTGAAGAAAGTTCTAGCCCTTTGTCTGAATGATCACCGATTATCTGGGCGGTTTCAGTCTGTGCATTCATTAGATTTTGAGTCGGTAATCCTGCTATTAAAAACAGAGATATTGTAAGCTTTTTCATTGTATCCGTTTTTATGATAGGTAGTATTTGATTTACAATTCGTTACACAGACAAGATAATTTCAGTCCCGGTTATGATGCTGGATTCGGATTAAAATCCAATCATTTGAAAAATAAAGAAAGCGGACTAAAGCCCGCTTCTATTGATTTTGTTTTGCCTTCTATCAGCCTATTGTCCATGAATAAAAAAACCGTTCATTACTGAACGGTTTATATCTATTACCAGATTTTAATTCTGTCTTCCGGAGTTTTATATAATTTATCTCCTTTTTTCACGTCGAATGCCTTATAGAATGCATCAACATTGATAAGCGGTCCAAAACTTCTGAAGTAACCCGGAGAATGCGGATCTGTCTTCACCTGATTGATCATATATTTTTCACTTGATAAAGTTCTCCAAACCGTAGCCCAGCTTAGGAAGAATCTCTGATCCTGAGTAAATCCACTGATTTTCCCAGGATTTCCTTTATCTTTTAAGTACATCTGAAGGGCATCATAAGCGATGTTTACGCCTCCTAAATCTGCGATATTCTCACCATTAGTGAAAGTACCGTTTACGAAAGTTCCTTTTACCGGCTCATATTTATCATATTGAGATGCAAGCGCTTTTGTTGCTTTTTCGAAGTTCGCTTTATCTTCCGGAGTCCACCAGTCTACCAGGTTACCATCTGCATCGAACTGTGCTCCTGAATCATCAAATCCGTGGCTCATTTCGTGACCGATAACAGCACCAATTCCACCGAAGTTTACCGCAGCATCAGCTTTAGGGTTAAAGAATGGGGGTTGAAGAATGGCTGCAGGGAAAACAATTTCGTTATTTACCGGGTTATAATAAGCATTCACAGTCTGTGGAGTCATTCCCCATTCTGTTTTATCAACCGGTTTTCCGATTTTAGCCAGATCTTTATTGTACTGCCACTCGGAAATATTCTGAAGGTTTGAATATAAGTTTCCACCTTTTGCTTCAGATACGATATTTAATTTAGAATAGTCTTTCCATTTGTCTGGATAAGCAACTTTTACAGTGAATTTATTCAATTTCTGAGTTGCTTTTTCTTTCGTTGTAGCAGACATCCACGCAAGGTTGTTGATGTGAACGGCAAAACTTTTTTTCAGATAATCGATCAATTCCACCATTTGAGCTTTCGCTTCAGCAGGGAAATATTTTTCAACATATAATTTTCCGAATGCTTCTCCGATATTTCTGTTAATCAATTCGAAACCTCTCTTGTTAAGTGCTCTCTGTTCCTGTTGTCCTCTTAAATATTTTCCGAAGAAAGCAAACTTCATATCTCCTAATTTTTCGCTTAGGTAAGAAGCACTGCCGTTGATCATATGGAATTTAAGATAATCTTTAATTACAGGAAGATTTTTAGCATTTACTAACTGATCGAAATTTTTATAGTAGCCTAATTCTCCGATAATTACTCTGTCCGTATTCACTCCAACTTTTTTAAGGTAAGCAGGAAGATCTACTCCTTTTACCAAAGCTGAAAGCTCTTTCATTGTCTGAGGATTATACTGAAGGGTATTATCACGGCTCTGCTCGTTAGTCAGATAAGTTTTTGCAATACTTTTTTCGTAATCAACGATCCCTTTTGCAGCAGCATCAGCATTCTTGTATCCCAGTTCTGTCAGCATTGAAGCTACATATTTCTGATATTCAGCAATAGCCTCAGTATTTTTTTCATTTACTTTCTGGTAATAATCTCTTCCCAAACCAAGAGATGCCTCTCCTAAGTAAACAGCGTTCATTTTAGAATCTTTTAAATCTGCGTATACTCCCCATCCGTAGAAGTTATTCTCACCTTCTTTCGTTACAGAAATCAGATAGTTCTGAAGATCAGCAAGATTTTTGATGGCATCTATTTTATTCAGATTTCCCTGAATAGGCTTGATCCCGTCTGCATTTCTCTTCTGCATATTCATGTATGTTGCATACAGATCCTGAATTTTTTTACCTTCACTTCCATCAGCAAATTTATCCTTCAACAGCGAATTTAAAATAGTCATGGAATTGTTATCCGTATCTTCCGCCAGTTTGTTGAAACTTCCCCAAGTTGGCTTATCAGAAGGGATCTTGGCTGTTTTCATCCAGGTTCCGCTTACGTAGTTATAAAAATCATCCTGTGGACGTACCGAAGTATCCATCAAACTAAGGTCTAAGCCTTTATCCGTATTGTCAACTGCTACTTTGGCAGTTTTAGCTTGTGCGCTCATCGTATTTTGAGTGCAGATCCCTGCTATTAAAAACAAAGAAAGCGTTAATTTTTTCATTATGATAACAATTTATATAATATGTATAATTTATTTACGATTTGTTACTTTTCAAGAAAACAAATTTAATTAAATATTAAGATGTTGTTATCTCTTTTACATTTCCTGTTCTTTTCAGGAATCCCCAGGACTGCATTTCGCCTTTCAATGCTTTTCTTAAACTTTTAAATAATACAATATACATCAGCCATCTATACCCGAATCTTTGCGGAATGATATACAACAGGTTGATCAATTTTTCCCGCTGCATAACGAAAGCTATTAATGCTAAAGAAGCATCCACGAAAAGAAATATCAGATAATAGGTAAATATTTTACTTCCGTTTCCGGATATAATTCCCAAGAACATCAGCACATCTGCCAAAGGTGAGAAAAACGGTATAATGTATTGGAAGAGTAAAATATTCGGCATTGCCCAAAGTCCCAATCCTTTATATTTGGGGTTAAGGAAAGTCTGTTTTTGTTTCCAGAACATTTGCATAATTCCATAGGTCCAGCGGAAACGCTGCTTTAAAAACTGTTTTACGGTTTCCGGAGCTTCTGTAACAGCAACGGCCTTATTTTCATTAGCAACGGTATATCCCTCTCTCAGGATCTTCACTGTAATATCACAATCTTCAGCTAAGGTATCGGAAGAATAGCCACCTGCTTCAAGAATCACAGATCTTCTGAATGCCCCGATAGCACCGGGAATCACTGTAATTGCATTAATATTGGCATAAGCCAGCCTGTCAAAATTCTGACTTGTCGTATATTCTATCGCCTGCCATTTTGTAAGCCAGTTTACGGTATTTCCAACCTTCACGTTTCCGGCTACTGCAGCAATTTTCTCTTCAGGACCTGCATTTAAAAATCTTGCGACAAGATATTTTACGGCATCTTGCTGTAATTTGGTATCGGCATCAATACATACCACATATTCTGCATCTGTTTGTGAAATCCCAAAGTTCAGTGCCGTTGCCTTTCCTCCATTCGTTTTTGTGAAAATTTTCAGGTTCGGATGATCCGGAAATGCAGTTTTTGCCTTTTCATATGTGGAGTCCTTACTTCCGTCATCCACCATAATAATGTTAAAATTCGGATACGTTTGTTTCAATAAATTATTCAGAGAAGAAACGATATTCACTTCTTCGTTATAAGCGGGAACAATTATAGACACTTTCGGATAGGATTCCAGTATCGGGAATTCACCCAGTTTTTTCTCTTTCTTTTTTTCTTTAAAAGCCCAATAAGTCATCAGAATCAGTCTTATCAACCCTAAAACAATAAAAATAGTAAACAGTGCCACCAGGAAATGGCTTACCCCGTAGATTACCGTAGCCAATACCAGATTAAGCTGCATTACATAATATGATTTTGTCTTAGGAATTTCCGGCATCAGTTCATTTTTACTTTTATGAAGAATACTGGTAAGGTTTGTGAAATGATATCCTTGTTTCTGTAGCATTGGAATTAATATTTTCAATGCTTTCACCGTTTCTTCTCTCGTATCTCCTCCGGCATCGTGAAGCAGAATGATATTTCCTCTCTGCTGTTTGATTCCGGCAAGTACACGTTTTACAATTTCATCAGCTTTTATTCCCGGCTGCCAGTCTTCAGGGTCAATATTTTCTCCAATATCCAGATAGTTTTGCTGTCTTGCCAATGCTACCGGAATAATTTCCTCGGAGGTTGTAGGCTCAGAGTCGGCATTATAGGGTGCCCGGAACAGAATAGTGCTGTGTCCCGTGATACACTCGATTAGTAATCTGGTAAGTTTTAGTTCCAGTAAAGCTCTTTGCGGGCTTACTTTAGCAACGTTTTCATGGGTAAAAGTATGGTTCCCTATTTCATGACCTTCACGATAAATTCTTTTTACCAGCGGAAGATTTTTTTCTGCATTCAGACCTACGAGGAAAAAAGCTGCCGGTACGTGATATTTGGACAATACATCCAATACCTGAGGAGTATAAGTCTCGTCCGGACCGTCATCAAATGTAAGTACCAATTCTTTCTGAGGAGCACTTCCATATTTTTTCACCTCATATGAACTCGGATAAGTAATATAATTTTCGTCTGTAATGATTTTCTCTTTGGGATCAATTTCCAGAGCTATTTTTCCATCATGCGGAGTATTCAATACATCCAACACCTCTCCATCTCCGATATAATCTACCATAGTCTGCCCTTTCACGTTTTCCAGCGATTTCAGATTAAGCTTTGAAAGTCCGGCAAATGTAAGATCTTTATCATAGAAATTCCAGACTCTGCTGTCTTCACTTCCCAGTCTCCAAAGCGCAGTTCCGGCCAGCGGATATTCGGATGAAAAACGCATGGTATTAAAAATAGAAGCTGCATCATTGAAAAACACTGTATGAGTGAAGTTTTTGGAATCTGTATAAGAATAGTTCAGGTTAAAGGTATTGTCATTAAAGTCAATGACAGCCTTACTTGCACTGGCTTTTGTAATGGCCTGCATATAGGTAACTGAAGTATTATCGTCTTTATTGGAACTCCAGTCATATCCGTATGCTCCTAACCCGAGAATAATTTTATGGGGGGAGGTCTGTTTCACTATTTTACCGGTTTGAGCTTCTATCCATTTTTGTGAAGAAACCGGACCGGCGTCACTGCTGGGAGAATATTCATCATAAGCCATCAGTACAAAATAGTCTACATAAGGATCCAGCCTTGGGATATTATAATCATCATTATCTGTCATAATATCCATAGTCACCAACAGCTGATTCTGTTTGAATGTTTCTGAAAGCTCTTTCATAAAGGCAATCAGGTTAACATCAGAATCCAGGTTCATATCCTCAAAGTCAATATTAATTCCTTTGAAGTGATATTTTTTACACTGTTGGGTAATCTTCTGGATCAGGTCGGTTCTTTTCTTTGGATCATTAAGTACTTTCACCAGTCCTTCAGAACGGAATTCTCTGTCAGAGTTATTACTCAGCATCGGCATTGCGGCAACGCCTGTTCTTTTGATTACTTTATAACCTTCGGGGTCTACATTGGTTTTCAGATCTCCTGTTTTAGGATCAATAAAAAACCATTCCGGGAAAACAAGGTTTACGTGTCTGACATTTCGTTTCAGAGACATCAGAGACTGCGGATCCCAGGCTACATAAAATGCAGAGCGGATTCCTCCCGGAAATTGCGCCCAGTTTCTGTTTTGATTTTTTAATCTTTCGGCTCTTGCTTTTTCAATCTTGGAAAGACTGGTATGCATTGTTTTTTCAGAAATAAAGTTTCTGAATCCTTTATACTCTTTAGATATTTTATTCTCCTGAAGATAAGGTTTATTAGCAGTAATCACTGCTTTATAGTCTTCCTTAAAAGGAATTTTCGGACTTCTGTCCAGGGTCATCATCAGCCCTAAAGCAAGAAGAAGCAAAGCCGCAATAAAGATAAAAAAACGGCTGCTCCACTGTACACTTTTCCAACGTTTCTTGCTGTTGGTCTGAAAAATCTGTTTGGAATTTTCCACTATTTTAAAATTTTAAGGAATGGTTTTCAAAAAGTGTGAAAAACTGAATTAAAATTAATTAAAAAAAAATTAAAAAGGAAGTCTTCACTCTTAAATGTTAATCAGGAGGCCTACAAGGTCCTGAATGACCTTCTGAGAAACAAAATTCATAAAATCCAGTCTGTCCAGATGAGGCATATATAATTTTGACGTTACTTCCCTGTCATCAATTCTAATGGTATAAAAAACAGTTCCTACGTCTTTACCGTCTTCGCCTTTTCCGGGGCCTGCCACACCTGTTGTAGAAAGAGAAATATTCGTTTCAAACAATTGCTGGCATCCTTTAGCCATTTCCTGTGCTACCTGCTCACTCACTACGGTAAACTGATTAACGGTTTCAGGGGAGACATTTAAAATTTTAATCTTTTTTTCGGTAGCATAAGCTACCATCCCTCCCAGGTAATATTTTGAACTTCCTGAAACTGAGGTAATCATTTTTGCCAGTTCCCCACCGGTACAACTTTCAGCGGTGGAAATGCTAAGATTTCTTTCAGTAAGGATTTCGGCCAGGATTTGTTCTATTTTATCTTCAGATATGGCAATGACGTTATTTTTTATCAAAGGGAGCAGCTTTTGAATTTCAACTTCCGTTTCCTGTTTTAAAATCTCTTCATGATCACCTGATGCTGTTAATCTGAGTTTTACCCTTGTTCCGACAGGAAGATAGGATAAGGCCATATTCTCCGGAAGAGCCAGTTCCCAGTCTTCAATAGTATCAGCAAGGATACTTTCGGGTATCCCAACTACAGAAACGATTCTCGTATGAATATAGTTAAGACTGTATTTTTCCTGTAAATACGGAACAATCTGATCTTTTATCAGCGGTTTCACTTCATAAGGAACTCCCGGAAGACTAAAAGAGATTTTTCCGTTCTGCTCCATCATCATACAGGGTGCTGTTCCGAAATGATTTTGAAAAACCACTGATTGGGTAGGAACAAAGGCCTGCTCTTTATTTCTTTCCAAAATTTCCAGACGTCCCCTCTTCTCCATATAGGTTTTCAAATGGTTAAAAGTAGTCTCATCCAAAGCAATTTCATCATTAAAAAATTCAGCCAGTGCTTTTTTAGTCTTGTCATCTCTTGTAGGTCCTAAACCGCCGGTGGTAATAATTAAATCACCCAATTCGAAAGCATCGCTTAAGGTGTTTTTAATCGTTTCAATTTCATCTGAAATTGTAAATATCTGAGAAACTTTAATGCCTATATTCTTCAGTTCGGAGGCAATAAAATTAGAATTGGTGTCTACTGTATTTCCAGACAGGATTTCGTCACCAATACTAATCAGAACAGCTTTTTCCATAGATCAATTTATTGAAAAAAATTCTCTGCAAATGACGGGAAAATCTATGGCTGTCACAACATAAAATGATTTTTTCTATTTTTGGCAAAAATTGTTTAAAACTATAATTTATTATTATGTCTAAATATGATGATGCTTCTTGGCATTATGGGGGTGATTTTCCTGAGGGACTTCCTGAGAAAAACGGAGCAACGCATACGGGAATGTTCCTGAACTGGTGCATTCAAAACAACCTGATTTCTGATGAGCTGAGAGAGGATGCTGCAGAAGAGATTGAAAAACTGAAAAGAAGAGAAATTACCGGTGCCGAATTTATCATGGATGCTTGTGACGGAAAATTTTCAGAATATGATCTGAATGAACTGGGGAATCTTTTTGCAAAAGATTATTATGCTGATGACACCGATTTCGGAAACAGATTCAGTTCATTCGCAGATGACTATGTTAATCTTTTTGATACCAAAGCAGAGGAAAACGACTATGAATACGAAACATTCTATCATATTGAGGATACTTACGAGAACTACGACCTTATGAAACAGGTTATTGATCATCGTTTTGAAGAATGGAAAGAATATGTGAACAGTTAGAAAACTAAGAAGGCTAAGAAAATAGATTTACTACTCTCTTGGCCTTTTGTCTTATTGATTATGTTTCACCCAGATCAGCTCATCTGTGGTATAGCCAATTTTCTTTGCCTTCTGGATGAATCGTTGTCTGATGCTTTCAGGAATAGTAGTTGTTCGCGACAAAATCCATACATATTTCAGGCTGCTTCCTGCAACAAGTGCATATTGGTAGTCTTCATCCATATCAATCACATTATACCCTGCCCAAAATGGTTTAAAAAAGGCGACTTTAAGTCTTGCTTCTGTTTTATTTTTTACAAATTTTGCTTCTCCTATGGATTCTTCCCACACTTTTTTGAGATAATTATATCCTTTATTTTTCACCTTGATTGTTCCGTCAGGATTTTCTGAATATTCAGCGGTCACATTATCCAGATTTTTCTCAAACCTGTAGTCGAAGCGGGCTATTTCATACCATCTTCCCAGGTATTTTTTAGCATCAAAATCTTTTACTGCTGTTGCACCTTTGGGAATCCTTACAGAACATGAATTAAAAATAAGAAGACCTATTGCTCCTAATGAGACGGGAAGTATAATTTTGTGAATCGTTTTCATATGTAGATATTTATTATTTTTTAAATCATATGGAATCGCATCACCTTCATAAGTATTTGTGTATGCCAATCATGGCGATTTCATAACAAAGATTTTGTGTGGTTGTTGTAAAAGCGTCAAAAATAATGCCTTTGCGCTGTTAAGGAACGATAAATTCTACGAAAAAACTTTCAGAAAATGATCTTTAAAACTGCCGGAAACCTCTATTTCCGTATCGTCAGAAAGCATTACAGTCCCGCTTTTGTGATAGGATTTCACAAAGGTGGTATTGATGATATGAGAGCGATGAACTCTCACAAAGGGATTCTCCAGTAAATCATCAAAATGCTTCAGAAACCGGCACACCATTTTTTTTGAACCGTCTGTAAGATATACCTGAGTAAAATTTCCATCAGCCTGAAGCCTTATGATATCTTCGGTCTTTACCACATCAAATCCCTGTAAAGTCGGCAGGATGAGCTGTTGTTTTTCCGGTTTTAGCTTTAAGTTTTCCAACAGAATTTTATTCCTGTTGAGTTCTTCTTTCTTTTCAAGGCTTTCAGCGACTTTATTGACTGCAAGAATAAGCTCCTGAATATCGATGGGTTTTAAAATATAATAGCTTGCCGACTTATTTAAGGCCTGTAAAGAATATTGTGAAAACGCAGTAATAAAGATGGTTTCATAAGAGAATTCTCTAGTAGCTTCTAATACATCAAAAGCATTTCCGAAAGGCATTTCTACATCCAGAAAAACAAGCTGCGGCTGTACCTCAGCAATCAGAGGAACGGCTTCCTTGATATTTTCGGCCTCTCCCAGAAGTTCAACCTGAGGACAGTATTTGGTAATATAGCTTCTCAGAACCTCTCTTGCGATGATTTCATCGTCTACGATGACGGCTTTTATTTTCATTGACAGATCATAATTGTGAATTACAAATTAGCAATATTTATGCTAATCTTCCTATGGAGGATACTTATGATGCTGTGCTTTATATTTTTTTCCATTTCCAGGCATACCAGACAATCAGTATTGTGATAATACATTCTACAGCAGCCAGAAAAACATAAAATAAATACCATTCTGAAAAGGAGGAGACACCGATAAGCAGCATCACTAAAGTAAAAAAGATTCCGAAGACCATATTAAGTATCCTGTTGATCACCGGCTTTAAAATCAGAGAAAGAAATACCATAACAGCGGGAATAGCCAAAACCACCGAAGCTGTTAATAACTTTAAAGGCGAATCTAAGAGATTGCTTTGATTAACAAGATCCTGTGCTTTTCCCGGGGTATACAGCTCGAAATAATCGCCATATAAATAACATAATGTAACAGACGTCCAGAGACCGGCAAGTATGATTTTTATATTGACCGGTGTATTTTCAAGCTGAGAAAGATTATTCATGGTAACGGTATATAATTGATTAATAATTTTTAGTATCAGCAGAATAAGACACTCATATTCATCATTTGTTACATTTAAAAACAAAAAATATTTTTATCATCAACCTTACAAATTAGTATTTATTACCAAATAACCTCAATTTTTCATTATAATTTACACTATACTCATTTGCAGAACTACCAAAACTCCGGTTTTATTTTTCTTGTCCTTTACAGTACATGAAATTTCTTTCTTATACAGATCATTCAACAGGTGAATCCTTTCCAGGGTATTTTTCATTCCACGTCCTTCTCTAGCCTTTTGATGCTGAGTTTTCTGTTTTTTACTTTCGTCAATCCCGATCCCGTTATCTTCAATCGTAATTTTCAGATATTGTCCGGTCTTTTCAAAGCTCAGTTTCAAAAACCCTTTTTCAGCCCTGTAACGCAGTCCGTGCCAAATGGCATTTTCCAGAAACGGCTGTATAAGCATTCCGGGAACCTGAAGACTTTGGAGATTAAGACTTTCATCTCCTTCAATTTCATAATCAAATTTATCTGCAAAACGTGTTTTTTCGAGAGCAAGATAATTCTGAAGAAGATCCAGTTCCTGCTGAAAGGGAATAAAATCTTCAGTAGAATTTTCCATCACCCCGCGCATCAGCTTGGAAAACCTGGTGAGATACTGATTGGCTTCCAGTTCGTTATTGGTTGCTATAAAATGATTGACACTATTCAGACTATTAAAAATAAAATGGGGATTCATTTCTCTTCTCAGCGACTGAAGGGCAATTTTTTTATTCCTGATCTGCACTTTTTTCAGGGTTCTGAAAATAAAGATAACCAGACCCGTCAACAAAATCAAAGCTGCTATTAAACTATAATTGAAGATATTTTTCTTACGAATAAGTTCATCTTTCAATCCTTTTTCTTTTTCAAGCTGTGAAATTCTCTGTTCTGTATCTTCAAGAATTTTATTATCTACCAGGCTTCTGTCTTTGGAAACCAAATCCGGCAGTCTTCCTAAAAAATCTCTGTATAACTGAACCGAAGCACTGGTATTTCCGGATATAGCATACAGACTATCCAGCTTCTTCACACTTTTCTGGGCTTCCAGTGTATGGCCTTTATCCAAAGCAATTCCATAAGCATTCTTCAGGAGTGTAACAGCTTCATCAGTATCATTCTTTTTGATATAAATATCTGCCAGTTCCTGAATCTGATTGACTTTTTCCTGAGAATTATCTTTTACAAAATCTTCCTTTAAAACCTTCTTTTTAGCTTCAATAGCTTTATCAAAGTTCTTATTTTCAACATAGAAATCTGCCAGTTTCTGGTTAATAGCCAAAGCCTGTTGTGGAGCTTCTTTTTTTGAAATTTTATAAGCCGTATTCAGATTCTCTTCCGCTTTATAAATATCTTTCTGCTGCATATTCACTTCTGCCAACTGGCTGTAACCTGCCGCTACATCAGCCTGATCATTTTCTTTTTTACTGATATTGATATTGTTCTGAATAGCTTCCGCTTTCTGCTCAGGGCTGGGAGAAGACAGCCTTGCCACATCATTGGAATTGACGGCTCTGCTTTTTTCACTGTAACTCATTTGTGCTGCCATGCTATAATTGTTGATGGCAGGAGTTATTTTATTTTGTTTTTCCTGTGACTGGGCCAGTTTCCGGGTAACGGATTCAAGATTTTTTTTATCGTTCAGATTCTGATATATATTTTTTGCTTTAATCAGATATTCTTCACTTTTGGCATAATTACCCTGGTTAAAATAATCACTGGCCATTCCAACATAGGCGTCTGCAACTCCTTTATTATCATTTTTATCTACCGCTTTCTTTAATTTCGCGGCAGACTTAAGTACCTGAGAAACCCGTGTTGTATCCTGCGCTGTAACAGGAATTCCCACTGCGAATATTAAAATGAATGCTATTTTAAAAATTAATTTCACCGATTTCAGATCTTTAATGCAAAGTAAGTAAAACTTTATCTATCCTCTCCTATCCTCTACCAAGTCAAAACCGTATTTCACCAAGCGACCTGCTCTCTCTTTATGATGAAGTTAAACAGAGGATCATCTATCATATACAGTATATTAAGTGATACAGAAAATCGGTTAAAGCAAGATCAGTCATTAAGTTTTGACTCATTCAGTATCCTCATATCTTCTCTATTTTTTTAAGCGGTCTTTACGATCCGGCTTGCTTTTTTATCCGTTTCACCAAGTGAAAGTTTCATTTCACCAAGTCTTCCCATTTCCGGCTAAGGTTCTGACTAATTTTACCTCAGAATTTAAAATTAAAAACAGAAAATTATGAAATTGAAACATTTTTTATTAATCGGAATTTTAACTTTTGGAAGCTTTGTTAATGCTCAGGAAGTAAAGAAAAATGCAATTGAAGTAACAGGTGTTGCTGAAATGGAAGTAGAACCGGATGAAATCATCTTCAGCATCGGAATCAAAGCGGATAACAAAAATGATCTTGCAGACAATGAAAAGAAGCTGTTTGAAACTTTAAAAAGCTCGGGAATAAAGAACGAAGATATTAAGTTCAAATCGATGTATCAGAACATCTATTCTAAAACAGCCAAGTTTACGAAGAATTATCAGTTTAAAGTCGGTACAAAATCAAATATCAGTAAGATTTTTGAGGACCTGAATCAGAAATGGGTAAGCAGCCTGAACATTGCTGAAGTAAAAAACACCAAAATTGCAGACTTCAGAAAAACGGTAAAGATCAATGCTTTAAAAGCGGCAAAAGAAAAAGCAGATTACCTGCTGGAAAGTATGGGTAAAAAGACAGGAAATGCCATTGAAATCGTGGAAATTGAAGACTATACCAGCGATACTGTACTTCCGGTAGCCTATAAAAGCAGAATAAACAGTGTACAGATGGAAATGGCTGATGCTTCAGTAGATTATTCGTTTGACAATATTGAAAACATCAAGTTAAAATACAGTATCAAAACCAGATACGAAATCCTTTAAAATAACAGATTTAAGAGAGGCTGCTTTTTCGGCAGCCTTTTGTTTTTAGCTTGGAATACTGCATGACTTACCAAGTGAAAGTCTCTTTTCACCAAGTATCCCTGTTTTCAGGCTTACATACGGCTAATTTTACTCTATAATTTCAAAATAATAAACAATGAAACGTTATCTTTTAATACTCATAACATGCGCTGCATCCTTTTTAAAAGCACAGGAAATTAAAAAAGAAATCGATGTTAAGCAGGCAACTGTATTTCTTCAGGGAGCTAAGGTTTTCGGGACTACTAGTCTCAATCTTCAAAAAGGAATCAATAAAGTAAAAATTATTAATCTCCCGAATAATCTGGACGAAAACACCTACAAAATCAATCTTGAGAAAAATACGACCCTCCTCTCCATTACCCCTCAAAATAACTTTTTGAAAGCCGATGAATTATCGGACGGTGAGAGAAAACTGGAAACTGAAAGAAAAAAGCTTCAGAGGCAGATCGATTTGCTGAATATTCAGATTAAAAACCTTACCGGAGAACAGAATATCATCAATGCGAATGTAAAGGTTTCAACAAATGATAAGTCTACCCCTCAGGAACAACTGGTAAAACTTACTGATTTTTACAGAAAAAGAATGCTGGAAATCGATAATCAGGTATTTTCTCTCAATGAACAACAGGAAGTACTGAATGAAAATATGGCCAAACTTAGCAACCAGTCAGCAGAGGAGCAAACCCACAAAAACTCAAACCGTAAGGAACTTTTACTGGAGATTTTTGCTGATAATGATACGAATCTGAACTTAGGCATAAGCTATATTGTTTCTGATGCCGGCTGGGTTCCATCTTATGATTTGCGGGCTGAATCCGTAAAGAAACCTCTTGAAATGGTTTATAAAGGAAAAATTTATCAAAGAACGGGACAAGACTGGAAAAATGTTAAACTCTTTGTTTCGACTTACCGACCTTCATCTCAACAGGACAGACCTGTTTTATCTCCGCTGTATGTAGCTGAATATACTCCTTATAATCCTCAGATTGAAATGGCGAGCTATAAACTTAAAAAGGAAACTTCTGCGGTAAATTCTTATCAGATAAGAGAAGAAGCAGCTGTGAAACCGGGGCAGATTCCTGTTGCTACCGTTTCAGACAATCAGATGAATGTGATTTATGAGCTTAATTATAATCAGACCATCTTAAGTCAGGAAAAAGAACAGTATGTTATTCTTGATAAAAAGCGGGTTGATGCTACTTACAAATATCACACAGTTCCTAAAATCAATAATCAGGTATTCCTGATGGCTTTTATAAAAAACTGGCAACATCTTAATCTGATTACCGGTGAAGCTCATATTTATTTTGAAGATAATTATATCGGAAAAACAATGATGAGCAGTAATTATGTAAAAGACGAGTTCCCGATTTCCCTTGGTGCAGATGAAAGAATTACTGTGAAAAGAATTAAACTGGAAGATAAGACTTCTGAGAAGTCTATGAATTCCAATAAATGGGAAAATGAATCTTACCAGATCAGCATACGGAATAATAAAAAAGAAAGTATTGAACTGGAAATCCTGGACCAGGTTCCGGTCAGTGAAAATTCTAAAATCTCCGTAAAAGCAGTAGATACAGGAGACGGAAGTTTTGATGAAAAAACGGGAAGCATCCTCTGGAATAAGAAGATTATTTCGGGAGGTTCAGAAAAGATCGTCTTTTCATATGAAGTCAAATATCCTAAAGAAATGCGAATACAGTATTATAACAGATAAAATTACAAAACCCGGTCTCTGTGAGAACCGGGTTTTATTGTAGAACAACTGCTGCTGTTTTATCTTCCAAATTTAAAATATCGTGATAACGGATGTTTTTTATTTTTCATAAACAAAGATGCCATTTCCATACCTGTGACGGAAAAGGTAATTCCATTACCACCAAAACCCAGCACGAAATAAGAATTTTTGAATTTTTGATGTTCTCCGATATAAGGGAGCCCGTCTTTGGTTTCTCCAAAAGTTCCAGCCCAGACAAAATCAGGATAAAAATGATAATCGGGTTTGATCTTCTTTAAAGTTTTTAAGATCTCTTTTTCTTTTTTCTCTAATAGTGAATCCCGTTTCCGTGCATCATAAAAGTCTTCATCCCCACCCCCAATCAGCAGTCGGTCATCATCTGTGGTTCTCATATACAGATAGGGTTCATCAGTATTCCATACCAGTGTATTGCGGATATTTTTAAATGTGCCGGTATCTATTTCAGAGACTACAGCATAGGTACTTTTAAGATCAACAAAATTTTCTTTCAGCATATTTTTACTCTCATACCCTGTACAATAAATTATTTTTTTAGCTTTAATCTGATAGCCGCTTTCAACGGTTATGAGATTGAAACCTTTATGGTAATCTACTTTTAGCATTTCGGTTTTATCAAAAATCTGTAATCCTTTTTTTACATGATGTCTGAATAATTCATGAGCAAATTGAAAAGCATCTATACTGGCGCCCTGTTCAGAGAGTATACCTCCGTATGTATTCTCAAAGCCAAATTGTTTCAGAATCTGATCTGTTTCCAGCCATTTCACTTTAAAACCTGCACTTTTTCTGGCTTCGAATTCTTTTTTCAGCCATTCTGTATCTTTCTTCTTTGAAGCAAAATATAACGATTTCTTTCGTTTAAACCCGGCTTCCGAGTGTATTAGTTTTGAAATTTTTTCAATAATATCAATAGCATCAGAGCAAGCTTTATAACTTAGTACCGCTCCTTTTTCTCCGATTTTGTCTTTTAATTCAAACAACGGGATGTCTATTTCATACTGTAGCATAGAGGTAGTCGCTGAGGTACTTCCGTTACAAAGCTCGCGCTTATCAATAAGGATGGTATTATAGCCATCTTCTATCATCTGGTGGGCTATAAGACTTCCTGTAATTCCACCACCAATAATGAGAACATCACATTCTGCATTGGATTTCAGGGAAGGATACGAAGCCATTAATCCATTTTTTAAAAGCCAGAAAGGTTCATTTGATTTGAGATCCATATTGATATTTTACATTAAAAATAACAATATTTATATCAATTTTAACAATTTTAGGGCAAATTATGGTGTAATTATTGTTGTTGCACTTAAAATCAAACCACCATAAAATATTTCACTATGATAACAATTATTCCAGAAGCTCCGGAAAATGTTGCGGCATTCAATGCAACGGGAGAAGTAACGAAAGAAGATTTTGAAAGATTGGTAATTCCTCGTGTGAAAGAAAAAATAGATCAATTTGGCGAGCTGAATTACTTATTGTATTTGGATACTGATCTGGATAAGTTTACCATAGGTGCCTGGCTTGAAGATGCACTTTTAGGATTAAAAAACCTTACTAAATGGAACCGTACCGCTATTGTCACAGACAAGGAAGGTGTACAGAATTTCACAGACATTTTCAGTGTCCTGATGCCTGGAGAGTTTAAATCTTTCCCTAAAGAAAACTTATACAATGCGCTCTACTGGTGCAAAAACGGAGATGAAGTAGAAGCGTAGATTTAACTTTATACAAAAAAAGCTGTTTCAGTGATGAAACAGCTTTTTGTATTTTTTGACCTGTATTTTACTGATCACATGAAACGCATTCTGCAGTGGCTTCTTTTTCAGCGGGTGTTTCTTTACCATACAGATACATGTACCTTACACTGACAACCACTCCGATAAAAGTCATTCCCACTCCTACCAGCGACGGATAATTGAAAGGCAGCCCGTATTCTAAAGGAATTCCCCCAAGAAATGCTCCCATAGCATTGGCAATATTAAAGCCTGCCTGCATAAAAGCTGCTGCCATCATTTCGCTATTGGGTGCTGCTTTCATCATCATAATATTGATAGGTGATGCAATGGACATGGATAAAGCTCCGCACATGAACGTTAATACCAAAGCGATGCTCTGATGTTCAGCAAGGAAAAATACACCTCCCAGCGAGATCATCATCAAAAAGATCAGAAGGGCACAGGTTTTTTCAGGACCCAGCTTATCGGAAACAACACCTCCAACGAGGTTTCCTACGACCATTCCGGCTCCGGCAAGAACCATTACATAAGCCATCTGGCTGCTTTTTATTCCGGCAACAACTGTCATTAAAGGAGTTATATAGCTAAGCCATGTGAAAAGCCCCCCAAACCCGATAGCGGTGATCGTTAAGACCAGCCATGACTGCTTGTTTTTCAAAAACTTCAGTTCCTCAAGGAAATGTGTATTCTGATTGGATTCCATTGCAGGAAGCCACAGTTTTAAAAAGAATATAGCCAAGAGACCTATCACAGCTACAATAGCAAAATACAGTCTCCAGTGGAAAGTATGCCCGATATAGGTAACCAGCGGAACCATAACCAGATTGGCCACCGTAAGACCTGTAAACATCATGGAAATATAAAATGCCTCCTTGCCTTTCCCCGCCATTTTAGCAGCGACTACAGTTCCTACTCCAAAGAATGCTCCGTGAGGAAGTCCGGACATAAATCTGATGATCAGCATGGTTGTATAATTCGGAGCAATAGCAGAAAGTCCGTTAAACAAAGTAAACAGAACCATAAAAGCCATCAACACTCTTTTAGGAGGGAATTTCACAGAATATCCGATAAGGATAGGCGCACCGATTACGACTCCCATTGCATAGGCAGAAATCAAATGCCCCGCCTGCGGAATGGTGATCTGTAGTGTTTTTGCAATATCGGGAAGGAGCCCCATAACGGTAAACTCCGTGGTTCCTATTCCCAATCCACCAATAGCCAGTGGTATTATTCTTTTATCAATCTTCATAATATATTCTTTTCGGAAATTTGTATTAAAAATGAAATACAGGGCTTCATCTTTAATTTGAAAGTGCAAAAATCGAAAGAAAGATTGAATTTCACTTCTTTTGAAATGATAAAAATTTGCTCCATATTGACCTTTTTATTTAACTTTAAATCATTAAATAATCAAATCAGAACAAAATGAAAATCCAGAAAGAAATTATAACGTTTGAAAAAGGGAAATCCTTCAAGCTTTTTGCACCTTCTTTAAAAAACTGCTTTTTCTGGCATTATCATCCTGAAATAGAGCTTGTATATGTGGAAGCTGTCAACGGAATCCGGCATGTTGGAAAGGATATTTCAGGTTTCACAGAAAGTGACCTCTTGCTGATCGGGTCCAATGTACCTCATCTGAATTTCGATTATGGGATTCAGACAGAATGCAAACAGCTGGTACTGCAAATGCGGGAAAATTTTCTGCAGGATATTCTTTTATCCGTTCCTGAGTTTGAAAATATTAAAAATTTACTGGAACGGTCTTATCTGGGACTGTCTTTTTCCGGTGAAACTAAAAAAACTGTTGTAGAAAGGCTTCATGCCATGAAGGATAAAGATTCCTTTAGCTCATTAATGGGACTTATTGCTATTCTGCGGATTCTCGCGGATTCTTCCGAAGTGAAAGAGCTTAATAAAGAAGATACCAGGATCAAATGGTTCTTAAATGATAAAATACGGATGGGAACTATTTATGATTACATCCATGAAAATCATGATAAAAAACCAAATGTCAATGAAATTGCAAAAATTGTAAGTTTAAGTACGCCTGCTTTCTGTCGTTATTTTAAAAAGCAGACGAATATGACTTTCACAGATTTTGTCAATAATTACAGGATTAATCAGGCTAAAATATTTCTGCTGAAAGATTATTCCGTGACTGAGGTTTGTTTTCAGGTTGGTTTTGAAAGTCTTTCTTATTTCAATAAATTATTTAAACAGCATACAGGAGAAACCCCTTCTGAATTTAAGAAAAAACATTTCAGGCCCATTGAGATTAACGGGCGGATTGGTGTGATCAAGAGAGAATCAGGCTGTAACAAAGATTTTTAACGGCCTATGGTCGGGTCGTAATCCCTCGAAGGGAAAATAAGACAGCCCCCCTCCTCTATACTACTTAGAGTATAAAAAAAACCGTTCATTACTGAACGGCTTTAATTTTTAGTGAATATGTTTTTCTGCATGGTAAGAGCTTCTCACCAATGGTGAGCTCTCAACGTGTCTGAATCCTAAACTTCTTGCAAAATCTCCAAACTCATCAAATTCTTCAGGAGTAATGAATTTTTTTACAGGAAGATGTTTTTTAGTTGGCTGAAGATACTGTCCCAATGTAATGACATCTACATTAGCATTTCTGATATCTTCAATAGTCTGGAACACCTCATCTTTCGTCTCTCCCAAGCCAAGCATTACCCCGGTTTTAGTTCTTCTTTGTCCTGCTTCTTTCAGATATCTTAATACATCAAGGCTTCTTTCGTATTTTGCCTGAATTCTCACTTCTCTGGTTAAACGTTTTACGGTTTCCATATTATGAGAGATTACTTCAGGAGCAACGTCTACTAATCTGTCCAGATGTTTTGTGATTCCCTGGAAATCCGGAATCAATGTTTCCATGGTAGTTCCCGGAGAAATTCTTCTTACAGCGTTTACGGTTTCTCCCCAAAGAATAGATCCCATATCTTTCAGATCATCACGGTCTACAGAGGTAAGAACCGCATGTTTGATTTTCATTAATTTAATAGAACGGGCTACTTTTTCAGGTTCATCCCAGTTTACATCCAGTGGTTTTCCTGTTTTTACCCCACAAAATCCGCAGCTTCTTGTACAGATATTTCCCAAAATCATGAAAGTAGCTGTACCTTCTCCCCAGCATTCTCCCATATTCGGGCAGCTTCCGCTTTGGCAAATGGTGTTTAATTTATATTTATCAACCAAAGTTCTGAGCTCGCGGTAGTTCTTTCCAGTAGGAAGTTTTACGCGGATCCATTTTGGTTTTTGAACGGTAGTGTCTTGAACTGAATTTTCCATTTCTAAAATTGAAGTTCAAAGTTAAGGATTTTTTAATGGAAACCATCTACCGGAAAAATTGATGGAACTGATAATTCAACGGTAAACTCTATTTTTCAGGATCTACAAAAAATAAAAAACATCAACATATTTAGCAAAATAAATTATTTTAATACCTCAAAAATGCAATTTGTTATTAATATTATAAATTATGGAAGGATTATTGCTACACTCTACAAATATGAAAGAGCAAAATTACAATAACCACAGAAAGTTTTATCCGCCTCATCATTTTATATTTCTTCCGCTATTGATTCTGCTGGAAATTTTCGGGATTTATAAAATAGGGAATGATTCTGATCATCAACTGATCTGGATATTATTTTCGATTGTTATTTTTTTACTTTTTTATCTGGCACTGATGACCAGACAGCATTATGCATTAGGCCTCCAGAACCGAATGGTCATTCTTGAATTTAAACAGCGCTATTTTGAGATTTTTAATAAAAGATCCGATGAAGTGGCAGAGCAATTGCGATTTGACCAGATTGCGGCATTAAGATTTGCTTATGATGATGAATTCAAAGAACTTTTGTACAAAGCTCTTCATGAAAATATTTCGGGAAATGAAATTAAGCGGTCGATTAAAAACTGGAGAGCAGACCGGCTCAGAATCTAACACTCATCTAAAAATATATACCTATGAAAAAGTGGAGCTTTTACAGTATAACGATATTAAGTTTATTAACACTAATAAGTTGTGAAGCAGTAGGAACAATTTTTAAAGCCGGAATGTGGTGGGGAATTTTCTTAGTCTGTGTAATAGTAGTGATTCTTTTACTGATTTTTTCGAAGGGTAAAAACTCTTAACCATGCTTTATGGAGAAGAATACAGATTTAGAGATCATTTCTCATCTAAGGCCATCAAAGATTGTTAAAATCATGAAGGACCCGGAAGCTTCTGCAAAGGCGGTACATCTCGTATATACCACCGATGCAGAAACGGCCGGAATTATCCGTAAAAAGAACGGAAAGAAATATTTCTATTATAAAGACGGAGAAAAAATCAGGGACAAGGATGAGATCACAAGAATCAACAAACTGGTGATTCCTCCGGCTTGGGAAAACGTATGGATTTGTGCGTTGGAAAACGGGCATCTTCAGGCGACAGGTTTTGATGCTAAAAAAAGAAAACAATACCGTTATCATCCGCTTTGGAATGCTTTAAGAAATCACACAAAATTTTACAGAATGCTTCAGTTCGGATATACATTACCGGACATCCGGCTGCATGTGGAACAGGATCTGGCACTGAGAAATTTTGAAAAACGCAAAATACTGGCCCTGATCGTCAGTCTGATGCAGAGAACCAATATCCGTATTGGTAATAACGTTTACGAAAAATTATATGGTTCTTTCGGGTTAACCACTTTAAAAGATAAACATGTAGAAGTAAAAGGGCAAAAAATCACTTTTTCATTTAAAGGAAAGAAAGGGGTCATGCACCATGTGGATCTCAGAAGTAAAAAACTGGCAAGACTGGTTCAGAAATGCAAAGATATTCCCGGAAAAGAATTGTTTCAGTATTTTGATGATGAAGGAAACCGACATTCGGTTGACTCGGGAATGGTGAATGAGTATATCAAAGAAATAAGCGGGGAAGATTTTACGGCAAAGGATTTCAGAACATGGTCCGGAACGGTGAGTGCACTGATTGCTTTCAGAGAAATAGGGTATGCAGAAAATAATACCCAATATAAAGAGAAAGTAAAAAAAGCACTGGAAATCGTTGCGGAACATCTTGGAAATACGATCGCGGTATGCAGAAAATATTATGTACATCCTTTAGTCATCAATCTTTATGAAAACAATACCATTAAGAAATACCTTGATGAACTGGATATTATTGAGGAAAATGACGGTAAAGCCGGTCTGACAAAAGAAGAAAAACTTGTCCTCAAAATTCTGGAAAAGGAAAAGATGTAGGGCTTTTGAAGTTGGAGGCAGGAAACAGGAAGTACCGGCTGGCCATCTTTTTCTATATATTATCTTTTACTTTCAACTTCTTCAACCTATCCTGTTACTCTGTTACTTAAGAACTGCGTTCTGTATTCTTTAGGTGTAATTCCTGCTATTTTTTTGAAAAGCTGTGTAAAATGGGATGCCGTATGAAAATTCAGTTCATATGCTATTTCAGCAATATCTTTACTTGAATGAAGCAGTGCTTTACTGTAATTGATATCAATTTCATTGATCCATTGCTTCGGAGATTTCTGAGTCACTCCTTTTACACATTTATTCAAATAACTCTCAGTCACAGACAATTTATCAGCATAGAAGGCTACTCTTTTTTCTCCTACATGATACTTGAACAATAAGTCTCTGAACTGAAGGGAAAGCTCCATAGGACGTGTTGCTGATTTGTGATGGGTATCAGAATCCGTGCTCAGCATTTTAATGAGGATAAGATGAAGCATGGTCACTACGACATCATTGATGTTAAGATTATTCAGCCAAAGTTCCTGTTCCATAATCGGAAGAAGCTGGGTAATGGTTCCGTACGTCAGGCTATCCAGATTCAGGAACGGGGTCATGAAAAAGATACTGCTTTTATGCTTTGGTAATTCCTGTTCGGAGAGGATATTATTCTCATAGGCCAGAAAAAAACCTTCAATATCGTCGGACAATTCCACAGTTGCCGTTATTGTGCCTTGTTTAATAAAAATTACACCTCCTTTTTCAGCATGATATTCTTTATTTTCAAGATATTGTTTGATGTGACCATTGGTAACGAAAATAATAAAGTTAAAAGTGGTACGGTAAGGAATCACCGGCATCAGGATTCCTTTAAGATAATTTTCTATCCGATAAAGCTGTATATCCGCATTATTGGCCAATATTTTTTCCGTAATATTCGGAAGAAAAAGTTTTTTATATTGAAAATTGGATAATACTTCCATGATTTATTAATTATTACAAATTTAATGCTGAAATTAAATAATAAGATTTTTTTTGTCCGATGTCTGAAATTTAACAACTGATATCAGACATCGGACATTTTACTTTGTATCAGAACTTATAATACACTCCCACTCTTAGTCCTAAAGGAGTTCCCGGTGTGTAAGTAAGATCAGTAATAGGATCGGCTTCCCCTTTCAATTGGGTTTCAGTTGCAAACTGAGCTTCGTTCCATTTTACATTGAAAAGGTTATTGACCTGAATATTAGCCCCCCATTTCTGACGATTATAAGATAATACCAGATCATTCACGAAATAAGCTTTTGTTCTGATGCTGTTATCTTCTACTGCTGGTCTCGCTCCGAGATAGCGATACTGAAGTCCTAATGAGAAACCGTTAAGGAAATCCCAGTTCACAGATCCGGTACTGGTAACTACCGGAGCAAGAGGCACATAATCCTGTCCTTTTTCTTCATCCACAAATCTGGCGTGAGAATAATTGATATCAGCATTCAGATAAAAATTTTCCAACGGCTGGAAACGGATACCGAGATCAGCTCCGAAGCGTCTTGATTTCCCTGAAGGTTCTACTACGGCATCATCTCCCACGTATACAAATTCCTGCTGCAGATCCATGTACCATACTGCAGGAGTAATAATCAGTGATTTGAAAGGATGCAGTCTCAGTCCGAAATCTCCGCCGATAGAATATGGAAGGGTGTTCTGATTTTTATTAGGTACCACTACTCTCAAATCATTGGAATGGAATCCCATACCCATTTTCAGAAACCACATAACATTATCGTTCTGGGCATAAGAAAAGTTCAGCTTAGGACTCAGTCTTGTTGCTTCCTTTGACTGTCCTGACGGTAATTGTTCCACGTCCAGTAAATCATGCATATTAAAAATAAAATGATCTACTCTCAATGCGGGGTTAATCGTCCATTTTCCTATTTTCCATACTAAACCTGAATACGCATGAAGATTGGTCTCGGTTCCTGTGACATCTGATAATCTGTCCAGCAATAAATCTCTGTGGTAAACGTGGTTAAGCTGTAAGGTATTAATATCATCATTTCTCAACCCGATTCCTGAGATCCAGTTGAGTGAGCTGTTGGCAAAGGAAAAACTTTTGGTATATTTTACTTCAGCCCCGTAAATATTTCTGCCGTCCGTCTGCTGAATTTCATCACCATGGTCTTTATCTTTCAGGTAAAAAGTAAAATCAGAAAACAGGTTAAAATTATACTTTGAATAAAAAGCCATCGCATCAATCTGCTCAGAAGGAGAAATGATATGCTTAAAATTCATCTGCAAATTGGTTCTGGATGTTTTTCCGCCCTCAGTAGGATCTATACTTCCCCATCTGCTGATAATACCTTCATCCACAGCACGCTCAGGAATCTGACCGGAAGCATTCCAGGAGGAGTTGAATGTTGAAAACTGAATATTAAAATAATCATTATCTGTAAGCCACTGATTATACTTCCCAAAGATATTGACTCTGTTAAAGTTCTGTTTTACATCAAAAGGCCCATCTGTATAATTATATTCTGCAGCTACATATGCATTTTTTCTTCCCAGATCATCATGCAGAATATTAAACATTCCCAATACTCTTTTTGAATTAAAAGAACCACCTTCCAGTTTAATCATACTGTTCTTAAGGCCGTTATAGGTCTGAAAATCTACATATCCGGCGGTATCGAAATCTCCGCGGTCCATATAATAAGCTCCTTTTCCGAAATCGATATTATTAACGGTTTCCGGAATTACAAAATGCAGATCTGAATATCCCTGTCCATGCGCATGGGACACAATGTTTACCGGCATTCCGTCCACATTGACGCTTACATCGGTACCATGATCAGCATCAAATCCTCTTAAAAAAAGCTGTTCAGCCTTTCCTCCGCCCGCATGTTGTGCAATAAATAATCCAGGAACTTTTCTCAACAGATCCTGTGCAGAATTTACCGGAAATTTATTCAGATCAACCTTTGTAATGGCGGATAAGAATGCACTGTGATTGATCGCTACTTCTGAAATCTGAAACGGCTTATGTTGTAAAAAAATAACTTTGTTTTTATCTTCATCATTGGTAACTACCCATTTTACTTCATCATATCCCTGATGACTGATCACCAGTGTATCGGGTAAAGATTTAACAGGAATAGCAAAAGTACCGTCTGTACCTGTATGCGTATGGCTGTTTCCGTGGTCGTATTTTACCAAAGCATCTGCAATAGGAAATTTATCATCAGCATCTTTTATTAGCAACTTCTTTTCTGCTTCCTGTGCCATTATTTTTCCACTGAAAGCCATAACCAGAAAGACAGCGGCTATTTTAGTTATCTTCATTTTTATTTTTTTTATAGAATAGGTATTGTCATTTATAGAAATGTACAATGTATTAATGATTAGAAATTAGAGGTTATAGATAAGAGAATAAGTGAAATATCAGTCGTCTCCAGAATTTTAACCCTTAAACGTTGAATGTTTATCCTTTTGCTTTAAGAAATGCTTTCTGAATTAAAAGGGTAGCCCAAGTTCCGGCTACAAACGGGAAAGTAAATACCCCGCCTACTGCATCCAGATAATGGTTATCAACCAGGAAATCATCGATAACGATGGTTAAAAAAACAGCGATAAGCACCCAAAGTCCATCAGTTTTTTTAACTCCTGAAAATACAATGGCTGAAAGAACGGCATTAAAACCGAATAATCCCATGTGGATTTCTTTTACAGGTTCACCATTAAATTGTGATAATCCCGCCCCAAGGATGGATGCAGCAAGCCCATATAAAGCTGCCACCGGTGAACTGATGAATACAGCAAGAAAGAAAATTATTCCTGAAAGTACTCCCCCCTGGAATATTACCTCACCAAAACCATTGGTACAGGTAAGGAAATCATCATATTTTGTAGATACCACCTCAGCACTCAACATAGCTGATGGCGGAATATGGGTAAAATGATGTAATGCAAATACCAATATCCATGTAATGACAATAAATGGAAATGTAAATACCGGAATTTTCTTTTGGATAAAAAAATGCTGAACAACTGCTGCCAATGCTCCGCCTAATATGATAAGCACCCAGATCAACAGGCCTGTTTCAAATAAGAAAGACAATGCTACTCCTACAAGGGCTGCACTGAAGCCATATAGTCCGGCATTAATTTCAGATCTGTTGTATTTAAGTTTCATGGCAGTAAAAGTTCCGGCTGCAGTTGAAAGCAGTACCGCCACTCCGCATTGCCAGCTTCCCATAAAGATACCTATAAGAAACAAAAGCCCGGTCCATCTGTTTTCCTGAAGCATAATCTGCCCGATTCCTTTTAAAACATTATCGATAAAAGGGATTTTTTTGAAAAATTCGTCCATAGTTTTTTTAATTGTATTAATGTAAAAAAGAGAAATTAGATATTAGAGGTTAGTCTATAGACTTGTTATACGAATGAGATGTGTTTCCAGATTGAGCAATTCTCTTTACCCCTAAACCCGGAAACCTGTATCCCGTTACCATCCCAGAAAAACCATTCCGATTCCACATACAGTTACTACTGCACCACTGACTACCCCCATATATCTTTCAAGTTTATCCGTATTAAATAAAGTTGAATAGCCATAACGTCCCAAAAGAACCATTCCAAGCATGGTTAATACGGTAGTAGCCGTGAATGAAGTTACCAGAACTGCAATTTCAGACATTGAATGTTTTACTCCGGAATAGAATAATAGAGGAATTAAAGGCTCACTTGGCCCCATTACGAAGATCATAAAAAGTACAAGCGGGGTCACTTTTATTCTTTTCTGAGGCATTACCATTTCGCTATGGTTGTGCTCATACACATATACATCATCTCCCATTACATCAAAATGCTTATGAGGTTTATTTCTGATCGCCTGAATCAGGCCATATACTAAGTACACTCCTCCGAAAATCAACAATGCCCATCCTGAAAAGTTTCCTCTGATGTCCTGAAACCAGGAAATTTTATTGAGCTGCCATCCTAGAAATACTCCGATAAAACCTAAAATTAAGGAACTCAACACATGCCCTAATCCACAGACTACGGTAAGTACTGCTGTTTTCATCCCGCTCCATCTTTTGGATTTGGAGATGACAATAAACGGCAGATAATGATCCGGCCCTGAAGCTGTATGTATAAAACTTATTGAAACGGCACTCAAAAGAAGTGCCCAAACTGTACTATCCATTTTTTAATTTAATTTTTTTACCTACCCAAGGATTTCTTACTCAAGTGACCAAAGGATTTCCTGAACGTATACAAAGAAATTGTACATCAACTCTCCTCCATGTCCCAAAGCTCTTACTACAAATCCATTATCTTCCATTGCAGACACTCCTACTTCCATATCTTCATGGTGTCGGGCTGCTGCTTCAACAATCTCTTCAATCAACCCGTTTTTATCTACATTCTCCTTTGTACTGTAAAAGATTAAGGTTCCCTGATGGGTATACTGCTCCAGATTTCCAATACTGCTGATCGGAATCATTCCCGGTTCAATCACCACATTATCCTTCACAATCAATTTGTTGTCATGATAGATTTCCATAAGATTCTGGAACCGTTTCAGTTTAAAAACTTCTCCATAATGCTTTCTTCCACAGGTAATGATCTCACTGATGATAATCTGACTGTCTTTACCGATATGAATATTGGCTTTACTTTTGAAATTGGAATCCTCATGAGGAACAATAGGATGCGGAACATAGGCAAAAGAGGTTTTGTCTTCCATCTTTACATTCAGTTCCTGAACGGCCTTGTCCTTCATATTGAACAGTCTCTGATAAGATTGTGACTGCAGCTGAAGAGAGGCTCCTTGTTCAAGAGCGACATCCAGATGATAATGGTCACCGTCCAGAATTCCCGGAGAGGAGCTCATCACCATCTGATAGAGCTTTTTGTCACTTTTTCGCTGTCCTACAGAAACCACTCTGAAAGGAAGAGAGACATAAAGATCTTTCACATATGATTCTCCTCCCTTGAATCCTGCGATAATATTTAAACGACTATTCATCTATCTTACTAGGTTCGGTTCTTCAATTTCTTCTAAAAGAGCATATTTTTTAATCCATCCGATTACTTTATCCAACCCTTCATCTGTTTTAAGGTTGGTGAATACAAAAGGATTTCCTTTTCTCATTCTTCTTGCATCATTCTCCATAACTTCAAGGCTGGCTCCTACGTGTGGGGCAAGGTCTATTTTATTGATGATCAGTAAATCTGATCTGGTAATACCAGGTCCTCCTTTTCTAGGGATTTTTTCACCTTCAGCAACATCAATGATAAAAATGGTAACGTCTGCAAGGTCCGGGCTGAAAGTTGCGGAAAGATTGTCACCTCCACTTTCGATAAGCACCAGTTCGATATCCGGAAAACGTGCAGCAAGCTCATCCACCGCTTCAAGATTCATACTTGCATCTTCACGAATCGCAGTGTGAGGGCACCCCCCTGTTTCTACACCGATAATTCTGTCGTGAGGAAGAAGGCTGTTTTTAGCCATAAATTCCGCGTCTTCTTTGGTATAAATATCATTGGTAATTACTCCAAGATCATATTTTCCGAATAATTTTCTGCTTAAACGTTCCAATAATGCAGTTTTACCTGAACCTACCGGTCCTGCCACTCCTACTTTTATGTATTTTCTATTTTCCATTTTTTTTAAATTTTTACTTTGTTTTTATTTTTTTTTAACGCCTATAGCGCTAAGATTTTTTATTGATGAGAATATTTATTTATGGCCGCAGGGACGTTTTACTCAGCAAAGACATCTTCAGTCATTTTGCCTGCTTTGCCTATTCTCCTTTCTACGACATATAGAGTCTGGAATAAAGCCTTTCATGCTGCATACATCTGATATCGAAGGCTGTATTACAAAGTCCCACAAGATCTCTGTCCAGTTCTATCGTTTCATGAACTGTTTTTTCCATTACCGGATACAAATAGAACAGGATATCCTGCCCGTCGAGCTGACCAAGAGGAACCAGTTTTACTGCATTAGTAATCATTCCTGCAACGGAAGTATAGTAAAATCCCAGCAATGCTTCGTATAAAGGGATTTTCATTAAGTAAGCATACACTCCAAACACAATACAGTAATGAGAATTAGCCTCCTTATTCTGAATGGCTTTTTCAAATGCTTCCATGAAAGGAAAGCTTTCCCTTCTTTTAAATATTTTAATGAGTCTGAGACCCAGCTTCTGACTGGCCTGACGGATTTCTTTAGGGCATTTTACAGCGTTGCATTCATTATCAAGCTTCAATAGTTGCTGTAAATCCCCATTTTCTGCAGCTTCGTAAGCTAGTTTCACAAAAGATCCGTCATTGAATTTAAGGTTATACTGAAGCATATTCTGTACAAACTCTTTTGCGGTGTCTACATTATGGACAATTTTTTCCTGTACATAAGTTTCCAATCCGTTAGAATGCGTATAACCGCCGATGGGAAGTGTAGGATCTGCAAGGTGAAGCAGTCCGGATAAAAAGTTTATATTCATATTATTCATCTTTTGGAGCAGCCATTTTTAAGATTTTATTAAAAATTGTTGAGCCAAGACTTCCGTGTCCGTGAGGTTCTACATTAGATTTAAGAAGATTCAGTAATTTCACCGATTGTTTTTCCGGTTTGAAACCGCTTGCTTCCAGCCATCTGAACATCGGCATTTCAAAAGGTAACAAGACTTTATCCTCCTGAATAAAAAGCGGGATATGTTTGTTTCCGATTTCGTAGCATACCGTTCCCATTTCCAACAGTGAAGCCGGTGCCATTACAATAGCTTCTGTTTCCACAACATTGACGGCAATCACTTTTTCTGCATCTTCGAAAAGAATATCTCCTTCACGAAGGCGTTGCCCTTCTCTAAGAAACTTAATGGCCACATCTACTCCCTGTCTGGTTTTTTTACGCTGAATCCTTTTTGTAGTTTCAAACCATTCCAGATCAAGGTAATCTATAGTTTTTTCCGTAGGGGTTTCGGTCAGATTGCCTATGGTGTGATTAATTATCATTTTTTGCCGATTTTTTTCTGAAGTCAAAGTTTTTGGAGATTCCTACCCCGAATGTTGAGCCACTGATTCCTGCTACATAACTTTTCGTCCAGCCTTCTTCTTTTGTTTTGGTCTGAAGCATTGAAAGCTCGGCGAATTTAAATTTCAGAGCCCAGCCCCCACCTAATAAAATTCCGATCAGAGGATAAGCACGAAGACGGTATCCGTTAAAGTTTTCCATTCCTGCTCCTGCCATACCTCCCACCTGCTGTCCCCACACATAATGGGCATCCACCTGGCCAATCAGTACAAAGTATTTTCCTAGCATTACAGAAGGGCTATACCAGATTCCTGCTTCATTCTGTTTGTATACGACATTATGATCAACAGAATTCTGTGAGTAAGCATAATTAACTCCGATAAGGTCATTATTGTTGATGAAGTATCCCACTCCCAGTGGTGCACTTGAAACGGTGCTGCTACTGGTTGACGGAGTAGTCACTTTAGAGTAATCCAACGAACCATATACCATGAATTGTCCTTTCGGTCCGTCTTCATCACTTTTAATCCTGTGCCCACCCAGAAACTGAGCGCTTAGATTTCCCGAAAGAAGAGAAATTCCGGCTACAGCAAGAGAAAAAACTGTTTTATTTAAATATTTCATTCTAAACGTAGTTCTATAATTATTTTAAATTCTATCGAATAAACTTTTTCAGTTTTTAAATAAACCTTATAGGCTGTTGAGACCTATAAGGTTTGTAAAGTTTATCTTAGAACAGGTAATACAACTGTGTTAAAGGAAGTGTTTCTGCCGGTTCACAAGTGATATATTCACCATCTACCGTTACTTTATAGTTTTCAGGGTTCACTTCAATGAGAGGCGTCTTATCATTGTGAATAAGGTCTTTTTTGCCAATATTTCTACAGTTTTTCACCGGAAGGATCATTTTCTCCAGTCCGTAAGAAGCGATAGTTCCGTTATCGATAGAGATCTGAGATACAAAGTTGGCACAAATACCATATTTAGCCTTCCCGTGAGCACCGAACATATTTCTGTAAATAATCGGCTGTGGTGTTGGAATAGAAGCATTCGGATCTCCCATTTTAGCGGCGATTACAAAGCCTCCTTTTACGATCATTTCAGGTTTCACTCCAAATAATGCAGGTTTCCAGATCACTAAATCTGCTAATTTTCCTTCTTCAAGAGATCCTACATATTCTGAAATACCATGTGCAATTGCAGGATTGATGGTATATTTCGCTACATATCTTTTAGCACGGTAGTTATCATTGCCGCTATCTTTATCTTCAGCCAGATCACCTCTCTGCTCTTTCATTTTACTTGCCGTCTGCCATGTTCTTGTAATCACTTCTCCCGGTCTTCCCATCGCCTGAGAATCGGAACTCATGATACTGAAAACTCCCATATCGTGAAGAATATCCTCAGCAGCAATTGTTTCAGGACGGATACGTGAGTCCGCGAATGCTACATCTTCAGGAATGTTTTTACTTAAGTGATGGCAAACCATCAGCATGTCCAAATGCTCATCGATCGTATTTACCGTGTAAGGACGTGTAGGATTGGTAGACGCGGGTAATACGTTCGGATACATTGCTGCTTTGATGATATCCGGGGCGTGACCTCCACCTGCTCCTTCCGTGTGGAAAGTGTGGATTACTCTACCGTTGATCGCTCTCATCGTATCTTCTAAGAAACCTCCTTCATTTAATGTATCCGTGTGGATGGCTACCTGAACGTCATATTTATCCGCTACTTTTAGGGCAGCATCAATGGTTGCAGGAGTGGCCCCCCAGTCTTCGTGGATCTTTACTCCTAAAGCTCCAGCTTCCACCTGTTCTTCGATAGGCTCTTCTGCAGAACAGTTTCCTTTTCCGAAGAATCCAAGGTTCATTGGGTATTCTTCTGCTGCCTCAAGCATTTTCTGCATGTTGAATCTTCCCGGAGTTACCGTCGTAGCATTTGTTCCGTCATTTGGACCTGTCCCTCCACCGATCATTGTGGTGATTCCACTATATAATGAAGTTTCGATCTGTTGCGGACAGATATAGTGAATGTGAGTATCAATACCTCCGGCAGTGACGATGTAGCCTTTTCCGCCATGAACTTCTGTAGATGCTCCGATAATCATATTAGGACTTACACCATCCATCGTATCAGGGTTACCTGCTTTTCCGATTCCTACGATCTTACCGTCTTTGATCCCGATATCTCCTTTTACAATTCCCCAGTGATCAATAATTACAGCTCCTGTTATACAAAGGTCAAGAACTCCTTCGTCTCTTTTTGCTGTCACATTCTGTCCCATACCGTCGCGTACGGTTTTACCTCCTCCGAAAACAGCTTCGTCTCCGTAATGGGTGAAATCTTTTTCGATTTCAATAATAATTTCAGTGTCTCCCAGTCTGATTTTATCTCCGGCTGTAGGACCTAATATATTGGCATATTGCTTTCTGTCTACGTTTAAGCTCATCTTACTGATTTTTAAAGTTTAACTCCTGAACTTTTGCAAGGCTTGCTTTTTTCTGATCTTCAGAATCTACCTGTCCATCAACAAGGTTGTTGAAGCCCATTGCTTTTTTGGTACCTCCTATTTCTACCAGTTCCACTTCTTTTTCTTCTCCCGGTTCAAAACGTACTGCAGTACTGGCTACAATGTTCAGTCTCTTTCCGAAAGCTTTTTCACGATCAAAGCTCATCGCCTTGTTTACCTCGAAAAAATGGAAGTGAGAACCTACCTGAATAGGACGATCTCCTGTATTGGTTACTTTTAGTTTGACAGTTTCTCTGCCTTCATTGCAGATAATAGTGCCTTCTTTTACAAAAATTTCTCCTGGTATCATAATAAATAGGTATTAACGGATTGGGTTGTGTACGGTTACCAGCTTAGTTCCATCAGGAAAAGTTGCCTCGATCTGAACATCGTGGATCATTTCTGATACGCCGGGCATTACATCATCTTTTGTAAGAAGATTAGCGCCTTCCTGCATCAGCTCAGCTACTTTTTTTCCATCTCTTGCTCCTTCAAGCAAAAAATGACTGATCAATGCAATTGATTCTGGATAATTTAACTTAAGGCCTCTAGCCTTTCTTTTTAGAGCGAGCTCGCCTGCCAGAAATAGCATAAGCTTCTCCGTTTCTCTCGGTGTTAAGTGCATAGTATTTTTATTTAAAATTGGACAAACAATATCCTGTTCACCTCTCTGAAAAGGCAAATAGAAACGTTCAAAAATTTAGAAATGAGGAATGATGCTTACGGATCGTATTGTACAATACAAACCATAATTAATCATTGGAATACTCAATAGAATTAGCAGCCCGCAATTTGCAGGGAATGATACAGAATATATCTGGGTGCTGTAATATAAATACGGTTTTGAACGGCCGCAACCGGAGTATTAAAAGTATACCTGGCAAAGAAATAGTGCAACCACTGCTGCCCAAGTATTGAATAATCAAATTTCACTTTCTCCCAGTCATTAGAATCCTGTACATCCTGCGCATCTGAAAAACTGTAAATTTCAGGCTGAGTCTGCTGATCTGATTTTTGCTGAAGGAGATGAATTTTCGATAAGACATCAGAGTATGATTTAGCTTTCCCTTTATGTGCAATAAGACCTGCACACAAAGTTGAAAAAAATAATACAAAAGAGAAAAATATGACTCTTTTTTTCATACCTGTTAATAATGGTGTAAAATTAGAATAATCTGAAATCATAGGCTATCAAAAAAATTATTTAAAATGTTCAAAATCGCAACAAATGCAATTTTAACTAAATTTCACATTTCTTCATAAATCCCTTGTTTACAATACTTAAGAGCTATTCAGCAACTATGACAACTATTTTATTGTCTTCATTCTCATAATTATAACAACTTAAACCATTTTTCCTTTCCATTTAAAGAATTGAATAAATATATTAAATATTTTAATCTTTTTACATTAAAAATATTACATAATTCACACATTAACTAATAATAAAGTTTATTTCACAAAAAGAAGCTGTATTTTTTTCTTTCCTTATAATTATCGTAAATTTGTATACAACATACTTATAATTAAAAAAATAATATAACGTAATATGTCAAAAGCAATTTCGCAAGTACCATTAGCGGTAAATGAGCCGGTAAATTCTTATGTACCGGGTTCTCCGGAAGTTAAAAGCCTTATCAACACTTATAAGAAAATGTGGTCAGAGAAGGTGGAAATCCCTATGATTATCAATGGAAAAGAAGTAAAAACTGACAACAAAGTGCAGCTTCAGTCTCCACAGGATCACGCTCATGACTTCGGATTTTATTATCAGGGTGGTATGCAACATGTGGATGACGCTATTAATGCGGCATTGGCAGCTAAAAAAGAGTGGAACGAGCTAGGTTGGGAGCAACGTGCAGCCATTTTCTTAAAGGCAGCTGATCTATTGGCTGGTCCTTACAGAGATGTAATTAATGCAGCGACCATGATTGGGCAGTCTAAAAACGTACACCAGGCTGAAATTGATTCTGCTTGTGAGTTCATCGACTTCTTAAGATTCAACGTTGAGTTTATGACAGAAATGTATTCTGAGCAACCGGTATCTGACAATGGTATCTGGAACCGTGTAGAATACAGACCATTAGAGGGATTCTGCTTTGCAGTAACTCCATTCAACTTTACAGCGATTTCAGGAAACCTTCCAACCTGTATGGCCATGTTAGGAAACGTTGTGGTATGGAAGCCTTCTGATAAGCAGGTATATTCTGCAAAAGTAATCATGGATGTATTAATTGAGGCTGGTCTTCCTGCCGGAGTGATCAACATGATCTTTACAGATGGTAAAGAAACGGCTGAAAAAGTATTAGCTCACAAAGATTTTGCAGGTCTTCACTTCACTGGTTCTACAAAAGTATTCCAGGGAATGTGGAAAATGATCGGTGACAATATCCACAACTACAGAACATATCCAAGAATTGTTGGAGAAACAGGTGGTAAAGATTTTGTAATCGCTCACCCGTCTGCTAATGTAGAGGCAGTAGCGACCGCTTTAGTAAGAGGTGCTTTTGAATACCAGGGACAAAAATGTTCTGCAGCTTCAAGAGCTTATGTTCCTAAGTCTCTTTGGGCTGATGTGAAAAAAGTAATGGAAGCTCAGATGAGCACGATCAAAATCGGTTCTCCTGAAGATCCTTCTAACTTTGTAAATGCAGTAATCGACAAAAATTCTTTCGAAAAATGTAAAGGATACATCACGAGAGCTAACGAATCTTCTGAAGCTACTGTAGCTATCGGTGGAACTTGTGACGATTCTAAAGGATGGTTTGTACATCCAACTGTAATTGAAACGACAAACCCTCAATACGAAAGTATGGTAGAAGAAATCTTCGGGCCAATCTTATCTGTATTTGTCTATGAAGATCAGGACTGGAAAGAAACGTTAAAAGTAGTTGATTCTTCTTCACCTTATTCACTGACAGGTTCTGTATTCTCTCAGGACCGTTATGCAATTGCTGAAGCTTACAAAGCATTAGAAAATGCATCTGGTAACTTCTATATCAACGATAAACCAACAGGTGCTGTAGTAGGGCAACAACCTTTCGGTGGTGGCAGAGCATCAGGAACCAACGATAAAGCGGGTTCTAAAATGAACCTTCTTAGATGGACATCTGTAAGAAGTGTGAAAGAAACGTTTGTTTCTCCAAAAGATTACAAATATCCATACCTAGGATAATCATGAGTAACAGGTAATGAATAATGATTGCCTGTTCTTTCAATACAGCCTCGAAATTTCGGTTTCGGGGCTTTTTTGCAGATTAAATTCAGTGAAAGCGGACTAAAGCCTGTTTCTATTGATATTGACACGGATCGTGTTGTTTAACGAGAATATCTTTTATCTTTTATCTTTTATCTTTTATCTTTTATCTTTTATCTTTTACAAAGAATCACTATATTTGAGTAACACCAACAACAAAATAGTATTATGAAAAAAATATGGATAGGAGCTATTCTGGGATTTCTTTTTCTGGGAAGCTGCGCTCAAAACAAAGAAAAGAGAGAAGAATTTAAACAGGCTCACGACAAAGACTCTTTAAGAAACAGAATGGGCGATTCTGCTGTAGCGAATTCTGAACCGGCACCAGCTGGTCCTGATACTTCAAAAATAAAAACCAACAATACCCAAACGAAATAAAATCACAAATCCACAGATGTACTGTGGATTTGCACTTAAAAAAACTTGACTGAAAAAAAACCGGGCAATCAACCCCGATTGTATGGTATGACCTAAAATTCCGATTAGGTATATTTTTTAGAGTCAGGATTATGTCATGATACAGCAATACCATGCATAATTCAACCTTTAAAATTTCATGATTGGGCCTGTCGTTTATTTAATGTACAGGAAAGCATTCCTCTATAAAAAGATTACACAGATGGTAATCATGCCTCATAAAACTGGCGCAAATATATGATAGTAACCGGTTCATGAAAAATAATTGGTTGTTCATTTTCGTGAAAATAGTAATATAGAATAGAAAAAAAAGATCTGTTCTTAATCATTTTCCCGAAAATGAATATCTTTATCTGTTTGATTTTCAGCATCAATATGTTTAATATAGGCAGATGGTGAAAAGTCTGTTACAGCTTTAAAGACTGCAGCAAATTTACTGTGTGAAGAGAAACCGCATTCATCTGCAAGGATACTGATTTTGTATTGCCTGTACTTTTCATCATTAATCAGTTTATCAACAATATAATTGATTCTTAAACGATTAATATAAGTTTTAAAGTCAGCACTTTTATGCTGATTAATTACATAGGACAGATACTTGGTATTTGTATTGAGCTCACCAGCCAGAAAAGACAGGGACATACTTTTACTGTTATATAAATTGCCTTTTTCAAAATCTTCAAGCAATTCCAGTAATTTTGCTTCTGTTTCAGAAGTCATCAGTGGTTCGTTTCTTTTTCGTTCCGCTTCGCTGTCATCAACCTCTTCCACGGAAATATTAGAAAACTCAGACCCTTCATTTATTTTTAAATGATTATCCGGTTGATGAGCCCTCGGATATAACTGAGTTCGTATTAAATCCCGTAATTTGGTACGCTGTTGTTTTTGTTTAAGCCTGAAGAATATAATGAGCCCGATCACTGAAATAAATAAAATAACAATGGCTGTATTTTTGACAACATTTATTGAATTATTTTTACCGGGTTTACTTCCTGAGTTCTTTATGGCAGCTCCATGATTTCGGACAGCAATGCTGTCATAAGTTCTCACATATTTTACGGCATATAAAGAAGCCTTATAGGTATCTCCTGTACCTTCATAATAATCATTGATATTAGAATACACTGCTTTTTTCAGCCTGAGACTTCGGGAAGTATCTGCAATCTGTTCTGCTTTTTTCAGATACAATTCTGCTTCTTTCCAGTTTTTCTGCTTCACCCGGATGCCTCCGAGCCCGTTATACACTAAACCTAAAGTACAGTTTCCTTTTTTAAGCAGGGCTTCAGATTTTTTATAATAATTTTCAGATACAGTATAATCATTAAGTTTAAAATAGACATCTCCCAACACCTGATAAGAAGCTGCAATAATCCGGCTTTCATTAGGGCTTTTTATTTTTTCAAAAAAACTTAAAGAGGATTCTATGTATTTTATGGCATTGGTATAATTTCCCATCTCCATTTCGTAAAAGGCCATCTCCTGATTAAGCAGTCCTATTGCTTCGTTGTTTTTTTGAAAATCAGGAATCTGATGAGCAGCTTCCAATCCTTTTACAATATACTTTTTTGCCCTTTCATAAAGACCTATTTGTCTGTATTGTTTTGATAAGAGCCTGCAGATATAAACCATGCGTTCATGATCATTAATCTGATTGATTAAAGAATGGGCATTCTCACTATAACAGATCGCTTTTTTAAATTCTCCTGAATAATGATAAAGCTCAGATGAAAGAATTAAGCTTTTAATTTTCTCTGACGGAGTTTGTGCTGATAAATAAAGAGAATCCGCCGTTCTAAAGGCTGCCGGTAAATTTTTATGGGCAGTAACCACACCTGTTCTTTCACAAATCTGGTCGAAACGGGTCTTTTTCTGGGCAAATATTGGGATTGCTGTGAAAGATAAAAACAAAAGTAGCAGTAAACTTCTAGGCATAAAAAAACAAATTATTACTTTTATAATAATTCATCATTTTCTTTCTCGGTGTCTTTTTGTTTTTTACAAAACTACTAATATTTTATTTTTTATTAAAATATTCTCCTGTAATTTAATCATTTAAATCAAAAATAAGATTTACATTAATTTTAATAATAAGATCAAAACAATATGTGATCATCTTTCATTCCGGACTAAAACCGGCACTAAAGACAAAGTTTATCTATAATTATTTTCAATATGAACGACTCAATTGTCATCATATTTATTACATTTGTACCCTAATAAAAAGTACTTTATGAAAAAATTATCTATAGTTTCTGCTTTATTTATAGGAGTTTTGACTCTTGCGCAGGGCATAAAATTCGAAGAAGGCAACTTTGCATCCATCCTTGCAAAGGCAAAAAAAGAAAAAAAACTTATTTTTATTGATGCTTATGCTTCATGGTGCGGACCCTGTAAACTGATGGCAAAAAATATTTTCCCGCTTCAGGCCGTAGGTGACTACTATAATTCTCATTTCATCAATGCTAAAATTGATATGGAAAAAGGAGAAGGAGTAGATCTTGCTAAAAAATATAATGTAAAAGCCTTCCCTACTTATTTATTCATCGATGGAAGCGGTGAAGCCGTACACAGAACACTGGGGTATGTAGAAGAAAAAGATTTCATTCAGTTTGCAAAGGACGCTGAAGATCCTGCAAAAAGACTTACTGCATTAAAACAACAGTTTGAAAATGGTGAAAAATCTCCAGAGTTTTTGAAAAACCTTGCCGGTCTTACCATGTACAATGACGCAGATTTTGCCGGGAGAGTAATGAACCGTTATTTTGAACAGAAAACGGCTTTGGATGAAGATGATGTACAAATGCTTCTTTCAGGAACACAAACTACAGAAAGTCCTTTATACAAGATTTTTCAGGATAAAAAAGCGGATATTCTTAAATTTTTTCCTGAAGATAAGTATGACAGATTTGACAAAAGTATCAAGCTGAATACGATTGCTAAAAAAGCATATAACGCAGATGCTAAAACATGGAATGACAGCTATTTTATGGCAGAAACTCAAAAATTTTTAAACAAAGAGGAGGCTGAGAAGGTTTTAAAAAGAATGAAGGCCAATCGTGCTTTAAAGAACAAAGACATTGCTACATATGAAAAACTGATTCTGGAATTATATCAGGATCCTTCTTCCGCAACTGCCGGAGAATTGAACTCACTGGCATGGAATTTCTTTGAAAATGTTGATAACAAAGCTTCTCTTGCAAAAGCAATTACCTGGGCACAAGAGTCAGTAAAAAAAGACCAGAGTTTTGCCAATACAGATACGTTAGCCAATCTGTACAACAAAATCGGAGATAAGAAAAATGCCAAAATATGGGCTGAAAAGTCTATTGAACTGGCTAAAGCTTCAGGTGAAGATTCATCTGAAACCGAAAAATTATTAAAAAGCCTTTAGCAGCAAAGCATAAAAAACAAAAATCCGCAGTTTATTTCTGCGGATTTTTTTATTGTATATCGCTAAATGATTCTGTGATTTTACAGTTTCATTCGTTATTCCTTTAGTATTCAAACAAAACACTTCCCCAGGTAAAACCGCTACCAAAGGCAGAAAGAAGGACTAAATCTCCTCTCTTTATTTTTCCTTGCTCAATCGCTTCACTCAAAGCAATCGGAATAGAAGCCGCTGTTGTATTTCCGTATTTCTGAATATTGTTAAAGATTTTTTCATCCGGCAATCCGAATTTTTCCTGTACAAACTGGGCAATTCTGAGATTAGCCTGATGAGGGATAAACATATCAAGATCTTCTACTTTTTTTCCGGCCTTGTTCAGTGCTTCCATCATTGTTTCGGGAAATCTTGTCACCGCATGTTTAAAAACAAAGTTTCCGTTCATGATCGGATAAACCTCTTTGCTGGTTACGTTTTCAGGATCTTTTCTCATCCTGTCACTCCATCCGAATTTAGAACCCGGAAACTGTGTACAAAGATCATCCGCATATTTTCCTTCAGAATGCATGTTTACCGCTAAAACATCACCTGCATTTTCATCTTCTGTAGCAGAAAGAACAATCGCTCCTGCCCCATCTCCGAAAATAACAGAAACGCCTCTGCCTTCATCAGAAAAATCAAGCCCGAAAGAATGAACTTCCGCACCTACTACTAAGATATTTTTATAAGTTCCTGATTTGATAAACGCATTGGCAACGCTCATAGAATATACAAATCCTGAACACTGGTTTCTTACATCCAAAGCCCCGATCGTATCACATCCTAACATATCCTGAAGCAATACTCCACACCCCGGAAAATAATAATCAGGAGAAAGGGTTGCAAAGACAATATAGTCAATATCTTTTGAAGTAAGACCTGCATTCTGAATTGCCTTTTCCGCAGCCTTGAATCCTAAAAAAGCAGTGGTTTCCTGAGCGTCATATCTGTTTTTTCTGTGTCTTCGTTCCTTAATACCCGTCCTCTCCGTAATCCACTCGTCATTGGTAGTCATCAAATCTGCTAAATCATCATTTGTAACAATGTTATCTGGGACATAAAATCCCACACCTTTTATTGTACTTTTAATCATATAGTTTTTTAATTTTGGCAAAGATAAAACTTATTTAACACATAGTTTTTCAAAATATTAGTATTTTTACTTTATGCCAATTGATACGATATACAGAAACTCCCAGTGCGAATGGGTAGATGTAGAGGCTCCTACAGCAGAAGACCTGAAATTTCTTCATGAAAGATACGAAATCAATAACCTTCTCCTTGAGGACACCATGGATCCCAATCACCTTCCGAAATATGAGGAAGACGGGAATGTAAAATTCTTTCTTCTCCGTGAAAGCACAGAGCTGGAAAGAAAAAATCTAAATACCATCAGTGATATCAGTACCAAGATTGGAATTTTCTTACTGGACAATACGATTATTACCATCCACAGGATGAAAACCAGAAGTATTTCTGAGACTAAGAAAAGAGTGGCTATGATGCCAGAGGAATTAACACCTCAAAAAATCATCCTGATGATCGCCATATTGATTATGAAAAGTTTTGATGATGAATCACTGAGTCTTTTTGAAACTATGGATAATATTGAAAATGAGATCTTCCTTAAAAATACCAATCATACCAGCCAGATTCGTCGCCTTTATAAGCTGAAGAGAAAGTCAGGGTTAAATTCCAGGGTACTGGTTATTTCAACAGATGCCATTGATAAATTTAAATTACTGAACCTGCAGGATTCTGAATTTGTAGATTTAAAGGATAAGCATAAAGATGTGGTCGCCGATTTTGATCATTTAAACATTCAGATTACGAACCTTATTTCTATGTTTCTGGCCCTTTCAGATCAAAAGGCCAACCAGGTCATGAAAGTTTTAGCGATCTATTCTGTCTATTTTTTACCCATCACATTTATTGCCGGAGTCTACGGAATGAATTTTGAAAATATGCCGGAGCTTCACCACAAACATGGTTATTTTATAACCCTTGGAGTCATGGCAACGGTGGTCATCAGTACGTTTATTTATGTAAGACGTAAACAGTGGTAATTTTACAGGACAGAGGTTTCGCCTTCAATCCTTTATCTTGACAATAAAAACACCCTCCATGAAAGCAGAAGACCTTTATAAAACTCTGGAAGATAACGTACTGTCGAAAGCGTCTAAAGAAAAGCTTATGGCACTTCATGAAAACATCTCATCCAAAGAGTTTTCAGATCTTCTGGATGAATATGGGCATCAATATGTAGAATTTGTACAGGAAGGTGGTGGTGTCTGGGGAAGTGCACTTGTGGGCTATCTGTATGGGCTTGAATGTTTTGGAATCCGCTTTCTGAAAGTAGCCGGAACCAGTGCAGGTGCTATCAACACCATGCTTATTGCTGCCTGCAGAACCAAAGAAGAGGCTAAAAGTGATATCATCAGAGATATTCTTTTCAATTGGAATTTCTCAGATTTCATGGATGGAAAAACGTATGTAAAAACGACATTGCATGCGATGCTGAACAATAAAAACTTCTTTAGAATCAATGCTGTTATTGCTGTAATATGTTTTGTTCTTTTGGTTACAATTCCTTTTGCAGTTCCGGCAGGATCTATTCTGAATACAAGGCTGATGTTTCTGATCCCTCTGATTCCGGCCATAATCCTGTTTCTTTGTATTAAAAAACTCTATCATAATTTCCGGAAAGAAAACAGCGGACTGAATCCGGGAAATGTATTTTTAAATACCATGACCAATGCTCTTGACGGATTTGGAGTAAAAACCGTCGCCCAGCTCAATGAAAAATTTATCCGTAAAGACTATGATCTGAATCTTAATTACCGATACGGTAACAGAGATGAATATTACAGCCTTGCTCTACAAAATATTGAAAAGATCAAAACCAAAAACCTGGAGCATATTGATCCGACCAGGTATAAAATTTTTTATGACAGTGCTTACAATAATGATTACTACAAGAATAATCCTTTTTACCAGCTTAAATCTGACTATGTAGTCATTACTACAGATATCAACGCGAAAATTAAGGTGGAACTTCCGACTATGGCTAACCTCTATTGGTCTGAAGAAGAGCTCAAGCACATCAGTCCTGCAGAGTTTGTCAGAGCTTCCATGTCGGTACCTTTCTTTTTTGAACCTTACCAGAAGAGAATCAACAAGAATGAAGATTCGGTGAAATATGCCTGGAGATTCTGGATGAACACCAAACAGCAGGATATTAATCCCGTCGGGGTATTTATTGACGGAGGCAGTATTTCTAATTTCCCGATTGATCTTTTCCATGCCGATGAAGTCTTCTATCCAAGGTTACCCCTTTTTGGAGTACAGCTGACCAGCGATTCCGATATTCTTTCCGAAAAAGGAAAAACCAGTGAGGAAATCCTTAAAACGCCTTTCAGCTATGCAGGAAATATCATCAGTACCCTGAAAGGTTTTAATGATAAAACCTTCCTCACCAAACATACTTTTTACCAGTTATACAGCATCCAAACCGTTAACTGTGGCACCAGCAGCTGGCTTAATTTCTTTATGAAAAAAGAAGAAAAAGAAGATCTTTTCAACAGAGGATTTCAGGCTGCCCTGGATTTTCTTAATCAGTTTGACTGGGAAAAATACAAATATGAAAGAATGATGCTTACGATGAAGGAGAAAAAAATATTAAGAGAAGAGGATACTCCAACGGTAGGATAAGACATTTTTAAGTATTTTCGTTTTAAAATTAAATTATGAAATATACCTGTGAATGCTGCGGAGAAGAAAAAGAAGACTGGCCTGCACTGGCTTATAACGCTCCTGATTTTTATTATAATCTCTCCGATGAGGAATTGAAAACGGCTATACTCAATTCAGATCTGTGTATCGTGGAAAACCCTGAAAGCTCCCACAGATTTATCCGTGCTGTTTTGATACAGGAAGTACATAATGACTGCAGAAATCTGGATTACGGAATCTGGGTTTCATTAAGTGAAAAAAACTTTACTGAATATGTCGACAATTATCATAATAAAGAATTCAAAGCTGAGTATTTCGGCTGGCTCAATACTTATTTTCCGGACTATGATTTTTCGGAAAGCATTCCTACAACTGTTGTGGTAGACAACAGTATCGGCCGGCCGTTTGTTTTCCCGCATCAGAGTTTTGAACATCCGTTTGTAGAAGATTTCTATAATGGAATATCAGTAGAAGAAGCGGAAAAAAGAATTAAAAGGGTATTAAACGTTTAACAGATACGACCTATCCGATACCTTAAGTGATTGATGATAAAATATATCAAAAATAAATTCCTTATTATTCTTACTGTAATAACTGCTTTGTTGATTATATACGGGATGATTGCTGAAAATGTATGGGTAAAACAAATGCTGAAAAATCCCAGATATACTATTGGTGAGGCTACCTCAGACTGGCATCAGAAAAATAACAATGGTGTAGGAACGGATTACAGATATCAGGTAAATGATAAAATATATTTTAAAACGGGAAGTTGCTCCTATCGAAAAGGAGACCGGTTTCTCATTATTTTCGATTCTATAGAACCACAAAATGCAAGAGTTCTTGATATCTATGCTATTGAGAATTATCTTATCGGATTACAAGTTCCTAAAAATGGATGGAAATATCAGGATGTCCCTTTTGATATTGACAGCAATACCATAAAAAAATATCTGCAGGACTGGAATGTTGAACCATTTGAATACATACAAAAGTAAAGTTGACCTCACTTATACTAAAGAGGCCAACTTTACCTTTTTCATTTATAAGTTATCCAGAAATTCAAGATACCCCGGAATACTTTTTTCAATCCATTCTTTGGAAGAATCTCTTTCAATTCCGTAATAGACAAAAGGTTCTTTATAATCCGCCCTGATATAATCAAATGTCAGTTCATACGGTCGAAAAAGCTCTTTCATAGTATATTTATATTCTCCTGCCCGGCTATATCCTTCTTCATCAATACCTGCGGTAACTGCCAGTGACATTTTCTTTCCTTGCAGCTGATATCCGCTGGTACTTCCATAGGCCCAACCATATAAAACCACCTCATCCAGCCATTGTTTTAGCAGCGGCGGGCTGCTGAACCAGTAAAAAGGAAACTGAAATACAATTTTATCATACGACTCCATCAGTTTCTGCTCGCGGGCAACATTAATTTTCCCATCAGGATACACTTCATATAACTGATGGACAGTATACTTTTCAGGGAATTTTTTAAGCTCTTCTATCCATCTTTTATTGATTACAGATTTTTCAATATCAGGGTGAGTAACGATAATTAAGGTCTTCATAAATTTTAAATTTCTGAAACAAAATTACAATACGTACCTTACATTTTGTACATTAGCGACTCATTGTAGGGTACTATAAAAAATGTAAGTAATGACAAAAATCAAAGAAACCTCCACAAATTTTGCCAATAAAAAAGCACTTGCTGACGAATGTCCTGAAGTTTACGCATCCAATATTATCGGTGGCCAGTGGGCTCTGGCAATCTGCTGTTATCTCATCAACGGAAAAATGAGATTTGGTGAGCTTAAGAAAAAACTTCAGAATATCACCGAACGTATGCTTACCCTTCAGCTCCGAAGACTGGAAGAAGATAAAATCATTACGAGAACGATATACGCAGAAGTTCCGCCACGGGTAGAATATGAACTTACAGATATCGGGTATAAATTAAAGCCGATCATCCTTGAATTTGAAAAATGGGGTAAAGAACATAAAGCTATCCTTGACAAAGACCATAAAAATGATAACGATTAATATTTAGCGTATTACAAAAATAGATTTTTTTCTGCTGAAAATAATTTCAAACTGATTTTTCAGTAATATTGCATCATATTAAACACTTACCCTATGATGAGAAAATGTATTTTGCTTTTTACAATCTTCGCTTGGGTTATCTCTTGCAGCAGAGACAGCAACAATGAATTCAGTAACGGTTCTTCCGATTATAATCACACCCGTTCTGTAGGCGCATCTGCCAATGATCTGCTAAGCAACAGCCGTTATAATTCTCTGTTAATAGAAATTCAGTATATGCCCGGTTATGCCCCTGATGCACAGGCCCTGGATCATGTAAAGAACTTTTTATCCGCTTATCTCCGTAAAGACAACGGAATTACAATTACCCAGCGTGAAATTCCCGGAACATCATCTTCCAGCTTATCTGCTGATGATATCAGAAAGATTGAAAATAATAACCGGACTGTATTTACAAACGGGTCAACCATGGCTATCAACATTATGTATACTAATGGTCAGTACAGCGGGAATTCCAATACTTTAGGAATTGCTTACCGTAATACTTCCATTGCATTATTAGGTAAAACCATTCATGATAATTCGGGAGCATTCGGACAAACCAGCCGGACAAAGCTGGAGGCAACGGTACTGGAACATGAGATTGGCCATTTGCTGGGATTAGTGGATTTAGGCTCACCCATGCAGGTTAATCATAAGGATTCCTCCAATGGCAATCATTGTAATAATCAAAATTGTCTGATGTATTATGCTTCTGAAACTACAGACATTTTAGGTTTCATTACCACCGGTAATATTCCTCAGTTGGATGCTAACTGTAAGGCCGATCTGAAGGCTAACGGCGGAAAATAACTGAATGTAAAGCATCATGATATCCATTTTCTATAAAAATCAGGGTAATCACATTTTCATACCGTGATTTTATGCATTATTATTTTCTTTCCGATTCCTCCCATAAAGGATTTTGTTCCAGAACTTTAGAATACACAGGACATGTTTCATGGTGGGCTCCTTTAAGATATCCTGTGCTCATCAGAAATTCATTCACAATCTCACCACCGGTAAATTTGAAGGTTTTTTTAAAAAGCTTCATCCATTCCTGTAATGTTTTGGGATGGTGATGCTCCAGCCATTTTTCAAACGAACCGAATTCCTTCTGCAGCTCCACTATGGTTTTAGCATTTTCAATAGCTGCATTCACCTTTAATTTATTTCGGATGATGCCACTGTCATTAAGAAGTCTTTCACGGTCTTCTTCAGTATAAGCAGCTATTTTCCGGATATCAAAATGATCATATGCTTTTCTGAAGCTTTCTTCCTTTTTCAAAACGGTTTCCCAGCTCAGGCCTGCCTGATTAATTTCCAGAATCAGTCTTCCGAATAATTCGTTATCATCATGAATCGGAAATCCGTAATAATGATCGTGGTAATTTTTATGCAGTTCTTTTCTGCTTTCAGGCTGCATTCCGGCTATAGCTAAACAATAACTCATTGAAATATTCTGTTTTTAATTTAAATGACGGGATAAAGATAAGACAGTATTGTGACAACTGTTAGTCAGTAGAAGTATTAAATTGTAAAATAACAGGTATAAAGGGTTCATTATGTAATATTTTCTTGAAATATTCTATAAATTAGTATTTTAGCAGAGATAATACCTAATCATGAAATCATCTTTACCCATTCTTTTTATTCTTTTTTTTATCTCCTTTAACGCACAAAGCATCTATTCCAGGGCTTATGGAAACCGAAAGAACCCTCCGGTTATTTTTATTCACGGCGGTCCTTCCGGAAATGCTACCTTATTTGAAGGCACTACAGCACAGCAACTGGCGAATAAAGGATTCTATGTAATCGTTTATGACAGACGCGGTGAGGGAAGATCTAAAGATGACAATGCCTCCATGACTTTTACGGAGAGTTTTAACGATCTGAATCAGCTGTACAGGATATACCGAATTAAAAAGGCAAACATCCTCGCACATAGTTTCGGAGGAATTATCGGGACTTTATTTGCCGGTAAGTTTCCTGAACGAGTAAGTTCTTTAACTCTTGCCGGAGCTTTATTTACCCAACAGGAAACTTACGATCATATCCTTAAAGAAGCTAAAGAACATTTCAAAAATGATCCGGTTCAGCTTAAAGAGATTTCGGAAATCGAAAATCTGGATAAACACTCTGCAGCCTACAGAAAAAGATGTTATGAAACAGCCAGCCAACTTAACTTTTTTGATATGCCCTCTCCCACTCCGGAAAGCAAAAATTTAAGGGCACAATATGAAGCCGGAGAATTTTACCAGACCAATATCAGAAACCCTCAGTCACCAATTCTATTCTATCAGAATGAACCTCTCAATAATCTGGACAATACAGCTGTTTTAAAAGAAATCAAAAGAAAAGGAACTCCTGTTTTTGCTGTTTATGGAAAGAATGACGGAATCTTTTCCCTAAAACAACTCACTGACCTTAAAAACATTGTCGGAAAAGAAAATTTTAAGCTTTTAGACAATTGTTCTCATTACTTATTTGTCGATCAACAGCATGAATTTTTGCAATTTATAGAGTCCAAATTAAAATAAACCGTAGTTTTGTAGAAATGCCACACAACGGAATCCATATGAAAACCACTAAAGCCATCATTACGATGCTTATACTGGTGTTTTCATTATCGCCGTGTTCTGTAAAAAGAGATGTTCTTGATATTTTTGATATTCAGTACATCAGTGGGCTGAATAAAGTAAAAACAGCATCTCCCAATTGTGAAGCTTCTGTTTCCGCATCGAAGATTTCTCTTGTAAAAACCGATATCAAATCACATCAGCGCTTTTCTTTCTTACATTATACAAAAAAAAATACTCCTGAAGAAAGACCTTTTTACAACACCTCTTCCAAACGTTCTACGGGCAACAGCCCGCCGAAGTATATTTTATTTAAAAGACTGAAGCTTAATCTGGTTTAACTTTTTTAACCCAAATAAAAAATCAGTTTTTTACAATTCAATATTAAATTTCAATGAAACATACTATTAACAGCCAGTCTTATGATCTGGCCGGATTATATACTTTGTCCTTCCGTATGGTTATCGGATGGACCTATTTTTCTGCCTTCTGGCGCAGACTCGTTCTTGAGAACAAATTAATTCCGGATGAACAGGGCTATATCGGGGAAAAATTTAATCATTTCCTTCCCAATGCCTTAGGAATAAAACCAGTTATAGAATATCTGGTGACTCATCCGGAGACCTTACAGCGCTCTATGATGACTTTTACCGTTATTGAAGCTATAGTTGGGCTATTACTCATTCTGGGAGTATTCACAAGACTGATGAGTATTGGTATTTTCAGTCTGGCTTTGGGAATCCTTCTCGGATCCGGCTGGCTTGGGACCACCTGTGTAGACGAATGGCAGATCGGCGTGCTGGGAATTGCGGGCGGATTCGTTCTGTTTCTTACCGGGAGCGGTCCTTTTTCTCTGGATTATTATTTCATCAGGAAAGCCTATCGTTTTACGGATACAAAATGGTTTCAATGGCTTGGATCAGGAATCCTACCTTTGTCAAAACCTAAGACTATAGTCTTTACGGGTTCAATGCTTATTTTCGGACTCTGCCTTTATACCAACCAATATTTTCACGGTGGGGTTTGGGGAACATTACACAATAAATCTGTAAAGCCCAGGGTTGAAATTTCCGGAATTTCTCTTCAGAACTCTATATTGAAATTTGAAGTTTACAGAACCGAAGGTGCCGATGTGTACGGGTCTTTTCTTATCGGAATTCATATTCTGGATAAAAACGGAAATATCTTAAAGCAACTGGATGCTCTGCAATTATCAGAATTTTCCAAAGAGCATATTAAAAATTATTATGTAGCTAAAGTAAAACCGGGAAAACACAGTCTGATCATTCCCCTGGGTGCAAAAGCTGATATTATGATTGATGTGAATGATATTCCTCAGAAAGAAGAAATACATAGTTTAAAACTTATCGATATCAGTGGTATTGAATGGGTTTCAAAAATCAGATAAGTGAAAATTTTAAAAAAGACAAATTATATAATAAGGGCTGCTGCTTTGCAATAGCCCTTATTAAATTCATATAGAGAATCTAAGCTTTAATCCTGAATTTTTCAGTATTTATTTTTAAAAATACTTATCTGATAAATACATGAACTATCCGGATTAATTTCCAGTACTTTTATATTTAGTAAAACATCCAGCCCCATAGTATCGCACACTCCTTGTATAAAAGGTTGTATAACCGGCCATTTCAGAAGCCCTGAAATTCCAAGACTCTGTGTAATTTTATGGTAACGGTCTACTCCCAGTATCAACATTTCAATTTTATGGTCATTCAATTCTTTAAATTCAAAACTATATTCGGGGCTGGATGTAAAAACTGCTCCTATAAGTATTTTTGCAACAGCGGGAATACCGGGTTGCAAATCAGGTTTCGCTTGTAGATTTCTTAAGGCCATCTTTGCCCCAAGATCATACATAAATTTGCTGGAAAGGGTTTCTACCGCTTCAGCTCCAAAAAGTTGTTCTGTTTGTTTAAGCATTCCTCCGTAAAATGCACCTGTAATATCTGAGAGCCTCTGAACAAGCTCTGTAAAAGTTGCAGGAAAAAGATCTGAAATAATCTGATCCGGTTCCATTTCAGAGAGATAAATATCATTTTTTCTGAAATCGGATAATGCTACAAATGGTTCCGGCAGTTGTAAATTATTATTCATGATAATTTTTTTGATATCAGTGTTGTTTAAGAAGTAACAAATACCATTCTCAAAACAGAAATAAAGAATTATCTCTTTAATGAAAACAAAATATCAATGCCATACAATAATGGCCTGATCCATCCATAAGATTTAGCAGTTATTTATCAGAAAGGAGCATGGTAAAATACTCCGGGATATCTCTCTTGAAAAAGAGAAGGTGTAAATGAGGGAGGCTATTCATATTTTTTCATTTGGTACTGTAAAGCTAAAAAAAATAAATAAATTCTCCAATAGGTGATATTAATTTATTGCAACAATAAATAACTAACATCAAATCAGTTACCGTATAAAAACCTCATGGATACTAATCTGAATCTGATTATTTATGTTAGAAAAAACATAAAAAAACCTCCGGAAATCCGGAGGTTTATGATTAAAATTTAGTGCATGGCTTCACTCAAATCTATTTTTTCTTTACTTTTTCTTTCTTTTATAAATAAGATAAACGGAATACATATCAGGAATATAACGCCGAGATAAAGAAATACATCCATATAGGACAATACGGTAGCCTGTTTAGTAACCGATAAGTCAAGCATTTTATATGCCGCATTCAGCGCTGCATCGGGAGTCATTCCCTTTGAAATAAAACTTGCCTTCAGTGTATTAATCCTTTGCTGGACTTCAAAATCGGTAGAATCAAGATGAGTAATCAAATTGACTCTGTATTTCTGGCTGGCATTGGCAATAAAAGTAGTGATTGCCGCAATTCCGAAAGATCCTCCAAGCTGTCTCATCATCCCCGTAAAGGCTGCACCCTGGCCAATTTCCTGCCCTTTCAAAGTACTTAGTGATAAAGAAGTAATCGGAATAAACAATAATCCCAGTCCGGCACCTCTTACAATCAGCATCCAGAAGAAGGCTTCTTTACTTGTATCCGGAGTCAGAATTTTATATCCCCAGAAACTATAAATAAAGAAGATAAACAGTCCCAGAGAAACCAGGATCTGTTGTTTCGCACCTTTTGATAATAGCCTGCCAATAATCGGCATCATGAAAGCCGTTGTCAATGCGGCAGGAATCATCAATGCACCCGACTGCAGGGCCGTCCATCCTAAAATACTCTGTGTATAAAGAGGAACAATGAATGTAGAACCGTAGAGTCCGAATCCAAGCACGAAAGACATCATGGTCCCGATCCTTAGATTACTATTTTTAAGTACTCTGAGTTCCACAATCGGATACTTAAAAGTAAGTTCCCGCCACAGGAATAATATAAACCCTAAAACTGCCGCTACAGTGAATGCTACAATCATTCCGCTGGCAAACCAGTCTTCTTCATGCCCTCTTTCCAGAATAAATTGTAATGAACCTACGGTTACGGCTAACAGGGCAATACCCAGCCAGTCGACATCTGAAACTTTACGTTTTTCTGCATATTTCGGACTTCTTACAAACTGAAGCGTCATCAGAGTTGCTGCAATCCCGATCGGAATATTGATATAAAAAATATAAGGCCAGCTGAAATTATCTACGATGTATCCTCCCAACGGCGGACCTAAAGTAGGGCCAATAATTACCCCTAAACCATAGATTGCCTGAGCCATACTTCTTTTTTCAATCGGATAAGACTCCGTGATAATAGTCTGTGAAGTTACCAGTAAGGCTCCTCCACCGATTCCCTGCATCAATCTGAAGAATACCAGTTCCCAGATATTAGTCGCATTTCCACATAAAAATGAAAATATTGTAAATATAATAATGGATGCCGCGAAGTAATTTCTACGCCCAAACTGCTGAGAAAGCCAGCTTGTCATTGGTACGATAATTACGTTCCCGATTGCATAGGCCGTAATTACCCATCCTACTTCAGAAAGTGTGGCTCCAAGATTACCCTTCATCTCATTCAAGGCAACATTGACAATCGTGGAGTCCACAATCTCAAGCAAAGCACAAAGAATCGCTGTAATCGTAATGATTACTCTTCGGGCTCCATATTCTACTAATGAATCTTGCATAATTTTATTCGAATATTTGTATTAATGTAAATTGTAGGATGCATTAATGATTTTTAATTTATCATGAATACATTGTACGTCAGTACATGAATACTATTTCAAAGCAACTTCTGCCTTCACATTCATTCCTGTTCTCAATCTCTTGGCGATATTTTTATCAAGATTTACAAAATCTATTTTTACAGGAAGTCTCTGTACCACTTTTACGAAGTTACCACTTGCATTGTCCGGAGGCAAAATAGAAAATGTAGCTCCTGTTGCAGGAGAGAATGAGCTTACTACGCCTTCAAATTTCTGATCAGGGAAAGCATCGATTTCAATTTTCACTTTTTGCCCTTCAACCATTTTATCTACCTGTGTTTCCTTAAAATTGGCAACCACCCATTTCTGATCATTCTTAACCAGGGCAAATAATTGTGCTCCTGCCTGTAAATACTGTCCGGCCTGAGTAGGTACCTTTCCTACATATCCGTCTTCAGGAGCTAAAATAACCGTATAAGACAAGTTTAATTTTGCATTTTCAACGTCTACTTCTCTTTGTTTAGCTACAGAACCTGCTACGCTGATCTGCTGAGAACTTGCAGCGGTCTGAGAAGAAGCGATAGTGGTTTGCTGAGCGATTTGATTTCTCTGATCAACTAAAACCTGTAATTGCTTATCTGCAGATTGTTTTGCTGCTAAAGCCTGCTCATATTGTTGCTCTGTAATAGAGTGATCTTTAACAAGATTAGCATATCTTTTTAAATCCTGAGATGTTTTCCAGACATTTACTTTTGCAGCTTCTATTTGTGCATTGGCAGTAACTACAGCGGCTTCAGAAGAGCTGATGTTTTTGGAAGTAGCTGTTGTAGAAGCTTCCGCATTTGAAATATTGCTTTTCGCTGTAGATAAAGCTGCCTGAGCCTGCTCAAGCGCCATTTTCTGATCTCTGTTATCCAGAATAACCAGCGTATCTCCTTTTTTAACAAATTGATTGTCTTTTACTTTTACTTCTTTAATATATCCTGAAACTTTAGAAATCACAGGGGCCATGTTTGAAGTAATTTGAGCATCATCAGTCTCTTCGTGATACTGTCCGTATGTATATGCTCTGTAACCGTAGATACCTCCTCCGATTACTACAGCCGCTAAAATGATGGGAAAGACTAAGCTTTTTTTCTTTTTAGGTTCAGCTGCTGGTGTAGTATTATTTTCCATTTTGGTTTCGATCTGATTATTTAATTGTTAAAGTTCCTGTTGTCTGTAATAGTTTTCTGTACGCTAGCGCAGCATCTGCTTTTGCATTGATAACGCCAACGTTTGCTGAAATCTGAGCCGCATCTGCATCCAGTAATTCTGTCATGGTTGCAAGACCGTTATCATATTTATTTTTTGTAATTCTGTAATTCTCATTAGCCTGTTCTGCTGATTTCTCAAATACAACGATTCTCTTTTTAGAATAATCCGTATTCTGATATTCTCTGTTGACATCAAGCTTAATATTATCATTTAATAATTCATCAGTAGCCGCCAGTTGCTTTTCTCTAGCCTGAGACTGCTTTAAGGAAGAATTTTCTTTCCAGATATTGGACAGGTTATAAGAAATTCCGACTCCTACATTCACGGCATTGTAAACAGTAAGAAATTTAGGAATATCCGCAGCGATATAACCTCCAGTGAAAGCTACGGAAGGAAGGTTTTCAGCTTTGGCTGCCTTTGACCCCAGTTCTGCTGCTTTTCTTTGTTGAGCTAAAGCCTGTAAATCTTTACGGTTTTCTCGGGCTTCGCTTACATAGAAATCTACCGGCTTCACATCAGAACCTTCTTCAATATAGTTAGGATCAACTTCAAGTTCGGTAGTTTCAGGAAGTCCCAATAATAAATCCATATTGATATTCGCAATATTGTAATTATTTTTAGCTTCCAGTAACTGAAGTTCTATATTTGAAGTCTGAAGGTTAGCTTTTAATCTGTCATTTCTTGCAATCAGACCGTTGTTTTCCATTTTAAGAAAGGTTTCATCTCTTTTTTGAGAAGCGGCAAGATTTTCTTCAAAAACTTTGATAGACTGGTTGGCTTTAAACAAATTGTTATAAGCCTGGGCAACGTTATAAGCGATGGCTATTTTATCATTTTCCGTGCTCAGTTTAGAAGCTTCCACCAAATATTTTGCAGATTGAATACCATATTTTATTCTTCCGCCGCTATAGATAGGAACACTAAGATTAGCGGAACCATAAAGAACCTGGTGAACATCCGGGCCTCCTGCTCCTCCGGAAAGCCCCGCAAGTTTAATATCAACATTCGGTTTTATCGGAAGATACATATAGCTCCCCGAAACTTTCAATTCAGGAAGCTGTCTGTTTTTAGCTTCCAAAAGATCAGCGGTAGCCTCCTCGATCTTGGCGGCATCGATCTTGAGATTCTTGCTGTTCTGGATTCCCAGCTGCACAGCTTCGTCAAGAGAAAGTGTTTTTTTCTCCTGAGCATTTGCATTTGCTATTCCTAAGAATAATGATAATGCAATCACTGAGTTATTTATTCTCTTCATAACCTAAAAGGTCTTTTAGTAAATGTTTTATATGTTTATTAAGTTCTGTATAAAATGTTTCATCAAAAACACTCTCCTCTTCTGTATCATTAAGGAACTCTTTATACATATCTTTTGCATTGAATGCATAAAACAATGTTCCGCTGATGGTAGAATGAAGCAGATAAATCGGAGGATTTTTAGTAAAAACACCTTTCTCTAATCCCTGTTCCAAAATTTGCGAATACATAGACAGAAATCCCATTTTGGTTTGTTTTAAAAACTCTACAATCTGTGGATTTTCAGCATGAAGCTGTTCCCGCTGCATAATTCTGTAAAAGCATTTCTGCGTTCTGATTTTATCAGAAAACTGATCTATTATTTTTTCAATTTTCTGCCATTCATTAAGGTCTGTTCTCTCTACAATATCTTTTGAAAAAAACTGTCCTTCATTCATTCTGTATTCAACCAGTTTTTCATAGAGCTTTTCTTTAGAGCCAAAATAGTAAGAGATCATAGAGATGTTCACATTTGCCGCTTTGGAAATTTCTCTGGTGGAAGTTCCGTCAAAACCCTTTTCTGCGAAAAGTTTTTCAGCTGCAAATAATATATTTTCTTCTTTTGAAATCATATCATTCCCATTTTCAGGGCGCAAATGTACATAAGTTTTAAATAAAATCAAACGATTGATTGATTTTTTAATATAGATTTAATTTATCAGCAATATAAGACTGCTTCTATGAAAAATATACACAAACGAAACGGTAAATAATTCGCGCAATTGTTATGCCCTTTTTAAAAAAAACATTAAAATACTTTATATTTAATAAAAATTTAATCAACTCTGTCAAAAAACTATTACATTTATGACCTTTAAAATTTTAAATCATGAAGAAAATAATTGCGATTTTAGCCTTAGGTCTGTTTACGGCAGGCTATGCACAGGAAAAGCCAAAAGAAGGATGCTGTGCCGGAAAAGACAAAAAAGAATGTACGGTAAAGGATAAAAAAGCATGTACTGATGTCCATCACAAAGATGGAAGTGCAAAAGCCAACACGGCAGAAAATACACCTAAAAAAGATAAGAAAGCTGTAAAAGTAAAGAAAACGGCTTAATTGAATAAAAAACACCGGTCAATTGGCCGGTGTTTTTTTATGAGTTCTTGTGAATATATCTCGATAATTTTATGCCAAGATCAGTCCAGACAATCTTAGGATTTCCGTTTCGGGTTAAATGCAGATCAGCTGTGTTGATTTCTTCCAGGATACTTTCAATATTCGCTCCACTGATAAATTTTGAAAATCCATTCCAGTTGAAATCATCAGCATTGATTTTTTTATATACCAACTCATCAGACTGATAATTTTGCAGCAAAGCCAATCTGAAAATCTCAGAACAATAATTTAGAAAATTCTTCTGCTTTTCCCTGTTCCATCCTGCAATTTCTCTGGCCCAGAAAATAATGCTTTTAAGATAAGCAGGTTTCTTTTTTACCATAAAGGCATCACGAACCCACTGTACAAAGAGTTTTTCAAATTCATTGCTTTTATCACCGGAATTTAAAAGTTGTAAGGCATCATTGAGATCCCCTTGAGCTTCGTGAAGAATTTCTCTTATTTTTTCCTGAGAAACGGAAAAATCTTTTTGGAGATAGTTCCCCAGATCTTCATCATCAATTCTCGGAACTTCTACAATCTGGGTTCTGGAAAGAATGGTGGGAAGAATATCATTGGTATTTTCAGCCGTAAGAAGAATAATGGTTTTAGCGGGAGGTTCTTCCAGAAATTTCAAAAATTTATTGGAAGCCGCTACATTCATTTTATCTGCTCTCCAGACAATAAGGATTTTAGTTCCGCCTTCAAAACTTTTTAATGCAAATTTCTGATTCTGGTCATCTACTTCATCGGCAGAGATAAACAATTGTTTATTTTCGGATTCTAAAAAAGCAGTCCAATCATCATAGCTTGAATAAGGGGATTTAAGAATCATTTCCCTGAATTCTTCAAATTTATTTTTACTTAAAGAGTTTTTGTTGTCTGTAAAAACGGGAAAACTGAAATGCAGATCCAGATGATTAAGATGCTCAACCTTTGATGCGGCATGCGCATTTTCCTGGTTAAAAATTTCTCTGGCATAAGCCAATACCATAGGCAATGTTCCATATCCTTCTTTTCCTACAAAAAGCTGGGCATGGCTCACTCTGTTTTCAGCAATGCTATCTCTAAGAAGTTTTTTCAGATTTTGTTGTCCGGCTATGTTCTCCCAATTCATGTTTCAAAGATAAAAAAACTGAAGAAGAATTCGGGCGTAAATTTATGAATTGTCAATCCTAAGAAAGATAAATCATTCTTTTTTATGGCAAAAGAGAAATAATGTATGGGCATTCATGAATGGAACAGATTCTCTGTTTAATATCTGCTATATCACTATTCACAATTGATATTAATAATCTGTAAACATTCAAAAATCCTTATTATAACGGCCTTAACAAACTTTAACCACATATAATTTTTACAATTCATTAATATTTAAGATATTTGCGCATTGTTTTAAAAATCAAGAATGAAAAAAATCTTTGTAGTATCATTCATATCAGTTGGATATTTCCTAAATGCACAGAGTCTAAGTAACTCTCCTTATGCAGCGTATGGAATTGGAGATGTAAAATATGATAATACGATCGAAACTGCTTCAATGGGAGGTATATCTACTGCTTTTATAAGTGATTTTACCAGTAGTTTCAATTTTGCAAACCCTGCAAATAACACTAACTTCGACCTTACAAGCATCAGGCTGGAAGCTACTAATGAAAACAATTATTTCAAATCGAATTATAACGATACGAAATCTACAAAGCATTCTACGTATCTTTCGAATATTGCCTTGGCATTTCCAATCTCTTCAAAGGTTAAAATGGGAATTTCTTATCAGCCATACAGCTCTAAGAATTATAATATTACCAACACTGAGATTCTGAAAGACGGAACAGGCTACAAAAATGTTTTCAGAGGAAACGGAACTTTAAATACCGCACAGGTAGCCGTATCCTACAAAATAAACCAGGAATTGGCGGTAGGAGCAAGAGCCAATCTTTATTTTGGTGATTTATCCGATCTTAATGAGTTTTATACGGTAGATGCTAATGGTGTTGCAAGTTCGGAATTCATTAATGGTTATCAGACTAAAAACAGAGTCAGAAATTTTAACTTTACCCTGGGTACAAGTTATCAGACTTTAAATACACGCACAGATAAAAAACTAACGATTGGTGCCACTGCTACTTTCGGGAATACCAGCAATATGACTACTGATTATATTAACAGTACTTATACCTATGCTGATGCAGAAGGAACAAGAGCCAACGAAACTATTATAGACCAGCAAAGTAGAAAATCTAAAAACCTTCTTCCACTACAAGCCTCTTTAGGAGTTGGGTACGGAAGTGAAAATCACTGGTTCCTTTCCGGACAGCTTGATTATAAAAAAGGAGAAAATATTTCTTACTTTGGCCAGACTTTCAACATGCAGGATACCTACAGAATTTCTGCGGGTGGATGGTATCTTCCTAATTACAATAACTTCAGAAGTTATTTCTCAAGGGTAATCTACCGATATGGTGCTTTCTATGAAAGAGGTGGGCTTAAATTAGAAGGAAACAGTATTAACAAATTCGGTATTTCAGCCGGTGTTATGCTTCCTTTCAAGAATAGTAGTATCACAAGAATGAGTGGTCTGGAACTCGGTGTAGAACTCGGTAAAAGAGGGACTCTCAGTGACAACCTGATCAACCAAAACTTTATCAACCTGAGAATCGGCTTTAATTTTGCTGATAAATGGTTCAGAAAGAATCTCTATAACTAGAATGAACTTTTCAAAAAAAATATCATATAAAAATATAGCATGCCTTTTTAGTTGTGCTATATTTTTTATATTGACCTCCTGTGAGGAAGACCTTACTAAGACCAACGGCAGCCAAAGTAAAAATTTCCCGTCACAGATCATTAACAATGCCAACATTATCCAACGTGATTCCGGCTTTGTTACGCTAAAAGCCAAGGCTCCCATCATTGAAAAATACGAGCTGATCGACAGCCCGTATGTAGTAGCCAGAAAAGGAATCAATATAGAATTCTTTGATAAAAAGAAACCGAAAATTCCCGGAAAAATTACGGCTAAATATGCCCGTATTTTTGAATATAAAAAATTCTATGAAGCTAAAGGCGATGTAAGAATTACAACCAATGAAGGACAGCGATTTGCCATGCAGAGCATTTACTGGGACCAGAAAAAAAACAGAATTTACACCAAAGATACTGTTTATGTAACCATGGAAGATGGCTCGACTTTAGTAGGAGCTAACGGTATGACTGCAAAAGATGATTTTTCCGAATATACCTTCTATAACAATTCAGGAGACTTCAGTTCAAAGAGGATTTCTGAAAACAAAAAATAGTTTCTCATGAAAACTCTTGCTATTGGACTTATGTCCGGAACCAGCCTGGACGGTTTGGATATCTGCCTTGCTGAATTTGAGCATCAAAATTCCTGGACGTTTCAGATCCTGAAAGCAGAAACTATTCCCTACTCCAGCTCATGGGAAAATCAACTCAAAAATGCCATTCATCTGTCTGCAGAAGAACTTCTGGAGCTTCATTCAGCATATGGCTTTTATCTGGGTGGTCATGTCAGAGAGTTTATCCTAAAACATCAGCTTGAAAACATCAGCCTGATTGCCTCTCACGGACACACTGTATTCCACCAGCCCCAAAGAAAATTCACACTCCAGATCGGTGACGGAAGAGCTATTAAACTGGAAACCGGCTTGCCTGTTGTATATGATTTCAGAAGCCAGGATGTCCTGATGAAAGGAAATGGTGCTCCTTTGGTCCCTATAGGAGATCAACTTCTTTTTCCGGAATATGACGCCTGTCTTAATCTGGGCGGATTTTCAAATATTTCTCTATCCTTACATGATAAAAGAATTGCTTTTGATATTGCTCCAGTAAATATCGTTCTCAACAAACTGGCGAAGCAGCTCAATCAAGATTTTGATCAAAACGGAAATCTGGCAAGAGCCGGAAAAATAAACGAAGCTATATTAAACCAACTCAATTCTTTAGATTTTTATCAGCAGTCGCATCCTAAATCCTTAGGGATAGAATGGTGCAACCAACATGTGTTCCCTTTACTTGAAAATATGGATACCTTACATGCACTGGCTACGTTTACAGAACATATTGCCCTGCAAATTTCAGGGGTGATCAACGAGAATAATATAAAGCATATTCTGTTCACCGGCGGTGGTACATATAATACATTTCTAACTGAAAAAATAAAGGCAAAAACAAGCGCTGAAATCATTATTCCGTCAAAAGAGATCATTAACTATAAAGAGGCTTTAATTTTTGCTTTTATGGGAGTCCTGAAGCTTAATAAGCAAATTAATGTACTGGCCTCTGCTACGGGAAGTATACAAGATCACAGCTCAGGTCTTATTGCATAAAAAAACCTTCATCACTGAAGGTTTTCTTTATATTATTTATAAGCTTCGATCTTATCTGTCAATGTATTGATAAAATTCTGCAGCGGCTTCTCTACCATCATTTTAATGAAAGGATTAAATTTTCCTTCAAAAAGCATTTGTACTTCCGTCTGGTTTTCGTTGAGAGGATTCAAAGTTGCTGTTAATGAAAAATCTAAACTTGAACTTGCAGATCTTAAGACTGCTTTCTGATCATCTACTTCATCTATTTTCAAAGCAATTTCCGGCATTCCCTGTAATCCGAATTTAAATCCGTTGTCTCTTATTTCAAATTTCTGAAGACCATCCGGCATAAATTCCTTGTAGTTTTCAGGAGATTTCAGTAATTCTGTTAGCTCTTTGGATGATTTATTGACAATAATTTTTCGTCCTTCTAAATTCATTTTTTATTTTTGTATTTAAATTCTTAATTCTTACAAATGTATAAAGTTTTTGTGAACGAAAAAAAATTATTACTATCTAAGCATCCTGAAGATCTTGAAAAAAATCTTGGGTATGAAAGTTTCACAACTTTAGAAATTGCATTAGATCTTTTAGAGAATACTTCTGTGACAGAACTCAATGTTTTCGGTGAGAATATTGGCGAGATCTGGCAGGAATTCCAGAAGCTGTTCAGAATCATAGAAGCAGCCGGAGGAATTGTAAATAATCCTGATGGTGAAATTCTTTTCATCAAAAGATTAGGGAAATGGGACCTTCCTAAAGGAAAAATGGAGAAAGGTGAATCCAAGGAAGAATCTGCCGTGAGGGAAATTGAAGAAGAAACCGGTCTTCAGCATGTAGAACTCGTAAAATTCATCAATACAACGTATCACATTTATGTAGAAAGGAATGGTGAAAAAATACTAAAATGCACCCATTGGTTTGAAATGAACTTCAATGGAGAGGCTGTATTTAAGCCTCAGACAGAAGAAGGAATTACTGAAGTAGCATGGAAAAACACGACCCAGATTGAAGGAGAAGTTTTTCCAAGTACATTCAAGAATATCCAGCTGATCGTACAGGATTTCTGGAATTCAAAAGCTCGTCAGAGCTGAAATTTCAGAAAAAGGCCGGAAGTCATTCGTTATACTTCCGGCCTTTTTTATTATATAAAGTCTATCAGCTTCTCTAGAGCAATTCCTCTTGAACCCTTCAACAGGATATTATCAGACTTAATTGTATTTTGTTTCAGATATTCTGCCAGTGAGGAAGTATCTTCAAAAGCAAGGCCTGAAGGATTAACCGATTTAAAATGTTTTCCTACGGTAATAATTTCATCAAAACGCAGATCCTGAGCCAGTTTTAAGATACTTTGATGCTCTTTTTCACTTTCCGAACCCAATTCCAGCATATCCCCGATTACGATGGTTTTACTGCCTTCAAAACTGATAAAATTATTCAGTGAAGCTGCCATCGAACTCGGGTTTGCATTATAAGTATCCAGCACGAGTGTCCTGTCTCCTTTTTTAACGACCTGCGAACGCATATTTGTTGGGGTATACTGCTCTATGGCATGCTTTACTCTTCCGAAACTGATTCCGAAATAAAGGCCAAGGCCTGCGGCTGCACAAAGATTGGTAAAATTATAATCTCCTGTCAGTTTTGACAAAGCCTTTTCACCCTGATACATCAACCCCACAAAATGATTTTCGGAAAAGGATGCAAAATTATAATCTGAATGATCTTTTCCAAAAGTGATCGTTGGTGAATAATTTTCAGTTTTTTCCAGCTGAATAGGATCATTCTCGTTAACAATAATTGTCCGTTGATTATTCTTAAGGTAATCATAGAGTTCAGATTTTCCTTTAATCACTCCTTCGAAGCCACCAAAACCTTCGAGGTGTGCTTTTCCGAAATTGGTAATATATCCGAAATCAGGTTGGGCAATCGTACATAAAAGCTCAATCTCCTTCTGATGGTTTGCTCCCATTTCGATGACCGCCATCTCATGCTCAGGTTTAATAGAAAGTATCGTTAACGGAACTCCGATATGATTGTTCAGATTACCGAAAGTATACTGAATATTAAATTTTTCGGAAAGCACTGCATGAATCAGTTCTTTAGTCGTTGTTTTCCCGTTACTGCCTGTAAGCCCTATAAAAGGTATGGTTAGTTTACTCCTGTGAAAAACAGCCAGTTGCTGTAAAAACTCAAGAGTAGATGGAACATAAAAAATATTTCTATCTCTGTTTTCAAATTCCGGCAGCTCTACAATGACTGCCAAAGCTCCTTCATCTATAGCTTTTTCAGCTAAAGTTGCTGCATTGAAATTTTCACCGGAAAAAGCAAAGAAAATATCATTTTCAGCTATTTTCCTACTATCAATCGTTACTTTACCTGCTTGTAAAAATAAGGGATAAAACTGTTCTATATTCATGAGTCAAAAATAAAAAAACCTTCCGAAACTCCGGAAGGTTTTTTATAAGTATTTTTTGATAAATATTATCTTCTTGTTCTACTCTTATCGTTTGTTCTTGCATCCTGTGCTACACGGAATCCAATCCAACCATAAGCTCTTCCTTGATTTTTATATCTTCTCTGTCCCGGATCCAACCAATAGGCTGTATCTTGCCAAGAACCTCCTTTTACTACTCTTACTTCGTTAGAGATTGCTGAAGTTCTGTCTCTGGTATCTTTCTGCATTTTCACTCTACCGCTTGCATCTACAACGAATCTCTGACGAGGTGCATTATACATATCAAATGATGAAGCTGAATCTGCATCTCTTCTGTATTCTAAAGAAGATTGTCTGTCACCGTCTCTATAGTTTCTGTAATCGGCAATTGTCTGTCTTTCGAATTGCCCAGGAAGTCCTCTGTACACTAGTCTTCCGTCTGCCAAAGTATCATATTTGATACTTCCTTCGTCCACCATTTTGTAAGTTCCGTCACCGTTTCTTACAATAGCCTGAGGCATGTTACCTCTATAGTAATTAAAATCGTTGTAATCTTCATCGATGATTGGTCTGTAAACATCTGCTGTCCATTCGGCAACGTTACCATACATTCCATAGATTCCTAAGTCGTTAGATGGATATTGTCTTACGTCTGAAGTTTGTGCAGATCCGTCGTTTTTCCATCCTGCGATACCAGAATAGTCACCTTTACCCATTTTAAAGTTTTCAAGGAACATTCCTCTTTCTTTTCCTTTGGTGCCTCTCAGCTTTTCAATTTCAGGTTTTTTACCCAGGTACTGGTTATATTCTCTGTTTTTAGCCATACCAAGTGCCGCATATTCCCACTCAACTTCTGTAGGAAGTCTAAATTTCTGAACCATTGCGGAATTAGGAGCTCTGTTTGCAGCTAACAATCTTTGGTTGGTAGTTTTCATACCTGTTTTCTGCTGCATTCTTTTCTCATTGATGTATCCCTGCATTTCAGGATCATTCGCCTTGAATTTATCCATATTGAATGCAGTTCCACCCTGATTGTTAGACTCATTAATGTACAAGTCTTTAGCAATTACTCCGGCTTGCATCAAAGCTTTTTCATTGGCTCTGTCTGTCAACCATTCGCAATATCTGTTGGCCTGAGTCCAGGAAACTCCTACTACCGGATAGTAGTCGAATTCCGGAGAACGCAGGTACGTTTCATTATAATCGTTTCTAGCTAATTTGTTGTCCCATAATAAGGTATCTGGTAAAGCACCATTGTAGATTTCCTTAAAGCTAGGATCACTTGGAGGGAATACATACTTCAACCATGTAAGGTATTCGCGGTATTCATAGTTTGTAATTTCAGTTTCTCCGATAAAGAATGAACTTACCTGCATTCTGCGCGGTGTGTTATTCCAATCGTGCATAACATCATCTTTCACTAATCCCATTGTAAAAGTTCCACCTTCTACATATACCATTCCCGGCCAACCCTTCTGCTTCTGTTGCTTTCCTGCAAAAAACCAACCCTGTTTTTCGTTTGGTTTCCAACCTGTTTTACTGACAAATTTTTTGGTACCGCCACCTTTGCTGGTCCCTGATCCGCCACAACTGGTTAATGCAAGTGTAGAACTTAATGCTATTAATGAAAACAACTTTAGTTTTTTCATAGTCGATATAAATATTTTCAAGAGTACAAAGAAAAAATAAATTATTCAATAAATCAAATAAAGATTTGATTTTTTTGAAAAACGTTAACAAATTAATTTTATTGTATCACAATTTAATTATAAAATTTTCATTTATTTTGTAATTCAGAAATTTCAACAATAAACATGAAACAAAAAATCGCGATTTTATTTCTATTCTCTTTTGTATCAACACTTTGGGCCCAAAGAAACACCATAGAATGGGATGGTTCAAAAATTCAGGACTTTGGTGAGTCAAAATTAAATCTTCCAAACTTCAAAAATGAGGGTTTTTCGTTTAGCCAAAATAACGTTTTTATAGTAACCAAACAAAAGGTAGGAGAAAAGCAGTTAAAAGTTTCCGACCTTGCCTGGGATAATGTTTCCGACAGAGATTTATACGAACTGGATAAAGGAGGCCTTCCTAATTATGATATCGCAGATATTTCATATTATACGTTAGAAGGCGAAAGATATGCCAGCATCAGTGTATCATTATTTAAAACTAATAATGGACGTGTTCAGAGGCTATCTTCATTTAATGTTTCTGAAACGGCAATACCCAATACATTTGGAAGTGTAAGCAGAATAGGTTCCACAGCCAATCCGTTATCAAGTGGAAATTTCTATAAAATAAAAGTCAACAAATCCGGTATATTTAAAATTACCACTCAGTTTTTAAGAGACAACGGGATCAATCCGGCCTCTGTAAATCCTAAGAATTTCAGAATCTATGGTAATGGTGGTCTGTTGTTACCGGAATACAACCAGGACGCTAAATATAGTGCGTTGCAGGAGAATGCCATTCAGGTAGTAGGTGAAGATGACGGAGTATGGAATGATAATGACTATGCTTTATTTTATGCGCAGGGTCCGGATGGGTACAATCTTTATAACAGAGAAAACGGTAATGGCTTTAAAAGAACCGAAACCCGATATGACAGAAGTAATAATGTAAAAAACATATATGAAGATTTTTCCTATTACTATATTAATATTGACAAAGGTCCCGGTAAAAGAGTTCAGGCAGTTGACGGCACCCTTCCTAATGGATTAATCACCAGATATGACAGTTACCAGGTGATTAATAACGACCAGAAGAACGTGATGAAAGTAGGAAGAGTATGGGTAGAAGACTCTCCTTTCACTACGGAGAAAACAGTCACTTTCACTACCAATTCACCGATACAGGCTACGGATGTTATCAGGTTCGGAGCAAGAATAGCAGGCTACAGAGCACAAAAAAACACGGTTGAGTTTAAAATCAATGATCAAAATTCAATTATACGCTCTGTTCCGACGGACACTTCTACATTTAAATATGATTTCTATTTTTTACCCACTTATTCGGGAACGATAACGAATATCACCGGAAATCAGATTACGATAAAATACAATCCTAATATCAGTCTGAATCCTAACGGAACATTCTTTATGGATTATGCGGAAGTACAATATAAAGAAAACCTTAGTTTCAATGGTTCGCAAATGAATTTCAGAGACTTTTCACTGGTAAGCGGCAGCAATACAAACTATGGATTCAGTATTTCCAACGCTTCCAATATAGAACAGGTATGGGATGTTACCGATATTACGAATGCCAACAGAAGAGTAAACAAAGCAGGAGCCGGCAGCTTTAATTTTGCATATATCGCGGCTGATCAGAACTTCAATAATGAGTTTGTGGCTTTCCGTGCTGATGCTGCCTTTTCTCCGCAATTTGTGGAAAGAATCGGAAATCAGAATCTTTCAGCGTTGCAGAATATAGACTACCTGATCCTTACAGTCCCTGAAATGATGGGCCAGGCACAAAGAATAGCAAGTTATCACCAGACAAAAAATAACTACAAAGTAGAAATTGTAGATATTAATAAAGTATATCAGGAGTTTGGCAGCGGAAGCAGAGATCTTACAGCTATCAGGGATTTTGTGAGCAAACTGAATACTCCGACGGGAAGTCTTAAATATGTATTCATTCTTGGTGATGCTTCATATGATTTTAAAAATAAAGTATCAAACAATTCAAATATTGTTACGGCTTATCAAAGTGAGCAATCTTCAGATTATGTAAGCTCATTCGTAACGGATGATTATATCGTAATGACTAAACCACAAACAGCAAGCTATATTGAAAATAATCTTCCGGACCTTCCTATCGGAAGAATTCCTGCAGCTAATATTTCCGAAGCAGGCGATATGATCAATAAAACACTTGCTTATTACAATTCACTTCCGGGACAATCCAGCCCGTTTGGTGAATGGCGTATGAAACTTGATTTCGTAGTGGATGATGATGCTCAGGACGGAGGTCCTTTTCATAATGTGATGAACGCTACCCTGGTCAATGAATTTGAACAACCTGGACAAACCCAGTTAAAAGAATACAATGTAAAAAAATTATACATGGATGCTTTTCCTGCTCAAAGTACTGCAGGAGGATTAAGATATCCGCAGGTTAATCAGGCGATCTCAAATGCGATCGGAAACAGCCTGTATCTGTTCTATTTCGGACATGGAGGGATTAACGGATGGGCACAGGAAAGGGTTTTAACAACGACTGAAATTCAGAATTCCAATAATTTTTCCAATGTATACAGCAGATTTCCTTTTGTTTCTACAATCACTTGTGAATTTACGTTATGGGATGAGCCTTCCACGTATTCGGCAGGTGAGCAATTCATCAAACTAAAACAGGGAGGTGCAGCAGCAATGATTACTTCCAGCCGCGCTATCGGAGTTATTTACGGGCGCCAGTTTACAGATACTTACACTAAAAACATCTTTAAATTAACCAATGATGATTTTGCAACACTTGGAAATGCACATTTAACAGCTAAAAAAGAAAGAGGTGCGGATCTCAATCACTTAAAAGTAAACTTCCTGGGTGATCCGGCAATGAAACTAAGCAGACCTCAGAGACTTTTGGTAATTGATAATATAGACACGCCTATTCCGGGTCAGATCAGAGGATTAGATTTTGTTAAAATCAAAGGACATATTAACAATGCTAACGGAACCCTGAATTCTACTTTCAACGGGAGAGTAACCATCAATATTTTTGATAAGAGAATCAATAAAAAGACTTTAAACAATAATGGTGCTCTTTCACCTGTTCTGGAATACACAGAAGAAGGAAGCCCTATTGTAAAAGCTTCGGGAATAGTTGTCAACGGAGTATTTACTTCTGAATTTTATGTGCCTAAGGATATCAATTATACTATCGGAGAAGGAAGAATATTAGGTTACGCGGATAATAAAGTAACAGATGTTTTCAACAATCAGGCAGTACAGGTAGGTGGTCTGAATCCTAACGGAGTAAATGACAACCAGCCTCCGAAGGTAAGACTTTATATGAATAACACAAACTTTGCCGACGGCGGAATTACCAACCAAAACCCCACTCTTCTGGCTTGTCTTACGGATGACACAGGAATTAACGCTACAGGTTCAGGAGTAGGCCATGATATTACGGTATATCTGGACGGGCAAATCATCAATACCATTATATTAAATGATTTTTATGCTGCCGGAGAAGGAAACGGATGCTTAAGCCCAAGTCTTGCAGAGTACCAGAAAGGAAATGTAACCTATCCTTTCAGAAATCTGGCTATCGGACAACATCAATTAACATTTAAAGTTTGGGACATAAACAATAATTCGGCAACTGCTACGTTAAATTTTGAAGTTAAGGATGAATCTGATCAACATTTAATTATCAACCGTCCGTTGAACTGGCCGAATCCATTCACCAATAAAACGTACATCCAGTTTGAACATAACTGCGATGATATTTTAGATGTAAATGTTCAGATTTATACAATTACCGGAAGATTGGTAAAAACTTTATCTCAACCGGTCGTTGCAGAACCCTTTCTACAGGGCTTTAGAACTCCCCGTCAGGCTATAGAATGGGACGGAAGAGATGATTTTGGAGCAACAGTAGCAAAAGGTACGTATATTTTTAAGATATTTGCAAAAAGTCAAAATCAGGAAAAATGCAAAGGAAGTGCTACAGCTGTAGAAAAAATGGTAATTTTGAAATAATTATACAATACAATAGATAATAAAATTAATAAAAAACTGATAATATATAAAAGACAACATATGAATTTAACTACTAAACTGCTTTTGGGATTTGGGTTAAGTGCTGGTTTTCTAGGCTATTCGCAAGATTTAAGTAAAATTAATCCAGTATTGACCGGAGCTCCCTTCCTAAGAATTGCACCAGATGCAAGATCAGGAGGTATGGGAGATCAGGGGGTGGTAACTTCCCCGGATGCATTTTCACAATTCTGGAATGCGGCAAAATATCCTTTTAGCAGAACAAGTTCTTCCATCGGTCTGAACTATACACCATATATGGGAAAACTTACCAATGATGTATTCTTACTATACGGATCATTCCATAAATTTTTAGGACAGGAAGAAAGATCCACAATTTCTGCGAGTATCTATTATTTTAATATGGGACAGGTAGACCTGACTCAGCTGGTAGGTTCGGAAATTGTTTCAATGGGTGCATCAAAACCAAATGAATTCTCTATTGATGTTGCCTATGCATTAAAACTTTCTGATTCTTATTCCATGGCCGTAACGGGTAGATTTATTCGCTCAGACTTAGCCGGAGGATTTAATACTGATACAACACTTAAAGCAGCCAACTCATTTGCAGTAGATGTTGCCGGATACTATAGTTCACCAAAATTCTCGGGTATCGGTGGGAACGACGGTAAAGTGAACGCAGGTTTCACAATATCAAACCTGGGTCCGAAACTGGATTATACAGGAAATGAAGAATCTAGATCTTATCTTCCGACAATGGCCAGATTAGGGATCGGATATGACATGTATCTTGATGATATGAACAGAGTGGGAATCAGCTTTGAAGGTTCAAAACTCTTAGTTCCAGGATCCGAATATGCAGGAATAGATCCCAATACAAGAAAAGAAATCTATGCTGTACCTAATGTAGGAGTAATGGAAGGTATCGGAAAATCTTTCAAAAACAAAAACAGTATCATGTATAGTGGTGCTATTGAATATTCATATGACAACGCATTCTCTGTACGAGGAGGTTATTTCAATGAAAGTGCAGAGCAGGGAGCAAGACAGTTTGCCACTGCAGGTATTGGATTAAGATACCGTTCTTTCGGACTTGATCTTTCGTATCTGATCAATATGTCTAAAGTAAACACAGCATTAGATAATACCCTTCGTTTTGGTCTTACCTGGAATATCGGTGATGAAACATCCAACAACGATCGTTAATTAATCATATATCAATGATAACAAAAGCCTCATCACTTGTATGAGGCTTTTTTATTGTAATAACCAGAAAAAAATAAAGCATAGCGCTTCACCCTACCATATTCACTTTACCCAAATAAAAATTGATTACCATTCCACTGGATCTCAATACTTCACCTTTACATCATTTCAATTATCAGTTTTTTATTAAAAAAATATAATATTTAAGTTGAGAAAAGTCTCTTTTTTATGGTATTTCTTTTAAATTCTATACCTATTTTTGTACTATGAACTATTCGGCGGAGCTAAAAAAATTTGTAACCAGTCAATATGTATATTCTGCCATCAGAATTACATTAGCTACTGTTCTGCCTTGTTTAGTACTGGCCCACTTTGGAATTTTAAAAGAATACTTCCTCTTCCCTCTCGGAACCAGCTTTGTAGCACTTACAGACCAGCCAGGTCCCTTTATCCGAAGAAGAAATGCGCTCGCTTTTGCCATCTGCTGTTTTGTCTTTGTAGCACTCATAGCAAGTCTGGTAATGAATTTCAGGCTCCTGGTCCTGTTTGAAATCATAGCTTTCGGTATGTTTTTCTCCCTGATCGGAGTATATGGGCAGAGATTAGCTGCTGTAGGTTCACTATCACTTGTCGTACTGGCCATCTTTATCGACGGGCATCTTACCGGTAGTGATATTTTAAAAAGCTTATTAATCTTTGCCAGTGGCTGTATCTGGTTTTTACTGATATTCCTTATTGTCACAACCATTCGTCCCTATAAACTGGCCGGACAGATGATTGGCGAAAACTACCTTCAGCTGGCAGAATTTTTAAAGATTAAAGCCAGTTATTACCAGAAAAATCCGGATTTTGATAAACTGACCACTCAGGTTATTGCCAAACAGATTGAAATAAAAAATCTTCAGGAAGATACCCGGGAAACTGTTTTTAAAACCAGAACCATTGTCAATGAATCTACGACAACCAGCCGTTTGCTGATGCTGATGTTTCTGAACTCTATGGACCTTCATGAAAAACTCATGACCTCAGAAAGTGACTACCAAAAGCTGCAACAGAGTTTTGAAGACAGCATGATTCTGGTCAATATTCACGACTATCTTAATCTTCTGGCCGAGGAGATTACCAATATCGGAATCGCCCTGCAAAGTGGAACGAGAGCTAAGTCTATGTTCAATCTGGAACTTGAATTAAAAAATCTTAACTACAATTATTTTGAGCTTAGAAATAAGCAGCTTACTTCTGACAATCTGGAAAATTTTATGATCCTGCGTCAGATTCTGATGCGTATTAATGAGATCACCAAAGAAATCAATGAGATCTATAAAGTATTCTCTCAAAATGTAAAACTCGCAAAAAGTTTATCCACCGGACTGGATTTGAAAAAATTTATGCCGAATGAACCTAAGCTGAACGCCAAAGTTTTAAGGAATAATATTTCTCTCTCCTCCTCTCATTTCCGTCATGCCATAAGAATTACCACGGCATTATTAGTGGGATACCTTTTCTCTATGTTTGATTTTCTGGGCTTGGGTCATACTTACTGGATCTTAATTACCATTACTGCAATCCTAAAACCGGCCTATTCTATCACGAAACAACGAAATCTTCTCAGGCTTTACGGAACGGTAACCGGAGCTACAATCGCTTATATCATCCTGCATTTCATACATATTAACGGTGTTTTATTTGCCATTCTGCTGATCAGTATGATCATGTGTTTCAGCTTTTTAAAAGGAAGGTATTTTTGGGCAGTATTATTTATGACCATTTATGTTTTCCTGAGTTTTAATTTTCTTAACCCCGGAAAAGTAGACATCATTTTCAAAGACCGTGTTGTGGATACCGCCATCGCTGGAATAATTGCTTTTGCCGTATCTTATATTGTATTACCGGTTTGGGAGCATACCCAAAACCTGGATCTGATGAAAAAATCTGCGGCAGACAACCTCATCTATTTCCAAAGTGTAATTTCTAAATTTTTACAGGGAGATTTTGATCTTGAAGATTATAAAGTAAAGCGAAAAAATGCTATTATTTCTTTAGCGAACCTATCGGATAATTTCCAGCGAATGATTTCCGATCCCAAAAACCAGCAGAAGAAACTCGAGGTTGTTCATCAGTTTGTAGCTACCTCACATCTTATCACAGCTTATACCGCTTCCCTTTCACAATATTCCAAGAGCAATGAGCTCTATCCTGAAATTGATGCCGAGAGCTGGAGCAGGAAAATTGAAGCTGAAATGCAGCAGACATCAGCTTTATTACATGGTGAAGACATCAATGAAGCTCTTAAAATGGAAAGCCGTCTGGAACCGGAAGATTCTTCTATTGAAGACATGCTGATGAAAAGAAAAACAGAGATTGAGGAAAACGATATCATAGACCGAAGAGATCCCGATAAAATTTCACATTTGACGGAACTTAAAAATATTCTGGATATCCTTGAACTGATCTATGATGTTGCTAAAGAACAACGAAAGGTTATTGAAAAATACAGAAGTGAGAAACATGCTACTCCTCCACAATCGTAAAACAATAATCATCAAAAAATTCTACTCTGGCTTTGAACTCATCTGAAAACTGATCGTCATAAACCCTACAGCTTATTTTATGAAGATGCTTAAGTTCAAAAGGCTTTACTTCATAATTTTTTTTCAGAGACCAGTATTTGGAATGATGAATTTTGTACATACTTTCCTTCACGCTCCATATAATTGTATAAAATGTATCTGCCTTATCTTGCGGAATAAAACCTCTTTCATTTTCATACGTAAATTTATCAATCACCCTTAAAATTTTGGGATTGAATTTTTCAACATCAATTCCTATTTTATTTTTGGATATCGCAATCGCTGCAAAGGGAAAAGAATGGGTAATGGAAATTTCCGCATCATCGGGAGAAAGAAAAGGTTCTCTTTCTCTATATAAAATTTTAGAATGTGGCTTCAGACCTTTTAACAGCTTGCGCACCATCAGCACCTCCAGAAGTTTTTTAGGATGATAATCTTTTACTTTTTCTGCATTTTCCGGCTCCAGAAGTTCATTAATATCAAGTTCTTCACTCTCATCATACTTCCAAACAAGGATGGTGGCATTATCATCTGAAAAATCTCGGTAAAGGGGCATTCTTTTTTTATTTAACAAAAATACTAAAAAGAAACCATTCGAAGAAGAGACAAGACGGGAGCCGGAAGCTATTATTTTATATCCTGCTCCCAGCTTCCTTACTTATTCGACTTATGATTCACATCATTTCGATGCTCAATAATTTCTAAATTTTCATCTACAAAATAAGCACTTCCAAATCCGTTCACATAAGAACCCCTTACCGGCCGTAAAGCAATTAAAATAAAATCTCCCATTTCAGAAATAACATCCACAACTTTGCCATGAGTTTCGGCCAGTTTCTCAACTACCCTATTCCACTGTTCCGAATCTCTTTCTACCTGTACGGGAAAAGTTTCAAGGGTCAAACGTTCACGGGCATAGATTTGTTTGGCAGCTGATTCATCTTCAATAAACAATACCGACACCTTTCTTCCTGCCGAAAGATTCCGGGTATGTTTTGCCATAAAAGATACCAGAATATAGAATGTCTCATCTACCCGTACAAATGGTGCATAGCTGGAATTGGGATTTCCTTCGCCATCTGTGGTAGCCAGGATTATACTTTTGGTACGTGCAATCAGTTCTATTACTTTAGGAGCAACCGGTTTTGCTTTTTTCTCCGTATGGGTATGATTCATATCGTATAATTTATCCGATAAAAGTAATTATTTATATTAAGACTAAATAATATCAAATCATGTTTAATCTCATCTTTCCGAACTTGAATTGTTGTTTTTTTATCTTAATTATTAATTGTAATTTTGCATTTCATTATCAATTGAATTTAAAACTATTCATTACATATGAGTACTACAACACAATACCTTCCTTATAAAGTAAAGGATATCTCCCTAGCAGAATGGGGAAGAAAAGAAATTACCCTTGCAGAAGCAGAAATGCCTGGTTTGATGGCTATCCGTGAAGAATACGGCCCATCTCAGCCTCTGAAAGGAGCCAGAATCGCAGGATGTCTTCACATGACCATCCAGACAGCTGTGCTTATCGAGACTCTGGTAGCTTTAGGAGCTGAAGTTACATGGTCTTCTTGTAATATTTTCTCTACTCAGGATCATGCTGCTGCTGCTATTGCCGCTGCAGGAATTCCGGTTTATGCCTGGAAAGGTCTAAACGAAGAAGAATTTGACTGGTGTATTGAGCAGACTTTATTCTTCGGAGAAGACAGAAAACCATTGAACATGATCCTTGATGATGGTGGTGATCTGACAAACATGGTGTTTGATAAATACCCTCAGTTTACAAAAGACATCAAAGGTCTTTCTGAAGAAACGACTACAGGAGTACACAGACTGTATGAGAGAATGAAAAACGGAACTTTAGTAATGCCTGCAATCAATGTTAATGATTCAGTCACTAAATCTAAGTTTGACAACAAATACGGATGTAAAGAATCTGCTGTAGATGCTGTAAGAAGAGCTACAGACGTAATGTTAGCAGGAAAAAGAGTAGTAGTTTGCGGATACGGAGACGTAGGTAAAGGTACTGCTGCTTCTTTCAGAGGAGCCGGTTCTATCGTTACCGTTACAGAGATCGACCCAATTTGTGCCCTTCAGGCTGCAATGGACGGTTATGAAGTAAAAAGATTAGATACCGTAGTAGACAACGCCGATATCATCATTACAACAACCGGTAACTTTAATATTGTAAGAGGAGAACACTTCCTTAAAATGAAGGATAAAGCAATCGTTTGTAACATCGGACACTTCGATAATGAGATCGATATGGCCTGGTTAAACAAAAACTACGGTCAGACTAAATCTGAAGTTAAACCTCAGGTTGACATCTATACAATTGAAGGAAAAGAAGTCATTATCCTTGCTGAAGGAAGACTGGTAAACTTAGGCTGTGCAACAGGACACCCAAGTTTCGTAATGTCAAACTCTTTCTCCAACCAGACATTGGCTCAGATCGAATTATGGAACAACGCCGCAGCTTACAAAAACGAAGTTTACATGCTTCCTAAGCACTTAGATGAAAAAGTAGCAGCTTTACACCTTAAAAAATTAAGCGTAGAGCTTGAAACTCTTTCCCCTGAGCAGGCTGAGTATATCGGAGTAGACGTAAAAGGACCATTCAAGCCTGAATACTACAGATATTAAAAATCAGACAATATGATATGATCCCACTATTTCCAAATAGTGGGATTTTTTATTCATTGCCTCACCAGACTTTTCTTATTTTTGCCGCAAAAAATAACATGAAAAACTTTCTATTTCCGGGAGCCATGAGTTTAGCTTTGTTCTTTAACAGCTGCAGCAGTAACGATGAATCCCCAGAGAAAAAAATAATGGTCAGTACAATCACAACCATTTACTACGACAACCCATCCAAACCTCAAACCAGTATATCATCATTTGAATATAACAGCCAGGGAGAAGTCATAAAAATGAATACCGACGGACGTACCGCTACTTACGAATATAATAACGGTAAACCAGTGAAAGCCAACTATTACACTTCTAATCAGGCTCTGGAATATTCTTCTGTATTCAACTACAGCGGAGACCGGCTCATCAGTTCGAAAACTACTTATACCAATCCGGATTATAACAGAAACTACTCTTATACTTATGATACAAACGGGAAAGTGGTTTCCTCCAGCCTTTGCCAGTCTGAAAACTGCTCCAAACCCTCCTCTACTGCCTATACTTATAACGGAGACAATGTTTCTTCAGAAACTTCTTTAATGAGCGGGCCTGTAGTCAATGGTATAAAAAGGGAATTTTCTTATGATGATAAATTCACTCCGTTAGCAAACACCAACAAATACCTCAGAATCATGACAGAAGGAGCAATGGGGTTAAGCAAAAACAATTATACCACAGAAAAAATAAGCTATAAAGATAATAGCGGAAACTGGATCCTGAGTCAGAATATTACCTACAGCATTCTGTACAACAGTACTCAGCTCCCTGTTCAGGTAATCGGAAAAGAAGCCAACGGAAATAATTATGTACAATATAATTACGAGTACATTTCACAATAAGACTTTCAGTTAATCCATACAAGACACTCCACAGAATCCGGAGTGTTTTTTTATGGAGCTTTTTCCTGCTATCCGCTCCTACTCCTCGCCTCCTTACCCAGCCCATATTGCTGCGGGGTAACCGCTGCTATCAGGGCTAGAATAATAAGCAACGATCATTTGAAGTTCTCAGTTTTCTATTGATAAGACCTCCGTTTAATATAATGGCTTAGCCTGGGCTAATGAGCAATATATTTTCAACTTTCACAACTGTGTTTTATCCGTATTTTACCCATATTTCACCTCTCCCGCCATCCTATTTATAAAAAATGAATATATTTGGCCCCTTAAACAAAACATTATATTCATGAAAAAACAAAGAGTATCGAATGCATTTATTGCAGCGTCCTGGGTAGCTTTGGGAGCAGGAATGATCGGGTATATCGCAGGTCTTGCAAGAGCTGAAATGCAGCTTAATGAAAAAGGGTATTATTTTACCATTCTTTTGTATGGCCTTTTTGCTGTAGTTTCTCTGCAGAAAGCTGTCCGTGACAAACTGGAAAACATTCAGGTAACAGATATCTATTACGGGATCTGCTGGTTTGCAACATTATCTTCCATTGTATTACTAGCAGTAGGTCTCTGGAATGCAACCATTCTTCCGAGTGAAAAAGGTTTCTACGCATTTGCTTTTTTACTGGCCCTTTTCGGCGCCATCTCTGTTCAGAAAAACACAAGAGACAATATGATTCAGGAATAGGAGAATTCACAGATCAATAAATAAAAAAGCCTCAGTGTTCAGTGAGGCTTTTATGTGGAGTCTATTGCTCTGTTATTTATCAAAATGATTAGGATGTTTCGCTTTGATATCATCCACGGTTCCTAATACTTTATCTTTCAAAGAGTCCTGATATTTCTGAAGATTTTCAGCAATCTGAATATCTGCACTTCCTAAAATCTTTGCAGCCAAAATCCCCGCATTCAAAGCACCGTTCAATGCTACAGTGGCAACCGGAATTCCACCGGGCATCTGAAGAATGGATAATACGGAATCCCATCCGTCAATAGAATTGCTGGATAAAATCGGAACTCCGATGACCGGAAGTGTCGTACAGCTGGCCACCATTCCCGGAAGATGTGCAGCTCCGCCTGCTCCGGCTACAATTACTTTAAGCCCTCTTTCTTTTGCTGTTTTCGCATAATCAAACATCCTTTCAGGTGTTCTGTGCGCTGAAACCACAGTCAGCTCATACGGAATATCAAGGCTTTTCAGAAAATTTGCAGCCTGTTCCATAATCGGCAGATCACTCTGACTGCCCATAATAATTCCTACCATCTTCAATTTTATTAGATGTTCAAAGATAAATAATTTAAAACTGCCGCTAAAATTTAGGCTCAAACTTTAAAATATAAATTAAACAACAGTATTTAAATAATTAATTTATCTCTTCACAAATAACCAGAAAATTCTTTTAGCTGACATCTGTATCTGTAAAAATTACACCAACTGCATCCCTTTTTTTTATTTTAAAACAGGTAAATTTGCCCATTACACCACTATTTACTTGAAAGATTATAAACTCATTTTTGCCGTTTTTACGGTCGCAATTGTCTGGGGAACTACTTTCCTCGCGATCCGAATTGCAGTAGAAACCATTCCTGCATGGTTTGTTGCCGGAATCCGTCAGCTTTTTGCCTCTATTATTATGTTAGTCATCCTTCTTTCAAGAAAAGAATTTAAATGGATCGGCTGGAAAAATCTGAAGTATCAGATTATTTTTTCTTCGTTGATGTTAATCATTGCCAACGGGATGGTAACTGTCGCAGAAGAGACGGTATCCAGCAGCCTTGCGTCTTTAATAAGCGCCTGTGCTCCTATTCTGGTATTTCTGGGAAGCCTTGCCATAGGATTACAAAAATTCACCCTACGGTCAATGGCAGGAGTCCTGATCTGTTTCAGCGGCGTTCTTTTTGTTTTCTGGGACGGGCTTAAAGATCTGGCAAATCCTGCTTATAAAACAGGAATGCTTTTTCTATTTTGCGCCATTTCAGGATGGGCTTCCGGAACTATTTTTACAAAAAAACTGAATATCCAGAGTGGTAATATTACATTAAATTTATTTTATCAGTTTTTATTTGCAGGAGTGGTTCAGGTGATCTTTGCATTTCTGTTTTCAGAGAATTATAATTTCGGAAACTGGACGTTAAAAAGTATTTCGGCAATGCTTTACCTTTCTGTTTTTGGCTCCGTAACAGCATTTTTCGCATTTCATTATGCCTTAACTAAAATTTCCCCGGTTCAGGTTTCCATATTAGCTTATATCAATACCATTATTGCTATTTTCCTGGGCTGGCTGATTATGGATGAACAGATTTCCTTTAAATTTATTATCGCAACCATACTGATTATTTGCGGGGTTTTCATCATCAATTACAAACCGGAAATGTTTAAAAAGCAAAAACTGCCCATATAAAATATACTTTTATCTGATATTTTACTGTCTTGGTTGTCTGTAATACTTTCACAGTACCTAATAAAAAAATGTTGAAAATTCCTGTGACCAGTACGTAGAAATTCAATGGAAAGACAATAGAAAAGATATGGAACACCATTTCTATTTTTCTAAAGGCAGGTCATTTCTGTAAAAACCATTTATTTTCAACCAGTTTAAAAACAAATTAGGCCACTCACTGGTATTGGTATCTTTTTTACCCAATCCCCAGCCATGTCCACCCGATTGAAACAAATGAAGCTCCACGGGAACTTTGTTATCCTTCAAGGACTGATACATAAGAATACTGTTTTCTATCGGGGAAATAGGATCATCTTCAGACTGTGCCAGAAAAGTGATCGGGTTTCGTTCCGTTACTTGTTTTTCAACAGAATATGCAACCTGATGTTGAGTATCTGATGATTTTCCCAGCAAAGATGTAAAAGAATGTGTATTGTTATTAGGAGGCAGCATGGATACCACAGGATAAATCATTGCTGTAAAGTTCGGCTTCGCTGAAATCTGATCAATAGCATCTTGCTGAGGATAAGACGCCTTATCAAAAGTAGAAGAAATATATCCCGCAAGATGACCACCCGCAGAAAAACCCAGAACACCTATTTTAGCAGGATCAATTTTATATTTCCCGGCATTGCTTCTTATGATTCGCAAGGCACGCTGAGCATCCTGAAACGGAACGGCTTTTGTAGCCCATCCCTCTGTGGGAAGCCTGTATATTAATTCAAAAGCAGTAATCCCCTGTGATTGCAACCACTCTCCTGCAGGATTGCCTTCCGAACCAGATTCAATATGTGCATATCCGCCGCCACTTATTACTAATACTGCAATACCATTAGGATTGGAAGGTTGATGAACTATTAATTTCGGAACACTGATATTAGTAATAGAACCTTTTGGCGAAATTTTGTTTTCACCTTGAGGTCCTGACCCACCAGGAATAACCTTCCAGAGAGCCATAGAAGGTAATTGTCCTTTCACAGAAAGATCGTTTAAACCCAAAAACAAGTGGCCAAAAAACAAAAAAGACAACAGAAAATTTTTCATTCAATTTAATTTTTATCATGAATATTCTTCAAAACCTTTATTCAATATACAAAATTGATTTTCAATACATTAAAAATAACTAAAAACAGATAATTTTCGACTTGATTTTTATATTCTCTCCATTTTTCTTATCTTGGATACTCAACACATCTACTATGCTAAAAAACACAATTTTTATTCTTCTGGCAGCCTCTTTTCTTTTAATAAGCTGTGATTACAAAGAAAAGGAAAAGAATCTGACAGACCGAGAAAAACAATTACTTGAAAAAGAGAAATTATTCGCCAAGAAAGAATCCGAGTATCAGTCGCTTCTCAAAATGAGAGACAGCATCTTTACCAAAAAAGATTCGGTCCAGATCGCGCTATGGCCAGCCCAGATTTCAGGAGCCTGGAACGGAAAAGTAATCTGTACGGAATCCAATTGTAGTGAATATGCTGTGGGTGATCAGCGTACAGATATCTGGGAATTTGATAATGATTCTACCCAACCCATTACCAAAATCATCAACAACAATAATCTGGTGAGATTGTATTCAGGGAAATTTGAAAATAATGAAATCAGACTTTCTTTCAAAACAGATTCTACCGCAAAAAAAAATGTAGAAATGAATGTTCTTCTGAATGAGATTTCTGATAACAAGATCAAAGGGACAAGAAGTATCACTTCTGACGGCTGCACAGCCAAATTCTCTGTTGAATTAGTACGTTCCACAAAATAAAAACACCTATGATTTTACTGAGTATACATAATCTGAGTTTTCCCATTGAAGATCCGGTACTGAAATTTCTGTTGGTACTGGTCATTATTCTGGCAGCTCCGTTATTATTAAATAAAATAAAAGTTCCCCATCTGCTTGGCCTTATCATTGCCGGAGCAGTTATAGGCCCCAACGGATTCAATATCCTGTCGAGAGACAGCAGTATTGTAGTAACGGGAACTACCGGTCTTCTCTATATCATGTTTCTGGCCGGGCTGGAAATTGACATGGGAGACTTTAAGAAAAACAAATGGAAAAGTCTTACTTTTGGTATCTACACCTTTACCGTTCCCTTTGTATTGGGCTATTTAGGGGGCTATTATCTTCTTCACTTTTCCATGCTGACTTCGATATTATTTGCCAGCCTGTTTTCGTCTCATACGCTTATCGCCTATCCACTGGTCAGTAAGTTGGGAATAGCCAAAAATAAAGCCGTCAATATTACGGTCGGAGGCACCATGATTACTGATATCCTTGCCTTATTGGTATTGGCCGTCATTGTCGGGATGTCACAGGGAGATGTAGGAACAGAATTCTGGGTTACATTATCTGTTTCATTCGTTGTATTTGCTCTTATTGTATTAATTGTGTTTCCTATCATAGGACGCTGGTTTTTCAAAAAAGTAGACGATAAAATTTCACAGTATATTTTTGTACTGGTGATGATCTACCTTGCCGCCATGCTTGCTGAACTTGCCGGTGTAGAAGCCATTATCGGAGCATTCTTTGCAGGATTGGCACTCAACCGGTTAATTCCTCATACATCTTCTCTGATGAACAGAGTAGAATTTGTAGGAAATGCGATCTTTATTCCGTTCTTCCTGATCAGTGTAGGAATGCTGATTGATTTCAAAGTTTTCTTTAAAAGCTGGGAAACACTGGAAGTAGCAGGAATTATGCTGGTGGCCTCCATCGGAGGAAAATACCTTTCTGCCGTTGCCACTCAAAAAACCTTCAGATTAACAAAGGAAGAAGGAAAACTGATCTTTGGACTAAGCTCTGCTTCTGCGGCTGCCACACTGGCTTCTGTAATGGTGGGTTACAATATAATTCTTTCCGAAACTGAAACCGGAGAACCTGTAAGGCTGTTAAATGAGCACGTACTGAACGGCAGTATTTTACTGATCCTTATTTCGTGTACCATTTCATCTTTCATTTCGATGGCAAGCGCTCAAAAAATTGCAGAGACCGATAATGAAGATACCGTCTCCGGAAACACCCATGAGGAGGAAAACATTCTATTGGCCATCAATCATGAAGAAACGGTAGAAAGAATGGTCAACCTGGGAATCCTGATAAAAGCCCATTCCAATACAGAAGATCTGTTTGCCCTGAATGTGATCAATGAAGATAAGAATGAATCTTCTGTAAAAAATGCTGAAAAACTTCTCCACCAGGCTGCGGATGCCGCTGCCGCTGCTGATGTTAAGCTGCAGTCTCTTAAAAGATATGACAATGACGTGATCAACGGAGTGAATAACGTGATCAAGGAACAGAAAATCACCGATCTGATCATCGGATTAGAAGATGAAAAAGGATTCTCTCCTTCTTTTGTCTATAATCTTTATAACGGTTATCTTCAGAATGATGATGTGAATGTACTGGTTTATCATGCTGCACAGCCGCTTTCCACCATTAAAAGATATGCGGTAATGATTCCTGAAAACGCCCATAAAGAGGCAGGGTTCTTTCATGCTCTTTTAAGAGTCTGGAATATTGCCAGAAATTCAGGAGCAACAGTGGTCTTTTATGCCCCTGAAAACATTCTTGATATCCTTCAGAAAATTATTAAAAAAGCCAATATAGAAGCTGAATTTATCATTATGAATACATGGCAGGACGGCGAAAGAACTGCTGCCCAGCTGAAAGATGATGAAGCTTTAATTATCTTAATGGCCAAACGCGGAATGCAGTCTTATATTCCAAGGATGAGGCTTATTCCTGAACTTTTAAACAGGAACCTGAACGATAACAATTATCTTTTGATTTTCCCGTTCTCCGAATACGATAAAAACAGTCCGGAAATACGGTCTGTGGGTAATCACGGAGATTTTGTGGAAATCGGAAATGTAATCCAGAATATTTTTAAATAAGATACACGCCTTGATAGAATCATAGATTAGTGTAAAAGAAAAAAGAGCCGTAGAAAAACTACGGCTCTTTTATATTTAAAAAATGACGTTATTTCGAAATCACTCTTACCATTCCCTTCACCATGACCAGCTTCTCCATCAGCTCTTCTCTTGAATCTGCCAGTACATTGATATGTCCCATTTTTCTTCCAGGCTTCGTTTCCGTTTTTCCGTATAAATGAATATAGGTTTCCGGTAACTGAAGAACGTCTTCCATTCCTTCATACACTACTTTTCCCGAATACCCTTCTGCACCTACCAGATTCAGCATTCCGCTGTAGGTAATGGCATCCGTATCAGCTAAAGGCAGGTTTTTCACCACACGATACATCTGCTCAAACTGTGAGTTGGTATTTCCTTCCTGACTCTGGTGTCCCGAGTTGTGCAGTCTTGGAGCGGTTTCATTCACCCAAACTTTTCCTTCTTTATCTAAGAATAATTCGATGGCAAACAATCCCGGAGAGTTAACGGCATTTAAAAACTTTTCCGTAATTGCATCAATCTGCTGCTGCACGTCTTCAGTCAAAAGAACCGGACAGACATTAAAATCCAGAAGATTCAGCTTAGGATCTGCGACCATTTCAGTTACCGGAAAAGTATTCGTTTCTCCCCTTTCATTTATGGCAACAATTACTGAAAGTTCTTTATCAATATCCACCAGACTTTCAATAACAGATGCTTCTGTCCACAGATGCTGATAATCATCCTCCGTTCTGAGGACCTGTACTCCTTTTCCGTCATAGCCTCCGGTATTCATTTTCTGAACAAACGGAAGGGGCATAATGATCTTTTCATCACAGTTCCATACCACCTGAAATTCCGGACTCGGCAGATCATGAGCTTTATAAAATTCTTTCTGAAGGATTTTCTGTTGAATGGTTTTAATAATAGCAGCATTGGGAACTACTTTTACTCCCTGCTTTTCAAGTTCAGCCAAAGCATCAGCATTCACATGTTCTATTTCTATAGTCACCACGTCCTTACCCTTTCCGAAGTTCAGGACTGTATCATAATCATTGAAATTTCCCTGTGTAAAATATGAGATATTATGGCACGGAGCATCCGAAGCCGGGTCAAGAGTATAAAACTCATCATCATATTTCAACGCACTCTGTATCAGCATCCTACCCAGCTGTCCACCTCCCAGAATTCCTATTTTCATTTTTATTTTTATTAGATTGTATTTCCTTTTATTGAACTTTATCAATTTTCAAATATCCCAGTCCCATTTGATTTTCCTGATTTTCCGCTTCTGATTTTTTTAGAACGATGGAATATTTTTCTTTCATTTTTACCGGAAGAATATCATTCACATTGAAAATATCATCAATATCCACTCCGTGTTTATCATCTACATGACTTACAGCACCTTCAAATCCCATGGTCTGATAAAATTCGGTAGCTTTCGCTCTTTTAATAATTTCTCCCATAGACTGTCCAACCATCAGATGCTGCTCATGAAATTCTTCAAAAAACCCTCTTTTATACCCCCCAAGATTAAGGAAGTATAATTGCTCTTCAGATGATTTTTCGCCTTTTTCTACAATGGTAACTTCATACCCGTCTGCAAATTTCACTTCCTGATGACAGTCGATATGAATCTTTCCGTCTGCTTCTTTCCAAAAGTCTTTCATCTCAGGAACAAGATCTTTAAGATTTTCAGCAATCCCGAAAAACACATCGTGTTGCTCAATGTTTCTTCCTTTTGGCGTAGCGCCAAGGATAACGTAAAATAATTTCATTTCATTTTTCATGCATACAAAAATACGTTAAATTTATCTTTTTCAAATGTTTGGCAGACTACTACAATAATTTTATATTTGTAGTATTATTTGTAGTATGTCAGAAATCATCGTGCTCTTCCTTGGTGCAATTTCCGCTGGTCTTTTAGGTTCACTTACGGGTTTAGGAGGAGGAGTTATTATCATTCCTTTATTAACGCTGGGTTTCGGCGTTCCAATGCATTACGCAATCGGTGCTTCACTGATCTCTGTGATCGGAACTTCTTCGGGTGCAGCTGTCGCTTTCGTTAAAGAAGGTTTTACCAATATGAGAATCGGAATGTTTCTCGAAATAGCAACCACTGCCGGAGCAATTATCGGAGCTTTAGTTTCGGGAATGCTTAACCCTAATACAATTGGAATTATTTTCGCAAGTATTCTTCTTTTGACTGTTATTTTAAATCTTAAAGGAAAGCCTGATCACCAGGAACCTTTAATAAAAGGAAGTCTGGAAGAAAGGCTGAAACTTCACGGAACTTTTCCTGATAAGGGAATTTTAAAAAGTTATTCTGCAAGAAATACCGTTCCCGGATTTTTAATGATGATGTTTGCCGGTGCTATGTCCGGACTTCTTGGAATAGGTTCCGGAGCCCTGAAAGTACTGGCTATGGATAATATGATGAAATTACCTTTTAAAGTTTCTACAACCACCAGTAATTTCATGATCGGAGTAACGGCAGTTGCCAGTGCACTGATCTACTTTCAGCGGGGAGAAATTATTCCGGTTATTGTAGCACCTGTACTGATAGGTGTGGTTATCGGAAGTTTCATCGGTTCTAAAACACTGATGGTATCAAAAACAAAAAAACTTAAAGTATTTTTTGCGATTGTGATCACCATCCTTTCCATTTATATGATGTATAACGGTATCAACAAAAGCTTCAGATAATGAAAAAGAATTTTACAGATGTTGATCTGAATCGCTCCGTAGGAAATCTTCTCAGATTAGGAGTTATTTTATCGGTAGCCACTTCATTAATAGGGTTTGTCAAGTTATTTGTTGAAGGTTTTGAAATGCCTAAAAAATACAGCAGCCTGAATGTAGGAACTTCTTCCGAAAAAGTATGGAGCCATTTCTGGGATTCTTTATGTAAAGGAGAAGGCTCTGCAATTATTCAGCTGGGAATTCTTTTGTTGATTTTCACCCCTTTGATGCGGATTGTTTTTGCATTAATAGGGTATTTAAAAGAAAAAGACTACGTATATGTAGTCATTTCTTCTATCGTTTTAACCATTATGGCTGTAAGTTTTTTTGCAGGCTACGCCCACTAGATTTTACATTTCATAAAACTCCAGCGGGAGCTGATCCGGATCCTGGGTAAAGAAGAATTCTTTTCCGGTGAATTCATCTATACGAATTTCTTCACAATCCAGTCCTTTGCCTATTAGTTCTGCACGTTTTTCAGATACATTTTCCACGGAAAAAGCAAGATGCCTCAAGCCACATGCTTCAGGACGTGAAGCTCTTTTTGGCGGATCAGGAAAAGAAAACAGCTCTATAACGTAATGATCCCCGATCGCCAAATCCAGCTTATAAGACTGCCTCTCTTCACGATACACTTCCCTGATTACATTTAAGTTTAAAATCTCTGTATAAAATTTTTTTGAAACGGTATAATCCGAGCAGATAATCGCAATATGATGGATTTTCATCTTCATTTTTTTATTTTTTTTAAATTCGTTGTCTATTTAATTCTTCATTTTATTTCTCTGCAATTATCTTTTCTTCTGGTATCAATAATATACTGGATTTTCCACTCGTTATTCTGTTTTACCAGCTGAAAGCTATTGGCTCCGCAATGTGAGAGGTTGTCTTTCCTATAAAAAGAATAGGGTGTAAATACACTCGCCAGATTTCCATCCGTATGAATAGCCTCTATATGAATTCTTTCATCAAGATCTCCTTTCGTAAATTTGGAAACCGAGGCAATGAAATCCTGTATATTGTCACTTTTTACAATACCCTCTTTTGTTACCGTCTGAAGAATTGCATTTTCAGTAAAAACAGATTTCAGCAAAACAGGATCTGCATTTTTCATTGCAAGAAACAGGTTACGGACAGGTTTTTCAATATCCTGATTCTGCTGACTGAAACAGAGCGTACTGAATAACAAAAGAATTCCGCCAGTTTTATTCATAAGATAAGTTTTACAGATTGAATTGGATGAATAAAAATAGGAAAAATAAAGGATATGCCTGTTTGAAATTATCAATCATTGCCCTATTCTGAATCTGTATTTTTATAATTTCAGAAAAACAGATTGTTCCGTAGAATTACGGCTATTCTTTAAAATAAAAAAGTGGGTTAAAACCCACTTCTATTGAATATCATTTTCTTTTTTAAAATCTCATCACATCCTTTACCACTCCGTTCTTCTGTGTGTGTTGTAATAATTCTGTTTCAATAAATTTTTTAATTTCATCTTCAGAATTATTATCCGGGAACAGCAAGTGAATGTTGGCTCCTGCATCCAGAGTGAAGAAGAGCGGCAATCCGGTTTCTTTCCTGAAATCCCAGATTTTATTGATTACTTCTAATGTTCCTGTCTTCATCAGAATAAATGCGGGATCACTCATCATCATCATGGCGTGAAGTGTAAGGGCTTCGTGTTCTACCAGTTTTATAAATTGTTCCAGATCTCCGTTTTTCAGGATTTCTTTCATCGGAACGAAATTTTCCCGTGCTTCCTGAAATCTTCTTTCCGCATAAGGGTTGGTTTTCATTAAACCATGTCCTACTGTTGAAGATACACTTTTCTGGCCCTCATGAATGAGCAACACCCAGTCATTGAAATTCTTAAACACCTCATGAATTTCTGTATCAGGATACGGAACAGCAAACAAATCTGAACTTCCTGTAACCTCATCTGTTTCTCCCCATACCACGAGTCCGTTATATAAACTTCTGCAGGCACTTCCACTTCCAAGTCTTGCCAGAAATGAAGCTTTTCTCAATGATTCTTCATCAGAAGATTTATCTGTAAATAGTGTATCCAGACTCATCAGGCATTTTGCAATGGCTCCAAATCCTGAAGCTGAACTTGCAATCCCGGAACTGTGAGGAAAAGTATTTTCGGTTCTGATGATATATTTCCCCTGCAAAATCCATGGCAGATACTGTTCAATATTTCTGAAATATTTTTCAATTTTTTCAGCAAACTTCACTTCTTCATTTCCGGCCAGAAAAGTCTGAACAGAAAACGGCTCATAGGCTAAAAACTCAATGCTGGTATTCGTTTTACAGTGATTCAGAGTATAGCTGATACTTGGGTTTGCCGGAATCTGATCTGCATACTTTCCCCAATATTTAATAAGAGCAATATTGGAAGGACAGCTTTCCGAAACGGTCTGCGTATGAATTGTAAAATTTGGGGTTCCTGTAAATTCTTGTGTTGTCATTGTTTATTTTAAGTGATAAAACCTGATATCCGTTTTTTTATAAAGATTAACTCAGAATATTTTCGAAAGTCTTTTAAGAACTAATGATATTTCTGAGTTTACAAGTTTTATTATTAATACATCTTCTCTATTATATCTGCATATTTTTTCAATACTACATTTCTCTTAACCTTCAGGGTTGGGGTAATTTCTCCTGTATTGATATCAAATTCTGCAGGCATCAGGGTAAATTTCTTCACTTTCTCATAATCAGCCAGATGACTCTGGAGTTCTTTTACTTTCTCTTTGTAAAAACCGATGACTTTATCATTTTTAACCATTTCTTCCCAATTAGTAAACGGAATATTATGATTCTTAATAAAGTCATGTAGGAATTCAAAGTTCGGAACAATTAAAGCAGACACAAACTGACGTCCTTCTGCGATCAGCATAATCTGCTGGATAAAATTATTATTGGTCAGAAGGTTTTCAATCTGTTGCGGAGCAATATATTTTCCATTGGAAGTTTTCATCAGATCCTTAATACGGTCCGTAATAATGAGGTTTCCTTTTTCATCAAATTTCCCTGCATCACCGGTTTTAAACCATCCGTCTTCTGTAAATACTTTTTGTGTTTCCTCTGGTTTATTATAGTATCCTTTCATGATACCATTTCCTTTTGCCTGAATTTCGTCATTTTCTCCGATACGAAGTTCTACTCCCGGAAGAGGTTTCCCGCTTGTACCATGCTCGAAATGCGTTAGAGGAAAAAGAGTTAGTGTAGCCGTAGTTTCCGTCAAACCGTATCCTACGGTAACATGAATTCCTACTGATTCAAAGAATTTGGTTACTTCAGGAGACAGAGATGCCCCACCACAAGGTAAGAACCATAGTCTTCCGCCCATTTTTTCTTTAATTTTACTGAAAACAAGGGTATCTGCAACTGATGCTTTTATTTTTAATCCCAGTGGAATTGTTTTTTCATTTCTTCTGAGTTCTGCTGTTTCCCATCCTGTTTTCAAAGCCCAGTTAAAGATTTTTTTCTTTAATGGTGAGCTTTCTTCTGCTTTTTCCAGGACACCGGCGTATACCTTCTGGAAAAATCTCGGTACCGCACACATCGTTGTAGGTTTTACTTCTTCCAGTGCCTTTGCTACATTTTTCGGATCTTCAAGGAAATATACCCTTGCTCCTCCATACAGGCAAAGAAGACTCCAGCTTCTTTCAAAAACATGGCTAAGTGGCAGAAATGCCAATGAAAGTTCTTCTTCAAAATTTTTAAACTTAAAAAATTCAAAATGTGAATCAAAAGCTTTGATAAAGTTTCCATGAGTAAGCATTACTCCTTTCGGTGTACCTGTTGTTCCCGAAGTATAAATCAGTGTTGCAGTATCATCATATTCTCTTTTACAGATTTCCAGCTTTGGAGAGGCTTTTGCAACAAAATCCTCAAGATAAAAACTGTTGAATTCTTTCTTGATCCAGGCGGCTTTCTTGGAAACAACAATCGTTTCAAGAGTATTTTCTTCTTTTTGTAAAATGTCAAGACAGGCGTCATACTGAGCCTGATTTCCTACCAGAACCACTTTGGATCCGGAATCATTGAGGATATACTCTGCCTGTTCTGCATTATTGGTTGAGTAAATAGGGACAGTAATAGCTCCGATGGCCATGGTAGCCAGATCAAAGATCATCCATTCAGAAGAGTTATCCGAATAGATGGCTACTCTGTCTCCTTCCTGAACTCCGGCTTCCTGTAATGCGTTAGCTGCTTTAAAAACAATCTCACTGAATTTTTTCCAGCTCAGCTCTTTCCAGGCTTCATCTTTCTTTTTAAAGCCAATAGCAGCTTTTACAGGGTGTTTTTCTACATTTTTAAGGATAATTGCCTCTGCCAGATTCATTTCTTCAGCTTTTTGTCGTTAATATAATTATTCAGGTGAAAGTCTATACTTTCTTGTACGGGAATAAACTGATAATTCAGTTTATCTTTAATTTTTTGGTTGGAAATAGTGTTGAATGAAGATATGGCTTCAATATTTGATTTGGTAACCATTTTCAGTTTCGGAATCAGCCATCCGAACAGGATATTCGCTGCTCTTCCAACGTTCAGTAAAGATTCGGAAAGTATTGTTGCGTCTTTAAGACCCAGTCTTGTTCTGACCTGCTTTGCCAGTTCAGCATATCTTTTATTCTCAGAAACGATGATAAAACGTTCTCCGAAAATATTATTTTCTAGTAATTCTACAGCGATTTTTGCCACGTCTCTTACATCCACATATGCGGAACCGCCTGCAAATGTAAAGCTGTTGTCTTCAAAAGTAGAAAAAAGCTCTCCGCTGCTTTGAGTCCAGTTACCACTTCCTATAATCATTCCCGGATTGATAATAGCCACATTTAATCCTTCAGCAGAGGCTCTCCATGCTTCCATTTCAGATAAATGTTTAGAAATCGCATAGGCTGAATGTTCTAGTTTAGGATTAAAATCAGAATCTTCGTCCAGCTCACCTTTTTCATTAAAGTTATCCAGAACGGCAACAGAGCTTACGTGCAGAAACTTCTTTACGTCAGAACCTTCACAGGCAAACAGAAGATTTTCCGTTCCTTTGATATTGGTATGATACATTTCTTTTTCATCTTTGGGATGAAAGCTTACTTTTGCGGCACAATGATATACCTCATCTACTCCTTTCAGTGCATCCTGGAGAGCATGAATATCATCGAAATCCACATTGACCCATTCGATCTTATTGAAAAAATCATCAGGGTTTTCTGTATAAAAGCTATAGGAATTCCTTACTTCGTTTAAATTACTTCCCGCTCTTTTGGAAGCCCGCACATTTTTCCCTCTTTTAAGAAGTTCCAGCACGATTATTCTTCCCAGAATACCGGTTGCACCCGTTACAAAAACCATTAATTATATTACTTGATTGCTGACTAAAATATGACAATATTTTCTATCCGGCAATTCTTCATTCTTATCTGAAAGTTATATGAAAAACTGCTTTTGCAAATTTGCGATTTTTAAAGCATAATTCAATTTAATTTAACCAATATTATTATTTTGAAAACAAGAAATCCGAAGATCAAAGTTACCTCCTGTAAATTTTGAACCACAAAACCATAAAAGTTTTGAAAGACTTATTATAATCTCCTGTAGTTTCAATATGACAACATAAAAAAGTCCTGAAATTTTAAACTAAAACCATCAGGACTTTTATAAGAAAACAGCTTTTATTTTAAGCCATTACCATATTATTTCTTCTCGGTGCTTTATCGCAAAGTACATCTGCAATACTCTTGGAAATAAGATTGTCTTCTGTAAGATTGTCCAGCCAGAAAAACTCTCCCGCCGCATTGATCTCAATGAAATAATACTCATCATCAGGAGAGACAATGATGTCTATTGCACCATAATCTACATGATAAACATCCAGGAGTTCCAGTATTTTTTCCCCGATTTCTACCGGAAGTTCTGTCCTGATCCATTTGTTGATCAGATTGGCTCCGTCTTTTCTCCAGTCTACCTTTGCATCCTCAAATTGTTGGGAATCGATTTCAAATGCGTAAATATCACGTCCCACAACAGTAACTCTGAGTTCTCTTTTCTTCTCGATCATTCTTTGGAACTGCATCGGACAATACAACAGAGAGTCCAGCTCTTCCAGCTTATCTTCCCTCACTACATTAGTGAAAACTACATTCTCTACTCCATTTTCATAAATAGCAAAACCTGTCTGCATTTTAGCTACAACATTCTGGTGGGTAAGAATAAATTTTCTGGCTTCTTCAGCGTTATTGGTAATACAGGTTTCCGGAACTTTAAATCCTATTTTATGAGCAATTTTCAGCTGTTCCTCTTTACTGTCCAGTCTCCTGTAAACACTCGGTTTTCCCAGAGAATAAGCATCTACCGATTCAATAAAACCAAAAAGTGTATTTCGGATTTCTCCCATGGCTGGCCCATAAAACTTGGTATCCAGTTCTTCTTTAAGGCCAGTACCTATATTATAGGCTCTTCTGTACCAGATGGCGGCAATATCATCCAGGCGATATTTTTTGTCGGCGGTTTCAAGAATAGTTGCCCATTCTCCGTCCTTGAAAACAGTGGACAATTTATTTTGTAAAGGGTATAAATCTACGTCAAAACGAATGACTTCACAATCATTTTTCTCAATATATTCCGTTACTTTTTCGATTGAGAAATTATCTTTAGTATGTGTTATAATTAAAATTTTATCCATGGAAACTGATTCTTTTTATAAGATTGTCGGCAATTCTCTGTGCGATGGGAAAACCCAGCTCTTTTTGCAGCATTCCCCATTCTCCCTGCGGATTTACTTCCAGAAAATAATATCTTCCGTCTCTTCCTTTGATCACGTCTATCGCTCCTACATAAAGTCCCATTTCCTTCATCATGGAAGTCAGGTTTACTTTAACATCTTCCGGTAATTCATAAGCAGACCAGAAATAATCATGATGAACCACACGCCAGTCAACATGCTCAGAATTATTAATTTTACCCGTAAAAAATTCCCCATCCACATAAACAATTCTCAACTCATATTCTTTATCGATATAAGGCTGGAAAATCATCGGGCAGTAGGCGATATCTGAAATATATTCCAGTGTATCCTTTTCAATGACCATTGTAGAAACCTGATTCTCACCACTCATGGTTTTGGCTACTACATTATGAAGTTTAGCAATAGCTTTCCCATTGCAATACTGATGAAAAAAAGAGATTATGGTCTCTTCGTCATTAGAAAAAAGAGTTTTGGGGGTAATAAGATTGTTTTTTTGAGCCATTTTCAGCTGATACATTTTATTACCATCAGTTTTTTTCTCCTTTTCATAAGGATTAATCCATGGAATATTTTCTAAAATAGTAATCAGATTATAGCGTATACTTGCGTATTCCTGAAGATAAATTTTCTCATAATCTTCATCCAGCTCTTCCGGAATTCCTATTTTCCAGGCTTTTCTGTGCCATACCGCTTTAATCTGATCTGAATGTAGGGTATGTCCAAACTCGTCTGTCAATTCAAATGAATTTTCATTGATATTGATTTTCTGAAGATGATTCAGCCGGTCGGAATTTAGTCTGAAATAAGGAATATTTTTAGAAGAGAGATACTCAAAAAAGAGGTCGATATTATAAAAATCCTGTGAATGAGTGATGCAGAGAATCATTAGCCGTATTTATTAAGAAAGGAAACTTAATGTTTAAGTTTCCTTTCTTATGATTTTGTTATTATACTTGATTTATATTATACGTATTGAACATCATCATCACCATCGGAAGGATACTTCATCGTATGTTCCATATCTCCTGTTGCAGACGTTACATTGTCAACAATTGGTTTTGTAACGACATCTCTTTCAGGAATAGTGATATCCGTTCCTCCTTTTACGGTTTCAGGATCTTTGATTTGCTTTTCTAAGAATGATGCAAAAAACGGCTTCTTCTTTGAATTTTTATTTTCCATAATGATTTAGTTTTGACTTGATATATAATTGAATTTGTATCTGAACTTATACTGCATCTCCTGCTTCATCACTATCAGAAGGATACTTCATCGTTACGTGCCCGTCGTTTGAAGGAAGTGTAGCACTGTCTTCAAGGGCTGTAGTGGTCATAATATCATCTTTAAGAAGTGAAGTAACAGAAGCGGCCCCTCCTTTTACCGTTTCAGGGTCTTTAAGTTGCTTTTCTAAGAATGATGCAAAGAATGGCTTCTTTTTTAAATTTTTGTTTTCCATAAGGTAATAATTTTATTTTTTTGACAATCCAAAGTACAAAAAAATTCAACTCATGGAGATATAATCTAAAATTTTAATAAAATTTTAACACAAACATCAAAAATCAAGTACAAATTTAACCTAAACCAAGAAATCCCTTCACTACATTTGCAAAATCAACAGGATTTTCAGCCTGTACCCAGTGTCCCGCATTCTTTACAATAACAATTTTAGCTTTCGGAAACTGTTGTTTAATCCCATATTCATCCTGCGGGAGAATATAATTAGACCTGTCACCGGCAATAAATAAGGTTTCTCCTTCAAAAACGCCAAATTTTATAGCATTGGAAACAAATTCATTATATTTTTCAGATAAGGTTTTAAGATTGAATCTCCAGTTGAGTTTTTTCTGATCGTCCCAATACAGATTTTTTGTTAAAAACTGAACGGTAGATCTTTCGGGGATGTACTGATTTAAGACCGCTTCCACCTCATTTCTTGAATTGACGGTATTGAAATCCACACTTTCCAGTGCTTTTATAATTCCCTGATGATGCGGTGGATATGCTTTAGGTGAAATATCCACAACAATCAGTTTTTCTACTCTTTCAGGATATTGTATAGCAAACTGCATTACAGCTTTCCCTCCTAAAGAATGTCCTAAAACATGAGCTTTCTGAATTCCGTAGTGATCCATATATCGGGCAATATCATCTGCCAGATCATCATGAGACATGCTATCCGAATGAAAACTCCGTCCGTGATTTCTTAAATCGATCAGATGGACCGGAAGATACTCCCCCAGATCTTTACCAAAGCTTCCCCAGTTATCCAGCATTCCGAATAATCCGTGAAAAACCAGTAATGGCGTCGTTGTCAGATTTTCGCCAAATATTTTCGAGTTTAATATTTCCATATTGTTTACCATTTTGCCAGTCTTTTCAGATAAGCCTGAACTGTATTCTCCAATCCCATATAAAGTGCCTCAGAAACCAAAGCATGTCCTATAGAAACCTCCAGCAGATTGGGAATATGATCTGCAAAGTATTTTAAATTATCCAGACTTAAATCATGTCCTGCATTGATTCCAAGTCCAAATTCTGTTGCAGCTACCGCTGTATCATAATAAGGTTTGATCGCCTGTTCTTTATTAACTGTATAATTTTTCGCGTAAGCTTCTGTGTAGAGTTCAATTCTGTCTGCACCTGTTTTTGCAGCATATTCTACCAGTTCAGGTAAAGGGTCAAGAAAGATAGAGGTACGGATTCCCGCGTTTTTAAACGCCGCGATAATTTCCGTAAGATAATCCAAATGTTTTTTGGTATCCCATCCTGCATTCGAAGTAATAGCATCATCTGCATCAGGAACCAATGTAACCTGCTCCGGCTTCACATCCAGTACCATATCAATAAAACTCTGGTGCGGATTCCCTTCAATATTAAATTCAGTAGTAACCAATGGTTTCAGATCATAGACATCTTTTCTTGTAATATGCCTCTCATCGGGTCTTGGGTGGATGGTAATTCCCTGTCCTCCGAACTCCTGGATTTTTACAGCAGCTTCTGTCACACTTGGTGTTTCACTTCCTCTCGCATTTCTTAATGTCGCAATCTTATTAATGTTTACGCTTAATTTTGTCATTTCTTTATTTAGATATTAAATATAAAAAGCTGGAAACAGGTGGAACAAATGTACTCACCTTTTCAAGATCAGTCTTCCCATATCCTTTGTTAATCATATTATTATTTATCAGCCGGAAGAACATCCGTTTTTTTACACTTTCACACTGATCTGCATCACCTGAAGATCAAATTCCTTTGAGGCTACCAGTAAATGGTCGAAAATATCCGCCTGAATCTGTTCAAACCGTTCCCATTTGGAATCATTGGCAAAACAGTAGACTTCAAGGGGAAGCCCCTGTGGCGTTATATCCAGCTGACGAACCATTCTTGTCCCTTTTTTATCAATATCGGGATCATGTTCTATGTATTTCTGTGCGTAATATCTGAACACTCCGATATTGGTAAGCTGTCTTCCGTTCACCACCTTATCCTTATGTTCAAGACTTGCATTTTCGTTTTTAATTTCAATATTTTTCTGTTCGAGATAATCTGAAATCAGGTTTATTTCTTTTAACCTTTCAATATCCTCATCTGTTAAAAATTTAAAAGAATTGATATTAAAGTAAATAGATTTTTTGATCCTTCTCGTATTGGATTCAGACATCACCTGCATATTTTTGATCTCCGTAGTCAGGAAATCATAAGTCGGAATTGTAGAAACAGTTTTATCAAAGTTGGTGATTTTTGTAGTCAGGAGGCTTATTTCTGTAATATTTCCTTCTATACTGTATTTGGGAATACTGATCCAGTCCCCTACTTTCATATTCTTGGAAGTAGCCACATGAATTCCGGTAACAAATCCTAAAATCGTATCTCTGAACACAAGAACCAGGACTGCGGTAATCGCTCCCAGACTTCCTACGATGGTGGTTCCTTTGATTCCAAAAACCACACAGAGCCCTACTACGGAAAATATAAAAATCCCCAGAATCTTAACGGTTTCCGAAATGGCATTTAAAGCCATAATTTTATAAAAGTCCTGTTTGATGGCGAAATAATTTCTAAATGCAGCCAGCGACCGGTATAGCATTCCTGCAAGAATCAGGACCAGTCCCAAATTAACACTTCTAATAATAAAGATGGTTGTTTTAGGAAGTGCTCCTTCAGGAAAAATGGAGCTTTGTATTCCGCCCACAATGGTCAGTGCAGCAAAATGAGCAACGGAATTGGTAATCTTAGACTGATAGATTGATTTTAAAACCGGAAACTTTTCCTCGTTATGAAATAAACGAAAAACAGAATTGATCGCGAATTTAAAAATAAAATCTGCAAGCAGGAACAGGGCACAAAGCAGGGCCAGTTTTACAATGATATGTATGATCCAGTCCAGCCCGGACGGAGAAACCTGAGAAATGTAAATGTACAACTGTTCGCTTATTTCCTGCAAATAGTTTTTAGTATCTTGAATATCATCTTTCATTGACAGCAAATTTATAAAATAAGAATGACGATTTAAATATTCACAATCAATTTTCAGCCCAAATTATCAATATGGCATAATTTTTCTTTTTTCATATATTCGTTTATATTTTAAAGAATGGATAATACAATCATTAATATTCTCTGTCTTATTTTATTAGTAGTAGGAATATTAGGAACATTTCTGCCTGTTTTACCGGGTTTATTATTAAGCATTTGCGGGCTTCTGATCTATAAATTCGGAACCGATGCAAACCTTCCTATGGTCTATGTCTGGATATTTGGAATTCTGACTGTGGCTTCTGTTGTATTAAGCTATGTGATTCCGGCGAGAACCAACAGAAAATATGGAGGTACCCGCTGGGGAAGTATCGGCTCTGTCATCGGAACCATTTTAGGAATGTTGTTTATTCCCCTGCCGTTAGGATTTCTGATCGGGATGTTTGCCGGTGTATTTATGGGAGAACTTCTTCATGACAGTAAGGACATAAATAAAGCCCTTCAGTCTACGAAAGGAGCTTTTCTTGGGTTTATCTACGGCACCGGATTCAGTTTTGTTGTCGGAGTGGCAATGTTTTTGGTAGTATTTCTTAATATGTTCAATATCATTTAAATAAAAATAAAAAAAGAAACTATGTTCCATAAAGCCCTTATATTCAGCCTGGGAATTCTTGCATTAACAGGATGTGATGCCCAAAAGAAAATAAAAACCGAAACAAAAACATCTGAAATGAGCACCAGCACAGCGTCTACAAAAGCTTCCGATCAGAAAGGAGATATCATTTATTTTACCCAGGGACAAAATAAATTTCTGAAAGAAGCTGAAGTAAATATTACATTCAAAGGTATTTCAGAAGACAGCCGCTGTCCTGAAGGAACCAATTGTATATGGGCCGGAGTAGCTGTTGCCAAAATAGAAGTGATGGGAATTACAACCAGACCTGAGACTATAAGCCTCGCCAGTATGGATCATCCCGCAAGGAATTATCATCAGTCTGCCGATTTCAACGGATATACCATTACACTACAGGAAGTGACTCCCTATCCAAAATCTTCAGACGGACTAAGAATACCTGCTGAAAAATATAAAATAGGGATTACGGTAAAAAAGACGGAAAATACTTCCGGTGCTACCACGAAATAGGTTTCTTCCCTTTTGAGACAAGATATTCATTAATTTTTGAAAAAGGTTTACTCCCGAAAAATCCTCTGTAGACAGAAAATGGTGACGGGTGCGCCGATTTTAAAATAAAATGCTTAGCCGGATTGATAAGTTCGGCTTTTTTCTGTGCAAAAGCTCCCCAGAGGACAAAAACTACATTTTCTTTTTTATCTGAGATTTCTTTGATAATATAGTTGGTAAATTTCTCCCAGCCCAGATCTTTATGGGAATTCGGAGAATGAGCACGAACTGTCAGGGTAGCATTCAGCATCAATACGCCCTGTTTTCCCCAATCATCCAGTTCTTTTGATGTTCTTACCACACCCAGATCATCTTTTAATTCGATGAAAATATTTTTAAGCGACGGCGGTGCGGTTACCTTCTCGGAAACAGAAAAACACAGACCGTTCGCCTGATCATCATTATGGTAAGGGTCCTGCCCTATAATCACTACTTCTATATCTTCAAAAGGTGTAATCTCCAGAGCTCTGAAAATCTGATTTTTCGGAGGAAAAACTTTAGTGGTTGCATATTCATTTTTTACTTTTTCCCATAAGGTCTTAAAGTATTCTGTACTCTTTATCGGGGCTAAAATTTCTGTCCAGGTCATAATTCAGTCTGAAAATTTTAAAATTGATTATTATTTGCTGCTTTAGACTCATCTTTTCAAACAAAAAATCACATTTTCAGGATTTTTGTTATCTGTTTTATTTTCTTCCAAAATGAAATGATGTTTTAGAAGCAATCGTTGAGAATTCTCATTCTGCTGATGGGTGAAAGCTAAAATTTCCTGTAAATTTAAGTCATTAAATCCATAATCTAAAACCGAACCTAGTGCCTCACTCATAATTCCTTTTTTATGATAGTCGGGAAGCAGCTCGTACCCTACTTCGGCTGTCTGCCTGTTTTCAGAAAAATTCCATAGACAGATGGTTCCGATAAAATTGTTCTTGCCTTTACAGGAAATTCCCCAGAAGATAATTTCTTTATTCTGTGTTCTTTTTCTGATGCTTAAGATAAATTCTAATGCATCATAATTGGTTTTCGGTGAATTTCTTTTCACATACCGATTGATCAGCTCATTGCTTCTGATCCTCAGAATATCTTCGGTATGACTTTCATCGATTTCTTTTAAAATCAGTCTTTGGGTTTCCAGTCTCATCTTCCAAATGTATTAAACCCTGATCAATTACAAGCTCTTTATCATTAAAAAGTCTTGATTTTTTCAACTTTCAGCTTCCAAATCTGCTCATTTTCAAATTACCACCGTATTACATTCACATTTTCTCACTAAATTTGCATGGTGTATATAGATAAAGAAGATTTAGACGAATTAGAGTTTCCGCAATTGCTCGCGGAAATTTCCCCATTTGCGTATTCTCCGAAAACAAGAGAAAAAATTCTTCAACTTCGTCCGATGGAAATAGACGAGGCAGAACTTTCATTGAAAAAAACGTCAGAATACCTGTCGAGTTTTGAAAGTTCAAATGCAATTCCGTTTGATGAATATGAAGATATCGAAAGTGAGCTGAAAGTAATGCTGATTGAGAATTATCGCCTGGAAAACAGCGCTTTCATTAAAATCAAAACCATCACGGAACAAATCGGAAAACTCCAGAAGTTCTTCCCTACCATGCCGGAAACTTTTCCTACTTTAATGGAAGATGTTTCCGTACTGGAATTCAGAAAAGAAATTATTGAGAAAGTAGATAAGGTTTTCAACCGTTTCGGTGAAGTAAAAAATGAAGCTTCCCCAGCATTAAAAGGAATAAGAACAGAGATTCAACATGCTAAAAAAGCGATTCAGGAAAACTTCAACCGCGCACTGACCACCTATGGACAAAGTGACTTTCTGGATGATATACGGGAAACGATTATTGATGACCAAAGGGTGCTTGCTGTAAAATCAGGATTTAAGAAAAGAGTTCCCGGAAGAACACTTGGAATTTCAAAAACAGGTTCTATCACTTATATTCAGCCGGACAGTGTTGTAAAACACTATTTCAAGCTTCGTGAGAATGAAGAGGAAGAGAAAAAAGAGATTGATAAGGTACTGAGAAAACTCACTGCAGAACTTGCCGAATTCCAGCCTCAGCTGTGGAGGTACCAGATTTATATTTTTGATCTTGACCTTACGAGAGCTAAAGCAAAGTTTGCAGAATTAATTAATGGTGTACTCCCGAAGATCAACCGTCATAAAACATTAAGGCTGAAAGATGCTTTCCACCCGTTACTATGGCTGAGAAATAAAGAAGAAAATAAAACGATTCACCCACAAACCCTGGCTTTAACGGAACACAACAGAATCATCTGTATTTCCGGACCGAATGCAGGAGGAAAATCCATTACGCTGAAAACAGTAGGACTGCTTCAACTGATGATTCAGACTGGGATTTTGGTTCCTGTGCATCCCAAGTCTGAAATGTTTTTCTTTGAAAAGATCATGACAGATATTGGTGATAACCAGTCGATTGAAAACCACCTGTCGACCTATTCATCAAGATTAAAGAAAATGTCAGGAATTATCCGTGAGGCTGATGCTGATACTTTATTATTGATTGACGAATTCGGAACCGGTTCTGATCCTGAATTAGGGGGAGCTCTGGCAGAAAGTTTTATGGAGTTTTTCTATGATAAAAAGAGTTTTGCAATTATTACAACGCATTACACAAACATCAAACTGGTCATAGAACAGCTTCCTAATGCTCAGAATGCAGCCATGCTTTTCAATGAAGAAACTCTGGAACCAATGTATAAACTGGAAGTCGGCCAGGCCGGTAGTTCATTCACGTTTGAGGTTGCAGAAAAAAATAAAATTCCTAGATTTATCATTCATTCTGCCAAGAAAAAAGTAGAACATGACATTGTGAATCTTGATAAAACCATTGTTAAGCTTCAGCAGGAAAAATTTGAAGTTGAAAAACTGAAATCTGATCTTGCGGAAAGAAAAGAGTCTGTAGAGGATAAACGAGATAATCTTCAGAAACTGAATGATCAGCTTCAGCAGAAGTTATTCAATTTTCAGAAATTGTATGAAGAAGAACATCGTAAACTTCAGTTCGGAAATAAGATTGAAACATTCATTGAAAGCTATACAAAAGGGAAATCCAGAAAAGATGTTGTTAAAGATTTTGTAAAATTACTTGAACAGGAGAAATTCAGAAAACTGGGGGCAGACAAAGATGAATCCAAACGTCTTCAGGTGGTGAAGAGAAAAATCACGCAACAGCTTAAAAAGGAAGAAGTGATTGAAAAAATTGCGGAAACCAATGAAAGGCTTGAAGAAAAACGCAAGAGTGACCGTGCCGTCTGGATGAAAATAGGCCAGCGTGTACGCATTACTGGAAGTACCAGTGTAGGAACTATTGAAAAAATTTCCAGAAACAAAGTGATCGTTAATTACGGAACTTTCAAGACGACGATTGATGCGGATGAACTGGAGAGAATTTAAGCAATTGGGCAACCAACGAACAAAAAAATTTAAATGGTATAATCAAAAAAAGAGTGTTGCTTTCAACACTCTTTTTCTTTTTAATGGTTTCGTAGCGCTTACTTATAGCAAATACAAGATTTAAAATAACTGCAACGGGATAAGTATCTTCGGAAAAGCATTTAATTTATATATTTGGAGGATTAAAAATTATCATCATGATTTCCATAAATAAAGCATTCTATATATCTGCTTTCAGTATTTTTTCATTGGCATTTGCTAAAGGACAGAATAAAGTTCCTTTCGGAGTGGTAAAAGCTGAGGAGGGATATGCTAATGTACGTGTACATAAAGACAACTACAGAAAAATTGTAGATAAGATCCGTATGCGTAAAGGAGATGTTTTTGTTTATGTAAAGCCGGCTCCCGGAGAAACGGAATGGATATGGATCAAATATCCTGAAAAACAGGACGATGAAAAACCTTTTGTAAGGTATGAGACACTTGACAAGGAAGGAATGGTCAACAAAGAGCGTATCGCTTATATTGATCAGCTTCCGGCCTATACCCCTTCCAAATCTAAAAACGGAAGATCATTAATTTTCACAGATAATTCTGATCCTAAAGTACCTACAGCCCAGAGAAGCAAAGTGGTGATTGATGTATATCCTTCTAATGCAGGATATCGTAAGAAAGAAAAAGATGCCAGCGGAAAACTTCTGACTATTGATAAGGTAAAACCATGGGGAATCAGTGATGAGCTGCCTGAAGGAATGACCGAAATCAAATCTATCAGAGTACAACAGCCCGGAAGAGGGTCCGTTTTTGTAAGGGAAGCCATCAAAAATATGTTTCAGCCCACAATGGATTTCAATAATGTAGGGGTAACGTCTCTGGATAATGATAACATTTTCCTTTATATGATCAATGGTTCTGGGGAAAACAGATATACGAGTCTGTGGACAATCAAAAAAGGAAGAGTGATCAGTCAGATTATTTATCATAATCCGGAATAAATTCACTATTTTTGCACCCGAAAAAGTTTAACACTTATTCATCATAGAAATTGGTTCTGCCTAGCCGCAGATTAAAAGGGAATCGTGTGAAAATCACGGACTGTCGCGCAACTGTAAGTAACTGTAATCTTTATCAAAGATCCACTGTGCGGGGCATGGGAAGGAGATAAAAGATGTTACAAGTCAGGAGACCTGCCTTTTCTTAAACAAAAAACTTTCGCGATCTGAAGTTTATTGATCTGATGGATGGTTTCAGGGATTTCTTAGATTCCTGCTATTATTCTGTTGTTTTGATACTATTTCATTTCGCTTTAATTAATAATGAAATATGACTACAGAAGAAAGAATTAAAGCATCCGAAACCAGTATTTTTAAAGCGGTTTTCCCTAATACAACCAATCATTATGATACCCTGTTTGGAGGTACGGCTATGCAGCTGATGGATGAAGTAGCCTTCATCACGGCAACCCGATTCGCCAGAAAAAGAGTGGTAACGGTGAGCAGTGATAAAATCGATTTTAAAAAGCCTATTCCTGCAGGAACTATCGTGGAGCTGATCGGAAAAGTTTCATATGTCGGAAAAACAAGTATGAAGGTGAATGTTGAGATCTATACTGAGCAGATGTATTCTTATGAAAGAGAGAAAGCCATCATTGGTGATTTCACTTTTGTAGCGATTGATGAATTCAAGAAACCAATTCAAATTCTATAAAATCAGTTCGGGCGGCCTTTGGCCGCCCGAACTGATTTTATATTCCTTCATATAAAAAAATAAAGAATCCCGTTTATTTTATAACTTTTTCTGAGTCTATACTTTGGTTCAGTAAAAATTCAAAGGCTTCTCCCATTTCGTCAGATGCTCTGGTAATGGTATTTTCAAGCATATTTCTGATTTGTTTTTCAGTAACTCCGGCCTCTGTCCAGCTTTTTCCTGAAGTATGGGAATTCAGAATAAAAGGAATGAACCGGTCTATGGCACAGGCAAAAATAGCATCCGGAGTTTTTTCTTCTTCAAATTCCAGCCATAGATTAAAAAATTCCGACCGTAACGGCTCATCTAAAATTCCAAAAATCTTTTGAGCAGAAACTTTTTCTCTTTCAAATTTTCCAACCATTGCTTTTTCATCAAACAGGAAGGTATCACCTGCTTCAATTTCCACCAAATCATGGATAGAAAGCATTCTGATCACTCTGAGTAAATCTATATCTGCCCGGTTTTTAGCATACGGATAAAGAATTTGTGCCAGAATCACAATCTGCCACGAATGTTCTGCCGTATTTTCTCTTCTGGAGTCATCCGCATTAAAATTTCTTCTTTGTACATTTTTCAAGGCATCTACTGCCAGAATAAAGTCTATTTCCTTCTGAATCTTCATTATACTTTATTTATAATATTATTGTTTGTTTTCTTTTTGGCAGCGGTATAAGCCTGTGTTTTTTGTCAAAATTTCATAACAAAAATACGAAACCTAAGATCGTTCTCAAAATATGTTTTTTAAAACAATGGATCATTTTTAGTATTTTTTTTAAATACGCAAAAAAATACTAAAATTTATTAAATTGATTTACAACAAGTTAAGCTTATTATTTCAAAAATACCACTACTTTGTATTGCATAATACCATTTTAATTATATATCTTTGTAATGTAAAATTAGAATAGGCTCAGCTAGCTAGGAGCATTTTTCTAAAAATAGAACTAATTAACAAAACTTATCAAAGATGAATACTGAAAATACCAAAGCGCAAATGCGAAAAGGAATTCTGGAATTCTGTATTTTAAGTCTCATCAATCATCGCGAAATGTATGTTTCCGACCTAATAGATGAACTAAAAAAAGGAAAACTGGACGTAGTGGAAGGCACCCTCTACCCTCTTCTCACAAGACTTAAAAACGGAGAATTTCTCTCTTACAGATGGGAAGAATCAACGGGAGGCCCGCCCAGAAAATATTACCAGATCACAGAAAAAGGAAGACTTTTCCTGAATGAACTTCAAAATACGTGGAATGAACTGACAGCTTCAGTAAACCAAATCACCCAAAAAAATTAAAAATAAAGCTATGAACAAGACACTCTCAATAGGACTCGCAGGTTTTTCTTTTACAATAGAAGAACACGCATATATAAAGCTCAGCGATTACCTGAATGCACTGAGAAGCTCACTGGATGCTTCCGAAGCGGATGAGGTAATGCATGACATAGAAATAAGAATGGTGGAGATATTCAGAGATTCTCTGGGAAAACGTGAAGTAATCAACGATACGGATGTAGAAAAAGTAATCGCACAAATCGGGACTCCGGAAAAAATCGAAGAACAGGAAGAGGCTTATTTTTCTGAAAAAACAACAACTAAAAATAATACTTCAGGAACTAATTATTCAGATAAAAAACAATTGTTCCGTGATCCTGAAAAACAAAAAATAGCAGGGGTTTGCGCAGGATTGGCTCAATATGTAGGAATGGACATTACTGCCATGAGAGCGATCTGGCTGGGAATTTTCGTTCTGGGAATTTTTACTGCAGCAATTTCCTCTTCATTAGTGGGGTTACTGTATATCCTTCTTTGGATCGTACTTCCAAAAGCTGAAACCGCAGCCGATTTTTTGAAAATGAAGGGAAAGCCTATGAACTTCGACAATCTTAAAAATGAATCGAACAAACTGGTTCAGTTTGCCAACGAATCTACACAGAGAGTCGGAGAAATATACAACGAAAACAAGCCTTATATCAACAACGCAGGAAGCGGAGTATGGAATATCTTTAAATACTTCGTAGGAGGTTTATTTGTAATCATGGCTGTAGGAAGCATTATCGGAGTATTCGTATTATTCGGTCTTTTCGGAATGGATACGGATTTCCCGGGAGCCAACCAGATCAGATTCTATATGGATGATAATGGTCTTGATAAAGTCCTGGCTGCCATTATGGTCATCGGAAGTTTAATTCCGGCCATTATCTTCAGTTTATTAAGTATTAAGATATTTTCTCCAAAAACTAAATTGAGAAATATCGGATGGGTGATCGGAGGTTTATTCCTTCTGCTTATCGGATTAGGAACTTATTTCGGAATCAGTATGGCAAAGAAAAACCTGATTTATAAAGGAAGCAAGGAAGATGTGGAGAATGTTGCCATCAATACCACTTCTGATACCATCTATGTAGATGTAAAACAGGTTAATATTCCTCAGAATTTCAAGGCTTATGACGATGATATTTACTCAGACAAAAAAACAGTATACGAAGAAGATTATATCTCTGTAGAGGTAACAAGAAAACCTGAAGTGAAAACACCTTACCTGATTATTAAAAAAGAAGGAAACGGATATAACTTCCCTATTCAGGTAACTGTACCGGTGGAGGTGATCAACAATAAAGTAATGCTTCCAAACTACATTAAGTATCCTTATGAACACAGATTCAGAGATTACAGAGTAGAGTACGAACTGGTAGTTCCACAGAAATCAGTAGTGATTCCGACTCAGAAAAACAGAATTGATTTTGAAGGAGATCTTGACGGAGACGGCATCAATGATAATGATCAGGACAAAGATGAAAATCACCATGGTATCAGAATTGAAAAAAATAAAATTACCGTAAACGGATCTACCATCACTTACGGTACCGATGATAAAGACAGTGTGATCGTGAACGGTAAGAAAGTTCCGAGCTACCATGTTGAGAAAGTAATTGATTCAGTGACGTCAGGCATCAAGAAAATGAACAAAGATGTAGACATCAAAATCAAAGACGGGAAAAACGAAATTTCCATACAAACTAAATAATTAACTTCAGAGAGTGCGAGAAGGTGTGAATGGACAGCAACCGTTTGAAATTCACATCCTTCTTATCTCAGAAAAGTGAAAAAAATCATATTTTTTAGTTTCTTATCTGGAAAAAAATCTTTATTTTCGTACTGTTAAAATACTATAACCATAAAACAAAAACACACACACCTATCATGATACAATTTGCTTTAGAATTTGTAATGAAAATCGTAGATTTAATCAACGGTTTGTTTTAAGAGCGATAATATTTCAATATATTTGTAAAGTATAACCATAATTTGGTTATACTTTTTTGTTTTTAATCCAAGAATCTATGAAAAAGCTGATAGGCAAACTAATGTTAAAATTATTAGGCTGGAAAGTCGTTTTACAGGGCGATGTCAACAACCTGAACAGGTGTATCCTTGTAGTGGCACCACATACTCATAACATGGAATACATTTTAGGAAACCTTGCTTATTGGTCCTTAAAAAAACCGCTAAAAATCATTATCAAAGATGCTCATACCAAAGCATGGTACGGTGGGCTAGTAAAAGGGCTTGGCGGAATTGGTATCGACAGAAGCCAGAAAAATGATCTGGTTAACTTTGTAGCGAGCCAGTTTGCAAAAGAAGATTTCAGCCTGGTTATTACTCCCGAAGGAACGCGAAGCTGGGTTCCCAAATGGAGAAAAGGATTTTACCATATGGCATTAGCCGCAAAAGTACCTATTGTTCTGGCTGCAGGAGATTTTAAAAGAAATATTGTGTATCTCGGCTACACGATTCCTTATGAAAGACTTGCTACTGCTCCTTTTTCAGACATTATGCAGGAGATCCAGGACTATTATATCAAAAACGATATTGTACCTAAAGTTCCGGCAAACTGGAATCCTAATATTATGGGAGCGGGAGAATAAGCCAACCCGCAATTATTATTTCCGCTAATCAATCATCATCATTTATCTACTATACAAAATGAAAGATCAGACAAAAGAAGAACTATTGGAGTTTTTGAATAACTGGGGAAATGAAACCTTAGCAAAAACTCTCGAAATAAAATTTATCGATATTGATATCGAAAACGAGACCCTTACTGCTACAATGCCTGTACTCCCAAGAACACATCAGCCGTTCGGAATTATGCACGGCGGAGCAAGCTGTGTATTGGCAGAAACCTTAGGGTCTAGCCTGTCTAATATTTTTATAGACGGAAACAAATATTATGGAGTAGGAACCAACATTAATTCTAATCATCTGAGAAGCAAAAAAGATGGTCTTGTAACGGCTACAGCCCGATTTATAAGAAAAGGAAAAACAATGCATGTTTCCGAAATTGAAATCAGAGACGAAAAAGGAACACTCATCAATCATACTACAATGACCAACAATATTATTCTGAGATAAATCAGGAGATATCAATAAAGGGATAAGGCTCAATTTTTGAGCTTTTTTTTATACTTAAATAAGAAGTATTTTACACAAAATATTCTATGTTTTTAAAATATTTTAGTAAAAAACATTTCTTTTAATTTTGACATTTTTAAGACTAATAATACCTTTGCAGAAAGGAAAATCAATCCCGGAATTCTCTGTATTATTTCCGCCGGTGATTTTCAAAATCTACTCATAGCTAATGATTTATTTCAAACTTCCTTTTGACGAGCAATTATATTCCACAGATCAGAATAAAAAAACAAGCGCGGTACATTTTTACTCATTCGACAGACAACATACGATCAGTTTTGAAGGTGACATCATAAAGACTACCGAAAACAACTTTCAAAAGGATATTTCTACTTTCCCTCTGTTCAATGATGAAAATAATATTGATCCTGAAACGAAAAATGAATATATAAACACGCTTCAGCAGGTTATTGAAGTGATTAAGAAAAATAACCTTCCCAAGCTGGTGTATTCAAGAAGAAAAATGTTTAAAAACTTTTCTCAGATTGATCTGAAAGAGAGTTTTAACAATATATGTACCTCCTATCCTAATGCTTTCCGGTATCTTTTTAACGATGGTAGCCAAACCTGGATGGGTGCTTTTTCAGAAGTATTGGGAAAATTCAATAAAAACACTCACGAATTCGAAACCATGGCCCTTGCAGGAACACTTCCCGTGTCTGAAAAATGGTCTGAAAAAGAGATTGAAGAACAAAAACCTGTTACCACATACATTCAAAATATTCTTGAAACTTATTCCGGGGATATACAACAATCGGAAACTTACGATCATATTTCAGGGAATATCAAACATCTCCGTACGGATTTTAAAACCCATATCAATCCTGAAGACCTCGATAAGCTCATTCAGGACCTTCATCCTACTCCTGCCGTTTGTGGGATTCCTAAAGATTTTTGTATTGAAAATATTCAGAAGTATGAAAAATTCCCTCGTGAGTTATATGCGGGTTACATTAAAATTGAAACAGAAGACTGTATTTTATACTTTGTGAATCTTCGTTGTGCAAGACTTTACAAAAATTCTGTTTATGCCTTTGTAGGGGGTGGCATTACTGCACAAAGCAATCCTGAAAAAGAATGGGCAGAAACCGAGCTGAAATCGGAAGCAATATTGAAGAACCTATTTTTTACCTAAGCGTATTTTATTATTTCCAATTTTGGCAATAAGCCCTTTTTTTCCTTTTACATCAGCTTTTTTATAAATATTGGAAAGGTGTGCAGAAACTGTTTTTTCAGAAATATTTAATTTACTCCCTATTTCAACATATTTAATATTCTTATTCTCAATTATTAAATTTACTATTTCAGTTTCTCTTTCTGTAAGATCTGACAGAAACTCCCAATTTCGTCCTTTTCCTATATAAAAAAAATATTCTATTCCTATAAAAAAATAACCTATAGTAAATAAACTCTGCTCTATTGATTGATTATCTCCCAATAATAACATTGTAACCGGAACAGATACAACACTGAAAAGACCTAATAATCCAGCAACAGCATGAAATTTTCTAAACTGATCATAAAATTCTAAATCATCTTCAGTTTTATTCTTATAGAGGATATAGATCAGAAATAAAATAAAACAAACAGGAATAATGAGAAAAAGCTTACGAGATATTTCAAGATTTCCTGTAATTACATAAGGAATAATAAAACCGACAACTAAATTTACAGAGAGACACATCATGACATAATTAAAATGCAAATAGTTTTTAAAACTCAGACTGTAATATTTTGACAAAAAATAAATATAATATCCAATGGTTATAGAACCTACTGTATACGCTATTACATTTTGCGATAAAACATTAATATTAAAGCTTTTATCTGGTAAAAGCCCAGAACTTAGATTATTCAAAATGACAGCAAATGTTAACAACAAAAAATGAAGATCAAAACTTTTATTGCCCTCTTTAATGGAAACTCTTATTAATACAAATCCTAATATTAAGATCAGTAGACATAGGCATATAAAAGTAATAGTATGAATTTCAGTACCAAACATCCCTTATAAATAGTGTATCAAAAAATAAAATCTGAATCCAAAATCTTCTTCATGATAAATTTTAAAACCAAATTTTTCATAAAAAGAGAGATTTATAACGGTTAATGTTTCCAAACAAATAGCTTGTTTCTTTCCTGAATAATAATTAATAATTTTATTCATAAAAGCACTACCAATACTACTACCCTGCGAATTAACATCTACCCCGATAAACCAGAGATGGATATAGTCAATATTTTTGGGTAGATACATTTGCATAATTTTTTCTTTATAAATGACTTTTTTCAAATTATCTAATCCTACAACATTTTTGACAAGCAAAATATCTAACCAAAGGGGATAAAGAAAGTTTTTCTTTGTTTGCAGTGGATCTAATAATATACAGCAGGTATTATTTAAATCATTAAGCCCAACATCTCCGTAGCGTTTTCTTTTGCAATAGAATAATCAATAAGTTTCGAAATCAACACTTTTTCATTTTTTATTTTAAGAATATAATTCACTGACTTATTATTAAAAAGCCCCACTTCGTATTGCCTTTGCAACAGGCAACTCTTTTTCTTGTATTTTTTCATTTAAAATTAATTAACATGTTTTCAATATTCATCAAAAGCAAAAAAGTAAAATAAAAAAACTTAAATAAAACATAAATAACTGAAAAACAAAAATTTACGTCATTTTATTCAAGTACTAATTTACAAAAAAAAGCAAAATTTCGCAGACGTATTGAGCCTGAAAATCTATTTTACAAAATGCTAAAAATCAACAAAATAAAATCCTTAAATTCTCTACACCGTGAAATTAAGGGTAAATTAAGTAAGAAATTTTATGTTTTTTTGTAGATACTGAGTAAGTTTAAACAAACAAAACACAAATGTTTATTTTTTGTATGCGTACAGTGCAAATATAAATATGATGCTGATCAGCAAATTCCCATGTCAGGGATTATATGACAAAATAATACTATTAAATTTAAAATCTTAGCAAAATGAATTTAAAAAAATTAAACGTAGTAGAGCTTGACGCTCAAGAGTTAAAAGAAACTGAAGGAGGATGGTGGCAAGCCGCTTTAGTTGCATTAGGTATCTCTGCTATTAGCAACTGGGGGGACATTCGTGAAGGATGGAGTGATGGAGGAAGTGGACATCCAAGACACTAATTAATCCAAATGAAAAAAAACAAGATGAGTTTTACAAGTATAGTCATCAATATAATGATTTTTGCTCTCGTGTTGGCTTTCATGCAATACAGTCCTGAATTATATAGAACAATAAAAAAATTTTAAACAAATGAAAAATATAGAATTAATAGATTTAACAGAAAATGAGTGTTTATCAATTAGTGGAGGTGAATCTGCTTGGTATTGGGTCGCTTATGGAGCAAGGCGTGCTGTTGCATTTATGTCAGATGTAAATGACAGTATTCAAGGTGGTGGTGGATATTACCAAAGATGGTAATATAATTTGAAAAAGTCAATAAAATTAATCTGCCTCTACATCTGAGGCAGATTTTCATAAAAAAGAACTGATAAATAAATTTTTGTCTCCTGTTTAGTGCGTTTTTTTATGAAAAGAGTCTTTATTTTATTTTTGTGTTGCTTGGCTATCTCTATTGGGGTCAGCTATAGTTTTAATTTTTTTAACGATCATTTCTTTCACTTTAAAGCAAGTGGAAACCAAGACGAAGAGGTTCCTACATTTTACATATTATTGTTGGGCCCATTATTAGAAACTGTAATTTTTCAATACGTTGTGTATAATTTTTTGTCATACATAAAAATTAAAAAAGATTGGATTTGCATCATCTTAATGAGTTTGATTTTTTCATTGGTACATTATTACAGTATTTTTTATGTGTTAATGGTTTTTTTTAGTAGCCTTGCATCACATTATTTTTACATTACTACTTTAAAGAAAAATGCCATACTGTCATTTTTCGGTACGTTTCTTCTTCATTCAATGTATAATTTATTTGGTTATTTATTCGTGGTATAGAAAGATTTGAACATTAAAAAATTCACAAATGAAACATACCATTTACATAAGCATTCTATTCTTTATTATTCTTGCCTTAGCCTTATTACCAATAATAAAAGTCCCAATTTCCTCTTCATCAAGAGGTATGATACGATCTGTTCAGGAGAACACTAAAATTTCTGCCATTGTTTCAGGGAGAATTATTTATAGTAAACTGGAAAAAAATAATCAGGAACTCAAACAAGGTGATACATTGCTCATCGTAACAGCAGAACAGTTGAATACTCAAAAGAATTTACAGAACAGCCAAAGTTCAGATTATTCAGCACAATTACAGGATTTAAATAAGCTTACTAAAGGCCAAATTTCAGGTTTACAAACCGGGCAATACCAGAGAGAATTATCTGCCATGCAGGAAAAAATTGCTCAGGTACAAACACAATTGTCTTTAGCTCAAAAAGATTTTGACAGGGCAGCTACCCTTTATAAACAGGGAGTAGTCCCCAAAGCAGAATATGAAAAATTTTTCTATAACCTTCAAGGACTTAAAAACCAGATTGCAGGGATAAGAGAACAGCAAATTGCTCAATGGCAAACGCAGAAGAGAGAAGTAGAAAGGCAAATCCGTTCTTTAGGCTCAGAAGTACATCGTATTAATCAGGAACAAAAAAATTATATCATCACAGCACCCATTTCCGGAAGGCTTGTTAATTTCTCCGGAGTACAGAAAAATAATTTTCTGACGCAAGGACAAGACATAGGGGAGATTTCACCGGAAGTTTCCCTAGTTGCAGAATGTTTAGTTTCACCAAAAGATATAGGTTTTATTCACAAAGGACAAAATGTAAAATGCCAAATCGACACTTATAATTATAACCAATGGGGATTATTAGAAGGCAGGGTTTCTGAAATAGATCAAAATATTAAAATTAATGAACAAACCGGCGAGGTATTCTTTAGGGTTCTCTGCCAAATGAACAAAAACTACTTACAATTGAAAAACGGCTACAAAGGGCAAATTGATAAAGGAATGACTTTTACAGCACGCTTCCATTTAATTAACCGCACGTTATGGCAATTATTATTTGACCGTGTAGATGATTGGTTTAACCCAAAATTGAAATGATGAAATCAAAGATTCCATCTGCCCAATAAAAATAAACATAAGCACGTGAAAAAAAATATATTGATAAAACAGCATGATATTAAAGATTGTGGTGCTGCTTGTCTTGCTTCCGTAGCGATTCATTACGGACTTAAAATGCCAATTGCCAAAATCAGGCAAATCTGCCATACCGATACAAGAGGGACAAATATTTTAGGTTTAATACAGGGATTGGAACAAATGGGCTTCAATGCAAAAGGGGTAAAAGGTGGTGTTGATGCCTTGCCGGAACTTCCATTGCCAGCTATTGCCCATGTTATTGTTAATGAACAAATGCATCATTATACAGTTATTTATAAAGTTTCGAAAGATAAGATAACCGTGATGGATCCTGCAAGAGGGAAATTGGAGGAACATAAAATAGAAGATTTTTCAAAAATGTGGACAGGTGTTCTTATCCTATTGGAAACCAATGAGTATTTTGAACAAAGAAATGAAAAAACAGGCCTCTACAAAAGATTCTGGAACTTAATTCAACCGCACAAAAGTATCTTAATCCAAGCTTTATCAGGAGCATTAATGTATACTATTTTAGGGTTGTCAACCTCTATTTATATTGAAAAAGTAACAGATTATGTTTTGATAGACGGAAATAAACGTCTGCTCAATTTACTTTCTGTTGGAATGATTGTTATATTGTTCTTTCAGGTTTTTATTGGAACAATAAAAAGTGTATTAGTATTGCAGACAGGGCAAAAGATGGACAAACACCTGATTCTCGGTTATTACAAACATTTATTAAAACTTCCGCAGCGCTTTTTCGACACCATGAAAGTCGGAGAAATCATTTCAAGGGTGAATGATGCTGTCAAAATAAGAACATTTATCAATGATGTTTCTATACAGATTTTTGTAAATTTATTTATCATTATTTTTTCGTTTACTTTAATGTTTACCTATTATTGGAAGCTGGCATTAATTACAGCGCTAGTAATTCCTTTTTATTTTTTAGTCTATTGGATTACTAATAAATTGAACAAAAAAGCAGAACGGCAATTAATGGAGGAAAGTGCAGAGTTAGAATCTCATTTGGTTGAATCCATCACTTCTGTGAAAACGATAAAACAATTTGGAGTAGAAACTTTTGCAAATAATAAAACAGATAATGCTTTTTCGAAACTATTAAAAACAATTTATACTTCGGTTATGAATACCTTATTTTCAGGCAATTCATCCGAGTTTTTATCAAGAATATTCACTATTATATTGCTTTGGGCGGGTTCAGGTTATGTTATTGACCGGGTAATAACTCCCGGAGAATTACTGTCTTTTTACGCCTTGATTGGATATTTTACAAATCCTGTATCACAGTTAATAGGAATGAATAAAACGATTCAGAATGCTTTGATAGCTGCAGACCGTCTCTTTGAAATCATGGATCTGGAACGGGAAGAAAATACCGAAAAATTAGATCTTACAAAAGATAATATTGGAGATATACAATTCAAGGAGGTAAGCTTTAGCTATGGTAGCAGAACCGAAATTTTCTCCAACTTTAATTGTCTCATAAAAAAAGGACAAACAACAGCTATTGTTGGAGAAAGTGGTAGTGGTAAAACAACTTTAGCTTCTCTGGTTCAGAATTTATATCCGCTCAAAGCAGGGAAAATTATGATTGAAGATTATGACATCAGTTATATTTCCAACTATTCTTTAAGGAATTTAGTGTCTGTAGTTCCACAGCAGATCGATTTATTTTCAGGAAATGTAATAGAAAACATTGCTTTAGGAGAAGATTTTCCCAATGTACAGCGAATTTTACATATTACAAAGAAGCTTGGGATACTTACTTTTGTAGAAAATCTTCCCAACGGATTTCAAACATATTTAGGAGAAAACGGAGCATTACTCTCCGGTGGCCAGAAACAAAGAATTGCCATTGCAAGGGCTTTGTATAAGAATCCTGAAATATTAATTTTAGATGAAGCTACTTCTTCATTGGATACAGAATCGGAATTAATTATTCAAAAAACTTTACAAGAATTCAGAAATCAAGGGAAAACTATGATTGTTATTGCCCATCGATTGAGTACTATCGCAAATGCTGATACTATTTTGGTAATGAAGGCCGGGCAGATTATTGAAAAAGGCAACCACAACGAACTTCTAAACAAAGATTCTGTATATAAATCCATGTGGGAAAAACAAAGTAAAAATCTGAACTAACTTTCACAAATAAATAGATATATTAATTGATGAATACTTAAACTGCTTTTGCTTATTTTCAAATTTCTATAATCAGTAAAAATCATAAAAAAAACCTCCTTCTGTACGAAAGAGGTTTTTATTTATCTTGAAAATATTCTGATTTATTTCTTTACACCGATTCTGCTCCAGGTATCCATTACGAAAAGAAGGATAAGACCAATTGCAGCAGCGGCAGCTGAGAATACGAACTTCAGGTTATCTTCATCACCCAGGATATCTGTCTGTTGCCAGTCAATAGCGTAAAGATTAATGGCGATGAATACGATGAACAGTACTAAAAATACTTTATAAAACTTCTTCATGACTCTTAAAAATTAATATAATTCTGCACCAGTTGAGCAAAATTTGCAGTGAATAATTTAATTGAAATAGCCAAAAGGATAATACCGAAAACTTTCTGAAGGATCATGAGCGTAGCATCCCCAATTTTTCGTTCCAGCCATTTCGCTGATTTCAGCACCAAATATACGAAAATTGTATTAAGAATAATTCCGCAAATAATATTAATATCATGAAATTCAGCTCTGAGCGATAGCGCTGTAGTTAATGTTCCGGCACCTGCAACCAACGGAAATGCGATGGGAACGATGGATGCGGCTTTTGCTTCCGTTGTTTTATTGATCTCAATTCCTAAAATCATTTCCAGCGCTATGACAAAAATCACAAAAGCTCCGGCAATGGCAAAGGAGTTTACATCTACTCCGATAAGTTTAAGAATTTTATTTCCTACGAACAGAAACACAATCATAATTGCTCCGGCAGTAATGGCAGCTTTTCCGGCTTCAATCTGTCCGAACTTCTGTTGAAGGCTTACAATAACAGGTACAGAGCCGATAATATCAATAACGGCAAACAGAACCATAAAGCTGGTCACAATCTCTTTAAAAGAAAAACCATCAAAAATTTCCATCTCTTTGTAATTAAAAATTTCGCAAAAATATGAAAATAAACTGACTATTTGCTAATTTGTGAATATAAATTAACAATTGTTTTCAAAAGTTCTTCAAGACCTTCATGAGATTTCGCAGGAGAATATTTCTCTATCTGAATTTTCTGCTGAAGGCTTGCATATTCTTCTGCAACTGAAGAACCTTTGTAACTTTCAAGAAAAGTCTTAAACTCCGTAACAGAGCCCTGGAAATACTGTCCTCGTACTTCCTGATCCAGCTCTTCCATCGTATCAAAGAACTTTTCATATTCTCCGTTATCTTTAAGGTTTTCCAGATAACTGAAATAATCATTAATATCTGTTTTCAGCAATTCTTTGATTTCTTTTTCTGTTTCAGCCACAGAACCCAAAGATTTTGACGCTACATTTTCTCTAACTAATGCTCGTTTTTTTTGCCAAGTTTTAAATGAAATATATACAATAAATAATCCTAAAAGAATAACAATATTCGTCAAAAGTATATTCCAATGGAATTTATTTTTCTCTTTTACTTTTAATGAAGTTGTTTTTAAAACCGGTGTATTAACCGTCTCTAAAAGGTTATTGGTATATTCATTTACTTTTTCTACAGTAGAACGGGCTTCAAGTACCTGTTCATGAGAGAAGGCATTTACAGCCAGTGTTTTCTGCCCAAGATCTATATATTCCTTATTTTCAGGATTAAAGAACGCAAATTGTTCGGTTTTAATAGAAATTACTCCCGCTTTTTTAGGGATAATTACGTAGCTGGCAAGAATTTCTCCTTTCATCCCTGCAGATCCCGGAGCTACTTTAGAGGTAATTTTAGGGGCAAAAACTTCATAATCCGGAGAAGCAGCTATTTTAGGAAGCTCCATATCCGGTAAGTTACCTTCACCTGAAACCCTTACAACCACATTCATTGGTTTTTTCGCTTCAGGTTTTTCTTTGGATGTATTGTACACATTGACCTTAAAGTTTCCGACTGCATTTTTAAAACATTCGGGAGCCCCATCCGGTAGTTTTCTTACTGTAATCTTTACTTTATTGGAGACAATCTTGTTTTTATTGGAATAAGAACTTACGGAGGCCGATACAGGCGGAACTTCTACAAAGCCGGCCTCATTCGGGAATACCATAAAAACAGCCAGTACTTGTGATGCCATATTCCCTGAACCTGAAGGATCAATTTCCGATTTATTAAAATTAACCGGGTGCACATTGATATTATCCTGTTCAGGAAGACGAATATTTTTAACCTTTCTGAGGTTGTCTACATTACGGGAGTAAACTTTCAGAACAGCTATGGTTGGCTGATCCTGATAAACGTCCCTGTCTTCTATCTCCATATTCAGATATACCTCATTGGAAGTATTGGCTGCCAAAGATTTTTTCTCGGTAACATCCTTAACGTTGACTTCGAAAGGTTCTGTTTTATAAATTTTATTATTGACTGTAACCAGCACCGAACCGATTTTCACCTTTCCTTTTTTCTTGGGTTCAAGGGCAATCCGGGATACTTTTTGAGTAATCAGGGTATTTGTTGCAGGATCAATGAATGTATTGGTAACGGATCCGCTTCCTATAATATTGAATTTTGAAAGATCCGGAAGCTGCAATCCGGTTTGCTGTACAAGATCACTGCCGTTGAGTTCTAAAATAATGGTAAGGTTAACAATATCTTTTCCGCCATATTCCGATTTATCTGCATCCAGGGAAAGATTTACCTGTCCGTAAGTAATTACGGATGCTAAAGTAAGCAATATGTAAATCAATTTGTGCTTCATCACCAATCTTTCTCGTTGCTCTCAGGCATCGAATAAGAATTCTTATTTAAAATTCTTCTGGCGGTTTCTTTTTCTTTTTCGTTTATTTTATCTAAGATTGCATTTTCAAGATTCTTTGGCATTTTGCCTTCATTCTGAGGATTCTGCTGAGGGTTATTCCCCTGATCGCTTTTTCCTTCATTCTGCTGGCCACTTCCCTGATCCTGCTTCTGGTCTTTTTTGTCACCTTTCTGATCGTCACCTTTGTTCTGATCATTACCACCACCTTTGCCTGAATTATTCTGCTGGTTTTTCTGTTGTTGTTCTTTTTCTTTTAGTTTGGCAATTTCATAGTTCTTTCTGGTTGCCTCACTATATGGATTTTGCTTCAGAGCTTTTTTATAAAAATCTGCCGCCTTTTCCGGCTGATTCATCTGCATATAAGTATTTCCTAAATTATGAAGAGCGGCTGCTTTATCGGGGATTGTTTGGGAAAGCTGCTGGGCTTTCTCAAATTCTGCTTTAGCTTCTTCATACTTTTTGTTTTTATACAGGGCATTTCCTAAATTGTAATGCGCTGTAAAGTCTTTTTCATTAGATTTTACCGCTTCCATATACTTTGAGGAAGCTCCATCATAATCTTTACCGTCAAATTTCTGATTTCCTTCATGAACCAAAGTTCTGTAGTTTTCCTGCCCAAACAAAAAGCCTGAGAACAGGAAAGCGATTATAAACGATAAAAATATGATTTTAGTATTCATCACTTGCAAAATTATCCCTTTATATGTTAATAAACAGAGTTTTATTTGTTAAAATTGGGTTAAAGTACTCATTAAAATAATATTCCGCAATACTGCAGTCTACACATTAAAATCTTTTTTAGGATTAAAAAGAAAAATGAGAAAGAAAAACAGAATAGATACTCCCAGAAAATACTGATAATAATGATTCGCGTTCTGTGACTTTACTAAGGTTTCTGATCCTGAAGATTTCCTTTTCACTGCATCAAGAATTCTATCCGGGGATTCATTGATATTATTTCCGTCGATATAAGTTCCGCCGGTGGATTCCGCCATTTTCTTTAAAGCCTCTGTCTGTCTTTTTGAAATAACCGTTCCTCCGTTTACATCAGTTTTATAGCCCATCAGCTGTCCAAAAACATATTCAGGAACCGGTGCACCTTCATCAGATCCGATACCTACCGAAGTAATACTTATTCCTTCCTTATTGGCAAGTCTTATAGCCGCATTATCATTTCCCTCATTATCTTCACCATCACTGAGCAATATAACTTTTCTGGAACCTTTGCTTACATTTTTAAATTTATCCGCAGCAGCCTGCATTCCCTTAAGAAAATCAGTTCCCTGAACCTGCATGGAATTGGTTTCAATTCCACTGATATAAGTTTCAGCGGAATTATAATCCGTAGTCAGAGGCATGATAGACATGGCCTGTCCTGCGAAGATCACAATTCCTACTTTATCATTTTTCATTTTCTGCATTGTTGCCAACATCAGATTTTTAGCTTCTGTAAGGCGACTAGGCTCTACATCTTCTGCATTCATTGAGTTGGATACATCCAGCATAAAGATAACATTATTCAGCTTCTGACTGCTTCGTACTTCTTCAGAACCGTTCAGAAGATCAATAACAGAGAATATCAGAAATAATGTTCCCAATAAATAAAGCGCAGGAAAAAATTTTGTAAATCTTGATCTTTTTTCAAATAAATGCTCATGAAAACGGCTGTCTGCAAAAATTTTTCTCTTTTTATTTTTCCATTGTAAATAACGGATCAAGAAGGAAGCTAACAGCGGCAGAAGCAACAGTAAAAATAAATACCAATAATTTCCTAAAGACCAACTCATCAGCTTAAAATTTTATAAAACACCCATCTTAGCAATGCATCGAATACCAACATTCCAAGGGCAATCCAAAGAAATATCTTAAAGTACTCTTCATAATTATAAAGTTTCGAGATCTTCACATCGGATTTTTCCAGCTGATTGATCTCATTATATATCTCTTCAAGACTGCTGTTTGAAGTAGCCCTGAAATATTTCCCTCCCGTAGTCTGGGCTATTTCCCTTAAAGTATTCTCATCAATAGCCACTTCCGTTTCTGTAAAAACCAGATCTCCGAAAATATCCTGTGAAGTAGGCATCAGCGCATAGCCGTTGGTTCCAATCCCTATGGAATATACCTTGATATTGTTATTTTTAGCCAGCTCTGCAGCAACCTGTGGCGGAATCGCATTTTGAATATTACTTACCCCGTCGGTCATCAGGATCACCACTTTACTTTTAGCTTTACTTTTAATCAAATGATTTACGGCCACTGATAATCCTTCTCCGATAGCTGTTCCGGGCTCAAGACCCTCTGAATTCAGATTTTTAATTTCGTCAATAACTACCTGATGGTCTGAAGTAACAGGAACTTTCGTAAAGGCTTCTGCAGCATATGCAACCACTCCTATTCTATCATTGGGACGCTTCTGAACAAACTTTACGGCAATATCTTTCAGGGCTGTGATACGATCCGGATTAAGATCCTTTGCCAGCATACTGAGAGAAACATCTATGGAAAGCATAATATCTACTCCCTTGGTATCATCTCTATCCTGAGAAATGGTAAAAGTTCTTGGTCTTGCCATTGCAATGATCAGTGCAGAAAGAATGACATACTTTGATATTTTTAATAAAAAAAGTACAACATGAATCCCGCCACTATTGTCCATATTCTTAATAGTAGGAACTTTTACTCCTTTCTTTGTATGTTTTCCCGCATCTCTTATAAAAAGTGGGATAAACAATAAAAAAAGCAATAAAAACCATGGACTGTAAAACTCAAAATTAAGCATCCTTTCTTAAGTTTTCAAATTCTAAATCTTTTGATGATCTTTTTACAAAATCTCTGATGTTGGCAAAATCTTTTTCCATAATCTCCTGATCCGGAAAGGTTTTGGCAAATTTCACAAGATCTCCCCTTAAGAAAACATCCTCTACTATTTTTTCATTCTCCAAGGAAATGGTATTGTTTTTTTTCATGACATCAATAAGGTCATCCGTAAGAAGTACATCCGCAGGCAGATGATATTGTCTGGTAATAAAATTCCTGGAAATATCTATCAGTTCCACATAGAACGAACGGAAATCCCCACCTTCAATATACTTTTTCTTTTTAAGGGAATCCAGTTCTTTTAGGGTTAGGTTAGTCGCTATCACGGGCGAGATTTTGGATTTTCTTCCCCATTTTACGATCATAATAATCGCAATAATCAAAGCAATAAAAGCCAAAGCAGCCAGGATATAGAATTTATAAAGTTCCCAATAATCCTTAGCATCCAGTTTTACCTCTTTATTTTTCATAATATCATTAATCTGATCAGCTTTTTGAGCGGTATTAATGACATCTATTTCATAAGGTATGGTTTTGAGGATTTTATTTCCTACTTTAAATTCCAGTTCCGGAATGGTAAACTTTCCTTCTTCAAAAACTGCAAATTCTATTTTTCTTTCATAAGAACCGGCATTCTGCCCGATACTGTCTTTGGTTTCTTCAAAATGAAAAGGGAGCAGTTCATTTTTAGGAGCAGAACTCACCTGCTCATTATGGATATTATCAATCTTTACTACAAAATGATTGACTTCACCCAATGCAATGGTTTTCTTCTCAACATTAGAAGATAATACCTGTGAAAATGCATTAACACAGATAAAAAAAGATAATATTAATAGTATTTTTTTCAATGCTCAAATAATATATTCCGGCTCATTGCCTCTATTTCATTTACAATTCTAACGTTTCGTACTGCATTATTTTCTCTGGAAATAATTATACAGTAATTTTGAATAGTCTGAACCTGTATTGATGTTCATAAAACCAGCTGAGCTTCCGGAAAAATCTTCTTCCAAAGCTCTAAGTTTCTGTTTTTGGGCTTCTGCAAAGGTATAGCGCCACCTTGCACTGGAAGTATTTGCCCATATCTGTTTACCCGTTTCCGCATCATATAAAAGCGCATATCCTACATCGGGAATCTCATTGTCTTTTTCATCATAGATACGCATTCCCAGCAACTGATGTTTTTTTGACGCCACCCGCAGTATTTTAGAATCATATCCATCCTCAAAATCCGAGAACAGAAATACGAGAGATTTTCTTTTAAAAATTCCCATCATATATTCCAGCGCCTTATCTATTTTAGACTCCGCAGGAATATAATCAGCTGTCAGAATATTACTGATAATAGAAAGAATATGTTTTCTTCCCTTTTGCGGAGGAATTACCTTATATACTTTATCAGCAAAAAGGATCAGTCCTACTTTATCATTATTCCCTGCCGCTGAGAAACCTAAACTGGCCGCAATTTCAGCTACATATTCCCTTTTCAGCTGGGTCTTTGTCCCATAATCCATTGAAGCAGAAATATCCACCAGAATCATCATCGTCAGTTCTCTTTCTTCTTCCATTACCTTTACAAAAGGCTCACGGAAGCGTGCTGTTTTATTCCAGTCGATTCTTCTGATTTCATCACCAAACTGGTATGGGCGAACTTCCGAGAAGGTCATCCCCTGCCCTTTAAAGGCACTGTGATATTGCCCCATCAAAGCAGCCTCCGTCTTTTTTCTGGTACGGATTTCAATCTGCTTTACTTTTTTTACAATATCTTTTATCTGCATATTTTAGTTTAAGATTCAAAGTTCAAACTAGCTTCTAAACTCAATGGATACATTCAGCCATTCGTCATCAAACTTCGGACTGTATTTTTTATAAAAATTAATAGCCGGCTCGTTCCAGTTTAATACCTGAAAAACCATCCCATTATAGGCATTTGATTTGCCATACTCCAGCGTTGCATCAAATAATTTCTTTCCGATCTGCATTCCGCGCAGCTTTTCAGTGACAACCAGGTCCTCAAGATAGAGCCTTCTTCCTTTCCATGTTGAATATCTGTCATAATACAAAGATATTCCAACAATTACTCCATTTAATTCAGCAACAAAAGCTCCCCACACAGGATTTTCGCCAAATCCATCTTTAGTAAATTCCTCAAGGCTTACCGTGACTTCATGAAGTGCTTTTTCGTATTCAGCCAGTTCTTTAATTAACCCCAGCATTGAACTGCAGTCCTCCAGAACTGCTTTTCTGATGATTAGTTCGCTCATTATGGTGCCTGGATTTTTGCTAAAATTCTGTTGATAATTTCTTCTGTTGAAATCTCTTCTGCTTCTGCTTCGAAAGTTAAGCCCATCCTATGTCTTAAGACATCTTTTGCCAGTGCTTTTACATCTTCAGGAATTACAAAAGCTCTTCCTCTCAGGAATGCATAAGCTCTTGACGCAATAGCAAGGTTAATAGAAGCTCTGGGAGAAGCTCCGAAACTGATATAGTTTTTAAGCTCAGAAAGACCGTAATTTTCCGGATAACGTGTTGCAAACACCATATCCAGAATATATTTTTCAATTTTTTCATCCAGATAAATCTGGTTGATCAGTTCTTTGGCATCTACAATATCCTGAAGAGAGATTACGGGTTTTACAACCGGTTGATGCGAGGTTGAAACCATTCTCATTACCTGTCTTTCATCTTCAAAAGAAGGATAATCTATAGTACATTTCAGCATAAAACGGTCGCTTTGCGCTTCCGGTAAAAGGTAAGTACCTTCCTGGTCAATCGGGTTCTGGGTAGCAAGTACCAGAAACGGTTTTGGAAGCTTCATGGTTTCATCACCAATAGTTACCTGTTTTTCCTGCATGACCTCTAAAAGAGCAGACTGTACTTTTGCCGGTGCACGGTTGATCTCATCCGCAAGTACGAAATTAGCGAATACAGGACCTTTTTTTATTGAAAAATCATTGTCTTTGATATTGTAAATCATTGTTCCCACCACATCTGCAGGAAGCAGATCCGGAGTAAACTGGATCCTTGAAAATTCACCATGAACAGCATCTGCCAATGTTTTGATGGCTAATGTTTTGGCAAGACCAGGAACGCCTTCAAGAAGAACGTGACCATTTCCCAAAAGCCCTACTAAAAGACGGTCTATCATATATTCCTGTCCAATAATAACTTTGTTGATTTCCTGTCTCAGAAGAGAAAATAAATAGTTTTTTTCTTTTACTTTTTCCGTCAACTGACGAATGTCTTCTGCTTGATATGTATCTGACATAGCTTGATTTAAAATAGTTGGTAAATTTCTGATAAATACTTGCATTAATCAACACAATGAATGCCATTTTTGAGTTAAAGTTTGTTAAATATTCCGTATAAAAAAGCGCTGCGGTACTATACCTCCTGATTTTCTTACAAATAAAACAAAATCCGGATGACTTCTACTGTAATCTGCCAGATTTGCAACATTCCCATCGAAAGTAAAACAAAAATGTTGCGATAATTATTATCACAACATTTCTATTGTATGGCAACAGATTGATTAAAGTTTAGTAATGGCAATCGTAAATGTACCTTCCGGAACATCTACTGTTTCTTCATAAGACCCGACATTGATAAAATATTCTGTTCCGGCTGCTGTTGTAATGGTACTGGTTTCAGCACCGCCTGCCCCTGCATTATCTACATTATCCACACAGACCAGATTAGCACAGGTTCCACTGTAAACATCCAGTTGAGCATCAAAAGTACTTCCTGAAGGCATCGTGATTTTAATGGTAAACTGACCTCCGTCTCCTACAAACTTAAACCAGGTCCCATCGTTCATTGCATCAGCACAAACTGTTATAAAGCCGCCATTATTTGTAGCTGAAACTGCATCATCCTGCGTATATGTATAAGGAAAAGCCGATGCCAGTAATGCTCCGGAACAGGCATCATTTACGGGTACCGGAGGAATTGTTTTAAACACAATATCTGCACATCCGGAGGATGCCACATTTGATGAAACAGAAGTCACTTTCAGATAATAATTGGTACTGGGATTAAGAGCTACAGACGGCGTAAAATTAGTTACCGTTACCGATTGTTGATTAATCACATCTGTTCCTCCCGGGCTTGTTCCCAATGAAATTTTATAAGAATCTGCTCCTGAAACAGGAAGCCAGCTAAAATTTGGAGCCAAAGGAATCAATTGGGCATTATTTACGGGATAATTCACAAAAGGACAAGCAGGAGTAGCGCCCGGCGTAAGTCCTAAAACACTGATTGCAGATTTATAATCCGCTCTTATTCCTCCCGGAGGAGAAGCGGGATCTACCACAGCACGATCTCCTTTATAATAAAGGGTAGAATACGGCATATGCGGATAAACATAAAAAGCTTCATCAAAATTATTAATATCAATACTTGGCGAATTTTCTTTCGTTGCTATCACTAAATTGTCCGTATTATTATAAGCAAACGGTGTTGTAAATATCACCTGCACTTTACCGTTATTTTTAGTAACAATCCCCGAAAACACCTGAGTCAGCTGCGAAGAGGGAATCCAGTCTGCACCTGATGTAAAAGCTGTTTTAGCAGTATGTCCGAGATAAATCGTCCAGTCTGAAGAATCAGTAATAGTAGATGAAGGATTTAAATAAAATGAAAGTCCGGTGATATTTCCGGCCGCATTGGTATTGAGTTCCTGTTTAGGATAAATCTGCTGAACATAGGAGTAGGAAAAAAAACTACTCACCGGTGCCGTACCTACACTTGTACTCCCTATGTTTAAATTAATCTGAGATTTAAACATCAATACTGATAACAATAAAAACAGAAGTAAACTTTTCTTCATTATTAATTAAATTATGATTGGATTCGATGCTAATTTAATAATAAAAAACCAAATTTTACAACAAAAAAATTACCATTTTAAATACTTCTTTAATATATTTGCATCAAACACCAATCATATGTACAAAAAGCTATTTTTTTTAAGTCTATTTTGCGCAGGCCTTTTCCAGTCACAAACAACCGCCGTGAATCTGATTTCACAAGCTGTTTATTATGACGGATATGCAGGTCCTGTATCGGATCCCGTTCCTTCAGGATTAATCAGGCTGGCCAATACAAGATATGCAAGAAAACTTACAGACACTGAGCTGAATTCATTTAAAGCAAAAATCGCCATGAGAGTCACTATTGGTGCCCTTTGTGACAATTATGACCGTTTAGGAAGTGTTTTTTTAGCAATGGTTCCGAAAAACCAGCCAACTTATGCGTTAACCGACACAAACGTTAAAAGGATTGAGGTAGGCAGATACATCACCCCTTTTATGAATAAGAACCGTTCTCCTCTTGAAGTACCGTATACTTATGATCTGAGCAATTTATACAGCGTATTTCATAACACGGAACTTCGTAATCTGTATGATATGTACATGGAGCTGGATGTTTTTGGAGTACCTTATGCAGCACAAACTCAGGTTTCAGGATGTACAGGAAGAATTGATGTTTTTACGGGAACCCTTAGTTTTTTCTCCACTGATGCAGGAGCAACGCCGAGTGATTCCAATACACTCATCCCTATTCTGAGCTACAGCAGATTAAATAACTACAACAGCACCGATACAACAGGTGAAACGGTAAGAATTGTCAGTTTTAATTTGCCAAACGCAGTTACTGATGCACGCTTTTTTGTCATCTCAACACCTCACGGTGCCAACGCCGGAGGTGAAGAATATATAAGAAGGCAAAATTATACCTATATCGATGATGTACAGATGCTCACTTATACTCCGGGAGGAATTTCCTGTGAACCCTACAGAGTATACAATACCCAGGGTAACGGAATTTATGGTGCCACCCCGAAAACATTTGACGACTGGACCTCATGGAACAACTGGTGTCCTGGAAATTCTGTACCCATCAGAGGATTTAGCCTCCCTACCATGACTGCCGGCAATCATACTTTAAAGCATACGATACCTACTGCTGTTTTCAATCAGCAGCAAGGAGATGTTTATTTGTCTGTTTATATGCAAAGCAAGAGCAGTACGACTTTAGATGTAAAAGATATTAAGACAATTGATGTCAATATATATCCTAATCCTACTTCTGATTTTGTAACGATAAAATCAAAAATAGATGTAGCCTCTGTCACTCTGTACAGCATGGATGGACGAAGACTGTCAGAAACATACAGGGAAAACAAAATAGATCTTTCCGGATACACTGCCGGTGTTTATTTTCTAAACATCAGCATGAAAGACGGAACGACATTCAGACATAAGATTATCAAAAAATAAACAACAGAAAAACGACTCACCTGATGAGTGACCTGAAACTAAAAACCCTCCTTTTAAACATTTCTAAGGAGGGTTTTATATTTATATTTTATGGACAAAATTATATATTAAGGGCAATAAATAACACTTTTTATCAAGAATTAAAAAACTTTAACTTTAATCCTCCTTACAAAAAATTGTCATTTCCAGTTTATTAAACTATTTTTGGAGATTAAAAATTTCGCAAAATGAATTATCATTTTCAAGCGCACAGACAAGTAAGAAAAAACCTTTTAGATATTCTGCAGAATACTTCTCACGAGGACCTTCTGTTTATTCCTGATGGGTTCAACAATAATATATACTGGAATATTGCACATACCGTTGCTACCCAACAACTTTTGCATTATTATCTGAGTGGTAATCCTTTCCGAATTGATAAATACTGGATTGAGACTTACAAAAAAGGAACGTTACCTAATCTTAATGTTCAAAAGTCGGAAGTGGAAGATCTGGAATTCCTGCTTACAGAAACATCAAAGATTTTAATGAAAGACTATGACAGTGATTTCTTTTCAGATTACACGCCCTATACCACAAGTTTCGGAATGGATCTGAAGAGTATTCAGGATGCTATTATTTTTAACAATATGCATGAAAGCCTCCACTATGGATATGTGATGGCACAGAAGAGGGCTATTTTAGGCGAAAAGTATTAAATATTTAGGATTCAGGGGGGTAAAGATATGGGGGGAAATACCCTATCAAACAACTAATCTTAACAATAATTTTAAACAGTGTAACGCCATTAATGGTTTTCAGGAGCCGGAATGAATACTATTGCTGAAAGGTCTGAAAGAAACCGGATTACAGTTTCACCGGGATTCTGACAGGAATTTTATTTCCGGGAAAAATTTGAAATACCAATTGAGCCCACAGAAACATTAAGTAAAAAGATCAGCTCTTTTATAAAACATTTAAATACAACAGATTTAAGAGGTATAAAGTACAAACTTTACACCTTATATATAAACCTTATACAACTCAATGAAAGACGATTTTATTTTCGGGCTGCGTCCCGTGATTGAAGCAATTGAAGCGGGAAAAACGATTGACAAGATCTTTGTGCAGAATGCACTTCAGGGTCCTATTTATGCTGAACTGAAAGCCATTTTAGCGAAAAATAAAATACGTCCCAATTATGTACCGGTTGAAAAACTGAACCGCTTCACAAGAAAGAACCATCAGGGAGTGGTTGCTTTTATTTCAGATGTTCCTTTTCATAAAGTAGAAGACATTGTTCCTCAATTATTTGAAGAAGGAAAAACTCCATTCTTATTAATTCTGGACAGACTTACTGATGTAAGAAATTTTGGAGCCATCTGCAGAACTGCAGAATGCGTGGGAGTGGATGCCGTAATTATTCCTGAAAAAGGAGCAGCTCCTATCAACTCTGATGCCATTAAAACTTCTGCAGGAGGAATTTATAATATCAAGATCTGTAAAGAGAATAATCTTGCACATACGGTAGACTTCCTTCAACAGAGCGGAATCACAGTGTATGCGGCAAGTGAAAAAGCTCAGAAACTAATTTATGATGTCAACTTCACAGAGCCTTGTGCTATTGTTATGGGAAATGAAGAAACAGGGATTTCCAAAGAAGTATTACACCATGCGGATGAAAAAATCAAGCTGCCTATTGAAGGAAAAACTCAGTCTTTAAATGTTTCCGTAGCATGCGGAGCAATTTTGTATGAAGCAGTGAGACAGAAGATTTTGAAATAAATTATTCGATAACACAACATTAAAAAAATAGACAATGAAAAACATAGCAGCAATAGCTCTCATCTCATCTATAGCCCTTGTATCTTGTAAAAAAGAAAAAGCCACCGTAACTAAAGTAGATCCTAAAACCGGAAAAACAGTTACGGTAGAAGTTCCGGCTGATTCTGTAGCAAAAGTAGCAGAAAACCCTGCTATCAGAGACTCTGCAGGAATCGTCACCCAGACTTTTAAGCTTGAAAAAGGAAAAACATACCCTCTTACAACGTATCAGAGAGATGTAAAAACAATGACAGATCCTCAGGGGAAATCTATTACGGCAACCAGCGAATCTACGGATGAAATGAATTTCACGGTAAACGATATCAAAGGAAATGTATATGACATTACTCTGAATCTTGTTGCTAAAAGAAGTTCTCAATCTGCACAGGGAAAAACCATTGTTGTAGATACCAAACAACCTATTCCTAAGGAAGATGACCTTAAAATGATCTGGAATATCAACCGTGCTCTTACCGGAAATAAGCTTGATATGAAAATGGACAACAAAGGGAATGTAATTTCCATCACAGGTTTTGATGCTGTTTATACCAAGGTATCCACAGCAGTAGGAACTCTTATCAAAGATGCCAATCAAAAAGCAAGTGTTGTATCAAGCCTTAAAGAAACTTTCAATGAAAAAGTATTGAAGGATCAGTTTAATAAAAATTTAACGATTATTCCTAAAAAAGGAGTTAAAATCGGAGAAAAATGGACAACTTCTGAAAATGCAGACGCAAGCGGAGCTATTAAAGTAACATCCAATTATGTTCTAAAAAGTTTAGGAAACGGAGCTGCAGAAATTACAGTATCCGGAGGAATTCCTAAGAAAACAGAAAAGAAAGCTCAGGGGCCTCTTACGCATAGTTTAAGCAGCGAGCTTGTTCAGAACGGGACCATTAAGTTTGATCAAAGTTCAGGATGGATTACTAACCAGAATATCAATGTAGTGACTACACAAATCGAAACGATTTCGGACGGAAAACAATCTCAGTCTATGAAAAGTGTTTCAAAATCTTCTGTGATGGTAAATCCTTCTGCAAAATAATTCAAAAAAGTATTTGAAGACTGTCATGTTTAAAGTTTGAGATTTTACACTCAGACTTTAGACTTTACCTCTTCAATTTTAAATTTTAAAATTATGAAGTACATTCTTGAGCTCGTACTCACTGCCATTATTATTTTCTTTGTCTGGAATATTCTGAAAAGAATTTTCTTCAAGACATTTTATAGTTATCGGTTCAACAATAACAATAATGAGAATAATAAACAGCAGGACCTGCACGGTTCAAATAAGAATAACCAAAACCTCAATTGGGATGCGGAAACCGTAGACTATGAAGAGGTAAAAGAGAATAAAGACAAAAGGTAAAAATTCCAAGAAATAAAGATAATAACCAGCATGGCTAAAAATAAAAACTTAATCTACATTGCAGCGTCATTAGTTGTATTTATAGTTTTAGCATTTTTATATTCTACTCCTGTATTTACAGGTAAACAGCTTTTCCAGCATGATATTGTGCAGTACAGAGGAGGAGCGAAAGAACTGCTCGATTACAGAGCCAACACCGGAAATGAAACCTACTGGAGTGATTCCATGTTTGGCGGTATGCCCACTTACCAGATGGGTAGCCAATTCAAAGGTGACATCATTAAAAAGATTGACAGCAATCTGAATTTCATGCCAAGACCGGTTAATTATCTGTTTTTGCTTTTTGCTGGTTTTTTCCTTTTGGGAATGGTGGTTGTCCGAAACTGGAAGTATGCCTTACTGGGTGCCACTTTTTTTGGACTTTCAACCTATTTTTACATTATTATTGCAGCGGGACACAACGGTAAAGTAAATACCATTGAATACTTTGCTCCGCTTTTAGCCGGTATTTTACTGGTATATATCAGAAAACAATACATCTGGGGGTTCATTGTCACCACTCTTTTCATGGGACTACAGGTAGCAGCGAATCACCCGCAGATGACCTATTATCTGTTTTTAGCCTTAGGATTTTTATTCCTTTCAGAGCTGATCAGGGCCATTCAGAAAAAAACTCCGATGAAGCATTTTCTTATTTCTTCGGGAATCATTGCAGCATCTTGTCTTATCGGGGTGGGAATGAATTCGCAAAGAATTATGGCTAATGCTGAATACATCAAAGAAACGGTTCGTGGAAAGCAGATCTTAACCAACGACAGTCATACTTCAGGAAAATCCGGAATGGATAAGGAAAGTATGCTGATGTGGAGCTATGGAAAACTGGAAACTTTAAATCTTTTTATCCCAAGGCTAATGGGAGGAGGAAGCCAGGAACCTGAAGCTAAGGAAATGATGAATAAAGTTCAGGAACTTGTTCAGGAGAATGTAGGCTCACAAGCTGAAATGGATAGAATTTCAAAAGGGTTTAACGGAATGACCTACTGGGGCGATCAGCCGGGAACATCAGGACCGGCTTATCAGGGAGCTATTGTATGTTTCCTTGCAGTATTAGGGTTCTTTTTTGCGTGGAAAAAATACCGTTACTGGATTCTGGGCGCTTCAATTCTGACCGTTTTACTGGCTTGGGGAAGTAACTTTATGCCGTTGTCAGACTTCTTTATAGATTATGTTCCCTTTTATAATAAATTCAGAGCTCCGTCTTCAATTCTTGTGGTGGTAGAGCTATTATTTCCTCTTATTGCTATTTTGGGATTATACAGGTTTTTCACAGATGAGAAACTGACAGAAGAATACAAGCAGAAGATTTTAATGTACGTAAGTGGCGGAACATTAGGTTTATTGCTTATTCTTTTAATATTCGGAAAATCGTTATTGGGATTTGCAACAGAGGGTGAAAAAACATATTTTCCTCCTTTCCTTCTTGATTATCTTGTAGATGAAAGATACAAGTTATTTAAAATAGATGCCATTAAAGCATTTATTTATGTAGCCATCGCGGCAGCTGTTTTATTCTTAAGCTTAAAGAAAAAACTGAATCAGAATATCGCTTTAATTGTTATCGGAGTGGTAAGTTTATTCGATTTATGGTCTGTTAATAAGCGTTATCTGAATGACGACAATTATGTAGACAAAGTTTTTGCCGAAAACCCTTTCCAGACGGAAGGTTCTGATTTACTGGCTGAAAAAGTTCAGGCAAACCCAAGCTTATCGTCCATTCTAAGTAGTGTCAATGTAAATAAAACATTGGAAACCATTGCTGAAAAGGATAAGGGACACTACAGAATTTTCAACAATATTTTAGGAACATTCAGCGAAACCAATACTTCTTACTTTAAATCTTCCATTGGTGGGTATCATGCAGTAAAACTGAGACGATATGATGATGTAATTAATGAATATTTCCAGATTATGGATTCTGTGAAAGTTCCTAATGTTTTAAATCTTTTAAATGCGAAATACTGGGTAGTAGGCGGTCCTGAAAAACCTCAGGCAATGCCCAATCCTAATGCCAACGGAAATGCATGGTTTGTAAGTGACCTGAAATTTGTCAATACTCCTAATGAAGAAATTAAGGCAATTGGGGTGATCAACAATAAAAAGACCGCTGTCATCGCTTCTTCTGATAAAGAATATTTCAGTAACAAACCTGTTCAGGCAGATTCTACAGCATTTATCAATCTGACGAAATATCAGCCAAACGAACTGGAGTTTAAATCTCAGTCTAAAACACCACAGCTGGCTGTTTTTTCTGAAATTTATTATCCTCACGGCTGGAAAGTTTTAATTGACGAAAAAGAAGTTCCTTACATTAAAGCAGATTATTTGCTTCGTGCGGTACACGTCCCTGCCGGAGACCACCATATCAGAATGATATTTGAACCTGAAGTCATTGAAAAAGGAAAGTGGATCTCACTTCTTACATTCGGATTATTTATTCTGTTATCTGCTTTCGGAATTTTCTGGATGAATAAAAACAAGAAAAAGGAAATTGCTTCGGAAAAAGGATAGCATTCAAAAATAAAAAATTAATGTTGATTACTTAAAGTAATGGAACAAAAAAAAATATTGATTATCACCTATTACTGGCCTCCTGCGGGAGGTCCTGGTGTTCAAAGGTGGCTCAAGTTTGCCAAATATCTTCCTGATTTTGGCTGGAAACCGGTGATCTATACTCCGGAAAATCCGAGTTATCCGTTGGTGGATGAAAGCCTGATAAAAGAGATTCCTGAAGATATAGAAATCGTGAGAACCAGAATATGGGAACCTTATCAGTTGGCTGAAAAGCTTAATAAAAGCAATAAAAAATTTAAAGCGGGCCAGTTTGATGTAGGTAAAAACCAGAGCTGGAAATCTAAACTTTCCATTTGGGTGAGAGGTAATTTTTTTATTCCTGACGCCAGAGTTTTCTGGGTAAAACCTTCCATTGCATTTTTAGAAAAATATTTAAAAGAGAATAAGATAGACACAGTGGTCACTTCAGGCCCCCCCCACTCTTTGCATCTGATCGGCTTAGGACTTAAAGAAAAGCTTCCGGGTCTTAAATGGGTTGCTGATTTTCGTGATCCGTGGACGGAAATTTCTTATTATACGCATTTAAAATTGACAAAGAGCTCTGATAAAAGACACCGTCAGCTTGAAAATGCAGTATTTAAAAATGCAGATATTACACTGGCAACGAGTTATACCGATGCGGAAAATTTCCGGAAAGCCGGAGCTAATGCAGTTTGTATTACCAATGGTTTTGATGCAAGTGACTCAGGTGAACGATCTGAAGAAAGCAACGAAAAAAAAACGTTTACATTAAGTTATATCGGTGTTTTGGAACAACTGAGAAATCCTGAAAATCTATGGAAAGTACTGGATGAACTGGTGAACGAAAATGCTGAATTGTCCAAAAATTTCACACTGAAATTCGCAGGAAGAATCGATGATAAAATTATGAGTTTCATTGAAAATTCCAGCCTTAAAAATCACATTCTCAATCTGGGCTACCTTTCTCATGGCAAAGCTGTTGAGGAAATGCAGAACTCAGATATCCTGTTAATCACTAATTTCCCCAATGATTCATCAAAAGGAATCATTCCGGGAAAAATATTTGAATATCTGGCTTCCGGAAAACAGATTTTATCATTTGGACCGGATAAAGCCGATGTAGCAAAAATTCTGGAAGAAACTCAGGCCGGAAAACATTTCGGTTATACGGATTATGAAATGGTAAAACAATTTATTCTAGACAGATTCGAGCTTTGGAAAAACGGAAAACTTTCTCAAAACCCCCAGTCTATTGAACAGTTTTCAAGAAGAAATCTCACAAAAAAGTTAACTGAAATTCTATAATACAAAAAAGCGGAGGTTTGAAAAAAGAAATTAAAATCTTTCTCCCGACCTCCGTTTTTTATTTTTAGTTATATAGTCCATTGATCATTGATGACAGCGACCAGATAATAGGTACCCTGAAATTCTTCAAATACGAAACGAAGGGTTTTCCAGTCCATTTCACCATTTTTCCCGGATCCTTTGATATAGTTTTCAGTAAAGTTTGTTTTAGGATAAATTTCCTTTAGATTATTCAGAGAGTTTCCCCCTCCTAAAAATTTATTTAACGAATACTGAGACGTTGTAAAGTCTTTTGAAAAGACCCATTTACCGAGATAATCATTAATTGTCGCTTTATACTGATCTCCTGAACCATCATGCGCTCCCCATGTAAACAAGGTTTTTGTAGGCTGATATTTTTCAAAATCAGTTTTGGAAAACTGTTTATCTTCTTTTGGATTCACAAAAGCGTACATTGAAAAACGTACTCCCTTTTCCGGATGAATGAATTCCCCAAAAGCTTTATAGTTTTTAGTTTTCAACGCCTGTAGTACCTCATCATTTACTTTTTTCAGAGAAACTTCCTGCTCCGCTTTATTCTTAACCGTTCCTATACTATCTGTTTTTTTTGCCTGAGCAACAGAATCAATAACATTAGGAACCGGTTTTCCGGCTTCTTTCTTACAGGCTACAGCAAGGCTCAGAACGAACAGAGAAATGAGTAGTTTTTTCATATTTTTATTTTTGTAGTTCATAAAAAAAGTCCAAAACTGATGCCATTACAAAATCCCCTCTGGTAAAGCTTTTATTAAGCGAGCTAAAGCCCGTCTCTATTGATAAAGAGCTCCGGTATTGATATCTGTACTCTAGCATCTTGGCTGTTGGTTCTTAACTCTCATATCCATACTTTACAAATTACATCGTACCTTTGTTATATGGAAGTATTGGATATTCTTATTATAGGAGCGGGCCCTATTGGTTTAAATTGTGCTATTGAAGCAGATAAAAACAACCTCAGCTATTTGATTATTGAAAAAGGGACTATTGTGAATTCATTATATCATTATCCTTTATATATGAGATTCTTTTCTACCGCAGAAAAACTTGAAATTGACGGGATCCCTTTTATTTCCACTGCTCCAAAACCGGGAAGGCAGGAAGCCCTGGAATATTATCAGGGAATTGCCAGACAAAAAGATCTGAATATTCACCTGTATGAAAAAGTATTGAAGGTTCTTAAAATTGATGATGTTTTTGAAATTGAAACCACAAAAGGAAACTATTTTGCCAGGAACGTAGTCATTGCTACAGGATTTTATGACATTCCGAATCTGATGAATATTCCTGGTGAAAATCTTCCTAAAGTTAAACATTATTATACAGAGCCTTATCCTTATGCCAGACAAAAAGTGGTGGTGATAGGATCCAGTAATTCTGCCGTTGACGCAGCTCTTGAAACCTATAGAAAAGGTGCAGAGGTAACAATGATTGTTCGCCATTCTGAAATTTCAAAAAGTGTTAAATACTGGGTAAGACCTGATATTGAGAACAGAATTGCCGAAGGGAGTATCAAAGCCCACTTTAATGCTGAAATTCTTGAAGTAAAGGAAAAAACGGTCTCTTTTAGAGATCATAACCATGACATCCGTGAGATTGAAAATGATTTCGTACTCGCGATGACAGGTTATCTCCCTGATTTTGAATTCCTGAAAAATTCAGGTATAGAACTGAATGGGGACTGTCTCAATCCTTATTATAATATGGAAACTATGGAAACCAATGTTCCTCATCTATATCTGGCCGGAGTTGTCTGTGGCGGTAAAGATACCCATCTCTGGTTTATTGAAAATTCAAGAATACATGCTGAAATAATTCTGAATAATATCCTTTCGAGATAACAGTTATCTTTCTTTATATGATATCAAAAAAAGTCACAAATTCTGTGACTTTTTTTGTATATTATTTTGCATTGACTTCTTTATCTTTCAGCATCCATGGAACAATAAAGTAAAAGGCTACTGCAATAGCTACCGCTAATGCCCCTGTTCCGATCCATAAGGTATTAAATCCTAACTGATCGGCAATTAATGTTCCTATATAAGGCGTGATAATAAATGCTATTGAAAAGGACATTCCGTTCAGCCCCATATAAGCTCCTTTATTGTTTTCTCCTGAGCGTAATGCCGTAATCGTTGACATAAAGGGTAATGTCCAGATTTCTCCAATACAAAGCAGAGTCATTGAGATCAGCAATGCGACCATACTATAATCAAAAGCGAGCATGGCATAGGAAAATCCACAAAGGAAAGTACCCAGTAACATTGTAAAGCCTAAGGTAAAATACTTTTCTGCCAGTTGTACAAATCCCATTTCAAGCAATACAATCAGAAATCCGCTATACCCCAGAATGAATCCTATATTTTGTTGACTCAGATGAGCGGTGTCTTTATAAAAAATCGTCAATGTACTGAAAAGCTGGAAGAAGCATATTGAAAACAACATACAAAATACACAGTACATCAAAAATTTACGATCCTTATAAGGGGAATGTTCTTTTTTAACGGCTATAGCTTCTTTAACGTTTCTCGCTTTTTTCTTAGCCAATATTGTTCGTTTTCTAAAGAACCAGATATACATTAATCCGGCCAGTAAAGCCGCTAAGGCATTACTGAAAAATAAGAACTCATAGGAGATTGCCGAAAGAATTCCACCTAATGCAGGCCCGATGGAGAATCCTAAATTCACCGCCATCCTGTTTAAAGAAAAAGCCCTTGTAATATTCTCCGGTCTGGCATATTTTGTAATTGCAACTGAATTGGCCGGACGGAAAGTTTCACTGACAATACTTTGCAGTAAAATAATACATGCCAGTCCTGCTTCAGTTTTAAAAAGAGGAATAAGACAAAACAAAGGTACACTCAGTAGCAGGCTTAAACTCTGCACTTTATATTCACCGATCTTATCGGTAATCATTCCGCCAAACCATGAACCTATCACTGAACCTATTCCAAAAAAGCTGAGAACAATTCCCGAATTTTCAATGCTAAAATGTAAATGGTCTGTCATATAAACTCCCAAAAAAGGAAGTACCATAGAACCCGCCCTGTTGATTAGCATTACCAACGCCAGCATCCAACTCTCTTGCGAGAGCCCTTTGAAAGAACTCGTGTATACGTTAATTAATTTCACAATAATATTTGGGGAAAATTTTAAAATGCAAAGTTAGAGAAAATAGCTCATATCCCTCTGTTGTGAACCTTAGAAATTTCATTCTTCAGCTTGTTTTTAAAGGCTTTATGATATTTAACAAAAAAGATTTTAAAATAAAAAAGCCGGAAGAAAAACTTCCGACTTTTATAAGGTAAACCTTTATTTATTCCGAATTCAATAATTTAAAAATCAGGAAATACAAAGTATATTGGTTTTAAATTCTGAATTTGAATCTTAAATTTTAAACCCATTATGGATTTGTAGAGAAAATAGAACCATTGGCAATCAATGCTCTTCGGTTCATTTTAAGAATATCTCTCACCCATTCTGCAAAATCTTCAGGTTGTAAAACTTTATCAGGGTTTCCGTCTGTAAGCCCTCCCTGAATACTCATATCTGAAGCGATAGTACTTGGCGTCAATGTAATGACACGGATGTTTTGTTTTCTCCATTCCGCCATCATCGATTGAGATAAAGACACGACTGCTGCTTTGGAAGCGGCATAAGCTGACATATTTGGTCCCCCTTTCAAACCTGCTGTGGAAGCTACGTTCACAATATCACCCTCTCCTTTGGCTTTCATGAACGGGTGTACTGCTTTTGCAGCATAATATACACCGAATAAATTGGTTTTGATCACCTGTTCCCAGGTCTCAGAAGACATTTCTTCAATACTTCCGAAATCTCCGATTCCTGCATTATTGATCAGGATATCTACTCCGCCAAGTGTTTCAGCTAATGAGCTGATTCCTTCTTTTACAGCTGCTTCGTCGTCAATATTAAATACGGCATATGCAGAATTTACGCCCAGTTTCTGAATTTCATCCACTGTATTTTTTAAGTTTTCTTCGTTTCTTCCTGTAATGGCAACGTTCACCCCTTCATTCGCTAAAGCTAGTGCCACAGCTTTTCCTAATCCTCTTCCGCCCCCTGTTATGATGGCATTTTTTCCGTTTATATTCATAATAGTAATACTTTTCGTACAACAAAGTTACGAAACATCATTTTTATGGAAGGGCAGCAATGCGGATTTAATAGTTTTTTAATGGTTTTAAAATTCTACCTTACAGCAGCACAAACCAAACAGATCAGACCTTAGTTTTTTTCAACGACAGCATTATATCCTATGTTGCTAAGTGGTTACAGATAAAAAGATGTATTGTTCTCTTTTACACGCAAAAATAAAAACCGGCTCATGATGAACCGGTTTCAAAAATCTAAAATTAGTATCGTAAAAAAAAATGAAAAGATTAAGGAATCTGGATGGAGCTCTGTACTTCAAAATCTTCTGAAGCGGAGAACTGATTTCCATACATATCAGAAGCTCTGACCTCAACTTTATGTTTTCCCTGTGTCAATTTTTTTGGAAAATCAGCTTCCCAGATATGTTTTGACATTTCAGGATTGGAAGGTCTTCTTCCCGGAAATATTTTTTCTGTAGTGTCCCATTTAAATACTGAAAGCGCAAAATTAGGATCTATGGTTTCATCATACGTCATTGTTTCCCAGACTCCATTGTCTATTCTGTATTCTACTTTATCTTTTTTGCTTCCCATAAAAAAATTAGCCATTATTTTCGCTGAGGTTTTTGACGGATAAGGAATCACCTTCGGAACGTATAATTTGATCTGATAATCTTCCGGTTTTCCGGCTGTTTTATATTTTACCTTATATTGATTATCTGTAAAACTGATGAATGAATATCCTTTTGCTGTTCCGTCTCTCATAGTAGAAGTAGGCAGTCCTTCTTCATCAGCCGTACCGGAATACCAGTCACCACAGGTTGTTCCCACGTTATATTCATGCAGTTCCTTAACGCCATTCCAGCCAGCTTTTTTACCGTAGAAAATCTGTTGTTGAATATGAGTGTGTGCCGATAAAAGTAAAACATTCCGGAAAGGGTTTAAAAAATCAAATAATTTCTGGCGATCTGCATTTCTAAAATTATCTTCATTTTTATGCTCCAATGGAATATGAAAAGAAACCACGACAAGCTTGTTTTTATCTACCAGTTTTAAATCATTTTCAATAAACTGCAGCTGATCTTCACGGAATCCGCCCCAATATCCTTTTCCGTCTCTCGGATCCGGATACAGAATATCATCCAGAATGATAAAGTGAACATTTCCGTAATTAAAAGAATAATTGGCCGGCCCGAAATTAGACTCAAAAGTTTCATCAGACAGACGGTCTTCTTTTGCATCATAGTTCATATCGTGATTTCCCATCACATTATACCAGGGCAGCCCTACTTCTTTCATGACATCAGCATAAGGCTTTTGAAGACTTAAATTATCACCTACCAGATCTCCCAGACTGATTCCCAATACTGCATTTTTTTTCGTGTTTTTCACTTCATTGACAATTCCTCTTTTAAAATAGTCAAGTTCTTTTTCCGTATACGGCTGAGGATCGCCAAAAACAAGAATTTCGAAATTTTTATTTTCATTCTGCCGATACAGGGGAAAATTCAGTTCTTCGGGAAGATCTCCGGTAGGCGCTACTCCTTTATATTTAAAATCAGCCGGTGAGCCTTTCGTTTTATGGTGATAATAAAACTGGGGAAGATTATTAGAATTGAGAGCCGTCTGATACCCTGAAGGTTTAATGACAAAAATAGTCTGATCATCCTGAACCGGTAAGCTGTATCTTCCGTTTTTATCGGTAAGTACAACCTGAATTCCGTTGGAAACCGCTACCCCTTCAATTCCTTTTTCACGGCTTTCTTTTTTTTGGTTTTTATTACTGTCTTCGTATATATAACCGGAAACAGAAGTTTGGGAAAATGCCATTGCAGTAATCAGCATACAAGGCATTAAAAATTTCATTCTGGTATTCATTTTCTTTATTCTAAAAATTAATTTGACAATACGTTTTGGCTAAAGCCAATGGAAAGATTCTTTTATGTTTGGACGGGCTAAAGCCCGCCCCTATTGATAGATATTATCACTACTCTTCTTTATTCTTGGCTCTAGGCTCTTGGTTCTATTTATTCCACCACATTTTTACATTGATATTATCCCCACCCATTGATTGTACCGCTGCATTATAATTCTCCGTATTCATCACTTTTGTAGTGGTAGGATACATGAATCTGACAGGCATCTTACCTCCGTTCTGAAGTCCTCCGTTATTAGGCAACACGGGTAGTTTTGTACGTCTGTACTCATACCACTGCTGATGATCTACAAAAAACAGGGAGATATATTTCTGAAGCATAATTTTTTCCAGAGAACCGTCATAAGCGACCTTCATATTACTGAAATAATTTGCAGGAACAGTTGCTCCCCACTGCTCAATAATAGATTTAACACCAGTTTCATAATAGGTCTGCTGATTTCCTGCGATAATTCCTCTGTTTACCAATTCTGCCAGGATAAACTGAACCTCGGAATAGGTCATGATCAGTATCTTTAAAGGGGCTTTTGCAAGATTCTGATTCAGATTGGAAGGCTGATAGCTGAAAGCTGTTCCCAATGCATATCCGGACGGAGCTCCTTTATATCCAAGATCTTCTCCGGTGGTTGCTTTAGCTTTAGTAAAAAACATAGCCAGCCTTGGGTCATTATTATCTTTCAGGGCATCCACAAAAAACTCACCTGCAGCCCTGTAGGCGGTAAAATCCTGTGGTCGTGCAATGGGAGGTAAATACGGTGACACTCCGGAAAGCGGCAGTACAGCACTGTCCGTATTATTTTGAAAAACAGGATATTGTGTAGGATTATTAACAATTTCCTGAATTCGTTCATACACATTCACTTCTCCGTTTCTGCTAAGAATTCGGGTCAATAATCTTAATGAAAGCGAGTTACAGAACTTTTTCCATCCCAGAATACCTGTCTGGCTGTTGGTATTGGCATTGTAAAACAAATCTGTTTCTGATAATGCCTGTGCTGTATTAAACAATGAGTTGGCAGTTTTCAGATCATTGAGCAGCTGGATGTAAATATCCTTTTGTTTATCATATTTTGGTTTCAAAATATTGTCTTCAATTTTTACAGATTCAGATAAAGGTACATCTCCGAAAGCGTCGGTAAGGTTAGAGGCAATCCATGCATTTAAAACCATTGCGATAGCCAGATAATTGGTATTCTGCTCTTTGGTTGCATATTTTTTCAGATCACTTACCTGTTTAAGCCATTTATAGGAGGTATTCCAGTAGCCGTTGCCACTTTTTTCGTCCATATAATATCTGCTGTAAGTATTTCCTTCACTCGGAAAGTCTAATGCGATCTGCATGATATCGAACGTAAAATCATCGGCTCTATTATATCCGTAGCTTCCCATTTCATACTGGATCGGGGCAAGAAGACTTCCTACTGAAGGGTCTTTAATTTTACTGGTATCTGTATTGATTTCCTCGAATGTTCTGTCACAGGACTGAAGCATGAAAACAGAAACAGCCAGGGTCAGATTTATGATTATTTTTTTCATTTTTTTAAAATTTTAGAATTTAAGATTTAACTGAAAACCGACAGTTCTTGCCGTAGGCAGCTGTCCCATTTCAACTCCCGGAGTAATGGTGGCATTATCCAGAGTAGCTACTTCAGGATCGAACATCGGAAACTTGGTCCACATCCAAAGGTTCTTTCCGAAGATTGCAATGGTAAGATCATCAAGCCCCAGAGATTTTATGGTCTCTTTCGGAAAAGAATAAGCAATTCTGGCATCTCTAAGTTTAATAAAATCTGTACTGAAACTATTGGTTTCTACATTGGCCCTTCTGTAATAATCTCCGTAGTAAGATGAGGCTGTTACTCCTTTTGTATTCGGGCTGTAAGATCCGTCAGGATTCTGAATTACCCCTTCTCCTACAATCATTCCTCCGGGATTATCCCTTCCGGGAAGTGTAGATTTCAGTTTTCCCTGTTCAGACATTTTGTGATGGGACTGGGAGTAAGCAATACCGCCATACTGACCATCGAATGAGAAACTTATGGTAAAGTTTTTAATCTTGAAATCGTTCTGTAGACCAGCTCTCCATTTTGGAAATGCATTTCCTACTTTTTCAATATCTGCCGGTCTTGCAGGAAGTCCGTTGTCTCCATAAATAACTTTTCCGTCCGGTGTTCTCAGTAATTTGAATCCGTACATATCTCCAAGAGAGCCTCCTACTTCCATTTTGTAGAACACCACATCCCCTACATTGGAAACAATTCCGTCAAAACCTTCAGGTAAACTTATCACTCTATTTTCGTTGGTAGACCAGTTTCCTCCTACTTTCCATGAAAAGTTCTTAGTTTTTACAGCAAAGAAGTCGGCTGAAAGTTCCAGACCTCTGTTGCGGATTTTGCCTGCGTTGATGACTCTTTTGGAATATCCGCTCTCATAAGGCAGAGATACAGGAATGATCTGATTTTCACTTACGTTTTGATAAGCAGTAAAGTTGAGATTCAGTCTGTTTTTAAAAAGGCTGAAATCCATACCGGCTTCAATATTGGTATTTTTTTCAGGTTTAAGGAAAGGATTGTTAAAAGTACCTGGTGCTACTACACTCCCTGTAATATTACTTGCTGTATAATAGTTATCCAAAAGATACGGATCGCTGTCTATTCCTACTTTTGCCCATGAAGCTCTTAGCTTCCATAGATTAAGAGTATTAGTTTTCAGATTAAAAATATCTGAGAGAATGAAACTGGTACTTACGGAAGGATAAAAGAATGATCTGTTCTGTTTTGGAAGTGTGGAACTCCAGTCATTTCTTCCGGTAATATCCACAAATATCTTATTATCATATCCCAGGGTAAGCAATCCGTAAACACTATCTACATGTTTATCTCTTGGTATCGGATATTTAACCGGAATGGAAAGTGCATTGGTAAGATTGTATTCGCCTGCTGTTTTTAACCCGATGGCCTGATAATCTGTCATCAGGTACTCATTATAGCGGATACTTCCTCCTACTGATGCGGAAACACTTAATTTGTTCCAGTCTGCTTTATAAGAGAACAAAAGATCATTATTATATTCGTGGTTTTTGATAAACTGTTCTCTGTAAAATCCTTTCAGGTAGTTGGCAGAGCTCCATGGTCTTTTGGTTGTTCTCTTTTCATTCAGAATTTCTATTCCTGACCTCAGCATTAAGCTGAAATTGCTGTTAAACTGATAATCTGCAGTGATATTTCCTGTAATGGTTTTCTTTCTGACACCATTCAGCATTTCGTAAGCGATCAGATAAGGGTTATCAATATACGAACTGAATGGATGGATCTGATCAATCTGTACCTGTCCCGGTTTCCAGATTGGCTTATACCATTCAAGGTCCACATTCGGATTTTGGAAAATCATGAAATAAGAAATCGACTGGTTATTATATCCTGTCGCAGGAAGATTATCACTGGTAGTAGTATTATAAGCAAATTTTGTTGATATTTTTAATTTTTTGGTAAGCTGATGGGCAAATGATAAAGCAAAGTTGAACCTGTCAAATCCTGTATTAGGCATCATCCACTCGTTGTTAAGGTAAGTAAGTGAGGTTCTGAAACTGGTTTTCTCGTTTGAGCTTTCTACGGAAATACTGTTTGAGTAGGTAGAGCCTGTTCTCCAGAAACCTTTGATGTTATTTTCATAAGGTCTCCACAATTGTCTTCCATTACTTTGTCCCTGTAGATTGGGATCATACTGGAAGTAATATTGTCCCGCAAATTTAGGTCCGAAAGCACTGCTTGTTCCGCCAGTACTAGGTCCATCTGCAGAAAGACCGTAAGAATAATAGAAATCACCGGCTGCATTTTTTGCCTGTGTTCCCTGTCCGTATTCATATTGCCAGTCCGGCCATTTCAATACCGTATCAAAACTCGAAGAGGAATTAAAGGAGACCCTCAGTCTTCCGGATTTTGTCTTTCCGGATTTTGTAGTAATCATTAATGCTCCGTTAGCAGCACGGGATCCATATAATGCAGCAGCAGAGGCCCCTTTCAATACGGTTACAGATTCAATATCATCCGGGTTGATGCTGTTTAGTCCGTTTCCAAGATCAATAGGAACATCACCTCCGGAACCGGCTCCATAGGCTGCGGTACCAGACCCCGTTGTAGAATTCCCCATCGGTACTCCATCTACTACAATCAGGGCATAATTATGGTCCATCATAATCGATTTTTCACCTCTCAATGTAATTCTGGAAGTCCCCAGAGGTCCGGCTCCTGCAGTCTGAATCTTAAGACCTGCCACTTTACCTTCCATCGACTGGGCCCAGTTGTTGTTCTGGGTTTCTTCAAATGTTTTGGCCTCTACCTTTTCTGCTACATACCCCAACGCTCTGTCGTGCCTTTTGATTCCCAAAGCAGTGACCACTACCTCATCAAGTCCTTTAATAGTGTCTTTTTTAACTTTCTGCTGAGCTGTCAGTTTCACACTGATCAATCCTAACAGTGACAAAACCAACAGCTTTTGTGTCTCTTTACGCATATCCTTTTTTGTTTGCGCAAAATTAAAACGACATTATGATTGAGATTTTAACAACATTTTAACATTTATTAAAAATTTATTTAATTAAATATTAAATTATTATTAACGAAAACAAGCATAACATTGACTCATAACCGTTTATGTCATTAAGAATTTTTAACGCTTTCCTCCTGTTTTATTTGCGTATCTTTATTGTCCGCCCCTGAGAAAATAGAATCACAAGCAATTAAAACACTTATTTACAACAACTTAAATAAAAACCTGATTTTAAACACAATCCGCCAGCCTGTTTTTCAAAATTTCGGGATACAAAAAGGGCGTTAATTGCATCCATGAAGTCATCTGGCCTGATCAGAATAAACAACGTCAGGAAATAACAATTCTGGCCATAAAAAACGATATCCTTCTTTGTTTATCGTGGAAATAAAGTACAACTACTCTTTTGATTGTAAGCATAAAAAAAATCTGCCTCTTAAAAGAGACAGACTATACACATTGCAATATTTATTTTTTAATTTAAATCATCCGGATTAATGATTGTAAGTTAAAATAATATTTATTTATTTTTCAGCTGTTCAGGAATATTAGTGGTCACAAAACCAATTCCCTGCTTTTTTAATTCGTCATACACAGCCACATCATTTACCGTCCAGGAATTGGTGATTAAACCTAATGCCTTCGCTTCTGAAATCCATGTAGGATTTTTCTGGAAAACACTATAATGATAATCCATACCGTCAAGGCCTTCTTTTTTGATTTGCTCAGGTGACAACTCTCCATTCAGATACTGAACTTTAAATGCCGGCTCAAGTTTCTTGATTTGCTTACAAATATTCAGGCTGAAAGAAATAAACTCAGTCTGAGATTCCAGTTTCATATCCTTGATCATTTTGATCGTTTTCTGAGTAATCACATTCTCTGTTTCAGGAGTCTTATCCGGCTTAATTTCAACAATCAGTTTCACAGACGGATCTTTTTTCCCTTGTTTCAGGTAATCTTTTAAGGTAGGAAACTTTTCCCCATTCGATAATTTTACAGCTTCTAATTCTTTGAAAGAAGCATCAGAAATCTCCATATTTCCGTGGTGCTCATCATGGTTAATGACCAGTACACCGTCTTTTGTCATTCTCACATCAAATTCAGATCCGTAAACCTTTAATTTTTGAGCATTTTCCAATGATTTAAGAGAATTCTCCGTTGTAGGCGGCTGAGCCTGGAAATAACCTCTGTGTGCTATGATCTGGGTTTGTGCTTTCATTAAAACTGTACTTAAAACTGCTAAGCCTAAGATAAAATTTTTCATAATATAAATTGATAATTAAAAAACCAAGTCCTGAGACTTTCGGATAAAGGTAATTATTTTAAAAAGCTTTAAACTACAAAAGACGCAAAACTTGTCAATTCTTCCTACATCTCGTCTTTTATAGTCTATATTCTGTATTTTCCTAGAAACTGTACTTCGCTCCGATCTGGATCTGATACGGGTTTCCTCCTAAAGGTGCTAAACCACTGGTATTTCTATCATATTCAAACTGTTTGGTAGTCTGGTTAAATCCGGTAATTCTATAGAGTGACATTGTGTTGTAGGATTTGTTTACTCCCCATTCTTTATTAAGTAAGTTGGCTACGTTGAAAATATCGACGGAAAGTTCAAATGCTCCGATTTTATCAAATTTAATTTTCTTAGCGATACGTAAGTCCCAAACTCCGTAGAATCCATTCTTACCACCGTTACGCTCCGCAATTTTATTATTATATTCAGAGATATAATCTTTCAACGCCTTTCCTACTTCAGGATCATTTAAAAGCGACCGCGTAAGATTATTAGGGAAGATATAGGCCAGATCATTGGAATCTACGAAATCTCCATTAATATTTCCTCCGGCTGTTACAGAGAAACGGGTTCCTCCGATTCCCGAATACCTGATTCCTAAAGTGAATCCGGCAATGGTAGGTGAATTACCATAGATCACTACCTTATGGCGGAACTGGTTATCAGAATAGGTCATTCTTAAATCTCTGGGATCGCTCTGAACCATTGTGGACAATGTTGCAGAATTGGCAACGTTACCGTTGTATGAAGTATTATCTCTAATATCAGACCATGTATAACTGGCTGTAATTTCTCCGTCTTTCCAGTAACGGTAGCTGGTATCCGCTACAAATGAGAACTGGTTGACTTTACCGTCACTTACCAATTCCAATACTCTTCCGAAATTATTGTTGATTCTTCCATCCTTCCAATCCACTTTACCGTCACTTGTTATTTTATATGCCGGAACAAATACTCCTCTGTCTCCTTCATTCGCCAGAGTGAAAAATGGAGTGGTTTTCATATTTCTGTCGTAGTAATAGTAATTGTTTCTACCCAAAGCCATATAAGCGGCCAGTCCTGCCCTGAATCTTTCATTAAAGAAGTGGGTATAGGAAATGTTTGCTTTGTAAACAATCGGGATTTTAGCATCTTTACCCGTATAGTTAATCGTCGGAATCTGCTTATCGGAAAGCGTAGGCACAGTGTTATAATCGTTTCTGTAGCTCTTGAAATCTGGGAATGGAACATCATTACCGGTTACATCAACTGTTGCCAAATGTTTTCCGTCAAATACAAGATTATTGATAATCATATAATTGTTGATATCCGAAGAGAATATCCCGGCTCCGAATTTTAAGAAGTCTTTATTCTGCTCATTGATATTCCAGTCAAACTGAAATCTGGGCTGGATGACGAAGGATTTGATTTTATTATCCGTTCTGATTCCCATTTCATCAAATAATTTCTGATTGAACTCCGCCTTTGGATACCCACCATAGTCTAATCTAAGACCTGCCATTAAATCAAGACCTTTGCCAATTTTAGTCTGGAACTGTCCGTAAATACCGATATTCCAGATATTAGATCTTACTGACGGATCATCCAGCAAAGGAACTTCTCTGTAAAATCTGTAAGGAATGAGATTTTGGAAATTATAAAGGTTATTATCTGGATTTTTTTTCGGATCTTCTCTAAAATGAAATCTTCCGTTCACCTCACTTCCGTAAATCGATTTTGAAGTCGTATACATTAAATCAGCACCGAATGTATATTTTACTTTATCGGTATTGTAATATACGTTATCTACTACCTGAAACACATTATTTCTGAAATTTTCCTGACCGAAACGATGGCCGCCGATCTGAATATTGGTAGCCCCTACTCCCGGAGAAATGATATTTTCTACAATAGCTCTTGGAACTGGCTTTCCTAATTCCGTATTCTGGTAGCTATTCTGAAAAGTATAGAGATACTGAGCTTTCAATTCATTGGTTAAGTTGGACTTCAGATTGGATCTTAGGGTTAGTAGCAAACTATTATCCAGGTTTTTATCATTTCCGTAAGACTCAAAGAAATTAATATTGGTATTATCAGCTAGCCCATTCTTGTTAAAATCATAAGTAAAGTTATTCCTTAAAGTCAATAAATGCTTTTCATTGATCTGCCAGTCTAAACGCAGGAATGCAGCATCAGAATTTCTTACCCTGTCAAAGCTTCCGAATTGCGGATTGTTGCTTACCCCGTATTTAGCTCTTGCAATATCCAGAAATTTATTAAGAGTTGCCGGTGTTGTATTGAATCGCTTTTCGTCATCCTGAGATCTGATATCTGCAATGATCAGCGGTCTTGAGTCCAGCTGATGATCCCAGGCTACGAAGAAGTGGAGTTTATTTTTGATAATGGGCCCGCCCAATGAAAATCCGAACTGAGAGGTTGAGAAATCGTTTTGTCTCTTATTTCCTCTGATATCGTACGGGCTGGACAGCCAGTTGGTTCTTAAATATTCCCATGCGCTTCCTGAGAATTTGTTGGTTCCCGATTTGGTAACGGCACTGATGGTACCCCCTCCGCTTCTTCCTAGTGTCACGTCATATTGGTTGGTTGTGATTTTAAATTCACGTACTGCTTCGATGGAAATAGAAAAAGGGGCACCGCTTCGGCTGGTTGTAGATCCTGCAGAAGTAGGATTTTTAGCCGTCATCCCATCAATAGTAAAATTGGTGGAAGAGCCAAGTTGTCCGGATAAGTTCCCTCCTTTTCCGCTCAGCGGAGATAATTCCGCAAGGTTGGTAAAGTTTCTGCCGTTTACGGGAAGGATCCCGATATTTTTTGCAGAAATGGCGGTAGCTGCTCCAAGGTTTCCGATTTTGTTTTTAAGGTTTCCGGTAATTTTTACTTCTTCAATATGCTTTTCATTTCCCAAATCCATATTTACTGTAACCTGATCTCCAAAATTAACGTTGTACCCTTCCTTTTTATCTTCATTTACGATAACAGTATAAGGTCCGCCAAGAGGAATTTCTTTAAAGATATACTCCCCTTTTGAATTGGTTTCCGTTTCCGTTCTGAATCCTGTAGATTCGTTAACGATCGTTACTTTCACTTTTTCCTGAGCCGTACTTCCTGGCCCGGTTACTTTCCCTACAATAGAAGCTTGTGTTGTCTGTGCGTACGACAGCGTTCCAAGTCCTAAAAACAATAATCCCAGTACAATCTTTACTTTTTTCATTACCTCAAATTAGATGTGCAAAGGTATTTTGTCTTTAAGAGCTGCCTGTTTAAGATAGTTTTAACATTTTTTTAATTAAACTGAAACGTTATGTTAATTTATTCTAAACGCTCAAAATATCCCACACAAAATCATACAGTTGCGATATATTACCAATTATTAATGTTCATACATAGTTTAATTCTGTTATTTTTTAAATAAACGGGTTTGCAAAATCTTTTTTTGATCGCATAGTCTATAAGTTCATAAAGATTATTAAAACTTAGCTAAAAAACTTATGACATCCCGCTAAATAAAATGGCTTTGTGCGTGAAGGCAGTCTGAAAAATGTTTATAGAAATCCCATTCGTATTCTAAGTGTTTTAAGATTTTCATGCCGAATTTCACATTACTTTTAGTTATTTTTGCTTAAAAGATAGAACTGCAATGTCTGAAACCATTCAACAAAAGATAGAACAGCTCCGTAAAGAGCTCCATCAGCATAATGAAAACTATTATCTTCTGGATACTCCTACTATTTCAGATTTTGATTTTGATATGCTCCTGCAGGAGCTTCAGGATCTGGAAGCCAAACATCCGGAATTTTATGATGAAAACTCTCCGACCGTACGTGTAGGAGGCGGAATCACAAAAGTTTTCCCAACCATTCAACATAAATTCAGAATGTATTCACTGGATAATTCCTATGATTTTGACGATCTGGAAGACTGGGAAAAAAGAATCATCAAAACAATCAATGATCCGGTAGAATTTGTAGCGGAACTTAAATATGACGGGGCCTCTATTTCCATTCTTTATGAAAACGGAAAACTGACACAGGCAGTAACCAGAGGAGACGGCTTCCAGGGGGATGAAATCACTCCGAATGTCCGTACCATTTCAGACATTCCACTGACTCTGAAAGGTGATTTTCCTTCTCAATTCTTTATGCGCGGAGAAATTTATTTAACAAGAAAGAATTTTGATAAACTTAATAAACTGCGTGAGGAAGAAGGATTTGACCCGTTCATGAATCCAAGAAATACGGCAAGCGGAAGTTTGAAAATGCAGGACAGTGCTGAGGTAAGAAAACGAGGTTTATCTTCTGTATTGTATCAGTTCATTGCTGAAGATGTTCCGACTGAAACGCATTGGGAATTGCTGCAAAAGGCCCAAAGCTGGGGATTCAAAACGTCTCAGCAGGCTCAATTATGCACCACCCTTGATGAAGTAAAGGAATTTATTACCTTCTGGGATACGGAACGTCACAACCTGCCTTTCGAGATCGACGGAATTGTTTTAAAAGTAAATTCTCTGCAACAGCAAAGGCAACTTGGATATACAGCAAAATCTCCCCGTTGGGCAATGGCTTATAAATTCAAGGCTGAAAAAGTAGAAACGGAACTTCAAAGCGTTTCATATCAGGTGGGAAGAACAGGAGCTATTACGCCGGTTGCGAACCTTAAACCTGTTTTACTGGCCGGAACCATCGTAAAAAGAGCTTCTCTTCACAACGAAGATATCATCAAAAAGCTGGATCTTCATGAACATGATTTTGTATATGTGGAAAAAGGCGGTGAAATCATTCCAAAAATTGTCGGTGTGAATACAGACAAAAGAACGGAAGAGAGCAAAGAAATAGAATACATCAAACACTGTCCTGAATGTGGAACGGAGCTGGTAAAAATTGAAGATCAGGCGATTCATTTCTGCCCCAATGAACTTCACTGTCCGCCTCAGGTAGTAGGAAGAATGATTCATTATGTGTCCAGAAAAGCACTGAATATTGAAAATCTGGGAAGTGAGACCATTGAACAGCTTTACAGAGAAAAATTAATTGAGAACCCTGCGGATTTTTATGTTTTAACAAAAGAACAGCTTCTTCCGCTGGAAAGAATGGCAGAAAAATCGGCACAGAATATTATAACAGGAATTGAAAAATCAAAAGAGATTCCTTTTGAAAAAGTATTGTACGGAATCGGGATCAAACATGTGGGAGAAACCGTTGCCAAAAAACTGGTAAAGAATTTTCCAACTATAGAAGAATTGAAAAATGCTTCTGTAGAAGAGCTTTGTCAGGTAGAAGATATCGGAGTTAAAATTGCGGTAAGCATTGTTGAATTCTTCAATAATTCTGAAAACGTACTGATGATTGAACGTTTAAAGTCTTATGGGGTACAACTTGAGAAAGGGGAAAGCACCAGCGAAGTTTTATCCGATATTCTTGTGGGAAAAGCATTTCTGTTTACCGGGAAACTGTCTTTATTTACCAGAGAACAGGCAGAGGAAATGGTGGAAAAACATGGCGGAAAAAACATTTCTGCGGTTTCTAAAAATCTTAATTATCTTGTGGTAGGAGAAAAAGCAGGAAGTAAGCTGAAAAAAGCGCAGGATATCGGAACGATTATCATTCTGGATGAGCAACAGTTTCTGGATCTTATTGAGAAATAGTAAATATTTTTTAACATATATTAAATAAACCATTGAGAAATAGCCTCAATGGTTTATTTTTGCATTTTTTAAAGAAAAAAATAAACCAAAACAAACTAATCCATGAAAAAATTCTACTCAGTTTTATTATTGACTGTTATTTCTGTATTTCATGCGCAAATCATTAGCATTCCGGATAACAATCTCAAAAATAAACTTCTTTCCTCCAGTACTTCCAATTATTTTGCTGTCGACCAAGCCGGAAACAGCATTAAAATAGATGCCAATAATGACAATGAAATTCAGGTTTCAGAAGCCCTTGCCGTATACAAATTAAGGATTGAGAATGCTGACGTTTCCAATGTCTCCGGACTTGATTCTTTTTCAAATCTGAAAGAGCTTGTTCTTTCCGGAAATAATTTAACTTCATTTAATTTAGGCTTTCCTGTTCTTGAGTTCCTGAACATTGATGGTAACCAGCTGACTGCCATCAATCTTCTCAACTGTCCTCTTCTTACAACCATTCAGATCTATGGTAACAATTTTACGACCTTAGCGCTCGTCAGTAATTCCCTAGCCAATCTGTTCACGGGAGGAGACAATTTTCAAACGATAAACTTACAGGGCACTCCCGCTCTTAAAAAAGCATATATCTCATATTCTAATGTTCAAACCATCAACGGAAGTAATATGCCATTGCTGGAAGATCTTTCGATCAGCGGCACGCCATTACTGTCACAGCTTAGCCTGAGCGGTTCTCTGCATCTTAATAAACTGACAATAAAGAATACAGGACTGGTGCATCTTGATTTGACCGATCTTACAGGTCTCCAGACACTGGACTGCATGAACAATGAATTTCAATCTGCCATATTGGACGGTTGCACTTCTCTTTCAGTGGCGAGCCTGGAGTCTTCAAAACTCTCTTCTGTAAGCTTTAACAATGCCAGTTCAATCTATATGTTTAATCTTTCCAACAATAATCTTACTTCTATCAATTTAAGTAGTCTGCATTATCTTGGATATTTTGACGGCAGAAACAATAAGCTCACCAGTATCAACGTCAATAACCTGCCTAATCTCTGGTATTTATATCTTACCTCTAATCAGCTTACCCAGCTTGATCTCTCAACCTCTACTCATATTAAAACGTTATTATGCAGTAATAATAAACTATCAGGTCTGGATACAGGCATGCTGACCAATATAATGACCCTGGAATGCACAAACAACCTGTTTACAGAGCTTGATTTTTCCAATAATAAAACCCTGGAATACCTTCAATGCAACTACAATCCCAACCTGCAGAGAATATCAATAAAGAATGGCGTCCTGCAAACTCCCAACACTACCTTTTTATTTCCTAATACCGCTCTGAAACATCTTTGTTGTGATGAAAATGAAATAGACAGCTTCAATGTTTATAACATCGCCTACAATAACAATACTGAAATTAATTCTTATTGTTCCTTTGTGCCGGGAGGAAGCTTTTATAAAATTCTGGGAAATGTAAAAGTAGATATTGATAATAACGGATGCACTACGAATGATCCTGATAAAGCATTTCAGAAATTTACGATAACAGGAGGGGGCATAACCGGAAGTGTGATCGCCAATGCTTCCGGTAACTACAGTATTCCGGTCCAGGCTGGTACATACCTAGTCACGCCTGTCCTTGAGAATCCTGTGTATTTTACGATTTCACCGGCAAGCTTTATGCTTAATTTTCCTCAGCAAATGAGCCCGTATACTCAAAATCTCTGCATGGCTCCCAATGGCATTCACAACGATCTGGAAGCCATTATTATTCCTTTAACCTCAGCAGCTCCAGGTTTTAATGCCCAGTACAAAATCATATACAAAAATAAAGGTACAAATACACAATCAGGAAATATTACATTCAATTTCAATACTGCTTTGGCGAGTTATCAAAATGCAACACTACCTCCTAACTCCCAGTCAACAGCAGGTGTGAGCTGGAATTTTACAGGTCTTCTTCCTTTCGAAACCAGAGAAATCACCGTTACATTAAAATTAAACTCACCAACACAAACTCCTTCTTTAAACAGCGGTGATATTTTACATTACACAGCACAGATCAACGGAGCCACAGATGAAACACCTGCAGATAATAACTTCGCATTACATCAGACAGTAGTCAACTCTTTTGATCCTAATGATAAAACATGTTTAGAAGGAACCTCTATTTCACAAACTCAGGTGGGTGATTATGTACATTACCTGATCCGATTTGAAAATACCGGAACGGCCAACGCCCAGAATATTGTCGTAAAAGATATCATAGACACTTCAAAATTTGATCTTTCTTCTTTAATTCCATTGAGCAGCAGTCATAGTTTTATAACAAGAATAACCAATCCGAATGCTGTAGAATTTATCTTTGAAAATATTCAGCTGCCTTTTGACGATATGCATAATGACGGTTATATTGCCTTTAAAATTAAAACAAAATCTACATTAACAGTGGGAGGCAGTTTCAGCAATACGGCCAGTATTTATTTTGATTACAACCATCCGATTGTTACCGATACTTACATTACGACTATTCAGACCGGAAGTAATCTGGCTATCCAGGAGACTAAAAATAATAATAACACAATACTTGTTTACCCTAATCCGGTAAAAGATGTCCTTTTCGTTCAGTCTAAAGAGGAAGTAATTAAAGCTGAAATCTACGATGCTTCCGGAAGAATTGTATCTTCTGCAGGATTACAGGGAAATTCAATACAGGTTTCTACCCTTGCTAAAGGAAGCTATATTATTAAGATATTCACGAAAGGACAAACCTCCGTTCAGAAGTTTATCAAAAACTAACGGAAGAAGATTCCTATAAAAAAGCGGTGAAAATACTTCCGCTACTTTTTTATCTCTGATCTGATTGACAATCATCATTTTTTTCAGAAATCATCATATAAACAATACAATCTGCAATAGAGCTGAAGCCTTGAAAATTCAAGGCTTTTTTATAATCTAACAAAATAAGACCCTTAACAACAATAGTAAAATTTAAAACATCTATTAAACAAATGTTGATATTTTAATGAAATAAATACAAAACAGTAAATATTTTTCATACATTTACAAAAAACTAAACATCACTAAACCATGAAAAACATTTATCTTTTTGTGCTGCTCCTGGCACAAATATCTCTCGGTGCACAGATTGTTAATATCCCGGATCCTTATTTCAAGGCCAAACTTCTTTCTGCAAGTCCGGCCAATCAGATCGCTCAGGGTACCGGCAGCGCATATGTTTCCATTGATACCAACAATGACGGTGAAATCCAGGTATCTGAAGCGGAAGCTATTACTACCATTTCTCTGTATGTTTCCAACGGTCCCAACGGAATTCAATTTCCAATTCAGTCCATAGAAGGAATAAAATCCTTTATCAACCTGAAGTATCTTACGGTTTCGGACTGTCCGAATCTTTCTTCCGTGGATGTAAGCGGGATGTCTAAGCTGAGGCTGGTTTCCTTTGACAATAATACATCAATGTCTTCCGCCAATTTTTCAAATTGTGATCTTCTGAATAACATCAGTGTCAGAAACGCGAATATTGTTCATCTTGATATTTCGAATCTCCCTAGTTTAGGCAATGTCAACAGTTCGGGAGGAAAAATACAGACGTTCAATTTCAGCGGAAGTACAGGAATACATACTTTTCTGTGTTCGAATAATCATATAAACACCATCGATCTGAGCTCACTGGTTAATCTTACAACGTTGCATATTTATGAAAATCCGCTTACCAGTCTTAATCTGAATAACCTCACCAAACTTCAGACACTGAATACTGATGGTTGCCAGCTTACCTCACTTTCACTGCAGAATACGCCAAAGCTTAAATACATCGAAGCGATGAATAATAATTTATCCACAATAGATTTAAGCCAGTCGCCGGTCTTAGGTACTTTATATCTCTCCGGCAATCAATTTACAAGCATAGATCTTTCTCACTCCCCACAGTTAGTTACCCTTGGAATGGGCAATAATCATCTGACGACTATTGATATTTCACATAATCCTCTTTTATCAACGCCCGGTTTAAGTTATAATAACCTCCAAACCATGTTTATAAAAAATGGTTTAGTGGGTGGTGGCGGCCTCTATGACAACAATCCTAATTTAAGCTATATCTGTTGTGATGAAGGCGAAATCAACTCGATTCTCAATGCTAATGCTTTATTCGGATACAACAATGTGGTAGTGAATTCATATTGTTCGTTCACTCCCGGAGGTACTGTATATAATGTTAACGGGAATACCAAATATGATGTCGACAATAACGGCTGTGATCCTACTGATATCAACAAAGCATTTCAGAAATTTACCATTACAGGTATCGGAACTTCAGGAAGTCTTATTTCTGATCATTCAGGAAATTATTCTATTCCGATAAATTCCGGTCCTCACACAATTACTCCGGTTGTTGACAATCCTGCTTATTTTACTATTTCGCCAGCAAGTATAGCGGTTAATTTTCCACTTCAGACCAGCCCTATGACTCAGAATTTCTGTATGTCGGCCAACGGTACCCATCCTGATCTTGAAGTAGTGATCGTACCGGTAAGAGCGGCAGTACCGGGATTTGATACAGGGTATAAAATTGTTTTCAAAAATAAAGGAACAACTACACAATCCGGAACGCTGACTTTTGATTTTGATGACAGCCTGATGAATTTCCTGAATGCTACTGTAACTCCAAATTCGCAGTCAACGGGAAATCTGACCTGGAATTTCGCCAATCTCCTTCCGTTTGAAACCAGAGAAATTAAAGCGGTATTCACTTTAAATACACCTACCCAGACACCGCCTTTAAACGGTGGAGATATACTTCATTACACAGCACAGATCAACGGAGCTCCGGACGATACACCTGCGGATAATCTGTTTACCCTGAATCAGGTTGTTGTCAATGCTTTTGATCCTAATGACAAGACCTGTCTTGAAGGGCCTTCCATCAATCAGGCTAAAGTAGGTGATTATGTACATTATCTGATCCGATTTGAAAATACGGGAACGGCAAATGCCCAGAATATCGTAGTAAAAGATATTATTGATGCTTCGAAATTTGATTTATCCAGTCTGGTACCACTTACAGGAAGCCATACTTTTGTAACAAGAATAAGCAATCCTAATACGGTAGAATTTATCTTTGAAAATATCCAGCTTCCTTTTGATGATATGCATAATGACGGATATGTTTCTTTTAAAATTAAAACAAAATCTACATTAACGCCGGGAGACAGCTTCAGCAATACGGCCAATATCTATTTTGATTATAATCATCCGATTATCACCAATACGTATACGACGGCTATCCAGACTGAAAATAATCTGGCAACTAAAGAAACTAAAAACAACACTGGTACAGTTCGTGTTTATCCTAATCCGGTCAAAGAAGTTCTGAACGTTCAGTCCAAAGATGAAGTGATCAAAGCTGAAATCTATGATCTGTCCGGAAGAATTCTGACTTCTATGGGAGCTCATGGAAATTCAATGAATGTTTCCAGCCTGCCTAAAGGAAACTATATCATTAAGATATTCACTAAAGGGCAAACAACTGTTCAGAAGTTTATCAAAGACTAACGAAGGATTATACCAATATAAAAAGGCTGCGAAAATATTTTCGCAGCCTTTTTTATCTCGTAAGTGAATCTCAGTTTATTTAAAAACCAGAACACTGTAAGGGCCGTTCTGATTCTCTTTAGGCAGAATAAATCTGATGTGTTGCTTTCCTTTATAATAATCTACATAAGGTTCTTTCGTAATAATCTTTCCGGTTCCGGTTTCTTTATAGCCTGCGCCTATTACCGCTGAAAGATATTTATGATAATCTCTCTGTTCAGGAAATTCACATTCGATTCTATCCTGTGATTTATCTTTTGAATAAACAAATTTTCCGATTTTAAATTTATAATCCGCACTTTCATATTCATTCAGATTAAATTCAGCACTTTCTGTTTTATCATGAAATTTATAATTAATCTTCTTCATTTCATTTTTAAATTCAGGCATACTGATTTTATTATATTCTGCCAGTTTTTCTAATGTGAAAGTCTGAGCTGATACCTGAATACCTAATAAGACAAAAAATAATGATGCTAATAAAGGTAAAGTTTTTTTCATTGTTCAATTTTAAGTTAACAAAAATTAAAAGGGGCAATATAAGCCGATATGTCTTTTGTTGATTACTTTTCTTTTAGCCGTTCCTTTATATCTCGCTTTCGGCCAATAAGATCAGTTTTTAAATCTGACATACGCGTCTTATGTGAATTTCATTCAAATTTAGAAATTTTATTTATATAATTCTTAACGTAACCCACCTTTTATTTCTTATTTAACAGAATATGAATCATAATTCTGTCATTAACCAATATAATAATGGATTTAACACTCAAACGCCGGTTGAGAGAGTATATTGTATCGAAAAGTAAAACTTTAGGCGACAGGCAATCTGAAATAAAAAGTACTTCCATGGTTCAGGGAGCTTCTTACTCCTATTTCGCCATTTTGTTTTTCAATAAAATTCTTTGAAATAGCCAATCCAAGCCCTGTCCCGTTCTGGTGTTCTCCCGGAACCTGAAAATAGCGGTCAAAAATCTGACGGTGGTATTTTTCATCAATTCCGCTTCCCGTATCCGTAATGCTGAACTGGATAAAGGAGTCTTTTTTTTCCACCGAAATCCGGATTACTTCATCCTGGAATGAATGTTTCACTGCATTCGTAAGGAAATTATTCATTACCCAGACCGTTTTATCAAAATCGGCAGTTACCAGATCATTTTCCTCCAGATGATACTCAGCAGCAATGGTAATATTCTTCTGCTCTGCCAGTTTTTCAACATTCTTCATTGCAGTCTGAACAATATCTGCTGGAGAGCATTTGTCAACAGTTAACCGGATATTTCCGGACTCCACCTGCGAAAGGTTAAGCAGTTCTCCGGTAATATCCAGCAGACGCTGCCCGTCTTCATTGATACTCTTAAGCAGTTCTTTCTGCTGATCATTCAATTCCCCGAATTTTTGATTTCCCAGCAGCTGAACTCCCATTTTTATAGCTGAGATAGGAGTTTTCAATTCATGGGAAATGGTAGCAATGAAATTGGTCTTTGCAAAATCAAGTTCCTTGAAAGGGGTAATATTTCGTAATAGAATAACTTTTCCGATATATTTTTTTTCTTTTTCACCTGTTTTTGCAATATTGATCGGGATAATATCCTGTTCAAAGTAATTCTCTTTATTATCCCGGACAATTTTAATGGGATCTTTCACCGGATGGTCAATATTCTTAAGCAGCTCACGCATCAAATCATTGTTTACGGCTACTTCATGAGCTGTCTTTCCAATAATTTCTTCTTTATGAAGATTGGTAATTTTCAGAGCCTCATCATTAATCATATAGATGTAATGGTTTTCATCCAGACCAATAACTGCATCATGCATATTATTCACCAGGGTTTCAATTCTTTTTTTCTCCATAAGCTGCCTGGAAAGGCTGCTGCTTTCATACTCCTGAAGCTTTTCAGCCATCACATTAAAGGACTCTGCGAGGCTGTTAAATTCTTCGCTTCCTTTAAAATGGACCCTTTCGCTATAATTTTTGTTCGCAATCTGTCTGATGCTAAAGGTTAACTGATTGATCGGCTCGGCAATCGTCTGCGGGAGATTAAAAAGTAAAGTAAATGCGATCAGGAAGCATACCGTTCCTAAACTGACGATCCAGAAAGTTGCATTTTCAGCTGTAATAATGGCGATATCACTTTTCCGTTCAATGCCTTTCATATTTAAAGACATAATTTTGGCCAGATCTTCGCGGATCAGTTTTTCTTTTTCACGGGTAGCACCTTTTAGATAGCTGTTGAAATGCAGATTCAGATTCTGGGTAGCTTCTCTTTCTCCAAATTCAGTAAGATTTTTTTCCTGCTGTTTATTATTTTTCTGAAAATCTTTTACCGCTACAGCACTGTCTGTATCAATATTATCCAGAGCAAGGAGCATATTTTTGGAAAACTCCAGACTGTTATAATTGGCCGTAAGGATTTTCTCCGTATCGGATTTTAATTTATTGATATATACAGATCCTATCACCGAAAGAAGAACGATCAGTAAAAATAAGAGTCCTACCCCCAGGGTGAGCTTTGTTTTAAGTTTCATTGCTTTTAAGATAATATAATAATATCTACCTGCCTTTCGTTCAATCCGTTCATGAGCGAATAAATCCAGCTGTAACCGAATAACCGCTGCCAGAACTTTGCGTGAGGTTTTCCCATGCAAACCGTTGTAATATTATGGGCAATCACATATTCTAAAATTCCATTATGAACACTGCTGTCCTTAATCCGGACTACTTTCGCCCCTAATTCCTGTGCTAAATTAAAATTATTAATCAGATAGCGCTGCTTATCCAATGCTATTTTTTCAGGATTTTCCGATGGTTTCTGAATATATAAAACAATCCACGGGCTATTATAATAGCTGGCCAGCCTTGCCGTTTTCCTGATAATGGTTTTTGCTATTTTCTCATTACTGCTGATACAGGCTAAAAATTTTATCGGTTTAAAATTTTCGGTCTTGATTTCCGTTTCCACCTTTCTTTCAACATGGGTGGCTACTTCTTTTAATGCCAGTTCACGAAGCTGCAGAATATGTCCGCTCTGAAAGAAATTACTTAATGCAGTCTGAATCTTTTCTTTTTTATAGATTTTCCCTTCCTTCAGACGGGTCAGCAATTCATCTGCTGTTAAATCAATATTCACCACTTCATCAGCCAGTGCCAGAATTTTATCCGGTACTCTTTCTGCTACTTCAATTCCTGTGATTTTTTTTACTTCTTCGTTCAGACTTTCAATATGCTGGATATTCATGGCACTGATTACATTAATCCCGTTATCCAGAATTTCCAGAACATCCTGCCATCTTTTTTTATTTTTAGACCCCTCTACATTGGTATGTGCCAGTTCATCCACAAGTACCACTTCAGGATGTTCATTGATAATTGCCTGAAGATCCATTTCCTCCAGATTTTTACCTTTATAAAAAACTGATTTCCTTGCGATTTCAGGAATTCCTTCTGCCAGAGCCTGAGTTTCTTCCCTGCCATGGGTCTCAATATAACCTACCTTTACATCAATTCCGTTTCGTAAAAGAGAATGTGCTTCCTGAAGCATCCGGAAAGTTTTTCCCACACCCGCACTCATCCCGATATAGATTTTAAATTTTCCTTTCCGGGATTTCTGGATCAGTTCTAAAAAATGTTTTGCAGATGACATTTGATGATTCGTTTTTACAGTATTAAGTTATTATAATTTTTGTAGAACCACAATTCTTCTGATTGGGTTGATGCAATATTTGTGAGAGACAAGAAAAATCTAAATTACATAAGTGAGCCAAAGCCCACTTCTATTGATATATAAATGGATAGCTGCTATCCTCACCAACACCGGACTCTCATTTAAAACCAGACAGCCAGACTTGTCGTTAAAAAGAAATTTCCCTGCCTGAAATCTCCGTTCTTCACAAAAATGGCATCTTTCGAGGTAAATCCTCTGGCCTCTGTGCGGAACACTACATTTTTTAAAACGGCATAATCTATATTCAGAGAATAGCCAAAAGTCTGAAATCCATTTGGAGTTCCCGTATTGATAATGACTCCGTTTTTATCATTATAATATTCTAAACGTCCTGCTAAGGCCCATTTACCGTCTATCTGATATTTCATTTGAAGATTTGGGCTATACCAGATATTATATTGGTCACTTCCTTTCAATTTCTGTTCAGCTCCTATATCAAATCCCAATAATGCAGAGAATTGATCTGTCAGCTGAAAACTTCCGTACAAATCATGGAAGTAGCGCATTCTCTTGTCTTTTTTCACTTTATCATTTCCGATAAACGAGCTACTGTTCAGGGTAATTTTATCATTTGGCTTATAGGTAACCTGATGTCCGAAAGAAATACTTTGGTTTCCTTCAGGTTTTGCGATACGTTGCCATCCGTTTAAAATCAAACCGCTCAAAAACCATTTCCCGTTATCCGAGGTATAAGAAATCTTAGCTCCCGTTTCAAAATAAGGCGAATTTTCTGCTGCCAGACTTCTCGTCAGGTTCATATTATCTTTTCCTATAGCACTTTCCCAGCCAATATGAGAAGGCATGATCCCTGCGTCAATCCATAAGTTTTTATTTTTAGAAATTTTGAGACCTATATTCGCTTCATTCACATATCTCAGTCCGTCCTGCTCTGCCGCCATATTATCCTGTGCATATGCTCCGGCCATTAAGGCTAAATTAGCCCGAAGATTTTCTGTCTGATAAAAAGCTTTTACAAGTCCCAGATTAAGATTCACTTCATTGTGCCTGTTATATGAATATAAAAAATTTTGTCGCAAATGATCGGTAGGATCATTAAAATCATAAGTATAAAAAAGCTCTGCGTATGCAGAAAAGGTAACTTTATGATTTGTTTTTAATGAGTCTGCTGACTGTGCTCTGGCTAAAAATATTCCCAATACAGCACTTATAAATAGATATTTTTTCACGTTGATTTTGAATTATCTGAGTACACGATATGCAGACTAGCCGTTGATTTATTTTAAACCATTAACAAAAACAGAATGATATGACTTTAAAAGCCGTGGATTTTTTATCCCGGTTTCATTTTTTCAATTTTCCTAATGGTTTAATCTTATCTTCAGAATTTCACCTATTCTGCTATGTACTGAATTGAACTATTTTAATTGATCCAAAGCGATGTTAAGCTTCAGTACATTTACTTTTGAAGGTCCGAAAAGTCCTAAAAAAGGTTTTTCAGTCTGTGTAGTAATTAAGTTTTTGATTTGATCTTCTGAAAGATTTCTTAGTCTGGCAATTCTTTTTACCTGATATAAAGCTCCTTCCTGAGAAATATCCGGATCAAGGCCGCTTCCGCTTGCCGTAACCAGCTCTACGGGAACTTTAGTACTTCTCATGTCCGGGTTTTGTAATCGTAATGTATCTATTCTTTTCTGTACGATTTCCAGATATTCTTTATTACTTGGTCCTTTATTACTTCCTCCACTTCCGGCTGCATTATAATTTACAGAGGAAGGGCGACCATGGAAATACTGATTGGATTTAAATTCCTGCCCGATATTTGCATAGAATTTCTGCCCTTTATAATTAATAATCTCGGCATTTCCCTGAGTAGGCAAAACTTTTGAACCGCCATATACGATGATCAAATAAATCCCTACAATAACCAGCATTACAAAAGTCAGTCTGAATGCTGAAACAATATGATTTTTCATTTTTTAAATTTTAATAGAATAAACTAATCACCAGATCAATGATTTTGATTCCTATGAACGGAACAATAACACCGCCCAACCCGTAAATCAAAAGATTTCGTCTCAATAATGCACTTGCTCCTATCGGCTTATAGGCCACTCCTTTTAAAGCTAACGGAATCAGGAAAGGAATAATCACGGCATTAAAGATAACAGCAGACAAAATGGCTGTTTCAGGGCTATGAAGATTCATGATATTCAGCTTTTGAAGGGAGGGAATAAATGTGATAAACAGGGCCGGAATAATGGCAAAATACTTGGCCACATCATTGGCAATACTGAAAGTAGTTAAAGTTCCACGGGTCATCAGAAGCTGTTTCCCGATTTCTACGATCTCTATCAGTTTGGTAGGATCATTATCCAGATCTACCATATTTCCGGCTTCTTTAGCTGCCTGTGTTCCGCTGTTCATGGCAACTCCTACATCTGCCTGAGCCAGAGCCGGTGCATCGTTGGTTCCGTCTCCCATCATGGCCACCAACTTACCTTCCTGCTGTTCTTTTTTGATATAATTCATTTTATCTTCCGGTTTAGCTTCAGCAATAAAATCATCTACTCCGGCTTTTTCAGCGATAAATTTTGCAGTCAAAGGATTATCCCCGGTTACCATTACCGTTTTCACACCCATTTTTCTCAGTCTCTGAAAACGCTCCTGAATTCCGGTTTTAATAATATCCTGAAGTTCAATGACACCCCATACTTTTTCATTGACTGATACCACAAGCGGAGTTCCCCCGTTTTCAGCAATTTTGGTAACTGCGTCCTGAGTTTCCTTCGGAAAGGCATTTCCTGCTTTTTCAGTCAGTTTTTTTATCGTGTCATAAGCCCCTTTACGGATTCTTGTATTCTCGAAATCAATCCCTGAAGTTCTGGTCTCAGCCGTAAAATCAATATAGGTGGGATTAGGAACCAATAAGTCTTCTGATTTCAGCTGGCTCAATTCAATAATTGATTTACCTTCCGGAGTTTCGTCCGCTACGGAACTTAAGGCAGAAGCCTTAATAAACTCGTCAAGCAGGATACCGTCTGCAGGATGGAACTGGGTTGCTTTACGGTTTCCTATGGTAATTGTTCCTGTTTTATCAAGCAGTAAAACATCAATATCTCCTGCTGTTTCTACAGCTTTTCCACTTTTAGTAATAACATTGGCTCTTAAAGCTCTGTCCATTCCTGCAATTCCGATTGCAGAAAGCAGCCCCCCGATCGTTGTCGGAATAAGACAAACGAAAAGTGAAATAAATGCTGCAATCGTAATCGGTGTCTGCGCATAATCTGCAAAAGGTTTTAAAGTGAGGGTAACAATGATAAAGGTCAGGGTAAATCCTGCCAGCAGTATTGTTAATGCGATTTCGTTAGGTGTTTTCTGTCTTGATGCTCCTTCTACAAGAGCGATCATTTTATCCAGGAAAGATTCTCCGGGTTTGGTGGTTACCTTTACCTTTATTCTGTCTGAAAGTACTTTTGTTCCTCCGGTTACAGAACTTTTATCTCCGCCCGCTTCGCGGATAACAGGAGCACTCTCTCCGGTAATGGCAGATTCGTCAATGGTGGCTAATCCTTCGATAATCTCGCCGTCCATCGGGATCTGATCTCCTGCTTCACAGAGGAAAATATCTCCTAATTTCATTTCGGCAGACATTTTCAGCACAGTATCTACCTGAAATCCCTGTTTATTTTCTGTCACCAGCTTAGCCGGTGTTTCTTCACGGGTTTTTCTAAGAGTATCAGCCTGTGCCTTTCCTCTTGCTTCTGCTATAGCTTCCGCAAAATTGGCAAACAGAACCGTAAAAAATAAGATAATGAAAACTAAAAAATTATAAGAGAAACTACCCTGAGTTTTATCACCCGTCAAACTAAACATACTGACGATAAACATAACTACGGTTCCGATCTCTACCAGAAACATCACTGGATTTTTAAACATAATTTTCGGATTCAGTTTTACGAAAGACTGTTTAATAGCCTCGTTTACCAAATCTCTTTGAAACAATGTTTGTGATTGATTTTTCATTTTTTTGAAAGAGTTTATATCATTGGAAATCAATATCAACCATTAAGATTAACTAAAATGATAAGGATTATAAATGGATAATAAGTGAACGTTTCAGTAAGTTTTAGATAGGTTTCCTGCAACATTTCAACTTCCTTAATGGTTTATTATTGATTTTAATTGAATGTTCGCATTTATTTGGAAAAATATTGAATCTGCTCTGCAATAGGACCTAATGTCAATGCAGGGAAGAAAGATAGTGCAGCGATCAGAAGAATGACTGCCAGAGTCATAAAGCCAAAAGTAGCCGTATCCGTTTTTAATGTTCCTGAACTTTCCGGGATGAATTTTTTCTGTGCCAGTAAACCGGCAATTGCTACAGGTCCGATAATCGGGATGAATCGTGATAGCAACAGAACAATTCCCGTTGAAATATTCCACCACGGAGTATTATCTCCCAGTCCCTCAAAACCAGATCCGTTATTCGCTGAGGAAGAAGTAAACTCATACAGCATTTCACTGAATCCGTGAAAGCCCGGGTTGTTCAATGTTTTAGTTCCAAACTCAGGTAAATAAGCCGTTAAAGCAGTTCCTACAAGAATAAGGAACGGATGAAACAAAGCGACGATCATTGCAATCTTCATTTCTTTTGCTTCAATCTTTTTACCCATAAATTCCGGGGTTCGTCCTACCATCAGACCACTTATAAATACAGCAAGAATAATAAATATGAAGTAATTCAGAATCCCCACACCACAACCGCCATAGAAACAGTTGATCATCATGGCCAGTAATTCATTCATTCCCGAAAGAGGCATAGTGCTGTCATGCATTGCGTTGACAGAACCGGTTGAGATCACAGTCGTGGCAATACTCCAGTAGCCCGAGGCCGCACTTCCGAAACGGATTTCCTTACCCTCCATCGCTCCCAGACTATGATCAGCTCCCATTTTTGTAATCAGAGGGTTCCCTCCTGACTCATTAACAATATTAGGGACAGCAAGGGCAAGAAAACCTATCGTCATTACACTGAAGATTATCCATGAAAGTTTTCTCTTATTCAGATAAAAACCTAAGGCAAATACCAATGCAAACGGAATAATCATCTGAGTAATCATTTCCGTCATATTGGTGATATAATTGGGATTTTCAAGCGGATGCGCAGAGTTCGCTCCGAAGAAACCACCACCATTGGTTCCTAAATGCTTGATTGCAATAAAAGCTGCAGCAGGACCTCTTGATACATCTACTTTACTTCCTTCCAGACTTGTAATATGATCTTTACCTTCAAAAGTCATAGGACTTCCGTTGGCGGAAAGAATAAGCGCTACAATCACACTGATCGGGACCAGAATTCTGATCATTGATTTTGTAAAATAATCATAAAAGTTCCCTAACTCTGTAGATGTTTTTTCTTTAAATGCCTTGAAAAGGACGGCCATTGCTGCCATACCCGTTGCTGCAGTGACAAACTGTAAAAACATCAGATACAGCTGACTCAGATAACTCACTCCCGTTTCTCCCGAATAATGCTGTAAATTACAGTTCACCAAAAATGAAATAGTAGTATTAAAAGCAAGATCAGGTGACATATTAGGATTTCCGTCCGGATTTAAAGGAAGCCAGGCCTGAGTCAGTAAAAGAATAAATCCTATAACAAACCAAACGAGATTAATGGTAAGCATTGCATACATATTCTGCTTCCAGTTCATCTGGCGATTCGGATTAATTCCCGAGATTTTATAAATTAACTTTTCAACCGGTCCAAAAACAGGATCAAGAAAAGTTTTTTTGTATCCATAGACATTAGCAATGTATTTACCTAAAAATATCCCGATCACTAATGTAATAGCAAACATTGCTACGATGCCTAAAATTTCTGTATTCATGATCTATTAAAATTTTTCAGGTTTCATTAAAACATAACAGATATACACAAAGGCAAGAATTGAAAGGAAAAATAAACTCCACATAATTTATATTCTATCAAAAAATTCAACTGATTTATATAAAAGCCAATACAATACTGCAAACAGCAGAATTAAACTTATAAGCATCATATCTTTATTATTAAAGTTAAAAGAATCAATAATACCTGTGATACAATCAGCAAACTCAAAGTGGAATGCTCCCGTTTTTTAAACGTTTTTCTTGAAATTGTCATTTTTAAATATTTTATCTGTAATAGAAATGCCAAAATCAATTCCAAACAAAACAAAATACAATCAAAATATTGAAATACAAAGTGTTATACTAAGTTACGGAAAATATATAAACAAAAAAGCCTATCAAAATGATAGGCTCTTTACTAAAATGATAAATTTATTATTTTAATCCGTATTCTTCCAGTTTACGGTATAGGGTGGCAATACCGATTTCCAGTAGCCTCGCTGCTTCTGCTTTATTCCCTTTTGTATACTCCAATACTTTCTGGATATGAATTTTCTCCAGAGACCTGATACTTAAAGGATCACTGTCTGCTACAGTTTTTTCTGAATAATGAGGAAGACTTTCTGCATTCAGAACATGATCATCCATTAAAATCAGACTTCGTTCTACGGCATTTCTCAGTTCCCGGATATTTCCTTTCCAGTCGTTTTTCTCCAATGCTTTATAATAGTCTGCTTCCACCTTAATAGCAGGTAAATGAAGCTTATGAGAAAATATATCTATAAAATTCTTGGCCAGCATCTTTACATCCTCTTTTCTTTCACGCAGAGACGGGAGACTGATCTCAAAAACATTCAGCCTGAAATACAAATCCTCTCTAAAATTTCCCTGTTTTATCTCTGCTACAAGATCTCTGTTTGTTGCTGCAATTAGCCTGAAATCAGACCTTGATACTTTAGTCTCACCCATCTTGATAAACTCTTTGGTTTCCAATACTCTAAGCAGCTTAGCCTGAAGTTCTATCGGCATCTCTCCGATCTCATCTAAAAATAATGTCCCCCCATTAGCTTCCTCTATTAAACCTTTTTTATCTTTTAACGCTCCCGTAAAAGCACCCTGTTTATGCCCAAAAAGTTCACTTTCAAGAATTTCTTTACTAAATGCTGAACAATTAATAGCCACAAAACTATTTTTCTTTCTCTCACTTCCTTCATGAATTGCGTTCGCAAAAACTTCCTTTCCGGTTCCGGTTTCTCCGGTTAATAATACAGCAGCATCTGTTAAAGCCACTTTTTCAGCCAGTCTTTTAGCCTGCAAAATCAGAGGAGAAATCCCGATAATCTCGCCAAATCCTTTATTTACACAAACCTGTGGAACAACTCTGGACTTGTTATCTTTCACCTTATCCAGTGCCTTATATACCAGCGGAATTATTTTGTCATTATCATCCCCTTTTACAAGATAATCATATGCACCGTTTTTCATTGCCTGAACAGCATCCGTTATATTACCAAATGCGGTCATCAGAATAACTTCCAGATGCGGATATTTCGTTTTGACAGACCGCACCAGTTCCACACCAAAAGCATCAGGAAGGCGTACATCACTCAATACCACATCAAAATCATACTGCTCCAGCATTGTCATTGCAGAACGGGCAGTAGAGGCTTCTTTTACATTAAAATTTTCTTGGGAAAGGATCATTCCTAATAATTTAAGGAGCTTGATCTCATCATCGATAATCAGAATATTTCCTGACATTGTAATTATATTTGGAAAACTAATACAAACTTATTGATTTTATTTGACTAAAAGCCTATTTATACAGGGAATATCTTTCAGGAGCTATTTCCCGCTATCCACTTCTACTCCTCGCATCCTAGCTTTCCAATGCTTACTGCCTCCACTTTCCTTTCCCCTGCTGCGGGGTAACCGTTTCTATCGGGGCTAAATATGAGAAAAGAACCAAGAACCAAGAACCAAGAATGAAGAATGAAGACGAATAACGACGCTACCATCAATAGGGACGGGCTTTAGCCCGTTCAAATCATAGATGGTCTCGTACGGCAAGTATAAAGCAAAAAAAAATCCTTTATCATAAAGATAAAGGATTTTTAAAAATAAAATAAAAACTGGCGGCGGCCTACTCTCCCGCGTTAGCAGTACCATCGGCGCTGGTGGGCTT